>Ga0208100_100001_pt1 | contig 467504 bp, 357 predicted proteins | sample SubbioR11_8A_Aug_FD_184817 | JGI IMG/M metagenome (GOLD analysis project Ga0208100, IMG submission 184817) | Serpentinite rock and fluid subsurface biosphere microbial communities from McLaughlin Reserve, California, USA - CR11_8A_Aug (SPAdes) | ecosystem: Environmental > Terrestrial > Deep... | reverse complement strand
TCCTTCCCGCAGAACCTGGAGTTTCTCATCCAAGTCGAATTTTCGCTTAATTTTACTCATGATCTGCTAATTTACTGTACTAATCTGATTACACAAATTTTGTCCAGTGAATTAGGGGGTTAGAGCAATAATCCTTGGGGTTTTTTTATTGCCAAAAACCTATCCATCCCCCCCCTGTATTTCACCTATCAAAAAAGGGTACGTTTATTTGGTCAGCAACCGCAACCAAAACATCTGGCTTAATTAAAAAACCACTTCAATAACCATTGAGTGTACAATCATAAATATGGACATTGGAAGTTGAATTGCTTGCACTTGAGCAAAATGATACATTAACCAACTGACGCATTTCATGTGCGTCAGTTCTTCTATGAATATATTAATTGGGTATTGAATCGTACCTTCCACCTAAATCCACAGCACGTACAATACACCCCATACACCCCCACCGTATCCACCCCTACCACCCCCACCCCCCTATACCCGTTTTCTGGTGCGGGGGTGCTGCATGAGGAATTTATTTCATGAAAAAATTTTCCAAAAACCAAAACCATTTTCCTGAACCCCTTTAATTATAACCCTTGGAAAAACTTGAAAAATTTTTCCGGAACAGAAAAAGGGTTTTATAAAAATGGGTTCTTAAAAAATTCCCCAAAAGGAAAATTGATTTATAAGGGTAAGGAATACCAATAATTGCCATGGGAAGAATTCTTCCCAAGGTCATAATCAGCGAATTGAAAGACTTGTTGAATAACATTAAATACCCAAGTAAGAATTCTGACTTGGGTCATAATCAACAAGTCATGATACTTGGAGTAGCAGTAAAAGCCCAAGTGCAAATTTGCACTATGGTCTTAATTAATGAGTTGTAGAGCAATGACAAGCCCAATTCAGAATTCTGAGTTGGGTCAAAATCTTTTAGTTAGTATCCATTGAAGATTTGATGAAAGAACTAACCGTTTTCAAAACGGTCAGTTCTTATGTGTAATTAGCAACAGTAAATGCCATTCAGGGAATTCCCTAAATGGTTATAACCAGTGAATTGAAATAGTTGCTCCTGCAATATTCGATTTCATTGAAACAGCATCATTCATGATGCCTAAAGATTTAATCGGGAAGGGTTGGAGCATGAAGGGTAAAGACAAGAGTTAATACCTAAAGTAATTTGGTTTTGAATTAACAATAATTTCCGGAATTTCATCACTCAAAGGTCTTAAATAAAGCATATGACTTGGACGAGGGTTCATTCCCATAAATACGAAAAAGTAAACCAACAATTGGGTTAGAGGGTGGAAAACAGAAACACAAATACTTTGACACTATTCGTTAGGTCTGATTAGCAAAACAAGAATCTCTGTATCACTTATTATTCAACGGATTGGATGCATTTTTGTACCTTTGTAACAGCAAGCAGTTCTTTGCGGTTTTGATAAGAATTATTGGCAAATTCTTGTACACCACTTTTGGAGTGTAAGTGCAAGTAATTGAAATATAGTGCTTATAAGCAAGAAGGTTATGGTCTGAACAGCTCCACAAGGATACCGGTCGGAAGGCCGGTTTTTTTATTTCTACTTAGCCTGTACCTTGCACCCAACTTCCAATCCACAAATTTGTTTTGGCAATATCCCTGGATTGTTTACTGTAATTGAATTATTTTTGTAAGACTTCAACCCGAAAAAATGAAAAAGATCCAATTGTTCCGTGTTTTTTTTCTTGCTGCTCCATTGATAATATTGACATCCTGTCCCAGAACGGGGGTTCATGACGACGCTCTCCGGAATCAGGCCAATGAGCAGGATGCCCAAGCTCTGGATGTGCCTGTTTTTAATGCCGACAGTGCTTTTGTTTATGTTGAGCGGCAGGTAGCCTTTGGTCCCCGGGTACCCAACACGCAAACGCACCTTAGGGCCGCATCATGGCTTGCCGGTACATTGGTGAAATTTGCCGATACGGTCATTGTGCAAAATGCCAGGGTGAGGGCCTCCAATGGCGACATTTTGGCTATTCAGAACATCATTGGATCGTTCGATGTTGACAATCCCAGGCGGGTCCTGCTTGTTGCACACTGGGATACACGGCCCTGGGCAGACCACGACCCCGATCCCGCCAACCACTGGAAGCCCTTCGATGGTGCGAATGATGGAGGAAGCGGTACGGCAGTATTGCTTGAAATAGCGAGGCAGATCAACCTGGCCGGGCAAAGGCCCGCTGTGGGAGTAGATATAATCCTTTTCGACGCCGAGGATTATGGCGAGCACGAAAGCGTGAGCGGAAGGGTTGAAGATTCCTGGGGGCTGGGGTCTCAGTATTGGGCGCGAAACCCTCACCGCATGAACTATCGCGCCCTGTATGGAATTAATGTGTGTATGGTTGGGGCCCGTGGTGCAAGATTTCTGCATGAAAGGTTTTCGGCAAGGTATGCCATGAACGTCATTCGAAAGGTTTGGAATACAGCTCACAGGATGGGTTTTCAGGAGTTCTTTCCCAACGAGCAAGGTGGGTTTATTATTAATGACCATTACTACGTAAACCGGATCCTTAATATTCCAACCATTAACATAATTCACCAGAGGCAAGGAAGCCGGCATGTGTTCTTTCCCGAATGGCATACCATGGAGGATGATATGGATGTAATAGACCGGGCAACTCTCAAAGCAGTAGGACAAACCCTGCTTACGGTAATCTACGAAGAATAATCTTTAAATACTTTTCAGTTACAGGTCATTTGCCAAATTGGCCAGTTCGCTTCTTTCGCCCTTTTCGAGCCGAATATGTGCATAAATCGGGTGGTGCTTCACCCTGTCAATAAGGTACGACAGGCCGTTGCTTTGAGAGTCAAGGTAAGGTGTGTCGATCTGGTAAATATCGCCTGTAAAAATCATTTTTGTGTTTTCTCCGGCACGGGTAATGATTGTTTTTACCTCATGGGGTGTAAGGTTCTGTGCCTCGTCGATTAAAAAAATGATGTTGGAAAGGCTGCGGCCCCTGATGTATGCCAGGGGCGCAACAACGATTTTTTCGTTTTCGAGGGCGTCGGTAATGTTTTTGAAATCACGGTCCCTTTCCCTGAACTGCGTTTGAATAAACTTCAGATTATCGTACAAAGGCTCCATATATGGGCTGAGTTTGGACCCGATGTCGCCCGGAAGAAAGCCGATATCGCGGTTGCTCAAAGGAACAATGGGGCGGGCTACAAAAAGCTGATCGAACTCGCGGCGCTGTTCCAGGGCTCCGGCTAATGCCAGTAGCGTTTTTCCTGTTCCGGCAACACCTTGAAGGGTAACCAGTTTTACCTCCGGGTTCAGTATGGCATGCAATGCAAAAACCTGCTCTGCATTACGCGGGGTGATCCTTTGTACCGTGTGCTTTTCAATGCGCCTGATTCGCTTTTCAGCCGCACTGTAGAAAGCCAGGACAGAGTTTTTTCCGTCGGATAAAATGTAATAGTGATTGGGAAAAGGCTCAGCAACGCCTATTTCGGAGGCTTCGCAAAAGCCAAAGTTGTACAATTGCTCAATGGCCTCTGTGGGTACTTTGGTTAGGTGCGACTTGCCTGTATAAAGTTCATCGATGTTTTTTACCTTACCGGTTTCGAAATCTTCGGCACACAGGTTCAGTGATTTTGCTTTCAGGCGGAGGTTGATGTCTTTCGAAACAAGTATTACCTTCCGGTCGGGGTACTCCCGTGTTATTTGCAGGGCGGTGTTCAGGATTCTGTGGTCCGGCTTGTCCTCTCCAAAAACATGAATGGCATCCAGCCCGTTTGGCTGGTTCATAAAAACTTTTACCCTGCCTCCCCTGGAGTTGCCAACCGGCAGCCAATCCTGGAGAGAATTATTTGCTGAGAGGGTATCAAGAATCCGCGTAAACTCCCTGGCTTCGAAATTCTTGGTGTCGTTTCCTTTTTTAAACTGGTCAAGCTCCTCGAGCACAGTGATAGGCAAGGCAACGTCGTTGTCTTCGAAACTAATCAGGGCGGCATGGTTGTATATGATTACCGAGGTATCGAGAACAAAAATTTTCGATTTCTTTGGGTTTCCGGACCTAGATTTCTTTTGAGTTTTTAATTCATCCGGAGCAGCAGTCGATTTTTCCATCAAAGAAATTATTTTAATTGGTCAAGAGGAGTTTTCGGTGCAATTTACTGCTGTATTAACAGTTTTTATTACTACTTCCACAGGGGTGGTTTTTTGCAAGACACAAAGGTAGGCAGTAAATCTGTTCCATCAAAAAATATATCTTACCTAAGTAAAATTTAAAAAAATGTAATGTAATTTTTCCGTTTTAATTTTTTTGTAATTTAGCACCCTAAAAATTAAGCCCTTATTTGTATGTAGGGAGAGGTGGCCGAGTGGTCGAAGGCGCACGCCTGGAAAGTGTGTATACCTCAAAAGGGTATCGAGGGTTCGAATCCCTCTCTCTCCGCCAACTTTTCCCAAAATTCAAAACAAGTTTTTAACATTTTTCTTTTAACAAAAACCAACAGATCAGTTATGAAAAAATTACTCGCCTTGTTGACTGTCGCAGGTATGCTTACTTTTGGATTGAGCACCACAGTTATTGCCCAAGAAGGGACTCCTCAGGCAACACCTGAGGTTGCTGAGCCCGTAGTTGAAGAAGCAGCTCCGGCTGTAGCTCTGCAGCAAGAAGTCGTTCCTGCTGAAGAGGATTTGTCCTTCCACTTTGTACTTAAGGAAAGGTTTATTGAAGGTGGCGCTGGTTTTATGAGCGTTATTCTTTTGTGTTTAATTATAGGCCTTGGATTGAGCATCGAGCGGATTATTTACCTGAACCTTTCGAGCACCAACACTGCCAAGCTGCTGAACAAAGTCGAAGCCGCTCTGAAAAATGGTGGCGTTGAGGCTGCAAAAGAAGTGTGCAGGAGTACGCGCGGTCCGGTTGCAAGTATTTACTACCAGGGCTTAGAGAGGTATAATGAGGGTATGGAAGTGGTTGAGAAATCGGTTGTTTCTTACGGAAGTGTGTTAATGGGCCGAATGGAACTTAACCTTTCCTGGATTTCTCTTTTTATCGCCATCGCGCCCATGCTTGGATTTATGGGTACCGTTATTGGTATGATTGCCGCTTTCGATGCTATTGCAGCCGCCGGCGATATCAGTCCTACAATTGTTGCTGAAGGTATCAAAGTTGCCCTTCTTACCACCGTTTTTGGTCTGATTGTTGCGGTAATTCTTCAGGTTTTCTACAATTACATCATCAGCAAAATAGACACTCTGGTCAACACCATGGAAGATTCAACGATCTCCTTCATGGACATCCTTATCAAGTACAAAAAATAATTTTAACAATCCAAAATTATGAGCGATACATTGATCAGCATCGGGTTGTATGTAACGTATTTCCTGGTCGTGTTAGCGGTGGTTTCGACGGTTCTTTTTGGCGTGACGCAAATTGTCAGAAATTTCAGAAAGGCTAAGGGGGCTTTGGTCGGAATGATTGTATTGGTTGTAATAGTAGTCGTTGCATTTGCAATTAGTACTGGCGAACCTTATCCAGCTTTTGGCGTCGGACCAAACGCTTCAAGGTGGATTGGCGCTGGTATAACAACCACTTTCATCCTTGCAGGATTGGGTTTGGTTGCTGCTGTTTACACCGAGGTTTCTAAAATGTTTAAATAAACATAAATTCAAGAGGAGAAACTATTATGGCAAGGTTGAATCCCGAAATTAATGCCGGTTCAATGGCCGACATAGCCTTCCTCCTGCTGATCTTCTTCCTGGTTACCACAACCATGGACGTAGATACAGGAATCATGAGGATGTTGCCACCGCCCATTGACCCCAATGCTCCTGAACCGCCACCGATAAAGGAACGGAATGTCTTTGTTGTTCTTATTGACTTCCAGGATCGTTTGCTTGTTGAGGGTCAGCCAGGAAATATTAACACCCTGCGCCAACAGACAAAAGAGTGGTTTGTGAATGCAAATAACGATCCCAATAAACCCGAGAGACGTCAGGCTACTATTGACCATCTCGGCGATATGGAAATTTCAAGGGGTGTTATTTCGCTCCAGAACGACCGTGGGACCTCATATGAAATGTATATCGCCGTGCAGAATGAACTCACGGCTGCTATCATGGAATTACGCGACGAATTGTCGAATCAAAGGTTCGGGGTTGACTTCGAAGAATTGACCGACGAGGAACTTATTGAGGCCATTAGAGAAGCTATACCAATGGCTATTTCTGAAGCTGAACCCAGAGATATTGCAGCAGGAAGGAGGGCTTCATAATGGGACGATTTAAAAAAGAATCAGGTCATAAAATGAAGGCTATTAATACAGCCTCTCTTCCCGACATCATCTTTATGCTGTTGTTCTTCTTTATGGTTACAACAACCATGAGAGAGACCCAACTGTTTGTAAGAAACCAAATGCCCCCGGCAACTGAAATTCAAAAGCTCGAACGCAAATCGCTTGTGAGTTTCATTTACATCGGCCCTCCGCTTCAATATCAAATTTTTGGTACTGAGCCGCGTATTCAGCTCAATGACGCTTTTGCAGTACCAGCCGATATTGCTGCCTTTATTTCGGCAGAGCGTGAAGCCCGGGCGGAAGCCGAACGTCCCCTGATGACTACTTCTATGAAGGTTGACAGGGAAACCAAAATGGGCATTGTTACTGACGTAAAACAGGAGCTTAGAAAAGTTAATGCGCTGAAGGTTAACTACTCTACTCTGCGCGGAGAAGTAACTTTAGGCAGGCGATAGCGCCTGAACCAAATCAAAAAAACCGGCCTCGCGCCGGTTTTTTTATATCCTAAAAAAGCCTCCACATGAATTCACTGCCCTCAAGATTCGTTGCGTAGCGGATGTAATCAGGCTAACTTCTTATTTGGTCTTACGTGAGAACATCCTCCAGTTGAACACTTCGTGCTTTTGTTGCGACCCGAAATATCCGTCTTTTACTGCCCTTATCTCTTCAACAGTGTAGAAGGCATTTGAGTTATACCGATTAATTATTTCTTTAGCTAGGGGGATACTTTTCCTTTTCATAATAGTGAACACAATCTGAACCGGCCCCAAAGCGCCTTCTGCGGCTATTGAAGTAACTCCAAATCCTACTTTACGCAACTGGGCTATCATCATACTCGAATCGTCCTTTGGAATGATTCGAACAAGCACGGTACCGATACTTATTCTCTCTTCAATACGCATTCCAATATAATTCCCCATGGCAAACCCTGCCCCGTAGGCTATATACGACATGGGATTGGTGAGATGCTGCAGCACCTGGGTAACCGCAAGCAACCAAATAATGACTTCAAAAAAGCCCAAAAAAGGACCGATGTTTTTGTATCCCTTCGAAACAAAGATTAATCTCATGGTGCCAATGCTCTGGTCGAGAATACGAGAGCAAAAGATTAGCAATGGCAGAACTACCCAGGTCCACCAAAAGGTATCAAAAAATGTAGCCTCCATAGTTATTCTGTTTGGTTTTCGAAAGGGACATACCTGTTTGTAAGCCTGTAGCTGCGCGAAACACCTGTATTAAAATCTCTTACAAGTATCTGGGTATCTGTCAACAACCCTGACTCATCGTAAGTTTTTTCGAGCTGTTTTATCAGTTGTCCTTGTTGATCGAGCTCGGCCTGAAAAACAATTTCGCCCTTGTCGTTGTATTCAATCTCCGTGGTGATCGAATGTCTTTTGTTCTCTTCGGTTATCTTCACCGGCCACCCCTTTTCATCGTTTAAGTATGTAAATCGTTCTAATGGCGTGTTTGCTTGGTTGTAAGAAGTAACCGTGGTCAAGCCTCCCTGATCATCATAAGTATATATTTTTCTGAGCCAGTATTCCTCCTCCGGATTATTTACCACAGCCTCAACCAGTTTCCCTATTTCATTGTAAGTGTAATCAGATTCTGAATTAAGGTTTCCTTCGTTATCGGTTTTAAGTTCCTTAACTAACTGTTCTCCATCATATTCGAAAGTTTCAACAACTTCCAGGAAGTCATCTTCTGCAAAATATTCCTTTCGGATTATGCGGTTTTGTGTATCCCGGAAATATTTGATGAGATCGGCAGATCCATCAGCATAATGAAGCATTTCGCAGGCAATTCTGTTGTTGGAATCGGCCTCAAATGTTCTTTTTTCCAATACCGATTCATCATGATCCAATAATTCTTCGCTGAGCAAAAACCCTTTGGAGGTGTATTTATAAACCATTGCCTGCTCCAATTGCCCGTCGGCACTCCAATGGGTTTCCCTTAACAGTTTTCCATGTGGCAATTCGAATAAGCTTTCAGACACCAAATATTCAGGTTGATTAGAATCCAGTTCGCCCTGGGTGTTGTAAATCAAATTTTTGCGAAATACTGAGATGCTTTTGAATTTCTTGTCCATTTTAGGGATAATTGTCAGTTATTTATTACGCCACAAATTTATCCAATCCTCAAAACTATTGTTTGTAATTTGTTCAAATGTTTCTCTCATAAAATTACCTGATTGCTGAAGGCCATGTAGTAATGAGTTTATGTGCCGCTTGCCTGATACAATTTGGAGTAAGACCTGGGCCATGAATCTGATTATTTTCAGCTAATTTTGCAAATTCATTTTTTCTTCACCCTAAAATGCCTGATCAGCAACATACAGGAACCACAGACGACTGCCTCGAGGTATTTGGAGCCCGCGAACACAACCTGTGCAATATCGACCTTGCGATCCCCCGACATCAGTTGACAGTGATTACCGGGCTGAGCGGAAGCGGAAAGTCATCCCTGGCTTTTGATACCATTTATGCAGAAGGACAAAGACGCTACATGGAGACCTTCTCAGCCTACGCCAGGCAATTTTTGGGTACCCTTGAACGCCCTGATGTTGACAAGATTACGGGTCTAAGCCCTGTTATAAGCATTGAACAAAAAAGTACCAGCCGCAATCCACGCTCTACCGTGGGCACCATCACGGAGATTTATGATTTCTTGCGGTTGTTGTTTGCCAGGGTGGGAGAGGCTCGTAGTTATGCTACCGGAGAGCGGATGGTGCGGTATAACGACGAGCAAATCTTCGGGTTAATGCTCCAGAAATTTTCCGGGCAAAACGTGATGGTTTTGGCCCCGCTGGTAAAAGGCCGCAAAGGGCATTACCGCGAATTGTTTGAACAGGTTAGAAAACAGGGTTTCCTTAAAGTGCGCATCGACGGACATATCCGGGATCTCGAACCCAACATGAAAGTTGACAGGTATAAGGTTCATGACATCGAAGTGGTTGTTGACAGGCTTCGCATTGATGGAAATGATAGCCGCAGGCTGGGGGCGTCGCTTCAAACTGCAATGAAGCAAGGCAAGGGCGTGGTCATGATTCTGAGCGAAAGCGATCTGAAGGTTTATCATTTCAGCAGGCACCTCATGTGTCCGACCACCGGAATAGCCTATAGCGATCCCGAACCCAATACTTTTTCGTTTAATTCACCTTACGGAGCTTGCACCCATTGCAACGGTCTGGGAACCATAAGTGAAATGGACATCGACAAAATTTTTCCAAATAAAGCCCTTTCTATTAACAAGGGAGGTATTGCCCCTATTGCAGAAAATATAAACGGGTGGATTATCAGGCAACTCGATGCCATTTGCCAGCGTTACAACACCAGCCTTGACACCCCGATTGCCGAAATGCCTGACGAAGCCATAAACACCATCTTGTACGGATCGAATGAGATTTTCAGGATTAAACATGAGCATCTGGGGGTTGCCGAACCCTATTCGATGACTTTTGAGGGAATAATGAACTTTATCAGCCATCAGCAAGAGGAGAGCAGCAGTCCGGCTTTGCGTAAATGGGCTGCTGGATTTATGCAACAAAAGGCATGCAGCGAATGCCATGGAAAAAGATTAAAGAAAGAATCACTACACTTTTTCCTTCCAGGCGATTGTAATATCGCCGATCTTTCCGAAATGGACCTCGCTTCGCTCCAACAGAAACTTCGCCTGCTGCCCGACCAGTTTGATGACCGTTATAGAAGGATAGCCGGAGAAATTTTACGGGAGCTAAACCTAAGGCTTGGTTTTCTGCTTGGGGTCGGACTCGACTACCTGACCCTCAACCGCACTGCAGGGTCGCTCTCGGGCGGAGAAAGCCAGAGGATCAGGTTGGCTACCCAAATCGGCTCCCAACTTACCGGCGTCTTGTATATACTCGACGAACCCAGCATAGGCCTGCACCAACGCGACAACCAGCGGCTTATTCACGCTCTTAAAGAACTGAGGGATATCGGTAATTCGGTAATTGTTGTAGAGCATGACCGCGAAATGGTCATGGCTGCCGACCATGTGGTGGATATGGGACCCGGGGCCGGCGTTAATGGCGGCAGGGTTGTGGCACAGGGAAGCCCTTTGCAAATCATGCAGCAAAAAACCATTACGGCCGATTATCTTAGTGGCCGCCTCCAAATTGCCTTGCCGCCCACCCGCCGGCCGGGCAACGGAAAGTTTCTTACATTAAAGGGGGCCAAAGGTCACAACCTTAAAAATATTGATCTGCGATTGCCTTTAGCCAAATTTATATGCGTTACCGGGGTTTCGGGAAGCGGAAAATCATCGGTAGTAAACGAAACCTTGTACCCAATCCTGAGCCGGCATTTTTACAAAAGTGAAACAGTGCCTTTGCCTTATGATTCGATTGAAGGAATGGAGTTTATCGACAAGGTTATAGAGATAGATCAGAGCCCGATAGGACGTACACCACGTTCGAACCCGGCAACCTATACCAAGGTTTTTGATGAGATTCGCAAACTTTTTACCGGCCTTCCCGAAGCCCAAATTCGTGGTTATCAGCCTGGTCGGTTTTCTTTCAATGTTAAAGGAGGCCGGTGCGAAACCTGTCAGGGGGGTGGTGTAAGAGGGGTTGAAATGAACTTCCTTCCAAATGTTTATGTGGAATGCGAAACATGCCATGGGAAGCGCTACAACCGTGAAACATTAGAAGTACGATTCAAGGGCAAGAGCATCAACGATGTGTTGAACCTAACTATAAACCAGGCAGTGGAGTTTTTTGAAAACATTCCTGCAATCCTGCAGAAGATCAGAACACTTCAGGTAGTAGGTCTGGGCTATATTACCCTGGGTCAACAGAGCACTACGCTTTCGGGCGGGGAGGCACAGCGCGTAAAGCTCGCTGCCGAATTGTCGCGTCGCGATACCGGAAAAACCTTTTATATTCTCGATGAGCCAACAACCGGGCTGCATTTCGAAGACATCAGGGTTTTGCTTGAAGTACTGAACCGCCTGGTAGATCGTGGCAACACCGTACTGGTAATCGAACACAACCTCGATGTAATCAAGGTGGCCGACCACATTATCGATCTTGGCCCCGAAGGCGGCTTTCGTGGCGGATATGTTGTAGCAGAAGGAACCCCGGAAGAGATTGTCAATGGAGGGGGATACACCGCCGAATTTTTAAAAGACAGTTTGGAAACCAGTCTCCAGGATGTGTTGCCAGTGCAGGCCTGAGGGTAAACCGTCACTTTTTTGAGGTTTTTTGTTATATTTGGGCAATACCAAATCCTTAGCCTGGCCCATGCGATCGCTTTATCTGCTGATTATTTTATGCCTGCTCCCGTATGCGATACTGGTGTTCTTTGTGTTTCCATCACTCGACGACCTATCCATTCCACTCACCATACGTGAATTAGGAACATCGCGCCTAGAACTTTTCACCAGTCTGATGCAGCACTGGAACGGCCGTTATACCAGCAATTTACTGGCTGTGTTTTCGCCCCTGACCTTCGGAAGTCTTTTTGGATACCGTCTGGCCCTGATGCTGCAATTCCCGGCTTTATATTTTGCATTGTATTATTTTTTACTCAGGCTATTGCGACATGATGCACATTCGATATTCAGCCGAGGTCGTATTCATCTACTTAGTGCTTCCTTGCTGCTTGTTTACCTGAGCTTGCTGCCCGACATTACCGAAACCATCTACTGGCTTTCCGGAGCTAAGGTTTACACCTGGGCACTTATTGTTCAATTATTGGTTTTAGGACTTCTGATTTCAAAGGAAAATAAGCCGGGTACCTGGAAAATCATTTTACTGGTAGTTTTAATTTTTATTCTTTGCGGATTTAATGAGATTGTGCTGGCAATTAATGTGTTCATTGCCTTTGGTTGCCTGATTTGGCCATCGATTCTGAAAGCCCTCCGAAAACACGCAGACACAGGCAAGGTAATGCTTTCGGAAAAGAAAATTTTACAGAAACTGATACCTTCTGCCACCGAAAATACACCTTTTGAAAAGGAACAAACATTTGCCCAATTGCCGGCAGAATCCTTTTCAATTCATAGAATTTTACCTTTCCTGGTTGTAATGGTTTCGGGCGTAATCGTTCTTGCCTCGCCCGGCAATGAGGGGCGCCTCTGGCATTTCCCTGAAGGTGGCCAAATTGCTTCAACTATTAGAATTGCGGCGATTTCAAGTGCAAAACTTGCGGGTGTAATGATGCAAAGTATGCCGTTGTTGCTTACAGGGTTTTTGTTGTTCCCACATTTGAAAGGCTCACTGCTGCCCGCTTTTTTGCGACCTCTTGCCTATTGGAATCCAGCACTGGTGATGATGGCAGCCCTCCTGTTTTTTTTCGGAGCGATGGCAGTTCCGGCCTGGGCCATGGGAATTAACCCGCCCATGCGGATTTATAATTTTTTGGGATTTTATTTTATTGGATTCTTTTTCTGGTTTTTATTCTCCTTAAGGGATTGGTTGCAAGCCAGAAGTATCCCTGTTTACGCTGCTTTTACAGGCGCAGGCAAATGGATTGCTATTTGTTTGATTTTCCTGGCAATGGCAGGTGATTTCCACAAAGAGCCGGGTCCCGATGGCGCGTTCACCTATCGCGGCAACCTGGCAAGAGTTGTTTCCGACCTGGTATTGCGGGCCGGGCCATATAAGCGCACCATGCAGGAGCGCGAGGCAATTATCATTCACCAGAAGGCCATTGGAAATTACCATGTGATAGTGCCACCACTTCACAACCCTCCCACATCAATTCTTTATCTCGACATTACCTGCGACCCCGGCCACTGGATTAACTTACTACAGGCAAGAATGTATGGGATTGAGAAATTATCTGTTGAAAGCAAGGTGGGGCAATGAGCGTTAAGATTTGAACCCATTCCCTTCTTTCTTGATTTTTAACACCTGTTTTTTACAACCTTAACCACAATTAATTTCCTTGCAATTTGCCCTAAGCACCAAATAGATTATTTTTTTTGCTTACAATATTGTAACTTACAAAAATGTTAGTTATATTTGTGTAACAGAAAATTTTCGTTATGGAAACACCATTCGCTTTCGGAAAAATTGTTGCCGATAAGCATTTCACCAACCGCGAAGGTGAGTCAGAGCGCCTGATGAACAATTTCTTATTTGGCACCAACACCATATTAATCTCGCCGCGGCGCTGGGGCAAATCCTCATTGGTTCACCACGCAGCCACGCAGGTTCGCAAACATCATTCCGGAATCCGCTTCATTTTTATTGATTTATTCAATGTTCGTAATGAAGCCCAGTTTTATCAGCTGTTGGCCAAGGAAACCCTGAAAGCTTTTTCCACGAAAGTGGATGAAGTATTGGAACAAAGCCGCCGCTTCCTGGGTAGGTTCATTCCAAAGATCACTTTCAGTCCTGAGCCTGAAAACGACTTTTCCTTAAGCTTCGATTGGGAGGAGGTAAAGCGAGAGCCCGATGAAATCCTGTTTCTTGCAGAACGGCTGTCTGCCGGCCGAAACATGAAAGCGGTGGTATGTATTGATGAATTTCAGAACATTGCATTTTTTAATGACCCTCTGGCATTTCAGAAAAAGCTCAGGGCAAACTGGCAGCATCAGCAACATGTTTCATTTTGTTTGTTTGGCAGCAAAAGGAATATGATGATGGAAGTGTTCACATCACCATCCATGCCTTTCTATAAGTTTGGCGATGTGGTTTTTCTGGAAAAAATCAGGAAGGAAGACTGGATTACTTACCTTGATGAAGGCTTCAGGCAAAGTGGGAAAAGTTTAGAACACGGCGGGAGTGAACTAATTGCCCAACTGGCCGACAACCATCCGTATTATGTTCAGCAACTGGCTCAATTGGCCTGGCTCAGGACAACCAACAGATGTTCGAAGAACATCATTGAGGAGGCCTTTGAATGCCTGGTATTGCAGTTAAGCATGCTTTTTCACACTGCCACCGATGGGCTGAGCACCACACAGGTAAATTTTCTCAGGGCATTGATTGATGGAGTAGAGCATTTCAGTGCCAGGCATAACCTTGAAAAATATCAACTTGGTACCTCGGCCAACATTCAACGCATTAAAAAAGCCCTTTTGGAAAAAGAAGTCATCGATCTTGCCGGCAGCAGGGTACAAATTCTCGATCCTGTTTACGCCTGGTGGCTGAAAAGCAATTACTGCAAATAAACATACTTACTAAACATTCAACTAAACCCCATATCCTTCCCCTATGCCTTATGCCCCATGCCCTGTTGCAGCCAATTCCGGAAACATGTAATTTTACTGATAAAATCTATTCCTCATGCAGGCAACCGATATCTGGACCAGGCCACTTTTCCCTTCCCTTGTTGACTTAACGATTATGGGGTTTTACCTGGTTTTGATGTTTTTGGTAGCAAATCATATCCGGTCAAGAAAAATAGGTCAAAACCCGGTTTACAAATTCTATACATGGGGGTTGTTTGCCAAAGTTGCCGGCGCCATTGCCATGGGCCTTGTATATACCCTTTATTACGATGGGGGAGATACCACAGGCTATTACGTAAGCTCAGAAGCACTGGTAAACTTACTTTTCAGAGAGCCAATGGCCTTTTTAAGAATTGTTTTTGGCGACAAAAGCGCAGAGGTTTATTCTTTTTTCACGGCCGAAACCGGTTGGCCCATGTATTGGGGGAAACCTGAATCCTTTATCGTGGTGCAGCTTACGTGGCCGTTTACCATTCTTGGGTTTGGGAATTATTTCACAGCCGCTATTCTGTTTGCCTTGTTTTTTTACGGAGGTACCTGGAAGCTTTACCTGCTCGTAACCCGGATTTATCCTGCCTATGCAGGCTCGTTTGCCCTTTCTGTTTTGTTTTTCCCATCGGTTTTGTTTTGGTCATCGGGTATTTCGAAGGACACCATTACCCTTGCTGCAATCGGGTGGTTCCTCTATAGTTTGTATTTTCTTATGATGGAGCGGCGAAAGGTGGTTGCAATGGTTTTGCTTTTGATCATAAGCACGGTGCTTCTGTTGCTTGTAAAGCCGTATGTTTTTGTTGCTATTTTACCTGGTGGGTTTATCTGGCTGGCCTGGACCAATTTGAAAAAGATCAGAAACCTGTTGCTGCGACTCCTCATTATGCCCTTTACTATGGCAATTTTTCTTGGGATGGGGTTAGGGTTTCTGGAGATTTTCGAACCTTTCCTTGGAGAGTACGGGTCGCTCGACGGGATCATTCACAAAGCCATAACCACCTACGAAGACCACATAAGGGCAGGACAATATGGCGAACACTTTTACTACCTTGGGCAATTCGACGGAACGCGTTGGGATTTTTTCAGCAAGGCACCTGCAGCCATAGTGGCAGGGTTGTTCAGGCCGTTTATCTGGGAGGCAAGAACCGTGTTTATGCTTATGGCTTCAATCGAAAACCTGGTTTTTCTGTTCATGGTTCTAACAATACTTTGGCGAACAGGACCGATAAAAGTCTGGAAAATAGCTTTTGAAGAACCGTTGGTGATTTTCACCCTTGCTTTTGCAGTTACATTTGCCTTTGGGGTTGGTATTTCCACCGCAAACTTTGGAGCTCTGGTGCGTCTCAAAACACCTTATATTCCATTTCTAATGATAGGCCTTTTGGTTTTGTACAATAAGGCTTTGGAATCAAAAAGCAGTCTGCAGCCCGTTGAGGATAAGCCCATAGGGCAGCAAACTACCTGAATTGACCATTCTCGGGTTTTACAAACCACCCTTTGAGGGAATTGCCCGTACCGGTAATAGTAAAAAGGATATTTGCAATCCGTTTTATTGCCTTCATGATGGGCAGGGACTCAATCTTCATTCGCAATTTTTCATCGGCGCTTGCCCCGGAAACCGGATTCTCGGCCACACCCTGCGATACGCTGCGCAATACACTCAGACTAAAACCAGTGCATTCCAGGTTTTTGATTTGAAATCCGGTTTGCCTGGCCAGGCGGCCCAGTGTACGGGGAGTGAAGTACGACAGATGCTCAGGGTATCCGATTATTGCAGGGTCTTTGCCAGTAAGTAACCTGAGCAGCCCGTTGAAGTTTGGCGTTGTAAGGTATAGCAGGCCTCCTGGTCTTATCAGTTGATTCATCAGCCTTAATTCCTCAGCTGGTGTATTCAAATGCTCCAGCACTTCAACCGAAACCACCACATCGAACAGGGGCAACTTGTCAGAAACTTCACTTAGGGTGCCTTCAAAAACCTGAAGACCTTGCTCTCTGCACAATTTGATGGCGGCCGACGAAACCTCAATACCAAAACATTCCCAGCCCATCTCACGGGCGATAGAGAGCAACAGCCCGTTTCCACAACCTACATCTAACAAGCGGCCTGTACGCCGGTATTTTTCAAAACCTCGGAACAAATTCCTGTATCTGCTTATGGTGATGGGTGAAATAAAATAATCGTTTCCGTAAGAATATTCTCCGTAGAGGGCTTTCAACTCTTCTTCTGTTGGCCGCATATTACTGAATACGAAGCTGCAGGAGCGACACCGGGCGAGGTGGTGCTCTTCATAGCCTTTCAAAGGAATAATAACCCGATGGTTGCAAAGGGGGCATTGATTTAGCTTTGGGCCTGGTGAATTTTGCATATGGCTTCTATTGTATTCATACATAGGAACAAAATCGATCTTTCATCCCTTTAGCAGCCTATATATGCCATATAGGAACCCGAGCCATTTCTTTTGGTTTGGATAATTATTGTGGCTCAGGGGCCGGGCATTGATTATTTCGTGTAGTTCCCCGGGTTCGATGCCCAACTTTTGGGCCACTGCCAGAGTTTGGGCCTGGGCTTTTGCCTGTGTCAGGGGGGGCTGTTCGAGCAAGGTCATGGCCTCAGCCCGCGTCATGGAACCGGCACAAATATTCGACGAGAAGGTGGCCCGGCGATAATCAATATTAAATTTTTGCGGAAGAAGAACCCCCTGCACCCAACCCGTATAATTCGACTCGTAATGCTTGCCTCCATAGGGTTTCCAGCCCAGTTCGCTTTGAAGGAATTCGATGGCTTCGGACTTGTTGTACGGAAAATAATTGAGCAAATAAATTATGCGGATGCCTTTCAAAAATTTATAAAAAATTTCGTGTTGCCAGGCAAACAAAGGAAAGGAATGCATGGGCACTGAGCCGAAGCCGCGGTGAATGGCTTTCATGTATTTTAGGTCCTTGGCATTATAGTGCCAGCTTGCCGGAAGAATGCCTTCGGTGGCATAATTGCCGCCGCTGATAATGTATTTTATCCCATGCTTTGCCGCCACGCTGTGTAAAACGGCCGGGATGGCCATATCGGTGGGGGTTTCGGCTTCGGGCACCGATGCCCTCAAAAATGCAAGTTGTAAGTCGCGAAACTCCATTGCATCGGGCATTACACGTTCATAGCCCAAACCCAGCCTTTCAACCACCTGCCTCACATTGTCGGTGGCCTCTGCGGAGTCCCAGCCATTGTCAAGATGCACGGCAAGCAGCCGCAAACCCTTTTTTGAGGCTACCCAGGCCGCATAACAACTGTCAACCCCTCCGCTCAGACCTATAATACAATCATAAGCCCGGCCACGGCCTTTTTGTTTTATGCCCTCCACAAGGGCTTGCAACTCCTTTTCACTATGGCCGGGGCGGTAGGTGCGCTTAACCAGCCGCGCATCATAGCCGGTGCAGTGATTGCACCTACCCTCAGAATCGAAAACGATATCGGGGTCGCTGCTGTCCATCACGCAACGGGTGCATTGGCGGTCGCTAATTGGGGTAATCAGGCTCATTTAATGGTGTGATTAAAATAAATCAGAACGCAGGAGCAAAGTTACAGAATTGCCTATACACAGTAAGAATCAAAGCAGGCATTTTGGGTTTGAGGCTATAAAGATCTATGCTCGTTGCATGCTTCTTTCAAAAGCCTGGCAAGGTGTTCTACCTGTCTGAGCCGCGAAAATTGCTCAACGCCTGTGGGGTTGCATTCGATAAATCCATTTGTCTTAAACTCATGGTAGCATTCATCCAATACCCGGTAAAGGTAATTAGAGTCCGTAACGTTAATTCCTGACCGGGTTTGAATTATCAATTCCTCCTGAACTCGCCCGCTCTCGGTTTTTAAGTCTTGCAGTGGATACTTTTTGGTTTTGAGTTGAAAGGCATTTTCATCGTTTGTGAAGCAAAGTAATATTTTTCTCCTTAGGGCAATATATTCATAAAGCTTGGTGTGTACCATCGAGTAATTGTTGAACAACAAAAACAGGTTTGCATGTGCCAAATGGTGCATTAATTCGTGGTGAGGGGTTTTGGGGTGAATGGTGAAACAGCCTTTCAGAGCCTTGCAATGTGCATCAACAAATTGGGACACTTCACTATGATTTTTTATGCCATAAAAATCAATTTTAAATCTTGCCCCTTGGTGGTCAGTCTTCCATTGGTTACACACCTCGAGAAAAAGCTTCCATGGATGGTATTCATAAAGTAGGCCTGCAAGCGCAATGGTTAGTATTTTTCTGCCCTGCAGCGTTTGGCCCGCATGCGCCACTGCTGCAGGGTCGTAGCCATTAGGCAACACAACGAACTTTTTTCCAACCAGGTTTTGGCTTATAATTGCCTGAAGGTAAGTGGAAACCGTGGTAATGGTATGTACATTCTCTAAATAGCGCCGTTCAAAAAAACTATACCACTTTTTCAGCAATAAGTTACTGCTATAGTTGTTGTCCTCTACCCAAGGGTCGCGGTAATCGGCTATCCAGGGAATATTAAACTCACGCGATAGTTTGGAGCCATATCGGAACAAAATAAAGGGGTCGCCCGTGGCGATTATGACATCTACCCTGTCATTGCTCAGGTATTGGCGGGCACCTCTATATAAACCGGCCTTAGGACCAACAATGAATAAAAATTGTAAAAACTCATACCAGGCCGAAATCATGCGCCGCAGAAAACTTAACCGTTTGGGCCCAAAACGCAACAGAAGTCGATTCGCCAAATTAGGAGTATAGGGCGTACGAATTATAGTGCCATATTCAAACTCCTCAACCAACACTTGTGGCGAATGACCAGGAGCTACATAGTCGAGTTCGCTGCCGAAGCTGTTACCCCATTGTCGGGTAACAACCACCGGATGCACCCCATATTTCTTTAAGTGCTTTAACCAAAAATTTGGCCGCAGTCCACCCACCGAAATATATGGCGGAAAATCGTAGGCAAGTATTAGAATTTTAGTCAAAATTTAAGAGTTAATGTAAAACACCGTTTAAATGTTTAAGGCTAAGGTTTTAATTTGAATTGCTTTAAGGTTCACCCTACTAATGGCATTATTTAAAAATTTGCCTACGGCCTAATACTCTGTTTTTCCAAAAAGATTTCGAAGCCAGACATAACTGATTGAAAGATGGCATAACGAACCAGAAGTATAACATTACTGGCAGTAACTTCATGGCAAGATTAAAACCACTTCCTTTTCTTATCATTTTTGTTGCAAAAAGCACCAGATTGAACTTCCTGATCCAGAAAGCAAAAGTTTCTTTAATGGCATTTCCTTGCCCGGTAAGGTGGTGAGGGTTATTGCTCCCTGTTTTAACACGTTTAAAAAATAATGGCAGTCCATCAATATGCACATAATCCCCTTTGGCAAGGTAAAAGCAAAGGCTCGGATAAATATTGTTATAAGCGCTTTTCTTGTTGGGCCACCACCAAACCGGAAACTTCACTCCTTGAATCGCCTCCCTCCTGAACATGCCATATCCAAAATAGTCGGTACTGTTTTTAATGAAATTTTTCAACCGCTTAAAGCGGTTCGGCTCACTGTAATCCATGGCCAGATTACCGGTCAGAGTGCTACCTTGCTCATCAATAAGAGCCACACTCCCAAATGCAGAAACTGCATTCGGGTTTTTATCAAGGCCTTCAACGTGTTTCTCAATAAAGCGTGGGTCGTAAACATCATCATCTCCTGCCCACATAAAGTACGTTGTGGTTGCCTGTGCCAGAAGAAACTCCATATTGCGCGAAATGCCCAGGTTCTTTGGCTGCCTTATGTAGGTTATTCTGGGGTCCATTGCAGCATATTGCCTGCAAATTTCAGCACTTCCATCGCTCGAGCAATCGTCGGAAATTACCAGTTGAAAATCCGAAAAGGTCTGACCAAGTATGCTCCTAAGCGATTCCTCAAGAAAAATTTTATCGTTAAAAACCGGCATTCCTATAGTTACTCTCGTCATTTCTTTATCTAATCTAAAGCCGATTTTAACCTTCTGAAAAAGAAAATCATACCCCACTTCAGGTCAGGCAAATTTGCAGGAAAGTAGGAAAAGGAGTAAACCTTAAAAAGCAGAAAATGCTTCAACAAGGGTGCAATTGGTATTTTTTTACCGTAGGTAAACATGCATAAATGCAGAAACGAGCGAAACCGCATGGCCGGAAAATTATTATCAAGCTTTTTGAGCCACGGTATCATGGCAAGGTCTGTTTCGAGCTCCTTGTAGGTAATCCGTGAAGTAAGATTGGCACCGCTCAGGCGATAAACGCACATCGGCTCTTTGAAATATTGTATTTTGCCGAATATGGCAAGCATTGGGTATATGGCTCTTTCGTTTGATGAAATATTTGCTGGGATGCCGCCGGTTTTCACCCAAAACTCCCTGCGATATACCAGCGATGATGTATGAAACTTGCGGTGGGTGATGGTGTCGTTCAGGCCATATACTTTTTCTTCGGTTTCGCCAAAAAGCATGGATGGGGAGCCATCCTCATAGATCTTTTCTGACTGATGGCCGCTTGCCGAAAACTGTGGATGTATTTCCAGAAACTCCACTTGTTTTTGCAGCTTCAGAGGGTCGGTCCAGAAATCGTCGCCATCTAACAGGGCAATGTATTTCCCGCTGCATGCATTTTGCGTTGCAATGCTGTTTGGTGTAAGTCCCTGATTTTTTTCGGGCAGCAAAACCTTGATAACATGGGGGTACTTCATTTGATACTCCAGGGCAATCTCCCGGGTGTTGTCGGTGCTGCAATCTTCACCAATTATCAACTCCACCTTAAAACCAGTTTCCTGCACCAGCACACTTTCAATTGCCTCGGCAAGAAATTTCCCAACATTATAGGCAATCATTGCCACGCTAACCAGGGGCGTTTCCTTAGCAGGATATTGTGCATCTTTAACTTGCACGCAGGATTCTTTTTCCATTTCCCGGTTTTCTTGTATATAAAAAAGGAATTTTCAGATACTGGACAAAGTTACTTAAATAGGCTTTCTGGATTTGTAAATACCCAAGACGGTAGTTTTTATCGAGCAGCCACATGGCAAAAAAGTTGGTTGCCGTATTGAGCAAAAACAAAAAATGATACAACAGGTAGCCCGCCAACCCTCTGACCTTGTAGTACAATAGTGCATTGGACAAATATCTTTGTTTCAGGCTCCACGATGGGTTGGTAATACTGCCTCCGTGTTTGTGAATGGCCGATACCTTGTCGAAGTAATGTATCTTATAACCCTTTTTGGCAATACGGCGGCATAAGTCCAGTTCCTCCGAATACATAAAAAAATCCGGGTCAAAACCGCCCACTTCATCCATAACCCTGCGGGGCAAAAGCATAAACGAGCCTTGCACTGCTTCAATCCTTGGCTTTGCGGGCTCAACAAATTTATTGAATACCAGGTTCAGGTCGAGCAAACCCCTGAAACCGGCAACCGTATAGGTTGACTTCTGAAAACTGCCATCCTCATTCACCAATCTGCAGCCCAATACCCCAACATCGGGCCGTTTTTCCATTTCAGCAAGGCAAGCCGCCAAACCCCCTTGCTGCACAATCATATCGGAGTTGAGCAATAGCACGTATCTGCCTGTAGCATTCGAAATCCCCAAATTATTTGCCCTGCCAAAACCCTCGTTGTTTTTATTTTGAATCCATTTTACCATTGGGTAAGCGGCGGTAATGATTTCTTTCGAACCATCGTTTGATGCATTATCCACCACCAAAATTTCCATGTCATTAAAACCGCTTTGCAATACGCTTTCAATACACCTGCATGTTAATTGCGGAGTTTTGTAGTTTATGATGATTATGGAGAGTTGCATGATCAGCACATTCTGAATGTCACCATATCTAAAATTGATTTCATTTGTCTTGGGTGTCCGGCTGTATCTACTTTAGGTTTAAATAAGGTGAAACTGTAAGGGAAAGTTCATTAATTCCTTTCCAAAAATTTCAGACAATTACTAAATCCTAAATCTTTTTTTGAAAAAAGTCATAAAAAGCCTGTATGGCGAAGCAAAAAAGTTGCCGAGTCTGTATGTTTTTGAGTTCAGTATTTCGTTTTTTTCCAGGATTAAATTTTCAAGAGTCATAAAGCCCCCGTTATAAAAGTCATCAGCATTGAAACAACTGGAAAAACCCTCTACAAGCTCATGGTCGGAGCATATTGCCAGGTTATAGACCGGGTGTTTGAGGCTTTCGGTTTTTTCGATTCCCTTGAAATTACCAGAGTACTCACAAAAAGTGGATGGGGTTGAATTTACAATAAGCGAGGACATTAAAAGTTTTTGGCCAAGAAACGAGATAAATTGAAAATTGCCGGCAAGGAGTTCCTGAAATTCTTCAAAATACAGTTCTTTAACATGAAAAGGGTTGGTGTATTTGGGTCGGTCGGAGTAGTTCAATTTGTCGGGCGAAGAAATAATTAAAACTCCCTCCTTCTTTAGAACTCTTTTGATCTCTTTTACCATTTCAAGGTGCTTGTTGTGATGTTCTATGGTTTCGAAGCTTACCACCACATCAAACAAACCATCCTCAAATGGCAATTTGGTTGCATCGCCCTGACTGAAAATCAGGTTTTTTCGCCCATATTTTTTTCTGGCGTGATGAACGGTTACATCCGACAGATCAACACCATAAACAGTTTTTGCTGTTAATGCTAAAAAATTTGAACCATAACCTTCGCCTGAAGCAACATCCAACACTATTTTGCCTTTTACAAACTCAGATGCAAGAGCATATCGGTGAAGATGCTCAATAGTTGCTCCGCTGATAGAGTTGGTAAGAAGTCTTTCTCCGGTTTCTTCCATACTTTATTTCACTTTTTTTAAGTATCCCTTAATGTTGAAGGTTGCATTTACACCAAACATATTGCACCATCGGTAATCGATTTCAAAACCAGGATTGGTTTTTAAAAATTCGTCAATAGCTTTTTTGGGGCCTCCTCCAAATTGCTTCTTCATACCTAGTTTATCAACTATCCCATCCTCCACAATGTAGTAGGAGTTTTTGCTTACTAAGGGTGAGAACAATTTCAGGCAGGCCAAACTATCAGTATAAGTGTGCGATGCATCCTCAATTACCATAATATTTTGAAATCCTTTGGTTAGCTCAAGATCGTAAGCCTGGTAACCTTGTGTAAAGGTTTTAACCCTTTTATGGTTTTTTACAAGCTCATCAAAACCGTCCTGAATGTCGATGGTATGCACTTCACCACTTCCAACAATATTCAGTAAATCTGCAATATAAAGGGCGTTTCCTCCTTTGTTGCTTCCAATTTCGATAACCAGATCCGGCTTTAATTCAAAAACAATCATCTGGTACATTACATAATCAAAAGGGCATTTAATCATTGTTACGCCTCTGTATGAAACATTGAGGTGCCCCTGATACACTGTGGTTGCATTAACTTCGAATTCTTTCATTTTTTTGTTTTTTTGGTTTCCCATTTAAGAGCTGGTCTTAAAATGCCAGGGAATTGGCCTTTGTATAACCCTCTGGTAACATTGCATCCGTCATCTGTCATGTTAAATGCAACTACCTGTGTTTCGAAAAAGTAAACTATAAATGGGTTTGGTTGCAAAAAACCCAAATCAACCATTACTATTCCTTCATTAAAAAAATTACCAGGAATCCAAACAGTTGAAGTATAAATTCCGGCTTCTTTCTCCAACTTGTTCTCGGTGATGTTCTCATGCACATCAAATAGGTTAATATTCTGGCTGTTATTAAATTTAAAACCCGGAATAACAGCCAGAGAGTTTCCAAAAATTTCATACTTACAAGTAATTCCAATCCTTTCCTTTAAATCGAACCTGTCTTTTTTCTGAAAAGACTCATCATGTACAAAAACAGAAATAGGAAATACCGATTGACTATTGGATTTAGCTCTGTATGTTTTATCAGATTGTAGCCCAAAATTGCTTCCGGCATAATGATTAACAACTGCTTCCACAGGGCCTTCCATTTCAATTTCCCCGTTACTTATCAGAACTCCTCTTTGACAAAGCTTCAGAATCGACTCCATATTATGGCTCACAAACAGCACCGTTCGTCCTTCACCCTTGCTTACATCCTGCATTTTGCCTATGGCTTTTTTTTGAAACTCGGCATCGCCCACGGCAAGTACTTCGTCAACAATGAGTATTTCAGGTTCAAGGTGTGCTGCCACGGCAAAGGCAAGCCGTACATACATGCCTGATGAGTAGCGTTTTACCGGGGTGTCAATAAACCGTTCCACGCCGCTGAAGTCAATGATTTCATCAAGCCTGGAGCGTATTTCGTGTTTTTTCATGCCCAGTATGGTGCCGTTCAGAAAGATGTTTTCCCTTCCGGTCAACTCGCCATGAAATCCCGTGCCTACCTCAAGAAGGCTTGCTATGCGCCCGTTAATTTTAATTTCGCCCTTGGTGAGGCTCGTTACCCGCGACAGGATTTTTAGTAGGGTTGATTTACCTGCCCCGTTCTTGCCAATAATGCCAATGGCTTCGCCATGCTGCACATCAAAACTCACATCCTTCAACGCCCACACATACCCGCTCTTGCTGTATTGGTCCCTCACATTGCTCTCGGCAACCCTCAGATAGGGGTCTTCAAGCCCCCGCACCCGGTGCCACCAGCGGTTCAGATCATGGCTGATCGTACCGGTTGAAATCACCCCGAGTTTATAGAGTTTGGAGACGTTCTCGATACTTAGCGCGGTTGAAGGCATGTTTCTTATTTTTTTTGCATTATAATTATTGTTACAATCCTGCCAGATGGCAGGCAGTGTTACATTGTTCCATTTTCCCATTTACCACCCAACTCAAAAATACCTCCTACACTTCAAGTCTTTAATTTGTTTATGTAATCAATTGGACAAATATCTTTGTTTCATGTTAGTTGCTTGGTTAAGTATTTCTCTCCAATATCCTTTTTTTCCTGCATTTTAAAAGCATAACCACATCAGTCATGTTTTTCGAAAATCTGGGGAAACGGGGCGGTTTTCTGTGTTTACAAACCTTTGGACGATTCCAGAACAACGGAATTTGGTAAAAAAATACTTTTAAGGGGTTAACCTGCCAGGGCGAAAAATAGTCAACAATTTCAAGCCCCGCCCCTTCAATCAGTTCCCGGGCGGTTTTTTGGTTAAAGAAACGGAGGTGTGTGCGATCCATTACTCCCATATCAGTGTATTCGAAGCGGCCTCTCAGCATTTCAAACCGGTCCCAGGCATTTGATACATTGGGCAGGGCAATGATTATGATCCCATGATCATTCAGTCTTTCCGTTCCTCTTTTAAGAGCTGTTTCTGCATCTTTGAGATGTTCAAGAATGTGCATAAAAGCTACTACATCAAATGAATTTTCTTTTATGGCGGCCCAGGTTTCTGGTCTTTCTATGTCGCCTGCAATGCTTTGTACCAGATAAGGTTTTGCTTTTTCAAGTGCATCCTCATTTAATTCAACTCCAGTTACCTTGCAGCCAAACTTTTTTAACCATGACGACAAATGACCTGTGAAACAAGCAAATTCCAGCACTGTTTTATCATGCCCAATCCATTCAACCACTTTCTTCGTTTCGGTGTTTGGTGTTAAATCTTCTTCGGCATAAGGCTTGTGATACTTAAACCCTTCGTTTTCCTTCGTTTGCATAGTTTAATAATCTGAAACTAAATATCACAAAGAAACCAATTCCTGATTTCCAAAAACAGTTCTAGAATTATTTTTCAATCCACCACCCAATGCTTGCCCGGCTTCCGATATTACCAGTATTCGATGACCAGTGTTCGGTTACCAATAACCAATGACCAATATCAAGATTCACACCACATCCACAAAACTCTTTTCTGTTCGGTTAAAAACGAGTAGTCCTATCAGGAAGATAACCAGGGTTATGGTAGTGGCGTATGCAAGGTTTGCCCATGAGAAGGTTCCGGCGCCTAAAAATCCGTAGCGAAACGTTTCAACTATTGAGGTCATGGGGTTTGCAATAAGCATCCACTGCCTTTCGGGCCTTACTATGGATAGGGGATACACAACCGGGGTGGCATACATGGCCAGTTGAACTACAAATTGCATCAGGAACACCAGGTCGCGGTATTTTACTGTAAGTGCCGAAATGATCATGCCCAGCCCGAGGCTAAGCAGCGCCATGAGTAGCACCAGGTATGGAAACAGAAGTAAATAAAGGTTGGGCTGCAGCCCTGCATCTGAAAAAAGGAACCATACATACACCAGCATGAAGAGCAGGAATTGTATGCCCAGCCTGAAAAGGTTGGTAATGACCACCGACAGGGGTATAATGACCCTCGGAAAATAGACTTTTCCGAAAATGTCCTGATTTTTACGAAAAACATCGGTGGTTTCGTTCCAACAAGCAGAAAAATAATTCCAGGTGGTAATACCTGCCAGGTAAAACAAAATATCTGGCAGTCCATCGGTGCTGATCCTGGCAACCCGTCCGAATATTATGGTAAAAATTATTGTAGTGAGTATGGGTTGGATAAAAAACCAGAGTGGCCCAAGAATGGTCTGTTTGTAAAACGCAACAAAGTCGCGGCGAACAAACATAAACAGGAGATCTTTATATGCAAGTACTTCGCGAACAGGAAAGGAAAAAAAACGGTGCTTCGGCGATATAACTTGCGTCCAGCCTTGTTGTTCGGTGGGTTGAATCATTTGCAAAAAAATATGGCGCAAAGGTACACTGTTCGCAGTTAGTATAAAAGTCGAAATCACTGAATTAATTACCAAGGGCATCCAACCTCCTTGATACAAAATTGGACAAGGATTCGCTGGTCAGGCAGGCAATCCACCTTTCAAATCACCTTCAAGCCGGCCTGTCGTTTCTTGTGCAACCTGTTAAAAACCAAATAGTAAAAAATTTTTTATATTTGTAAAGTTTACGACTAGATTGTATTAACCAAAAATTCGAAATGCCATGACGAAAATTTTGTGCATTCTGGGATGGATCTGCGGTGCCGTTGGGGCTGCAATGATGCTACTGGGAGTAATAGCAGTATTTGCCGGAGGTATTTTCCTCGACAGTATGTGGCAAAACTATTTCTACCCCGGGGTTGGTTTTTTGGTTTTGGGTATTTTCCTGTTCAATGGCCTTTGTTGTTGCAAAAAGTGTGATTGCGACTGCTGCAAAAACGATAAGGACAAAACAGCCTAAAATAGGCATTGAATCCTTAGCCCATTTGGGCTTAATGGTTACTCTTATTCGACCAAAACCTTACCCTCCATCTCGTCAGGAATGCTAAGCCCCATCATGCTCAGCACTGTAGGGGCAAGATCGGCGAGCCTTCCGGGCTTAATGCGGGTGTAGCCATCGGCAATTAGCCAACAGGGTACTGGGTTGGTGGTGTGTGCAGTGTTGGGCGATCCGTCGGAGTTTATGGCATAATCTGCATTGCCGTGATCGGCAGTTACGATTACCTGGTATCCTTTGTTGCGGGCAGCCTCAATTGTTTCTTTAAGGCATGCATCAACTGTTTCCAAGGCTTTCCTAATGGCCTCATAGTACCCGGTATGACCAACCATGTCGGCATTGGCGTAGTTGAGACAGATGAAATCGAATTGTTCACTATTTATTGCTTCTACAACCTTGTCTTTCACTTCGGGAGCGCTCATGGCAGGCTGCAGGTCGTAGGTTGCTACTTTGGGCGAAGGTACCATAATGCGCGTTTCGCCGGCGAAAGGCTCTTCGCGGCCCCCGTTGAAAAAGAAGGTTACATGCGGGTATTTTTCCGTTTCGGCAATTCGCAGCTGAGTTTTGCCGTTTGAGGCCAGCACTTCGCCCAAGGTGTTAGCAAAGTCATCTTTCTCGTAGATTACGTGAACATTTTTAAACGATTCATCGTATCGTGTCATTGTAACATAATGGAGCGCAATAGTTTTCATTCCAAAATCAGGCATGTCTTTTTGAGTAAGCACCGTGGTGATTTCTCTCAATCGGTCGGTGCGAAAATTAAAACAGATCACCACGTCGTCTTCGCTAATGGTAGCTAATGGTTTTCCGTTTTCACACGTAATTACTTTTGGGGTAATGAATTCATCTGTAATTCCGGAAACATAAGATGCTTCCATGGCTTTCAAAGGGCTGCTGAACGACTCTCCCTTTCCATTAAGGAGCATGTCGTATGCCATTTTGATGCGCTCCCACCGTTTGTCGCGGTCCATGGCATAATATCGTCCGCAAATAGTTGCCAACGTTCCTGCCGAGGTTTTCAGATATTTTTCAACTTCAGAAATAAAGCCTAATCCGCTTCTTGGATCGGTATCGCGCCCATCGGTGAAAGCATGTATAAAGAGTTGATCAAATCCTTTCGCTTTGGCCACATCGCAAAAACCAAACAGGTGATCCATTGCTGAGTGCACACCCCCATTTGAAACCAATCCGAGCAGGTGCACTTTTTTGCCGTTGGCCATTGCATAATCAAAAGCCTGATTTAATACCGGTTCATAGTGAAATGCGCCCTCCCGGATTGCCTTGGAAATTTTTACCAGTTCCTGATACACTACGCGACCTGCGCCTATGTTAAGGTGTCCTACCTCTGAGTTGCCCATTTGTCCGTGGGGAAGACCAACGTCTTCACCCGATGTTTTAATCAGTGTGTTTGGAACCGATTGGGTTAAAAATTTGGTAAATGGAACATTGGCGTTGTGAATAATATCTGATTGGCTCTTATTTCCCTTGCCCCAGCCATCGAGTATTACCAAAAGAACTTTATTTTCTGACATGCCTTTTAAGATTAAGATTAAGGGTGAGGTTAAGATTTAGTTTAAGAGTGAAAAATGATTTTGGGAAAATGTATCACCATGGGATTATCCTGTTGATCGGATAGCATCTACCGGTTCGAGTCGTGAAGCTGTCCAGGCAGGTACAAATCCGGAAACCACTCCGATAATTGCCGAAACATTCAATCCCAGTAAAATATTGCCCAAAGTAAGATTAAAATCCATACCTGCCAGTGTAGAAAGAAAGGCAGAAATTCCAAAAGTGATAATCAAACCAACAGCTCCTCCCAGCAGGCTTAGCAATACAGCCTCGAAAAGGAATTGTAAAAGAATAAATATATTTTTTGCACCAAGGGCTTTTTGAATGCCAATGATGCTGGTTCGTTCCCTTACCGAAACAAACATAATATTGGCAATTCCGAATCCTCCTACCAGGATGGAGAATCCCCCGATAATCCACCCTGCAAGCGAAATAACGGCAAACATGCTATCTGTTTGCCTGGTTAGAAGGCTTGTTTCGTTTAGTGCGAAGTTGTCGTCGGCAAGGGGTTTTAGCCTACGGATGGCCCTCATGGTAGCTGTAAGGTCATCAATCATTTCCTCATTACTTACTCCGTCCCGGGCCCTTACCATGATTTGCGGGTTGTGCCTCTCACTGTTCACATCCACAAACTGGTTCAGATACCCTACTGATGTAAGCACCCAGTCGTCGTGGCTTTCGCCAAAAGTTCCAGTACCCTCACGCTGAAAAACACCTACCACTTCGGCATTGCGGCCAAAAAACCTAACCTGCCTTCCAATGGGGTCAGTATCACCAAATAGGGCTTCGGCAATTTCGGTTCCGATCACCACCACATTTCTTCCACCGGCAAGCTCTGCCTGCGAAAGGTATCTTCCCAGTCCAATATTTACATCTCTTACTCGTTCGTAGCCTTCCGATACGCCTACCAGGCTGGCGTTTTCTACCCTGTTTCTTGCGTGCTCGACATTGGCAGCGGAACTTGCCAAAAAAGCTGCGGCTTCAACTGTATAGGTGCGACGGGTCACTTCCTGCAATTCGCGGAGATGTGGTACCGGGCGGTTCATATAACGCCACCAGGGAAAATCGCCTTCAAAAACCCAGGGCCATTTTTGAATATAAACCACATTGGTTCCCAAGGCATTGATGCTGTTTCGCACCTGACGTTCGAGGCCATCGAGTACCGAGAAAACCAGAATAATGGAAAAAATGCCAATGGTAATTCCCAGCAAAGTAAGAATAGTCCGGAGTTTATTGGCCATTATCGACACAAGGGCAAACCTGGCACTTTCCTTTAGGATGCGGGCAATTATAATCATGGCATTTTTAAGAATTAGCTTTTTTTGAGTATTCGCATCAGCTCAGTGGCATAAACAAACCGGTTCAGCTCTTCATTATCTGTATGCAGGATGTCTTTGCGGGTTCCTTCCCACCAGAGTTCTCCTTTGTATAAAAAGGACACCTTGTCGCCGATTTCCATCACGGAGTTCATATCGTGGGTGTTGACGATGGTAGTTATGTTAAATTCCTGAGTAATCTCACTTATCAGGTTGTCGATGATTATAGCCGTACGTGGGTCGAGACCTGAGTTGGGTTCATCACAGAAAAGATACTTCGGGCTATTGGCAATAGCCCTGGCAATTGCCACACGTTTTTTCATACCTCCACTCAACTCTGATGGAAACAAGTGGTTCGTGTTTTCAAGGTTCACCCGCTTGAGGCAGAAGTTGGCCCTTTCGCGTTTTTCTTCGCGGACCATATTGCTAAACATATCCAAAGGAAAAATGATGTTTTCTTCTACTGTCAGAGAGTCGAAAAGCGCTCCTCCCTGGAAAAGCATGCCGATTTGTTGCCTGATTATTTGCCGGGCTGCAAAATCTGTACTGGTAAATTCTAAATCATCATAATAAATACTGCCTTTATCGCAGCCCATGAGCCCAACCAGGCACTTCATCAGAACAGTTTTTCCGGAACCGCTCTGACCTATGACCAGGTTCGTTTTTCCCTGTTCAAAAGAAGTGGTAACGCCTTTCAGTACAGGTACCTCATCGAAATATTTTGAAACCGCCATAACCCTTATCATGTCAGCAACAATTGGGTAAGAAGCAAGTTAAACAAAAGGATAAAAATGCTGCTCATAACCACGGCCTTTGTGCTTGATTGGCCCACTTCGAGCGCGCCCCCTTTGGTAAAAAAGCCATAATAACCCGATATGGTAGTGATTATAAAGGCAAAAACAACTGTTTTGATAAGGGCATAAAAAACGTCGAAAAGTGCAAAATCGAACAAAATTCCATAAACATAATGCCCCAACGGAAGCACATTGGTAATTACTACTGCCAGCCATCCTCCGAAAATCCCTAAAAACATACTGATTATAATCAAAATCGGGTTGAGGAAGAGAGAGGCAATAACCTTAGGTAAAATCAGGTATCCTGCAGCATTTACCCCCATGATTTCAAGGGCATCTATCTGCTCTGTAATGCGCATGGTGCCTATTTCGGATGCTATACGCGAACCTAACTTACCCGCCAGAACCAGACTTATAATAGTGGGTGAAAACTCTAAAATAATTGCCTGCCGGGTGGCCGCCCCAACCGCGTATATAGGCAATAGCGGATGCTCCGTGTTAAATGCTGTTTGCAGGGTAAGCACTGCACCCATAAAAATAGAAATTATGGATACCAATCCCAGGCTTTGCACGCCCAGATTGTCCATCTCAATGATAATTTGCTTTCGGTAAATATTGGCTCTTTCAGGCTTTTTAAAAATCAGCGCTATAAGAGTCAGATATCTTCCCGTATGGAAAAAGAATTGCATGGGCTATGGAAACGGAAATGCTAAATTAGTCATTATTTACGTTTACCTTTTAGAAAATTAGGCGAGAGCAAACTCCTGGCCTGTATTTTATTAATTTTGAAATCAAATTTTATGAAATTGAAAAGTATGCCAAAGAACCTTTTTAAACCGAGAAAAGTAGTATTAGTCCTTTTTGCAGGCATGCTGATTTTGAGTTCCTGTGCAACAAACCGATGGGGCCGCAGGTGCAGTTTCTGCTCAACCAACCTGATGCCTTATACTACGGTGCAAAACCTCAATAATGCCAAAGGCGAATAATATTACTCTTGCTCAGTATTTACCCATTGAAGCGCTGAATGAGGTAACAAGTACCATCCAGCAATACCAGGTGCAGCTTTGGATAAAAAGAGAACGTTGCAGCAAGCTGGGTGATTTCAGGCCGCAAAAAAACGGAACACCTGCTCGTATCAGCATCAATGGAAATCTGAATTCTTACGCATTTCTATTGGTATTATTACACGAACTGGCACATGCCATCGTGTTTCAGGAACAGGGAAACGCACTTGCTCCTCATGGCAAAGTCTGGAAAGAAACTTTCGGCTTTCTGCTAAGGGATTATGCGGGCAAGGGTTGTTTCCACAATTCCCTGACAGAGGCAATAATCTCTTACTCCTTTCGGGTGAAAGCTTCAGGACTTGGTTGTCCAGAACTACAAAGGCTTTTGAGGATGTTCGATGGCAATTTGATAACCGACGACAGTACTTTTTTAGAGGAATTGCCCGAAAACAGCCTTTTTGTTACAAAATCCGGTCGTCTTTTTCGAAAAGAAAATAAGCTCCGAAAAAGGTTCAGATGTTTTTGTTTAAAGAAAAAAAGGACATACCTTTTCCACCCGATGGCCTTAGTTGAAAGGTATGATCCAAATATTCAGACGAAATCAATTATGAATGGTTCATGCCCGATAGAAGTTACAGCATTTGTAGATTAATTTTAATTACGAAAATTTAAACCACCTTTATGGCACACCCAGCATTACACAATTATGCGGTGATAATGGCAGGAGGGATCGGTGAACGGTTCTGGCCCTTGAGCCGCAGCTCACGTCCAAAACAGTTTATCGACATTCTTGGCACGGGAAAGTCCTTATTGCGGCAAACCTACGACAGATTCCTGGAGTTTCTTCCGCGCGAGAATATCTTTGTTATCACCAATAATAAATATCTCCCCCTGGTAGTTGAGCATATTCCCGACATGGACATATCCAGAATCATCAGCGAGCCAACCCGCAAAAATACCGCTCCCTGTGTTGCATATGCTTCCTGGAAAATTCATGCGATGGATCCAAAGGCTTGTTTGATAGTAGCTCCATCTGATCATGTAATTCTGAAAGAAAAAGAATTTGAACGAATTATTCGTGCAGCAATTAATGCTGCTACCGCTCAACCGTGGCTTATTACCCTGGGAATTACGCCAAGTCGCCCGGATACAGGTTATGGCTACATTCAGTATAAACAAGGCAGACCATGGCCTGATAATGAGAATCTCAGGAAAGTGAAAACCTTTACTGAGAAGCCCAATCTCGAACTTGCCGAATCGTTTCTTAAGAGTGGGGATTTTTTGTGGAACAGTGGAATTTTTATTTGGTCTGCTCAGGCAATTATAGATGCTTTCGAAAAATACCAACCCGAAATAAGTTTTGTTTTTCGCGAATGTGAAGGGAAATACAACACCTCCAGGGAGGCTGAGTATATAAGTACTGCGTTTTCGGCCTGCAAAAGCATTTCCATCGATTATGCCATTATGGAAAAAGCCGACAATGTTTATGTAATCGCTTCTGACTTCGGATGGTCTGACCTGGGTACCTGGGGCTCGCTTTTCGAACTGCGCCCTATAGATAATAACCGCAATGCTGTTATGGGAAACAATGTATTGCTCTACGATTCGACAAATTGCATCGTTAACGTACCTAACGAAAAGCTGGTTGTTATGCAAGGGCTCGACGATTACATTGTGGCCGAATCCGATGACGCACTGCTGATTTGCCGAAAGGGCAACGAACAGGAAATAAGGCGGTATTTAAATGATATTCGTCAGAAAAAAGGAGATACTTTTGTGTAAATGCAACTTGCGGCAATTCATAATTTTTAAAAAACAAACACCTATAAAAATGATCAGAAAGAAAATTTTCAGTTTCCTTATGGCGCTTTTCCTTGCGCCAATGTTGGCATTAGCCGATGAAGGGATGTGGCTCCCATGGCAGCTTGACCAAGCCCTGATGGAGCGTATGCAGGCCATGGGCCTGAATCTTACGCGCGAACAAGTTTTCAGCACTACCGAACCCAGTGTGATGCATGCCATTGTGAGTATTGGAGGTTGTACGGCAGAAATGATTTCGCCCGAAGGCCTGTTGCTCACCAACCACCACTGCGCCACCGGTCGCATTCAGGCTCACAGTACCGTGGAGCGCAACCTGTTGCGCGATGGGTTCTGGGCAATGACCCGTGCAGAAGAACTACCCAATCCGGGTATGGTTGCCCGGTTCCTGGTTAGGGTAGAAGATGTAACAAAACAAATGAACATTGTCTTGCGTGAAGATATGACAGAAGCCGAGCGCACCATGGCCATCCGCACTAAAAGCGCCGAACTGGAAAGAACAGCCGTGGCCGGAACACACTACACGGCTACTGTAAGACCCATGTTTGCCGGAAACGAATTTCACCTTTTTGTAATCGAGACATTTACCGATGTACGACTCGTTGGCGCTCCACCAAACAGTATAGGAGCTTTTGGCGGAGATACCGACAACTGGATGTGGCCACGACATACCGGCGATTTTACCTTATTCAGGGTATATACCGGGCCCGATGGCAAGCCTGCCGACTTCAGTCCTGAAAATATACCGCTTAAGCCTCGCCATTATCTGCCCATCTCCATTAAGGGTGTCAATGAAGGCGACTTTGCTATGGTTTTGGGTTACCCCGGTGCCACACAGAGGTACCTTACTTCCTATGGCATCGATTTCAACTTGCAAATGCAATATCCCCCTCGTATAGAAATACGCCGGCGTAAGCTCGACATCATCGAAGCTGCCATGGCTGCCGACGAGAAGATCCGCATACAATATGCCACTCGTCAATCGGGAATATCCAACTGGTGGAAAAAGTATATTGGAATGCAACGCGCACTGGATCTGAACAATGTTGCCGAATCGAAACGCGAACGCGAAAGCAGGTTCATGGAATGGGCAAACGCTCTCCCTGAGAGGGAAGTTCAATATGGACGCCTGATAGAAGAGTACCGCGAAATTTATCAAGGCCTCGAAACCTTCAACTCATTGAACTTTATTTATATGGAAGCCATGGCCACCGGTCCACTGAACTTTAACCTGGCCAATGCTTTCAACGACCTCCTGCCTCTGCTTGACGACCCTTCCAAAACGGCCGAACTTGGTGAAATGATTACCCGCCTCCGGGGAATAGTTGAGCGTACTTTCAGAAATTATAATGCAGCAGTGGAACAGCAGCTTTGGGCAGCAATGTTTGAGGAATACGCCAACAGAATTTCCAGCGAAAAACTGCCGGCAATATTCCAAACCATCGAACGCCGTTACCGGAATGATTTCAGCAGGTTTGCTGCCGATGTATTCAGAAGAAGCATTTTCGCCAATCCTGAGCGCTTGAACCGTTTTCTTGATAAGCCCAACGCAAGAACACTTCGTCAGGATCCGATTTTCACGGCAGCCAGATCGGTACAGGAGCACTTCATGGCAGCCAACAGACGCATTCAGGATTACCAGACCCGCCTGGATCGGGCCGAAAGATTATTCATTCGCGGATTGCGTGAAATGGATCCCGATGCGCTTTTCTATCCGGATGCCAATGGCACCATGAGACTTACCTTCGGAACAGTAAGTGGATATCAGGCTGCCGATGCGGTGTTTTTCCATTATGTAACCACGTTAAGTGGTGTTATGGCCAAAGAAAATCCCAACCACCACGAGTTTATTGTACCAGCTAAGCTTCGGGAACTATATGAAAATAAAAACTTTGGTCCTTACTCAGAAAATGGCAATATTGTAGTAAACTTCATTTCGAACAACGATATTACCGGAGGTAACTCAGGAAGCCCTGTAATAAATGGTGACGGCCACCTGATAGGCTTGGCTTTCGACGGCAATTGGGAGGCCATGAGCGGAGATATCATGTTTGAGAACACCACTCAAAGGACAATCAGCGTTGATGCCCGTTATATTCTATTCATTATTGACAAGTTTGCAGGAGCCCGCCACCTGATTGATGAGATGACCATCATCAAGTAAGTTTTTCGCAAATTATTCTGTTAGGGTTTTTTAAAGGAGGCTGTTCAAAAAAATGGACAGCCTCCCTTTTTTACTTTAGTATCGGGGCCTTATGCCCATATTGTAGAACATGAAGGAGTACATATCGGCAAGTTCATCGATAACCATCGAGACGGGCTTTCCGGCTCCGTGTCCGGCACGGGTTTCGATTCTGATTAAAGCAGGGTTACTCCCTGCCTTGCTTCGCTGCAGCTCGGCAATGTATTTGAAGCTGTGAGCAGGCACCACGCGATCGTCGTGGTCGGCGGTGGTAACTAAAACAGCCGGATACCTTTGGCCATCTCTGATATTGTGCAAAGGGGAATAGGCCAGCAGGTTGTGGAAGTCTTCTTCGTTTTCACTGGAACCATAGTCAGTTACCCATGCCCACCCGATGGTAAACCGGTGGAACCGCAGCATATCCAATACGCCCACATCGGGAAATGCCACCCCAAACAAATCAGGCCGTTGGTTGATTACTGCCCCTATAAGGAGTCCTCCGTTGGAAACTCCGTGTATTGCAAGCCTACGGGGCGATGTGTAATTTTCGGCAATCAGATATTCTGCTGCAGCAATGAAATCGTCGAACACATTCTGTTTATTGAGCCGCGTACCAGCTTTGTACCATTCCTGGCCAAATTCGCCTCCGCCCCTGATATTGGCTACAGCAAATACCCCTCCGTTTTCCAAAAGGATCAACCTTGAAACATCGAACCTGGGCGGCCTACTGATATTGAACCCCCCATAACCGTATAGCAATGTGGGGTTTCGCCCGTTCATACGCAATCCCTTTTTGTGGGTAATAAACATAGGGATCATTGTGCCATCCTTGCTTGGATAAAATACCTGCCGGGTTTCGAATGCATTTGGGTCGAAATCTACTTCGGGAGCAAAATAGACTTCATGCGTATTGGTTTGTGCGTTATACCGGAAAACGGTTGTGGGAAAAGTAAAGGAACTGAATGTGAAGAAGGCCACAGGCTCGTCCCTTTTCCCGCTGAAAGCCCCAAGGGTGCCAATACCAGGAAGTTCCAGCTCGCCAATCCGGTTACCTTCATAAGTGTAAATGTAAACCTTACTCATCACATTTTCGAAGTAGTGGGCAAACAGCCTGTTGTAAATCATACTGACTCCGCGGAGCAGGTTATCGCTTTCGGGTATAACTTCTGTCCAGTTTTCAGGTGCGGAATTTGCAGGGTCAATGAGCACCAATCTGTACATCGGGGCTTGGTTGTTGGTCAACACCAGAAACCTTCCGTCAATGTGATCTATTACCCGGTTGTCGTACTCAAATCCTTCTATAAGATAGGCCAGTTGGGAACCTGTTATAGAATAATCCCTGAAAAGTACTGCATTGCCAAATGTGGTTTCGGCTTCGCTAATGAGCAGGAACCGTTCGTCGTCGGTGGTGAATGCCCTGAAAGTTCGCCGTGGATTGGCGGGATTGCTGTGCACCAACCTGTCGGCACTTTTGGGGGTACCCATTTGGTGAAAATACACCCTGTGGTTTTCGTTCACTGCAAGGAACTCCTGCCCCGGAGCCGGTGCATCGAAGCGGCTGTAGTAAAAACCGTTGCCCCGCCAGGCAATGCCCGAAAATTTCACCCAGGGGATGCGCACTTCCAGGTCCTGGCCGGTATCGATGTTTCGCACAAAAATCTCGTTCCAGTCGGAGCCACCTTGAGCTATGCTGTATGCCAAATAACGGGCATCGCCCGAAATGCCGATGGCTGCAAGTGCAGCAGTGCCATCTTCGGCAATAAGGTTTGGATCGAGCAGAACCCTTGGCTCACCATCCAGGCCTTCCCTTGCAAAAAGTACACTCTGGTTTTGCAAACCGTCGTTTTTATAAAAGAAGTATCGGCCATTTTCCCAGAAAGGTACTGTATAGCGCTCAAAATTCCAAATTTCGGTTAGCCTGTTGCGGATATCCTCCCTGAAGGGGATTTGCTCAAGATAGGAGAATGTTGCCCTGTTTTGTTGCTCAATCCATTCGCGGACTTCGGGCGATTTGTGATCCTCGAGCCAGCGAAATGGGTCAGCAACCTCAACTCCAAAATAGGTATCCACCACATCTACGGTAGCTGTTTCGGGATAATCAATTTGGGCTTGGCGCCTGCAAGACCCAGCAAACACCACAATGAACAGTAAACCCATAAAAAACAAAATTCTTTTTCTCATTGTTTTCAGGAATTTTAAGTTTTGGATAGCTGTAAAGATATCATTTTTTGGTTGTTAGCAGATGCGAATGCAAAATCCTATGAATCGTTTTTCTAAATTTTTAACTAAACTTTATTACAACAAAAAATGGCCCGATGAGAATCAAGGGGCCATTAAAGGATTCAGAAGATGCTGTTCTAAGTTCTTATTTTTGAGCCTTTTGTTGCAAAGAACACCATATAGGCGTAGTAAATAAACAAGGCACTTACGGCGATGATGACCGAACCCGAAATTTTCTGGATGCTCCCCATGATGGGCATCAGGATTGCCGCGCCAATTACCGAGGTGGCTATAATGCCGGAGGCAACCTTGGCGTTCGGACCCAAGTCTTCGAGTGATAGGTTAAAAATAACCGGCCACATGATGGAGTGGAACAAGCCGGTGGCCAGGAACAGCCACATAGCCAGATGGGGTAATGTTCCGGACAATAAGAAAGATGCTCCAAGCAGCGATGCGCCCCCTATGGCGCAAATGGTAAGAATCAAGGCAGGTTTGAACTTTCTAAGAATAAATATGCCAATGATCCTGCCCACCATTAAGCCACCCCAGTAGAATTTTAGCATATCAACCGGATTTACTCCTTCAATCCCGAGGCTGCGAACATAATCGGGGAAGAAGCTGGGAATACCAATTTCAATTCCCATATATAGAAAAATAGCCAGAGAGCCTATCCAGACATGCGGGTACTTAAAAGCACTCGACTTATAAGTTTTGGTTACTGCACCCACCTGCTCTTCGGATTTGATTTCGGGCAATTTCAGGAAAAACATGATGAGCAATACAACAAGAGTAAATGCACCAATACCAAAATACGGAACGGATACGATTTCTCTGATGGCATTGTAAGGTAATGTTTCACCATCGGCCAAAGCAGGTGTAACCAGAAGTATTGAAACAAAAATAGGAGCGATTGTAGTTGCAACGGAATTCAGTGCGGTGGTAAGGGTAAGCCTGCTGGCAGCTGTTTTGGGGTCACCCAAGGCGTTTACATATGGTGACGCGGCTACCTGTAGCACTACCACGCCAATGGCAAAAACCGAGACAGCGCTCAGAAATCCATAATAACCGCCCATTATGGCCGGTACCGAAGCAAAGAACCCAACAACTATGAGGGCAAGTCCTGCAAGTACGCCGTTTTTATAGCCAATCTTGGTAAGCATAAAACCCACCGGAATCGACAATATGTAGGCGCCATAGAAGAAAGTGTTTGGCAGCTGCCTTTGCACATCATCAAGCCCAAAGGCCTGGGTCAGGAAGCTGATTGTGGAATTGTTCATTGTGGTTATGAACCCAAATAAAAAATACAGGGCAGCCATTACCACCAGTGGGAACAAGTACTTGTTCTGTTGATTATTCATGCGATTAGGATTTTGAGGTTAAATTAAATCAGTACAGAATTTATGGATGCATTTATGGTTGTAAACTTCTCCGGGTTTAAGGGAGGTCTTTGGGAAGTGCTGATGGTGAATGGAATCTGGGAAGTGCTGGGTTTCCAGGCAGAAGGATTCGTGTTTATTGTAAACCCTCCCTTGTTTCCCTTTTTGGTTCTCTGTCCAGTTCGATGAGTAGAACTGCACTCCAGGTTGGGTTGTATATAGTTTCATGGTTCGGCCTGAAGCCGGGTCATGGGCTATTGCAGCAAGGCCTAATTCTCCCAATCCCTTGCGGAGCACCCAGTTGTGGTCGTAGCCTGTGCCGTATTTCAACTGCCGGTCATCGGCAAAAAGTTCCCTTCCGATATTTTTCATACTAGTAAAATCCATTGCCGTACCCTTTACGCGGAGTATTTCGCCGGTGGGTATAGAAGTTTCGTCAATAGGAGTGAAGAACCCCGCATTGATCATAAGCAGCTGGTCGTAAACTTTCCCCGAGCCATCGCCAGCCAGATTAAAATAGGAGTGGCTTGCCAGGTTTACCAGGGTTGCCTTGCTTGTGGTGGCCTCATAGTCAAGAACCAGCTCATTGGCATCGTTCAGGGTGTATGACACCTGAACTGTCAGGTCGCCGGGATACCCTTCTTCGCCGTCTGGCGAAAAGTAAGAAAGCACCACAAGGTTTTTGGAGGCAGATTTTACATCCCATACAACCTTGTCGAATCCCTTAATTCCACCATGGAGATGATTTGGACCATTGTTTACCGCAACCTGGTATTCTTTCCCATCAAGCGAAAACCTACCTCCTGCAATCCGGTTAGCGCTGCGCCCGCAAATGGCGCCCATGTATGGGCCGTTATGTTTCACATAATCGTCAATGCTGTCGAGACCGTGTACAATATCGGCAAACACGCCGTTGCGGTCAGGTACAAAGAGGCTCACTATAGTTGCTCCATAATTTGTAATCTGAGCTACAAGACCGTTTTTGTTGCGTAGGGTATAGAGGGCAGTAGGTTTGCCGTCAATAAACCCGATAAACGGTTTTTCCTTCAATATTTCGAAAGGCTGCATTGTTTTATTTCGTTTGTAAATGTCAAAATTACACAATGATTTAAAAGTGTAGGTTAAAAGAACGAAATATAAGTATTGGTAAAGATAAGTAAAAAGTTTTTTCTTATAAAAATTCTACAGGCAGGAATCCAGGAAATTTTATCAGGCATGGGTATAGCTTTAAAAAATGCCACAGTTTAAGGAATTGATTTGATCTGAAGTAAGAGGTGGTGAACTATTGGTTTCTTTGACATTGGTTGGCCTTTAAATAATTTTGAAGGATGTAATTACCCGGTTCTACTTTTGTGTTAGTTTGAACGCCCTGCCGGTGTTTCTTCCATGAAATGGCATGTGTTCCCCAAATCACATGGATTAGAGATTACTGATCAACCCGACTCCTTTCTTTACCAATTTCAGGTGTGAAATAATAAGATTAAATTCATGAACCTAATTCTGCGTTACTTGCGCGAAAAAATCAATTAAATAACTATAGGCCAATCATGAACTTTTTTTTCGTAATGTCCAAATATTTCAGTTGCTGACATAGAACAGATTAAGAGGTTTTAAATAGTGTTTTTATAGAATGCTCCGAATTACATGCTTGCCATTTAGCTCATAACAGTGAATTCATACTCGCATTTATTGCTAAGTTTATCCCCTTCGTAGGGCATTTAAAAAAAGTACCGATCTGTATTTACTAAAAGCACAGCTTGCTTGTTTGAGGAATTACTCGAAGCGTTGTACATCAAATAAGCCTTTCAGACAGTCTGCATTGTGCATCAGCTAGGAAACGAAGCATGAGGGTTTTTGCAATTATATTAACGAACTAGCTCAAATTTCAAAAAAACCACTTTTGTACAATAAATCATTATTTATAATGAAAGGTTGTCTAACTTTGTAAGAGAACATACTGCTTTTTAGGTTATATTTTGTTATTTTTTAAGGAGTTTATTATGAAAAAAAGTAGCGGCAGGTCAACAGTTGAAAGAAGGGCTAAGATTATCGAACTTATATATACAAAGGGACAGGTTAACATCAGTGAATTAAGTGAGGTTTTCGATGTCAGTGATGTTACTATTCGCAAAGACCTGGATTACCTTGAAAAGAAGAATATGTTAATCAGGGCAAGGGGTGGTGCCATAAAGAATATTAGAGTAAGTTTTGAAAATGATCTCTCAATCAAAAAGAAAAGGTTTTTGAGGGAGAAACAATTAATTGGCAAATTAGCGGCTTCGTTAGTAGAGGAAAATGATACAATAATTTTGGATTCTGGAACAACCACCATGGAGGTTGCAAAAAACCTTACTGAATTCAACGACCTAACTGTCATTACTAATGCCATCAATATTGCCGGAATTCTGGGAGAGCATGATAATCTAAAAATACTTATACCAGGCGGTTACTTAAGGAAGAAATCTTTTTCACTGATTGGTGCCCAGGCTGATGAAAATTTTCAGAAATATTATTGTGATAAACTTTTTCTTGCCGTTGACGGTTTTGACTTAGAATACGGATTGTCAACTCCAAATCCTGAAGAAGCTCATCTTAACAGGACCATGATCTCGATGTCCAGACAATTGATCGTGGTTACAGATTCAAGTAAATTTTCACGTAAGAGTTTTGCGTTTATATGTCCGGTCGAGAAGGTCGATGCTGTGGTTACTGACAGCAATATTCCTCCGGAAATCAAGAAGAACCTGGAGAATAAAAATATTAAAGTACTGATTGCCTCTTAAACCAAATCATCTGTTTTGTTAAGTTTCATTTTTTACAATATGATTGCAAAAAGAAAGGATCATAAATAATGATACGAATTCAGAGCAGAAGTTGTAAACGTTAGGGTACATTATTTTAGCTTTAAAATCAGAGAGCCACTCTCACCCTGTATATCATGGGCGCTGACATTAACTGATACTATTCCTTCATTTTTGTCAAAACTCCAATTCAGGACTTTCAGGTTATTCACAGAGGAAAATATAGTTGTTGGTGACTGGCCAGTAACAATTTTTACAACCTGGGTTCCATATACCCTGACATCAATGATAATTTCATTATCATTTTTATTCAAGTTGTAAACATTATATGTGCCGTCATTAATTACCATTCCTTTCTGCCAAGATTCACCTTCAGTCAACTCGAAAGTGTAAACACCTGGCTCGCGTACAGGTAAATAAAGCATGACCCATCCCTGGTCGATGCAAATGGACGGAATTTCTATGCCATTCAACGTAGCCTTGGAAATTACTTTCCCGATTCCTAAAGGGTATTTCAGCACCAAATTATTAATGAAATTACCCTGATACGCCCATGCAGGTACATTCCGGGTATCAATAATGGCCTTGTGACTATTGATTGGCTCAAACTGGGCATATTGCTTCAGAATCCATTGTGAATAAAATTGTTCCGTGTTTTTAGCTAAATATTTCTCCGGATGGGACTGAACTTCTCTAAAAAACTTCACCCATGCATCGTTTAAGTCATGTTGTAAAAAGTCGTCTGTTGCAAGCCAATTTGCAAAATGACTTTCTATCATATCCGTTTGAAAATGTTCAATGGAATCCTTAGGTAATGAGGCAGGCTCATGCCAAAGATTGCCATGATTATATCTGTCGATTACAAAAACTCCGTGATCATAACCACCTGTTTTTGCTTCTGGAGGATTTAATTCAGGTATATAGCTGAATAAAGTGTTAGCAAACCTAACACCATATTCATTTAAAATTTTACCGAGGCTGTAAGGATCTCCGGATGGGTTCCAGAAATAACCATAGGCGCATGGCACAAAGCTCTCAGGAAATGAATGGCCTTTTTCAGGTGTTAAACCATATTGTCCAAGAATATCTGTAAACAATTCCAGATGATTCCTGATATCTTTCTCAGGCCACGGATGATTCTTTTCCAGATTGTACCATTCGGCCCTGTTTCTCACCCCACCAACCCAAAATTCGTGTCCTACTCCGTGTAAACCAAATTCCAGGTAGCCGGCTTCTTCCCTTACCAGGTTCATTATCAGTAATTGTTCCTCTCCAATATACTGTTTGTTATCCCAATCTTTACCGTATGAGGTCGAAGAAGGAACTCTCGCACAAAGATTTAGCCTATCCATTTCGCATAAGATAAACAAGCCCTGAAATCTTACTCCTACACGCTTTCCAATCTCAATAACTGCTTGGTAATCTTTATGCGAAATATCCCTTTTGAATCCTAACCGAAAAGGCCCGTTGTTATCTCCCAGTGAACCTCCCCCCATCCATCCCATATCGTCAATAGCAACTGCAAACGGATTTGGGAAAACTATTTCAGTTTCTTTCTGCTCTTTAGTGTTAATATTACCACAAGAAGAAAATGCAATTACAATGACCGTGCAAACGCTTATAAGGAATGCAAAACGAAATAATCTTGTCCTATTAACCATAATTGAAAAATTAGTCCATTTTTACTATCAGAAATTTCTTGGTTAGAAGGTCTGTCACAGCCTCAATGGCTGGAGGGAAAACATTTCTGAGATCAATATCACTTGTTGATGAAAGCCTGCTTCTTAACGTTCCCATGAACATATCTTTGACCTCAGTGGCAATATTGACTTTGCAAATACCATTTGAAATGGCTTCCTTAACCTGACTTTCAGGAACTCCGGAGCTCCCATGCAAAACCAGTGGTATTCCAACTACATTTTTGATTAAACGCAACAGTTCAATCCTTAATAGCGGTGGTTCTTTATAAAATCCATGTGCAGTACCTATTGCAACTGCTAATGCATTGACCCCCGTGCTTTCAACAAATTCCCTGGCTTCGGTTGGATCTGTAAATCCTTTTTTTTCACCGGGCTGCCCAAGTTTAGCTACATACCCAAGCTCTGCTTCTACATGGGCTTTGTATGGTTTGGCCAATTGTACTACAGTGGAAGTAATTTCGATATTTTGGCTTAATTCTTTCTCGCTTGCGTCTATCATTACCGAATCAAAACCTGCATCAAGACATCTCTTCACCAATTCTATTGAATCGCCATGGTCAAGATGCAACCATGCCTCAACTCCATATTCTTCGGTACAGTTTTTTGCTAAATTTTTTGCTATGGCAAGCCCCATATACTCAATTGAACTTCTTGTTAATTGTAGAATTACAGGTTGATTCAGCTTGCGAGCAGCAATCATTATTCCCTTTAATGTTTCAAAATTATAGAAGTTGACAGCAAGGAGTGCCCTGCCATCGGTTTGCATTTGCTTGAGTTTATCTCCAATTTTCATCCTATAGGTTGATTGAAATGTTAAATCTCTGCTTCGCAAATTCGATAATATTTTTTTTGGAAATGAACGCTGATGTACCACCGGCAGCGGTTGTATTAATCGCCCCCATTAAGTTTCCAAAAGTCTGGCACTCTTCAAGGGAGGCTCCTTGAACAAACTGGTAGATAAACCCCGCATTGAAACTATCTCCTGCTCCGATAGCATCAACAACATTCTCGTTAAGAAAGGGTTCGCAGTGTTTTATATTATTATTTTGAAACACATATGATCCCTTTTGCCCTGCTTTCATGGCAATGATATTGGCATAATCCTTATAGTTCATCATGCCTTGTTGCCAGTCGTCAGTGCGGGTAAGAGCTTTAAATTCAGAAATATTGGGCAGAAACACATCAACAAGTGGCAGGACACTTTTCAAGTCTACATCCCACTTGTTTGAAGGATCGTATTGGGTATCGAACGACACGGTAAGCCCCATTTCCTTTGCTTTTTTAAAAAGTGTGTGAATCTGAGGTGCAATTGCCGGTTGTAGAAAAATACTGGCAAAATGCAGGTGCTTTACATCTTTCAGGTCATTGAAATCAATGTCGTTCAGTGAAAACGATTTCATAGCTCCCTGGTAGGTAACCATGGCACGATCTTCACCATAATTCATTACTACTGTAAGGCCGGTTCCCGAACCCGTATCTTTCCTGATGCTTGCAACATCTATGTTTTTTTGCTTTAGGCAGTTGATACAAAATTCTCCAAAATCGTCATCACCCACTTTGCCAATAAACTTTACCCTGGCGCCAAGCGTGCTTATATTTGAAGCAAAGATTGCTGAGGAGCTTCCCAAGGCAAGTTTCATATGGTCAGCAAGAATTTCGCTGCCGATTGAAGGGAAAGATTGAATTCCGTTTAACAACAAATCTACATTTAGTTCTCCAACTACAACAACATCAAAATTCATATAGAAATTAATTGAAGGTTTACAAAAATTTTTACTATTGACCGATTAAAACTAATAATTCTTTCAAATGTAAATCTAGGGAGCAACTGTAGTCGAGCCAATTAAGTTAGCCCCAAGGTCAGCATTCCAACTATTTCCCTTATTCGCAAACCGTATTGAGCGCCTGTTAGCGCTTTGTTCTTTAGGATCATTGATTTTCAGGTAAATATCATAGTCCCCGGCAGGAACGCTACCAAATTCGGACATTTTAACCGAAAAGTTCATATCGCGCCATGCAGCAGTATTGTCTGCTCTGCTATCCAAATCAGGCCTCCAATCTCTAGCTTCAAGTTCTGTAAGTACTGTGAAAGTTTCAAACTCATCTTTAGCTTTCAGAATTACCCATACATTTTTTCGGTTTACCACATTCCCAAACCCGACATTCTGAATCTTTCCTTTGAACCTTAGCGTACCATTCTGCTTTACCCATTCGCTTGCATTTGCCTCTCGCAACACCAGCCGATAGCCCAGTCTGTCACGCATATATTCCATTCCGTTTTTGCCGTCATACAACGGGTCGAAGATTGCCGTCCGGGTTACACCATCATGCGGGGGCGTAAATGGTTGGGTAACATTTTCCTCATTATAAATAAAATCACCCCAAAGTTTATAAGCAACTGAGCTGTAACTTGTATTCAAATGCGTTGTTTGTGCATAAGCCGCTTCATAAGGAACGTTTGGAAATCGGGGATAGAGTTGATAAAAATTATCCGGTTCATTTCCTGACCTAACTGTTTCACCACCATAGAAGTTACCTTGATTTCTTATCCAGGTTAAGGCTGAATTACGATCATAATCGCCTCCAACTAACCTGTATCCTTCAGAAAGTGAGCCGCCATCCGTATATTGGCTTCCGCCCCGCGAATAACTGTCATTGAACATGCCGAAACGTTGGGCCGGTGTTCCACGCACCGGCGCAGGCATCAGATTACTAAAGCTGTAACGGGTTCCGTATTCAATGTTATGCCATGCCATGACTCCGCCTGCATGCACTAAAATTGAAAGCGAAACGGGAACATAGTCAAGCAAGGCTTTTAATAGCCAGTGATAACCCTCTGCAGTTCTGGCATAGGATGAGGAATGCATTTCGCCCCATGGGCCAAAAAAGCCGCCTTTAACAGCCATGATGACGTCTTCGAATTCACTGAATACACTACCAAGTTGCCAAAGATGGTATTGCACCCAATTTTTTTCCTCATGACCGGGAATATTGCATAAGTCAGAATCATTAATTACTCCGGTTTCATACCAGATCCGACCTTGTGGCGCTCCTGGTTCGCAATCATGAATAAATTGGTCATATCCACCTCGATTGTTATAGGTATAGCCTCGCCCGTCATAACTGAATTTGACAATGGCAACGGCTTCACTGTCTCTTATTTGTTTAAGAGCTGTCCTGACATAATCAATTGCAAATGGTGTTATGGGTTGAGTTGTTCCATAATCAGGCGGAATTGCACCATCGGTACTCCAGGGCCCTAAGGGCATTCCGTTGAGAGGGGCATTCGACGAGAAGTTCCTTAGGTCAAATTCCATGTATACAATACGGGAATCGACCGAAACCGTGGTGCCTGCTATTGTTGTCGATAAATCAGTAAGACCAGGCGGAATTCCGCTATCGACAGGAATTACATAAGATTGTGGTCTGTAAAATCCCCTGTCCGGATTTGGGATATCAATAGGATTCTCTGTATAGTCAAGCGCTTGCAATACAAGCGGAGCCTGACAGCTTACAACGCAGGTAACCAAACAGGAAGCAATAAATAAATTTTTTATTTTAATAGGGTTAATTTTTAAACTTATCATGACTGTTTTGATTTTAGTTTTTTCTTATTTTAAAATCACAAGGGTCTACTTTATTGTAGTCGAGCCAATTAAGTTAGCTCCAAGGTCAGCATTCCAACTATTTCCCTTATTCGCAAACCGTATGGAGCGCCTGTTAGCGCTTTGTTCTTTTGGATCATTGATCTTCAGGTAAATATCATAGTCTCCGGCAGGAACGCTACCAAATTCGGACATTCTAACCGAGAAGGTCAAATCACGCCATGCAGCCGTATTGTCAGGCCTGCCGTTGCCACCCTCATCAGTCAGCCAATCCCTTGCGTCAATGTTCGTAAGCGCAATGTAATAGTTAGAACCTGCTTTGGGTTTCAGAATAACCGACACATTTTTACGATTGACAACATTACCAAAGCCGACGTTTTGGATCTTGCCTTCGAACATCAGGGTACCATTCAGTTTAACCCATTTACTTGCTTTAGCCTCACGCAACACCAACCGATAGCCCATTCTGTCGCGGAAATATTCCAGCCCGGTTCTTCCTTCATATACCGGATCAAAGATTGCTGTTTTAATTTCTCCGGTGAAAATCCTTCCCTCGCTTAACTCTTCTTCGTTGGCTGGGAACTGAACCGGCTTAGTGACGTTTGCCTCATTATAGATAAAATTATTCCACCGGTCATATCTGCCGTGTCTCATATTCAGAGCAGTTGTCCGGAGCTGCTGGGCTTCTATAATAGCGCCAGGCATATTACCAAGAACATTATCACCTATCCCACCTTCTCCTTGAAAGATTTGGTTTTGCTTATTGATCCAAGTGATAACTCTGTAACGATCATATATACTATTACCGTATCTGTGATTGATCATACTATTCCCTTCGGACAGCGAGCCATTGTCAGTCCAATTTCCAGCCGCATAACTATCGTTGAAAAAACCAAAACGCGCCTCCGGCGAGCCCTTTGGAGGAACCGGCATGGCATCTATATTAGTAAAAGTATAGGTGGTTCCATACGTTTCGTTATACCATGCCAGAAATCCACCAGCATGTGTTAAAAGCGTACGCGAAGCGGGAACAGCGTCCAGATATGCATCCAATAGCATCTTGTATGCATCCACACTTCGAGCTTCAGGTGATGAGTGCTGTTCGCCCCATGGACCAAGCATCCCCGTTTTAACACACATGATGATGTCTTCGAATTCATGGAAAATGGGTTTAAGTTGCCAAACATGATATTGTATCCAGTTTTTGTCCTCATGACCGGTTACATTGCACATGGCCGATGGATTATTATCAGTTACGTATGTTGGCTCAGGTCCATGAATAAGTCCTTCGGTGAGATTTAGGTGGGGATACTTATGGGGTTCAATATAATTAAACCCGTTGCCGTCATAAGAAAATTTCATAAAGGCTACGCCATTGCCATCTCTCACCTTCTGAAGCATCCCTCTTATATAATTAAGCGCAAACAATGTTAAGGGTTGAGTTTTTCCTGTTCTTGGGTCTCCGGTGCCCGGGTCATCAAACATTCCATCATCCTTGTAAGCAAAAGCATCTTTCGCCGAGAGGAACGCGTTCGACGAAAAGTTACACAAGTCAAAACTCATAAATGATATGGAAGGAAGGGCGGAGACCCCGGTACCGCCAACGTAGGGGTTAGCGTTTTGATTAACACCATTATAAAACTGAGTCTCTTCGATATCATCACCTTTTACAGGCGGCACCTGTCTTCCCTGATACAGCACAGAATTTGCGTCAACCGGAACCCGGTGATCTACTTCAGGTGTAATACCAAAAGGCGAATTAGTCTCATTAACCGAATTCGGCGATATATTCTGCCATCGGCCTCTATAGGGGCCTCTGTTCGGATTCGGAATATCAACAGGATTCTCTGTATAGTCAAGCGCCTGTAACACTAGCGGGGCTTCTTTTCTACCTTCCGCAACATTCAATTCAATGTCGTTTCCGGGAGCTTTCACCGCATATGCGACACTAAATAAGCCTGTCAACACCAGGCCAACGATCAACCTGATTTCATTCACTCTAAATACTTTTTTCATAACCAAACCTCCAACATAAAATATTGAGTAAATGACCTACGCATTCTCGGGATTTTTTTAAATTTTGTTCAATTCAATTGAAAGGGTTGTAAAAAAAGGGGTGCCTTAATACGAAGCGAAGCGTCAAGGCACCCCTAAGAAATCCTATTATGGAAGTGGATTTTGCACCAGATTGGGATTCAGAGTCATCTCGTCTTCCGGAATCAGGTGAACGATAGCGTTTGAAGTGTGCGGGATCAGTCTTGGTCCGGCCCAAACTTCGTCAACCGCATAGTTTCTGTCGATCGATCTGTTGTTCCTGAAGAGGTCATGTGCGCGATGTCCCTCCCAGACCAGTTCTAGGCGTTTTTCGTCAAGAACCACATCCAGCACACTAGTGTAACCTTGCATGTTGGTTAGACTGAACAGTTCGCTTCCTGACAACCCAGCCCTTGTTCTGATAATATTCACCATGTCGAGGGCCTCGGCTTCGCGCCCAGGCGTTTTGGCAAGTGCCTCAGCCTTGATGAGGTACATTTCGGCAAGACGTATCCTAACAGGTGAAGATAGCATCCTAATGTCTTCCTGGCGGGTATATTTGATATTATAATACCTCGACACTCCATTCCTTTTGCGAACTCGGAAACCAGCAGTTTCGGTAGGGTCCGGGATTCTATTCCCCAAGGCATCTAATTCAAAGTCAGGTACAATCCATCTATTGCGCTGGTCATGCGGAAATCTATTGAGCAGCAACCTGTAAGGCAAGGATGCATAAATCTCGCCCCAGCCCCCGTCAGCATGATACATGGAACCGATAGAACCAGTTCCTCTGTTCTCGGTAGCAAGGTGCCTTATTGCAAAAATGGTTTCAGTATTTTGCTCAGGAGTAAGTGTGAAGTAGCTATGAAGCGCTGCCGTTGCAACCAAACTGTATCGGCCAGAATTGATCACTCTGTCTGCAAATTCGATGGCTTTCGGATTGTTTCCCATAAAGAGGTAAACTCTTGCTGCCAAAGCCCATGCCGCTTCCTTTGTAGCAAAGGATGAAGATTTGTTTTCTGTCATCAGTTCACCTGCCAGGAGCAGGTCGTTTAAAATGAAATCATAGACCTCCTTCACAGTGGCCCTGGGCGGCAAGGCATTCACATCAGTATTGTTGCGGATCATAACACCCATGTGAGTTTCTGCACCGTGGGAATAAGGCCTCCCGAAAACACGCACAAGATCGAAATGCATAAACGCCCTTAGAAAAAGGTTTTCGCCCCTCATCTGCCTCATTGTTGGAGAGGTGGGATTGTCACCAATGGCTTCAAGTACCACATTGGTACCGTAAATACCCCAATAGGCCTGACGCCAAAAAGCAAGAGCAGGAGCGGCAGTGGGGATGTGCTGAAAGTTAAAGGAAAACATCAGATGATCACTAGTAAATCCGCTCAAAATAATGTCATCACTCATGTATTCCTGCATTGTATGTATATGCCTGGTATAGCCTGCTTCTTTAAGTCGACTGTAATTACCTGTGGTAGCATTTTGAAGCAGTTCCGGTGAACCTCTCAACAAATCGCTTGTAATCTCGTTGGCTGGAGAATACTCAAGATCATCGCAACCTACAAGGAATACAAGCAATGAGCATATTAAAAAATAATTTCTTGCTGTTTTCATAGTTTTGAATGTTTTTTGCAGGTTAGAAATCGGCAGGTCGTAAAACCAAGATTACGGTTTTCCGACATGTGCTGAATTCCTTGTGCATATTAATTTTTGGTTAAAGTTCTAAATTTAATCCAAACAAAATTTTCCTTGTCGGTGAAAACCGTGATCCGAGTGCATCTGAAGTGATGACAGGGTTTTCAAGGTCGGTATCCGGATCAGCGCCGCTATACTTGGTAAATACGGCGACATTGTCGATCGAGATATATGCACGAATTCCTGATAATAATTTTCCAAGATGATCTGGAAAATCGTATCCAAGTGTGATGTTTTGGATACGGAAGAAACTGATATCTTCCAGGTAGCGTGAAGAAGGTTGGTTTGAATTTCTATTCCCGCCGAAGACAATTCTTGGGTGTGTCGCAATATCACCCGGGTTTTCCCATCTTGTCCAATTTTTGTTCATTACCATCTGGTTGTAACCGGTGTTTGCCCCATCGGCGTCTATTACCTGTCGCTGAAAGAAATATTGCCAGCCCCCAAGGCTCATATTGGTATGTATCGCCAAAGAGAAGTTCCTGTAGGTAAAGTTGTTACTGAAACCTCCTACAAAGTCGGGATATGCTGAGCGAATAAATAGATTGCTGGCATTTGCATAGACATTGGTTGTAACAATTCTTGCAGGTTCCATTCTGTCTGCTTCGTGGAGAAGGTTTCCGTTTGCATCTTCCCACCTAAACCAGAGAGGGTCGCCATTCGTCGGATCAACACCGGCCCATTGCCTCATGTAAAAATGCCTTAAAGTTAGTCCCTCGCTCATTCTCATATGGGCTCCTTGAGCTATGTCTCTTCCCCCGGAAAGTTTTAATATTTCATTTTGGTTAATATTCCCAGAAATTGTACTCTCCCATCTGAAATCAGCATTGTCTATGATTATGCCAGATAATGTCACGTCAATACCTCTGTTGCGCATGGAGCCTACGTTTCGTTGCTGGTTGGCGAAACCGCTGGCTGCTGACAGCGGTACTGCCTGCAAAAGATTGGAGTTTATTCTGTTATATACGTCAATTTCAAATCTTAAGCGCCTGAAAGCAGAAAACTCCACCCCGACATTGGTAGTAGCAGCGGTTTCCCAGGTCAGGTCGTGATTGGGAAGGCGGGCCGGCCTGGCGCCGGATAAGCCAGCATACGTGGCGGCAGTAACGAAAGAGAATGTCCCCAACGACAGGTATGGTGCAATACCGGAATTACCTGTAGTACCATGACTTATTCTAAGCCTCAACAAGTCGATCCAAGGCACATCTCTCAAGAAGGCTTCGCGGTTGAGATTCCAGGAACCACCAATAGAATAGAATGTGCCCCACCTGTTGTTTGCACCAAAAACTGAAGAAGCATCGGAGCGTATTGATCCGACAAGGAAGTATCTGCCCATAAAGCCGTAGTCAATCTGGCCAAAATAGGATAAGAATCCGGATTCTATTGAGTTTCCGGATACCCCGGCCGGCCTTCCCGTCGCGCCCAGCGCAAACAGACCATCAACAATATCTGCTCCTATAGCACCAGTCGATTCTGTTATGGAGTAGCTGTATTCCTGTCCAAAAACTCCTGTTAATTGATGGTCGCCGAAACTTCGTCTAAGAGTAAGAAGATTTGAGGTCAGGATTGAGCTGGAATAGGAGAAGGTCCGGCTAAGGCGGCCACGATCAGCAAGGCCGGCAACATGGCCACGGCCAAGAAGCTGTGTCCAATTAAAACCAGACAAACCAACCCTGTTGGTGGTGGAAAAAGTCATCCAGTCAGTAAACCTCGCTTCTAATTTTAGGTCAGTATTAAATCCCATGTTCCTGGTAATGTCAGAATAATGATTCCTGTCATAGAAATAGTTCATTCTTTCGTTTCCAATCCAAGTAGATCCAGCCCTAAGAGGATTATAAGGGGTTACCCCGTCGTCTTCGTATGGTTTATCCCAAGGCATATTGACGTCAAATTGTTGAAAGGCACCATTCCATCGGGGTTCACCAGGCCTTTGGTTGGAGTTGGCATTGATTCTTGCACTCACGGCAAACATATCATTGATAGTGTGTTGCACGTTGGCCCGAAAGTCAATTCTCTCGAAATCATAATTAATGAGGGTGCCAAGTTCCTTGTAATAGTTACCGCTTATATAGAAGTTGGTTCTCCTATCGCCTCCGGATACTGCGATGTGATGGCTGTTCACGTGCCCTGTACGGCCTAACAAATCCCTCCAGTCGGTGTCAATGTTTAAAAGGCTTGAAGGCAACCTTGCTTGGAGATAAGTGTTGAAGTCCTGGCCAACAAAGGCTGGATCGCCGGCAGCTACCCTGTCATTAAAAAAGTTTCTATGTCCGATGTTATGGCGCTCGAAAAGCTGCGCAGAGTTCATTACTTCAAGGTTGCCAACGCGGTGAAAGCTTGGGCCAAAAACACCGCTGTAGCTAACTCTTGTTCTCCCGGCCTCACCTCGCTTGGTGGTGATGATGATCACACCGTTGGAGGCACGTGAACCGTACAGACCTGTTGCGGCGGCATCCTTCAAAACGGTAACCGAAGCTATGTCTTGAGGAGCAGCAAAGCCTCCTATTACGCCGTCCACTACAATTAATGGACTGAAGCCTGCACCGATAGATCCAACCCCCCTGATAGTCATAGTGGCTTCATCGCCCGGACGGCCACGGGTGTTTGATACCACAAGACCGGGAACTTTTCCCTGTAGCATGGTTGCGAGGTTGTGTGTTGTTACGCCTTGTAATTGTTGTTCATTTACAACAGCCACTGCGGATGACAATTCAGATTGCCTTCTGGTTCCATAACCCACCACAACAACCCCTTCAATGAGCATTGCATCTTCCCTTAGAATCACATTAAGGATTCTCTGATTTCCAACGGTTACGTTTTGGTTAAGGTAGCCTACGTAAGAAAACTGAATTACGGCCTGTTCGTCTGGAACATTCAGTTGGAAGTTGCCGGAAGCATCGGTTACGGTACCGATCATGGTGCCCTGTATTACTAAGGTTACACCCACGAGCGTTTCCCCTCTTTCATTGGTCACCGTGCCCCGAACTGTAAGGCTCTGTTGTTCATTGCTTTTTATTTCTGCAATTGCTAGTGTTGAAGTTGTGAAAACTACCAACATTACCAAAATCAGATTAATAAAAAACCTTCCCTTCCAGTTTTTACTCCCTGGAGGATTTTCAATTAAATGCTTTGTTTTCATAAAAATGGTTTTTAGGTTAGTGATACAATTGGATTTTCGTCAAATAGCTTTGAAATTGTGTCTGGCGAAAGTTTATCCTAATAGGCATCATTTTAATAATTGTTTGTACCCCAGCTTGCTCATTTGATTTGCCAAGCCCGGGTATAACCTCAGTGCGTTTTTGTAATAAATTTTTTCAAGCACTTCCCTTGGAAGGCTGAGTCCTCTAACAGGGTTCATTCCGAAGAAGCCTCCTTCCACCATCTGGTCGGTTTCAAGGATCCTGAACGTTCTCATGTAACGTTCGGCTGTTCCGGAGATACCAGATGCTCCAAGGTTTCCAATGTCGGTTCCATAAAGAATCCGGTCGGCGTACTCAATAATAAAATCCCGAAGATTGGCATGACTTACCAGGTGAAAATACTGAAACGTAGCAGAAAGGTCCACATGGAAGTTCGGGTAGGTAGCAAGAAGGTACCTCAAGAAGTCAATCTGTGCATCCTGGCAGATTAACCAGGCACAGTGTGCGGCAATGATGACAAGGTCGGGGTGACGTTGCAGTACTCTTTCCAGACCAATCACCTGGCGCCAGAACTGAACCGGATCAACTGCCCAGTTTCCTCTGTTTCCAAATGGGCCATTGGGGTCTGCAATGTGCAAGGAAGCCAGGGGCAAGCCGGCTTTTTCAGCAGCGCTTAATACCCGAATATGCGCCGGATCATCAAAATACATAATGCCTGTTTCCCCCTCTCTGAGCCTTCTATCTGCCGGTCCGTGCCATATCTTGTACCCTACATAACCGTTCAGTAATGCAGCAGCCATATCTTCCGGCTTATGCGTAAGCCCCCTTTGTGGGGCATAGTCGCTGATAGTGGTCATTATCATGCCGCGGCTTAATTTGCTAATGGTGTCAGCATCACCGCCAAGGCTGATCCACATGGCCAGATCAACATTGTGATTGGATTTCAGGTACTCGCGAATGGACAAATAAGTGGCAATGTTGCCGTAATCATGGTAAACATGAGTGTGTATGTCAATCCTGGGGATTTCAGGATGTTTTGTGATGTATTGTGAAAACCCCAGCAAAGGCATAAGTGCCAGACAAAGAAATAAATTCTTCTTTTTCATAAAAATTGGTTTACTGAGTTTGGATTTTTTAAAAATTCGACAAAGAAACGGTTTGCTTTTATTCAAGGTCTGCTTCAAATTCAATTCTTTGTCCACTTACGAGATGGTCACTCTCTATTCGCAACTCACCTTTTGTAAATCCGTATGGGATGAAGAATAGCCGGGTTTGGCCGGGTTGAAGGTATTTCAGGGTTTCTCCAGCCCTCACCCCATCTACCGAAACATACGCATCACGGTAAATGGGGGCAATTCCCGTATTGGTAACCCGTACAATAGATTCATTGCCGGAAGTCTTGAATTCCAGCACGCGGAAACGATAGCCGCAAACCATGCTTGCCTCCCTGATTCTTTCAGAACTTTGGTATTGCGGCTGGTCGTTTCCGATCATATAAGTTATATGAAACTCTTTGGCAAAAGTTTCGAAGTTTTTTCCGTACGGACCATCAGGATAATCAAGCACATGCCGCTGGTCATAGCGACTATAATAGCTGAATTCGCCTCCAGCGGGAGACTGCCGGTAGCTTTGCCTTCCGAAGAAGTTCCAGCAGTCGGTGTTGTATTCATGATGGGTGCGGTGCATGAAGGAATCGTCGAACAACCCAAAAGAAATATTTTTCAGGTACGGTCTTGACTCAAACGGGGAATAAGCTCCGTTAGCAGCATCTACTGAAATACTCCATGGCAGATGTGAGAAAACAGTGCCAAGATGTTTCAGGAATGTTTCCTGAAACTCTTTTGAAGGAAACGTTCGACCGATGATCCTTATTCCGTCATAAATATGATATTCCGCCCAAAGGCCGAATCCAACCTGCAGGAACGCAAGCCGAGGATCCTTGTCATATTTTTCTGCAAACCGGGTATAAAAGTCGAGCGTGAATTCCTGCAATTCCTGATTGCGCCAGTCGGCAAACATGGTTGGTCTTCGTTCGCTGATTCCAAGTGTGTCGTGATAATCAGGCAGATTCCTGATGTATTCCGGAACAGCGGAAATGATATCTCCGGGATATATGAACCTGAACCTCAGTATAGCTTGATGCTGCCTTGATGCAGCCGCATCAAGAACTTCCTCCACAACATCCCAGTTAAAAATTCCCTTTTCTTTCACCACGTCGCTGTATTTCATGTATGAAAATTCAAGGGAAATGATGTCGGTTGTATTATGCGACAAATTATTTGACCAGAAAACGATGCCAGTCATCGGTTGCACTCCAGTAATACTGCTTTTCAACGGCACATTGCGGTAAACCTGGGAAAAGCCGCAAAGAGAAGCTGTTGCCACTGTAACAATAAATAAAAAGTATAAGAGATGACTTTTTTTCATTTTCTGCAATTTGGATCAGGGTGTTTATTCTGGCCTCAGCGCTACCAGAAGGTTCCTTGTAAACGAAACTTCCATTTTTGGGTTGTCCCTGCTCACAGTGCCAAGAGTCTGGTCGTTCACATAATCGTGGACGGTATAATTTGTGTGACTAAGCCCCCTGAATTCAACCATTCCATTGAACTGATCGGCATAAAACGCGTAATACAGGATGTCTCCTTTTTGGATCAAATGAGTTTCGGGTATATCATACCCAATGTCGTAAAGGTGACCGAGGTAGAGACCTTCTGACAACCTTTTGCTATTGTACAGATCAAACCATTTCCTCCAAATGACTTCTCTTTCGGGTGTGAGCAGGTAATCACAGGGTTTAGCGGGATTTTCAGGCCAAGTAAATTTTGTTCCCAGTACTGCTCCGATCCCGAACTGTGTTGCGAAATCATCCCCGTTATCACTCAACTCCACATGGTCACCGTAGTAAGCAAGGCCTGGATTGATAGCCTTAAAGGTTCTTCCCTTGTGCCTTATCTGAAAGCTTGAGGTAGGGTCTGATGCTACCGCTTGATTCATTGTGGCTATGTTATAAAATGAAACGGCTGTTCCGCACGGACAGTTTTGGATCACCGCATCGGGCACAACCGCCCTGACTTCATCATAGATCATCTTAAAAAACTCAGGCAATCTTTCATTGTCTTCTTCAGGGTTTTGAAGTCTATGGCGTCTGTTAAAGTTAGGTGCTACACAGTTTAAATGCTGTCCGTCCATTTTCAGACCTTCAAATCCCCATTCATTGATGAACATATTCAGGACTTCCCTTGTGTGGTTTCTGGTGCCTTCAAAGGTCGGGCTCATGAAAAAGCTATTCCACCAGGTAATAAATTGTGGCGCTCCATCCTCGGCACGAATCAAAATGTTCGGGTTTTCGCTAAGAAGTTCTGTGTCATAATCGACCGCCAATGGTGCCCACCAAAGTTTGGCTCTCAAACCGTAAGAATTAATGATGTTTACCAGCCTTCTCATTTCCGCATTTCCACCAGGGAATCTGTTTCTATCCACATCCCAGTCTCCTTCAGCAATTTGGAAACCATCATCAATATCTACCCAGGTGATTCCCAGTTCCTTAACTTTCGGAAGGGTGCCAATGATTTCCTTCATGGTGAAGTCCCTTTCATAACCCCAGGCACACCACACCGGCTCAAAAGCTTGCGGTTCGGAGGGGACAAACTCGATACCCCGGTATTGCATCAATTCCGAATATTGTCGCAGCGGAGCAAAATAATCACCCTGATGCACACTTACAAATGTGGTAAAAGTTTCCAGGGTGTCGTTCGGTTCAAACACCACCGGATTTCTGAACTGGAAGTGCACACCCATAGTTGCAAACGGACCATACTGATCTTTCTCAACGGGTAATGATACAAGCTTCGGGACCAACTCCACGTGACCCACCATGATGCCGGCGTCTCTCCTCCATATATTGATGGCTGGAATTCCCCCGCCGTAGTCAGTGTCATTCATCCCCATATAATTTTCTCTGTAAAAACCGGGGGTAAGAGGTGTTATCCAATCCAGCCTCCTTCTGCTTGAGGAGGCCTGAAATGACCAGAAAGCCGGCTCATCCCCCTGAGAAATAATCTGGTAGTTGTTATTAACCCATTTATTCAGTCTTGCCGACCTTTCTCCTTTATTTATGTAATACACATCCATAAGGGCAAGGCCTGGGAAGTCGGGATTTACGGTCACCCCAACTACCTTTTCAATCTTTACACCTTCCTCATTGAAAACCCCCCTGATAACATGGGTTGTAATTCCGTTTTCTTCGGTCAAATTGTGTGAAGTAATTTTAAAATCCTTTGCTGCGAACCTGCTTCCTGCAATGAACTCGGAAGCTGAGTAGCTATCCATTAAGGATTTAGCTCCAGGTGCAGTGCTTGATATCCTGGAATGCATTAGGTTATTGAATTCAATAACCAAGTCCCCGTTAGTAATCTTAATATTCCTTTTGCACGAGGAAAAAATACTCATGCAACATACAGCTGCGAATATTAGGACTAAGCTAGAAATAACCGATAGTCTTTGTTTCATTGTTTTTCAATTTAAGTTAAATGGTTAAGGTTAAAGTAAATGGTTAAGATCTTTAAGGTTGAATTTTTCAAAATATCTGTCCATGGAATGTTCGATTACAGCACTAACTATAAAGTCTGTATCTATGCCCTTAGCTTTTAAATTTTCCGTAAGCTTCGACCGGGCTATGACCACGTCCTGATCTTCCCAAATATAGCGGCAACCGGTTTTTATCATCCATTGCTGCCTTTCAGGCGAATTGGAGTAAAAATCTCCGGCTGATTCGCCGGGTTGTAGCCATTTTTTCCATCGCTCCGACCGTATCACTGCTTCACGTAGTGTATCCAACATATTAGTCCGTTTGGCAATTTCACCCCTGGAGTAATAATGCTGTTCAATGTGATCAAGTTCGGAAAGCGCCTCGTATTCCTTTTCTGTAAATTCAGGCCCGACATTTGCGGCTCCCATACCTGACAACGGGTAATCTTCCGGGTTATCTACATTGTCTGAATAATGTCCTTTGATAAAACTGCCGAACACTGAGGCGTCTTCAACCAGAACTTTTGCTACTGAAGCATCAAACAGAGTGGTATGAAGGTCAGTCCCGACCTTGCCGACAATAAAACAAGGCCACACATCCTCAAGGTTACAATTAGAAAGTCCATTCTTCAATAAATGGAGGAACCGGTTAAAAACAGCCACGTCAGCAAAGCCGCCATGAACCTCCTCTGTGCCGACCTCATATGATATCCTGGGATAGCCATGTTTTCTCCTGAACTTTTCTGCATGTTCAATAAGATCTAATGTACGGGATGCAACAAGGTCGATGTTGATTGTTTCCCCCTGAGGTAACGAAATATCCACTGTCGGGTCCACATGGATGAGATCATACCCGGCGCTAATAGCAGCTTCAAATGATGAAATCACGCCGGCATAAGCCTGTTCATAGGTCCACCTTTCAGTTCTTTGCTTATCTTTCAACCAGGGACCGCCGTGATCAATTGCAATTACCACCGGAACGTTCAGGTTAATTCGCCTGGCTTCTTCATTGATAGTATTCACGAACTCTTTAGGGGTCATTCCGGTATATCCTCCGTCAAGATCCACTTGGTTAAGAGTGGCGGCAAACTTAACTGGTGCGTTGTTTCTTTTTGCAGACCTGAGGGCAGCACGCAACACCGACAGAGAATTCGGGCAAACCGCAAGGATAGTACGCCTTACTCCAGTTTCAACCTCCAGGTTCTTTATCCTTTTCATGATGTAATCCATCAATGGAAGTCCTTCTGAAGTTGCCTTGTCTCTAGTATTTTGGTTCATAAAAATTTAGCCTCTCTTTAAAATGCATTTAATTTTTATGGTGAACCTTAACTGCCCCACTCACATAATCGTAAATCTTCACTCCTGTTACCACTCTGGAGATTACGTGGTTTTTTGAGGGTGAATCCGGCATGAGACCCAGAGCAAGCGATTTGAAAAACCCAAGCATTTGAGCAGGCAATACATTACAAACCGCGAGCAATTCGTCGCACAGTTTGTTCTGACTATCAGAAAAGTTAATAATTAAATCCATCTTTACATCAGTGCAAAGATTTTGGCCAACACCGATTAGCCCTATGGGATTATGTTCCCGTTCTATTGCCTTTGCCAGGTCCCTTTCGTACTGATAAACATGCTCGTGGTTAGAAAATAAGTAAACTACAAGGGTGTCTTCGTGAATTACAACTTTTGGCCCGTGCCGTAATCCGAGAAATGAGTCGCATTTACATACTACATTCCCATCGGTTAATTCCTGGAGCTTGAGGTGTGACTCCATTGCAGAGCTAAAAAATGGACCGGACCCGAGAAACACCGCCCGTTTAAAATCTTTCTCTGCAATCTTTTTTAACACAATTGCATAGTCTGAAATAACCATTTCACCATATTTACAAAGAGTTTCAACCTGACTTTCTTTTATTTTCAGATCAAAAATGTAAGCAACCAGAATTCCTGATAACAACATTCCGGTATAACTGCCAGTCATGGCAAGCGCCTTGTCGTTTGATTCAGGTGGCAATACAATGACAAATTTCGAATGCTTTGCTTCATAATTGGCGAGCGCACCATTTACATTGCAGGTGATAATTAGGTGGTAACACTTGCTGGAAAACCTGTCGGCCAGTTCAACCGTTGCCAGGCTTTCAGGGCTGTTGCCTGACCTGGCAAAGGATACCAGGAGCACAGGTTTTTTGTCTGAAAAATAATTTTCCGGATGGGTTACTATATCCGTGCCAGAAACAACGGAGACATTTTTTGCAAAACTCCTGAAAAATAATCCCTCAAGCGCTAATCCAACATAAGAACTGGTTCCGGAACCACTTAATATGATCTTATCAACATTTCTCAAGCAGTCTTCAAGGTATGAGGCTATTTCATGTTGACGAGCAGAAAACTGATTGAATACTTTTTTCCATAATGCCGGTTGGCCAGAAATCTCCATGGCAGTATTTAGCCCATTGCCTGAGTTAAGTTCAACGGTTTCAATTCCGAGGTATTTCATTCGAATGTGATTTTTTTCGGTTGTACAACTGGTCCCAATATTATTAAAAGGGGCCATTTTTTAATTATTCATTTACTTCTCATTTACAAGTTGTTATTTATTTTTCATCGCACGGTATTATGCTTTTTTACCTGGAAGTGTGGGTTTCATTTGTGTAATTCTATTTATCCTTCCAGTTTTTAATAAAACCGCACTAAAGAATTACCGTCAAATGTTTTAATCTATTTCGAAAATAAAAAAACATTAATTCAGAACAATATTTAAAATAAATAACAATTTTTTCACAATGATTTTTGCAAATATATATCTAACGAAACATTTATGCAAATTTTTTGTAAGAAAAATTAAATTTATTAATATAAAATAATAATTTATAATGATTTAAAGCAAAAAAATATTATAAAACATTATTATTCGACTTTCACATGCTATGGTGCCTCGCTTGTTAAGGAGTTCTCCCGCCTGTTGAGGTCTTCAAAGCTTACCAACCTTCAGGCAGAACCTGAACAAGGCGCTTTGCAGATGATTGCCTAGAAGATCTATGATGTTTTCTATTTCATCCTATCTATACGATTTAAAACGCTCTTCTTAAAGCCGTTTACCTTGAAGTGGTTTTATAAAAGGATTTTCTGAGGATAACAATTCATGGAAGTCCCAAATTGTGAGCAGCATACCAGCTACTAAGTTTGGCTTTCCGTTGATCTATCAGGGTCTTACAGGGAACACCTTCGAAGTCAAACTGATACTTCCATTAATGGAGCGGTTCATCCACATCATCCCAACCCAAAACCCATAATTGTACTAGGTTTTGTCAGCTTGATCAGGAGTGACTAACCGAGCGGCAGTTCCTAGCTACCCCCAGAATTGACCATGAGAATAATGAGATTTTTTGTGTCGAATAGCAACGAAACGCACATTTGAAATACCCTGCCATAAGAAGTGTTAGCGTTTCGCTTCGCAACCGGAAATTTATTTTGACTACTAGGCCGACGGTGGCTATATGAGGTCAAATGTTGTTTCCGCTCTAAACCTCGGAGTTTAAGATTCACCTACGCAAATCCTTACCTTTCTCATAAGGATTTGGCCTATTTTTCCAGCGAATTACGCTATAATTAACCCACTTTTTTCTTAAAACTAAACCACTACCGTTCCCGCTCCCTGATTCCTGATAAACAGGATGTGGCAGGCTCCTTTTCCGAACACGGGTTCGAGGGTTGCAACATATTTCTCCAGAAGGTGCTGCGGAACGAAAGCCTGAATTGTTCCGGCAAACCCGCCGCCATGCACGCGCCATGCGCCCTGGCCGTCTAACACCAGGTGGCTCAGCGCCAGGGCGAGGGCTACTCCCTGGTGGAAAACATCAATAATTGGGAAAATATTCTGGTTGTACATAAAGGAGCTGAATCCCGACTCGGTTACCATTTTAAGGAATGCTGCGAAGTTGTTTTGCTCCAGGGCTTCTACCTGCCGAACCACCCGGGCATTATCGCCCTGAAAGTGGATAGACCTCAGAATGGCCCTGTCGCCAACCTTTTCGCGCAATTCGGGTATGGCCTCGAGCATCCTTTCCATGGAAACCTGACGAAGCACCGTTGCGCCTAACTCTGCAGCTACAGTCTTCATTTCGCGCGGCAGCGAAGCGTATTCATCATTCAGGTTGGCATGGCTGCCTCCGGTATCGGTTATGACCAATGCATAGCCGGATTTTGTAAAATCGAAATTCACCTTTTTGACAAGGGGATTTTTCGGATTTTCAAAATCAATGGTAACCAGCCCACCTACCGAGCAGGCTGTTTGGTCCATCAGTCCGCAAGGTTTCCCGAAGAACTGGTTTTCGGCATACTGCCCCACAATGGCAATTTCTATTGGGTCAATCTTTCCGTCATTAAAAAGATGGTTAACAATAGCGCCTATCAACACTTCGAAACAAGCCGAAGAACTCAGGCCCGAGCCGTTAGGCACCTCCCCGTCAATACAGGCATCGAAGCCGCCAATGGCATAGCCCAATTCCTTGAGTCGCGAGCAAATACCTCTGACCAGCGCTGCCGAGGTGAACTTCTCCTCTGTAAGGGGATTCTGCACCGCAAGGTCAACCTCAAACGGCTCATAGCCTTCCGATAATATACGCACCTTATTCAACCCATTGGGAGCGGCAGCGGCAATATTGTCTAGGTTAACGGCACCTGCCAGCACGCGCCCATGGTTGTGGTCGGTATGGTTTCCACCAATTTCGGTACGTCCGGGAGAGCTGAACAAAAAGGCCTCCTCGCGGCCATACGCTTTCCGAAACTTTTCCAACAGCCTTGTATAGCGCACTGCCTGACGGTTTTGCTCCGATGAACTGTTGCCGTAAAGTTCAATCATTATCTTGCTTTTGCCTGCTGATATTTTCTCAATTAGTTGACTTACTTTTTCCATAAACTAAAAATTGTTTAAAAAATTCAACAAAACATCCTTTTTGCCCTACGACTGTTGCAGGTAATAATGGAATCCAAATACAGTGCTGTTATTCTACATTCAAAGTATAGGTTGCTTCCTGTAAGCCTTCACCTCGGGCTTGTAGGGTGATAGCCCCTCCGGTTCTTCCTATCCTCAGCAAAACCGAAGCTATACCGGCCACAGCACCTGGCATGTTGCCGCCAATGATTTCGGCATCGCCATCAACCAAAAATTCTACCGTGTTTGCTGCCCCGAATACTGGATTTCCATTAGCATCAAGTACATGCGCATATACAAACAACACATCGTTTACCCCTTTTTGAGGAGGCTTACCGCTGTAATCAACTTCAAGGGTTAATTTGGCCGGCGCTCCCGGAGTAGTTACCGAATAAGTGGCTACTTCCTGCCCATCAATAAACCCTTTTGCAGTGATGGTTCCCGGTTTGGTGCAGTTTACCGTAAATTCGAATGGCGGGTGCAAAAGATTTTCAGAAAAGCTGGTGATGGTTGGCTTTTGCCGGCCTTTGGAAACGCCATCAACAAAAAGCTCCACCTCGTCGGCATTGGAAAAAATCCTTACCCCTCTCGATACTCCCGGTTGCCAATAGGAGGCAATAAACAACACCGGTTTGGAGAAAGGGTTATCCTGCGAAAAGGTGCGTTGACTTTTGTAAAACCACCAGGTGAATTTGGGCAGCCTGAAAATATCCATTACCCCCGAATGTACATGGTTGTGCCCCATGCCGCGGTTGTAGTCGAACATTACCCAGAAAGCATCGGCAAAAGCGTGGGTGGCCCGGTTGTCGTTGTGGGCTTCCTGAATATTGAATGCTTGCTGCAAAAGCCGCTTCTCGCCGGCATCTCTGGCTTGGCGGCTGTTTCGCTCATAGGGCAGGAGGTTGTTCCATTCGTGCTGTGTCAATCCGGCATTTTGAGCATAATACTCCCAATCGCCATATTCGCTTACAAACAGGGGAAGTTCCGGGAAAAGTCCGTGCCTGTGCTGGCGGGCTTCCAGGTAAAAGTCATAAGGGTGCCTTACCCAACCCGCGGTATAGCTGTTGGGATAAGGAAATTCTTCACGTCCAATGGCATGGGCTTTTTCGGTAAACCAAACGGGCATATCTGTTTCGTTGAGCGACAGTTCCCAGGCCAGCACCGAAGCATGGTTGCGGTCTCTGCGAATCAGCCTCCTGCATTGTTCCAGAGCAAGTTGCGCAAATTTCTCGTCTTCGCCAAAATACTGCCACCCCATGATGGCATTCAGTACAAAAATCCCCAGTTCGTCGCAGGCACGCATAAATGCTGGCGACATGGGATAGTGCGATGCCCTCACCAGGTCGAAACCGGCATGTTTTATCTTATACGCATCGCGAAACTGGGCCGCATCGCTCATGGCATATCCAACAAAAGGATATTCCTGGTGACGGTTTACTCCGCGCAGCACTATCCGTTCGCCATTGAGCCACATACCTTCGTTGGTAATCCTGATCTCGCGCAGCCCAACCCTTGTTGCATACACATCCGAAAGCCTTCCGCCGGCATAGAGGCGCGTTTCAAGACTGTACAGATTAGGATGGTTGGGAGACCAGAGCCGGGGATTGGGCAGCACATGGTTTTGAACTATTTCGGTGCTGTTTCCGGCTTCAAGTTCAAGGCGTTCGGACATCAAAGTGGCAACCAGGCCGCCATCACTGTCAACCAGGCGATGCTCCACCCTGATGGTTGAGCTTTGGTCTGAAGCGTTTCTCACATGGGTTTTTATTTCGAAAGCAGCGCTATCGGCATTGGCCGACAGGTTGGCGAAGAACACCCCGCCGCCGGCTACCACATTGGCATAGGATGGGTCGGTTATATGCACCGGGTTTTTGGCAATGAGCCACGCGTTGCGATAAATACCGCCAAACATATTGAAGTCGAGAATCTCTAATGGCTTGGGGCCGGTAATGGGATTGTCGCGGTTATCGAGTCTTACAAGAATGGTGTTTTGTTCATCAAAGCGGGCCAATTGGGTTATGTTTACCAAAAAGGGCAGCCATCCGTTCATATTTGTAATCATCTTGGTGTCGTTCACCCAAACCTCGGCAACATTCATGGCGGCTTCGAGTTTGATGAAAAGTTCCTTGCCCCGATGTTCTTCCCTCAAACCAAATTCTTTCTTGTAAAAGGAAATACCCTGCCATTGGTCAATAATCACCAGGGGCTCTATATGGGCGGTGTGGGGCAGGTCAACCGTTTCCCATTGGGCATCGGAGGGGGGCAAATCGGGAATCCCTTCGGCCCTGTAGAACAGCCAGTCGCGGTTGAAACTCTCAGGTTCCAGTACAAGAAGATCGCCCGGTCGGCACGAAGCCAGGAATCCTGCAAACAGGATTACCCAAATTAATGACAGGTTTTTGAATTTCATGTTTTTGCAAATTGAGTTTAAAAGACCTTAGCACCTTTCGCATGAAAAAACCTCTCGCATTGAAAGTGTTTATTATGGTTTTAAAAAATTTGTTACTCAAGCCAAATGCGCTCTACTTCCAACGACACCTTTTCGCTCGCGCCTTCCCGGATGGAAAACTGGATGGTTTGCAGGTTGTTCCAATCGAATGGGGCATTCTCCTTTGCTTCGCGGAAAAAGGCCATAAACACCGGATAGGGCCTTGGAATGATGGCGTATTTTCCTTGCGTAAAGGTTTTGAGCGGAATACGGTATTGCTTCTTGCCCGGTTCAATGCTTATTTGCGCCGTATATGCCACCCCATTGCGGTCAATCAAACCCACTTCAACAGGTTGAGGGGATTGGGTAAGGGTGCGGGCATTAAGCACAAGGTATTGCTTATTGGCAAACTCGTTCTGGCGGCCTTTCAGTTCATCGGCAAAGTAATATTTGAAAGTGTAATCGCCAATGGAATCTCCTGCATGAAATGCCTTTCTGAGTCGGTCAAGGTCGATCCGCAGGGCTATATTTCCTTCAGGTGTAGGCAAAGGCCGCACATCGCGGTACCACCTGCGCATGGTTTCGGGCCAGCTTGTTGCGGCATCCCACAACATCATAATGGCATTTTGTGGCACAATCCTTAAGCTGAAGCCTTCGGTATGGGCAAAATCCCATTGACCCGGTCTGCCTTGGTGTGCTCCGGGGAAAGTTACATACTTGTCTTCTTCTTTTACAATCACCTGGTAAGAAAACACGCCTCCGTCAATGTATTCAGCAGGAATTGAAACAGACCAGGTAACACCTCTTTCGAACACTGCATCGAAGTTTCTCCATTGCCTTGCCGACATTAGAAGGATTTGGACTTCCTGGGGTTTCGTCAGCGAAAACACATCAAACTTCAAGGTTACCAAATTACCTTCGCTAACCTCCTCCGGCGAATGGTTTGCCAGGAATACTCCTTTGAGGTTGGTAGCGGGCGCCACAAACTCATTGAGACGGATATTTTGAAACTGCATGGTAGGAGCAATATGCCTGTTGGCTCCCTGGCGTCTTATCAGGTAGGTTCCGGGCTTAATGGGAAAGGCGTTTCCACTGACTTTTGGAACATGTTGGTTTCCTTCATTCAGGGGTTGAATGGTGAATCCGCTTCCCAAATTGGGTATTTTCAGAGTCATTTCCCTTTTATTGTGTACAATTGCAGCTTTCTGAAGTCCGGGGCTGGCTCTGGAATAGGGGTCTCTGATTTGAAAAGCATCGGGCATTACCTCGAGTCGCCAGATACCGTCTTCAACCTTGTCGAGAAAATAGGCCCCAAGCCCATCGTACTCTACAAATGGCGAAGACCCAAAGCCGGCAATTTCAGTAAGCAGGGCCGGATTGACAGGTGCTGACTTTGTGTTATTGGTATGTATAAATCTTTCGTCGGTAACCATTTCGGCAAGATTTTCCTCATGGCTCAGCCGGAAATTGCCAAACCTGAGGTTGTCGGGATACTTGCCCAGATTGGCATACATGGGGACCTGCCTGAAAATCTCTCCTGCAATTTTCAGACTCAATGCGCGCTGGGGGCTGTACGCCAGGTTCATGAAATGCGTTCCGTAGTTGGTGTTGTATTGGGCATTGAACATGGCATCGTAGGCAAAATAGGTTCCCAGCTGCATTCCGGCCTGCCTGAAGGTACGCGCCATGGCTGGAATCAGATAACTGCCGTGGGTGTCGGAAGCATCGAATTCATAAACCAGTTTTGCCCTTTGCCTGAAGACAGGATTGTTGGCAAACGGAATATGATAATAATCGACCTGAGGCAGGAAATTGCCTTGCCGTGCATGGTTAGCTACCAGGCCGGTGGGATACCACTGGAAGGTTCCACCCTGCACTTCCGTTGTAAGAAAAGCCTCCAACTGAAAAATGTTGTGGCTCCAATTGTAAAAAATGGGCTTACGCAACCCTGTGCGACGCATAGAGCGCGACATCCGGTTGATGAAGTCGGTTACTTCGGCTATGGTGCCAAAATGGTGGGGCTCGTTCGAAACTTCAAAGGCAATGATGCTGGTCTCGTCCTTGTATGCCACACCGGTATATTGGTTCACATGATTCAGGAACTGGTATAAAAAGGTTTCTTGCGCTCTTATGCAGTCCTCGATTACAAGACAACCCGCCTTGCCCCATCGGTGCGAAAAGCCGGGCGTGGCCTCATCCGGCTCCGGCCAGCCGTTGCCCCAGAATGCAATGGGCGTTATCACAAAGCGCATATCTCGCTTTTTCATCTCGTAAATAGCAAAATCCAACAACCTGAGATGCTCATTGTCAATTAGATTTCCCAAAGTATCGGATATTTCGGTATCCCATACATGCACACGGTAGAGGTCGAGTCCCAGCCGAGCAAAATGGTAAACATCCTGCCTGATAGCCTCCTCGTGCGAAATGCCTAGCCGCTTGGCCATTCTGTATTCGTGGGCAAAGGGAAGGGTGTAATTTACTCCAAAACCAAATACTTCCTGGTTGTTTTGGCGAAAACGCATCACGCCATTTCGGTCAACCACCACCAGCCCATCGTTTCTGTTTGGTCTTGCCTGCAAGGTTGTGCCGGCAAACAAAAAAAGGGCAATGACAAGTATAATCAATGACAGGGCTTTTGAAAACATTTCGAATGGGTTAATTAAATTTCTTTGGAGTTGAATTAAATTTTCAGGTTCTTTAGGTAAATATTTTTTAGGGTTCTGGAGAGGAATAGGCTCCTCTGCTGTTCCTTTCAAAAAACATTTAAATTTCGATTATTTTTTTTAATTTACCAAGCCACGGGATTGCATGCTAGTTTGAGCATAAAAATTGAAAACACTCTGGGACGAGGCTCTGTATGATTCTGCAAATCCACATATTTTAACTTCAATGCATAACTAAAAAGAACCGCAAAATGGCAGGGCTTTTCCGGAAATGCAAAGAATCAACATGCCGGATTTCAAAAATCGGCATGTCTTTTCAGAAAAGGAAGGATGGTTTGAAAGCAGTGCTCTCCTCGATCGGGATTAGGGAAGTCTGAAGGACATTCCCTCATCTGTAATCCACTTGTTGGCTTGGGTATCCAGCTTGTAGAAATCGAGTCTTTGGGCTTCGTCCTCGGGCATCAGCAATGCGATTATTCCAGGCTCGAATGGAATAATTCCACGGTTTTCTCTGGGAACGTCAAGCACATGGTCTTTGGCAAATTGCCACTGACTGTCAGGGTTCAGGTAATACACACCAAGTTTGTTTTTGTCGGAAATTACAATGGTCATGTTTCCCAACGAAAAATAATGGTCTATCCCTTTTGGCAGGACAAAAGTTGCTGTTTCATCACGGGTCCAATCCCCGGTTTCTGCATCAAAATAAAAAAATTCCAGTTTTCCGTCTATTTCGAGACCTATAACCGATAATTCCCATTCCTGACTGATAGTAAATAATTTATCGTTAGCCTCAGGAACACTGAAATCGTAGTGTGGAGCTCTTTTCCATTCACCATTAAGATCCTGAACATAAATACTGATAACTCCATTTTTCAGAACGCCAATACTTCCCAGGCCCATGCCCACAAGTCCTTCACTTTCCTGCGGAATTTCAAAAGCTGCTACATTATCACGTTCCCAGCGCATTTCCCGGGTAAAATAGTAAAGGTGCACCAGGCCATTTTCAATCAGGCCAATCCAACCCAGTCCGGGGCTAAGAATTTTGCTTGCTTTGGGGAAGTCGGTGAGTTCAAGATTCTGGTTGGATTTATCCATAGGCCGGCAGGAAGCCAATCCAGTCAAAAGCACTATAATTGGCAGAAAGCGGAAGTATTTCATATAGGTTGCTCTTAGAAGTTTCATGTTATAATCCTGGTTGATTGCAAATTTGCAATGTTGTTTTATTCATACAAAGTTGCAAAAAAAAGATTTCGTAGCCTTTGCAAAACACCGAATATGAATTTTTAAGACCCCAAATGGCTATGCCTATTGGGCGAAGCAATTTCAAGTTGCAATATTGGACCGAGTATAATCCAGAAAGTTACCTTTGCGAATCTTGCCTGCAAAATCAAATAAAGTTCTTCTTTTCTTTGAAATAGGACTCAGAAAAGCAGGGTTACATCACCCACTTTGTTTACGGGTTGACCATTGTTACACACGCCTCTGAACCTCCACACATAGACTCCAAGTGGCGCCAACCGGCCATTAACATAGCCATCCCAACCAATCCTCGGGTTTGTGCTTCTGAAGATGAGTTCGCCCCAGCGCGTAAATATTTCGAGGCTATAATCTTGTTCACTTATTCCACTAAGTTTTGGATAAAAGACTTGGAAGGTTGTAAGAGCCGGGTCAAGATTAAACGGGTCGCATGCACCTCCGTGAGGACCAGATTTCTGAGGAGTGAAAGCATTTGGAAAAGCAACATGACAAGGTTCCAGCACCAAAACTGAACTTCTCAAAATCAAGGTATCCCTGCAAGCTGGTTGCGTGTTTCCTGACACAATCAAGGTTATTGTGTAATGTGCAGGTGTAATATAGCGGTGCGTAGGTTCAAAGGCAGTGCTGGTGTTGCCGTCGCCAAAATCCCAAAAATACGAGTATCCGCCTTGCGAATTGTTGGTAACCCTCAGTTCGTCGTTGGGTAAAATCAAAAGCGGAGTTTCTATTACAAAATTGGCAACCGGAACAGGGTGTACCGTAATAACCCGGTAGGTGGTATCACTTCCTCCATCGCCAAAGGCTACCAGTTGTACCTGAAATAGACCCGGGTTGCCGAATACATGACGAGGGTTCTTATCTACAGAATAGGTTCCGTCGCCAAAAGTCCACAGGTATCGGTTTGAATGACGTGAAAAATTTTCGAAATAAATCTCAAGTGGTGCACATCCCTCGGCAAATCCACTAAAGATAGCTTCAGGAACGGGAGAAGTGATCGTGATCTGCCTGCTCACCGACGAGCTGCAAGTTTGATTTTCGGCCAACAGATTTATGGTGAAAGTACGGGTGTTCATTGAGCCGGGCGACCAAGCGCTGTAAGTGTGCGTGAGAGGGCTCGGTGAAGTGGTTAAATAGGTGTTTCCATCGCCAAAACTCCAATGGAAATTCCATGTACCCGGATTGGTCAGATTCTGCAACGCGATGGTCCGCGAGGGATAAATCTGCACTTTGGGGTTAACATCGAAATTGGCTATGGGGCTTGGATACACAGTAATGTCGAGGTGGTTCCTGGCCACGCAACCAAAATGACTCATACCTTCCAATTCGACTCTGAAAACGGCATTTGTAGTTCCCTGGTTAATAAACCGGTGTGAAGGGTTTGCCCCCCTGGTGGTGTTGCCATCTCCAAAATTCCAGTTATAGGTTTGTGCCAGCAGTGAAAGGTTCCGAAACTCTAAATCAAAAGGAGAACATCCTCTTACCAGGCCATTTGCTGTATTAAAACCTACATTTACTTCCGGAAAGACCGTAATGGATTGACTGCTTTGATCGGTACAGCCATAATCGTTTTCGACGGTCAAAACCAGTTGCTGATTGACCAGGGTGGAACCGGTGTTTGTCCAGGTGTGCGTAAAAGTCTGCTGATTCCCGCTGAATTGATGGTTGGTGAGGTCCCAGTGAAACCTGGTAGCCCCTTGCGATAAGTTGTAAATCTCGGTTTGAAAAGGGGAACATCCCATTCGGGCGAGTAAATCGAAATTCGACAATGGGCGGGGCCAAACAAAAATCGAATCACTTTCAATTTCAAAACAACCCCATTGATTCTGGGCGTAAAGGGTGGTTACAAAGGTATCTGCCTGCAGATAGTTGTGGTTAAAAAATACATGTTGTGGACCTGGAAGACGCGAGAAATTTCCTTGTCCAAAATTCCAGAGAAATTCATTAGCTCCGATGGTCTGGTTGGTAAAGTTTACCGTCAGCGGATGGCAGCCTTGGGTTATAGAGGTAAAGCCTGCATCAACTTCGGGGAAAACGGTAACTTCCTGCTGGTAAGTCCTGCTGCAACCCAAATTGTTTGTTGCTGTGAGTTGTACACTAAACTGAGCAGGGTTGTTGCCAGCCGGATTGACATACCCGTGTGTAACCGGCCCGCTACCCGTTGGAATCAAAGTGTTGCCATCGCCAAAATTCCATAGAAATTGGTCGCCACCTAAAGAATTGTTTTGCAAGGTAATTGTATGCGGCGAACATCCCGCCGGATTGATTACATCAAAACTGGTAAATGGTGCCGGCAACACTGTAATCTGCCGTTCAACAACATCAAAACAAGCCGTGGCATTCATAGCCAGGAGTTGAACGGTGTAAGTTGTTGACTGATTGTAGCTGTTGTTTAAAAAGGTATGGCTGTGAACAGGATTGTTCTGAGCGCTGGTGAATCCGTCGCCATAATTCCATAGATAGGCAGCGAATGCTGTTGCTCCCTGAGAGAGGTTCGTGAATTCTACGGTTAGTGGGTGGCAACCAACTATGGCAGAAACATCGAAGTCTGCCACAATATTAGGATACAGTGTGATTTGTTGAGCTACAGAACTCGAACAACCAAAACTATTGGTTACCTGAAGGTTTATATCAAAGGTGGTAATGTTGCTTCCCGGTGGAATGAAATAGGTTTTTAAAATGGTACTGCTGCCGTCGGTGGAGGTGGTGCCGTCGCCGAAATTCCAAAGATGGTTGAAAGCGCCTTGCGATTGGTTAGTGATTGTAATATCGAGAGGCGTGCAGCCTGCAAGCGCCGAAAGCTCAAATCGTGCCAGAGGCACGGGATGCACTCTGATAACCCTGGTGGTATCGGCAACACAGCCATAAATAGATGAAGCTTGTAAGTGAACTGTATAATCTACATAGTTCGTATGGCTTGAATTCAGGAACGTGTGCACAGGGTTAGCTATCAAAGAACTTCTGCCATCGCCAAACTGCCATGTGAAATAATGGGCGTTCCGCGAATTATTGGCAAACACGGTTTGCTTTGGATGACATCCCTCATTAATGGCATCAAAATCAGCAACTACAGCAGGGAAAACGGTTATGGTTTGCTCTACCTGGTCCTCGCACCCAAATCTGTTTCGAGCCCTCAGCCTCAAAGTAAACTGAACAGGGGCGTTGGAGTTGTTTACATAAGTGTGGGATAAGGAATCTCCACCGTAAGTTGACAGGGTTCCGTCGCCAAAATCCCAAAATACAAGGCTATCGCCCCTTGAAAAGTGATTGATATCAATGGTAAACGGGCTGCAGCCCGAGGCGTTCTCAACCGTGAAAAGGGCATTGACTTCAGGAAATACCTCTATATCCATTTCGAGGGTATCGGAGCATTGATACATCGATTCAGCAATTAACCTCACCCTGAAAATCTGAGGATTGGTATTTGAATGATTTCGGAAGGTATGCTGAGGATTTTCCAGAGCAGAGGAGGAACCATCGCCAAACTCCCAACGCCAGATATGACTGTTTGATGATTGATTTGTAAATTGAACGGTGAGAGGCTGGCACCCACTAATCACACTGGCCGTAAAGTCAGCGACAACCTGAGGGTTGACCGTAATTGGTTGTTCAATGCGGCTTCGGCATCCCTGAATATTTGCAACCTCAAGCGAAACGACAATTTGCCTTGGATTGGGGCCGGAATTATCAAACAAGTAATTAATGTTCGGAGTAGTGCCAATGGGTGTTGTAATGCTGTTCTCTGTAAATGACCAGTTCCATTGATTTACATTGCCGGTTGAAGTATTTGTCATGGAAATCAGGGTTGGAGCACACACCACACCCGGAGCAAAATCGAAATTGGCTATAATTTCAGGATGAACTACAACATCCATGTAAAACCATTCGTGACATTGGTCGGTATTTGAGGCTCTAAGCGACACCCTGTAAACTATGGTTTGGTCAGTCTTGTTCTGAAAAGTATGTGAAGGATTTGTAGCCGTTGAGGTTGCCCCATCGCCAAAATCCCAGAAAAACTGGGTTGCAGAACCTTGTGATTCATTTGTAAAAGCAACATTTAAGGGAGCACAACCCTGGGTTATATCCGCACTGAATTGGGAGCTTAAATCAGGATAAACGGTGATGTTTCGTTCGAAAGTCTGAGAGCAACCCCCTGCATTTGAAACGGTTTGCCTGATGGTGAAAACCCGTGCCGTTGGGCCTGTATTTACGAAGGTATGATTGATTACAGGATTGTTAGAAACCAAAATTGGCGACCCATCTCCAAAATCCCATGTCGTTGTAGTGTTCAGACCGCGCGAATTGTTAAAGATTTCTGCCTGGTATGGGCTGCATGCTGTGGCAGGGGTAATGGTAAAGCCGGCTTCGATAAATGGACTTACGGTAATATTCATGGTATGCCGGCTAACGCACATTAAATTACCCGACATCACCGTTAATTCAACCCTGTATGTAACGTCACTCCCGGTGAAATTCTGAAAAGTGTGGGTTGGGTTGGGCTCGGTTGAAAAACTCCCGTCGCCAAAATCCCAAAAATAGTTTGCTACAGGTCCGGATACTTGTTGCTGGAAACTCACGGTATGCGGGGCACAACCTGTGGTTGGCTGGCTTGCGGTAAATGATGCTACCGTTATTGGGATTATTTCCACCATTTGTGTTCTTGTATCGGTACATCCGGTTACTGTATTGGTTGCCGTTAGGGTAACCGGAACCCAACGGGTAGTAGAAGGAATCGGGAAAGTATGCCTTATTGGCGGAGCCGGGTTTACAAGGGTTGCTTCTGTGCCAATCTGCCAAACGTGGTGGTTTGTGTTTCTTGAAAGATTGAGAAAGGTTACCTCATGCATGGCGCAAAAATCCTGTTGGGCGTAGAAAATTGCCTCCGGCCTTGACAGAACCTGCAGGAACTGCGAAGCAATGGCGCGGCAACGACCCGATACCACAGTATAGGTTATGGTATGAAACCCTTCACCCAACTCCGTCGGATTTACGCTGGTAATTCCGTGGAGGTTACTGGTAGGCACAGAAAAGAAACCTCCCGGCGGCGAAGCTCCGGTCAAAGGGAAATTTGTCAAGTTTCCGCAAACCGCAGGGAACGGTGTCATGGTTACAACCGGAAGCGGATCAACCGTAACCATAACAAATCCCACAATTGGTGGTGTTGCCGGAGGAGAGGCGGCATCGCGAACTTCTACCCGGTAGTTGATTGTTGCGGCAGGTGTGTGCGTAATTGATGAAGAGCTTGAAAAAAGTAATGCACCTGTGCCGTGGTTAAACCATTGAAAGGTATATGATCCCGACCCACCAGATGGTAGAACGAACAGATTCACAGGTTCGCCCTGGCAAATGTTAGTGGAGCTTGCCTGAACGGCAGCTATACCTAAAGCTCCACCACTCACGGTTACTGCCACCTGGTCGGTGCTCTGGCAACCGGTGGTTAGGTCAGTTACTGTTAAAGTAAATATACGCGAAGCAGTTAACGGTACAGTTAGGCTTGAGGGGCTGTTCGGATTTACAACAAACGCTGCTGGAGCCCAGGAATAAGAAAACAAAGTGGTGTTTACGGATAAGGCATTTAAAGTGGCCGAAGCGCCACCCGGAATTACCATATCAGGACCTGCATCAGCCGAAGGGATAGGATTGACTCTAACTGTTGCTTGAGCTTCAGCAGTACAACCTTCGGGGGTGGTGAAGCGGTAAGTTACCGTAAAGTTTCCAATACCGCTTAATCCGGTATCGAACATATTATTGCTCACAAAAGGCCCGGAGTAAGACCCACCCGCTGGGGTTGCGCCCGATAACGGCACCAGTCCGGATCCCGCACAAAGATTTAGATTGGGGAAATTAACAACCGGGCTTTGGTTGACTTGAAGATATTGAGTGGCGCTTGCAATACAGGTTACCGACGGCCCGGTATGAACATAAGTAATTTCATGCCTCCCTGGCCCTATCACGGCGGGGTCTATAAAAAAGGCCTCTGTTCCATTCACAAAATATTTCCCGCCTGCAGGGCTACCTCCACTAAGGTATATCAATCCTGCTGATGTGCAAACATCGGGAAAAGGGTTCAGTGTAACATTTGGCGTGAAAGAAGCCTGCGAAATGGTGGCCCTGAAAGTAGCTATGGTTGTTGCAGTACGGCAAAAAGTTATGGTATGCGGACCCGGCCCATCAAGGCAAATGACCAGGGGCTGTCCTTCCATTACCAGCCCATAATTCAGGCAATTCACGTAATAATTGATCTGTCCCCAGGTTCCACCCTGACGCGAAAGGTTAATAATAACGGCATTGGTGCTGGGGTGAAGGATTATTGTGTAGCTGAAGCAATTCGAGCCAGGGCTTACACCGCAACACTGTCCTGCAGGAGCAAAAAAACTGCTGTTGGCAAAGGAAGCGGCCGGGCTCGAACTTAAGTCAACCAGAAAGATTGGAGTTTCGGCGCTGCAGTTTGGTGTTGCCGCCTGAACAGGTTTCAATGAAAAAAACAACAAGCATAAAAGCATAAGCAAGTCAGTCCTTACGGAAAAGATTGCCTGCCCGAATATGTTGCCTGTTGAGTGCCTCATTAGTTCTTTACCTTCTTTTTACAATCAGTTTTCGGGTTACTACAGCATTTAATCCAATTATCCTGATATAATAGACTCCCGGATGCAGGTTTCCGACATTTAATTTTTCCTGAACAATTCCAGGGGTTTCAATTTCGCGGCTTAATACCATCGAACCGGTCTGATTTATTAGCTCCAGTCGATTCCATTCCATAGATTGATTGTTGAACTGTACGGTAACAACGTCAATGGAAGGGTTTGGAAATACGAGAAGATTTCTTTCGAAGTCCTCAACCGGAAAGACGCTGGTTCCCGGGTTCACAGAAATGGTGTCGCTGGCAATACATCCATAGCTGTCTGTCACTATTACATAGTACCATCCATGATTCGGTACATGGAACCTTTGCCCTGTTGAGCCGTCTCTCCATAGGTAACTGGCAAAACCAGGGCCCGCATTAAGTACAACCGTGTCGGGGCGCAGCGTATATATATCCCTTCCGAGATTCACAATTGGAACTCCCGGAACCAGAACATCTGCCTCAATAGTATTGTTATCCATATCAACATCGGGGTCTTCAATTATTATACGCACCTGATAGGTTCCGGTTACAGATAAATTTGCAGTTTGGCTGAAAGTAAATATTCTCACCTGCATTGGGGCAAGATTGGTTGCCAGGATAAATGTCTGCCTATTGATAGCAGCACCGTTTATACTGTATCCCGCATTAATACGATGACCAGCCTTCAGAATATCCGGACCTCTGTTCTGAAACACAAATGTTACAGGTTCTGAATTACTGAGAATGCAGTTGCTTCTGGGGTTTATCAAAGAAGAAGCTGCAACATCCCAGGTGAGTACAAACACTGAATCCTGAGTTGAACATCCCCGATCATTGGTAACATTAACCTTGTACCATTGCGAAAAGGGTGAAATGATGGTGAAGGTTGAACTGGTTGATCCTCCTGACCACAAATAGGAATGATAGCCTGGCCCTGGATTCAGTATTAATCCTATGGGATTTGCTGTAATAATGGTATCGGGCAGGGTTGGTTCAGGAATTGCAAAAATCCTAATTGCCGAAACCAAAGAATCGTTTGCCGGCAACAGATCAGGTCCAAAAGCTAACCTTATTTCTAAGGTATCTTCTCTTGCAGTGTTGTAAGAGATATTTTGAGAGAAGGTAAAGGGTATCACAACGCCCGGCAAAAGTGTGTCAGGCAGAATCAATTCCTGAGAGGCCTGGGGGGTGCCGTTTAAACTGTATTGTAGGTTGATGATCGCTCCTTCGGGTACCGGCACGTTACCACTATTTATGAGGTTAACTGAAACAGGAAGTATAGCGAATTCGTCAAGGCATCCTTCTATGGCCGACACGATGTCTAAAATTCCCATATCAGGAAACTCGGCTTCTACTCGGATTGTTCCTGTGGTAAAACAGTCGAAAGCATTGCCAACGGTTACTGAAAAGTTCCCAAAATCGGTGATAGCCAAGGTACGTCCGGTATGTCCGTTTTGCCACAGGTACGAATCATGGCCTGGCCCGGCATCAAGTATTACGGTATCGGGCCTGTTAGTGATAATTATTGGAGGTATTTGAAGTTCCGGCACTTCAAACAATTCAACATCATGCTGATAACTGTTGTTGGTTATTCTCGCATCACGACTGATGATTTCTACATGCAACCGGTAAGTACCGGCGGTGTCGAACCGGAATAATTGGGCAAAGGAAAGTTCCCTGCTTTCTCCCGGCAACAGCATGGAATTCAATTGGAAAATTTCTCTCGAAACGGCACTTTGGTCAAAATACCATTCTATTTCAAGAACTTTTCCAACCTGGAAGGTGTCAACACCCAGGTTTTCCAAAACAAATGAAATGGGCACGGGTGAAAGTGGCAGGCATTCCGTTGTGGGAGCAGTTATCTCTGTTATTGCAGCATCGTAGGTAAAAACCAGCACGTCATCAGAATCGCTACATCCCTGGAGGTCAGTTACTGTAACCTTATAGGTTTGGGTGTAAGGACTGGTTACCCCAAAAGTTTGACCGGTATGCCCGTTTTGCCATAGGTAGGAAGCAAATCCTGCTCCGGCATCCAACAACAAGGTGTCGGGTTGTGTGGTAAATATGGTATCACCCAGGTTTATATGGGGCAGGCCAAGGGATGACGCGATCCAATGAATACTGTCATTAGATGCATTGGCATCGGGGAGCCCATGCCTTACAGAAAATGCATAGTTTCCTAAAGGGCCAATGTTTACAATTGTATTGAATTGAACCTCTGTGTGGCTTGAAGGAAGTAAAGGGGCATTCAATACCCATACCATATCCTCGATTTTCAGGCCTTCAAAATACAAGGTCAACGGGATTTGCAAACCAGCAGGAAAGGTATCATGGCCCAGGTTCGAAAGTTCCAGTCTAACCTGTTCACCATCCGGATTCTGGCACCCGCTCTGGGGGTCTAATACATTAATTAACCCGATATCATACGTTTTAATTCTGATACTATCGGTCGATTGACAGTTGTTGTGATCGGTTACGGTAGCCCTGTACCATGCTGAAGCAAGATTTGAAACGCTGAAGGTTTGCCCTGTTGAGCCGTTTTGCCACAGGTAACCGATCATGCCGGGCCCGGCGTCCAACACTACAGTATCCGGACGAATGGTATAAAAATCCTCCCCGAGACTTATCTCAGGCAACCCATGATGGATCACTGCTACGGTCAGGGAATCGTTCGAAACACCCGGTGTATAAAAACCTATGTCGCCAGGCAGGCTGGTATATGCAGTTAAATTGTATGTTCCAGGTTTCGACATATCAACCCTTCTTATGAAAGTGTAAGGAACTGAAAGGCCAGGCTCCAGATTGGCTGACAATGTAAAAAGCTCTCTGATATACACTGTGTCGTTCAGGAACATTAGGTTTACCGGGATGATGGATCCTGTTCTCAGGGTATCAATACCCATATTTCTGATACTGGCTGATATTTGTTGATTTCTGTCGAGGGTGCAGGCTGTAACCGGCTCGATGATAGCTGTTATGCCCACGTCGGGTGGGGCTGGATAAATTTTGAACAAATCCATGGCTACACCTTCAAATCCAAGAAATACGTGTTGTGCCGCGAAAATCAATCTGAACCGAACCGACGGCTGGTTTCCAAGAATTACCGGCAGCACAACCCGCGGGTTGATCCATCCGTTGCTGTTGCCGCTCCAGCCTCTGCCATTACCTGTGGCTGTCTGTAATCCCGTAATATTATTGTGGTTGTACCAAAACCAGGCAAGTGCAGGGCTTCTGGGTTCAAGCCGGGTCCAGGTAAATCCGCCATCGAGCGAATAATCGATTGCAGCGCCATCTAAACCAGTGGGTGTATGAACCTGCAGGTTAAAATCCAAAACTGGACTCGAAATTCCGGTGAGATTAAAGCAGGGACTTTCAACGATCGAAACTTCACCTGCATTATAGGCTCCAAAAGAGTTGGTTACCCAAGCCATACTTCCATTAAAAGCGTTATTAATAACCGGAGCCATCGGCATTGCCAATTCCATGGAAGCGTTGGTACCATGAGCCCTCCAGAAGTTTGGCCCGGTTTCGAAACTTTCAGCATATGGAATACTTATTATCGGCGCTGAAAATACTTCGGTTAAAAACACATCATTGTCAGGATATTGATCGCTTTGCAATTCGGTCTTAGCAATAATATTGTAATTTCCGGGAGCAGAAAAATTTGCCCTAGGTCCAAAAGTGAAGGGAACGCTTTGCCCAACCGGGATAGCTGTTCTCAGGGTGTCGCGCATCCATGTTAGGCCATTATTGATCGAAAATGCAACAGGAATAGTGGAAGGGGTAGTTGCAGCGCCATAATTTGTAACAACTACTGTAACGGTCTCGTTTGCCCCGAGGCTGCAAGTGCTTTTGGGTGTTACCCATTGACTAACGCCAACATCAGTAGTTATAAATGTGCCGGTTACAACCAGGTCGTCAATATTCCACCCGCTTTGAAGGTTGAGGCCCCCGGTTTCGCCCAATCCAAAGCGAAAACGTACGGATGGCTTCCTGCTTGCCCATGGGACAGAGTACGAAACCTGGCTCCAGTTCGATGTGTTGTGTACTTCATAGTTCGTCCAAAGGTTTGTCCATGTTAAGCCATTATCAGTACTTATATCGATATTTGCCCTATGGAAAATGTGAACGTTCAACCATCTCTCAAAACTTAAAGTAACATCTGAAAAATAAAACGCGTTGATTTCGGGACTTACTGCAACATAGGCCATTTCCGGCAGATTCGGCTCGTAATTGCCCGGATAGGTTCCAAGTCCGGTAATATCTGTTCCCAGAATCCGGGTTCCGCTAATGGCCTGAGCAGGGTCAGATGGCCCCGAAGTTTCGCCTTGACCGTTCTGATGTCCTCCAAGCCCCTGGGCATTGGCACGTTGCCATTCTCCTGAAAGAATCCAGCCCCTTTCGGTCTCAAAGTCGTCGAAAAAAACGGTTTGTGCAATAACCCTATTACCAGCTGGGTTCTGCTCCTGGAGAGGAAGGTTTTGACTGTTAATGGTTAGACCGCCAATGGGTAGGCTGGCGTCAATAAAATTACCTGCCTGGGCATTGGATGCCACGTCGAATGTTACCCAAAAATAGGTGTAGCCTGTGGCCAGGGGTAAGTTAAGTCCAGTGAAAACTGCCTGCCCATTTACCAGACTTTGAGGACTTCCTATGGGGGCAGCGTTTCTGAAATTTTCAATGTTTGATGCCCACAGCCTTACACCGTTTGGCGCAACGTCGTTGTGGTTGGTGCTTTGCGAAACAACAGTAAAATTAGCCAGATTCAGAGCTCCAGTGTTTCCAATAACCTTCACAGCCGTATTCAAAACCTGATTTCTTGTTGACCCTGTAGATACAAATTCGGTGCTGGGCTGAAAAGAGGCAATGTTCGAAACTTCACGGGGCATGGTACCTGTTTCGACAACGCTTACCTCATCAACGCACACACTTCCGCCAAGTCCTTGACCGGAGTGGCCCTCAAAAGCCACGAAAAGGTTTCTGGAGCCGCCGGGTATAAGAATAGTCCGCTCGACCCAATGAGTGACAGGATTCGGGAAACTGGCTATCGTAGTCCAGGGGCCGTTGATGTTGGTTGCAATATAAACCACCAGCCTGGCGTGCATTCCATCGCGGGGAACCTGGGCATGCCAGAATCGCAACTCAGGGTTCACTGCAAATTCCAGATTGATCGGAGGCGATATCAGCCTGCTTGCAAAGGGGTTGGCGGATGGCACCCTGAAGAAAGCATTGGTAGCCCCTACTGCAGCCACGTCTGGCAATCCCGACTGCCCGGGAGGGAACGGGCCAGCTCCCTGTCCAACCCTCCATGTGTCGTTGTTTACAATAGTCACATTTATCCAACCCGAAGGCAGATGTGTTCCGCCAGTCTCGAATCCTTCTCTGAAAAATACTGTCGGCGGAGTACTGCTGTATGTAATGACCCCGGAAACCATTAACAAAAATGCGATGGTTCCCCATTTCAAAACCTGCTTCCCTTTACTCATTGTACAATGATTTATGGCCGTAAGTACAAGGCCTGAAATTGCCTGATATTTAGGGCTGTTTTTAATGAAAAAATACATTGCTGTACGCAATAATCCATTGATCGTAAAATTATTCGCTTGGAAAGCATAATAATTCAGCGATTTGTGTAATTTCCTAAAATATGCTATAGTGGTTTACAACCAATGGTTTTCTACGGTCTTAAACAAGTAATTTTTTGGTTTTGCCTTTTATCATAAAATATTGATTTCTCCTCTGCCTTTTGTTTCTTTAGAGCGCTGGAAACATCCAGGGGTTAAGGTATAGCTGGCCTGCATTAGTTTAGTCTGCTCAAATTTAAGTTGTTATGTAATTCCTGGTCAAATTTGAGTTGCCGGATATGATTTTCCATCAATCCCTTCCTGAAAAAATCATTATACTTGTATGTTTTTATGGGCATGATTCATAGCAGGCGCTTCATGTTGGCAAAATGCACAAAACAAAATGATTCATAGCCTTGTTTGACATTTAATAGCTTCATTCCAACACCTGACCCCTTTCTGATGACTTCTGAAACTTTTGAATTAAGCCTCGATCCAAATCCCCTTCTGGTCGAATTTAATACGCCATATCAAACCCCACCTTTTCATTTGATAAAGTCTGAACATTTTTTGCCCGCATTTATAGAAACAATAAAAGAGGCATTAGATGAAATCAATGCTATTACCGGGCAGGATAAGGAATCGGATTTCGCCAATACCATGGAGTCGATGAGTCGATGCGGCTCAAGACTTGCAAGGATTAGCAACATATTTTTTGCCCTGAACAGTGCAGAAACCAATCCGCAAATGCAGGAAATTGCAAGAGAAGTGGCGCCTCTCCTGGCTGACTACCATAACGATGTGCTTTTCAATGCAAGCCTTTTCAGAAGGATCAGTGAAGTTTATAATAAACGGGATACATGGGCTCTTACTCCGGAGGAGGCTTCGCTGGTGGATAAAACCTATAAGATGTTTGTACGCGAGGGAGCAAACCTTGGCGAGTCCGATCAGCAGCGACTTCGGGAAATTTCGCGCCGGTTAAGCGAACTATCGCTAAGATTTGAGGACAACCTGCTTGCCGAAACCAACAATTGGATTCTACATCTGACCGATCCTGACGACCTCGCAGGATTACCATCTTCACAAAAAGAAGCTGCCGCAGAAGAAGCCCATAGTCGTGGTCTGCACGGTTGGGTCATAACTTTAAAAGCACCAAGCTATTGGCCTTTTATGCAATATGCTGAGCGGCGGCATTTGCGCGAAAAATTGTTTAAAGCTGCAAATCAGAGGGCTTTCCGGTCGAATCATTACGACAATCGCGAAGTAATAATACAACTCGCCAACCTGCGTCTGGAACGTGCCAGGATCCTTGGGTACAAATCGCATGCACAATATGTACTCGTAGAAAGCATGGCTATGACGGTCGAAAAGGTTGAAGAATTTTTGCACCGGTTGTACCACGCCTTTATGCCGGTTGCTCAAAAAGAACTGGAGCATTTACAGGCATTTGCCGCTGAGGCCGGAGAAGATTTTGCGCTGAAGCCCTGGGACTGGCATTATTTTGAAGAAAAATTGCGTAAAGCCTCATTCGATTTCGATAAGGAGGAACTGCGACCCTACTTTAAATTGGATAATGTGGTGCAAGGGGTTTTTACACTGACCGGTCGCTTGTGGGGATTGAAATATATCCGAAATCATACAATACCGGTATATCATGACGAAAATCAAGTCTATGAGGTTTATGATAGGGATAATGATTTTTTAGCCATTTTGTATTTAGACTTTTTTCCGCGCGAAGGAAAAAACCAGGGGGCATGGATGACGGTTTTTAGGGACCAGGAGCGAACAGGTGGCAAAAACATCAGACCGCATGTTTCGCTGGTTTGTAATTTTGCCCGCCCTACCACCACCAAACCCTCCCTGTTGACACATGAGGAGTTTAACACCTTCCTGCACGAATTTGGACATGCCCTGCATGGTGTTTTTTCGCAGGTTACCTACGCCAATCTTTCCGGTACAAATGTTTACCGCGATTTTGTGGAGCTTCCCTCGCAAATAATGGAAAACTGGGCTGTTGAAGAAGAGTTTCTCAACCTTTTTGCCAGGAACTACCAAACTGGCGAAGTAATGCCAAGTGGTTTGATTAAAAAAATAGTGGAAGCAAGAAACTTCCATGCGGGCTTTGCCGCTGTAAGGCAGTTGGGTTTTGGGTTCCTTGACATGGCTTGGCACTCCGTAACGGAGCCTATCGAAGATTCTGTAGTAGCCTTTGAACAGGATGCACTTAAGTCGGTCAGATTGTTTCCTCCGGTCGAAAATACGCTCACCAGTACGACATTTGCACATATATTTGCAGGAGGATATGCTTCCGGTTATTACAGCTATAAGTGGGCGGAAGTGCTTGATGCCGATGCTTTTGAAGTGTTTAAAAGCAAAGGTGTTTTTGATAGCGATACTGCTGAATCTTTTCGTGAACACATTTTATCCAAAGGAGGAACAGAACATCCCATGGATCTATTCAAAAGATTTCGGGGCAGGGAGCCCGCAATTGAAGCCCTGCTGGAAAGAGAGGGGCTCAGGTAAGCAAGATTTTAACTTGTAAAATAACCCACAGTTTTGGAAACAACTGCTTCAAAAATTAAAATATTGATCCTGGGTTCAGGTGGACGTGAACATGCCCTGGCATGGAAAATTTCGCAAAGCCCCTTGTGCGAAGAGCTTTTTATTGCACCGGGAAATCCCGGTACGTCACTGGTTGGAAAAAACGTGGATTTTCATCCCTCCGATTTTTCGTCAATCGGGCAGTTCATCCTCGAACAGGGCATTGAATTAATTTTAGTTGGGCCCGAAGAGCCACTGGTGATGGGAATTGCCGACTATTTCGCTGCCAGAGAAGACCTCAGGCATGTTATGGTTGTAGGGCCTGCTAAAGCTGCAGCACAATTGGAAGGCAGCAAGGCTTTTGCCAAAGCTTTTATGCAAAGGCATGGAATTCCAACGGCTGCTTACCGGGCTTTTGTCCAGGGCGAAATCGAAGATGCAAAACGCTTTGTCGCTTCTTTAAAGCCGCCTTATGTAATAAAAGCCGATGGCCTTGCCGCCGGCAAAGGTGTGGCTATTTGTCAAAATGTTGACGAAGCGAACCTGGTGCTTGAGGAAATGTTGCTAAAACAAAAATTCGGGAAAGCCTCTGATACTGTTGTAATAGAAGAATTCCTTCATGGCATCGAACTTTCTGTGTTTGCCATTACCGATGGCAGCAATTTCCTGATGCTACCGGAAGCTAAAGATTATAAGAGGATAGGGGAGAACGACAGCGGCCCAAACACCGGAGGCATGGGAGCCATTTCGCCTGTTCCTTTTGCCGATGCAAAGTTTATGGAAAAGGTGCTTGACCGGATTGTAAAACCTACCGTTGATGGACTCAAAAATGAAAATATACCCTATTGTGGATTTTTATTTTTTGGATTAATGAATGATGACGGCGAACCAAGTGTTATAGAATACAACGTAAGGCTGGGTGATCCTGAAGCTGAGGCCATACTGCCACGCATCGAATCAGATTTTGTTTCATTGCTTATAGCTGCTGCTAATGGCACACTCTATAAGCAAAGCCTGAAAGTATCATCTGATTTTGCAGCCACCATCATCCTGGCATCAGGTGGTTATCCCGGTAATTACTCAAAAGGTATGGTTGTAAGTGGAATCGACAAGGTAAAGAAAAGTAACGTGTTTTATGCCGGTCTAACAGGCGATGCTGCCCGGCCACAAACAAGTGGCGGAAGGGTAATTGCATTAACCAGCCTGGCTCCAACCCTCCCAACAGCCATCGAAACTTCCTACCAGAGCGCCACTTGTATCGACTATGATGGAAAATACTTTAGAGGCGATATAGGAAGAGACCTTTTAAAATATATTTAACCCCTTATAGCAAGTCTGGCAAATGCTCATCCGCACATTTAAGAAAAGTTTTCTTTGGATTGTCTTTCTTTTGGTTCCCATAGGTTTACTGCTTTGGGCCGATGGTTTTTTCGCCTTCAGGGATTTGGAAATGGGCAGGGATTCAGATGCACCCTTGTATGCATTGCTGGTGGTTGGTTTAGCGCCTTATCCGCTCATTCAGATTATTTTAGCGTTTGGTCTGGTCTTTTTTCAGGCCGTTTTGATCAACGGTGCTGCCCAGACTAACAACCTTGTTGGAAAGCAAACCTGGCTTCCGGGTTTGATGTTTTTGGTTTTGATGAGCGCCGACCCTGCCTTGCTTAGCTTTCACCCGATTATTCCTGCCAACCTCCTTCTAATTCTGGCTATGATCCGCCTAATGGCTATTCTCGACCATAAGGACCCTACCCTCGAAGTTTTCAATTTGGGATTACTGATATCGTTGGCTGCATTATTCTATGTACCGGCTTTTGTTTTTCTGGGGTGGCTTCTGGTGGTCATCAGTCTGTACCTGGTGGCCTCCATTAGATCCTATTTATCAACCATTTTGGGTTTTCTTACACCCTTTTTTATACTTGGAGCGTGGTGGTTTCTTACCGATAGGTTTGGAAATGTTAGCGAATTATTTGGTCGTTTTGACCTGTTTCAGGTTTTTAACACCATTCTTTTCCCTTACACAAGGGCATTTATAATAGTCATTATCCTTCTATCCATTCTGGCCATTGTGAGGGTTATTACCGGTTACCTGCCCGACAAACCTGTGCGGATTAGGAACAGGTTTGGAATGTTTTTTTACTTTTTACTTTTTTCATTGGGTTCAACCATCTTCGTGAAAGATTATTTCGATATGCACCTCGCAATTTTAATGCTCCCATTAAGCCTGTTTATTTCGGTGTTTTTGTTCGAATTGAAACGAAAGTGGATTGCGGAATTCTTGTTTTATGTTTTGCTTGGCGCGATAATCCTTGGAAAAATTTCATGGACAGGGGTGTGAAAATCACGATATTGGTTTTAATCAATATATTACACATCAGTTTTTCAAAAGGCATTTTTTACCTTTGCCACGTAAAATGAGCAGAGGTATGCTTGCCTGATTTTTATGGGATTTTTAAATATGTTTTGATTTTCCTGGTCAGGCATATCGTCATGACCGCCTTAAACTTTAAAATCGTTTTCCGATGAAATTTGGAGTTGTTGTATTTCCCGGGTCCAATTGTGATCACGACATGGTTTACGTTTTAAAGAAACTTCTAAAACGCGAAGTAGTTACTCTCTGGCACAAGGATACATGCCTTCAGGATTGCGATATGGTAATTTTGCCAGGTGGATTTTCTTTCGGTGACTACCTTCGCTCCGGAGCCATCGCCCGTTTTTCGCCCATTATGGAGCAGGTCATCGGGTTTGCCAACAAGGGCGGACTCGTGTTGGGTATCTGCAATGGTTTTCAGATACTGTGCGAAGCCCAGCTTTTACCCGGGGCGCTATTACATAACAACAACCATCGGTTTATTTGCCGCAACACTTACATCAGGACCGAAACCCAGAAAACCATTTTTACCTCCGGGCTGAATGTGGGTCAGGTGCTTAAAATACCCATTGCACATGGCGAAGGAAGGTATTTTGCCCCCGACGATGTTCTTAACAATCTGAATAAAAACGACCAGATCCTTTTCAGATACTGCAACGAATCAGGGCTCCCAACAGAGGATGTCAATCCGAATGGATCCATTCAGAATATTGCCGGTGTATGCAATGAGAAACGCAATGTGTTTGGCATGATGCCACACCCGGAGCGGGCTGCCGATCCCGAACTCGGAAACACCGACGGACGTATTCTTTTTGACTCTGTGGTTGGAATGCTTGCCATGTCAGGCGTTTAACCGAAACCTGAAAATCAGTTTCTTTCGATGGCCAAAAAAGTATTGTTTTTGGTAGCCCACAGGCCTGGCCGTTCACCTGGCCAACGGTTCCGTTTCGAGCAATACATTGATTATCTCCGGGCCAATGGCTATCAATGCGATATCTCTTTTTTGATAAACGATAAGGATGATTCCGATTTTTATGCCCCGGGGAGATACCTGGCCAAAGCCCGCATCCTTTTTAAAACTCTTTGGCATCGACTTTCAGATATGAAGAAGGCAGGACAATACGATCTTGTTTTTATATACCGCGAGGTGCACATGCTGGGCGTTACCTGGTTCGAGCGTTTTTTGAAGGGCAGGGGAGTGAAAATGATCCTCGATTTCGACGATAGCATATGGATAAACGACACCTCCGATGGCAACCGACAATTTTCGTGGCTCAAAAGACCCATGAAAACAGCCCAAATAGCCGGGCTATGCGATATGGTTCTGGTAGGTAACAGTTTTTTGGAACAATGGACTTTGCCGTTTAACAACCAGGTGCATATAATCCCAACCACTATTGATACCCAAAGGTACGTCCCGTCTCTAAAATCAAAAACTCCGGGCGAGAAAATCTGCATAGGATGGACCGGGTCTTCAACAACAATGAAGCATCTTCAGGTAGCAGTTCCCGTTCTCCGGGAGATACAACAGAAGTACCGCAACCAGATTATTTTCAGGGTGATTTCCAACAAGCCCCTTGCAGCCGACCTTCTCGGGCTTGAAAACGTCGCATGGAATGCAGAAAGCGAAGTTGAAGACCTGTATCCGATTGATATCGGAATCATGCCTTTGCCAGATAATGATTGGACGCGGGGCAAGTGCGGCTTTAAGGGATTACAATATATGGCCCTCGAAATCCCTACCATCATGTCGCCCGTTGGGGTAAATTCCGAAATAATAACCGACGGTGTCAACGGCTTTTTGGCCAATGACCCCAGGGAATGGTTAGAGAAGCTTTCGGCGCTTATTGAATCGCCGGAGTTGCGCAGCCGTTTGGGTAAAGCCGGACGGCAAACGGTCATTGACCGCTATTCGTTCAATTCGCAGAAAGAGCGTTATCTGAAGCTATTCAACAGCCTGATTGTATCATGAGCCGGATGCCCCTGAAAAGGAACTTCAGCGGCCGCCACCCTGAGGCCGGATGCGATGAGGCCGGACGCGGATGCCTCGCAGGACCTGTTTTTGCAGCGGCAGTCATCCTGCCCGATAAGCCCAGCCCCTATCTCGAAATCCACTTAGACGATTCCAAAGTCCTTTCAACCTCCAAACGAAACAAACTTCGGCATATAATTGAAAAAGAGGCAGTTGCATTTGCTGTGAGTATGGTAGAGCCTGCAAAGATTGACCGGGTAAATATTCTGAATGCGAGTATTGAAGCAATGCACCAAGCCCTTGAACAGCTTCAGATGGTTCCCGAATTCATCATGGTAGATGGCAACCGGTTCCGAAAATTTGGCAATATACCCCACCAATGCATTGTGCAGGGCGACAAGAAGCATCTATCCATTGCAGCCGCCTCGGTACTTGCCAAAACCTGGCGCGACGAATATATGAATAACCTGCACGATGAATTTCCGATCTATAATTGGAACAAGAATAAAGGGTACCCAACGGCAGCACACCTCAATACATTGCGTACCCATGGTCCATGCCGGCACCACCGGATGTCCTTTAAACCGGTTGGCCAGCTGGCATTCCATTTTATTAACTGAGCTATTTGTTATCTTTGCCACCCTTGTTTTTGTAGAAAAACGGCCTTAGCCAATTTTACCCGATTTTTTCAAAATACTTACCAGCATAAAAAATGATTTCCGAAAACCATTGCAATCAAATTGCCTCCGAACTGAGTATTACCCTCGGCCAAATTAATCGTACTGTGGAGTTGCTGCAACAAGGAGCTACCGTTCCATTTATTGCCCGGTACCGTAAGGAGATGACAGGTTCGCTCGACGAACAGCAGATTGCTCAGATTCGTGATCGCAAGGCCCAACTCGAAGACCTTGATAAAAGGCGGGAATCAGTCCTGTCTTCTATCCGCGAGCAGGATAAGCTAACCCCCGACCTGGAACTTTCCATAAAGAACGCCAAAACCATGGCAGAATTGGAAGACTTATACCTTCCTTTCAGGCCAAAAAGGAAAACGCGCGCTACGGTGGCTGTTTCGAAGGGGCTTGAACCTTTGGCAAAATGGTTATTTGCACAACCTCAGTCCGATCCAATGGCGAAAGCTCAGGATTTTGTTGATGATGAGAAAGGGGTTGAAACCCCTGAGGAAGCTCTTGCAGGTGCACGCGACATTATTGCCGAATGGGTCAATGAGGATGCCGGAACCCGTGCCCGGATGCGGAGGCTTTTTGAAAGGGAGGCGATAATCAAAAGTCAGGTGGCGAAGGGAAAAGAAGCTGATGGCCAGAAATATGAAAACTACTTCGAATGGAACGAAAAAATCAGCAAAGCTCCTTCGCATCGGATATTGGCCATGTTTCGCGGCGAAAACGAAGGGTTTCTTAAAATCGATATTGCTCCCGACAAGGAGGCAGCGCTCGAATTGCTTCACCGTCAGCACGTTAAAGGCCGTACCCTGGCCAGCCAACAGGTTGCCCTGGCAGTAGATGACTCCTACAAAAGATTGCTCGCTCCCTCGATGGAAACCGAGATACGAAATTTGTTGAAAGAAATTGCCGACAAGGAAGCCATTCAAGTTTTTGCTGAAAATCTGAAGCAATTATTACTGGCGCCTCCACTTGGTCAGAAAAGGGTGCTGGCCATCGATCCGGGATTCCGCACCGGGTGCAAAGTAGTATGCCTGAGCCGTGAGGGTAAATTGCTGCACAACGAGACCATTTTCCCTCATCCGCCCCAAAACCAATTCCGTGAAGCCTCCTCGAAAATACTGAACCTGGTCAGCGCATATCAGATCGAAGCCATAGCTATCGGAAACGGAACTGCCGGAAGGGAAACAGAACAATTCATCAGGAAAATACAATTCAACACTCCGGTTATTGCGGTTATGGTCAACGAAAGCGGGGCCTCAGTTTATTCCGCCTCGGCAGTTGCCCGCGAAGAATTTCCCGAATATGATGTAACCGTGCGTGGAGCTGTGAGTATCGGGCGGCGATTGACCGATCCCCTGGCCGAACTGGTTAAAATAGATCCGAAAAGTATCGGAGTTGGCCAATACCAGCACGATGTGGATCAGAAACTTTTGAAGCAAAGTCTCGACGATGTCGTAGAAAGCGCTGTAAACGCAGTGGGTGTGGAAGCGAATACTGCCAGTAAAGAGTTGCTCTCATACGTATCAGGTGTTGGCCCATCTCTTGCAGCAGCCATTGTGAAATACAGAAGCGAAGCAGGACCTTTTTCATCGCGCCAGGCATTGCGAAAAGTACCCCGCCTGGGTGATAAGGCCTTTGAGCAAGCTGCCGGTTTTATCCGTGTGAATCAGTCGGAAAACCCTCTCGATAAGAGTGCAGTTCACCCCGAAAGGTACCACCTGGTGAAGAAAATTGCCTCAGACCTCGGTACAGATCTGGCTACCATAATGAAAGACCCCTCTTTGCAAAAACAAATCAAACTGGAAAATTACGTTGATGATAAAACGGGGTTGCCTACGCTTAAGGATATTTTGCAGGAACTTGCCAAACCCGGCCGGGATCCGAGGCAAAAATTCGATGCCTTCGAATTCGATCATTCAGTAAACAGCATCGAAGATCTGCGCGAGGGCATGATATTGCCGGGAATTATTACCAATATTACTGCTTTTGGTGCTTTTGTGGATGTGGGAGTGCATCAGGATGGCCTGGTACACATCAGCCAATTGGCAAATGCTTTTGTAAGCAATCCTTCCGATGTGGTTAAACTCAACCAGAAAGTTAAGGTGAAAGTGCTTCAGGTGGAAGTAGCCCGTAAAAGAATCAATCTTTCCATGAAAGAGGTTGACCAGAAGGCATAACCCACTTAAGAATCCAGACCGAATATTTTGCTTATTTTATCAGCATATACTTTTGAAACATGGCTTCGGCGCACTTTGAGCGTAGCGCTGAGTTGCCCTCCCTCAACAGACCATTCGTGGTCGATCAGTTCGAATTTCTGAATCCTTTCCCAATCGCCAAAAGATTTATTGTATAGGGCAACTTCTTGCTCTATTCTCTTTCGGATTTCAGGACTGGCTATCATTTCAGGGTTTGAAGTGTATGATATGCCCTTTACGGAACACCAGGATTTCAGGTGAGCAAAATCCGGCACAATCAGAGCTCCTGCAAACTTCTGGTTCTCACCTACTACCATCAACTGGTCGATGAAAGGTGATTCCTTGAACTTGTTTTCGATGAGTTGCGGTGCAATGTATTTTCCAAACGATGTTTTGAAAATCATTTTCTTGCGGTCGGTTATCTTGAGCTGCCCTTCAGGTTCGAAACGGCCAATATCGCCGGTATGAAACCAGCCATCCTTGTCGATTACCGATGCGGTAAGCTCCGGATCCTTGTAGTAACCCAGCATCACACTGGGCCCTTTTACGAGGATTTCGCCATCTTCAGCAATTTTAACCGTTACATTCCTAACAGGCGGACCTACCGTTCCAAATTTGAGCCCTCCAGGCCCGAAATGCTCCACCGCGATCACCGGTGAGGTTTCTGTAAGACCGTATCCTTCAAGCACCCTGAGCCCTGCCGCCCAAAAAACACGCGACAACCTGGGCTGGAGGGCTGCCCCACCCGACACTACGATATCCAGGTTTTTTCCAAGGCCTTCACGCCACTTGCTGAAAACCAACTTACGCGCAACAAACAATTTGATGGCATAAATCGGGTTTCTCCTGGTTTTTCCGTGTTCGTAAGCCAGACCAACAGCGTTGGACCAGAAAAAAATCATCCGCTTAATTCCTTTCAGGCCGCGCCCTTTGGCCATAATTTTATCATAAACCTTTTCCAATAAGCGCGGTACCGTTGTAAAAACATTCGGATTTACCTCTTTGAGGCTGTCGCTGATGAGCGCCATGTTTCCCAGGTAATACATGCTGAGTCCCAGGTACAAAAACGTGTAATTGAGCGTTCGCTCATAAATGTGGCAAATAGGCAGGAAGCTTAAAGCCTTGTGCTCAGGCCCGTAACAAGGTATTTCACGAACAGCGATCAAATTGCTGATGATATTGTCGTGGGTGAGCATTACCCCTTTGGGTACTCCGGTAGTGCCCGATGTATAAATAATGGTAACCATATCGTCGGGTCTGATAGAGTCTTTGAGAACCAGCAGGTCGGAAGGTTTTTGATGCATTTTGCCCAGCTCAATTAGCTCGTCGAAAGAGGGCACGCCATCAATTTTCCTGAAAGAATAAACTGCCTTTATTTCAGGTATTTCCTGAACGATCCGCTTTACCCTGTCGTATAGCTCCTGGCCCGCTACGAAAACATAGCTCACTTCAGCATGTTTCAGAATATAGGAATAGTCATTATCACTAATTGTTGGGTAAATGGGTAGGTGAATAGCGCCCAGTTGTTGAATTCCCATATCCAGAAAATTCCATTCAGGCCTGTTGAAGGTAATGGAGGCAATCTTATCCCCCTTCTTTACACCCAGCTTCATTAATCCATAACTCACATAATCACAATTGTTAACGTACTCTTCCGAAGAGTACGTTTTCCACCCGCTTTCTTCCCGTCCGGCAAGGGCATCAACTTTTCCAGGACATAACTGGGCGTACCTGGCCGGAATGTCGAACAATCTGGTTACTTCCATGAGTCTAAAAATAATTGAGTGAACCTTTAATAACAGGAGCCGACTAAAAACCCTGTTTAAAACAAAGAATCAAATCAGCGAAAGTAAATATTTTTTTTTCATACTTAAAACAAATACTTGAATCGTGGATATGAAATCCTTGGCTTTTGCGTTGGATGTGAAGCATATTGATAAAAAAACAGGCAAAAGATAAAACCCTTTTGCCTGTTTGAAACATGCCAACAGCGATTATTTGCTCAATTCAGTGAAATACTTGTAAAAATAGGGGATGGTTTCAACTCCCTTTACAAACTGATAAATCGGGTAATGTTCGTTGGGCGAATGGATTGCGTCGGATTCCAGACCAAACCCCATGAGGATGGATTTTACACCCAAAATCTTCTCGAACAGGGAAATGATGGGAATACTGCCACCGCTTCGTATGGGTATTGGCTTAGGGCCGTAAACAGTTTCGTAAGCTTTGCAGGCAGCCTGGTATCCAATGGTGTTGGTGGGCGCTACATAACCTTCGCCACCGTGGAGAATCTCAACTTTTACCTTTACAGACTTAGGGGCGATTGCCTCAAAATGTTCCTTAAAAAGCTTTGCAATTTTATCGGATTTCTGGTTCGGCACGAGTCGCATGGAAATCTTGGCCTGGGCTTTTGAAGGCAGAACGGTTTTGGCCCCTTTTTCGATGTAGCCGCCCCATATCCCGTTTACGTCGAGGCTTGGCCTGATGCCAGTTCTCTCGAGACTGGTATAACCATGTTCTCCTTTCACTTCAGCAATCCCTATTTCTTGCTTGTAATCTTCGATATTAAAGGGAGCACGTGCCAGATCAGCCCGCTCGGCTGGGGTAAGCTCCTCCACATCGTCGTAAAAGCCTTTTACGGTTATCTTTCCATTGTCGTCGATCAGGGAGGCGATCATTTTGGCCAAAGCATTTATAGGGTTATCAACCGCGCCGCCATAAACTCCGCTGTGCAGGTCGCGATTGGGCCCGGTAACTTCCACTTCTACATAGGCCAACCCCCGCAGTCCTGTGGTGAGAGAGGGAATTTCAGGCGCAATCATCGAGGTGTCGCTAACCAGAATAACATCACTTGCCAACAGGTTCCGGTTTTGATCAAGAAATTTTCCCAGGCTCGGTGAACCTATTTCTTCCTCGCCCTCGATCATGAATTTTACATTACATGGCAATTGGCCTGATTTTACAAGGTATTCGAAAGCTTTAAAATGCATGTACATCTGACCTTTGTCATCATCTGCTCCACGCGCATAAATCTTTCCATCGCGCACTTCGGGTTCGAATGGGGGCGAGGACCACAGCTCCAGCGGCTCGGCAGGTTGCACATCGTAATGGCCATAAACCAGCACAGTGGGCAGTGCCGGATTGATAATCTTTTCGCCATAAACAACCGGATGACCGTCGGTTTTGAACACCTCGGCACGGTCGGCACCATCGGCAATCAACCGCCGGCAAATCCAATCGGCCGCCTTGTACATATCCTCCTTGTGCGAATCCTTGGAACTTACCGATGGAATCTGTAATAGCTCAAAAAGTTCGGTCAGAAATCGGTCTTTGTTTTGTTCAACAAATTTTTTCAGATCTTCCATAGAATTTAAAGTTTATTAGAAATGATTTTTTTCAAAGTTGCTGTTATCGTCGCCCAACAGGTTGTAATATAAAAAAACCGGTCATACCTGACGGGTTTTAACAGAAACAAATGTATTAAAAAACTGTTTCCATGAGCCTTGACAAGGCCCCAAAAAAACTATAACTGAATATTATTTCACCATAGGACTGCCTCCCTCCATTTTTGCAGGGAACCTCAGCCATAACTACCATTCTAAATGCCATTCGCTTGCCTTTAACCGAGGGCTGAAATGATTCAGTTGCAAAAGTTGGCCTCTTGGTATGTTTCAAATTCACTAATTTTGTTCGGATTACATGGTTGTTGATTTTTTTAAAAAGTATTATTGTGTCAGGTATGTATTTTAAAATCAGGCCACATTGGCGTATTTCGGGAATTTACCTTGCCGTTGGCTTGCTATGGATTTTGTTTTCGGATGTCTTTTTGCTCAGGTATATCACCGACATTGAAACCATGCGCCTGTTGCAGACTTATAAAGGTTGGTTTTATGTGGTTTTAACGTGCATCTTGTTGTTTTTTCTTATAAAACGTTACTTTTCTAAACTTCACGCTACTCAAAAATCCCTTGATGAATCACGCTTCCATTATAGTTTTTTGTTTAGAAGCAATCCACAGGCCATGTGGGTCTTTGATTGTAAAAATCAATGTGTGAAGGAAGCGAATGAAGCCGCTCAGATTTTGCTTGGTTACACCGAAGATGAATTATTAAAATTCGGCCTGGGTGATTTGTTCGACTCAGAAGGTCTTGAAGAGTTGGAAAAGGTTTTTAGCTGCGCACATACGCACTTCCACAGGAGCAGCGGGCATCGGCTCAGGAAAAAAGACGGTAGTTTCATTGAAATTGAACTTATAAGCACCCACCTGACTCAGAGAAAAAGTGACTGTTTCAGATTGGTGACCGTCATGGACATTACCGGTCTGCGACATTCTGTAAGGGCACTAAAGGCAAGTGAAAAGGCTTTAAAGGACTCTGAACGTCAGTTGACCAATCTCATGGAAAACCTTCCGGGGATGGCTTACCGTTGCCTCAACGATGCCAGGTTTACCATGCTTTCGGTTAGCAAAGGGTGCTATGAGCTTACCGGGTATATGCCCGAAGCATTAATAAACAACGAAGAAATATCTTTTGCGGGGCTGATTTTTCCCGACGACAGGGATAGGGTAATTGAAGAATTAAAAAAAACCGTTCAGGTTGGACTGCCGGCAATTTTGGCCTACCGTATTATTGCCGCAGATGGTATGGTAAAATGGGTTTGGGATCGTACCATCGGGGTGTATGATGAAGCCGGCAGGCTGATTTTCATGGAGGGATTCATCCTGGATATAAGCAGGCAACATACGGCCGAGAAAGCGCTGACCGACCATGATATTTTGATTTCCAACATACTTAATAACCTGCCATTTCCCCTGTTTTATAAAGACCTGCAAGGGCGAATTCTGGGATGCAATACCGAATTTGAGAAATACCTGGGTCTCAAACCCGGAGAACTTATCGGTAAACGGATTGAAGAATTGGGAGTGGAAGAAAAGAAGCCTGAAATCGACGAGCAAGACCATTTATTACTTTCACTTTTAAGGAACTACCATCGCGATATGGTAATAAAGTACCGCGACGGGTCTCAGAAACATGTGGTTTATACCAAATCCTTGTTTTTTGACTCAGAGGGACTACCCCAAGGCATAATTGGTGTTTATTTTGATATTTCCGACAGGGTGAAAAATGAAAGTATCATCAAGAAGCACCTTGAGGATCTCGAAAGAATAAACGCCGAACTCGACCAGTTTACCTATATCGTGTCGCACGATTTGCGCAGTCCGCTAATTACCATTAAAGGTTCGCTGCCATTTCTGGCTGCCGATATCGAATCGGGCAACCCTGAGTTGATAAAGGAGGGGTTGGAACGCATTGCCTCCTCCACACACCGGATGCACCAACTATTGGAGGACTTATTGAAACTTTCTCGTTCCGGCAGGTTGGGGAATCCCTCCGAATTTTTCTCCATGGACGCTCTGGTTTCAGACCTGAAAATATATATGCACGGTCAATTAAAAGAGGGAGAGACCACACTCGAAGTAGTAACCAAACTACACGATGCATATGGCGACCGATCGCGAATTGCAGAGGTTGTTCAAAATCTTATTGAAAATGCGGTAAAGTTTCGAAATCATTCCAAAAAGCTTCGGATCGAAATTGGCAGCCTCACCGAAAACGACCAGGTTTGTTACTTCGTAAGAGACAATGGCGTTGGCATCGAACCTCAAAACCTTTCAAAAGTATTTACGCCCTTTTCGCGGTTCAATCCAAACACCCAGGGAACCGGTTTGGGGTTGGCAGTTGTGAAACGTATTATCGATTTTCATGGAGGAGAAGTTTGGGCCGAATCCGAAGGCAAGGATCAGGGCACTACCATTTTCTTCACCTTGGGTGAAAAACCACCTGGAAATTAATTCCAACCCAACCAGGTATCCATCTCGCGTCTTTCTTTTTTGGTAGGCCTTCCGGCGCCGCGTGGCCTCTTAGGTGCCGATTTGAGTATCTGTCTGTGCCTCTCGTATTCTTCGGGTGGTGTCAGGTCATGCATGAAATCATTAACCAGTTTGGCTCCAACCCGGTTGTGCAACAATTCAACTACTCTGATGATCCTGCTTAATGGTCCTTCCTGAATGTGGATTACCATCTCTTTGCGTACCTCACGTGAAGGTTTTACAGCCTGTCCATCAACTTTTACCTTACCCGCCTTGCAAGCTTCTGTTGCCAGACTGCGGGTTTTAAAGATCCGTACCGCCCAAAGCCATTTGTCTATGCGCAAGCTCTCAGTGGTTTCCATTAACCTTTACTTTTTCCTGAAATAAATCCGGATAGGAACGCCCGAAAAATCCCAGTTCTCGCGTATCTTGTTTTCTAAAAAGCGCTGGTACGGCTCACGAATGTATTGGGGGAGATTGCAAAAAAAGGCAAAGGAAGGATATTTTGTTGGCAGTTGGGTAATGTACTTTATTTTGATGTATTTGCCTTTGGATGATGGGGGAGGGTTGCTTTCGATAATCGGAAGCAACACTTCATTCAGTTTGCTTGTAGAAATTTTTCGCCCGCGCGAATTGTAAACCTGCAAGGCAGCCTCCATGGCTTTGTAAATGCGTTGCTTGTTCAAAACCGAGGTAAAAATAATAGGCACATCCTCGAAAGGAGAAATATCATTTTTAATGGCTGTTTCGAGGCTCAAGGCCGTTTTATGATCTTTTTCAACAAGATCCCACTTGTTTACCAGAATAATAATTCCCTTATTGTTTCGTGCAGCAAGTGAAAAAATATTAAGGTCTTGCGCCTGAAGACCCTGGGTCGCATCAATCAGCAAAAGACATACATCTGAGTTTTCGATAGCACGCACCGATCGCATTACTGAATAAAACTCAATATTCTCGGTAACTTTTCCCTTTTTCCGAAGACCGGCAGTGTCAACCAGATAAAAATCAAAACCATGTGTATTGTAACGTGTGTAAATGGAGTCGCGGGTAGTTCCCGGAATATTGGTTACGATATTTCTATCCTGGCCAATAAGGGCATTAATGAGCGAAGATTTTCCAACGTTTGGCCTGCCGATAACCGCTATTTTAGGGAGGTCTTCAGCCGGTTCCTCCTGTGGAAGTTTCTCTAAAGCTTCAACAAGCGCGTCGAGCAACTCGCCGGTTCCGCTTCCACTCACCGATGAAATGCCGAAAACCTCGCCCATGCCCAGGCTGTGGAACTGGTGAATATCGTTCTGTTGCTTATGACTATCAACTTTATTGGCAACCAGCAGCACTTTCTTCCTGCTTCTGCGCAAAATGTCTGCAACTTCCTGGTCCATGGCGGTTAGCCCCTCATGGGTATCGACCAGAAACAGAATAACCGTAGCCTCCTCGATGGCTAGATTGACCTGACGCCTGATCTGCTCCTCAAATACGTCGTCGGAACCCACAACATATCCGCCGGTATCTATTACCGAAAAATCCATTCCGTTCCAGTCGCTTTTCCCATAGTGCCGGTCGCGGGTTACTCCCGCTGTGGGATCAACAATGGCTGTTCGGGATTGTGTCAGACGGTTGAAAAGAGTTGACTTTCCTACGTTAGGCCGGCCAACCAGGGCTGCAATGTTTGCCATAAAATGCTTGGTTTATTCTGTTACGGGCTGCAAAGATAGTCCAAATGAAGGGGTTATTGGTTGCTGTAACCAAACCGCTTCAACAAATCTTCGTTCTCGCGCCAGTTTTTGCTCACTTTGACATGCAACTCCAGGAAGGTCTTTTTACCCAAAAATTCTTCAATGTCTTTGCGCGCTTCGGTTCCTACTTTTTTCAACATGCTGCCCTGGTGCCCTATTAAAATTCCTTTTTGCGATTCGCGCGATACGAAAATATTGCATCGGATCCTTACCAGATTCGCCTCCTCGGTGAAAGACTCAACGCCGACTTCGACTGAGTAAGGGATTTCTTTTTGGTAGTTTAACAGGATCTTCTCGCGAACTATTTCTGTAACAAAAAACCGCTGTGGGCGATCTGTCAACTCGTCCTGCGAAAAATATGGAGGTGAATCAGGAAGCAATTCTACAATCTTATTTAAAACCTGATCAAGGTTGAAATTTTGCAGGGCAGAAACAGGCAAAACCAGCCAGTCGGGGAAATTTCTTTTCCATTCTTCACTTCGGGCAATAACCTGCTCCAGATTGGAAAGATCAATTTTGTTGATGAGCAGCAGCACCGGAACACCCGTCTGCCTGATTTGCTCCAGAAGTTCCGGATGGTCAAAACCGGAGGATACCTCGGTAAGTACGATGAAAATATCGGCATCCGATACCGTGTTTTTCACTGCCCGCATCATGTACTCCTGCAACTTGTAACCCGGCTTAAGTACGCCGGGAGTATCCGAAAAAACGATTTGATAATCACTTCCGTTTACAATCCCCAGAATCCTGTGCCTTGTAGTTTGTGCCTTCGGAGTGATGATTGAGATCTTTTCGCCCACCAGGGCGTTCATCAGGGTTGATTTACCCACATTGGGGTTTCCAATTATGTTTACAAATCCTGCTTTATGCATTAAAAAATTTTAAGGTGGGTCTTCTCAAACCCGTAAAGTTTGGGCTCAGGTGGGAGCAGAGGCTCTGCTTATCCCTGTATTTTAAATTGATATGCAAAATTAGACATTTTTTTAAAAATTCCGGGAAGCGATGTTGTATAAGAATAATTTGATTACCTTTGCAGTCACATTTCAAACACTGCGGGGTGGAGCAGAGGTAGCTCGTCGGGCTCATAACCCGAAGGTCATAGGTTCGAATCCTGTCCCCGCTACAATGAAGAGCCTGTTTATCAATTGATAGACAGGCTCTTCGGCTTTTTATGGCTGCAAAACAGGAACTACAACATTCCCTTATTTTACTTTTAGCTGCCAAAAGTAAAATATAGTTTTTCTTATTTTACTTTCCTCAAATTTCCATATCGAATTTTTGTAAAAGCCCTCCCGTACAGCATATCATTTCAATAGTATTCTCAAATGGTTCTCTAAGTTTTCCAGTATTCTCGGTTGATTTTGTGAACCTGCCTGTAAAATACGTGTCGCCTAAGCGGCAAGCCTTTTCGATTTTCCTTATTTTTGTGAAATAAACCCACAAGCGGTGCCTAAATCTGAAGTTCCTTTGGTAGAAACCCCATTGATGAAGCAGTATTACTCCATCAAGGCAAAGCATCCTGATGCATTGTTGCTTTTCAGGGTAGGCGATTTCTATGAAACATTCGGTGAGGACGCAAAAAAGACCTCAGAGATTCTCGGCATAGTGCTTACCCGGCGCGCCAACGGTGCTGCATCGTTTGTTGAGTTGGCGGGTTTTCCCTATCATGCCCTCGATACTTATCTTCCAAGGCTGGTAAAGGCCGGGCAAAGAGTGGCCATTTGCGAACAGTTGGAAGATCCCAAGTTGTCGAAAAAAATAGTGAAAAGGGGAGTAACCGAATTGGTAACTCCGGGGATTGCCTTCAGCGATAAGGTTCTGGACCACAAAGAAAATAACTTTTTGGCAGCCCTTCATCTGACCGACGAAATTATTGGCATTGCTTTTCTCGATGTTTCTACTGGTGAGTTTTTGGCCGATCAGGGGAAATCAGAATACATTGACAAGCTTTTGCAAAGTTTTCGGCCAAGCGAAGTGGTGATCCAAAAAAATCAGCTTGCTTTTTTCAAGGCCAATTTCGGAGGCAAATTCTTTACCACCACTTTCGACGATTGGGTGTTTACCCGGGAGTTTGCCGATGATTTGCTATTAAAACATTTTGGAACGGTTTCTTTCAAAGGGTTTGGAATTGATACGCTCCACCGTGGCATTGTTGCTGCCGGCGCGGTGATGCACTATCTTTCAGAAACCCGACATCAGCAGTTAGCACATATTAGTAGTGTTTCCCGAATCGATGCCCATCAGTATGTCTGGCTCGATAAGTTTACCATAAGGAACCTGGAAATTTTACACTCACCCAACGAAAACGCTTCTTCCCTGCTTCAGGTGCTTGACCATACGGCAACACCCATGGGTAGCAGGCTCCTGAAGAGATGGATTGTACTTCCACTCAAAGATTTGAAGCAAATTACCGAACGCCATGAAGTGGTTGGCTATCTGATTGGGAACAGAACGTTTTCGGATACACTTGGGGCTTTGATTCGCCAGATTGGCGACCTGGAGCGACTTATTTCGAAGGTGGCAGTGGGTAAGGTAAATCCGCGTGAGGTAATACAGTTACAAAAGGCGCTTGAAGCCATAGAGCCATTAAGAACCCTTTGCTCAGGTAGTGAGTGTGCCCCACTGAAGGCGGCTGGCGACCAACTCAATCCATGCGTATTGATCAGGGAGCGCATAGCCAGGGAATTAAAAAGCGAACCTTCTCTATTAATCTCGAAAGGTAATGTAATTGCCAGCGGGGTTTCGGCCGAACTCGACGAATTGCGCAGTATCGCCTACGCAGGTAAAGATTACCTGGCCGGGCTGAGGCAACGGGAAATAGAGCGCACCGGGATTCAAAACATCAAAATATCGTACAATAATGTTTTTGGGTATTATATTGAAGTTACCAATACCCACCGCGACAAGGTTCCATCCGATTGGGAGAGAAAGCAAACCCTGGTGAATTGCGAACGATATATCACTCCCGAACTGAAAGAGTACGAGTCAAAAATACTGGCTGCCGAAGACCTTATCCTTCAAAAGGAAGAAGAGCTTTATAATGCGCTGGTCTTGGCCATGCAGGAATACATAGGTCCTATACAGGCCAATGCCGTGGTTATAGGCCGGCTCGATGTGTTGCTTTGTTTTGCGGTGGTTGCAATGCAATACCATTATTCCAGGCCCGAGATCAATGATTCATTTATCCTTGATATAAAAGGCGGCCGACATCCGGTTATTGAACAGCACCTGCCGCCAGGGGAGGCATACGTGGCCAACGATGTGTATCTCGACAATGACGCTCAGCAGATTATTATAGTTACTGGGCCGAATATGTCAGGAAAATCGGCCTTGTTGCGGCAAACGGCACTTATTGTGCTGATGGCCCAAATGGGAAGCTACGTTCCGGCCGAAAAAGCGTCCATCGGATTGATTGACAAGATTTTTACAAGAGTCGGAGCTTCCGACAATATTTCTTTGGGCGAATCGACCTTTATGGTCGAAATGAACGAAACGGCAAGTATTCTGAATAATGTAACCAATCGAAGCCTTATTCTGCTAGATGAGATCGGACGTGGCACTAGTACTTACGATGGTATCAGCATTGCATGGGCTATCGCCGAATTTTTGCATGAGCACCCCATGCTTAGGGCCAAAACGCTTTTCGCCACTCATTACCATGAGCTTAATGAGATGGCGGCCATTTTCTCCCGAATCAAGAACTTCAATGTTTCCATCAAGGAATACAACAATAAAATTATTTTTCTTCGCAAACTGGTGCCTGGAGGAAGCGAACACAGCTTTGGAATCCATGTAGCCCGGATGGCCGGAATGCCGGCACGGGTTATAGAACGCGCCAACCAGATTATGGGCAGGCTGGAAAAAGAACATAGCCACGAAGAACTTATCAAAACAACGTCTGAACCCAACACCCCAACCGGACGAAAGAAAGAAAATTATCAACTCAGTATTTTCCAACTCGACGACCCTTTGCTGGAGCAAATTAAAGAAGACATCCTGAATATCGACATCAACACCCTCACTCCTGTGGAGGCCTTAATGAAACTCAATGAAATAAAAAGGTTGCTCGGGAAATAAAACAGGCCGCCTCAAAATACTGAAACGGCCTGCCTTGGGTCAAAGATTATTGATTACCTGCGATACCCGAGGTTTCGCAGTACCTGATCGCTCAGGTCGAACCTCACATCAGTGAATATCATGGTCAAACTGCCAGCCTTATCAAAAATTATTGCATAATTTTCTCTGGTAGCCAGCTCTTCTACTGCCCTGAAAACCTTGTCCTGGATAGGTCTGATAAGTTCCTGGCGTTTTTGGAAGAGGTCGCCTTCGCGGCCAAAGCGCTGCATTTGCAATTCCTTGGCTCTCCTTTCGAGTTCGATGATTTCCTCTTCGCGTCTTCGCCGCATTTCCTCAGGTAGCAATGGCGCCTCTGCTTGGTATTCGCGGTACAGGCGATCTACATTACTGAAAAGTTGTTCTATTTCACCCTGCCACCCAATACTGAGTTGCTCCAATTCCTGCTCTGCGGCATTAAATTCAGGAATGTTTCCAAGAATGTATTCTGTGTCAATATAGGCGAACCTTTGCCCGAATCCTATTGATGCCCAAAAGACCAAGGCTAAAACCAAAATTGTCCTTTTCATTTCTCTTTCCATTTAAATTCTACAATCTGTTCCTAGTCAATCGATCGGCCAATAGAGAAATGGAATCTGCCTCCACTATCATCGGGTCGGCCGGGTATGGGGTCGAACCCGTAACCATAGTCAATCCCCAGCAAGCCAAACATGGGGAGGAAAATCCTCAGACCAAATCCGGCAGATCGCTTGATATCGAAAGGATTGAATTCCCTCATTCTGCTCCATGCATTACCTGCCTCCACAAACGCAAGAGCGTAAATGGTTGACATGGGGCTGAGTACTATTGGGTATCTTAATTCCATGGTGTATTTGTTAAAAACCCCGGCTCCGATTTCTCTGCCGGCCCTGTCGGTTGGTGTTAGCGAATAATTGGCATATCCTCTAAGTGAGATTATTTCCCTGCCGTCGATTTCCCAACCTGATATTCCATCACCACCCAAATAGAATCTTTCGAAAGGAGGCAGGCCAATGTTGGGGTTGAAATACCCAAGGAAACCAAAACGGGTTCGTGTGCTCAATACCAAATTCCCTGCCAAAGTAGTAAACCAAGAGGTGTTGAATTTCCATTTGTGATATTCGATCCATCTGAAGCGATCCTGCTCGGGCATTTCGGCAAAATTCCTGTCGCTAAAAAGGGAGTAAGGAGGAGTAATTTGCAGGGAGAGCGAAACTTCTGAACCCGATCGTGGATACAACGGGGCATCAGTAGAATTTCTACCCAGAACGATGTTAAAATTCAGGTTGTTTGATTGACCGGATTGAATGGCAAAGGCAATAGGACTATTCTGAATATGGTAATTCTGGTAATTGATTGTTTGTTGCAGGAAGAAGAAGTCGTCAGGCCATTGCAACCGTTGTGCCAACCCAATACTTCCGCCTATAATAGAGAAAAAACCAAAATTTGGATGGGTCCTGGCCAGGTTGGATCGGTGGGTGGTCTGAAAAAGACTAACATTGAGGGCATTGGGTCGCCGGCCGCCTAACCAGGGTTCAACAAACGATAAGTTGTAGGAAATATAGCCTCTTCCGAAGCTTTGAGCCCTAACAGAGAGCTTTTGACCATCTCCTGTGGGCAACGGCCGCCAAGCTTCGCGATTGAAAAGATTTCGGGTTGAAAAATTGTTAAAAGTAACCCCTATGGTTCCGATAATACGGCCTGCGCCCCAACCTCCCGAAAGTTCTATTTGGTCGGACGAGATTTCTGTAACCTGGTATTCAATGTCAACAGTGCCGTCAACCGGATTGGGGCGGGGAACTACATTAATTTTTTCCTGGTCAAAAAATCCCAGGGCAAGTATATCACGCTGGCTCCGAATAATATCACTTCGGCTGAAAAGTTCCCCTGGTCTTGTCCTTACTTCGCGCATGATAACATGGTCGTTTGTGCGGTCATTGCCAGAGACAGTAACCCGATTGATGGTAGCCTGCTTGCCTTCGAAAATGCGCAACTCAAGGTCGATAGAGTCGTTCTCAACGGCAGTTTCAACCGCATTTACATCGAAGAACAGATACCCGTTGTCCAGATAAAGCGAACTTACATCAGTACCTTCGGGGTTCATGAGCAGGTTTCTGTCGAGCAGTTTCCTGTTGTAAATATCGCCTGGTTCAATATCCAAAACCTGGTTGAGTACTTTGGTTGGAAAAACAGTATTTCCAACCCAGTTGATATTCCTGAAAAAATAGGTAGGCCCTTCTTCTATGTGCAGGTCAATATTGATCCGGTTTTCGGATACAAAGTAGATGGAATCACGCACAATGCGGGCATCGCGTTTCCCGATTTCGTTGTAACGGTCGATTACCTTTTGTTTGTCCTCCACAAACTGTTCCTGAACAAGTTTTGACGATGAAAAGAAAAACCGCAGACTTCTTTCACGCGTGTTTTCCATCAGCCTTTTAATCCGGCCATCTGACAGCGAATTGTTGCCATACACATTTACGTTGGCAATTCGTGTTCGTGCACCACGGTCGATATTAAAAATCAATCCCTTGGTATTTGCCCTTACAGTATCTTGCACCTGTTCGATGGTAATGGTTGGCCTTAAAAATCCCTTTTCGATGAAATAATCCCTGATAGTACTTTCGGCCCTGAACAACATACCTTCGGTCATTACATCGTTGCGGACAAGGTTAAGCTGTTCGCGCAAATTATCGGCATCGGTTCTTCTAACACCTTTAAAATCAAATCGGTTCAGTCGGGGCATTTCCTCTAATTCAATATTGAGAAAGACCGAATTGCCCTGAATGGAGGTTACCGTAATAGCAACATGCTGAAATAGCTGTTGTCTCCAAAGGTTCCGAATGGCACTTGCGATTTGCTCTCCGGGAATCAGAATGGTTTGCCCAACATACAACTCCGAAACCATAACAACAACATTCTCGTTGTTAAACACGGCCCCTGTAACGGTAATGCCTGCTATCCGATATTCCTGGGGGTTGTTCAGGTCAATGTTTATGGGGCTTTCGGTTGGCAAAGGCTGTGATTTGCCCGAAAATGGTATTATGAACAGCCAGAACAAAAGTGCAAGTAAGGCAGGCTTTGTAATATTCAGGCTGAATTTTTTCGGCAAATGATTGCCAGTGAAAGAAAGGACCATTTTATGGAGGTTTTTCAAAATTTTTACAAAAAACATTTGGCAAACAAGTGCCTAACAACATTCTGGCTTTGGTACCTTACCAAACCGCCGTTCGCGTTTTTGGTATTCAGAAATTGCCTGAAAAAAGTGGTCTTTCCTGAAATCCGGCCAGAGCACACAGGTGAAATACAATTCGGAATACGCAAGTTGCCATATCAGAAAATTGCTTATTCGCTGTTCTCCACTGGTGCGTACCAATAAATCCGGGTCGGGAATACCAGCTGTTAACAAGTGATTTTCCAGGAGGCGATTGTCGATATCTTCCGGGGCGATATCGCCTTTGCGAACCAATTCAGCAATGGTTTTTACTGCATTCAGAATTTCCCATCTCGAACTGTAGCTAAGCGCTACCACAACAGTCAGCCGCTTGTTGTTTGCAGTGAGTTCCATCGCGCTATTCAAGGCTTGCTGGCAGCTATCCGGAAGGCTTTTCAGGTCGCCTATTGCAAGCAGTCTTACGCCCTTTTCATGGAGCTCGGGGGTTTCATCTTCAATTGCTTTTACAAGCAAGCCCATCAGTGCACTTACCTCGGTCTTAGGTCTTTGCCAGTTTTCGGTCGAAAAGGCAAAGAACGTAAGGTACTCAACACCAATTTCGGCAGCAGCATTTACCGTTTGACGGACAGCCTCTACACCATTCTCATGCCCAAAAATACGTTCCTTCCCCCGGTGCTTCGCCCAACGTCCATTACCATCCATGATAATCGCCACGTGTCGGGGTATTTTTCCAAGGTTTAACTGTTCCTTAAATTCCATTCCAGCTTTAAAAATGTCGCCCCAAAATATCAGGCAAATTTCTTAAATAGTTTCGAGAAATAAAAACGCCAGCCCAAACTTTAAGAATTTTTAATGGATTCAGGGGCATTTGCCTCTCCGGACATCCGGAATTTTGAAGGTGAGCCCGAAGCCGGCAAAGGAGTACCAGTCGTTATTGTTTGGATTTCCTCTTAGGAATCCTGTGTTTTGACCGGCGTTCGATAAAGAAGGGTCGGACAGGTGGCGTCTGGGGTCACCAGGTGGTAAATGCGTAAGATCGGGATACATTGTACTTACATCGTCGAGATAGTCGGTCCCTGTAAGCCGCATGCCCCATTCGATACTTCCTGTGAGCCGGTGATTGATATTAAATTTTACCCCTCCTCCAAAAAGAATATTAAAGGTCAGCAAGGTGTAACTTACGCCTTCGGTATGCAGATCGGGGAGCGACGTCCAGCGAAGAATGCCGTTGTCCAAAATCTGAGCCATTGGGTCGAACCGAACAATTCCGCCCCCTGCAAAGATAAATGGCGTTACAGGGGTTTGAAAATTACCCGCAGTAAAAGGAACAAAATTTATCTCCAATTGGCCTGAGGCTTCCAGAATATCGGATACAAACCGCAGGTTCCTGTTCAAATTATAATTGAAAAGCGCGTCATTTCCCTCAACACTACCATAAAAAACAGCAACCCTTGCTGCCAGATGCTGGTTAAAATTATAGCGGTACATGCCACCGATGGCTATGCGGGTCAAGGAAAACTGTCTTCCCGGGTTTAAATCACCCAAATAATACGTGCCACCGAATAATGCCCCAAACTCTTGCCTTTGCCCGAATGTGTAAACAGAGTTTATGAAAACGAAAACGAATAACCCCACCACTTTCTTTGCATTTGCTTGGAAGACCATAGGTTGCCCAAATTTTAACAGGTTTTTGTTGGCAGACTTTAAAAGTAACACATTTTTTATAATTAGCCTAATGTTTCAATACTGCGCAAAGGTTCGAAACCAGTATTTTTAAAAAATAATTCCAATAAGGTAAACTAACGTTGAATAAATGGTGCCCACCACGGACTGCCTGGTTGGACGAAAGGTGTGAATTGCAATGAAAATATCAGGAACATATAAGAATCGTTGTTTTCTGGATTTCCACGTTGAAGGCCCGGCATGGTGGGTGCGCTTCCTTGACCATAATTGGTTGGATTTGAAAAAAACTCTCCTAATGCGGCTCTTGCAGGGTCGTCGGGGAAAATTGACCTGAATATGGAGGGATCCATATAACTTGTACTTACATCATCGATATAATCGGTCAGGGTTGTTCTGAATCCGTATTCCATACCGATGTTCCAGTTGCGGTTGATTCTAATTACCATGCCTAATCCCACAGGGAAAGTTACTTTGAACGAAGAATATTGTGGGTTGTCAGGATAGCCTGGTAAGCCTTGTCCTTCTGTGCCAATATTTCTCAGGTTGAACCAGCCATTCTCCGGCAACAAATCAGGATTTGATACCGAGGCATGTTGCAAGGTTAAATAATGTTCCCTTCTGAAATACCCTTGAGGGTTAAAGTAAAAGCCCCCAATGCCTCCGAAAATATATGTCCTTAGTGTAGCTCCGGTCCTGCCCGTATTCAGTACATGGTTACTAAAACGTGCTCCGGCCCGGCCATAGCTGAAAAAAAACCATTCGCCATTGGCAGAGAATTCGAGCAATTGAGACCGGAAAGATAAGTTGCGATTATTGCGAAAGGGCTCTTGAGTGTGCTTGTCATTTCCCGTAAGGTGACCAAAGGATAACCTACCCGATACGGCAAATTCGTGTGTTAAAAAATACCTGTATCCAGCTTGTATGGTGGGTCTGATGGTCTGAAAGTCGAAATCCCGAATTCCTTGAGTGCCAATTTGATTGGCCCCGCCTAAGTCGCCCATAAAGCCACTTGGTCCTAAACCCAAGAAAAAAATATGTCTTTGCTGAGGCCGAACCTGCGCATTACTTTCTTGAATGCAAACGCAAATCAAGGTTATAAATATGAAAAATATACGCATAAGTAAGATTATTAGGTGAGGTTAATTTAAAAATTATCACTCAGGCGACTCATATGGTAAAGTTAATTTCTAATATCCAATCCCCAGGCAAGTTTATTTCTAATTGTTTTGAAAAAATCCTTTTGCCCAATGCAAATCAAATTTATTTGAAAATCTGCTTTTTTCACAATGAAATCGACCGAATCAGAGAGACACCGCATCCTGGAATCCAACCCTGCTAAATACTCCTTCTGTCTGCCCGAAATGCGGAGCCTGATTGTACTGGCATCAGGAATAACGATGGGCCTTACGGTAAGATTGTGTGTTGCGATCGGGGTAAGGATAAAATTTTGCGTTTCGGGTGAGATGATTGGGCCGCCACAGCTTAGGGAGTAACCTGTTGAACCAGTCGGAGTTGCAACTATCAGGCCATCTGCCCAATAATTGTTTAAAAACCTGCCATCAACCTCTACCGAAATGGTAATCATTGATGAGGTGTCGCGCTTCAGTAAAATGAACTCATTGAGAGCAAAACTAAAGTCACCAAACAAATTGGCAGGAGCCTCAAGTCGGAGCAGGGAGCGCTTGTCGATTGAAAAATTACCGCCAAGAAGTGCTTCTGCGGCAGAAGTTACTTCATTTGTCGATACAGCCGAAAGGAACCCAAGCCTGCCAGTATTTATGCCCAAAACCGGAATGCCTGAATCTTTGAGAAGCGTAATGGTATCGAGCAAGGTGCCATCGCCACCAATGCTAATCATGCAGAAGGTATCTTTAAACAACTCCTCATGGCTGCCAAACATGCTGACCGGTTTACTGAATCTTCGGGATCCGGTAAGGTAGGAGTACAAATTTTCGTGAATCTGGAATTCCGATACCCGGGTTTCAAGCAGCTCGAGAAGATCGCCTATCGGGGCGATAAAATCGGAATTGAACTCACGTCCAAAAATGGCAATTTTCATGCTGCTTTTTTCGAAGTGGAATTGAAAAATCTCTGGTTTATTTGTTTACGAAAAAAAAGTAAAAAGGTTGAGGCTTTTTGGCCTGTCTTAAAATTTTCAAAAGTATTGTACCAGAATTTGCAGTCCTGATTACAGCAATTCAAGCCTTTTAGAGTCGAGTTTCAAAAAAGTGAAAACCATAAGGGTAAAAGCCCAAAGGGAGGATCCTCCATAACTAATTAAAGGCAAAGGTATTCCAATAACCGGCATCAGGCCAATGGTCATACCTACATTTATGAAGAAATGGAAAAACATTATACTGGCGACTGAATAGCCAAACACCCTTGAGAAAGTGGAGCGTTGACGCTCGGCCAGTATGACCAGGCGCGATAAAAAAGCCAGATAAAGGATTAAGAAAACCACACTGCCTGCAAAACCCCATTCCTCGCCCACCGTGCTAAAAATAAAATCGGTGCTTTGCTCAGGAACAAATTGAAACTTTGTTTGGGTGCCCTGGAGGAACCCTTGCCCCAAAAATCCGCCTGAGCCTATGGCAATTTTACTTTGATTAAGATTATAACCTGCTCCCTGAAGGTCAATTTCGTTGTTCAGAAGAACCTCAATCCGTAATTTTTGATGAGGCTGAAGCACATTGTCGTAAACATAATTCACTGAATAAACATAAAATGAAAAGACCAGAAACAGTAGTATAAACTGGCCAATTTCTTTAATCTTTTGCCGGTTTAGGGCAATTATTGCCACAATTATCACTGCTATGGCTCCAATAATGATCAGTGGATTAAAAATCAGGGTCAGGATAAACAGGAATACAGCAAGCAACCCAAAAACTATAAGGATACCGCTTAAATATCCTTCCCGAAACATTACAATCACGAAGGCAGAAAAAACTATCGCCGTACCCAAGTCGTTTTGCATCAAGATCAGCCCCATGGGGATTAAAATAATTGCTATGGCCCGCAGTCGCGAGGCACCTGAAATTTGTCGGGATTTAATATTGCTAAAAAAGGCCGCCATTGCCAATGCAGTGGCATATTTTGAAAACTCACTGGGTTGAAGGTTGAATTGCCCCACCCTGAACCAGGATCGCGAGGCATTTATCTCCACTCCAAAAACCAGCACCCCAAGGAGGGTTAACATCGCAACCCCGAAAATAACCCAGGCAAATGCCGTGAAGAATTTTGCATCCATCAGTAAGACACTTGCACCAATAATTAATGCAGCAAAAATAAATATGAGTTGTTTGCCATAATCTTTGCTTAGGTCAAACAGAACGGTCTGCCCTTCGCGGAAACCAGTGGAAAAAATATTCATCCACCCAAACGCCACAAGAACTATAAAAAGCAGCAATAACGGTTTGTCGATGTTCTTGAAAAAAACTACTTGTTTGCTCATTTTAAACTATGGTATTTGCAACCATTTGATTAAAACCTGATTTCATTTATAGGGTTAAGTTTCTCTTTTTTTATACTGCCCATTACGACCTTTACCTTTTTTGAAGCATTTTGTTGTAAGTGTAGTGGTTGTGTTGGTTCTCTTGTTTAATTGGCTGCTGCCCTGTTCAACTCCATAAAGTTGGCCTCCTTAATTCGTTGTTCAAACCACGCGCGGTTTACCTGGCGGGTGAGGTACTTTTCGATCATCAGGCTCGCCATTGGCGCCGCCCATGCAGAGCCGTAACCTGCATTTTCGATCACCACCGAGATGGCTATTTTTGGATTATCAACAGGCGCGAAAGCAATGAAAACGCTATGATTCTCGCCGTGCGGATTTTGAACAGTGCCCGTTTTACCTGCCATGGGTATTCCGGGAATTTTTGAGAAGGCTCCAGTTCCTGCTTCTACGGTTTGGAACATGGCATAAGCCATCACTTCAAAATGTTCCCTGTTGATGGTGGTAATATTTTTTTCACTGAAACGGTTTTGAAGACTGTCAGGATGCCCAATCGCCCTGACAATATGTGGAGTCATGAAAAAGCCGCGGTTTGCTATTGTGGCAGCTAAGTTGGCCATTTGAAGGGGGGTTGACCCGATTTCGCCCTGGCCAATTCCTAAAGAAATAATGGTAAGGGAACTCCATCCGCGCCTACCATATATCCTGTCGTAATAGTCGGCTGTGGCAACTAAACCGGGCAGTTCATGAGCCAGATCTGTACCAAGCCTTGCTCCGAAACCAAAGCTGCTGACATGTTGTCGCCAGTTATTAAATCCTTCCTGCATGTTTTCAAAGCGAGGCTGGTCGAGCAAGTTGCGAAAAACAATGCAACTATATGTGTTGCAACTGTATTGGATGCTGCTTACCAAATTGACCGGGCCAGGATGTTGCCTGCATCTTACAGTTACCCCACCACTGAAATAGGCCCCTGCACAACCAATCCTCCTTTCAGGAGTTATCACTCCTTCCTGCAGTGCAATTAAGGAGTTAAGAACTTTGAAAGCTGAACCGGGGGGATATTGAGCCATCAACGCCCTATTGAACAGGGGCATGAATTGGTTTTCGCGCAATGTGTTGAAATTTGCGGCACGAACCCTCCCAACAAGCAGGCCTGGATCGTACGAAGGGGAGGTAACCAATGCAAGAATTTCGCCACTCGAGGGTTCAATGGCAACAATACTTCCTCTCTTATTGCGCATCAATTCTTCTCCGTAACTCTGGAGGGTCGCATCAAGGGTAGTAAAAAGGTCTTTCCCTGCAACACCCAAGGTGTCGTACCTTCCGCCCTGATAAGGGCCAATGTCGCGGTTCAACACATCCACCATTCTAACACGTATTCCCCGTTGACCGCGCAAATATTCTTCGTAGGAGCGCTCTATACCGCTAATTCCGATGTAATCACCGGACCTGTAGTATGGGTTGTTTTCGATATCGCGTGGTCCTACTTCACCAACATATCCTAAAGTATGTGCCGCTATGGGATAAGCATAACCCCTGAGGGTTCGGGGTTGGATAAAAAAGCCTGGGAAACTGAACATTTTTTCCTGAAAGGCGGCAAATGTGCTCATGTCGATTTGAGCTTCAAATAGGGTAGGTCGAAATCTCGAATATCGCCTTGCTCTTAAAAGCCGCCTTTCGAAGGTTTCTTTATCGATACCCAAAAGAGAGATAAATTGTAAAGTGTCAATATTTCCAACCTGCCCGGGAACTACCATCAAATCGAAATGCGCTTCGTTGTAAACAAGCAATTCCCCATTCCGGTCAAAAATCAGGCCCCTGGCAGGATATTCGGTAACAAACCTTAGAACGTTGCCGCTGGCAAGTAATTTAAAGGATGGGTCGAGAAGCTGTATTTGAAACAACCGAAATGCAAAAAGTACAACGGTTATCACCATTGCAGCAATAATGTATTTACTTCGAACCTGAAAGTGCTCTGAGCTGGTGTTTTTGGGCATTGAAAAACCGGAGGATGCTAAAAAAAGAACGTTGCAAATTTAATCAGGTTAACCGTATGGTAGGCAAATTTAACTTTTTGGCAGGTTTTAAATTTAAGCAAGCTGCCCATTGTCGATTTCTATAATGTTGATGTGCATGAGGCAATTTTGTTATCTTAGCAGCAGATTCTAAAATTTTTACTCCTATTTATATTATGAGCAGAATTGTAGTTTTTGGGGCGGGCATGGTCGGGAAAGCCATTGCCATTGACCTTTCGGCCAGGCATCAGGTAGTTTCGGCAGATGTTGATAAACAATCTCTTCAGTACTTATCGGCCAACTACCCCATAGAGGCGGTGGCGGCTAATTTGATGGAGGAGGAAACCATCATCAGGCTTGTAAAGGATTGCGACCTGGTAGTGTCGGCAGTTCCCGGATTTATGGGTTATCAGACGGTGAGAACGGTAATTGAGGCCGGAAAGAATGTGGTTGATATTTCTTTCATGCCCGAAGATTTTATGGACCTCAATACACTGGCTGCCAAAAACGGCGTAACTGCAATAACCGATTGCGGTGTTGCGCCAGGAATGCCGAATCTGATTGCCGGGTATTACAACGAAATCATGGAGATTGAACGTTTTGAGTATGTGGTTGGCGGTCTTCCCAAAGTAAAAATCTATCCGTTTTATTACAAAGCTCCATTTTCGCCTATAGATGTGATTGAGGAGTACATACGACCGGCTCGCTATAAAGAAAAGGGGCAACTTCTCTCAAAGCCTGCCATGAGCGAGCCTGAGTTGATCTTTTTCGAAAAGGTTGGAACTTTGGAAGGGTTTCACACCGATGGTTTGCGATCGCTTTTAACCAATTTGCCGCATATTCCGAATATGCGTGAAAAAACCCTGCGCTATCCCGGTCACCTTCAACTCATAACGGCCCTGAAAGCGGCCGGATTTTTTGAAAAAACGCCATTAACCATTCACCACACCGAAATCAGGCCCATTGAATTTACGAGTAAGATTCTTATTAAGGACTGGCGGCTTTCGCCCGATGAGCCTGAATTTACCGTGATGCGCATTGAGGTGGAAGGCAAAAAGGAGGGGGTTCCCAAAAAAATTGTTTATGAGCTGTACGATGAGTTCGACCCTGCCACACGACTTTCGTCCATGGGGCGAACTACCGGATTTACGGCAACTGCTTGTGCCGAATTGATTTTACAAGGAAGATTTGCTGGTAAAGGAGTATTTCCGTTGGAGCTGATCGGAATGGATGCTGACAATTTCGGGTTTGTAATGAATTATCTGGGCCAGCGAGGGGTTTGCTATCAGAAAACCGAACTGTAAAGTTTAAAATGGTACCCGGAGCCGGGCTCGAACCGGCACGGCCGCAATGGCCACAGGATTTTAAGTCCTGGGTGTCTACCTATTCCACCATCCGGGCAACATTGTGCATTCAGCAACAAATTTAATAAAAAAACCTCCCTGAAAGAGGTTTCCTTGAGCGGAAAACGGGACTCGAACCCGCGACCCCGACCTTGGCAAGGTCGTGCTCTACCAACTGAGCTATTTCCGCAGTGCGTTTTGCGGCTGCAAATATACAAGTGATTTTTCTAAATCAAAAATTTTTTCAGATTTTTTAAAATACAACACTTTTATATTAAAGCCTGTTAAAATTTGGCCTATTTATTGCAGATTGGTTAATTTTGTCCACCATAAAAAACTTTTAGTAATCTCGCAAAACTTTAAACATGAAAAAAACGGTTTTACTTAGCCTGCTGGTTTTCTTGATTTTCGCTACAGGCTTACACGCCCAACAACCCAAGTTCGGACACATTAACACCAGTGAATTGCTTGCCGTTATGCCTGGTCGTGACTCTGCTCAGGCTCAACTGCAGCGTCATGCCAGAACGCTCGAAGTTACTTTTTCAGAAATGCAAGCCGAACTACAAACCAAATTTCAAGAGTACGTAGCCAACGAGGCATCCTACTCCGAACTGATCCGGCAATCGAGGCAACGTGAACTGAACAGCCTTCAGGAGCGGGTTCAGGAATTCCAGGAATTGGCCCAGCAAGATCTTGCCCAGATGGAGCAGCGTCTTCTGAGTCCGATCATTCAGGCCGCCCGTCAGGCCATTGAGGCGGTTGCCACTGAATTAGGCTATACTTACGTATTCGATACCGCAACAGGGGCAATTCTTCACTTTCCACCTGGCGACAACCTGCTCCAACCTGTCAGAAACAGATTAGGCATAAGATAATTGGTCAAAAAAAACCCTTCCAAAAAAAGGGTTTTTTTTTTTTACGGTTTGGATTTTTCGCCAGATTCCTCTTGATACCATGTGGCATATCGAAGGTAATTATTGGCAATCCGCTCCAGAAGACCTTTGGTTTGCTCCTCATCAACCTGTTTAACCATTTTTGCCGGAATACCGGCATATATAGAACCCGGTTCAACAACGGTGTTTTCGAGTACTACAGCCCCTGCTGCTATAACTGAATTCGTTCCAATGCGGGCATTGTCCATCACAATGGCGTTCATACCTACGAGCACATTGTCCTCAATAATGCAGCCATGTACAATAGCGTTGTGGGCGATGGAAACATTGTCGCCAATGGTAGTTGGTGCCGTTTGGTAAGTGCAGTGAATTATGGCGCCATCCTGAATATTTACCTTGTTTCCGATCCGGATGCTGTTTACATCGCCACGTATTACTGCATTGAACCAAACGCTGCACTGATCTCCCATTACCACATCGCCGATTACAGTGGCATTATCGGCCAGAAAGCAATTTTTTCCAAATTCGGGGGTCTTACCCCTGATGCTTTTTATCAAGGCCATATTTTTTGTTGGTTTAAATGTTTTTTCAGGTTAAACCCAAAAGCCGGGCTGCCGGGTCGAGGCCGCCGAGTTGAAGGCGCTGCGGGTTCTCAATCATTTCCTTTAATTTAATAAGAAACCCAACAGATTCGCGGCCGTCGATAATCCGGTGGTCGTACGAAAGTGCCACATACATCATTGGTCGTATTTCAACCCGTCCCTTTATGGCTACTGGCCTGTCGGCAATCTGATGCATCCCGAGGATCGCACTTTGAGGAGGGTTGATGATGGGTGTTGAAAGCATAGAGCCGAAAACCCCGCCGTTGGTAATTGAAATAGTTCCTCCGCTAAGCTCTTCAATGCTTATTTTGTTGTGTCGGGCTTTTTCTGCCAGCTCCGCAATTTTCAGCTCTATCTCTGCCAACGACATCCTTTCGGCATTTCGGACTACGGGTACCATCAAACCTTTTGGGGTACTCACTGCGATTCCAACATCGGCATACCGGGGCAGGATGATTTGATTGTCTTCAATCCTTCCGTTTACCTGAGGAAACCACGTGATTGCCTCTGTAAGGGCTTTGGTAAAAAATGCCATCAACCCGAGTTTTATCCCATATTTTTCAAGAAATGCCTGCTTGTATTTTTCGCGTATTTCAAGTATTGCCGACATGTCAATTTCGTTGAAACTGGTGAGCATGGCGGTTTGGTTTTTTACGGAAACCAACCGTTCGGCAACCTTTTTTCTCAACAATGACATTTTCTGAAAGCTTTCTTCCCTGCCTCCGCTCCACCATTCGGAAGTGGCAGCAACAGGCACATTGACTTCAGGTTTTTGGCTCGAATTGTATTGTGCTGAGATGGCTTCCATCACATCCTTTTTGGTAATCCGGCGGCCAGAGGCTTGTAGCCCTTGCGTAACATCATCCAGACCCAGTTCACCTAACAATTTCCTGGCCTGAGGAGAGAAAGTGATGGTCAGTTCTTTTTCATCATTGGCTTCGTGCAATTGCCGGGAAGATTGAGGGACTTGGGGTGAAACAGGTTCTGATATGGGTTTTTTGGAACCTTGCGGCTGACCGGTATTTTCACCAGACTGTGCAACATCTTGCGGTCTCTGGCCAGAAGTGTCAATTTGCCCAATTACCTTTCCGGGGGGCATTACAGATCCTTCTTCAGCAAATATCCGTAATACTCCTGACTGTGGCGCGTTTATGGTGAGGGTGGCTTTGTCGGAATCTATTTCGGCAATTTCCTGGTCTTTTTCAACCCATGCGCCATCAGTCGTCAACCACCTGGCCAACTCTACCTGGGCTATGGATTCGCCCGCCGAAGGTACGATGATATCGATTTGCATAGCTTTTATTGGATTTCTGTTAAATGACTGATGCATAGCTGCCGGCATTCGCGACACACATCAGTGCAGTTACATTCTTCGAAGGCCTTTTCGATAATTTTGCGTTGTTGCATCTGATGAAACCTGCTCGATCCGCTTGCAGGGCTGGCGCTAGGCGGCCGGGCTATTACACCCATGTTGAGGTCGCTGAGGTTTAAGGCCAGAAAAGGCCATGCCCCCATGTTTTGGGGTTCTTCCTGCACCCAGATGAAGCGTTTGGCCTGGTCGTACTTTTTCATTAGTGCTTTCAACTGGCTGGCCGGAAGAGGATACAATTGTTCAAGTCTGATGATGGCTGTTTGTGAATAGCCTTTGGAAAGTTTTTCCTCAAGGAGGTCGAAATATATTTTGCCGCTGCACATCAACACCCGAGTTGTGATCAACGGTTCAGCTTCGGGATCGTCAATCACCTCGCGAAAGAAACCCTGGCTGAACTCCTCCATATCGGAAACACACTTTTGATGCCGCAACAGGCTCTTTGGTGTAAAGACCACCAGGGGCTTCAGAAACTTGCGGATCATTTGCCTGCGCAACAGGTGGAAAAAATTAGCCGGTGTGGTGCAATTTACCACCTGCAGGTTGTTTTCGGCACAAAGACTAAGAAACCTTTCAATTCGGGCGCTTGAATGTTCGGGCCCTTGCCCCTCAAAACCGTGTGGAAGATATAAAACCAGCCCGTTCATGACCTTCCATTTTTGTTCGGCGGTGGCCAGAAACTGATCGATTACAATTTGGGCGCCATTGTTGAAATCGCCAAACTGAGCCTCCCAAACAACCAGACTACCCGGTGTGGCCATGGCATAGCCATATTCAAATCCCAGGACACCATATTCCGACAAAAGGGAATTGTAAATTTCAAAACGTGCCTGGTCCTCACTCAGGTGGTTTAATGGAACATATTCTTCTTCAGAGTCTTCCAGTTTTACCACAGCATGGCGGTGGCTGAATGTTCCTCGCTCAACATCCTGTCCTGAGATGCGTACGGGAATCCCCTGTTGGAGCAACGATGCGTAAGCCAGCATCTCGGCAGTTGCCCAGTCTATACCTTTGCCCGATTCGATCATGGATTGCCTCTCTTCCATGAGTTTGCGAATTTTTCGGTAAAAAGGCATTTCGTCGGGGAGGTGGGTTGCTTTTAAGCCAATCTCTTTTAAAAATGCCAAGTCCATGCGGGTTTCGGCCTGATCGAAAATTTCTTTTGAAGTAGCTTTTTTGTAGCCCCGCCAGACTCTTTTCAAAAATGGGTCAATAAATCCTTTCTCAATAGTTCTTGCCAGTTCAAGTTCTGATTCCAGAAGGGCCTCAAACGACTTTTGCATTAATTCAGCCTCCGGTTTCCCAAGCACTTTTTCTTCAATCAATTTGCCTAAGTAAATGGTTGCCGGGTCGGGATGCTTTTCAATGATTTTGTAAAGAAGAGGCTGGGTAAATCTGGGCTCATCGGCTTCGTTATGCCCGTGCTTACGGTAACACAATAGGTCGATGAACACATCGCGCCCAAATCGTTGCCTGAATTCCATAGCCATTTCAATGGTATATACAACCGCCTCCACATCGTCGCCGTTCACATGGAAAATGGGCGACTGGATGGTCTTGGCTACATCGGTACAATAAATGCTTGACCGTGCTGCGAGATAATTTGTTGTGAAACCTAGCTGGTTGTTTATGATCAGGTGTAAGGTACCACCTGTTTTGTAAGCCGGCAGTTGCGACATCTGTATTACTTCATAAACAATCCCCTGGCCGGCAATAGCAGCATCGCCATGAATCAGTACAGGCAGTAAATGCTCACTATTTCCACCATAATTCTTATCAATTTTAGCTCTTGAAATACCTTGCACCACTGGGTTTACTGCTTCCAAATGGCTGGGGTTTGGCACGATGCTCACTTCGACAGTTTGTCCTGACCGGGTTGGTGATTCCAGGGAGCAACCCATATGGTATTTTACATCGCCCAGGAGGGTTTCGTCATCGTATTCCTTGCCATCGAACTCACTGAAAATTTTATGAAAAGGCTTTTTCAGGATGTTCCCCAGCACATTGAGCCTGCCGCGGTGGGCCATACCAACAACCACTTCCTTAACACCCAGATCGGCCCCCTTTTCTATCAGTGAATCAAGGGCCGGAACCAATGCCTCGCACCCTTCGAGCGAAAATCTTTTTTGGCCGGGGAAGCGTTTTCGCAAAAACTGTTCGAATCCAACCGCTGCGGTCAGTTTTTCCAAGATATGCTTTTTTTTAACTGGGTCGAATTGCGGTGTGTTGCGACTTGCCTCCATGCGTTCCTTCAACCAGGCAACGATATCGGGGTAGCGGATGTACATGAATTCCACACCGATGCTCCGGCAATATGTTTTTTTCAGATGTTCAATGATGCTTGTCAGGGGCGCCGGTCCTATTCCTATTTCGTTGCCTGCCTGAAAGATCGTATTTAAATTGGAAGCAGTTAGATCGAAATTTTCCGGATCAAGAGTAGGGGCGTACTTACGTCGCGTGCGCACGGGGTTGGTCAGGGTGAAAAGATGACCCCTCTCACGATAGCCGTTTATTAATTCGACAACCCTGAATTCATTCCTTAAATCAGGAAAATCCCTTATTGCCGACTGCTCAATCTCCGGGAATTGCGTTCGGGCAAATTCAATACCTTCGAAAAACTGCCTCCAAGATTCATCAACCGCTTTAGGATCGCGACAATACAATTCAAAAAGAGCTTCGATTGAAGACACATCGGCGTTGCCTGTATATGAGAATTTTTTCACCATAAAAACCAAAAAGAGTCAAATCCTGAAGCCTGCTGTCTTTGCAGGGCTAAGAGCCCTTACAAGTTTTTTGTTATTTTCTTTGTGTAGCTTACCCGGTTTGTAGCGTAATTTACCTAAAAGGCCGTGATTTCAAAATTAGCACAAAACTCCCGGAGTGTTTAAGTGAATTAACACCCTTGAAGTTATTTTGTTGCATGCCTGATATACAAATTAATGCGAGACCCCATTTCACGTATTTTATTGTTATTTTTTTTAAATATTTCAATGGTAGCAAAGCGCATTTTTAATCAGAGGTTTCTGAAAAGGGTTAATTTTGGATAAAACATTAATAATCAATTTGCAAACCCCCAATAAAGTAAGACTAAAAAACCAGCTATTTAACCCGTGTAAAACTCTTGGTGGTTTTCATCAGGCAGGCCTTTACAAATGCAGTGTTTATACGCTTTTTTGAAGGCGAATGCAACAATATTTTTGGTAATTGAAAATGTTCGGTTCAGTAAAGATTACATTGACAAACCAGTAGGGGTAATTTTTGTAACAAAAAACAATGAAACCTCACAATTCGATAAGAAGGCCGTTTCTATTTATTATGTTTCTGTTGTTGCTCTCAGGTGGTGCCTGGGGGCAGACCGATACCGAGTTTTGGTTTGTTGCTCCACGGGTAACCGAAGGTCATGATTGGGCAAACAGAAGGTTTTTTTTCCGATTCGCTTCAAATGAACTGCCAGCCACGGTTACCATTTCCATGCCTGCGAATCCTGCTTTTACCCCCGTGGTTATCAATATGGCGGCCAATGCTGCTCATACGCACACTGTTACCCCTATCATCACAACTATCTGGCATCCTATGCCGGCCGAAATACACGGCAGGGGGTTTCGTATTACTTCGACCACCCCGATTACTGCCTATTTTGAAGTAGGCACCCCAAACAACACCGATATTTTCTCTCTCAAAGGGCGAAATGCCCTTGGCACAGAATTCTACATACCTTTCCAACACAACTGGCGGAACGGAAGTTATACGCCTCAGCCATTTTCAACGATTAATATTGTGGCCACCGAGGACAATACCAGGGTGCAGATCATTCCTACGCGTCCTGCCTGGAGCGGCAGCTTGCCCAGCCCGTTCCCTACCGGGGTGCCAATAGTTATAACATTGAACCGGGGCCAAACTTACGCCGTAGCTCCGAACGCGATTTTCGCAGGAGGTTTCCCCAGGCCAGGGCAGTTACCAGCCAACCGGCTTGTAGGCTCCAAAGTTACATCCGATAAGCCGATTGCCATTACCATCAGCGATGATTCAGTTGATGCCAATCCGGTTGCAGGTTGTCGCGACCTTATTGGCGACCAGTTGATTCCGGTTCATATCATCGGTACCGAATACATTGCAATGCGGGGCAGACTGACCGTTGCTATGAATGAATCAGTTTATATCCTTGCCACGGCAAACAATACCGATGTTTTTGTTAATGGGATTTATGTTGCCACCATTCACGAAGGGCAGCAGCATCGGGCCATTTTCGCACCAGGCATTCAACGCATGCATATTCGAACCACCCACCCGGCTTACGCATTTCACGTGTCGGGGTTTGGATGCGAAATGGGTGGAGCGGTTTTGCCACCGGTCGATGCCTGCACGGGTTCCAGTCAGGTAGCTTTTACACGTTCTTTGGGGGGTAGTGGCATAGGATTTTTCTTAAACATTATGGTCAGGCGGGGAGCTGAAGATAATTTTATTTTGAATGGTAGCACTACACTTATACCAGCCTCAGCTTTTTTGCCGGTTCCGGGCAATGCCGACTGGCTGGCGGCCACCTTCGATTTTACCACCACTATTACCGCAGGGCTGCCCAATCTCATTAGGAATACCGAAGATCTTTTTCACCTGGGACTGATTAATGGTGGGGCGGGAACAGGCACCATGTTCGGGTATTTTTCAGACTTTAACGTGGTTGAAGCTTCTTCGTTCATCGTTGATTCAGGGACTGACTTTGAAGCCATCTGCTATGGGCAGAGCGTGCAGCTTTTTGCTTCGGGCGGGGTTACCTACGAATGGAATCCCCCGCATTTTTTGAGCGACCCGTTTAGCAGGACACCCATTGCATTTCCCGACACCACCATGATGTACACCGTTACAGTAAGAGGCGCCTGCGGTATGGTTGACTCAGCAAGCGTTACCATTCGTGTTACCGAGCCCTTGCGTGCGATGTTCAGCTTGGATAAAAACTCCGGATGTTCACCGCTTACTGTGAATATTACCAACGAATCGCTGGGAGCCGAATACTACACCTGGAATCTTGGCGATGGAACCATGATACATACGGGCTTTCAAAATCGCCGGCATACCTTCGTAAACAATACCGGTAGTCCGATTACTTATAATCTTTCGCTTACCATTCGAAATCAACTGTTTTGCTTCGACACCATTTCAACCCGCATCACGGTGAATCCCCAGGTAATTGCATCGGCTGGTAACGATGTGGTTGGGTGCGCTCCCCTACAAGTGGCTTTCCAAAACCTGAGCACGGGAGCCGACAGTTATACCTGGCAATTCGGTGATGGTTCAAGTTCGATTTTAAGGGAGCCAACATACACTTTTAACAACTATTCTAATAGGGATACCACTTATACAGTAGTTTTGAGGGCTCGCTCCCGATTTGGTTGCGAAGATTTGGATACCGTTCTTGTTACCGTAAGACCTACCGTAAGAGCCGAATTTGCTTTTGACAATGCCCAATCTTGCAACCCATACCTGATAAACATTACCAACAACTCTTTCGGAGCCACCAGCTACAGATGGGATTTTGGAGATGGAAATCCCGAACAAACCTTCTCTCAACCAAGTTTTGTGTATCAGCTTACCAACAATACTTCCATGCCCCGGGTGTTCAATATCAGGCTGATAGCAACCAACCAATATGGATGCGCCGATACCATCACAAAACCGGTTATAGTTTATCCTGCGCTTGAAGCACGCTTTGTTCCCAGTGCCCTGGAGGGATGCGGTACTTTACAGGTAAGTTTCGACAACCAGTCAACTGGGGCAAACTTTTATCACTGGGATTTTGGAAATAATTCGGGTACTTCATCAGTCCGTTCGCCTGTATTCACCTTCACGAATCCGGATACTGTCAACCCATTGGTATTCCAGGTTTCGCTGGTAACTACCTCATTGTATGGCTGCCGCGATACCGCTTATGCCACCATTACGGTTTATCCCCGCCTGGAGGCCGGCTTCACAACAGTCGCTGATTCGTTTTGCGCTCCTTATGAAATATCGATCTTCAACCAGTCGGTTGGCGCAACCCGACATACCTGGAATTTTGGTGATGGAAACCAATCAACATCCGGAGCTGCCGAGATCAGGCATTTGTTTAGGAACAATACTGCCCTCCCGCAAGTGTTTAGGGTTACCCAAGTAGTTGAAAATGCCTTCGGCTGCCGCAAGGAATTTTTCAGAGACATCACCATTTTTCCTGATGTGGAGGCGAATTTTAATATGCAGGCATCCGGATGTCACCCCCTCAATGTTACCTTTCAAAACCTTTCAATAAATACCACAACGTTCAGTTGGGATTTCGGCAATGGAGGCACATCTTCAAGACCTGAACCCGAACAAACTTTCGTGAATGAGGACCCGTTAAATCCGGTTACTTTTCAGGTTCGGTTGATTGCCACCTCCCAGTTCCAGTGTGTTGACACCATTATTAAGCCGGTTACCGTATTCCCAAAACCGGTTGCCCGGTATGAGTTGCCGCGTGATCAAGGTTGCGCGCCATTCGAGGTTACTTTAATTGACAGGTCTATTGGTTCTGCTTCCAACCGCTGGACAATGGGCGATGGGGCAGTTCTTCAAAGAGCGCCGGGAAATGCGGTACATAATTTTGCCAACAACACCTCAGGACTGGTTACTTTCCATCCGGAATTGATTGTTACTAACCAATTTGGCTGTACTGATACCACATCATTATCACTTGATGTATTTCCCATGGTCGATGCCCAATTTAGCCTCTCGCGAGTAAATGGATGCCACCCAATGGATGTGCAGTTGACCAATCTTTCAACCGGAGCTACCGCCTCCAATCCGTTCAGGTGGGATTACGGAGATGGAAGAAGTTCCCTGGTTTCAGAGCAAAATCATTTGCATACTTTCACAAATTATAGCCATACATCCACTGCCTCTTTCAACATTCAACTTTGGGCCGAAAATATTTATGGTTGCCGCGACTCGTTGACGGTACCGGTCCAGGTTTTTCCTGTTCCGAAGGCCCTCTTCGATGCTCCACAGGATCCGGCTTGTAGCCCGCATCAGGCTTTGTTTACCGACCGCTCCCTTGGGGCTACCCTTTATAATTGGAATTTTGGCAATGGGCTAACATCAAGAAGCCCCGGAAATCAAAGCAGTACGTTCATCCAGCCCCCTAACGACACCATTGGGTCGTTTACAGTGAACCTGCATGTGCAAAACGCATTTGGATGTTGGGATACCATTAGTCGAACCGTGAAAGCATACCCCTTGGTTGAAGCAGCTTTCGGAGGAAATCTGAATGGCTGTCATCCACTCAATGTTCAGTTCAGGAACAACTCTCGTGGCGGTTATACCTATTTCTGGGAACTGGAAAGTGGGATCACTTCCAATGTAATTGACCCCGGTCATGTTTTTCTGAATACCGGTAATATTGACCCCAAAAATTACCAGGTTCGGATGATTGCGCAGAACAGATTCGGTTGCAGATCGGAAACTACGAATACCATCACGGTGTTTCCACGCCCCTTGGCCTATTTTGTTCCCGAAGTTCTTCAGGGTTGTTCTCCATTGAGGGTGAATATGAGAAATGAATCGGTAGGCGCAACCAGTTTCAGTTGGGTGGCAAGGGAAACCAAGTCGGCACAAATAAAACGAGATATTGTATGGGAGTTTAGCAACACCAGCTCAACGCCTTCGAACATGGTGATCAGGCTTGATGCTTCGAACCAGTGGGGATGCACCAGTTCTTTTGAACAAACGGTAAGGGTTTTTCCGGAGGCCATAGCAGATTTTACAGTGGTTAACGGGCAATTTGCAGGGTGTTCACCCTTGAATCTTCAGTTTGTTAATCAATCAAGAAACACCGACCGGTTCGTTTGGGATTTTGGCGACCAAACGACCTCCACGGCTCCAGCTCCACGGCAGACTTTTCATGCTTTTACGCAGGTCCCAAACCATTACGACGTAAGGCTCGTGTCATCTTCGGTCTTTGGTTGTGTTGATACTATTGTGAAACGTGTTACAGTTTACCCGAAGCCTGTAGCAGATTTTACGGTTGTCCCGGCAATTCAGACCTATCCGGATTCAAGGGTTTTGTTTACGAACCAATCATTGCCGGGTAACTGGAGATATACCTTGAATTTTGGCGATGGTACGGTTCGTTTATTTGATAATGATCCGGGAAGTTTTTCCCACGATTTCCGTCGTGATGCCAACGATTTCAACACCCGCGTTTATAATGTGAATCTGCATATATCCAACGCCTGGTGTTTCGATGAGCTTACCAGGCAGGTTGTAATTCGCGCCCCTTATCCTGTGGCACAATTTAATGCCCCATTGCGCGGATGCCCACCCTTCGAAGTCCAATTCGTAAATCAGAGTCTTTACAGCCAGGCTTTCTGGTGGGATTTTGGCGATGGCAACACATCAACCCAAAGAGCTCCGAGGCATATTTTCCAGAATGCCGGTATTTATGAGGTTATGCTCATATCTTTAGGGCCGGGTGGGGCCGATACTGCTTTCCAGACGGTTACGGTACATCAGCCGCCAACTGCCCAGTTCCATGTGTTGCCGCCAAATGTTACCCTGCCTTACGAATCGATAAGACTAATAAACCTTTCGAGTAATGCTACAAGTTGGCAATGGGATCTTGGAGATGGAACTATTTCTACTGAATTTGAACCAACCCATTTCTATAAGCGCGTGGGGGTTTATAATATCACACTAACCGTTGCCAACAATACCGATCCGGTTTGCTTCGACACAAAAACTGTGATTGGGGCAGCAGGTGCGGGTGAAAATTGTCGTATGTTTTTCCCCAATGCATTTACACCGGCCTCAGAAGGCCCTGGCGACGGCCGCTATGTGCCGGGCGATCCGCGCAACCTTGTTTTCCATCCGGCGCATTTTGGTATCGACGAATACGTTCTCGAGATTTATACCCGATGGGGAGAATTGATTTTCCGGTCGGAAGATCCTGATATTGGCTGGGATGGATTTTTCAGGGGCAAGCCCATGCCTATGGGGGTTTATGTTTGGAAGGTTAGATATACTTGCTTTGGAACAGATTATAAAGGAGTCAAATCGGGTGATGTTACCCTGATTCGATAATAAAATCAGGAGAATCAACAATTTGAAAAAAATATTGTCATGAAAAGGAAACTAAACAATCGAGGGTTGAGCGTCGCTTTTAAGCGAATAATCAGCGTGGCGCTGATGCTTTACCTGTTGACTGCTACCTTCAGGCTGACAGCCCAGGAACCGCAATTTTCGCAGTTCTATGCTGCTCCGCTCTATCTGGCTCCTTCCTTTGCAGGCGCCACCGATGGCAGCCGGCTGGGGTTAAATTTTCGCAATCAGTGGCCGTCCATACCCGGCGCTTTCGTAACCTATGCTTTTTCTTTGGATCATTACTTTCACAATTTCAATAGTGGAGTAGGAATACTGATGCTTCGCGACCAGGCCGGAACAGGGCGTCTTGCCAACACATCCATGAGTCTGTTGTACTCATACAACTTTCTGGTAAGTCATAATCTGGCAATCAGACCGGGAGTTTCGTTTAGTGTTGCAGAGCGGTCGTTGGATTTTTTCAGGCTAACCTTTGGTGATCAACTTGACCTGGGTGGTCTCCACAGGCCAACTACAGTAAATCCCGTAGTTCCCATTGACCAGGTACGGTATTTTGATGCAACTGCTTCGGTTGTAGCCTATACTCCTGCTTTATGGGCAGGGCTTACGGTTGACAACCTGATGCGCCCCAACCGCTCGATGGTCGATGGACAGGTAAACCGGATACCCATGAAGTTTTCGGTGTTTGCCGGATATCGTTACGAGTACGCGGGCTTTCTCAGGGGCGATGCTGCCGAAAGCGTTTCATTGGCCGTAATGTACCGCAACCAAGGGGAATTCAATCAGCTTGATGTTGGCGTTTATTGGAGCAAGGACCCAATTTCTCTTGGAGTAATGTACCGGGGAATTCCGCTATTCAACAATTATGTGCATGGGTTATTCAACAACGATGCCATAGTGGCCATGGCCGGAATTCGCACAAGGTTTCTGCGCATTGGTTATAGCTATGATATGACTATATCACGTCTTATAAATTCCACCGGTGGCTCGCATGAAATATCGCTTATTTATCATTTCAATCAGGGTCCGCCAAACCGGCGACCCCGAATGTTGCCGTGCCCAAATTAAAACCTATAGCTGCTCAGATTGCTGAAACAGGAAGTAGACAGGTAAATAAAAACACACTTTCGGAGTCTTCAACTATCTGAGTAAAATAAGAAAGGCCGCCCCAATTGAGGCAGCCTTTTTTTTGAATTGTTGAAATTCTTAAAAATACCTAACCAGGTGTGGGTTCCATTCTGCCCATCCTTGTGTCCAGTCCGTTGCGCCAAAGGCTCCAATGAAGTTAACCCTTTCAAAGAAAGTTCCGGCTTTTGGAGTATTGGTCCAACGCGCCCCGGTAAGAAGAGGGCTGTTAGCTAAGGGTGTTAATACGGGTTGTCCCAGGTCAAAGATCGTCTCATTAATTAGCAGAAGTTCCCAATTATTGAACAAGCGGTTGTTGAAATCAGCAGTATTGAACCATGTCGCATAAGCTGCGGCTCCTCCAGGGAAATTGGCATGACTCCGTAGTGCTTCTCCACGTGGCATAGTAGGATGCTGGGCACCGTTAGATGGGGCACCGGTAAAAACAGTACCTGCTGAACCATATCCGTTACCGCCCCAATGACTTACACCTGCAAGCCAGAGGTTGCGAATCTGCAGGTGGCCATCCAAGGCAGCCTGACCCGACCCAGCTGCTGCATCGTCAATAAACAATCCATTTGGGAAAGCTGTCATAAGGGAATTGTAGATACTTATCCGGGAGTTTCGGCGCAAATGCGCTGCATTAGCATATTGCAAACTGATGGGTAAATCGCGGTTTTTCTTTGGTCCGATTACTGTAACGTTTGCAAAAACACCTTCTGTGAATGGTAACGCCGCACTGCCTGTACCATTATTGTCAACTTCAAAGGTATTGGAGCCTGATTGGTCGGCAAGGCCTGCGCCTCTAATTGAAAGAGCAAACTGCACATTGCCTGTCCAGCCCATGTCCACGTCAAAGCAATCGTCGAGGGTCCTGTACGAAATCAGGTTTCTGGCATTAACCGTACCTCCAAACCATTCATAGGCATCGTCCAATCCAAAGGAAACCATAATGTTTTCGATTACTGTACCTGAACCAACGCTGCCCAGAGTAAGACTGTTAACCTCTTCGTTGGGGTTGATGGGAATGCCGGCATACTCGATGCGGACAAACCTAAGAATACCCGAATTGTCGGTGGGTACGTTTCCGCCATGGAATGCTCCATATCCGCCTTCGAGTTCAACCGGCAAACCGGTTACCGAAGTGATGTTGTTGGGCGCTCTGCCGCAAATAACCAGACCGCCCCAGTCGCCCGGTTCACGAAAACCTGGAGCATTTTCAGATGTCATTACAATTGGCCTGGTAGATGTACCATTTGCAAAGATCTGCCCGCCCATCTGAACTATCAGGGTTCCTTTGGTTGCTCTGTCGCCGACAATCAGCGTGCCGGGTTCAATGGTCAATCTGGCTCCTTCAACAACCCGTACAAAGCCATTCAGCCGGTAAATATTGGCGGCAGTCCAGGTTACATTTCCTGTGATATTGCCTGTTACTTCAATGATCGGTTTAGCCACTGCGGTAACGGTAAACAAGGTTGGAACGGAGATCCGGTCGAGGTTGTCAACTACTGAAAAAGCAAAAGTCAACACAGTGCCTGGAGCGGTTTGATCGCTGATGGTGTATTCGAAATTGTGGGTAGCTGTTTGCGCGCCATTGAGGGAAACTGGAGTCTGTGGCACTCCATTTCTCGTAATTATGAGCGACTTCGCTCCTGCAGGCGCGCTAATGGTCAAAGTCGTGCTGGCCATTTGACCTACAGTTGCATTCGTGGTGGTTCGCGACAGGCTGAGGGTTGGATTTCCGGGTACTTCGTCCTCTCCGCAAGCGGTCAAAAAGAGGGGAGAAACCATTAAGAAAGCAATTAAAGCTCTCAGAGAGTTTTTAAAAGCAAGGTTTTTTGAAAAAATCCGATACATTTTTTTGTTGTTTAAATTTTGAAATGGTGTAACGACTCAATTAACAATTCAAAAGTATCCCCAACTCTTAAACTGGATTTTAACAAATCATGAACTTTTGGTTATCAAAAGATTAACGCAAGGTTAAACCCAATCACGAAATCAAAGGAGGGCAATGGCCTGACTGATCGAAATGTTTATATCCGGTACGATAGGCCCAGGGAAAATCTGGCGCCAGGCCTGAAGCGCTGAATAACCTGATCGGAGTTGAGGTTGAATTCACCATCCTGGTTGGCATCCTGCATCAGCAGGATGTTTTGGTTGAGCATATCGCGAATTCCAAGTCTTAGAGTCAGGTTTTGGCCAAACACTTTTGAAACGGTCAGGTCGAGATGGCCGCGTGGCATTTCGTAGATGTCGGGATAGCTGTGGTAACCGATTATGAAAATCCGCGGACCAACAACATTGTATAGAAGGTTTGCTTGCAGGGTGTTATCTTTGGTTCCAAAGAACAAGCCGGCATTGACAATAAAAGGCGATTGACCTTGCATGGGCCGGTGGGTAACCAGTTGTCCCAGGCCTGCTTCACCCAATTCAACCCGGCTTTCAATAATCGCTGCATTGAACAACACGCTCAGGTTGTTGACAAAGCGCGAGGAGGTAAGCCCATCGAGCGATTTGCGTATTTCGGTCTCAATACCCATACTTACGGCGCTTTTTGCATTTTCGTAAGTAAAGGTTTTAATGCCACCTGAGCCGCCGCCATCGGTAAATTTCGACTCTATCGGGCGCAAAAAGTGCTTGTAAAATACTCCAAATGATACGGTTTCGGCTTCGGTGGGATAAAACTCCCAGCGCAAGTCGGCATTGTGAATATAAGCCGTTTGCAGGAACTCATTTCCTTTTTTGACCAGGTTGAAGTTGAAATCATAAAAGCCAAAGGGAGCCAGCTCGCGAAACTCCGGCCTGTTTACAGTTTTACCATAGGCAGCGCGTACCAACATACGGTTGGTAAAATTGTAAGAAATGTTGAAGGAAGGAAGCAGGCTGGTTCTGGGATGAATTACATTTACAGGCACGTTGGTAAGGGTGTAGCTATGCATGGACTGGCTGTTGTGCTCCACGCGCATACCGGTAACCAGATTGATTCGTTGTGAGAGCGGTAACTGAACCATAAAATAGCCGGCCATTAGCCTGTTTAATGCCTTATAGGAGTCGCTTGGATTGGTTTGCTCGTCGATCCTGATTCCTGTGCTGTTGTTGATATTGTGCCGCTGAAACAAATAGTTGATGTCTTGATCCAATAGGCTGATATCGAAATTCAGCATGTTGGCACGCACGTAGCCCAGGTTTCTTGCATTGAAAAAACGGTTTTTATCTTCGAAAAAGAATCCTGCGCTAAGTTTGGGAACGAATCCCGGGAAACGCTGAAACGACAGCCGGTGATCAATATTGAAACTTGCGGTATAATTGTTCTCTTCCATGGTCGAAAAGAACCTTCCCAAAAAGTATGAGGCCGCTGCCCCAAATGGAACAAAAAGGGTGGTTTCGCCGGTATTCTGGTTTAGGTCGGTTCGGAACCTGCGGTAGTCGGGCTCGTCGCGATAGGAATAGCCATAACCCAAGGTCCAGTCAATCGCAGTTTGGCCTTCAGAAAACTCGTGCTTCCCTGTAACCTGGCCAGAATAAATGCCCCTGTAAACCTGATGGAATGAATGGTTGTTTGCGTAAAAGTCGAAATCGAAATTAGGTCCGGAGCGAAAAACGTACTCCGAATTGCTCAACTGATAGAACTGGTTTTTGAATTCAATCTGATGGTCCCGACCTAAATCAAGAGACCAGTTGTGCATCAGGCTGGAGCGGATTTTATGGCTGTGTTTTTCGTCATTAAAACTGTAGAGATACGACTTTTGCTGCGTAGCCATGTCGAATATATTGAAATCGGCACGGCTTATTTCATCTATGGATCTGGTCTGATTGAGCGAAAGAGCAGAAATATGACCAACATTGACCCTTCCTAACCTGAACTGCAACCCGCCTGATACATGCAGGCTATGATTGAGACCGGCATTGGAGGTAACCGGTGTCCAGTTGTTCTGAAGCATTTGGCCTGCTTGCACTACGGCATCAGGGTTATTGGCAATGGTTCGGATGTTTTCCGGAAAACCACCCGGAAGCTCGTGATAGCGGTTGTTGATACCCAGCCAATGCCAGCTGCCATTTGATTGCGTTCTGAAATTACCAAGTGAAACGCCCGGGTCGTAACTGGCAGAATAAGAAACATTAAACCCATTGCGTTCGGGGAAATTCCGTGTGTGAACCCTGATAACTCCTCCGGCAAAATCACCCGGAAGGTCGGCCGCAGGGCTTTTGTAAATCATGATCCGGTCGATCAGGTTGCTGGGTATCACGTCGAACGAGAAAGACCTTACGTCTGTTTCCATGCTGGGGGCATAGGTGTTGTGGAGCATACTCGCGTTGTACCGCTCACTAAGACCCCTGACCATCACGAAACGGTTATCGACAAGTGTAACACCAGGAACACGCCTGATTACAGCAGCTGCATCACTATCCTGCGAGCGGCTAATTTGCTGGGCAGAGATACCGCTTACTACCACATTGGCTGTGCGGATGGCAGACAGCATCGACATTTCGGTGTGGGTTACCCGCCGGGCAGTTACCTGAACCTCGTCGAGGGCTATTTGTGAAGTTTGCAAAGCAATGTTGAGCCGCGAAATCCTTCCGGCATCAACCCGAACCGATTCAACAATAATGGTTTCGTACGAAACGAACCTTACTTGAATATTATATGTACCCGGTTCAATATCGTTGATCTGGAAGTTTCCGTCGATATCGGTGGCTGCCCCTTTAAAGGTACCATCTATGACCACACTCGCACCAATAATGGTTTCACCGGTTTTCTGATCGACCACCGTTCCGCGAATACTGCCTCGGGTGGAGTTCAATATCTCACTCTCGGCAAACAGGCTGGAGGAGTTGATTAAACTGGCAAAAAGCAACAAGGCTGCAAAGCTTAAGTGTCTGATTACAGGCATTTTTTGTAGGGTTTGATTTATAATACAAAAGTATGCCCAACCAGATTTTTTGGCGTTAACAGGAAGTTAAGTTAGGGTTATAAAATAATTAACGCTGTGTTAAATTTACCTTAAGCGGATTGTCGATGAGCCATTTTTGCAGAACAATCAATGCCCATACTTTTTGATACAGAAAATGTTTTTTTTGATTGAAAAAGCCATGCAAAAGATTTGCAACCATCCCGGCTTTAATGATTCCGGTTTTTGCAAGGGCAGCGTCCGACAAGTATTCATCGGATAGGAATTTCAGGTCGGATTGTAGCCAACGCGACAATGGAATGGAAAAACCCCATTTGGGTTTGTCGAAGATCTCGGAAGGTATGTATTGACTAAGCAACCGCCGCATAAGCCATTTACTTTTGCCATCACGTATTTTGAGTCTGTGGTCAAGATTCAATGCAAATTGAATCAACCGGTAGTCGAGCAGGGGCACCCTGGTCTCCAGACCCATGGCCATGGAGGCACGGTCAACCTTCACCAACAGGTCGTCGGGCAAATAATACTTCAGGTCGAAAAGGGCTTGTTGTTCTGCCGGAGTAAGGCATCGGGGCAATATGCCGAAATTCTCAACCAACTCAGGCATTACTGGCTGATTTTCTAAAACCTGACTCACTTCCTGTCTGGAAAATAAGTACTGCTCCTGACTGAAAATATGGCTTCGAAGGTTTTCGGGCGCATCGTAGCGCAGTAGCCATGCAGCCCTTTGGAGTCGTTGGTTGCCGAGCCCCATTGCCCAGGCGACCGGATACCTGATCATTTTTGGGTAGTTGGGGGCGAGTCGCTGAGCCCACCGGTAAGCGCCATAGCCCATAAACAGTTCATCCCCTCCATCGCCCGAAAGGGTCATGGTAACTTTACTCCTGGCCAAATGCGAAACAATGAGCGTAGGCAATCCCGACGAATCGGCAAACGGTTCGTCGTAGGTTTCGAAAAATGTCGGAATCCATTTTAATGCTTCTTCTTCGGTAACTAAAAACTCCTGGTGGTTCGTCCCGAGGTATGTAGCAACCTTACGTGCATGCCCGGCTTCATTAAATTTTTTGTCGGGGAAGCCGATGGTAAATGTATTGATAGGATGCTTGCATAATTTTTGGGCAACCGCTGTTACAAGACTTGAGTCGATGCCGCCACTCAAAAAGGTTCCGTATGGTACATCCGATATCAATTGATAACTGACAGCACTTTCGAGGAGCTTTTCAAAAACATGCACCGCTTCCTGCGGGTCTTTCAATGGATTTTCTTTAATGCAATCAGGCAGCGGCCACCAGTTTTCAAAGCTTACCCCATGTTGGTTAACAAAAGCCAGGCTGCCTGCTTCCAGCTTTTTTATTTCATTGAAAATGCTCAAGGGAGCCGGAATGTAGCCCAGGTGTAGAAACAGGGCTATGGCCTCGTGGTTTAGTGTAAGATTCTTTTTTATTGGCTCTGCCGATGTAAGTGCCTTGAGTTCCGAAGCAAAAGCAAAATGGTTATCTTTAGTATAGTAATACAAGGGTTTTATTCCAATCCGGTCGCGCAAAAGGAATAAGGTTTTTTCCTGCCGGTCGTAAACCGCCAGAGCAAACATGCCGTTGAGCTTATGTGCAAAATCCTTTCCCCATAGGGCAAATGCTTCCAGAATTATTTCACTGTCAGATGCGGTCTTTGGCTCAAATCCAGGCTTGCATTTTTTTATTTCGCCGGCAATCTCGCTAAAGTTGAAAACCTCGCCATTGTAAACCATTACGTACCTTCCATCGTGCGAAACCATTGGCTGATTCGCAGCATGCGACAGGTCAATAACACTCAACCTCCTATGGCCCAAACCCACCGAACCTTCCAGGAAAACTCCTCCTGAATCAGGACCCCGGTGGATCATTGATCCAATCATGCTTTCCAGATCGGATCGGTGCAACCAAGCCTTTTCGGAATAAAAACCTGCAATACCACACATTAAATTCGGGAGTAAAAAAATGAAAACTTTTTTTGAGGCTTGCCTTCAACAAAATTACTTTTGTGCAAATTTTTTTGAAACGGTGAGATTTTTTGTATCCCCCTAAAAACAGAAAATTTTTATTTCATGTGTAAATAATTTGTTTTAAAATTGTCACACGGAATTCGCCATTGTGTTTTCATGCTGGTTTGCGTGAAAATAGTTTTCATGACTCATTTCATTTTTGTTTAAGTTTGAAAAATGGTTTGTTTTGTGAGAGGAAATTTCCGAAGACGTATTTTAATCAGTTACCGTTGTTCAAAGCAGGCTCAAAATTAGACAATTTAAACTCAACCCCATTTCATGACGAAAACCAATTTGCATAGCTCCGCCAACCTGCTTGAGAAGGCATGGGAGAAATTCAAAAAAAAGGAATTCGAAGAAGCTATTGAATTGTTCGGTCAATTGATCGAAAAGGATGCCAATCAAGCAGATGCCCTATATGGCCGGGCATGTGCCTATTGCAAGAACGATGAATTTGAGTCGGCTTTGAAAGACCTGAATGCGTTGTTGAAAATCGACGGCAAGCATTTCAAGGCATACCATGTAAGAGGTTTAATAAAAGGCGCCGAAGAAAAGTATAAAGACGCAATTAAAGATTTTGAAAAAACCATAAGCCTTTCGAAGGACAACCAGGAGGCTTGGCTCGATTTGGGTGGCACATACCTTATGCTTCAGGATTATGCCAGCGCTTCGAGTGCGTTCGAAACAGCCATCGACCTGGATAAGGCTTGCCCTTTTGGGTGGTACGGTAAAGGCGTAACAGCTTTATATAACAAGGAGCATAAAAAGGCAATCGAATTTCTAAATGCTGCCATCAAACTGAACCCGAAACACCTGAATTCCATTTTGGCAAGAGCAGAAGCATTCTTCGAATCGAACCACAAGGAAGAAGGTATCAGGGATGTGAAAAAGGCCACAGCAATCCAGAAGGATATTTTTGGGTCTTTCGACCAGGAGGAGGAAGAATCTGAATCCACAGATGGGTTTGATGCCGAAAACGACGACGATCTGGCCGAAGACGCCGACCTGGAAGATATCAAACTGGTCGATTAGCTTTTTTGTTCTGCTGCGACCATTGTTCTAATGGTGCTTTCTGATTAAGGACAACAATTTTTCTTTGTTTACCGGTTTTGAGAGGTAATCGTTGCATCCGGCTTCAAGGAAGCGGCCTTCATCGCCTGGCTGTGCATGAGCAGTAGTGGCGATTATTGGCATTTCTGGTTTGAATTTACGGATGAGCCTGGTCGCTTCAATACCATCCAAAACAGGCATCTTAATGTCCATCAGAACGATTGAGATTTTGGGGTTTTGCCTGCAAAGACTTACCGCTTCCAGACCGTTCAAAGCACGAAGCGTTTTGTATCCATTCGTCTTGAGCACAATAGAAAAATACTCATAGTTCAACTCATCGTCTTCTGTAATCAGGATAAGGGGTTTTGTCTTTTTCCTGGCTTTGCCTGATTTGGCAGTATATGCCTGGCGATGTTTTTCCGGACTATTTTTCGGGATTGTAAAAGTAAACTTTGAACCTTTCCCTTTTATGGAAGAAACAAGAATTTCGCCCCCAAGCAGGGTTACAAAACACTTGGCGAGGGTCAATCCCAGTCCGCTACCCTCGTGCCCGCGTGTCATATCTGAAACTTCCTGAGAGAACATGTGGAAGATCAATTCCAGTTTATCCCTTGCAATACCAATCCCTGTGTCTTGTACAAAAAATTCAACTAATTCATCTTTTATACCATATCCACAATGGATGCTTCCCTGGCGGGTAAATTTAAGGGCGTTGTCGAGCAATTTATCCAGAATTTTTTGAATGATATCAGGGTCGGAATACATTGAAAAACCATCAGACCCAGCTGGTATCTCAACTTTGAAATCTATTATTTTGCTTGCGCATAACTGTATTGTCCTTTTGGTTATTTCTTCGAAAAAAGGAAGAAGGAGAAATTCTTTCTTTTGGGTTTCCATGGTACCCGAAACCATCAATGCCATATCCATATAGTCCGAAACCGTATTCATCAACCGGTTACTCGAATGCAGCAAGTGTTTATAAAAATCATTTCTTTCTTCTGCAGAAAGGTCGCCCTCAGTCAGAATCTGCCCAAATCCCAGGATACCATTGAGAGGCGTTCTTATTTCATGGGAAATATTATTTATGAATGCTGTTTTAAGTTTATCATTCTCTTCGGCTTTTTCTTTGGCAACAATCAGCAACTCCATTAACCTTTTTCTTTCAGAGGTATCTTCCTTTATTGCAACAAAATGAGTAATGTTGCCCTGCTCGTTTTTTATAGGCGAAATATGTGTTTTTACCCAATAGAAGTCTCCGCTTTTCTTTTTATTCAGCATTTCCCCATCCCAATCATTGCCGGAAAGGATCGTATCCCAAAGTTCTTTATAAAAAGAATCAGGATGATATCCGGATTTAAAAATTCGCGGATTCTTCCCGATCACTTCCTCAGATGCGTAACCTGAGATTTGCTCAAAAAACGGGTTAACATAAATTAAATCGCCATGTATATCTGTGATATAAACTGCAACATTGCTCGATTCTATAGCTTTTTTGAGTAGCTCAACCCTTTCCTGTGCTTTTTTCTTTTCTGAAATGTCGTGAATTATGGAGTGAAGAAACTGTTTGCCGCCAATTTCGATGCTGCTGCTGAAAACTTCTACATCAACCTGACTTTTGTCGGCCTTTCTGTGCTTAAACTCGAAATAGATTTTCTTCATCGACTTTGCCTTCTCCATCTCTGTTTTCAGGACTTCAGGGTGGAGGGTGTTAATTTGTGACATATTCATTTTTTGCAACTCCGCCACAGGCCAGCCATAAAATTTGGCTGCTGCCATGTTGGCTTCAACGATTTTGCCGGTATCTGGGTCAATGAGCAGTTTAACTGCTGCATGGTACTGGAAGAGGTTGCGGAATTTCTCCTCACTTTCCTTTAGATCTCTTGCTGCCTGCGAATGGGCTTCTTTTTCCTGGGCCTCTATTATGGCTCGTTTTATAGCAAATGGCAGCCGCTCGGGTCGGTCTTTCAATACATAATCTACCGCACCCATTTTAAGAAGTTCAATTGCTGTTTCGGCGCCTATAGCCCCTGAAAAGCATATAAAAGGAACCTGCGGGCATTTTTTCTTGCTTATTTCCAATGACCCAAATGCGTCGAAGCCAGGCAGATTAAAATCTGAGATAATGACATCGAAAGTGGTTTCATTCAAGGCTTTACAGAACCCTGCCTTTTCCTTCACATAGGTCAGATCCAGCACGTAGCCTGCTTCCGAAAGCAGCTCAGTCATTAATTCCAGGTCGTGCTTGGAATCTTCAATTACCAGGAGTTTTAATGCTTGTTTTTCTATATCCTTTCTGTACTCCATGCGTTACTCTCAAGAGGGTTGCTCATTCAGGATTGCCCAAAAATGGCCGATTTGACGTACTGCGTCTAAAAAATCTTTAAAATCAACAGGCTTTACTACGTAAGCATTCGCACCAAGGGCATAACATTTTTTCAGATCCGGTTCCATACTCGAAGTGGTAAGCATTACTACTGGCATAGCCCTAAGTTTTTCGTCTCTGCTGATGATCTCCAGAAGCTCAATGCCATCCATACGTGGCATTTTAATATCGAGCAGGATTACACACGGGTTGCCTTTTTGCCGGTTTTGAAACTTTCCTTCATACCTAAGGTATTCCAGGGCGCCAATACCGTCGTTTACAACTACCACATTGTTGGCAAGGTTATACTCCAGGAGCGCTTCTAGGGTAAGCTCAACATCCTTTGGGTTGTCCTCTACGAGCAAAATTGTTTTTAGGCAATTCATAATAGTTCCTCCGGGGTTTTAGGCAAACTAAAATATATTGTTGCTCCTTTTTCAGGTTCGGCCTCAGCCCAAACCTTTCCAAAGTGCTTACTGATAATGTTTTTTACAAAGGCCAATCCGATTCCGTTTCCTTCAAATTCAGTCAAGGGGTGAAGGCGTTCAAAAACACCGAACAATTTGCTTGCATATGTCATGTCGAAACCTACGCCATTATCGCGCACAAAAAATACGAAATCTTTTGGTTCTTCCCAAGAACCCAGAGTGATTTCTGCAACATTTTGGTTGCGTGTGTATTTCACTGCATTATCCAGAAGGTTCATCCAAACCTGCTTCAGCAGGGAGTAGTCACCCTGAACTACAGGTAAAGGGTTGATGGTCCAGTTTATTTCCCTGCCTTCGATGCCGGTCCAGATCTTTTTTTCTACTATTTCGCTTACTAAGGTACTCATATCCAGTTCTGTATGGCTGATTTCCTGCCGGCTGGTTCTTGAAAAGAGCAGGAGGTCATCTATAAGTTTTCCCATTTGCTTCGAAGCGTTGGCAACATTATCCAGGTAATGTTGGGCTTTTTCGGGCAGGGCGTCCTTAAAATTTTTGTTAACTAGATCCAAATACCCGCTGATATGGCGCAAGGGAGCCCGCAAATCATGCGAAACAGAATAGGAAAACGATTCAAGGTCCTTGTTGGTGTCTTCGAGCTGTGAGGTGCGTAGTTTCACCTTAAACTCGAGTTCAGAGTTTAGTTTGTTTAATTCATTGATGAGTTGTTTTCGCTCTGTAATGTCCGAAACAATTACCTGCATTGAAGGTGTGTCGTTGAAAAAGACCGTGGTTGCAAAAATCTCTACATCAATTACTTTGCCGTCCAGACGAACGAATTTTGATTCAGCCGGGTAAAGGCCTTTTTCTCCTTGCAGTAAGCGTTGAATACGACTGGATGATTCCTGCAAATAGTCGGGATGGATGAAGGTTTTTATCTCCTTGCCAATTATTTGATCGCTTTTTTGGGCGCCAATAATATTTAAGCCTGCAGGATTTACAAAAGTTATTATGCCTTCTTTTACCACTGTTATTCCTACGGGGGCAACTTCAAGCAGGTTGCGGTAGCGTTCTTTACTGGCAATCAGTTCCATTTCGGCTTTTTTTCGGGCGGTAATATCCACAAATGTTACTGCACATTGTTTCGGGCCTGGTTTAAAGGCAGATATTGTAAAAAATTTATCAAGAAGCTCTGAAGTGTGATCAATTTGAATAGGCTCGCCCGAAAGGGCAACTTTGGAGTAGATTTCAATCCAGCCTGCTTTATCCTTTTCAATTCCCGGAAGGACTGTGGTTAGACTCTTCCCAATAGAATCCTTCAAATTCAATCCCGTGACTTTTCCGAAACCCTCATTTGCTGCAACTATTAAAAGATCAATCGGAACCCCGTTTGCGTTTTGAATGACCTCGAAATGAACAAATCCTGCGTTCATGTTTTCGAACAGCGACCGATACCGCTCTTCACTTTCTTTCAGGTCTTTTTGGTCGTTTTTACGCTTGGTAATGTCGGTAGCCACACCCGTCCAAAGGATACTCCCATCCGGTTCGCGCATGGGCATTGATTGACATTCAACCCACTGTTCGCCATCCTGAGGATGGTTCAGGCGCCATTCAAAATGCCACGGAGTCAGTTCACGAGCGGATAAGAAAATAGATTCGTTTAAGTGATTAATATCATCCGGGTGCGAGAGATTGATAAGCCCTTTTGCATCTTCCTCAATCCGCAAATTCGGAATTCTAAGATAATTTCTAATACGATCAGCGCCATATTGAAAAAACATCCTACCATCGGGTTGCATTTTAAAGGAATAGACTATGCCTGGGGCCGTTGCAACAACTTTTTCAAAACGGTCACGAGCATCGAGAAATGCCTCTTGCGACTCTTTCGACTCGGTAATATCAATTATTGTTGTGATAAAGTGCAGAGGACGGCTTAGTTCGTCGCGCGCTACCGAAAGACTTACATCAGCCCATATAAGCGAACCATCCTTGCGAATAAATTTCTTCTGGAATCTTTCTGAGTTTTTTTCACCCTTTAACATTGGCTCCATAATTGCCTCGAGCACCGGAATTTGATTTTCGGGGGTCATTTCCTGCCATTTTTTCACTTGTAATTCCTCGCGGCCGTATCCCATTATTTTGCTGAAAGTATCGTTAACATAAACTTCTCCTGAGGGAAATATGATAGCATTCCCCATACCTTTTGATTCGAATACCGATTTGAAGTTTTGCTCGCTCACCTTCAATTTCTTGTTCAACTCTACCTGGTGTGCCTTCTGAATGGCCATATCGCACACAAGCTGGGTAATGTCAAGCAGAAAATCCATGGCTGTAATAACTTCTTCCTTCGAAACTACCGGAACCTTGCTCAGCGCTTCGAGGTAAGCTTGCTCATCGAACCCAAATTCTTTTGCTTGTTTTCTGAATAAATCAACATCGGGTTCCTCAATAAAAAACTGCTCTGAGAACAGGTTCGCAGCATGCACCCCTTCGATCATGATCGGAACAGCAACATCCACTAAGCCGTTGAGGCATTTGTAGAAGTTGTATTTACCCTCTTCGGTTCGCACCGCCGACAGCAGCGTATCACTGATATTGCACTTTTGTGATGTTTCGGAGTGGGTGCAGTGAAATTCGACACAAATTTGCCTCCACCCCGATTGTGATAAAATATTGCCCTTCAGATCAAAAATCCCGGCTATCAATCCGGTTGATTTATTAAACCCTTCAAGGAGCGCGTCGAATTTATTGAAATCGATCAACTGCCTTATATCTGCTTTCATTTTAGAAGCCGTTTAATTCTTTGAAGCTCATACTTTATCTTTAAAAGGTCTTCATCAGGATTGGTTTGTTTGCAAAACCTTACGGTTGGCGCAAAATCTTTTCCATCTTCCGACCCTTGGCTAGTTCATCCACCAGCTTATCCAAATATCTGATCTGTCGCATCAACGGATCTTGGATATCTTCAATGCGAAACCCGCAGATAACTCCGGTAATCAGGTGTGCATTGGTGTTTAGCGAAGAATTCCTAAAGAATGTTTCGAAAGTGATGTTCTCCGATATCAACTCCTGCAACTTCCGGTTGTCGTAGCCTGTCAGCCATTCGATGACCTCATGCAACTCTCCCGCAGTCCTGCCTTTCTTTTCCACTTTTGCCACATACATAGGGTAAACTGAAGCAAAAGTCATTTTGCCAATGCGATTAACGCTGCTTTGGGTGGTGTTGCAACCCGGATTTTCTTTACCGGCATTTTTTGGGTCAGCGGTCATTTTTTGTTGGTTTTTGGTCTTTCATAATTCAAATCTGCTTCCACCCGGAAATTCACAATCTTTGTAATCAACGACAATGGTAAGGGTTTGCCCAGCGGAAATTGAATGGCTCCCTTCGATGTCTTAAAGCCTGAAAGTTCTTTTTCGAAAACTTTGATCGGCTCCGAAGTCGGATAAAATCCGATATGATTCTTGTTAACAGCGTAATACACCAAAACTTTATTTTGCTTAAATGCGGGCATGCCATAACTGATGGTTTCGGTCGATTGTGGCGCTGTCTGTTTTATTGCCATGCGAAGCTGCTGCAATACTTTAACGATTTCTTCCGGAAATTGCGCCTGATACTCGTCTATGCTATTCCATTTAATGCCCGATGTATTCATATTTTAAATCGTTTTGACCGCAGGAATTCGGTTTACTAAAATAAATTATTTTCTTGAATTTTGCAACTACCTGATCTTTTTAAGATTAAGTTTGAGGGCATAGCATTTGGCAGGGGTCAATTCAAGCCGGCCTGCGCCGGTTTTTCTGCCAGAAATTAATAGATATGGTGCAATATCTTGCATTTTCAGCAATTACACGCACCGCCCCGGCCATTTAGCTTTTTTGGGTTAATTTTGCTGGCTTAATGCATGGATTATGAAAGTGGAGAACAGGATACAGTCAGCGATTGAAGGGTTTATCAGCGAAAAGTTTGGTGAAAAAGTGCCGGAGCAGTCTCTGGCGCTGCAAAAGACCCGCAAGGAGTTTGAGGGCGATTTTACCCTGGTGGTGTTTCCTTTTGTGAAGCTGTTTCGGCTTTCGCCCGAGCAGACTGCCGCTGAGATTGGCAATGCCTTGTTAGAAAGGGTTCCGGAGGTGGGCGCCGTAAATGTGATGAAAGGTTTTTTGAACATCAGCCTCAGCGGTGGGTTCTGGGCCGGTTTCCTGGAGCAAGAAATGAACAACGGGCATTTTGGCTTCATGCCTTTCGACGGCTTGCAGCCTGTGGTTGTAGAGTACTCGTCGCCCAATACCAACAAGCCGCTTCACCTGGGCCATGTGCGCAACAATCTGCTCGGATTTTCGGTGGCGCGTATCCTCGAGGCATCGGGCAAAAAGGTTTACAAAGTGAATCTGGTCAACGACCGCGGCATCCATATCTGCAAGTCGATGTTGGCCTGGATGAAGTACGGGCATGGCGAAACGCCCGAAACTGCTGGCAGGAAGGGCGATAAGCTGGTGGGCGACTACTACGTGAGGTTCGAGAAGGAGTTGCGCGCGCAGGTCGCTGAAATCACCGCCACCACGCCGCTTGGTGAGGAGGATGCCCGCAAGCAGGCGCCCCTGATGGCCGAAGCACAGGAGTTGCTCATAAAATGGGAGCAGAACGATGCCGAAACCACTGCAGTGTGGCGAAAAATGAACAGCTGGGTTTATCAGGGCTTCGATGTTACTTACAAGAGCCTTGGGGTGGACTTCGACAAGGTGTATTACGAGTCCGGTACATACATTCTGGGCAAGGAGCTGGTAAGGGAAGGCCTCGAGAAAGGAGTCTTTGAGCGTCGTGCCGATGGTTCGGTATGGGTAACCCTGAGTGTTGACCCTCTTGACGAAAAGTTGCTGCTGCGGAGCGACGGCACCTCGGTGTACATTACCCAGGATTTGGGCACGGCGCAATTGCGCTACGAAGATTTTGGCGCAGGAAAGTTGATCTATGTTGTGGGCAACGAGCAAAACTACCATTTCGATGTATTGAAAAAGGTACTTCAAAAGCTCGAAAAGCCTTATGCCAACATGGTTTTCCATCTCAGTTACGGCATGGTTGACCTGCCCGAAGGCAAGATGAAATCGCGCGAGGGCACTGTGGTGGATGCCGACGAGCTTATCGAAGAAATGGTGGAAACGGCCCGCAGCACCACCGAAGAATTGGGAAAAATTCAGGATTTCAGCGAATCCGAAAAAAAGGAGCTGTTTCATGTTCTGGGCATGGGCGCCCTGAAGTACTTCATCCTGAAGGTTGACCCGAAGAAAAACATGCTTTTCAATCCGGCCGAATCAATCGATTTCAATGGCAATACCGGGCCATTCATCCAATACACCCATGCCCGTATCCGCTCTATTTTGCGAATGGCAGGGAAAGAACTTGTTGATGGCATCAGCCTGAATATTTCACCCGAAAAAATAAATCTCAGGGAGCGCAACCTGCTGCGCAAACTCTATGAGTTTCCTGAAGCCGTCGAAACAGCTGCCGAAGGGCTAAGCCCGGCCCTGATAGCCAATTATGCCTATGAACTGGCAAGGGAGTTCAACCAGTTTTACCATGAGCACAGCGTGTTGAATGAGCCCGACAGGGAGTTGAGCAATTACCGCATCAAGCTGGCAGAGATGGTGGCGCGGGTGATCAGAAAGTCGATGTACCTATTGGGCATCGACGTTCCGGAGCGCATGTAGCCTGCCGCAAAACAAAACCGCCCTCCGGTTGCGAAGGGCGGTTTGCCAAAAAGAATTTTTCGGATTAGTTCATGAATATCGGGCCACCCGGGCCAAGGGGAACTCCTATCCACATCCACACCATCAGAAGGAAAGTCCATGCTATAAACAACAGTACGGAGTAGGGGAGCATGGTGGAGATGATGGTTCCGATGCCGTATTTCTCGTCATATTTCTGGGCGAAAGTTACTATAAGCGCAAAATAGCTCATCATGGGGGTAATGAGGTTTGTTATCGAGTCGCCCACGCGGAATGCCGCCTGTGTGAGCGCCGGGTGATAGGCAGGGTCGAGCAGCATAAACATGGGTACAAACACCGGGGCCATGATGGCCCATTTGGCCGAAGCGCTGCCCATAAACAGGTTGGTAAAGCCCGACAAGGCCACAAACGACACGATCAGTGCAATCCCTGTGAAACCAACGCTCTGGAGGGCGTAAGCGCCATTTATGGCAAAGATGATCCCCAGGTTGCTGTATCGGAAAAAGTAAACAAACTGGGCTGCAAAGAAAACGAGTACAATATAGCCTGCCATGCCCGCCATGGTTTGGGTCATGTGTTTCACCACCTGCTTGTCGTTTTTGATGGTTCCAACAACAATCCCATAGAGTAGTCCGGGTATCAGGAACATGAGAAGGATACCGATGATGATCCCGCCAAAAAACGGGGAATCTAATGCATCGCCGGTTACGGGGTTGCGGAATACCCCCCACTCAGGAATAACCGAAAGGGCAAGTAGCGCCACAAGCCCCAGCAGTCCGTAGCCTGCCCAGCGGAGTCCTTTCTTTTCCAGGGGCGAAAGTTGGTTTATAGCCATACGTTCGGCATTTCCGGTGTATGGGCCTAAGCGGGGTTCTACAATCCGTTCTGTAACGAATACTCCTACGGCAATCACCACGAAGCTCGATATAAACATAAAATAGAAATTAACCGCCGGGGTCAGAATCATTTCCGGTATGATCATTTGCGCAGCCGACAAGGTTATGCCAGTAAGGATAGTGTCTGTAGAGCTAATGAAGAATGTGGCAGCGAATCCGCCGCTCACCCCGCAAAATGCTGCCGCAAGGCCTGCCATGGGGTGCCGACCCAAGGCATGAAAGATCATGGCCGAAAGAGGTATCAGCACTACGTAGCCGGCTTCAATTGCCAGAGTAGATACGATGCCTGCGGTAAGTATGGCAGTGGTTACCAGGCGTGGCGGCGAGCTTAATACCAGCGCCTTTATAAGAACCGTTATCAGGCCCGAACCTTCTGCAACCCCAATGCCCACCATTACCACAAGAACAAAGCCCAGGGGCGGAAACTCCAGAAAATTGGTCAGAATATTGGTATAGATCCACCTGAATCCATCACCGCTAATCAGGTTATTGACCGTGATGAGCCTTCCGTCAACCGGATGATTAGCTTGCACTCCGAATTGATACGCGATCCATGAAACAACCATCACCAGCACTGCTAAAAGTAAGAATAAGGTAGCAGGGTGGGGGAGCTTGTTGCCGACAAATTCAACAAAATCGAGCGATTTTGCGAACATCCTCGATGCGCCACGGCGAATAGCTGGAAGAAAATTTCTCATAACAGAATAGATTTCGTTAACATATTGGGTTCATTTGTAAGTTTTTGGGCATAAATTGATAAGGGCTGCGCTTAAGCGCTGCCGGCAAAGATAAAAATTAGTTTTAATTGGGTTAGTCCCTGGCCTGAAGTTGTTCCTTCCACACAAAGCAATCTGCAAACTGCTGATGCACTAGTTCAGGCACAGGTTTTTCGAACAGGCCGTAAAGGGCAGAGCCGCTTCCGCTCATTGAAGCATAAACAGCCCCCGAGTGCAGCAGGTGGTTTTTTATTTCCTGAAGCTTTGGAAACTCAGGGAACACCGCTTTCTCAAAATCGTTTTTCAAGTGGTTTTGCCAGCTTGCAAAGGGTTCCTGCAGGATTTCGAGCAGTGGCTGTTGTGGTTTATCAGGTACAACTTTCGAATAGGCAAATGCTGTGCTAATATGCACATCGGGCACAATGAGCAACAGATGCAGGCCTTCAGTTTGTGTCTGGAAAGGCTCCATTATCTCTCCCCTGCCGCTTACCGTCATGGTTTGGTTTTCGATAAAAAACGGGCAGTCGCTTCCCAGCGTGGAAGCCAGGTCAACCAGCGTATCCTTGGGCAATTTCAGGTTGCAGAGCTGGTCTAACGCTTTGAGCGTGAATGCTGCATCAGAACTTCCTCCGCCAAGTCCTGATCCGGCAGGTATAACCTTGTGCAGAAAGATATGCACCGGCCCGATACCGTATTGATCCCGGAGCAGTTGCCATGCACGCTCACAGAGGTTGGGCTTGCCATCGTCGGGCAGTGGCAGGCCGCTTTTGAAAAACCGGAACTGACCATCGGGCGAAGGGATGATTTCCAAAACATCGCACAACTGTATCGGCAGCATTAGCGACTCTATATCGTGGTACCCGTCGGAGCGTTTGCGGATAACGTTCAGGCCTAGGTTGATTTTGGCATTTGGAAAGATAATCATCTTTTTTCGGATTAAGGCCTGGGATCGGTTTCTTCCCATTCGATGGTGAATCCGGTGTTTTCGCGCGGGCGGCGGCGCCTTTCCCCCGGCCTTATTTCCTGTTGAGGCTCCTCCGCCTGGGGCTGCACTGCCTGGCTTTGACTGGTCCCGAATTCTTTTCTGAGCACCTCGCGCAGGGTTTCGCGCTCACGACGCAGGTCATCGCGTATTTTTTCCCTTACACCTTCGGTATCGTAGGCAAACGATGGATTGTCGGCCGATCCGGTAATCTTCAGAAACAATTTGGTGCGCCATAACCCATCGTCGATCACGGTGCCGAATTGCTCCTGTGTGTTGCGCCTTGGCCTGTTATTATTGCCTAAGACCTCCCGCAGGAGCAATTGCACACGGTAATCAATTTGGTTGTCGAAGCGGTGCTGTCCTGTGAGCTTCAGGTTGAGGGCGCTGGAGTTTATTTCCATGTCTGGAATTATAACCGTGCGGTTTTTTATCCTGATCTGGTTTTGAAGGGTCGAGAAAGTTACCTGGCTATAATCGTCCAAACGCAGAAACCTCGACAATGCGACCATTGGATCATAGTTTACCAGAGCGCCTTCCTCGATGCGGATGTTGGCTGTTGTTTCGATGCTTTCAGGGTCAACCTGAAGGGTAGGCGACCAACGGCCGCTGAAATGCAAGTCTGAAGTAATATGGCCGAAAATATTCTTGTCGGTAAGCCCTGATTGACCAAAATTGCCTAACTGATAAAAGAGTTTATTTATGTCAACCCCGTTAATCTCGGCCTGGCTTCCCACTTTGAGAAAATCCTGGCGGGTTCCGTCAATAAAACCGCTTGCCTTTACCTGCCCGTCCATGGCATTGAAATGCAGGTTCTCGGCAAAAAATCGTTTGTTTTGAAGGCTTGCGTTGCCCCTGACGTTGGTGGCTTCAAACCTTCTGAAGGTGAGGTGCCCCACATTGACATTTAAATTAAATCCGATCCTATCCGAAAAACGCAATTGGTAAGTAGTATCGGCTTCGGTTATGCTATGTTTCAGCAGTTCATCGAAATGCAGGTTGTTGCTTCTGAGGCTTGCCATTACCTGAATGGGTTCCCCTTCAAGAAACAAGTAGGGCAGCACATTTCTGAAAAACCCTTCAACCTTGAAATCACTGGTGCCGGCCATTCCGCTAAAGGATTCAATCATCAAATCGTTGTTGTTGAACCTGAAGTTGCCGTTCAGTTGGGTAAATGGCAACGGTTTCCCTTTAATGCCGAACGAAACATTCTGATGGCTCAAAGTGCCGCTAGCACGGGCAGCAAGTAAATCCTGGCCGGTAATGCGGTTTTTCTGGCTCATGCCTCCCTGGAAATTCAGGTCCATAGTTATTCTGCCAGCTGCTCCTTCGATGGTTGTAATCCTAAGGAGATTTACCAGGTCGCCTGCGTCGGCATCGGCATACATATTGAAACGAAACCTGGGTTTCAGGAAATTAAAAATGGAGAAATCGCCCCTAAGAACACCGTTGTTTATTGTGGTGTGAAAATCGGTCAACGACAACGTGGCAGTAGAGATATTTGCTGATGCTCCGTTGTCGAAGGTTCCTTTAAATTGCAGTCCACGGAGATTCAGCCCTGTTTTTCGATGCTGAAGTTCGGCGTTGGTTAATTGAAATGACGCTGTTACTGTGGGGTTTTCGTTACGGTTTAGTAATCCAGCAATATCGACCCCGATTTGCAGCAAGCCTCTTGTACGATAGCCCTCCACGTATTTTTTAAAATTTTCGGGCAGGTCGTTGAGCAGGCGACCGAGTTGCAATTGATCGCCCTGCACGCGGGTGTTGAACATTATTCCGTCGTCTTGTTGGGTGATGGCCCCGGTTACCGCAAACTGGTTATCGTTGAGTCGGATGCGGCCTTTTTGAAATTGAAACTCGCGGTTGTTGAGCACATGAAGTGCCAAGTCGATTTCAACAGGGCGGTTGCGTACAAAAACGGCCGAATCGAGCATTATCATATTGGCATAAAAACGACCTTCTGCCTCCAATAAGTAATTCAATTGCCGGAATTGACCTCGCATATTGGCTTTGCTTATTGCAAGGTCGATAAGGTGGTATGTAGTGTAATCTTTATAAACAAATTGAACCTGATTCAAGACTACCCTGGTTATATTGAATTCAAACGGATTGCCGGTCGGGAGCGTATCGGGCGCCCATACATGAAAATTGGTGCTGCCGTCGTGAAACCTTTGCATATTCAGGCTGGCATGCTCCAGACGAATTTCCCTGATGGTGTAATTGCCAATCACCAGATTCCACAAACTGAATTTGAAGTGTACTTGTTTGGCGTTTAGCAATGGCGTGTTCATTGACAGGGAGTCGGTCCCTCCGGCCCTCACGCCTGTAAAGGTTACCGAAGCCATCGGGAAATGCCTGATAAGGTCGAGCTTAATATTTTCAACCGCTACCTCGGTTTCGAGATGCCTGTTGATGGTCTCGACAAACAATATTTGGATCCGTTCCTGAAAAACATAGGCCGCAATACCCAATAATACAACAGCGGAAAATATAAAAATTAACCCCGATATGATGGTGTGCTTCAGAAATTTGAGTACCAGTCCGTAATTAACCTTGTCAGCAAAAAACATTGTAGTTGGGTGTTATCCAAGCATCTTTAGAAAACTTACTTCCTTCTCGGTGAGGAAGCGCCATTTTCCCCGGGGAAGGTCTTTTTTGGTCAATCCTGCGAATACTACCCTGTCGAGCCTGGTAACTTTGTACCCCAACTGTTCGAAAATGCGTCTTACAATCCGGTTTTGTCCGGAGTGGATATCAATGCCAACCTCTTTCTTCGAATCCGATTTCTCGACGTATGCAATATCGTCGGGTTTCACAAAACTATCGTCATCAAGTTTTATGCCACGGGCAATCTGATCCATATCAGCTTTGGTAAGGGGTTTGTCGAGCTCGGCATGGTAAATTTTTCTGACCCTGTGCTTTGGATGGGTAAGTTTTTTGGCCAGATCGCCATCGTTGGTAAATAGCAGCAAACCGGTAGTATTTCGGTCGAGGCGCCCTACAGGAAAAACCCTTTCGCGGCAAGCATTCCGAACCAGGTCCATTACCGTTTTGCGGCTCTGGGGATCGTCCGAGGTGGTGATGTAGTCCTTTGGCTTATTCAGCAAAACATAAACTTTTTGTTCGTTAATCAGCCTCTGGTCGCCAAACAAAACCGAATCGCCCGGATTAACCCTGTATCCCATCTGGGTAATAATCTGTCCGTTTACAGATATGGCGCCGTTTTGAATCAGGGTGTCGGCTTCGCGTCGCGAACATATTCCTGCATTGGCAATGTATTTATTAAGTCTGATGCCCTGATCTTCGGATCTTCTTGCCGGTCGCGGCCGGCTTGCTGCAGGTCGGCTGTACGGTTTTGATTTATCATATGCAGGTTTGCTCCTGCGCGGTGTGTCCTTATCGCTGAATCTCTCTGGGGAAGCACTGGCCGTTCTTCTTTTCGAGGGCTCTTTACGGAAGGGCTCGCTGCTTTGGGCTCCACTTTTTTTGGGAAAGGGACGGCCGGGCGTATCTCTTTTGTTGGAAAGAGGAGCCTTGGTTCTGCCCGATGTAGGTTTGGAGTCGTCTCTACGTGTTTTTATGTCTGAGGGTTTTTTCCCACGTGGTTTTTCAGTTAAAGGAGTTTCACGCCGGGTAGTTTTAGCGGATTTGGGTTTGTCAGGCTTTTCCCTTGAACCTGTGCGCAGGTTGCTTCCCTGCCTGGCTGATGTTTTTTTCATGTGTTTGAATAGTAAAGACTAAGTTGGTTAACCGCCTGGCCTGTGATGTTATTACCATTGTTTATGGTTCAGGAACATACCCTTTTATGGCGCGGATTGTCCTCTGTATTAAAGAAAACGAAGCGGGTGTTAAAAAAGTTTCAAAACAGGGTCAATCCAGGGTAAAATAAGGTCTGGAGAATTTATCCTGGCGTTATTCAATAGAGGCGAAACCTTGAAGTTTCTCATTTTGTCGGAAGGGTATGGGGTAAAAAATTCCTTAAGATTGGGAGGGTTCTCGCTGTTAAGCCATTTTTCTGCTTTGATTTTGTCGAGTATTACCGGCATCCTTTCGTGAAATGGTTTAATTAGAGTATTGGCCTCGGTGGTTAAAATGCAGAAGAAACCGATAGTTTGCCCGTTGGGTAAGGCTTTTTTTTCATAGATTCCGGCAAAGGCAAAAAGGCTTTCCCCTTCCAATATGAACCTCCATGGCTGTTTGTTTTTACCTGATTTCTCCCATTCAAAAAAGCCGTCGGCCGGAATCAGGCATCTGCTGCGTTGGACCAGGTTGCTAAAGGTTTTCTTTTCGGAAACAGTTTCAATTCTTGCATTAATAATCAATTGACTTCCACCATCTGAAGGCTTCCTGTCAAGCGTCAAACCCCATTTGAGCAATTGCAGGGATTTTGCATTGTCCATGCCAATTGCAGGCAGGTCTAAAGTTGGGGCTGCATTATACCTGGGGGCGTCGAATCCGGCCTGAGATACTACACCAAAGTAATCAGCTATTTCTGCGGCAGGCTTGGTAATTGAATATCGACCACACATTGTTTGAAAAAAAAAAGCGCCAGGGGCGCCCTTGACTAACCCAGCAAATAAAACCCTTATCCGGTCAATTTGTTTAATTGGTCAAAGGCACCATTCACTTTCTCCAGCAGCTCGTCGAACAAAGACCTGTAATAGTTGCGAAGACTCTGGCCATTGTCTTTCACATCGGGGTTGTTTACCTTGTTCAACATGGACTCCCGGTATTCGATCATTTCGTCAATGATCTGGTTTAGTTGCTCCGTTTTGTCCTGCTGGGTATATTGATGAATGAGGCAGGTGCCGATTACTTCATCGATGAGGTAATTGATGTCTTTTTTCAGATTTTTGATGCTTGCCATTATTAGAGTTGATTTGGCTGCAAAATTAAAAATTGTTTACAAGATTTTACAAAAAAAGGTAAAATGATATTAGCGCCAGTCAAAGATTTCGACGCGAAAAATCAAGACAGAGTTTGGGGGTATCGTAAAACTTCCGGATGGACCATACCCCAGACCCGAGGGTATCAGGATAATTCCTTTGGCTCCTCTGTTGAACTTCGGGACACCTTGCCTGAAGCCGGGTATGGAGTTTGGTAAAAACATGGTCCTTTGAGCGCCAAAATCAAACTGGGTTCCGTCGAGCAGAGTTCCGGTATAAGTAAGCGTTACTTCCGAGGAATCGGTCGGAAACGGTCCACGACCTTCACGTTCAATAACGTAAAAAACCCCGGATGGCAATTCGATGGCATTGAGGTTATTCTGCATTATGTATTCCAAAATCTTCTCCCGGTCTTTTGCTGCCTGCCTCTCGGGGTCGTCAGTACCACAGGCTAGGGCAAAAAACATTGCGGGCAGGATCACAAACAATCCGACACGGGCTAAAAAAAGGGTTTTTGGTTTCATTGGTGATGTTGAATTAGGTTCACTACTGAGGGTTTGATTCTAAGATTCGACGAATCAAACCCGCCAGTTTTTTTAACCATGTTGTGATTTGCACAATATGGATTGCAAATTTAAAAAGAATAGTTGAGTAGTACCCAACTATCCTGAAAATTGCATGAAAACACCAAAATTCAACCGGCTTTAATCGACATTATCGTGCAGGAACGAGTTGTTCGATTTTATTTGAACATCACGCTCTTTACCTTCATTCAGGGTATATCTCGATACCTGCGAATCGGAGCTGTGTGGCAGGTTGCTTAATTGAACATTGCGGCGCCTGAAAGCCGGTTCATCTTCGAGGCTTTTTAGTCCTTCGTTTGTTTTAAGCCTCAGGCTTAAGTCTTTTAGCCGTTGTTCGCGCTCGCGCATCTTGTGCATAAGTTCTTCTTCCGAAACAGGAGTTACTTCCGGCAAGGGTTGGCTGCTTTTGCCTGTAACCAGAGTTCCGGGATTTTTACTTTTTACGCGGCTTTCCTGGCCACCCTGATGATCTTCGTGCATCGGAAAGTCGAAAGTATAAGCACTCCCTTCGTAATCCTGATTTTTTTCAGGATGATTTTTTTTTGTAATAATTTTAATACCGCTGATATCGTCTTCCTCAGACCTGGGCAGGCCAACAGTATTCTCGCCGGCATGTGTCTTCTCAAGCGGTCGAACAACAACTTTTGGCTGTTCCTCGATAAGATTCCTTTGATTGCCTGCAAAACCTGTTGCAAGTAGAGTAATGTTGATATTGTTTCCGATATGCTCATTATAACACATACCCCAGATTACCTCGGCCGAGTTACCGGCTTCTTTTTGAATGTAGTCTGTAATGGTGGTTATCTCATCGCTTAGGACTTCTTCGGCGCCATAGGTTACATTCAGCAATACATTTTTGGCTCCCCTGATATTGTTATCGTTAAGCAATGGTGAGGTTATGGCCATTTCAACTGCTCTTATTGCACGGTTTTCCCCTTCTGCAACACCTGTTCCCATAATTGCCAGTCCGCTGTTGGTTAAAACCGTCCGCACATCTGCAAAATCCACATTCACAATACCCGGAATGGTAATAATTTCTGCAATACCCTTTGCTGCATTGGTTAAAACATTATCTGCAATGGCAAATGACTTGTTGATAGAAAGTTTTCCATAGAGTTCAAGAATGCGGTCATTTGAAATGGTCAGTAACGTATCAACATGTTCCTTTAATTTTACAACGCCTTCTTTGGCTTGCTGTATTCTTTTATTGCCTTCGAACGAAAAAGGTTGCGTAACAATTGCAACGGTTAGTATCCCCATCTCCCTTGCCAGCTTCGAAATTATTGGTGCAGCGCCTGTTCCGGTACCGCCGCCCATACCAGCTGTGATGAAAAGCATCCTGGTATTTTTTTCGAGCATCTCTCGTATGCGTTCCAGGTCTTCTATGGCCGCTTTTTTACCAATTTCAGGGTCGTTGCCGGCGCCTCGTCCTTCGGTAAGGGTTACGCCCAGTTGAATTTTATTAGGCACTGGACTTAATTCGAGCGCCTGGCTGTCGGTGTTGCACACAACAAAGTCAACTCCTTCAATACCTTGCCTGAACATATTGTTTACGGCATTGCTGCCTCCGCCACCTACTCCCAGAACCTTAATTATTGAAGATTGATTTTTGGGAAGGTCAAATTTTATCATTTTATTGCTCATAAAATTTGGTTTGAAGGTAAGTATTATGAATGTTTTACAGTGTCCGGCAAAAAATTGTTATTAACAGAAAATCGCCCGGTTTTTAACAAATTATGTTTAATCCTGCTGATCTCTCTCCAAAAAATTAACTCCGTTGGTAAACCATTGCTGAAAAATGTTTTTTAGGTTCTTTCCCTCACGTAGTTTTTGGTCTTTCCGGCCCTTTAGCCTGTCATCATAGAGACCTTTAATAACCAGTCCGATACCGGTGGCGTGCATGGGGCTCCCTGTTTCGGCCGAAAGTGATTTTGCAAGATGCTCGTTGGGGTATCCTATACGGGTGAGCAGGCCTGTTTTGAATTCGGCCAACTGGGCTAAATGCCGCAGCTGGCTTCCGCCCCCTGTTAGGACCAGCCCTGTGTTGAGTCTTTTTCCAAAACCCGAGCGCAACAATTCTACCTCCACTTGTTCAATAATTTCTTCCATACGTGCCTGAATAATACGGGCAAGGTTTTGCAACGAAATTTCTTTTGCCGGCCGGCCTTTAATTCCCGGAATGGAAACCACCTCTTCCAGCTTGTTTTCGCTTGCCAGCGCTGAACCAAAACGCTTCTTGAGTTCTTCGGCCTGGTGTCTTATGATGGAGCATCCCTCCTTAATATCCTCGGTAATCACGTTTCCGCCCATTGGAATCACCGCCGTGTGTCGTATGATGTGATCCTTAAAAATGGCTATATCGGTAGTTCCTCCACCTATGTCAACCAGGGCAACCCCTTCTTCTTTTTCTTCGGGGCTAAGCACCGCTTCGGCCGAAGCCAAGGGTTCAAGTATCAGGGTGGAGATCTCCAGGCCGGCCTTGTTTACGCATCGCTCAAGGTTTTTGATTGCCGAAACCTGCCCCGTGATAATTTGAAAATTGGCTTCCAGACGAATTCCATCCATCCCTACAGGTTTCAGGGTTGGCTGAAAATTGTCAATAATATATTCCTGTGGAATCACGTGAATGATTTCCTCGCCAGGGTTCAATACCAATTGGTACATGCTTGCCGTTAGTTTTTCTACATCTTCGGAGGTAATCTCCTGTTCGCGCGAGGTGCGCATAACGCTTCCTCTTTGATGCGAGCATTTAATATGTTGGCCGGCAATGCCTACATGGACCGTATTAATGTTGACCCCGGAATTCTGGCTTGCCAAACCTACCGCCCGTTGGATCGAATCAATGGTTTGCTGAATGTTTTCCACTACACCCCGGTTCACTCCTAAGGAATCAGTCCGGCCAATGCCAAGGATCTCTATTTTCCCGTATTCATTTTTCCGTCCAACAATACATGCGATTTTTGTTGAACCTATATCCAATCCGCAAACTATTTCTGACTGAGTCATAACAAAAATTATTTTGAACAAACAACCTGATTCCTGAATTTAACACTAATACGGCTGTATTGTCCCCAACCAGTCCGTGTCAGTCCATTTTGGTAAAATGTTAGAAGTTTTTGAAACTTTTCCTCCATATTCTCGATGCCCCCAAACTCCACAATATGGGCCCCGTTTTTTGGCGTAAGCTCAAATTGCCCGTTAGGAGTTACATAAATGTGATCAAAAAATGCGTTTAAAAAAGGATTGCGCTCCATGTAGGTAGCCAAAACAAATAAATCGCGCAACCGCAATTCATGGATTGGTATCTCCTCAATGGGTTTTACGGAAAGCAAGTCAATCAATGGGGAATACCCGGCATGAATGTGACCTGTTGCAACAATGACTCGTGCCGTATAGAATCTGCTCAATGGCATTAACCGGCCGTTTACGTCGATATAATAGCTCCGGTTCTGAGCCGTTACGACCCTTATCAGGGGCTGCCGCTGTGTAACTCTTATTTGGATATTGCCGTCGATTTGCCTGAATACATGTGCGCGATCAACAAAAGGATTGGCGCCAACGATGGCCTCAATTTGCCGCAGATCGCCATCCCCAACCGGGTTGCCAATGATGTCAGGATAGGCTTTTAGCACTTCGCTCTTAACGATTTCGGGCGTCATAAAATACAATTCTTGCTCTTGGTCAACATACACATTCAAATACCCTGCTTCATGGCGCCTGTTTTTTTCCGAAGCAAAACTCAGAAGCACGAATGCTCCGGCAGGAATTACAAGTATCAGCAATATTTTTAGCACCTTTGCGATCATTGCCCGATATTTTTTAGGGTGTCAACCAATCCGCCTACAACCCGGTCGATATCGCCGGCTCCCATGACCAGCAATGCGCCCGGCTTTAGGCTGGCAATTGCACGGGGAAGGTCATCCTTCTTCAACAAATGTTTTTCTTTGAGGTGTATCTTATCCAACAGCCATTCAGATGTGATGCCCTCAATGGGCAACTCTCTGGCCGGATAAATATCGAGCAACAACAAACGATCGGCCATCCCAAGACTTGCAGCAAATCCATCGGCCAGGTCGCGTGTACGCGAAAACAGATGGGGTTGAAAAACAACCGTCAGCTCTTTGCCAGGATGCAATTCCCTGGTAGCCTCGATGCTTACCCTAATTTCTTCGGGATGATGTGCGTAGTCATCAATTACTACCCAGCCGTTTTCTGCATAGCATTGTTCGAACCGGCGTTTTACTCCCAAAAAGGAACTCAGGGCTCGGGCAATGGTGTTTCCGTCAACGCCTGCTAAATCAGCAACCAAAGCAGCGCCAAGTGCGTTTTCGATGTTGTGCCTTCCGGGCAATCCAAACGAAAATGGCTGACATTTCAGAAGCCCTTCAATACCCGCATGAAAAGTGCCATTTTTTACTTCAATTCCTTTAGAATACACATCAGCCGGCTCATGCAAATGATACTGCAGGGTTTTTACACTGGATGAGGGGGTAATGTCCAGCCCACGTTTTTTTATCAATATACCGCCTGACTTAATTCGGGCGGCAAATTCCCTGAAGCTGCTTCTCAATGCTTCTTCATTACCATAAACGTCGAGATGATCGGCATCTATTGCAGTAATCAGAGCTATGTCCGGTTCAAGTTCCAGGAAGGACCGGTCGAATTCATCGGCTTCCACCACAACCCAGTCTGAGGGCTCGTCGGCCAGGTAATTGGTGCTATAGTTGGTGCTAATCCCACCTAAAAAGGCTGTGGCTTTAACGCCTGCGGATTTCAAAATATGGGCCACCATGGTGCTTATGGTGGTTTTTCCATGAGTGCCCGCTATAGCTATCGTTTTCTTATCCTTAGTCAGAAGTCCGAGCATCTTGGCTCGTTTCACCATGGGTAAGTTTTTATTAACTATGGCTTTGAAAAGGGCCGTACTTACAGGTACTGCCGGAGTATATACTACCAGGCCGATATCATCGGCAAGCATGGAAGGGTCGTCGTCATAAAAGATGCTTGCGCCCTCATTTTGCAAGGCTTTTGTAATGGGCGACGGAGTCTTGTCATAACCCAGTACCTTCATTCCCTTTGCCAGGCAATACCTTGCCAGAGCCGACATGCCAATGCCCCCGGCTCCGAGGAAGAAAATGCTCTGTATGCGATTTAATTCCATAGTACTACGTTTTTACTAAACTCAATGCTTCAGCAGCTATCACATCGGCCGAATCACGAAGCGCCAGACCTACCAGCTTCTCCTTGATTCGAAACATTTTATTCTCATCCTTTATCAGGCTGATGACTTCCTTCCCGAGAACATCTGCAGCCTCCGAATCCTTGATCAAAACAGCAGCCTGTTGATTTACCAGGGCCATTGCGTTTTTTGTCTGGTGATCTTCTGCCACATTAGGCGATGGTATGAGAATAGCAGGTTTTTGAATGACACAAATTTCTGAAACCGCAATGGCTCCCGAACGACTTACGATCAAATCGGCTGCTGCATAAGCCAGGTCCATACGGTCGATAAACCGGTGAACCGAAAAGAATTCTTTATACTCTTTAACAGCATCCAATGCCTGATCATAGAATCCATTGCCGGTTTGCCAAACAACCTGGATTCCTTCCCGTGCAAGCATGCCAGCATTCAGGGCCAGGCTCCGGTTAATGGTTAGCGCCCCCAAGCTTCCTCCCGTAACCAGGAGTATCGATTTGTTTTCTGAGAAACCAAAAAATTTCAAGGCTTCCTGTTTTTTTCCTTCCAGGCTTACTACGTCCTGTCTCACCGGATTTCCGGTAAGAAAGAGCCTGGATTTGTCGAAATACCGCTCCATGCCTTCATAAGCAACGCAAATCTTGTTGGCCTTACGCCCAAGTATCCTGTTGGTGATTCCAGGGTAGGAATTCTGCTCCTGAATAAGGGTTGGTATTCCCTGGCTTGATGCAGCTTTCACTACCGGTCCGCTCGCATATCCTCCTACACCGATGACTACGTTTGGTTTAAAACGCTTAACTATATTTTTTGAGCGGATCATGCTGTCGCACAGTTTGAACGGCACCAATAAGTTTTTTAAAGTAAGCCTGCGTTGAAGCCCGGCAATGTTCAACCCAATGATGTGAAATCCGGCTTCGGGTACTTTCCTCATTTCGAGTTTTCCCTTGGCGCCAACAAACAGGATACGGGCATTGTAAACCTTCTTTTTAATGGCTTTGGCAATAGCAATGGCAGGGAACACGTGCCCTCCGGTACCTCCTCCCGCAATAATCACCCTCAACTGATCATGTGGTTGTCTGCTGCGCTTGACCATAATGTTCGTTTTCTTCAATTTTACGGCTCACACTCAAAATAATACCTATCGAAAGGCTGGTAAACCACAGGGAGGTGCCTCCCATGCTTATCAAAGGCAATTGCTGGCCGGTCACCGGCAGTATGTTTACAGCAACTGCCATGTTGATCATCGCCTGAAAAACCAGGCTAAAACTGAGCCCTGCTGCCAGCAGTGCGCCAAATGTTCCCGGACTGTTGCGGGCTATTCGAATTCCCCGGTAAAAGAGCGTCAGGTATAATACCAGGATTATGAATCCCCCAATCAAGCCATATTCCTCGATGATAATAGCATATATAAAGTCAGAATATGCCATGGGTAAAAAGTTTCGCTGGGTCGAATTTCCTGGCAGTTTCCCGATAACTCCGCCCGAAGCAATGGCAATTTTGGCCTGCTCAACCTGATATGCATCGGCCGAGTCGCTGAAATGGCTTTCTATGCGGTTCTGCCAAACAGTTATCCTACCACCGTCTTCCGAAAAACCTAGTTTCAGAACTATAAATAAGGCCAGCGCTGCTAAGCCTATACCTGAAACTGCCATGATGTGCCTGAAACTTACCCCGCCGATAAACATCAATATGATGCAGGTTGTAAAAAGCAATGCTGCAGTAGAAAAGTTTGCCGGCAAAATTAGTCCCGTAATTATCAGAATCGGAATGAGTGTAGGCAGGAAGGCCTCTTTAAAGTCTTTTATGGTGCCCTGTTTTTTAGTCAGGAGCCTTGCTACATAAATAATCAGGGCAAGCCTTGCCAGGTCTGAGCTTTGGAAGCTTATATTGATTATGGGAAGGGTTAGCCACCTTGCCGCATCATTTACGGCGGTTCCCATAATCAGGGTCAGCACCAGAAGTGGAACCGCAATCCAAACGGCCAGTTGCGATATCCTCGAATAATAGGTGTATTTTATCCTGCTTGCCAGAAACATCAGCACCAGGCCCAGCGCCATCAAGATTAAATGCTTTATGAAAAAATATTCGGTATTGCCCGAGCGAAACCGGTAGGCAAGGGTTCCTGTAGAACTGTAAACGGCCAGCATGGAGAAGATAGAAAGAAAAATTACCACCATCCAGATTGCCCTGTCGCCTTTTATTTTTTCCAATATTCGGTTCATTGGCAAGAGGTTACAGGTTCAATACGGCTTTTTTGAATTGATTGCCCCGGTCTTCAAAATTTTCGAACAGGTCGAAGCTGGCGCATGCAGGCGAGAGCAATACTACATCGCCCGGACTGGCAGCCAGATATGCTGCTTTTACAGCATCGGCAGCCGACCTGGTTTCGTAAATAGAGGCAACCTTCTGGCCAAAGGCCCTAACAATAGCCCTGTTGTCTTTTCCAAGACAAACAATGGCTTTCACTTTTTTCTGTACCAGTTCCATCAGGCTCGAATAATCATTGCCCTTATCCTGCCCGCCTACAACCCAAATTACCGGCTTTGTCATGGTTTCGAGTGCATACCAGGTGGAGTTCACGTTGGTAGCTTTACTGTCGTTGATGAACTCTACTCCCCGGACATAGCCTGCAGGTTCGAGCCGGTGTTCAACGTTTACAAAATCGCACAGGCCTTCCCTGATGGCGTCCTTGCGGATGTCGAGCAACCGGGCTGCAATGCTTCCGGCCATGCTGTTGTATATGTTGTGCCTGCCTTTTAGGCTGAGTTCAAGGATATCCATTGTGATTTCCTCTGATTTTATGTTAATTTTCATCTTTTCCTTATTTTCGAGCCATGCACCTTCGTTCAGAATTCTTTTTGTGCTGAAAGGAATCAAAGCCGGTCCCTTGCTATTTTCTTTCAGATTGGCCGTAATTACGGGGTCGTCGGCACAATAAACAAAATATTGGTCGGGGGTTTGGTTCTGCATGATACGGAACTTCGATGCCCGGTAATTGTCGAAATTATTTTCGTACCGGTCGAGGTGGTCGGGGGTGATGTTGAGCAAAACTGCAACATCGGCTCTGAAGTTGGTCATCCCGTCAAGCTGAAACGACGATATTTCGAGCACATAAACGTCATGTTGCTCCTCTGCAAGTTGCCAGGCAAAGCTGCTGCCAACGTTTCCTGCCACACCTACATTCATCCCGGCCTTTTGCAAAAGGTGGCCGGTAAGCAGGGTAGTGGTTGTTTTGCCATTGCTGCCGGTTATGCAAACCGTTTTGGCATTGCAGTATCTGCCGGCAAACTCAATTTCCGAAATTACTGGAATCCCTTTTTCGCGCAGCGCTTTTACCAAAGGCACGTTGTCGGGTATTCCCGGGCTTTTCATCACTTCGTCGGCGTTCACGATCAAGTGCTGCGTATGCCGGCCTTCTTCCGTGTGGATTCCGTATTTTGCCAGAGCGGCCTTATATTGTGGTTTGATGGGTTGAAGGTCAGATACGAACACATCCAGCCCCTTGGTGCATGCCAGAATAGCTGTGCCGGTACCGCTTTCGCCCGCTCCCAATATGACAAGCCGCTTGCTCATGGTACTATCTGATTTTCAATGTGATTACAGTAAACACAGCCAGAATGATTCCTACGATAAAGAACCTTTGGACAATTTTAGCCTCATGGTATCCTTTGAGCTGAAAATGATGGTGCAACGGAGCCATGAGGAACAATCTGCGGCCCTGCCCAAAGCGCTTTTTGGTAATCTTGAACCAGGTTACCTGGGCAACTACCGACAAATTCTCGATAAAAAATATGCCGCAAAGCACGGGGATGAGCAGTTCTTTTCTTATGGAAATTGCAAAAACGGCAATGATGCCGCCCAAAGCAAGACTTCCCGTATCGCCCATAAACACTTGTGCGGGATAAGAGTTGTACCATAAAAATCCGATGCAGGCGCCCACAAAGGCCGCAATGAATACCACCAGTTCGCCTGTGTACGGGATATACATAATGTTGAGGTAGTCGGCAAAAACAATATTGCCCGAAACATAAGCCAGTGCTCCCAGGGTAACCCCAATGATAGCCGATGTGCCTGTTGCAAGGCCATCGAGACCATCGGTAATATTGGCCCCGTTCGAAACCGCCGTGATAATGAGGATAACTATCGGAATGAAAATCAGAAATGCCCAGAAAGCATAATTTTCACCCAAAAAACGCAGAATGGAAGCATAATCAAACTCATTTCCTTTGAGAAAGGGTATGGTTGTTTTGGTCGATTTTACCGATTCGCGAATGTAGGTGGCAGTGGTAGGGTCGTGTTCCTCAAGAGCTAAAACCTCTGCCGAGGTCTCAAATTCGAGTGGTAAAGCCACTTCTTCCCTGATAACAACCGCCTCATGAAAATATAAAGTTGCCCCCACAACTATTCCGAGGGTAACCTGGCCCAGAATTTTAAACCGGCCTTGAAGCCCTGCTTTGTCTTTCTTAAAAACCTTGATATAATCATCAATAAACCCGATAAAACCTAACCACAAGGTGGTGATAAGCATCAGAATGATGTAAATATTGTCGAGCCGGGCGAAGAGCAGGGCAGGGATAATTATCGCCGAAATGATGATGATCCCGCCCATGGTTGGAGTTCCTGCTTTTTTTTCCTGGCCTTCAATGCCCAGATCGCGAACAACTTCGCCGATTTGCATCTTCTGGAGGTAGCGTATAATCCTGCGTCCGGTAATCATGGAAATAAACAGCGAAAAAATTACAGCCATTCCTGCCCTGAATGAGATAAACTGAAACACTCCGGCGCCCGGAACGTCATAAACCTTATCTAAATATTCGAACAAATAGTACAGCATGGTCTTTCCCTTTTCGGTTGTAAAAAATCAGGTCAGGAATTCTTTTAAAATTTTCAGGTCGTCGAACGGATACTTCACCCCCAGAATCTCCTGGTATGCTTCATGACCTTTGCCTGCAACAAGAACGATATCACCCGGTTCGGCCAGGGCGCAAGCGGTTTTTATAGCTTCGAAACGATTTTCAATTACCAGTGTTTTGCGCAGCCCCAAAGGATCCAGGCCAGCTTTCATTTCTTCGATGATTTGGGCAGGATTTTCAAAGCGGGGATTGTCGCTGGTAAGTATTACTTTGTCGCTGCTGCGGCTTGCAATTGCAGCCATAGATGGCCGCTTTGCTGCATCGCGGTTTCCGCCGCAACCTATCACGGTAATGATTTTCTCGTTCCCCTTGCGGATGGACATAACAGTATTAAGAACATTATCAAGTGCATCGGGCGTATGGGCATAGTCCACTATCCCTGTGATGCTATTCAACCCTTTGAAATGTTCAAACCTTCCCCTAACCGACCCGCAGGTACTCAGGCAAGTTAAAATATCCAGGGTTTTATGGCCCAGCATTTTTGCTGTTGCATAAACTGCAAGCAGGTTGTAGGCGTTAAACTCTCCCACCAGCGTGAACCAAACTTCTTTCTCATCAATAAGCAAGTGCAGGCCACTCAGGCTGCTCTCAAGTACTTTCGCCCTGAAATCGGCCATTGCTTTCAGGCTGTATGTTTTCTTCAATGCAGGCGTGTTCTGAAGCATAATGCTTCCATTTTTGTCGTCAATATTGGTTATGGCAAATGCATCGTGAGTGAGGCTGTCAAAAAATGATTTTTTTGCACCCAGGTAATTGGCAAAGGTTCTGTGAAAGTCAAGATGATCGTGGGTAATGTTGGTAAATACTCCTCCTGAAAAGGTTAGGCCTGCAATACGCTGCTGTACAACAGCATGTGAGCTCACTTCCATGAATGCATAATCGCATCCGGCTTCTACCATCTGATTTAATAGCCGGTTTATTTGGAGGGTGTCGGGCGTCGTGTGGGTGGAAGGAATAAGGGTGTTAGCAACTATGTTTTGAACCGTGGAGAGCAAACCACAATGGTAACCGAGCTTGGTGAAAAGAGTATATAATAGGCTGGCGGTGGTTGTTTTTCCATTGGTACCTGTTATCCCAACTAATTTTAACTTTTTCGATGGATTGTCATAAAAATTGGAAGCGATTATACCCAGGGCATGTGCGGAATTATCAACCATGATGAAGGTTACCCCCTGAGCAAATTCCTTAGGCTCCGTTTCACACACTACGCAAACAGCCCCATTGGCCACAGCTTGGTTTATATATTGATGGCCATCGGTAGTTATTCCCTTGATGGCTACGAACATACCAAAAGGTTTCACTTTACGCGAATCAAATTCTACCGATTCGATTGTTAGGTCGGTCGTGCCCCTTGATTTTTCAAGGATTGAGATCGGTAAAAGTTGCTTAAGAGTTTTCATTGAGATGGAAGGGTTTAATTCAATTCAATAAAAATCTGACTGCCACGAACTATGCGTAAACCGGGCCTGATGCTTTGGCTGTTTACAGTTCCCCTCCCTGCAAATCGCACCTGCAGCCCGGAGTTTTCCAAAACATACAAAGCGTTGCCGAGGCTCATTCCGACTACATCCGGAACAAGATTGTCGATAAATTGCCTCTCGCTCAAGCGAATTGTATCTCCGCTCGGGACTGCCGACGACCAACCGGTACGTAGGTTGCTTTTCAGGCGGGCGTCGAAGGCTGCATAAACCGTGCGCAAGTCCTCGACCCTGGAGTTTCTGAAGCCCGGCAGAGAAACCGTATAGGTTTCCTGATTGGGCTCAACCGGCATTCTCAAATGGGTTGCAAAAACCCTGTCGGCAATTTCCCTGAATACAGGTGCCGATATTTGACCACCGGTAAAAATGTATCCCTGGGGATTATGAATCACAACAATACAACTGTAAGCCGGCTGATGGGCAGGGAAATAACCAGCAAAAGATGACCGGTAAGAAGGTCGTCCGTAAACATTACGGTATCCTCTGCCAGCATAGGCTACCTGTACAGTTCCTGTTTTGCCTGCAATGCCAAATTGTGGTGTCCGAATGTTTCGGGCTGTTCCGTTTTCAACAACCCCAACCAGCATTTCGTGCACTTGCCTTAGAGTTGATTGGCTTGCTATACTCTTATTGAGTACCTGGGGTTGAAACCTCTGTAATGTATTTCCGGTTTGCCTTATTTCCTGAACGAACATAGGTTTCATCATCTTCCCGCCGTTTGCAACCGCATTGTACAAAGACAGAATCTGCAATGGGGTAAAAGATACTTCGTATCCGATTGACATCCATGGCAGCGACACTCTTGACCAGGATTGGCTGCCGGGTTCTGAAATAAATGGTTGCCCTTCGCCAGGTAATTCCAGTCCAAGCGGTTGTCCCAGGCCCATGGATCTTAGTCGCTCAATAAACCTTCGCGGATTGGATGCGTAAGCCTTATGAACAAGTTGCGAAATGCCTACATTGCTCGAAACCTCAAATGCATGTTGAACGGTAATGCTGCCAAAGCCCCCATCTCTGGCATCGCGCATCATCCTGTCAGCAAAAAGCAGCTCGCCTTCGCCAGTGTGTACAATGTCGTTGGGCCTTACTTTGCCATCTTCCAGTAAAGCGATGATTGAAGCCAATTTGAATGTGGATCCCGGTTCGGCACTCTCTCCAATGGCGTAATTCATGGTTTCCTCATAGCCGCCTTCCTGGTTGCGCGTTAGGTTCGAAATGGCTTTTATCTTGCCTGTAGCTACTTCCATGACAATGGCCGTACCAAATGCCGCGCCCGATTTTCTTAACTGATTAAGCAGGGCAGTTTCTACAATATCCTGGATGTTGATATTTATAGTGGTTACGATATCTTTCCCATTCTCCGGCTGAATTTCATTCTCATCGTTTATCGGAATCCAATCACCTCCGGTAGTACGCTGCATAAGCCTTTTTCCGCGAGTTCCTTCTAACACCTCCCGGTATGCCCCTTCAAGGCCCACATAAATCCCTTCGCGCTTAAACCCAATAGTTCTGGCCGCTAAAGTGCGGTTTGGCATGATCCGCCGGGTGCGTTCCACCACAATGAGGCCGCCCCTGAACCTACCATACCTGAAAATGGGAAATTCGCGCAATGTTGCGAGTTGCGAATGAGAAACATTTCTTCTGATTAGAAAATACCTTTCGCCATTGCGTCTTGCCTGATTCATATCAGCCAGGTATTGTCCCTGCGATTTGTCGCCAAAAAGCTGCGACAACCTTAGTGCCAAAGAACCGACTCCCTCACTGAAAATTTCATCATCAACGGTTTTTACATCCATGCGAATTTCATAAACAGGAATGCTTGTTGCAAGTAACCGGTTATCGTCGGCATAGATGTTGCCACGCATGGCTTCTATGGTTTCGAAACGCAGATTGGCTTGCCTTTCGAGCTGTCGCCAATGCTCCCCTTCAACCACCTGGATGTATAGCACCTTCAGGAAAATAAGCAGCCCGAATACCACCATGGTAAAATATACCAGGTAAACACGGTTTAGTATTCGTTTCTTGTCATCCATGATGCTGCAGTCAGGGTTTTATTTAGTGTATTATTCTTCTGAGAAAATTCAAATTGCTTCGGTGTGTATCTATATACCTCGGTGGAGTTTTTGATTCCACGAATCCTTTGCCATTAAGCCTGCGGGCCACTTCCGATTGATTGCTCAGAAACATCAGTTCTGCTTTGATCAGGGTATTTCGTGTTCTCAGTTCTTTTACCTCCTCGCGGAGCGCTTCCACTTCGCGGGCTTGTTTTTCGGCATGATAGGTATTGGCAATAAAAAAAATAGCTATGGCCACCAAAAAGAATATGAACGGCATCAATGCTCCCACTTTGTCGCGAGTCAGCAGGCTGCCATCCAGCAGGGATTGAAAAGCCTTGGAGGCCGATCCCTGACTTGATTCCTTCTGATGTTTCGGTTTTTTAATCGTATTGGCTGTCATACCTAAAACCTGTTTATCGTTTTTCAGCTATTCGTAAATGGGCGCTGCGGGCCCTGCTGTTCTGAGCTATTTCTTCTGCCGAAGGAGCAACCGCCCTGCCTACCGGGATGAGCGGAGTTATGGGGTTTCCAAAAAAATCCTTTTCTATTTCACCTTTAAAATTTCCCGACCTTACAAAGTATTTTACTATTCTGTCTTCAAGTGAATGATAGGATATGACTGCGAGCCTCCCTCCGGGCTTTAACACTTCGGCGCTTTGTTCCAGAAATTCCTTTAGTGCCTCCAACTCCTGGTTTACCTCAATTCTAAGCGATTGGAATATCTGAGCAAAAAATTTATTTTCCCTCCCCCTGGGTGCCAGTTTACCGGTAATTTCGATGAGCCGGGTTGTGGTCCCTATGGTTTCGGATTTGCGGTATTGGCCAATGATGCTTGCAATTTTTTTAGCTGTGGGCAATTCTCCGTAAACAAAAAAAAGTTCAGCCAATTTTTCTTCCGGGTAATCATTGACGACCTCCTGTGCAGTAAGGCGGGCAGCCATGTTCATTCGCATGTCGAGAGGGCCTTCGAACCGTGTGGAAAACCCGCGGCTGTATTCGTCGAACTGATGCGACGATACCCCCAGGTCAGCTAAAATCCCATCAACGGGAATTAGCCCGTACATCTGCAGGAAATTTTTCATGTACCTGAAATTCTGGTTCAGGAACAAAATCCTTCCATCATTAGGAACATTCTGGCCGGCATCCTGGTCCTGATCAAAAGCAATAAGCCGCCCTTCGCCCAATTTTTCTAAAATGTACTTCGAATGACCACCACCACCAAAGGTTGCATCAACGTAACACCCTCCTGGTATTATGTTTAGCCCTTCAATGCTTTTCTGGGCAAGTACCGGTTCATGATACGCTTTCATTTCCCGGCGATCTCGAAATTTTACCCATCACCTCTTCGGCCAAGGAAGAAAAGTCTTCAGGCTCCCTGCCCATCATGGCCTCATAAGCCTCTTTAGCCCATATTTCTACCCTGTGCCCATATGCAAAAAGAACGATATCCTTATCTATACCAGCATAATCGAGAAGTGATTTGGGCAGGAGAAGCCGGTGGGCAGTATCAGGAAAAACTTCTGAAGCCCCTCTGGAAAAATACCTGACAAAATCTCGATTCTTTTTGCTGTAAAGGTTTAAGGAGTTTACCTCCTGTGAAATTTTTGTCCATTCGCTATAAGGATATAAAGTAAGGTTGTTTTCAAAACCTCTGTTTATGACAAACCGCTCCTGGTCGCCTTCCGAAAGTTGCTTTTTCAAGCCAGACGGCAGCATGAACCGGCCCTTTGTATCGACCTTACATTCATATTCCCCAAGCAGATAGCTCATAGCTTCCTCACCCTGATTTTAATCGGTAAATATAAAGGATATTTTCCCACTTTTTACCACATTTCAACACATTTGTTGATAACTTTTTTAGATTTAGTCTAAAAATTTTGCATGAATTTTGTAAGCAATTGAAAAACTGTATGTTGCAAACTACAATTTCTAATTCATCAAGTTTGGGAGGGGAAGGATATGAAAAAATCAAAAATTGATACATTTGGCGAAATAAACAGGTATAATACCTGCTGCAAATGTTAATTGGATAACTTTTAGAGCTTTTATGGCTACATTTGTATTTGGGTTTTTGAAGAGGCAGGAGATCTGAATTGTTGCGATGGCGCCTTGCGGCAAAACAACCTATTAGATTTGTAACCATTTATAATCGCAGATCGCATGGAGCATAGAGAGAATTTCCTGAACATTGACCAGATATTCAGGAAAAAAGGAAAAAAGATATATCCGCTCATCCCAAAGGTTTTAATCAGATACCTTGAGCGGATTACGCACCAGGAAGAACTGAACGATGCCTTGTGGCGCTTCCGCGACTTTAAGAACCTAGATTTTGTACGCGAAATATTATTCAATCTTTTTCAGGTTAACCTGAACGTAGTTGGAGTAGAAAATCTGCCGGAGAGGAGTCGCTTTATTGTTGTAGGAAATCATCCTTTGGGAGGCATTGATGGAATGGCTCTGATGCATGTAGTCGGGAAGCTGCATCCCAATATAAAATCTCTATCCAATGATATATTGCTCGAATTGCCTAATCTTCGGGAGATGTTTGTACCTGTCAATAAGCACGGGTCAAATTCGTATGATGCGGTAAACGCATTGAACGAGGTTTTTGAGTCGGATAAGGTTGTGATGGTTTTTCCGGCCGGACTGGTGTCGCGCAAGCAAAAGGGAAAAATCATGGACCTTGAATGGAAGAAAACCTTTATTTCCAAAGCCACGAAGCACCAGCGCGATGTAGTACCGGTACATTTTACAGGACGCAATTCTGATTTCTTTTATAACCTTGCCCTCTGGAGAAAGAGGCTGGGAATAAAAGCAAATATTGAAATGCTCTACCTGGTTGATGAAATGTTTAGGCAAAAAAACAAACAGATTACCATTACCTTTGGTAAACCTATCCCATTTACTACCTTTACAAGAGAAAAGTCACCAAGGGAATGGGCTGAATGTGTAAAACAACATGTTTATGGTTTACCAGAGGGGAAGTTAATATTTGATTAATGACAAGAGAAACAATCGAAAACCATAAGGATTATACTATGGAAGGAATGATACCACCTGTTAGTAAAGAATTAATAATGGGTGAGTTGACACCTGAGCGTTTTGTGCGAAAAACAAACAACGCATCGAATCATATTTATATCGTAAACGCAAACAATGCACCGAATGTAATGCGTGAAATCGGCAGGCTTCGCGAGTTGTCATTCAGGGTGGCAGGAGGGGGCACCGGAAAACCACTCGACCTCGATGCCTTCGATACCGGCATCAACCCCTATGAGCAACTGATTGTATGGGATCCAACCGATGAGGCAATTCTGGGCGGATATCGTTTTATGGTTTGCAGAAATGCAGGGGTCGATCAACTTGGAGTACCCAAACTGGCCACTTCAAAGTTGTTTCACTTTTCTGAGAAATTCAATGAAGAATACCTTCCATACACCATAGAGCTTGGAAGGTCATTTGTTCAACCAGCTTACCAATCAACCCAAACCAATCGCAAAAGCATTTATGCCCTTGACAATCTTTGGGATGGTCTTGGAACCCTGGTAGTTGATTATGAAAATATACGCTATTTCTTTGGGAAAGTAACCATGTATCCCCAATTCAATGCACAGGCACGCGATCTGATACTTTATTTTTTACGCCGCTTTTATCCCGATCCCGACAGGCTTATTTATCCCATCCAGCCTCTGGAACTATCAACCCCTGATGAACAATTGAAAAATGTGTTCACTGCCGGCACCCTTGAAGAAAATTTCAAACTGCTTTCGCAGGAAGTCAGGAAATATCAGGAAAATGTTCCACCGCTCTTTAGTTCTTATTCTGCTCTTAGCCCCACAATGAAAACCTTTGGAACAGCATTGAACAAGGATTTCGGAGGAGTGGAGGAGACCGGTATTCTTATTACCATCGGCGATATTTATGAGCCCAAAAAGAACCGGTACGTAGGCCAGTATCTTTCCTCTAAAGGAGAGGTTTCTGAATAGGGTTGTAATTCCCTTTTTTAAAGGATGTGATTTATGGTAATACATTCTGCAGAATTTCTAAAAAGTTCTGTTTCGGTTGCCGATTGCCCGAAAGCGAACCTGCCCGAATATGCGTTTATCGGAAGGTCAAACGTAGGTAAATCCTCTCTGATCAATACCCTTACCGGGTTTAAGAAGCTGGCCAAAACATCAGTAACGCCCGGCAAAACGCAGCTTATCAATCATTTCTTAATCAACAAGGCTTGGTACCTTACCGATTTGCCCGGTTATGGTTTTGCCAAAGTTCCGGTGGCGGTAAAACTGCTATGGGAAAAAATGATCAAGGAGTATTTAATGAAAAGGGAGAATCTGGTGTGCAGTTTCCTGCTGATCGACATCAGGCATGCCCCATTGGCCACCGACCTGAATTTTATGGCATGGTTGGGAACGAATCATATACCATTTCACATTTTATTCACCAAGGCCGACAAGCTGACCTTCAACAAGCAACAATCGGCCATCGCCGTTTACAAGAAAAAATTATCCGGACAATGGGAACCTATTCCCCCGATGGTGGTTACCAGCAGCGAAACCCAAACCGGAAAAGAAGAGGTATTGAATCTTATCGAATCCTTAAACAAAGAGTTTGAGTTGCCAAACCGCACCCATTAAGGCCTGAACCGCGATCCTTGTAGAATTTTTCTGGAATCCTTTTCAAGTAATAGTTCTGCCAGGGAAACTTCTGGGTGGTTTCTCATAAATTCCCGAACTATTTGCCAGCCAATAAATGCGGCTGTCCTAGGCGGTGAATCATGTGAAAATTGTGCAGTAAACGGGGCCTCTCCAATAAATTTAACTATACTTGGCCTGTGGCTCGAATACAAAAGTTCATTTTCGAGAAAGAACGTCCACACACTTTCCAAATTTGCCTGCATCCATTGAAATTGCTGATTTGTGTATGCAATCTTTATACTATCCGGATGCTCAGGAAGCATGCTGTCGAGAAAGTACAAAATCTTGCCTTCGTAAATCATGAAATCCAAAAGCTGCTCAGGAACATACCCAGTGGCCTGTAATTTGTTTTCGGCAAGCATTCTAAAAACATCAATAGCCACAAAACGGGGATCCATGTCAAATCGCCTGAATTCGGCCAATCCTACTTTGGAGTATAGCGGATGTCCTCCACCCAGGTACAAATCCAATCCAATAACCATCACATTACCCTGAAACTTTATTGGGTAGTCGTAATCAAGGCCCGAAATGTAGGTAAAAATTTGCGGTATTTGCTCATTTGGGAAATGATACCGATAGTACCTGAATGCTTCAGTAAGTTCCTGTTCAAGATTCTCAACATCGGGCCAAACCTCACGGGTGTCGAGATAGATCTCCCTTATCTGCGGGTCGGTGATATAATCAAATAATTGTTGTTGACCGCTTTCCGTATGAATGGCATCTCCCAGAAAAACATAAAACCGCTCTATATGAGGCGTGATTTCCTGGTACAAGGTGAAAGGATTTACATTGAACAACAACTCTTCGTATCGCTCAATCAAAATAGGTTTTATATCGACCCCCGACACATCTGCCTGGAAAAAAGGGCGCTTCTCGCGTGCGAAAATGAATACCAAAGCTACAGCACTTATAATGATTGCGATAATGATAAGAACTTTTTTATTCATGGGCTAAGGATTTGTTTTTTCTTGTCTAAATCGGGGGAATTGGCATACTTGATCATTTCAATCCCATTCTTGCCTTTTAAATGCAAAATTCAGAAAATTAGTTGTCTTTGCTCTTGAAAATTTTCGTTTTTATTGTTTTCCAACAATTTCTTCAACCCTCTTTATCAATGGCTCCAAGAATCGGAGGTACCCGCTTAGAGGGTATAATGTTTTAAACTGCTCATAAACTGTTATTAAATCCCGGTCGAATATTCTCATTATGTATTGTTCATGAATGTAGGAAGCAATAAAAAACTCAAGGGTTTTATCCAAAAAACACTTACTTGCAATTTCAATGGTGTGGCTGTGTATAACTCCCTGCTCCCTTTTTTCGGCCCGGATAGCTACAACCTCATCATAGCCCAGGTTTGCATATAAATGATACCAGAGGGTCATAAGTAAATAGTCATAGGCGTAAAATGAACTCAAAAGAAAAGGTTGATTTAATGCACCCCACGACACTGCATCTCTCCAAATACCCATAAGCTCATCAGTAACCAGGCCACCTTCGCCAATTATCCTGTTAAAATTCATGGAAGCCATAACCGCCTGAGCAGTACCGAAAAATACTTTTCTGTCGGCAACAAGGAGCGAAAAAACCTCCTCTGATATTTCACCATTGTTGAAAAAATTTTCAAAGCCATCGAGTTCTCTTTGTAACTCAGCCTGCAATTCTTGACTTTTTTCCGTATATTCGGAAACATCGTGACTGCCAATTGCGAAAATACACCGCATCGGATGGGTGTGTACCAGGCTGTTATAAAATTCCTGAGTTTCATCCAGACTACCCTCTATTCTTAAAAGTCTTTCCGGACTCAGGCTAAGAATAATATCGTAGTTTTTATTTGGCTCAATAATCAACGAAGGTGAATCCCAGTAAAGGAAATTTATCAAAACCGGTTTTTCAACTTCAAGGCGGATCTCAAACCTGCCAAGGGAGTCAAGCGTTACTGTTTCGAAAAACCCTCTAAAAGCAACCCCATTTACTGGTACCGTATAGGGCAACCTTTCCGGAAAGTTCCCCACGAACTGTCCGTTAATGGTTACTACACCGGCATTTATCTGACCGAAGCCCGGTAAATGGCACAATAGTACCGTCAAAACAGTTATGAAAAATATCCTTTTCATGGTTAGAGTAAATGTCTAGCTGTCGTATAATTTATAAACAGTCGCCCTGAATCATTTTGTTTTCGATGTCCCTTAACATTGAAAAATGCAATATTGCCAAACTTACCAAAAAATGCCAACTTTTAGAAATTTTTGAATAAAAACGTTCTACGGAAGGGTTTCGATCCGTGAGTAAAGGAGGTTTTGTTCGATAACTCAGCACAGCCGTATGAAAATTAGTACTAATATTGTATTTTCAAATTAAGGTTGAAAATATGAAAAAATTTGCAGTATCCTTTTTGCTTGTTTTGCTGCTCCTTCCAGCGGCTTTTCCATTTGATGCCCCTGCGGTTCGACTGGGATTGAAGGCTTCACCCATTGTTTCGTGGATACGCCCCGAAACCCGCGGATATCTAAGTGATGGCTTAAGAATTGGTTACACATACGGCTTTATAAGCGATTTCAGGCTGGGCGAGTTTTATGCGCTTTCTACCGGGTTTAATATAGCTTTCATGAGGGGTGCCCTTGAATACGACGCACTTTACGGAACCCCCCAGCGCCCTCAGTTGCTTAACCGGAGTTATTTTATGCAGTATGTCGAGGTTCCGATTACTGTTAAAATGCACACCCAGGAAATTGGTTTTATTACTTATTTCGGCAAAATAGGTTTTGGTACCGGGCTCAGGTTGCGGGCCAGGGCCAGGGATTTTTATCCGGCTGATCAGGTTACGGTCGAGGTTGACGACATTGCTACCGATACCCGGCTGCTGCGCGGTTCGCTCATTATAGGCGGGGGGATCAAATATTCTTTGGGTGGCACTACAGCCATACTTGCCGGTTTAACCTTCAACAATGGATTTACCAATATACTAAAAGGTACCAATCAGGTAACGGGCCGTACCCCAAGCGCCATAAGCAATTATCTCGAGCTTACTATTGGGGTTATGTTTTAACCCGTGACTTTGTTTTTGGGCTTACGTGCTGAAAGTGATTTATTGAATTGCGCATTTCAAACTACCCTTAATGAAGATCGCTATTGCACAATTGAATTTTACCGTAGGGCATTTTGAAAAAAACAAAATCCTGATTATAGAAGCCATTTCCGAATCGCGAAGCAGGAAGGCCGACCTGGTTATTTTCAGTGAATTGTCTGTTTGTGGATACCCGCCGCACGACCTGCTCGAATCTGACCATTTTGTTGAACTCTGCACTGAAACGGTTGCCGAAATTGCAGTGCATTGTCAGGATATTGCCGCCATAGTGGGCGCCCCGTCGCGCAATCCAAGTTCTTCGGGCAAAAGGCTGCACAATACGGCCTACTTGCTGTACCTGGGTAAAATACAGGCTGCCTATCACAAGGGCCTGCTGCCAACCTACGATGTTTTTGACGAATACAGGTACTTCGAGCCGGCTGCAAATTTCAATGTGGTTACGTTTAAAAACAAAAGAATTGCCCTTACTGTTTGCGAGGATATATGGAATCTTGATGTGCCAGCTTTGTATCCCGTAAATCCCATGGACGAGCTTGCCAAACAGCATCCCGATTTTATTGTCAATATTTCTGCCTCACCGTTTGCATGGAGCCATGTAGCCGACCGAAATATGACCTTTTCCGAAACTGCCCGGAAATATCAACTGCCCTTATTTGTAGCCAATCAGGTGGGAGGCCATGCAGATATCCTTTTTGATGGAAGTTCCGGAGTATTTAATCCTCAGGGAGGGCTCATGGGAGAAATCGGCTCCTTTACAGAAGGGATCATGGTTTTTGATCTGGAGGCTGTTAAGGAGAGCAAGACCATACCGGTTGGATCGACATTGGACGAATTGCAGAAATGCAAAACCATTCATCAGGCTTTGGTTTTTGGAATCAGGGAGTATTTTGGGAAGCTCGGATTTCAAAAAGCCATACTGGGCTTGTCGGGAGGCTTGGATTCCGCTTTGGTTCTGACGTTGGCCGCCGAAGCATTGGGAGCCGAAAACTGCCGCGCCATTTTACTTCCTGGTCCTTACAGCAGCCAATACTCTATAAGCGATAGCATCAAATTGGCGCAAAACCTGAAAGTAAAATACGATTTGATTTCAATCAACCAAATCTATAATACGTTTATGAATTCGCTCGGTACTTTTTTCGAAGGATTACCTTCCGATGTTACCGAGGAAAATATCCAGGCGCGGATAAGGGCGGTAGTGCTTATGGGGATGGCCAACAAACTGGGATATGTCCTTCTGAACACATCCAACAAGAGCGAGGCGGCTGTTGGTTACGGAACCCTTTATGGCGATATGTGCGGAGGATTGGCCGTTATTGGCGACATATACAAGACCGAGGCTTACAGCCTGGCACGTTACATAAACCTCCAAAAAGACATTATTCCATCTGAAATTATCTTGAAAGAACCATCGGCTGAGTTGAAGCCCGATCAGCGCGATACCGACTCACTGCCCCCCTACGAAATTCTTGACGGAATCCTTTTCCGATTTATTGAAATGAGAATGCCTGCAGCCGAAATTATCGCAGCAGGGTTTGAGGCCGAAACGGTTACCAAAGTAATTAAGATGGTCAACTTCAGCGAATACAAGCGCTACCAGGCACCTCCGGTTCTGAGGGTTTCGAAGAAAGCGTTTGGCTCAGGTCGCAAAATGCCCTTGGTTGCCAGGTTTCCAGTTTAAAACAGGCAATTTTGAATGCCTGATCAAACCAGCCCTACCTCCTTAAATATTTAAATTGACTCAACCGACTTAATTTCGGGAATGGCTTTTCTGACAGCCTGTTCAACTCCGGCCTTCAAAGTCATCTGGCTCATGGGGCAGGAACCGCATGCACCTAACAATTCAACGTTTACTACATTATCGTCGGTAAGTTCTACAAAACGAATGTTTCCGCCATCGGCTTGCAGATAAGGACGTATCTGGTCAATCACACTTTCAACTTTTTTGATAAGTTCACTTTTCGAGGTTGGTGTCATGTTAACAAGGTTTATAGGTTAAAATTAATATTTGAATTTAAATCTTTGGTACTGAGGTGCCTTTTTCAGCCTTTTGGGCATTGGAAATGGATATTTGCCTTACAAGGTTGTTGGCAACCTCTTTGAAGAAGGATTTCGAAAGACTGTTCTGGCGGAGCACCTCAGGCAACCCGTGATCGCCGCCTTCGCGCACCGACATGATGATTGGAATTTGGCCCAATAATGGTAAACCGGAACTTTCGGCCATTTCTCTTCCACCATCCTTGCCAAAAAGGAAATAGCGGTTGTTGGGCAATTCGGCAGGGGTAAACCACGCCATATTTTCTACAATTCCGAGAATAGGTATATGGATTTTGTCGTTCGAAAACATGTTTACGGCCTTCCGTGCATCGGCAAGAGCCATCTCTTGCGGGGTTGTAACGATCACAACTCCGGTAAGAGGTACTGACTGAACCAGTGAAAGATGAATGTCGCCGGTTCCGGGCGGAAGGTCTATAATCATGTAATCGATTTCACCCCATTCTGCATCTGAAAACAATTGCTTTAAAGCAGAGGAAGCCATCGGCCCCCGCCAGATGAGAGCCCTTGAGGCATCCACAAAAAAACCGATCGAAAGGAGGGCAACCCCGTATTTTTTATGAGGAACAACTAAAGTTTGTCCGTTGGTTTCCACTGCGTGCAGTGGTTCATTTACCAAATTAAACATGAGAGGTACAGAGGGCCCATAAATGTCGGCATCGACCAGGGCTGTGCGAGCACCGCTCTGTGCCAGGGTTATGGCCAGATTGGCTGCTATGGTCGATTTGCCTACACCGCCTTTGCCGCTGGCTACGGCTATAATATTTTTTACGCCCTGCAGTATGGGCTCGTTTGGCTTTCTTACGCTCGAAACCTGGGCCGTTAATTCCACTTCGACCTCTGCCTGGAGATCAACCAATTCGCGAATGGCCTGAATACAAGCCTTTTTTATGCTTTCTTTGAGCGGGCATGCAGGAGTGGTGAGTACCACCGTAAACTTAATTAGTTTCCCTTCAATGCTTAGGTTGCGGATCATCCCCAGACTCACGAGGTCCTTCTTGAGGTCGGGTTCTGTTACCTGGCCGAGAGCGCCAAGTACCTGCTCATGGGTTATGGCTGACATTAATTTTTATTTAGACTCTGTAAAAGTAGTTGTTTTTTTACACCTGAAATCCAAAAAAGAATCCTCAGAGGGCTAGTTCTTTGACCGGGTCCCAAAAATAATTGCTAAAATTTACCACCTTGTCATCAATTATCTTTATTCCTTCGGATTCGAGCAATTGTTGCATCACCGATGGCCCTCCAAAGTGATGCTTTCCGGTAAGCAATCCCTGTCGGTTTACTACCCGGTGTGCTGGGACGTAATCGGAACAGCCATGAGCGTTGTTCATAGCCCAGCCCACCATACGCGCAGAACCCGCACTGGCAAGGTAATTCGCGATGGCCCCGTAAGATGTAACACGACCATAGGGAATTAGCCGTACCACGGCATACACCTCTTCAAAAAACGAGAAATCAGCTTTCCTGGAGTTCATTCAGAACAAAACAAAGGTACTTTATTGGAATTCCGGCAGACAGGTATTGGCTTTCGTAATGGGTTTGGGTTTCTTTTAAAAAAGCAGTATCGGTATTAGTCTCACCATAAAGGTCACTTGTAGCAAATTGTAACCGGTGGTTATTGGAGCGAATTACCCCAAGGGTGTATTCAAAAAGCATGGTGTTGTCGGTTTTCAGGTGAATGGTGCTTTCTGCAACAAGCACTTGTGAATAGCGTTTTAGAAACTCCGGTGAGGTAAGCCTTTTTTTAGCTCGTGGCATTTGAGGTTGCGGATCGGGAAATGTTAACCAGATACCACTGATTTCGTTCTTGTCGAAAAAGTAGCAAATCCGTTCGGCCTGAGTCCTCAGAAAAGCGGCATTGGTCAGTTGGCAGGCAAGAGCCTGTGTTGCACCTTTCCATAACCGGTCGCCTTTGATGTCGAGGCCAAGAAAATTTACTTCCGGGTATTTTCTGGCAAGGGCAAGCGTGTATTCTCCTTTTCCGCAGCCGATTTCAAGCACTATGGGATTATTGTTTCCAAAGAACCCCTGGTTCCAATTACCCTTAAGAGGATGGTTTTCGACCGGATAACGGTCGCCCGGCTGAATGACATTAGCAAAAGTGTTAATTTCGGAGAAGCGTTTCAGTTTCTTCTTTCCCACAACAAATCAATGGCAGTAATTAATTTCTCCGGGGCAGGATCCATGCTCCGGGTTGAATGTTTTGTTGCACATTGGGAAGTTGGGCTTCTGCCTCCGCAAGGGAGTAATAGAATCCAAATGCCACCCTGTGATAACCTAGTTCTGTCCTCATAAAAATACTTGCCCGGTTGGCACCCTGTTCACGCATTTGATTAACCAGCCTGTTGGCCAGCTCCTCATCCTGGAATGCTCCAACAACTATATAATAAGCCATTCTTCCCGGTTCGGGTGTTATGGGCTCAGCAACGGCCGGGACTGTTTCTGCTGGTGTTTCGGTGGGTGCCTGCTGGATAACCGGCGCAGGCATTACGGTTTCGGCAGGGGTTTCGGGAGGGGTTGCCCGAGGTGCATCTCCAAAAATATGCCTCCAGTTTAAGGCTAGAATTATGATAATCACACCCAATGGAACTATTAACCAAGCCAGCAACTTGATGGGCCTGGGTAAATCTTGTCTGGTTAATCCTGGAACCGGTGGTTGGACATCTTTGGTTGTTTCGCGGCGTATGGGCGATTTCGGAGATTTTGAAGTATCCAAACGCACATCCGGTGTCGAAAATTGCTTGGGAGGTATGGGTTCATTCCCTATTGCCTCTTTTTGTGGTTTTGGCACCGGGGGTTTAACCTCCTCCCGAATGGCTTCAACCGGCTTTGGAGCAGGCGGAGGAGTTGCCGGCGACGGCTCCTTGATGGCGTTCATTCCTGAAGTGTCGGCAAGGTAATTGATTTCAAGATTGGGCTCAAAAAGGATGTTCATATCTGGCCCTGTACTGAATGAACCTATCTTGTCGATTTGAACTTTCTGGCCGGCGTTGAGTTTCTGTTTTAAATCTGAAACAAAGTCGTTTATAGCCTTTTGTACAACATCAGTTGGTTTTTGTTCCTTTCTTGATGTGTACTCAATCAAAACATCTCCGCCTTCGGTTCTTTCAGAATTAAAATCAGCCACCTTTTTAGGAGATTCAATTTTCTTTTCTTCGGGGATAAACCTGGCCGGAATATATTTGGTTAAAAATTCTCCAAAACCAGGCAGAACCACCTGTCCGTGCTCATAAAGCAATTCGCTGATGTAGGTTCCTATTTTCATGGGTGAGGATTTAATTTATGGCTAAAATGTTAATATGGCTTGTTTTCGAGAAATAGTTTGCGACAAACTCCAACAATCCAAAAGAAAATGTTAAACGCGTAAATCAAATGAATACGATTTTAAAAGTATAAAAAAGTTTCCAATCTTTATTGGTGTACTTTAAAAAAACGGGAAGTTTTCGATTATAGTCTATAACGAGTCTGGAAGTATTTTTTTTAAATCATCGGGAGTATCAATTCCAGGTGAATACAAACTTGTGATAGCCACCTGAATCCGGTAGCCGTTTTGAAGCCACCTGAGTTGCTCCAGCGATTCGGCTTTTTCCAGGCTGCTTTGGGGCAACCCTGCTAATTTTTTTAATGTGCCCAGGCGGTATCCGTACAAACCCAGGTGGTGGTAGTAAGTATATTCGTTTGCCCATACCGACATAGGCTTGCCTCTGTAAAAAGGTATTGGCCACCTGCTGAAATACAGAGCCATACCCCGTTGGTCGAAAGCCACTTTTACCATGTTTTCATTGTGGATGTCTTCTTTTGGTTGAATTTTTCTGGCGAGGGTACCAATGTTGGTTTCCGGTAAGGAGAAGAGGCGGGCGAGCGTTTCTATTTGCTCAGGCTGAATAAACGGCTCATCACCCTGGATATTTATTATCACGTCGTGGTCGTCAAGTGGCTGTTCTTTCGACAAGAGTGTGGCTGCTTCAAGACACCGGTCGGTGCCTGACTGATGATGCTCCCCGGTCATCACTACTTCTCCGAAATCTGCTACGTGGTCGAAAATGCGTTGATCATCGGTAGCAACAAGTACTTTGTCCAGCAAGGAGCACTGCATCGCCTGGTCATACACCCGACGTATCATGGTTCGGTTGCCAATCAGGCAAAGGGGCTTTCCCGGAAACCGCGTCGAAGCATAACGGGCAGGTATTATTCCGACAATTTTCATACGTAATTAATTTTTAGCCTTATGCTAGTAGTGTCAATACAAGTTTTAGTTGAAGATAATTAAGCTAAAGAAATATTCAGGTTTGCTCATAAAATGCCTGGAGCATTCGAGTCAGCAAAACCTTCCCGTTTTTATAACCTTAGTAGAGCAAGGTGCTGTCCAATCTTTGAACCTTATTACCTTATTGTTTTAATCGTTTTTTGATAATGTTTTAAAAATTTTTCTATCTCTTCTGCAAAACTAACTTTTTTATGATGCTGGGGCTGATTGAGGATGTATTTACAAACCCTATCTATGCTGGATTTGGAAATGGAAAAAGCCGAAGCGGTTTCCTGCCAGGCGAAACATCCTGTTACCAGTCTGTTATCATTTATAAACCGGGATGAACTTTCAGCAATGATACTGGCTATGCCTTCTTCGGAAATACCCGGTGAGCGTGAAATGAGAAAATGAACATGATCGGGATTAGCGTAAATTGCATACAGTTTTGAAGAATTATTTTGAACAATACCCGTGATGTATTTTTCTATCCGCCCCCTGCTTTTTTCCGGAATAATCGGTTCGCGGTGCAATGTGGTTAAAATAAAATGAGTGTACAAATTGTGGTATTCGATTCTCATAATGATTTTTTTGCATTGCAAGAATAAGGTAATAAGGTTGGAGGTGGTTAGGCTGATTTTTCTACTAAGGTTAAAATTCCTGCATTCCTCACCAGAATCCGGCAGAAAAAGGAAAGGATTTTTCATCCACTCCCTATTGCATTTTATTCCTTCAATTCATTGGAATAAATTTCGATTTAAAGGTCGTTTCCTTTTTTTGAACCAGTCTCTCAAAGGCGAAGTGCTAACGCCGAACCTCTTCACTCCACTTTATTTCAAATCTAATTGGAAATTATCCGTTTTTTATTGCCTGAAAGTCGATTTAAAATAACCCGTGAATTTCAGCATCAATCCGCTCTACCACTGTACCCAGGTCGGAAGGGTTTTCGCCAAATTTGAGATTATCTACGTTCACTACAAGAATTTTTCCAAGTTTATAACCCTCAATCCAATCGTCGTATCGTTCATTAAGACGTTTCAGATAATCAAGTCGGATGGAGTTCTCATACTCGCGGCCTCTTTTCTGAATCTGGCTAACCAGGGTTCCAACATTGGCCTTCAGGTAAATAAGCAGGTCGGGCGGCTGTATGAACGAACTCATCAATTCGAACAGGCTTTTATAATTGTCAAAATCGCGCGACGACATTAACCCCATTGCATGGAGGTTTGGGGCAAAAATGGTAGCATCCTCGTAAATCGTTCGGTCTTGCACCACAGTTTTTTTGCGCTTCCGGATATCTATTACCTGCCTGAAACGGCTGTTCAGAAAATAAATCTGAAGATTGAAAGACCATCGCTGCATATCTTCATAAAAGTTGTTCAGGTACGGATTGGTATCCACATCCTCGTAATGGGCTTCCCATCCATAGTGCTTGGACAGCAATCCAGTAAGCGTGGTTTTTCCCGAACCAATGTTTCCGGCAATGGCAATGTGCATGGCAATACAATTTAATGGTTATGGAACTTAGAAAAGGTTTCCGGAAGCTTCGTAAATCTTTATTTCATTTTGTGTTTGAACAAATATCCGCCTGCCCCTGAGCTGACCTGACCTGATGTATGTTTCAGGCAACAAAAATAGGATTTCCTGATTATTGGCAAAATCAAAAATAACTATTTCTGTATTGGTAAAATATATAATCCGGTCGTTGTGCACCTGAAATTGCAGGATGCCTTTACGTGGTATTAAAGAAATAAAATTGCCGAAGCTGTCAAATACGGCAATCCCTTGATTAGGATTCGATGCAAATATGCGGCCTTCTGACTCAACAAGGAATGATGGCTGGCCAAATCCGGGCAGGAGTTCGAAAAAAGGCAGGCTTTGTGCCTGTAGTCTGAATGCCTGGTTAAAACGTTGTAAGCGGGCCTGCTGAGGCATAAATGCCCAGTACCCCCCAAGGAGCGAACCACAGATAATTTTAGGGAACTCATCCGGAAAACGAGGTGTTTCAGGCAAGGCTTTCGGAGTAAGATTTCTGTCGAGCCAGAGGATTCTGTTGAAATGAGGATGAAAAACCAGGATGTTTAGCGGATCTTCGGCATCGACTAAATGTACAGGCCCATAAGTTTGATTGGAGTATTCTTTCCTGGTTTGCGTTGATGCATCCAAGAGGAATAGACCGTTTTCGTTGGTATAGTATAGGTTACCTAAAGGATCGGTTGAAAAAATGTCGCTACGCACATGAATTGTTTTCAACAATCTAAAACGGATTTCTTCCTGAGACTTTAAAATTAAAGGCCACAGAAGAACCACGAGGGTCAGTAGCCATTTTGCCGACCGGCTCACGACTTGATGAAGGTTAGGATTTCATCAACATATTTCCTGTCGTTGTACAATCGCGGCACCTTGTTTTGCCCGCCCATCTTCCCCTTCGATTTCATCCAACGGATAAAAGTTTCGCGGGGCATACTGTGTACCAGGGGCTTTTTCAGCATGAGGTCATGGCTTCGTTTGGCTTCATAATCCGAATTGAGATTTTGGAGTTCTCGATCGAGAACATCCGTAAATGTTTCGAGATTATCAGGTGCCACCTCAAACTCAATCAGATATTCGTGGGCTGCCAGCTCCTTCTCCTTCAGGTAAACAGGAGCAGCCGTATATTCGGTAATGACAGCCCCGGTAGCCTTACAGGCCTGATTTAAAGCGCTGTCGGCATTGTCAACGATCACTTCTTCGCCAAAGGCATTGATGAAATTTTTGGTACGTCCGGAGATCCGGAACCGGAAAGGAGAGAGGTTGGTAAATTTTATAGTATCGCCGATTATATAACGCCAAAGGCCGCCATTGGTCGAAATAACCAAAGCGTAATTGGTATTGATGGTAACCTGCTCCAAAGGGACTATGCGTGGCTCAGCACTTCCAAAATCCTCCATAGGTAAGAACTCGTAAAATATCCCGTGGTCGAGCATCAGCAGCATGTCTTTGGAATGGGTCTGATCCTGGGCACCGAAAAATCCCTCAGAGGCGTTGTAGGTTTCGAGATAGTACATCTGGTCGGAAGGTATCAGCTTTTCGAACTGTTCGCGATAGGGCACAAAGCTTACACCCCCGTGATTGAAAAGCTCCAGGTTAGGCCACACTTCCAGTATATGTTGTCGCCCTGAAATTTCCAGGATTTTTTTAAGCAGGATAAGGTTCCAGGATGGTACACCGCTCAGGCTGGTTACATTCTCGGTTATTGTGGCGCGGGCGATCTTTTCCAGTTTTTCCTCCCAGTTGTCAAGAAGCACCAGCGATAGTTTCGGAGTACGGAAAAATCTGCCCCAGGCCGGAAAATTTTGCAGTAAAACCGCCGATAAATCTCCGGAACGAGCCTGCTTGCTGAATCCGTTCAACTTATGGCTTCCTCCCAAAATCAAGCCTTTGCCTTCGAAAATGCGATTATCGGGCCGATTGTGGCTATACATAGTCATCACATCCATGCCTGCCTTCTTGTGGCAGTGGTTCAATGCTTCCTGCGACAAGGGAATAAACTTGCTCCTGTCGGAGGTAGTGCCGCTCGACTTGGCAAACCACTTGATCTGGGTGGGCCACAGCAGGTTGTACTCACCCTTGCGCATCCTTTCTATAAAAGGCTTTACCTGCTCGTAATCCTGCAAGGGTACACGAGCTGCAAATTCGGAATAGTTCCTGATGGAGGCATAGTTATGCATACGGCCCCAGGCTGTTTTTTCGGCAAACCGTACCAGTTTTTTGAATACCTCCTGCTGCACATCGTGGGGGTGGTACATGAAGCGCTCAATGCCTCCGATGCGATTTCTCAGATACCAGACTATGCTTTTGTTAATAAGCGTCATAGAAAAAGAAAAACTCTTTACATTAAATTAAAGAATCACAAGGCTGAGTGTATCTTCCATGAAAATTTTATCCATTTCAGGTAATATCAAAACAGAAGTTGGTGTCTATAAAAACCAGCGCAAAATTAGGCATTAAAAGCCTTTTGAGGGACAACGACCGAAGATTTATTGTTTTTTTAAAGCTGTGAAGGGGCACTTCGACTTTGCTCAGTGCAGGCACTTCGGCGCTTCGACTTCGCTCAGCATAACCAAGCTCAGTGGAACCTTCACTCAGTGCAGGCACTTCGTACAGCACGACATCCCCACCCTGCATTTGTCATTCTGGCCGAAGGAAATAATTTTTGTTTGACGGATAATTTAGAAGTTTAGTTTTAAAAAAAAGCATTCAAATAATAATTTTTTTAAATAATTTATTTTAAAAAATATCGTTTTCTTTGCTGAAACTTTTGTACAGGATTTTCGTAAGATAATAAGATAAAATGTGTGTTTTACCGAACCAACCTTAAAAATCATTTAACTGAAACATTCTAACCATTTAACCATGAACATTCTTAAAAAAGTAAAACCTGCATTGCTTTTGGTTGTGCTATTGGTTGCCGCCTGGCCGACTATGGCCAATAATATCATTGTAAGCAATGTTTCCATAACGGGACAGAACCCTGTTGACGATTTTTCGATGGTAACCTTCAACGTATCATGGGAGAACTCCTGGCGTACCTCAACCCACGAAAGCAACTGGGATGCTGCGTGGATTTTCGTGAAGTTCCGCCTCAGTGGCACCGTTGACTGGCAGCACGCCTTTTTGAATAACACAGGGCATTCAGCACCGACCGGGGCTACCATAGCATCGGGTTTGGTCAACACGGCTGCCGTTTTTCACCCCACTACCAATCCGGCTGTCGGGGTGTTTCTGCACCGGAGCGCCGATGGCATCGGGCCGGTAAACTTTACCAATGTGCAATTACGGTGGAATTACGGAGTCAGTGGTCTTTCAGACTATGCTACTGTTGAGATCTGCGTATTTGCCATCGAGATGGTATTTATTCCCCAGGGCAGTTTCTATGTGGGCGACAACCCTGCAGGAGGCTCCATTTCCTCCGGCCACTTTGTTGCCGGCACCACAACCACACCTTTCCAGATTACATCTGAGGGTGCCCTAACAATTGGCAATGCGGTACCAGCCGATCTATGGGGAACTTCTACAACAGTAGGCGCTTTTAATACCATCGGATCGCCGGGTACGCTTCCTGCTGCTTTTCCCAAGGGGTTCGCGGGTTTTTACATCATGAAATATGAGCTGTCGCAATTTATGTACAAGGAATTTCTCAACAGGCTTACCCGCACCCAACAGGGAGCAAGGATTTCTACAACTATCGTGGGAAACTTCATGAGCTCAGGTGCTGGCACTACGTCACCAGCTAACCGCAATGGGATACGGTTGATTTCCGATCCGATGGGAACCTTTCCGCGTCTTTATGGCAACGATGTGAATGGAAACAATGTTGAAGGGGAAGCAGATGACGGAATACATGTTGCGGTCAACTTCATCTCTCCTGACGATTTAAGGGCCTTCGCCGATTGGGCAGGTCTTCGCCCAATTACCGAGTTGGAATACGAAAAAGCAAGCCGGGGGCACCTGTGGCCTTTGACCAATGAGCGGGCATGGGGCAATACCATGCAAACCAATGCCACCGTTTTAACTAATCCTTTTCGTAACAATGAAATTGCCTCGAATATTGGCGCCAACATCTGCTTTGGGAGTGCAGCCGGAATACAAGGCCCGATGCGTAGTGGAACCTTTGCAGGCTCTGCAACCAACCGTCAACAGTCGGGCGGAAGCTATTACGGGGTCATGGAAATGAGCGGAAACCTCTGGGAGCATGTTGTTTCTGTTGGGATTGACGCCCAACGTACTTTCGATGGCACCAATCACGGCAACGGGGTGCTTACCGCCCCAGGCGCAGGGGATGTTTCCGGTTGGCCTACATCATTTGGACAACGCGGGGGGGCGTGGTCCAATACCAGTGTTGAAAACCAAATTTCAGATAGGTCGAGGGCAAGTGCCCCAACGCTGAACTGGGATAGATCTGCATCTTTTGGTATCCGCTTGGGCAGGTCTCTCAACCCATAAGCAAAAAGGAGTAAGTTATGCCTGTGGGAAAATCTGTCATTTTCCTGGTTATGCTGTTTGTAGGAGCAATAGGCGCCTATGGACAGAATAATGATATTTTTTCCGGAGGCGTGGGCTCAGGGAGTTCGGCTAATTGCTTTACCCAGCCCGAAATAATTCTGAATAATGCTGTTTTTATTGGGGGTATGGGCTCAGGGGAGAGCATATCATGCTTATCCCAGCCAGATATGACTCTTAATAACGCTGTTTTTGGAGGAGGAGTGGGATCAGGAGAGAATGCAGCCTGCTATGTCCAGCCAGCCCTTTCACTAAACAACCCCGTTTTTGCAGGAGGGATTGCTTCAGGCGGAGGTGCAGCCTGCTTTGAGCAGGTCGCCCTTCCACTCAACAACCCCGTTTTTGCTGGAGGGATTGCTTCAGGCGGAGGTGCAGCCTGCTTTGAGCAGGCCGCCCTTCCACTCAACAACCCCGTTTTTGCAGGAGGGATTGCTTCGGGTGAAAGCACAGCTTGCTTTGCCCAGCCTCCCCTGGTTCTAAACAATTCTATATTTTTTGGTGGGGTTGCTTCAGGCGCCGTGTTAGCGTGTTTTTCGCAGGCCGAGTTGGTAATGAACAATGCCATATTTTTTGGCGGGATAGCCTCGGGGCAAACCGTTTCGTGCTTTTTCGATATCGGCGCCGGGATCAACAACTTCATTTTCCGGGGAGGTATTGCTTCCGGCGAAAATGTGTCCTGCTACAACCACCCGGGTATTTTTGCCAATAATTTCATCTTTGCCGGTGGCGTGGCTTCCGGAGGAATTGTAGCCTGTTATACGCAACCTGACATACTGCTGAACAATCCGGTTTTCAGAGGGGGAATTGCCTCAGGCGAAAACCTGGCATGTTACGTAATGCCTGAGCCGCCTCAAAACAATGCGATCTTTGCCGGAGGCGTAGCAAATGGTACCCACCTGGCATGTTTTATGCAACCCGAAGCGGTGTTGAATAATTTTATTTTTACCGGAGGTCTGGCAAATGGTACCCACCTGGCATGTTTTATGCAGCCCGAAGCGGTGTTGAATAATTTTATTTTTACCGGAGGCAGGGGATCAGGCGAGCATGTACAGTGTTATTTCATGCCTGTGGTGACTGTTAACAATGCCATATTTTTCGGAAGAATCGGATCGGGTGATCATTTGGGTTGTTTCGTGCAGACGGTTTTGAACCTGAACAATCCAATATTCTTTGGAGGCCGCTCCTCAGGATTTTTTATCGGATGTGTCGGAACCCCGGTTGAAATACCACTGCCAATCGAATTGCTATATTTTGAAGCCCATGCCCGACCCGACAGGGTGGTGCTCCGATGGGCCACGGCTTCTGAAACCAACAACGACTATTTTACAATCGAACGGAGCCTTGATGCCTCACGCTGGGAAATTCTTTCGCATTTCGATGGGGCTGGCAATTCATCACGTACACTGAGATATTCGACTTACGACCACAATCCATACAAAGGGATATCCTACTACCGTCTGAAACAAACCGATTACGACGGAGCATTTTCTTATTCGCCCATCAGCGCGGTACGCTTCGAAGGCCCGGGGGTGAAAGTAACCATTTTCCCCAACCCGGCAAGAGACGTATTGAATATTGCCACGGGCGAATCGTCTTTCAGTATTCATATTGCCAATGCATTCGGGCAGGTAGTGCTGACCGCCTACAGCCAATATGAGCTGGATGTAAGCCAATTGGTCGCAGGTGTGTATTTTGTAAGGATTGTTTTCGCCGATGGGTCAACCCATGTAAGCAGGTTGATTTTGAGCCGTTAGGGCTGATTGGAAAAGTTTTTATTGGAATAATGAAGCCACCGGTTCACAAATCCACTAACCATCACATAAACATAGCATCACCACAGGTTTTGAAGTAATTTTATTAAATTTCTTCATTATACTGACGGAATTTTACTAAATTAGCTTAAACTCAAAAAATGCATGGAAAGAACATGCACCCATCCCATTAACCCAACCCCCGAATGGGATAAATAATGCCCTCTAAGCGGGACAACATGATTGTATTCCGGTATTTTGCATAACAGGCCCCATTCCCCGCCCCCAGGTAGTAAGCATCAATGGTTAGATACCAAATTCGGGCTTGCGAGCGGCGTCTATAATCACTCAAAGCCTATTCCTGTGCGAAGTACTTGTAGATCAGCTCGTTTAATTTCGAAGGCTTGATGGGCTTGGCAATGTAATCGTTCGATCCGGCGCGAATGGCTTTCTCCCTGTCGCCTGCCAGCCCAAAAGCTGTTTGAGAGATGATAATAACCGTTCGGTTGAATTCCCGTATGCGACGTATGGCTTCATAACCACTCATTATCGGCATTCTGAGGTCCATCAAAATCAGGTCTATATCCGGGTTCGACCGGCAAATCTCAACTGCCTCGGCACCATTACGTGCAACAAGAATTTCCTCACTGACCTTTTGCACCGCGGAGGTCAGAAGCATTTCCGATGTTTCGTCGTCCTCTGCAATCAGAATTTTCAACTTGTTCACATTAAGGGCTTTTTGCATATTTTGATTTGTTTTTTTTTCAACTGCTTCTGGTTCCATAGTTTTGGATGGTTCAAGGTTTTTAATTGTAAAGTAAAAACATGCTCCTTCTCCTACATCACTTTCGACCCAGATACTTCCCCCAAGCATTTCAACATAAGATTTGGAAATGGCCAGACCAAGACCAGCTCCCTGCAATGCTTGCTTGTCGTCAAAATCAACCTGGACGAATCTTTCGAATATGGACAAGTGACTGTTTTTTGGTATTCCACAGCCCGTGTCTTTTACGTAGAATTCTAAATGAGTCGTTTTATGCTCAACTCCCAACTCAATATAACCATTTTTCGTGTATTTGAGGGCGTTTTTCACCAGGTTGGTAAGTATGGCAAATACCTTTTCCTGATCGGTATTAAAAAAAGCTTCCTGTTCGGTCAATGTATTCTTTGCATAAATTTTCAGACCTTTTGCTTCAGCTTCTAGTTTGAAAAATGACAGAATATGTTCAAACAGCTTGTTGATATTGGTGTTTTTTATTTGCACCTGCATCAGCCCGGCCTCTATTTTCGAAATATCCACAATATTGTTGATTACATAGAGCATACGGCTTCCGCTTTTCTGGATGATTTCGATGTACTCTTTCAGGTCTTCGCCTCTGATTCCAGGCGTTTTCAGCAACTCGGCAAATCCAAGAATGCCGTTCATCGGAGTTCTTATTTCGTGACTCATATTGGCCAGAAAGGCCGATTTGAGGCGGTCGCTTTTCTCGGCACGATCTTTGGCTTGAGTAAGTTCTTTTTCAGTTTTTTTGATATCAGTGATATCGCGTCCGAAACAGCTAACACCAATTATTTCGGTATCAACCAGGATGGGATTCATCGACATTTGATAATACCTGGTTTCGGAATGCGAATCGATTGGGTACTCAAAAGTAAATTGGCTTCCATGCAAGGCCCTTTGATAACGCTCATCCCACAGTTTTCTTATGCTCGAGTGGGCTGATTCACCGGACTGAAGTTGGTCATCAAAATTGATACCAAAAACATTGCGATAGACTTCCTTCATGTTCCTGTTTATATACAATAGCCGGTGCTGTTTGTCTATTGCCCAGATGATGTCGGTGGTATTTTCTATAATCGACTCTACATTGGCCAGCTGCAGATTCGCAAAACGCATGGTTTCCTTGAGGCTCTCTTCAGTTCTCTTTCGGTCCATCACATTCACAATCATCTGGGCATAAACCCTGACCAGTTGATGTGTGTAGGGCGAAAACAATATGGCGTTCTGGGATTTGTCAAAACCTACAAAGCCAATACATTTACCGGCCTGCATCAGGGGTAAAGTAATCACGCTTTCAACATCCGAAACTTCAAGATACTCTTTTAAAACGGGATCCTCCACAAGGGAGCGGTCTTTTATATAAAGGTGTTCGCCTTGTCGGTGAATATTCACATAAGGCTCAAAATTGGTTAAGGGGATGTTTTGCGAGACTTCATGATGGGTCTTATAGCCCGGCTTCACCCATTCATGCCGCATGCTTCCAAAGTTGTTCAAAAAATCGTATTCGAAAATATAAGCGGTATCGGCATCAAAAAAAGATCCCAGTCGTTCGAGCGATTTATTGATGGCCGATTCGAGCTGGTCAGAGGGCTGATTAATGAATTCGCTTGACAATTCTACCAGGATATTGCGCAATTCGGTTTCGTATGCAATTTTCCTGTCAGCCGAAACTTTCTGGGTAATATTTTTCCCGAAGCACGATACTCCGATAACCTCTCCACCGATAATTACTGGCTGCATGGCAACTTCAACAAACGCTGATGCCTCATTTACGTTTATTTCATCAGTGAATTGTATCCGCTCTCCGCCAAGTACCTTGTCATATCTTCCTTTCCAAACCAACCTGTCGGGCTGGTTTTTGTATAGCAACATATTCTTCCCTTTTTCAATCAACATCCCGAAGGATTTCAGATAAGAATTGAGAAAAACCTCGTTGGCAAACAAAATCTGATAGTTGCTGTCAACTGCCCATATATTTTCGGTCGAACTTCCAAGAATGGCCTTTAAATGGGCTTCGCTGGCACGTAATTGTTGCTCTGCCAGAATTTGTTCAGTAACATCATAGCTGATACCGGCAAGCCTGATGGGCTCGTAGTCCTCATTGCGCACCACCATGGCAGAAATACGAATATGGCAAAGTTCGCCATTGGTCTTTATTATCCGGTATCTCAGATGAAACTCAGATTTTTCGGCTAAAGCAAACTCTAATTCTTTTTTTACGATCTGGATGTCGTCGGGGTGGGTTAGGTGTGTAAACAAATCATAAGTATCCGAATAAGCCTTTTTCTCGATCCCATGAAGTTTTCTTGTCCATTCGTCCCAACTGAAAGTTTTTTTGTTGACGTCGAATTCCCAAACGCCAAATCGTGCTGCCTCGGCTGCCAGTTCCATTCTGTGCCGGTAATTCACCAAGGTTTCTTCCCACTGTTTCTTGTCGGTAATGTCGCGGGCAGTTGCTATCAAAACATTTTTTCCAAAATATTTTCCCTGGCTTACAATCACCTCCTTTGGGAACACTTCGCCGTTTTTGCGAACGCCCCAGAATTCGAATTTTACCGGAGCGCCTGTTTGGGTTACCATGGCAATCTTTTCCAGGATTTTTTCCAGATCGTTTTTTCCCGGAGCCGACACCGACTGCGGACTCAGACCGATCATCTCCTCGCGTGAAAGCCCATACATATGCTCTGCACCTTGATTTACCTCAATAAACATTCCGCTTACATCCATGATGTAAATCGCTTCCGAAAGGGTATTGAAAATTCCCTCGTAGGTTTCATTGATATCAATCAGTTTTTTTTGGGTTTCTTTTAGCTGAGTAATATCATTGGCCGACCCTACCACCCCTATCAGTTCTCCGTTCTCAGTAAAAAATGGCGCTTTGCAAACATTCAGGAATATATTTTTTCCGTCTTTTTCTCCTGATTTTTCAAACTGCTTGGGCGCCATAGCCCGAAGGGTTACCTGATCGGATTCGGCACACAGGTTCACAAAACTGCTCCATTGAGGTTTATCAGGGGCCTGGTCCTTTTCTTCCCTCAAAAAATCCTCATCGGTTTTCCCAATGAGCCTTTCGGTGTTGTTTGTATTGAGGAAGGACTCAACCAGGGCTTTATTGGCAAACAAGTATTCTCCCTTCAGATTTTTAGCCCATATCATATCGGGTATTGTATCGGCCATCAGCCTGAAGAGATTATAAAGTTGCTGGTATTTTTCCTCGCTCTGTTTCAGGTGCGCCTCAGCTGTTTTTTTCTCGTGAATGCTTCTGGCGCTGAAAAAGTATCTTTTGCCTTTTTCCCCAACAACGGGGGGCAATTCTTTCCAGAGCACCTCAAACCATAAATAATTTCCGTTTGCTACCCGAATCTTTAATTCGTTTCTTATTGCTTGATCCTGCTTCAGTAACGTCAGGTTTATCTTTTTTATCTGGGTAGCCTGGGCAGGATGTATAATGTCCAGGGCATTTTTGCCGATGAGTTCGGAGGGCATGTAACCCCATTGAACAACGGATTCTGAACAATACTGGATGTGCATTGCCTCGTTGGTAATAATCACCGAATCGAACATACTCCCTGTTACCTCATTCAGAAGCTGCATGTTGTTGTGGAGCTTGTTCTGGCAACTCATAAAATGGGACACATCGCGCGAAAACCCTTCGAAAAGGCTTACAGCTCCGGTTTCGTCCCCTTTCGAAATAAACACCGTGTCGTGCCATACCCAGAAGCCGTCTTTTTGGGCAATCTGGTACTTAATGACTGCTGTGGAATAAGGTTTTTTGGAAAGGTTTCGTATGGTATCGATTGCTTTCTTCCTAAAATAAGGATGTATAAACCCGAAAAAATCTTTGCCTTCGGTTTCCTTTCCCTTATGGCCAAGGAGTGTTTCCCACTCCTCCGAAGCCATCTTTATTTTGCCATTCTGGTCAACAACAAAATGGAGTACCGGATTGTCGGTACCATAATCAACCAATTCGAGATTTACAGGTTGATCGGGTTGACTTTTCTTTTTTTCGGCAGATAGCAAATTTTCGACCAGCCTTTTTAAGGTGTCGTTTTCTTTGCGAAGCTTGCTCAACTCTATTTCCAAATGGTCAGGTTCAAGCTTTTTCATGTGCCGGTTGAAGTTGCGAAATCGTCAAATTTTCAAATATAAACCAAAAAATTTCAAATAAATACCGAAAAAATACTGAAAAAATCATTTTCGTTACAACTTTTGGTACGCATTGAACCCGGTGTTTTCTTTGAGCATGCGCATGTGTGTATTTTTACCATGTATGCAGAAAAAACCTTTTGTTTAGTATAGCCTGTTATGTATTTGATATTTTCAGGAATCGAAAAAAAATTCACTCTGAAATAAAACGCTAAAACTACATATTTTATCCAACTCCGAACCCAGGGGTTGCAAAAAAAAGAGAGGTTCCTGGCTATTGTTTTATAAAATCATTAATAAACTGCACAATGATGAATCATTGAGCCAACTGGTCAGGTAATTTGGGAATGGTAGCCTGCCATATAGTAACTGGTTACAAGATGGCAAAACATGCTAATTAGATCTGAATGGCTATAAAGCTATTTCAATCAGGTTTTCCTCCTTCTCAAGGGAGGCCAAAAACAATACCTTTGGAACCATTGCTCCGCCTGGTCTGTAAATGTTTTCCTGTCTTTTGAAATCCAGGACATTTCCGTTTATTCTGATTGATTTGGGACTGTGGGTATCTTTGGCAATAGTGTAAAGAATTTCAATTTGTTTGCCCAAAAACTGAAGCCTGGCTGAAAAGCCATTGAATGCAACCGGAACCACCGGGTCAATAATCACCTGGTCGTATTCAAGGCGAAGCCCAAGCATTCTGCCTACTACAAGACCAATGTAAATGCCCGGCCCGCTCGAATAAACCCGCCATCCGCCTCTTACAGTCTTCTCACCCGAGATCACTTTGCCATAAAGTTTATCGGCTTCGTAGCGGCTTTTGAAAACAACATCCGAACTGCTGTAATAGCAGTTGGCCTGCCTTGGTGTGCTATTGACAACTACTTGATTATAGTCAACAGGACTTGCCTGGCGAAGGGCCTTGATGAATTCTTCGGCATTGCCTAAAATTGCCAAGGTTTCGGCATAGCGGATATGTTCATGGTTGTACATGAGCCCAATCTCCCGCCCAAAAAATGTACTGCTCTCTGCGCGCTGAAATATTTTCTGAATTCCTCCCTTATATTTCAGAGGCCGGTCCATAAGCCTTACACCGTCGGGACCAGTTAGGTGCTCAACAATTAATGTATAGTGCTTTGCGGCCTGCTCCGGAGTAAACAAATTGCTAATGATTCCGCGATTCATAGGCAATACGCTGTATTTTACACCGGTAATCTTGTCGGAAGGATGCAGTAAGAGCGAAATATGGTTCTTGCTTTCCACAAGTCCATAGCCTGCAACAACGCCATCTGCAATCAGGTATTTATTAAAATCCGATTTTATTTCCTTGCTAATTACTGTCAAATGTTCGGCTAAAGAAATGAAACCTGCTGCCTGGCAAACTGTTTTGTACTCCAAAAATGCCTGATAGCTCATCAGAACAGTCCAACTGGATATCATTCTCCGTGCAAGATCGTTGCTTACTGGTTGCAGGGAGTCGTTCCAGTCGCCCCCTCCAAATGGCACGAAGGAAAATCCGGGGATAAATGAGTTGATAACCGATTGTATGAGCCTTTCAACATGTTCGCACAAAGGGGTTGTTTCTGCCTTCCCTTCCGTTCCATTTCCGTTGAAGTAGGGCAGTTTTTCATGAAGAATGTTGAAGTCGCCTGTAGTTTTAATGTAATTGCACAATGCCAGAATACACCAATAACCTATGTCGCCGTGGGCTTCGTGCGCCCTGATGTGCGCGTAGCTGTCGAACATCCACCATTGCGACCACCATCCATCGGGGTGCTGATTTGAGAAAATGATGCGAAGCACCTGCCTCGCTTCGTGGTATTTCCCCAAACTCATCAGCAAGTCTATTGGCCCCTGCGAAACATCGCGGGTGCCCCAGGCTGCCCCGCTAAACTGCTCAAGGCCATAAGGCGTGAGGTAATGAATGAGGGCGTTGGTTCCATACCAAGGGAGGATTTCGCTTATGGCAGCGAGGTTTGGATTTTCTCCTTTAAGCTGGATATTTGTACCAAGTTGGTTCCAGAATTGCTCTGAATCATGCCCACCGGCAAAACCTGCTTCTGGTAGGTTTATTTGGGAGGGTGCGTTCACCTCGGCAATAAAACTAAAAGTAAAGATGCTGGTTTTTGTCAGCTTTACAACAAAAAGTTGTTTATCTCTTAAAGAACCTGCCGGATTTAAAATTTCGTCATGTCCCGAAGTATGCGTTTCGTAATCACCCTTAATCTTCATCCTGAACTTCGCATCGGGAAATTTCGAAGTTATCATGGCGCCATTGAACGGAGTTGCTATAAACTCTTCTTTTGCATGGCCAGGCTTCATCTGCCAACCATTGAGGTGGTCGAAATCATGCGTAATAATTACCTCAACCTTTTCGCCTTCAAGCACCTTGAAGCTGGTAGAAACCTCCGGGGATGATACCGATGCCTTTGTCAAAATTTCAAAAATATGCTTCTCATGCTTATAAATCCACCTGCAATGGCTTAAACCCATCTCAAAAGCTGATGGAACACCGAGAAGGTGGTATTGTCCGTTGATATTCACAAAAATGCGCTGGCCGGTTTCAAGCCCCAGGTTGAACTGGCCCGAATGAACCGACAACAACACATTGAAATTGGTGTTTCCCTGCGAAAAGTGCGAATTAAAAACTCCGGATAGGTATGGGTTGGTCGAAACTATTCCTTCGTGGGGGGTAAGACCTAAGTTGGCCTGCAGAATGATGCCATGCGGGCGGTCAACCAACAGTTCTTTTTCTTTTAAAACAACATGGTTATTGTTGCCACAAAAAAATGACAGGATGCTGTCTTCATTTTTTTCGATGTGCCTCCAATCAGGTTCGAAAAAACTCTTTAGCTCAGTTTCGGAAAGGGTTTCAGCCAGAAGAAATGGGGACATATTGAACAAGTTTCTTTCTGGTCTGAACCAAGTGGAATTTTCGGGCAATGCTACCTGTTCCCTAAAGCTGGCAAACAGGCCTGATAGCAGGCTGAGATCTGCTCCTGATGATGCTTCGCTATGATTGTGCATGAAAAGGGCCGAGAAAGAGAAAATTTGTCCTTGACCAGGCTTCAGATTAGCTGGCTTTGACTGCAACGCAACAAGCGACGACTCCCCTGCATACTCACCCAAAAGGGTTTCAACGTTTAAGGCTTCAGGAATGGAGGTTTCGCGAAAGCTTTTTCCATAAAAGACCATCCCATCGGTGCAAGCCGAATCTGCTCCGTTGCTGCAAGCTATCATGAGCCACGGATTGCCTGTGGGCTCTTTCATGTTTTGGCGGCAAACTACAACCTTACCAAATAGCACATCAGCGAAAATTCTCCTTTCAACATACTGGCTTACATAATATTCGTTCACCAGGCCTGCAGTGGCTTGTTTTAGGCCAACATCCTGGAGGTAAACTAAATCGGCTTTTACATCTGCTGTTGAAGTGTTTTCAACTTCAACAGCCACATTCCAACTGGTTCCGGTTTCCGACAGGCGAAATATGCCTTTGTAATATAAATCATGATAAATTCCTTTGAAAAAGAATCCGGCGTTAGTTACACAAAATTCACTTAGGCTTTGAGGCCCCAACAATGGTATAAATTGGATTGAATCAGAGTGCAACCGAAGATAAAGGTTGGCGCCATTTCGTGAATATGCATTGGCTGGCATCATGCTGATTCTGATCGGATCGGCCTCAATGCTTTTAATAGAGCCTGTGGGCAAAAGGTCAACCCTCAAACCCGAATTGTTCTCAATTCTCATTCAATACTTTTTTTTGATTATTGTGGGATTGTGGTTTTCATGGATTTTCGAATGAACTTAGAACTCACCTTATTACCTCAGGTTCATCCTGATTTTAAACTCGTTCTTGTGTAAATGCTTGTAGGTTAGTACGATATGGCCTGAATGATTCGCCATACCCATCACTGTTCCTTCCGGTTCAATTTGAATGATATTCTGGAGGTTTTCCCCTTCAAGAACTAGTTCCCCTTCAAGGTCGCGGTCGCCTTCAAGTGTAATAACTACCTGGGTTCCCACTTTTTCAATTCCAAGGATGTTTGAAGTGGTGTGAAGCAGCCTAATCCCGCTGTCAAGTTCGAGACATACAGGTGTGACTAATCCATAGAGTGCGGGCCAGGTTAACCTTCCTCCCGAGAACGGAATAGAAATGGTTTTCCCGTTTTTTGGATGGGTGTATTTAACCTTGGATTGGTGCTCTTCGTTGTGGTAGTTTGCCACAAAGAGTAAGGCACGACCATCTTCGCAAAATCGTTGTCTAATGATGATGTCTTCATTATCTGCTTCAGCATGACTCAGTGTAGCGCCCGATCGTTGGATCAGGGCTTTGTAAACCGGCTTATGGCCTTCGGTGTCGAATCCTATCCAGGTACCCAGATGAAGCAGGCTTCCCTTTCCGGTTTTAATGGCAATGCCACATGTTTTTCCAGTAATCGTCCTGGCAATTATTTCCACTTTGGCAGGCAAAATTTCAGGGTAAATCATCTGAGGGTTGGCGCATTTGATATCTTCAAAGCCAAGTATGTCAACCAATGGTGATTCAATCCTTTCGGTGGCGACAGGCTCAACGGCCAAAGCGTCTCGAATAATTGTACAGGGTTTTTGCAACATGTCGCGGTCGGGAAGGTTTGGAAACACTACCAGGTTGAAACCTGCCTTCAGTGCCTGCACAATGGTTTCCTGGTCTTTGGCGTTCATCTCATCGGTGCAGAACAACCATACCTGTTTGTAATGACTCAACTGTTCTGGTGAAGATTGGGTTAAGTCGGCCATGTCGTAATCTACATTGAGCACCTGCAAGGCTTTCAGCAATCCGTCGTAATAAGCCGGTCTTCTGATCGACGAGGGCCTGAACTGCAGGCCCGATGCGCCTGTTTCGGGTCGCTCCAGTTCGGTGGCATAGTAGGGTGGGTAAAACAGCACACACACTTCTGCCCTTCGTTGTGCATCTAGAATGATATCGCTGCATGTTGTCAATAATCGACTCAACTTCCTTACAGGTTCGAATGCGCTGGTTTTTTCGCCATTTGCCGTAAGCGGTGTGAACCAGTAAAATGTGTCGCCCGAATATCCTTTACGTGGCGGGTTTTTACCCTGCGAAAACATGTAGTAGTTCCAACCAGTAAGACCGTTGGCTATACTGGCCTTGTAAAAAAGTTCCATCTCGCGGGGGTTGGTTACTACATGGAACTCTCGCGATCCGCATTGGAATTCCGCTGCAAAAAGCGGCCCCGAACCTTGCATGGCCAGGGTGATGTCATTTATGATCCGGTCGTCGTGCATGTTGCGGTACGACACAAATTCGGGAATGTGGTCAACCCCGAAAATGATTTCGCTGCGCTGGCTGTACAACTCCTCGTACATGGTAATGTTTACCGGAAATTCATAGCCCGAGCCATAGATCCAACCCGGCAGATTATGATAGAGGGGAACTGTAACGCCCCTTGACCTGATTGCGTGAACCAGCATTTTCAGATAATCGCCAAAATACACGCGCCAGAAACAATGCCAGTCATAATCTCTTGCCTTATCAGCCTTCGAGGAATAGGGAGTCTTGCTGTCAGGGGGGAGTAATACATCCTGAAATCGGGCATAGCAGGTATCCCATGTGGAATTGAGCAGGCCGATGCTGTGGTACTTTTGTTTTAAAAATTTTACAAACCTTTCCAACACATCGCCTGAATAGTCAGCGCCATGAGCCAACCAGGCGAACACACCAATCTCGTTGCATACCTGCATCATGATCACCGGGCCGTTGTTCGAAGCCTGATTCCGTGCTATCAGGGGCATGATCTGATTGTACCACGAAGTCACTTTTTCGAGAAAAATAGGATGAAACAGGTTCACCCAATCTCCACCAATGAATTCGCCATTGCTGTTTCGCACCCTCAGTTGGTCTTCGTACTCTTGAAGCAGCCAGTCGGGCAACCCGGCACCCCTGAATTCGGCGAGAATGTAGGGTCCGGGCTTTAAAATGCAGGTCAAACCATATTCCTTGCATTTGGCCAGCCACCCTTTTAGATCGCGCTCCGGGCAGGTAACGCCATCAAAATCAAATACTCCTTCAGTTGGTTCGTGCCAGGCCCAGGGAACATAGGTGCTGATGGTTGTCAGGCCGGCCTCCTTGGCCCCTTCCAAATGTTTGCTCCACAACTCTTTCTTAATCCTGAAATAGTGAATCTCGCCGGAGTTCAAAAATGTTTTACGGCCATTGAGCCAGAAACTTCCGTTTTTTACTTCAAAAGTCATATTGTACTTGTAATCCTTTTTTACACTTTGTAAATTGGCAATAGTATCCTATGGGTTTTATTGGTTTTGTTGCGCATGAACATGATTACTCATCCGTTTTGCCGTTGTCTGATTTTTGTTGTTGGTTTCTTGCCCTTAATAGATCCTTTATTTCCATTGTTCTCCGGTCGGTCAGGGAATATCCCAGAATGAAAATTATAGAAAAAATACTAAGAAGCACCGGTACTCCAATTTCGACAATCCTCATCATCCTGAGCGTGTGTGAGGACTGTTTTTTAAGGGGTGCTACTTTTTCGAGCAACCTGTCGATCTCATTTTGCAAGGATGTTTCATAGCTATGCATTTCAATCTCGCTTAAAGCCTGTAGTATTCGTCCGGTGCTTTGAGAAAGGTTAAGGTAATGGCTGCTGGTATTTTCGCTTTCTGTTGATTTTAAGTTGAAGTGCAGGTAAAGGTCAAAAACTGCAAACCTGGAGCTATGCATTTTTACCTGCTGTAACAAATCTGAAGTTTCAGTAAATAAGATCTGGGTCTTACCGAGGTCGTTTCTGCTCGCAGCCTCGTTCAATTCGGCTTCAATCCAGGTAAGTCTTTCGGAGATGATGGTAGTAATCGTTTCCTGGTCAAAAATAAACTGACGACTTTTTTGCAGTAGGCCAGGCAGTTCAGCAAAGGATTTTGAGTTAAGCTCATTGAGTTTTTTTCTTGTTAAAACCTGAAGATCCCTTATCTGGGTTCGAGCTTCCTGATTGAGCCTGATAGCTGCATTCCGGACTGTTGTCAAGTCGGTTTGATTTTCTGCAACCATCTCTGTTTGTGCAAAGTTTTTGAGCGACCTTAAGCGAGATTCTATTCGGTCAACACGCGTAACCTGTGTTTCATCGAAAAGTGTAAGCACAATCAATGCCCCGGCAACAAAACTGGCAAGCGCGGTTCCCATTTTGATAAACCACCAGAAAATTGAATAGAAACTTCCTTCGTTGCGAATTCCGGTATTCAGGTCCTCCTCATCGCATATATCGCCAATCATCGAGGGGCCAAGAGTGAAAAAGAAAAGCATACCCGCCGAAAGCAACACCGTGGGTATAACTATCAAATAAGGATACTGTGGGTTGTAGCACACGATTTTCGACAATTGAGCAAGAACCATAAGTGCAATCGAAAGCATTAAGGTTTTGCGCTTGCCCAGCCTTGGACTGATAATGTTAAGGGGGAAAACGGCCAAAAGGCCTGTTATTGCCCAAATAGTTCCATTAATTCCTAACAGGAATGCTCCGGCCACCTTGTCGCCCCCAAAGACGTAGAATATGGGTATATACGAGCCCAGCAGACTCACAAAGTTGAACCCCATAGCCAGGGTAAAGATGGTCAGAGTAAGCAGGATAAAGTTCCGGTTCTTCAGTGTCTTTTTAATGTCGATCCAGAAAGGGGATTTTTTCTGCCTTGCGATCCTGTGAAAACCCGGTTCGCGAAGGGAGAAGAACCACCACAACGACAATGGCAAAAGAATCAGAGCAACCAATATTGAGACATAGCGCATACCATCAACCTCAGTTCCTCCCACACCCCTGAATATTTCCATATTTGCCAGGGCAAAAAGCCAGGGAGTACTCATTGCGAAGAGGTTACCCACAAAGCTTTTTGCACTGAACAGTCGTGTACGCGCGTGGGGGTCGGTAGTCATTTCCATTCCCAGCGACCCATGCGGAATTTCGAAGATGGTGGTTGAAGTAAAAAAAAGTATCAGGGTAACGAGCAAGTACGAAAGTTGAAACCATTGAAAAGCCTGCTCAGTCGGGAACCAGCCTCTTACAACTGAACCTTGCGGAATCCACCAGATTACCACGAAAAACAATGCTACCAGAAGTCCCCCAACCAATATAAATGGCCTGCGTCTTCCCCAGCGTGTTCGGGCGTTGTCTGACAAATGGCCTATCAACGGGTCGGAAACTGCATCCCACAAACGGGGTATAATCAAAATCACACCCAGCCAGAATGCGCTTAGACCCAGGCTGATGTTTCCCATCAGGCCAACAAGAATACCGGTAATATTGAACAATGCAATGGGAATGATACCACCGGAACCGTATGCTGCCAGTAGGGGAAACTTTAGTTTTTCGTCCGTTGCTGCCAATTGCCTCTTTTCTGGTTCATTCTCCAACATGGTCTTTCGTATTTTGTTGTCAATAATAAATTACCACTTCAGCCGGAAACACACCCACAACGATTTCGTTATTGGTAAAATTTCTTGTTTCGTGGCCGTTAATAGTTACTCTTACCGGCAGCCTCGAACCGTTGAAGTTTCTAATCCGGATTCCATTTTGAGGCAGTTGGACATCTCCCCGGATTGAGAAAGTATAGCTTTGGTTGTGTTTTTTTACAGCATAAGAAATTTCGCCAAAGTGCGTCGGTAAGTTTTCTACCGAAATACCTTTTGGGTAATCAATCCAATCCTGACGAAGCCCTGCTCCAAGATTCAGGGTGCCATTAAGCTCGTCTTCGAATACGAATTTCGACCTGACCGCATTTATAAAGTCACTTCCTACCCAGGTATGTGGCATGTCGCCAATGAAACGCGGAATACGGTATTCTCTCCACACCACTTCTGCCCAATGGTACCATCCCTGTGGGCGTAGGTCATCAAGGAAGAATTCGGTGAGTTCATGGGCAATTTCTGGCTTTCCTTTAAAAATGAAGGTTCCAATAGCCCGGGTTTCGTATGGTGTATAGTTCGACCATTCGAGCTTCCCATCGCGGCGATCTCTGAAAAATTGCAGGTAACGATCAAAAGTATTGTAAAACTCCGGTCGTGGCAGATTCTGCATTTCATTGGCCGGCCAAATTGCGATTGTGGTAGATGTAGCATCAAAATCGCCAAGTTCAACGCAGCCCGGAATAAAATCGATGTTTCGGGTTTGCATGGCAAGCCTTATGGAGTTGTATAGGTTTACCCTGAAGGTGTCGCGTATCTGTATAATGTGCTCGTATTCTGCAGTGTTGCCCAAAATACGTTGCACCTCGGCAGCATCCTTCAAGCCTTTCATTACGAAGAAGTTGTCCCAATATGAGTGCATAGGGTGGGCAGAATAACCTTCATGACTGATGGATTCAGGCACGATTCCGTAATAAGCCCTTATACTGTCGTTGCCCAGCCTGAAATGATCGGTAGAGCGTTGGGCAATTAAGTACTCCATGTACTTTACAGCCTTAAGGATGTTGTGGTTTTTAGTCCTCAGAAAGGTCGTGTCCTTGGTGTAATCAAAATATTCTTTAATAAGGAAAATCAGCTGCCCTGGGCTGTCGTGTTGCGGAACGGGGTCGGGCCCGCGAAAATCGACCACGCATGGTACCTTTCCGCTTTCGTATTGATAGGGAGTAAACCACTCGATAAATTCACGGACCTCGGGTGTAATACCTGATTTAAGAAGGGCGGAGGATGTAAGCGAACCATCGCGAATCCAGCTTCGTTCGTAAGAACGAGAGCCGGGCTGAATTCCGGCAAAATCTCTGTTTACAAGAATGTAAAAAAGATTGGCTTTGTAGGTGTTTATTATTCTGTTGGCCGATTCGGGCAAGTTAAAACTGATGTGGTCGAAGCGCGAGCGCCAATAAGCAGCCACCTCCTCAAATTCACGTGCAACCTGCTCGTTGGTAATATTCTCGGTTTTGAGCAATTTGGTATGAAATGGCACAACCACAAAAAACTGAGTTTCCTCGCCTGGTTCCAGTCGAATATTATATTTTATCACTCCATTTCCAAGCCCGTGGGGGTCGGTAATGGATTTTTGTTGCGGAAGGGTATTGGTGCGGATAAAATCCACCAGGCTTCCCTGATCGAAGGTTGTTGCCGCGAACAGGTCATATGGTCTCAGGGAATAAACCGTTTTGTTGTCAACAGAAATTTGGCCGGGCCTGATTTCATTAATCGAATTGATTACCCCGGCCCCTCCTGGGAAATTCAAAAACTGGTAATAAGGATTCACCTGATATGGTCTAATCAACAGAAACAACTCAATGTTTTTTGTTTCAGCCGAATTATTTTTCAGGTAATAGCCTATATTGAGACGCGAGTTGACATTGGCTTCGCCAAAAGCGGTAATTCCTGTAACAAACGTTACATCATCGAGATTCCATGTAACCGTTGGAGTAAAGTCTAGCCTCCCCGTTTCCTTCGGGAAACTAAGCGACTGGTTGGCAGAAACATTGTTCCAGTTGTACAACCGGTTGCCGATTCGCAGCATCGGTTCTATTGAAAACAGCCCTTTATCCACCTCTACCTGGCCGTCTTCGCAAATCAGCGCTTCTCTGAGGTCGTTGTTCACGCCTGTGGCAGTCCAATATACGGCCTGTTCCAAAAATTGCCGGGGATAATCTCCGGTAGGGGAGTGCCGGGCTTTGTAAATCAAAAAGTCACTAACAGTCTGTGATTCTTTTATGTCTAAAATACTGAGGTTTTCTATACCAAACGATCGTCGTGATTTCGCTTGTGAAAGGTCTATCCTCAAGTAGCGGGCTTCTGTCTCAGGCATGCGCACAAAACTTGCATCGGTTAGATTTCCAGTAATCGTGTGAGATTTGTGCCAGTTTACGGCATCATTGGAAGTGAAAACACTAAACTTTCCTGCCTGGTGATTTTTGAGCCAATCTATGTGAATGCCACCAAACTCCCGGCGTGTTCCAAAATCGAGCAATAAATGCTGATTCCTGGTATTGCGGCTTTGCCAGGATGTATTTTTTTTGCCATCCAAGACTAAACCGGCGCCCTGGTTTCTGCGCGATGATGAAGCCGTAGCAATGGGTTGGGGATAAGTTTCGAGTCTTGGTGGAAGTTTTTCGAATCGAAGGTCGTCAATCCAGATTGTTCCTTTGCCTCCAACAAAAGATGCCACAGTAAACTCGATCCGGTCAGCCCTCCTTAAAACCCTGTCTTGGGTCGGCCCCCAGGCAAAGGTTACATGGCGGTTGCGGATGCGTACTTGTGTCCACTCGGTAGGAAATTCATAGTTTCGTTTATTAACCCACCACACATTGTGCCCCGACTCGTCGATAAACTTAATCTCTAAAGTGTTTGAAGGTGATTCGGCTTTTATCCAAAATGTAAATTCGTAGTTTTCGGGAATGTCAAGTGGAAACCATTTTTGAATGCCCCCGAAGCCCATACCTCTGGTAAAATCGTAGTCGAAACGGATAGCATTGCCCGTTTTTCCGGGTTCAAGCGAAATGCGCCCTTCAAACGCTTCCGATTTTAACAGCTCCCAACCTTTTAAAGCTTCAAAATCATCTAATAAAACACTTTGGGCATTCAGAGTTAGTGAAATTACCACAAAGGTTACAAGTGCAAGAGCTTTTTTAATAATTCCGATTCTCATTTAATGAAATGTTATTGTTATTGATGAACAACATGCTGATTCATTATTTTGGCAAAATGCTGAGGGTTTTAATTTTTATATTCAAAACCCAATCTCGAAAGACCTTTCTGAATGATTGGGTCTTTCATTACATAGTTCCACACGAGACCGGTCCTGAAATTTTCAATCATCATAAGCATCGGGCCCTGCGCAATCCCTATATAATCGGAATTTACCCAATCGACCGTTGGGTTAAAAGCATCATAAAATCCAAATCTTCCCCAAATGCGGTCGCCATAGCGCTCAATCATGTTTCTGGCAGTAGGTATTACTATTTCTGGTGCAAAAGGTAAGGACGATAATGGACCATATGGTGCAATGGTACCATCGTCGAAGTAGTTGTACTCAGGGCTGGTAGCTCCACGTCCGGCATACTCAATAAATTCGTGGCCATTGAAGTTGAACCTCGGTCCGGGGCCATCGCTTGCAGTAACGCCCCATGTAAGGGCATCATAGCCTACCCAGCCGTGAGGATTGTCAATGGCATATCGCTGTTGCGACAAAGTAGCTCGTCGACTGTTCTCGAAGTAGCAAATGCCTTTTTCTCTCATAAAGCTATCTGCCAGACCTCTGAAGTCGATATAGGCATGTGCAAACTGATGCCCAAAAAGCGGTGGGAAAGCCACATGCTCCAAACCCTCATAGTAGGTATGCCATTTGTATCCGCTCAGCCAGGCTTCGTAACTAACCTCAGCATTCTCCATACCCAACCCTGCTGCCAGAATGTATAGGAAGAGCGCCTCGCTGTACCCTTTCCAACCCATGTGGTGAAATCCTTTTTCGGGATACCAGCCCATACCTATGGTATTGGCAAATTCGCCGCCCTCAGGAACAATCATAAATTCCCATTCGATACGGTTTAACAAATATTCTGCAAGCCTGCGGATTTCCTGTTCGGTTTCGTTTTCCTGGTTGTAGTAGTTGCGCGCAAACAAAACGCCCATCATAAGCAACCCAGTGTCAACGGTCGAAAGCTCGCATTCAAAGTGTCGCTTGCCTGTTTCCATACTCAAAAACCTATAGTAAAACCCTCTGTAACCGGAGCTTACAGATTCGGAACTTTGTTCGGAGTTTGCAAAGAAATTGAGCATGTTCAAAGTAATTTGTGCAGCTCTTTCGCGCGTAATCCAGTTTCTTTCAACTCCAACAGCAAAGCTGGCCAACGCAAAGCCCGAAGCTGCTATGTTGGTGGGTGCCCCCGGTGCGAGTCGGTCGGGTACAATACCCCATTCAGGATGATAATTTTGCAGAAAATACTGAAATGTGAAAAATTGAATGGAGTCAAGCATTTTCTCATCCTCGGCGGTAATCGGGAAATCTATACTTCCGAAAGACTTGAATTGCTGGGCAGGTTCCCTTTTGCAGGATCCTAAGGTGAAAACCAGAAGAAGAAAAAGAACTGCAATTTTCATTTTTTTAAAGTTTATTTTTCGAATTGTTTTGAATTTTGATTTTTAAGGCCATACCTGTGGCTGTCCCGCTGTTGGCCGGGTTTTAAAATATCTTTGAAAATTTTATAACCTGTTGCTTAACAGGATATTGAACTATCCTGGCTGAATGCCGATTTCCAGGCAAATTGTTTAATAGGTGAATCCCAATGCATCCAATCCCCTTCTTACATTTTCATTGCGCATAAACAAGTTCCAGATAAGTCCGGTGCGGTGGTTCTCGATCATAATGATGATAGGACCCTGGTCAATGGCCAGGTACGACCTTGCAAACCACAGTGAAGTCAGGTTGAAAGCATCATAAAAACCATGCGGTCCCCAGATTCTGTCGCCAAGCACATAATAGAAAAACCTCAATGCCTGCATGCTGTACTCGGGGGTAAATGGCATTGAAGATAAAGCAGCCGTAGGTGCAATAACCCCAACATCGTTTGTAGGAGAACTGGCAGTATAGCCGCCTTCAATATCGCTGGCAGTTAAGCCCCAGACATATTCCGAATATCCAACGAAATTTCTGGGGTTGTCAATACAATAGGCCCTGTTTATTCGGGTGTGAGCCACTAATTGTTCCCAGTAATGGGCATACCTGTCGCGCAGGTTCCTGGGGTCTAACCCAAGAAATGAGTAATGGGCGAAAAACAATGGACCGCCAAGTGTAGGCCCTAAAGGGAGCCTTATTCCGTAAAAAGTTTGATTGTTTACCATCGGATATCGTCCGTTGCGGGCCCAGCCCTGATGGTAAACCTCTGCCGGGATGGGATGGGTAGGCGAACCTGCCGCCAATACATAAACCATCAGAGCTTCGTCCCAACCACCAATTTGATGGTTCATTGCCCATCCGAAATTGGGCGACCAGTGCCAATAAAGAACATTTTCATTGTTTCGCCTGAAGAAGCTCCATTGCACATTTTCATACATCTGCTGAATGATTGGCACGATGGTTTGCTCTTCGGGGGAGCCGTTTCGGAAGTATTCCTGAACAGCCAGCAATCCCTGCATAAGGAAAGCAGTTTCTACCAGGTCGGCCCCATCGTCGCGGGCGCTGAAGGGTATAGTGCGGCCTGTAGTACCGCTCATCCAATGTGGAAATGCACCATGGAACTTATCGGTGTTCGGCCGGTTCAGGAAATTAACTATGGTACGAATTCGTTCAAAACCTTGCTGCCTTGTGATAAAGTTTCGTTCAATACCAACCAATATAGCCATCAGGCCAAATCCGCTTCCGCCCATGGTAACCAGATCGCCCGAACCGGAACGTTCCCGTATTAACCCTGACACAGGGTGGGCATAATCCCAGAAAAAGCGGAAGGTTTGCTGTTGAACCAGAGTAAGTAGTTCTTGGTCGGTAATAATCGGGAACTTTGGTGTACTGTCGATTCGGGTTCTGAAACCGAAAGAGTAATCGCCCGAAATATTCCCGCCCAGATTTTGCCCCGGAAAAATTGTAAGCCTGTAGAAGGAGAGTGGAGCTACGGGTTGGGATGGTTTGATAATCAGCCATTTTCGAGTCGGGTCGAAACGATGGTGATAACCTGCCCCGAATCCGCTGAGGATGAAATCCCCTATATTGAACCGGTTTGTATCGACTGGTGTGTTGAATCCAACCCTTATTTCAACATTCCGGAAATCGATTTCGTTAATAGTTGTTTGATTGATAACATGTCGGTTGTTTACAAAAACCGAATCAATTTCTATTTCCGGAACAACGCCATTAGAATCATTTTCCCGACAGGAACTCAAAACGGCCATCAGAAAGAACACAACAATCAAAACAATTTTCATAACATAGGCAGGGATTTGTAACGGGAGCAATACAGTGTACTGCTCCCGTTCTAAAAGCTTTATTAATTTGTGATTTGAGATACTTCTGCGTCGTAGAGCGCTTTTACTTCGGCAGGAGTTAGAGCCCTGTCGTAAACGCGGAACTCATCCAGAGCACCCATAAACCATCCCATCCAAGCATCCGTTGCTGGAGGTGTGGCCAGTCTTGGCCTCCATGCCCCAAAATTGATCACATCGGGATTATGAAATGCGAGAGGTCCAAGCGGAAGACGAGGAAGAATATCTGGCGGACCTTCCCAACGATCTTCAACGCCAGGGTTGGTGGTTACTTTTGCCCCGTTGAGGAACATTTCAAACTTCGAATTGGTTTGATTGTACGTAAGGGTAATGTACAACCAGCGGTTGATTGCAAGACTAGGGTGGGAAAAACCCGTATGCTGCCCCGACCAAATTGCTCCATGCTTCAAGAAGAATGCCCGGATGTTAAGAGAGTCGGATGTTGCAGACGTGCGATCCAAATGGATTTTTAGATTGCCCCAAAACAGGTCATCACTTCGGCCTATTTCGAAGATTGTGGGAACCGGATCGCCGGTAATCCGAGGCGACCTGAGCCAGAATGAAACAGTAAAGGAAGTCAGGTTTCTCAGCGGGCTTCCTGCGGGCAGCGCATACGAAAGATGCGCGTTTGCAGCGCCCTGATATGCCTGATTGCGACGCGCAGGGATAAATGTAACACCCGGGCTGGCAGTAGGAGTTAGGTTGGCAATTCTCTCTACAGCTGAGCGATCGAATGGCCAATGAGCTACTAAGTCTGCTGTGGCAATGGTGTTGGGATCGATTAGGCCACCAACGCCATTTTCATTTTCATCTCCGCACGAGGTAAACACCAATGCAGGAACCAAAAGCATTCCAAGCAGAAGTGCAGTTTGTCTTCTAAAAAGATTTTTAATCATAAGAATTTGGGTTAATTGGTTAAACAAAAAGGAACTATCAATTAGTATCCGAAGTTTTGAGTGAGGTTTGGGTTAAGTTGCAACTGGGCAGCAGGTATTGGAAACACTTCGTGAGTACCGGCCCTGAAACCTAAAGGTCCTAAAACTGTTGCAGCCTGCCCTGTTCGAACCAGATCGAAGAAGCGATCCTGTTCCATGGCCAACTCTGCCCGGCGTTCGTCCCAAATAAGCTGGCGGGTCAATCCGGTCAAATCTGCCAGCCCTGCCCTTCTGCGAACCATATTTACAGCATCAAGGGCAGTTACCCCACTTGTTAAGGGCACCGAGGCTCCGTTGAACAGTGCTTCGGCGTGCATTAGAAGTATGTCTGAATAACGCAGAATTCTGACATTATGGTCAAATCCGTAACCGTTGAAAGCCCAGTTGTTGTGAAATGATGGGGTGTAAACTTTTCCGTTGTAAACTGGGTTGGTTACACGCATCATAATGCTGTCGCCTTCGGGGGTTTTGGTTCCCCTGAACAACAAAGTGGTAAAAGGCCTGATAACTTCGCCCCTTGCAGTAAAGAAGTTCATCAAATCCTGGCTGGGGACGTTAAAACCCCACCCTTGCATGTTGCCTGGTGCGTTGCCACGTGGACCCTGAACAAAAGCATACTCTATAAAAGTTGCTGGCCCAATTGTATTTCCAAGGGTAGAACTTTGAATCTCAAACAAGGACTCGCGGCTGTTTTCACCGTCAATACTGAATACTTCTCTAAAGTTGTCCACAAGGCCGAAGCGCCCTGATGCAATAATCCGGTTAGTAAGCGAGGCGACAGAATCCCATTCTGCCTGATACATGTGTACCTTAGCCTTAATGCCCATAGCGGTATAGCGGTTTATTCGCCCGGCCCAATCTCTCGGGTAGGCTGCTGGCAACACGGCCATGGCATCGAGCAGGTCTTTTTCAATAAATGCGTACAGTTCCTGGGTAGTGGCTTGCCTGGCTGAAGCCAGTTGTGCCGGAGTCATAATGGTGTCGATGATAGGTACCCTGCCAAACAACCTTGTAAGATTGAAATAAGCGTAAGCCCTAATTACTTTTGCTTCTCCCTGACACTGCATGGCATATTGCCTGTCGGCTGGATTCATCAAGGCTGCATAAAACAAAGGCATCTGGTGAATTGCAAAATTGGAAGCGCTCACAATATCATAGAATCCTGTCCAAAGGCTGTTTACAAGGGGGTTGGTAGGAGTATGGGTGAAGGAATCAAACTCAATCATAGGAGGGTTATCCCCGGGCGTACTACCCTTGTATGCATTATCTGAAGTGATCTCAAATGCGCCAACATATGCAAAAGCATGTGCGTCGAAACTGCGCATGCTGGCATAGGCCGCACTCACGGATAGAAAAATATTCTCAGCTTTGCTATAATCAATGCCTGTAATGGGAAGGGTTCCCTCGGGCCTGATATCCAGAAAATCCTGACAGTTTGTAAGTAGAAGAACTGACAGTAGAAATATTATTGATTTTACATGTTTCATAGCTGGCTATAATTAAAAGTTTGCCCTAAAACCAAACGAGTAGATGGCCTGCATGGGGTGCACCGAAAAATCTACCCCGGAACTGATGGGTGATCCAGCAATTTCAGGGGTGAATCCGTTGTAAGTGAAGAAAGAGAAGGGCCTTTGGGCAGTAGCAAAAATTCTTAGCCCTGGGATAAATCTGAAGTTTTCGAAGGTGTAACCTATCTGAATGTTTTGGATTCGGATGAATGAGCCATTTTCAACGAAAAAATCATTTGCCTGCTGTGTAACTGAAGAGTTCATTGCCTCGGCCGAGGGGTAAGTTTGTGACCTGTTTGCTGGTGTCCAGCGGTTTTCAACAAAGTCGAGGTCATAGTTGCCATCGGCAAAAATATCGCGCATCATCCGCTTGGCGTTCAGAATTTTATTACCAACCTGGCCGTAGAGCGACAAGTTGAAATCGAAGTTGTTGTACTGCAGGCCGAAGTTTACACCAGAAATAAGCCATGGGTTCGGGCTTCCAAGAAACACCCTGTCGTTGTCGTTAATAACCATATCGCCGTTTTGGTCGCGAATAATAAAGAATCCCCTGTCGGGAATCGGGTGGCTTACCGGGTGGCGCAAGGCATGAGCTTCAGATTCGAACACCCCTTCTATTTCAAAACCATAAAAGGAACCTATGGGTCGGCCAACCTGGGTGCGGGTAGTAAAATTTCCCCTTACAAAAGCTCCCGGAATAAAGTCGCGTCCGTCGAGTTCCAAAACCCTGTTGTGGTTTACCGCAGCGTTGAAACTAATGCTGTAGCTGAGTCTGTCGGAAACCTCGTCGTGCCAGTTGAGCATCAACTCCACACCTGCATTCAACACACTTCCATTGTTTGAAAGCAATTCGGCTACACCACCACCAATTGCAATAGGTACAAAAAACACTACGTTTCTGGTAGTACGGTGATAAAAATCCAAATCGCCCGATAAATTGGGATTTCGTGCAACAAAATCTACTCCCAGGTTAAATTCGCTTACCACTTCCCACCTAAGGAAGTTTTGCAAAACGGTTTGTGCCCCGACACCATCTATCAGACGGTTGCCAAAAATTCCGGAGCTTCCCGGTCCACCCCTGCCTATGATGAATTCAGAGTTGGCCGGGATGTTGTCGTTGCCCAATAGGCCCCAACTTGCCCTGGCTTTCAGGTGGCTAAACAAGTTCTGGTTGCTCATAAAATCTTCACGCGTCAGGTTCCAGCCCAGCCCAATGGATGGGAAATAGCCCCATTTTTCCTGATACTTTGAACTTCCGTCGGCCCTGAATGTAACCGTGGCAAAATAGGTGTTGTCAAAGTTGTAAGTTCCCCGGGTAAAGAATGACAGGCCATGAAAGCGTCCGCCTCCATCCCATGCGTTGCGATCGCGAGCCGAACCCGTAACAAGGTATTTTGACGGATCGTCGATTCCGGCAACATTGATGGCCGAACCTCCTAAAAATTCATTGCGCTCAATGCGGGTTGACTGCCCAAGCAATATGCTGAAGGTATGGCGATTTATTGCGTTTGAGTAGGTGAGCAGATTGTCCAATATTTGCCTCGAGGCATTCCCGGAGACCTTGTTTAATGTGCTTGAGCGAACTCCCTGCGAGCCGCCAACATTGAATGCCGGAGTAAAATTCCTCTGGTTGAACGATGAGATTGACTGGTTGTAGGAAGTCCGGAATGTCAGGCGGTCTTTTATCGGGTAAAACTCGGCATAAGCACTAAGGATTAACTGATTACCCCTTTCAAAATTTTCAGGATAGTATGCTGAGGCAAAAGGGTTGCCGTATTGATTTCCGAAACCAAATTGTTGAGGAGAACCGAATCTAATTGGAAATGCAGCGGTGTTTGTTTCGTCGCGAACCGGATAAACCGGAGGATTGACAAAGGCTTGCATGAACGCCCCATCGTTGGGGCTGATTTGGTCGTGTCGCGAAATGATGGAATTCACGCCAATTTTAACAAACTCATTTACGGTCTGGTCTAACCTTGCCCGGAAATTGAACCGTTGAAAGTGGTTATCAATGCTCATGATTCCTTCCTGGTACAGATAACTTCCTCCAATGGAATAATTCGTGTTTTGGTTTACGCCCGAAATATCGAAAGTATGGTTGCTCATGGGAGCTATTCTGACCAACTCGCGGTACCAATCTGTAGAGGCAGGAAAATCCGCAGGATTTTTCGGCGCAAAGCCAGGTATGTTTGCATTGGCTTCATTGAATACTTCAATATACTGCTCGCGCGAGGCAAGGGGCATTATGTTTACAGGAATTTGAAAGCCAAAGGAACCTTCGTAGCTTACCGAAGGGCGGTCGATACGTCCCCTGCGGGTCGTAACCAAAATTACACCGTTAGCCGCTCTAACCCCAAAAATTGCTGCGGCCGAGGCATCTTTCAGAATGGTAATGTCTTCGATATCGTTGGGGCTGATAAAATCTATATTGTCAACAAAAACGCCATCGACAACAAAAAGGGGATTTGCAAAATCGCCTATAGATCCAAGACCCCTGATTCGTACTGCCGGCCCGCGCCCGGGAACCCCGCTTTGTATTATATGTACGCCCGCTGCTTTACCTTGCAATGCCTGAAGTGCATTGGCTGTGGTTTGTCGCGAAAGGTCTTCGCCGGAAACCCGGATAATAGGTGCAGTAAGATCGCGTACACGCTGAGTGCCATAACCGATTACCACTACCTCGTCAAGGGCAGTAATTGTCGGGTTGAGTGCAATCTGAAAAACAGTTTGGTTTGCAACTACCACTTCCTGCAAATCGAATCCAACAAAAGAAAAAACCAACACTTGTTCGTTGGGTAAAATCTCCAATTGAAAGTTGCCGTCAATGTCGGTTACTGTACCTTTAGTTGTACCCTGGATAATCACGTTTACTCCTGGAAGGGTTTCACGTGTGATGGCAGAAGTAACAGTGCCCCTGACAATTCGTTGCCCGTTGGCATAGAATGCAAGCACTATCAAGGCAAAAAATAGAAAAAGATGCCTTTTAATTTGCTTAAAACAGGAATGCTCCATAGGCTTAATGATAATGTTTGGGTTTACATATTGTGGGTCAAGTGTAGCTGGTTTTCTAAGGGTTGCGAAAACAGGTTCGGAATTTGAGTGCAAGATATGCTAACACCGAAGGGAAATGCAAATTATTTACACCCACACATATACTTCATACAAAAAGTAGGTTATTAAGCTACCTACGCATTTCCTACGCGATGTTTTCAATTAGAGAATTAATGTGTTGAATTCGTGGTGGTTGTAATTAAATATATTTTGCAAAAAGTTTAACGATCAGAACGTACTTCTGTTGAATTCGAAGATAATAAAATTTTTCAGAATGCTAAAATGTACTCGGTAAGGTTTTGGTCGAGCGATAAATTCATTCTTTTTCTGAGCCGGTATCGCCTTTCTTCAACACCGCGTACCGATATATTGAGCAGGGGGGCGATTTCTTTTGTCGAAAGGTTTAACCTGAGATAGGCACAAAGCCTCAGGTCACTCGGTGTAAGGTCGGGATACATGTTTTTGAGCCGTTGGAAAAAATTCTCATGAGCCTGGTAAAATAACTTTTCGAAATGCTCCCAGTCCTGATCGCTTTGAAAACTGCTGTCAATTAACCTGTGCAGGCGAGCAAAATATTTTTTCGGAACAGCACGGCCAAGTTCTTCTTTTTGAGAAGCGATTTCTTTTTGAATATCGCCCAGAAGTTCGTTTTTCCTGATAATGGCCATGGTACTGTTTGCCAATTGGGCATTTTTAAATTCGACTTCAGACTGAAGTTTTTCATTCGCCAAGCTGATCAGTTCATTTTCGGCATATTCCTTTTGTCTGAGGGCTTCCAGTTGCTGAGCCTTTAACTCTTCTTCCTTTTTCTTGAATTGACGGCGAAGGAACCTTAACCGGAGAAGCCAGGATACCACAAACACCGCCATAACATAAAATAAGTATGCATAAGCCGAAAGAAACCAGGGTGCTCTGATGCGGAAAGAAACTTGCGAGAAAGGTGTATATATTCCGGAATTGTCAATGGACCGCACATAAAAAGTATAATTACCCGGAGGAAGCCTATGGTAGGTAATGGACGAGCTACTGGTCCAGGCAGACCAGTTATTATCAATGCCAGATAGTTTATATTGAAAAAATGCCCTGTTACCACCTGCCCGCATCGCAAAAAAGCTTATGGTGACATTGTTGAATCCCCGGTCTAAACGTTTTATTCCTTCCCAGCCCATCGTCAATGGAACTTTCTTGTCAATTCGGCGCCAGTGAGTCATTTCGGACAGCGTTGGCTGGCCTCCGACAGGCGGCAGTCTGGTCAACTGATTGAGGTTGAGTATCGAGAACCCATCAACCTGACAAATCAGATGCAAGGAATCGTTTAAGGCAACGATGTTTTCATAGCCACTTACCAGATTAAAGTCGAACATCTGTGGTAGAATCCTGTAAACAAGTCTTGCGCTTCCAAATCTGATATGAAATAGCGCTGCCTCACCGGGTTTAAAAAACCAATATTGGTTTTGGCCAGCACTAACGATCATGTTGGAGCTTACAAATCCGTCAAGTTGAGCAATGATGTCTTCAAATGGAATGAACTTGTTCTCAATAGGATCCCATTGCAAAATGTTTTCGCCCGTCAAAACGACTATGCGGTTATCAACCATAAACACCTTGTTCGTAGGGCTGAAGAGCCCCGACTCGCTTCCAATTCTTAGGGAAGAGATAACTTCCGTAAGATTGGATGAAGGCTGTATTTTGTGAATCCCGGTAAGCGTATGTCCTAACCAGATGTTTCCCAAGTGGTCAACCTCCAGGAATCGTGCCGGCCATCCAAATCCTTCCAAAACATGACTCTGCCGCCATGTATTTCCTGCATTTCGATACACTATCAGGCTGTAGTAGGTACCCTGAACCATAAAATTCCCATAAGATAAGGGGAGTCTTTTCAGATTAAACCCACCTTTTAAATCGCCAACCAGGGTCAGTCTGTTGTTATCAACCCAAAAAGTGCCATCGTTGTGTCCGCAGTACAGGCGCCCGTCAATTTCTTCCAGAAACCAAACCTGACCCTGGCTGCCCGGTATTAAATTTCCACCTGTAATGGCACCAGACAAATCTTTTTCAAAATAAAACAAACCCTGATTGGTACCGATGTAAAGTGTGTTATCAAAAAGGGCTGCATCGTAAACAGTGCCCAGGTTGGGAAGTGTTCTCACAAAAGATTCTACAGGGCTGTTTAAGGCCACATAATCGAGACCGATGTCCATTCCGATCCAGAAATTGTTTTGGAGATCGGCTTGCAAGGCAAGCACGGTATTGTTTTGAAGGGAATTACCGGCATGTAGGTGCCTTAAAAGGTTTCCTGCAGTATCCAATATGAGAACTCCCTTCAATATGGTTCCTATGATCAGGCGGTTTTCAATCAAAATCCCATTGTTGAGCTGATAGTCGCGTAACTGCTTTTCGGCCTGATTATTCCAATTTCTCCATGAGTTCCCGTCGAAAATAAACATTCCTTCGGTACTTGTTCCTGCTAAAAGCTGATTGCCTGGGAGAGAGAAAAGCGCTTTAATTTCAGTTTGGCCAAAGATTTGGCTTCCTGCAACCGGCAACAATTCGTTGTCAAGAACCTCGAACAAGCCTCCATCAATTTCTTGTATAAAAAGCTTTCCGTTGGTCTTAAGCAGAAATAGCATTGGCCCGGGAAGTTCAATTTCCATAAAGTTGCCATTATGGTAACGAAGCAACATGCCAAAACTTTGAAAATATATGGCTCCACCCATCTTTTCAATTCTCCAGAATTCCTCACCTGTAATGTTGATGCGGCCAAGACGGTCTAAAAGAGAATGAAAAACCAGGTTGCCATAAGAATTTTTCTGCCAATAGCCCAGTTCTTCAAATGAACCAGCATAAACTTTACCGTCGATGAGTCTCACTGCCCTTACGGGTGTTCTGAGTGGCATTGGGTACAGCCTAAACTCTGTGCCTCTGAGAGTCAACAGACCATTGGTATTACCTGCAAAGAGATTTCCATTTTCGTCAACTTCAATAGCCCAGTTCTGGTTGCCCGCACCAATCGGGGAGGCATCATAGTGTGATACATGAAGCGAAACATGAGAAAAGCATTTTAACGGGCTAATCAAAAAACTTACTGCCCATATCAATAAGAAATACTTTAAGGGGGCCGACATTGCCATGGTCGAATTGGTTACCAATTTTAGTCAAATTTAGCATTTTTGCGAATTTACAGCCGATTGTATTACGGAGGTTTCCAAGGATTTTTTAAATTTATAGAGTGAAACCATCCAATAGGTGGTCAATATATTTGTATCACTTTAATATCTTTCCTTTTTATTGCAATCTTTAGAAGAAAACTAAATAACTGAGCACCTCCAAATCGTTTGTGGTTTTTATAGAGTCGTGGAATTTCATAGGTTGCAGGTTGAGATTAAAGATTTTTTCCATACTTTCATATTTTTTGCTACGTTTATAACATTGAACATTAACTATTTTGAGTCCTTTTCAATTCATATCAGGTCTGGGCTTTTATTCAGGTATGCAACGATGGAAATGGTTGCTTCTGCTTTTTGCCGGTCTCATTGTTGCCATTTCCCTTTTTTTTACCGACACCTTGGTGAAAAGGATTGCGGCCGACGAGAGGCAGCGGGTAATCTTATGGGCCGATGCTGTTCAGAAGCGTGCCAGCCTGGTAAGCTACACCGAAAGGTTTTTCGAAGAAATTAAATATGAAGAGCGAAAGCGGGTTGAATTATGGGCAATGGCCAACCGCAGGATTATGGAAATGCCATTAACCGCAGATGTGGATTTTGCCTTAGAGGTTGAAATAATAAAATCCAACACCACCATCCCTATCGTAATAGTCGATAATACCGGCCAGGTAGTTGACCACCGGAACCTTGATCCCGGATTGGGCAATCCTACTTACTTCAGCGAAGAGTTGAGAAATTACTTTTCCGAATATCCACCGATTCGCATTCCCGGCATAGAAGTGCCCGGAATCGAACCGCAATATCTGTATTACCGTGATTCGAGGGTTTTTACAGAACTGCGCGACCTCCTTGACGATTTCATTCATTCGTTCATTTCGGAAGTGGTAGTCAATTCGGCCCATGTTCCCGTAATCATCGTCGATAGTGCACACACCAGCATCATTGCCTACGGAAATATTGAAATTCCTTCTGAGTCCGATTCTGCTGCCATTGCCCAGGTTATTGGATCGCTTGCGGATAAGAATCCACCCATCACCATACAGCTGCCGGGTCTTGGTACATGCCATGTGTTGTACGCCAATTCTTTTTTGCTCACCCAACTCAGGTATTATCCTGTGGTGCAGTTTGTTGTGATTGGTATTTTTTTATTAGTTGCCTATATACTTTTCAGTACTGCGCGGCGTGCAGAGCAAAACCATGTTTGGGTCGGCATGTCGAAAGAAACAGCCCATCAGCTTGGAACACCGCTTTCCTCTTTGGTAGGATGGCTCGAAATCCTGAAGATGAAAGAGGTAGATGAGGACACCCTCCGGGAAATTACCAAAGATATCAGAAGGCTCGAAAACATCACTGAGCGCTTTTCGAAAATCGGCTCCCCTGCCAGACTTGATCAGGTAAATGTGGTACAGGCCACCCGCGATGCCGTTGAATATATGAAAAACAGGACTTCACAAAAAGTTTCGTTACAGTTTAATTCTTCGGCCGATACCATTAAGGCTCCGCTCAATACGCACCTTTTCGAGTGGGTCATTGAAAACATCTGGAAAAACGCTATTGATGCAATGAACGGATCGGGCAACATTATGATCCTGATTGAGGAACGGCCTAAACAGGTTATCATCGATTTAAGTGATACCGGTAAGGGGATTCATCCGGGCTACCACAAAACCATTTTCACTCCCGGATTTACGAGCAAGCAAAAAGGGTGGGGTTTAGGCCTGTCGCTGAGCAAGCGAATTATCGAGAACTACCATGGTGGTCGCCTTTTTGTGAAGAAATCTGAACTAAACAAAGGCACCACGTTCCGTATTGTTCTGAAGAAGAATTTGAGGAGCTGAGTTTTCTAAAAAGAAGGTTCTTTTTTTTGAAGGCATATCAACCAAAAAAGTTGAAGTTTTGCCCGCTAAAGGGTAGGGTAGAAGGCATCCTGAATATGATTGATGCGATGTTGCTCACCCATAAACAAAATGCTGATGATATCGAATCGGGCTTCGAGGTCTAGTTTCTTTTGTGCCAAGTAATGGTTGGCAGCCTGAATCAATAGCTTCTGCTTTGTTTTTGAAACAAATTCTTCGGGTTCGCCAAAAAAGGCCGTTTTCCTGGTTTTAACTTCCAGAAAAACCACCACGTCGGCAATTCTTGCGATGATGTCTATTTCCTTGTGGCCGCTCTGCCAGTTTGTTTCAAGAATCGTATAACCGTTTTTCTGTAGATGACCTAATGCAAGGAGTTCGCCTTGTTTACCCGTTTCGTGAAATTCGGCCATGGCTGCCGGTTTAATTTAGGTGATTTCGGTAACCCAAAATTCGTAGTATTCCATTATGGGGTTTGCCAGAAGCTTTTTGCAGGCAGTTTCTGCCATTTCATTTGCTTCCTGGCTGGAGGCAGCCTCGAGTTCGAGGGTAATGTGTTTTCCCATTCTTACATTGGTTATCGAGGGCAAGCCGATATTTTTCATACTGTTGGTAATGGCTTTACCCTGAGGATCGAGAAGGGCTTTCAGAGGCATGATGTTGATTTCGGCGCGGTAGTTCATGGTCAATGCGAAGGTTGGTTTTTCAATTGAAGAAGGAATTGTATCAGGGAAATAACCAAATACAGCAGGGTGATCAGTGCTATGGCCTGAAGGCCTGCGATGGCCAGTGTACCGGCTACCAATGCCAGAAATATGTATCTGACCTTGTTTTGCTTCCAGCTCAGGTTCTTTATTTTGAGCGAAAACATGGGCAATGGCGAAACCATCAATCCGGAAAAGATTACCAGCCCAATGAGCATTGCCGGAATGCTTCCGGTAAAATACAGCACTGCATTGTAAATGACACCCTGTTGGCTGGCAAATGCCAGAACAAAAGGCAGGGAAGCAAAAAAACCGGCATTGGCCGGTGTAGGCAGTCCTATAAAAGATTGCAACTGGCGGGTATCAAGGTTGAAAATAGCCAGCCGTAGCCCGGCAAAAACAGACATGATAAATGCCGAATATGGCAGCAAGGCGATTAGAAGGCTTTGATTCAAATCCTGAGAAGCTATAGAAAGGTAATGATACATGATGGCCGACGGCCCTAAACCAAAACTGATCAGGTCGGCTAAGCTGTCTAATTGAACACCAAGTTCGGACCGGCCACTAAGCAACCTTGCAAGGGTTCCGTCGGCAATATCGAGCACTGCACATATGCCTATCATAATGGCAGCAACTTGCGGCTGGCCTTTTATGGCAAGCACTACGGCAATTGAACCAAGAAACAGGTTCATCAGCGTAACAATATTGGGTATGTGTTTCATGCACGCGCTTAAATGGATTTGTGGCAGGAGGTTCATAACAGTCAACCTGAAAAAATTTATGCGAAGGTAATGGCAAATATGAAAAAAATGCACTGTGAGCCACCTTCTTTTTCCAGGAGTATCTTCAATTTTAGATTGATTTTAGGGGCAAGGCTTCTTTTATATTTTCAGCAACTTCAAGTAAGCCTCCGGAAGTTCTTCTCCAGGGGTTGCCTATCTTGTCAGGTTTGCCCAAATTTCAAAAAGTGTTGAAAACAACCGATGTGCAACTATAAGGTTAAGCACACATTTCACGTTCAGAAAACGTTGCCCGGCTTCAAAGTCGCTTGCAGTATAGGGAGTTCTCAAAACTGCTTGAATGCTTTGCAATCGGCAAAATGGAGTTTCTATTAAAACTTCAAAATTTCTGGAACAAATTGCCATTACCTTTTTAAAAACCGCCCGCTGACATTGCCACGATTGGTTCGGGCAATCACTATATAAACTCCGGGCAGATAATTAGAAACATTTAGCTGAAAACGGTCATGGTTTACTGTATGGCCCTCAATCATCCTGCCATTCAGATCGAAAACCTGTAATTGATTTATTGGTTCAGCACTACGGATTGAAATAATATCAAAGGCCGGATTCGGATACAAGTGGAGCCTTCCAAGGTATTGTTCATGCAGATTTGGAGCGTCAGTCAAAGGTTCGTCAACCTGCAGGGTAACCCAGTTTGGCACCGACAATGAATTGCCATCAAAAACCACATACCGGAGTGAATCAATTCCAAAGAAGCCGGGGTTGGGAATGTAGGTGAAAGAGCCATCGGTTCTGAGGGCAATCCTTCCGTTTTTGGGATTTTCCGACACAAGGGTTATTAAAGTGTTACCGTCAAGGTCAAAGTCGTTGCGTAGGAGACCATTTTCGGCTGGTACAAAAAATGCAGGTGCTGAAGCCTGGAAAAGATAATTGTCCTTGAAAGCAATTGCGCGTGTATTGAACTTTGATTGGTTGTCCTTGAAAACAAAATAAGACTTTTTTAATTCCTCCATTTCCGGAGTGTTTTTTACATAGTGCCACGGTTGCCAGGTGAATCTTTGGTTATGAGTAAACCATGTATTCCTGTACCTTATCGTGAATTGAATGCCATCAGAAATGGTGTCTTCCCTTTGTGGGGTGCCTTTTATATCATGTAGAACGGCCCTGCGATTTGGTGCCAGAAAATTTATATAATTCCAGGGCAGGTTAATTTTTATACTTCTGTCCCCAATTACCACTGCATCCAATGAAGAGTGAGGCTGAAAATCGCTTCGTACCTGTAAGTTTCCGATAAAATGTACCTGCCTGTATGGGTGGTTGGTCCTTATTCTAACTAAATTCCAAGGGGCGCCATCACGTGGGGTCGATCGAAAAAGCTGCCCAGGTACTTCCCACCCGTGCCAGATATTAAACACATCATAAGCAAAAGTAACAAACAGTTTAGCTGAATGATTGGTGATGTGCAGTGCAAATTCCACCCGGGTTCCGGGTGGTAAAACTACACCGTCTGGTAGCACAGATTCACCTAAAATTGGACTGTAGGTATCAAGAGCAACCCACATTTCTTCATGAAGGCCAAAAATGTAATCCAGGCCGATTTCGAGACTTAAATAGGAGTAATCTATCTCAGCAGCAATATGAGTAATATAATTTCCAAGGGCAAAACGGGCGAGGGTATCCCTTTTGATGGTTCTGCTAAAGTAGACCAGTCCAAAATTCTGCTCAGGGGAAGATTTGTTTCCCCATAGTACTCGGTCTTCCGGATTGGCATCGGTTTGATCGACTACCCAGGTTCGTTTAAACCACTCATCAAGCCACGAGAATTGTATTCCCCCACCGGCACCGGCACTCCTGATAGTATTTAGTATTCGAAGGTTGTTTAGCCCTTGATCCTTCTCATCAAAGCCTCCATGGTTAATTCCCGATGTGGAAAAATGACCATTGACCCAACTGGAGGGAACACCATATTCTCCGATAATAAAAGGGAACCTGTTGTAGTGGTTGCGTAGCGTTTTTAGATACCCAAGATAGGAGTTGGGGCCAAACTCGTCATAATAACCCTGAAATGATGGTGACCAACTGATAAAATCAGGATAATATGGGTATGCATGATAGCTGATAAAAAAACCCGCAGGCGCATTCAAAAGTTGCAATCTACTAAGGTCTATATGAGCCAAATCTTCATCGGGATTTTGCTCTTCAGGGTGTGTCAAGGGGTCCAGGGTTGGCCAGCTCGATATACTTATTGGTCTTTGAGTATTGTAGTGCAGTTGCTGGTGGCTTAAGGCATAGTCCAACATTTGTGCTGCCCATACCTCCGAGGGTGATGCATTCTCTATTCCAAGATGGTTGCCTATAAACCTGTTTATGCCCGCGTGGATCGAATCGGTCGTTTTTACTTCGTTTCCATGAATTTCCCTTCCAATGATAAATGCCAGGCACCAGCGCGACACATCGGTTGTAAAATTTCCGTAAGCTTTCCCTACACGGGGAGCAATGGAGCGGTTGCCGTGTATAGCATCAATGTTCTCTTTTATCTCGCCTCTGAACGATGGCGTAAGCCATTTTAGGTCATAAGCATAGTCGTAAAGTTCTTCTTCGAGCCAAACACCCTGAATAAACAGAATAGGATTTTGGGGATTGGCTAAATTAAACGAGTCCAATACTTCGTAAAATCGAGGAAAGTGCAAAGTATAAATCCTTATCGCATTAAAACCGGCATCTTTTATTTGCCTGAACCACCTGCCATAATCGCTGCGCGTGGCAGCAAGTTCTCCGGGAAATGTTCCTGGAACAGCAACACCCAAATTTATGGCCTTTAGGAAAAAAGGTACATATTCGGTACCGTTCCATATTGTTAAATGGTTATTGTTTGTTGAAAAAGGAATGTTTACAGACGGCGGATTCGCGTGGGTGGATAAATGACTTGACAAAAAATGGAAAGTAAAGCAAAGGAAACTTCCCAAAAAACTTTTAATCTGGTATAAAATCTTCATGGTTTAATCAATTGGTTTGAATCGGTTTTTGAAATTACTTTGAAGAATTTATGTGATGAAAATGTGTACTTCTGGTTTTCCGGCAGGGCACCGGACGCACGTGTCAATGACCATGCATTATTTGATAAATTTTGGATTGTTGCAATTATCCTTATACACAAATGTACTTCAATAATTGTATAAATCATTGCATTTAAAGTAAAATTAACACATTTCGTATTATTGAGGCTTTAAGTTTCGCTGAATCGGTTAGGCATTTTACGTTTCTGTTTACAAACATTGAAACCTGGTAAATGCATATCCGTAGAAATAATAGTATTCTCTCAAAATCTTTTTTTGCGTTATTTCCGGATATACCTATTATGGCGATTCGGATGTTTTTAAATGCAGGTAATGCTCCTGCAAAAAAAACCGTAGTTTTCTACGGTGTGCCTGTGGATCGATATGTGGAAATTGCGGTTGCCGGCCGGCTGCACAGGGTTTAATTTTGTTTGTAATCCAATTTATAACCAAAACAGAATAAACATGAAACACATATTACTCTTTTTCTTCTTGGTTGTAGCAATTTGTGGATCAGGATTTGCGCTTACGCCTTCCTCTCCCGAAAACAACAACCTTATAAGCCAGGTACGCATCTCCAACCCGTTCCCGAATCCCGCCAGTGTATCCGCAACGTTTGGATATTTTTTGCCTCTGGGAGTCAACGAAGCCCGCATTGTGATCCGAAACCTCACCGGCCATATTCAAGTAATTATGCCTTTGGATGTTGCTGGCAATAGGGTGGTTCTGGATATCAGCAAACTACGAAACGGTATCTATCTTTATACCATTGAGGTTGATAATCAGGCCGTTGTTTCCAAAAGGCTGGTGGTTGCACGTTGATTCGGGCATGTTCTTCAGAAATTACCGGTTATCTGAAATGGTTGCCGGAATGGCTAAACTCATTTGAGCATGCGTTGGTTCGAATTTCCGTATCGTTTTGAGTTCAATTTTGAAGGAATAGCATTTACAGGTTAGTTCGCGTACTGCTGAATCCTTTTTTTTCTGGCCAGGCTGATGATTACCAGTTTTACCCTTTTCCCGAAAAACAGAGCGGATGCCAGACAAATAATTGAGAAAGCAAATACCGTAACGGGTACTCCAAAGGTGTCGGCAATGGCCCCTGCCGCCAGGCTGCCAAGCGGCGTAATGCCCATGAAGGAAATACTGTACATAGAAACGATACGGCCCCGTTTGTCTTCATCGGCAATGCTCTGAAGCAGGGTGTTGGTTGCATTGAATAATATGATCATTCCAAATCCGGTTGCTGCCAGGGCGGCCATGGAAAGCCATTGGAAAGGAGAGAGTGAAAACACTGCCAGACCTGATGCAAACAACAGCGCCGAGCGATAGGTGAGGGCAGGAATAACCATAAGAGACTTTTGCGATGCCAGAAACAAGGCGCCTGTCAGTGCCCCTGCCCCAAGCGATCCGGTAAGTATCCCTAACATGCCGGCGCCTCCTCCCAGAATATCAGAAGCAAACACCGGCAGCAGTGCTTGAAACGGCATCCCAAAAAGGCCACAAAAAAACAATAGAACCAACAATACTTTTATTGAGCGAAACCCCCATGCATATCTGAAACCTTCGACGAGTTGCAGCCCAACCGAACCCTGATTCCTGTGCTGTGTTTTTTGTTCTGTTTTAATGGCCATTAAGGCAACCACTACGGCAAAAAAACTCAGGCCATTTATAAAAAAGCACCAACCTTCGCCAACAAGTGTTATCAGAATGCCCCCCAGGGGAGGGCCTACAAACCGGGCCAGATTATAAAGTGTGGAATTGAGGGCAATGGCGTTGCCCAGGTCGGAGGGCCGGGTAATCATTTCCTGTACAAAGGCCTGTCTGAACGGGGTGTCGAAGGCGAGAAAAAACCCATTGAGCAATGCCAGAAAAATGATCCATTCCACCGAAATATTGTCGGTAAAAACCAGGTACGACAAAACAAAGGCTATCAACATAGCCATCAGTTGGGTTACAATTATAGTTTTGCGGCGGTTCCAGCGATCGGCCATTACACCTGCCAGTGGTGTAAAAACCAAGGATGGAATGTGCAGGGCGAAGACCACCGTGCCCAACATCAAAGCCGAACCTGTGAGGCGGTACACCAACCAGCTCAATGCAATATTCTGAATCCAGGTGCCTATCAGGGAGACGCTTTGACCCCAGAAATAATACCGGTAATTACGATATTGCAGCCCCCTGAATATGTCTTTAAAAGAGTCGTGTGCAGCTGTCTGGATTCTTCTAAGAAACTGCATAAAAAGAATTTAATGGCCATTCCAAAGTTACAAAAATGGCTATGTTGTTTTTAGGTTACCCGTTCGGTTCGAAATGCTGGTCAAGTGCCTGTTTCTATATCATCGAGGCTTATAAGACCATTGAGCATGGCATACACCGTAAGTCCGGCAACCGACCTGATATTGAGCTTCTGAGAAATGTTCTTGCGATGCGACACAACAGTGTGGGTGCTGATAAACAGGGTGGCAGATATCTCTTTGTTGCTCAAGCCTTTCACCAGAAGTTTCAACACCTCTGTTTCGCGCGAAGAAAGATTCTGGTCAGCGGTGATTGCTACGCTCTCCCTGCTTTTAACAATATTGTTAATTTTTCGTTGAATTTTTGACCGCTGATCGTTCACCTGAATTACCTCATCATAAACCTTTAAACTGTCATCGTCGTGCAAGCTATATACTATGGCAACCAGCAAGGTTTTCCTTTCTGAGATCTTTTCAAGGTTCTCCCTGATTCCGTCAGCAAACAACGAAGGGTTTATGAAAAGAATATCGGGATGAAATTTCCGAACGTGTTCGTTGATATTTGCGCTGCATGAAGTTTCCCTTATAGATTCGAAGAGGCCTAAATCCGACAATACCAGATGCAACCCCTTTCGGATGATTTCGGAGTTTTCGGCAATTAAAGCGGTTAATGCCATAGGGTTATGTTTTTAGTCCTTGCTCCATTTGCTCAACTACCGGAATAAGTACCTGGTCCTCAAGTCGGGCATGGTTTACAAGATCCTGTTCGAGGTCAAATAACTCACTGATAACCCGCATTCTCAGAAAACCATCATTTTCGGAGGGTGGCAGGTACCTGATCAAAAGATTCTTCAGATCCGATAATTTGTCCTCGATGTTGGTGTGTCGTTCCTCAAAAATTCTAATTCCATAAGGTTCGGGAAGGTGTTTTCCAATATCCTTGATAGGCTTGCCCGAAAGTTTCGAAATGTAGGGAAAAACTACCTGTTCCTCATATTCAATATGCTCGATAACTTCCTGGATATAATCGTTGAAAAACGTCTCAATTTTCGAGCCTACCGGGTGTTTCAAAACCTCGAGAAATGAGTTAAACAGGGTTTTCAGGTAGGGGATTTTTTCCCGAATGTAATAAACGTGCGAGTTGGCCAGATAGGTCAACAGCAATTCCAAATCAATATTTCGTAGTTTCTTATTCGGAAAATACTGTGGATTCAGAAAAACATTTACCATGAGCAGGAAAAAAGTGGAATTGATCTTTTTCTCCTGGCAAATGCTGTTAATGGTTTTTTCGCCAAAACCAAAACTTAAACCAAAACGAGCTACAAGGACCAGGCTCCGCGGATCTTTTTCGACCAGTTCGGCCAACTTTAAATCGCCGGTAATTATATACTCTTTCATTCGTTTAATACTTTATCTGGAAAACAATTTAGGAAAGAGGCAGATTTTTTTCATTTGAAGGGTATAATCGTTGCCTTTCCAACAAAATTCTCTTGGTTGTTTCATCGTAACCATCTAACAACCAGCCTATAAAAAGAAATCAGTCAGCTGCCTTCGGTTTGGCCGGCAAATTTACCAAAATACGCACAAAAAAAAGGTACGATGTTTGTATATTTAAGCGCTGAATCTGTAATGCCCAATTTTAAATTTTTAAAAAATATGAATATGAGAAAAGCAATAATCCTTTCTGCAATGTTTTTAGTAGTTCTGGCTACAGGTTGCCAGCAGCGTAGGGTAACCCGTATTGACCCTGACCGTGCTGTCGATTTGAGTGGACGTTGGAATGACACCGATTCGAGGCTGGTGGCTCAAGAAATGACAGCCGATATATTAAGCCGCCCATGGCTCAGGCGGTTCGAAAACAGCAATGGACGTGTTCCGGTACTGATTGTTGGCGAAGTTCGCAACAGGAGCCATGAGCATATTGATGCCGAAACCTTCATTCGCAACATGGAACGCGAGTTTGTGAATACCGGAGCAGTAAGGCTGGTTCAGGGAGCCGAGTTTCGCGAACAAATCAGGATGGAACGTGCCGACCAGCATGAGTTTGCTGCCCCCGAAACAATAGCCCGCTGGAAACGCGAAATCGGCGCTGATTTCATGCTTACAGGCACTATGAATTCCATAGTTGACCAGCACAGGCGAAACCGGATTATTTATTATCAGGTAAACCTGGAACTCACCGATATGGAAACCAATGAAAAGGTTTGGATAGGCGAAAAACAAATTAAAAAGGCCGTAAGTAATTAACAACCCTAAAGAAAATCCTCGAAAGGCCTTCCTGAATTTAATTCAGACTACATTTCGTCAATAAATACTTTTTTGGGATTGAACTAAGGATTTGCTTATGAAGCTGACTATGATACTCCTGTTGGTTTTGTCGATGTTCTTTTGGGGCTGTATGCCCTATTACATTCGTCAGCAGGAGTTCCATACACGGTTTCAACAAGGCCGGCTTGAGGAGGCCTCCCAGGTGTTGGATAAAAGCAGGGAGGCCTCGCGCCGTCGTAACAGGCTTCTTTTTCTGTTCAATCAGGGCGTGGTGCAACACATGAAGGGTAACTATGCCGAAAGCAACAGGTTTTTTGAGGAAGCCCATATTTTAGGTGAAGATTTTAGTAGGAATCTTGCCGATGAAGCTTTGGCGCTTTTAACAAATCCCGGTATGCTTGAATACAGGGGCGAGGATTTTGAGTTGCTGATGATTCATTTTTACAAAGCAATGAATTTTATTCAGCTTGGAAACCTTGAAGCTGCCCTTGTAGAGTGCCGGCGTATGAACATAAAACTGAATGCACTCAACGACAAGCACCGAGGTCAAAATAAATACCAGCGCGATGCCTTCATACACAACCTGATGGGAATTATTTACCAGTCTGCCGGCGATTACAACAATGCCTTTATAGCCTATCGCAATGCGTTTGAGGTGTACAACGAAGACTACCTCCGGTTGTTTGGACTTGAAGCTCCCGTGCAACTTCAAAGGGACATTATCCGCACAGCCCACCTTACCGGATTTTCAGACCAGAGGGTTTACTTCGAAGGCAAATTCGGATTAACCAATTCGGATGTTTTACCTGCCGAAAATGAGGGCGAACTTGTTTTTTTCTGGCAGAATGGTTTAGGGCCGGTTAAAGAACAATGGAGCATAAACCTCAATATGGTAAGGGGAGAGGGTGGAGTAGTTCATTTTCAAAACGAAGATTTGGGACTTTCTTTTCCTTTCTTAATATCCTCGAACCAGGCCCAGGGAAATCTGGGCGATCTGCGTTTTGTCAGGGTAGCTTTTCCCAGGTATGTGGAGCGACGTCCGGTTATTGCTTCAGCCACACTGAGTGGAAATGGGAAGGCAAGTAGTTTTGAGCTTGCACAAAATATTAATGCCATTGCGTTTCAATCGCTACAGGACAGAATGTTGCGTGAACTATCAACGGCCTTGCTTCGCCTGGCCTTGAAGCAGGCTGCGGAGAAAACCCTGCGTAAAAGAAATGAGAATCTGGGTTCACTTTTTGGGTTAGTAGGAGCCATGACCGAACAGGCCGATACCCGCAACTGGCAGACCCTTCCGCATTCGATTCATTACACAAGGTTGGTTCTTCCTCAGGGTAACAACGAGTTGGTTCTAAATCTTTACGATCAGGCAGGGGCATTGCGCCAGGAGATCCCCATCACAGTTTATATCAAGGCCGGGCAAACCTCTTTTGTCAATTACCATACATTGCACTCCAAACCGCCCGGAATGCCTTAAAGGTATGGTTTTAGGAATATTTGTTTTACTTTTTCAGGATATGGCCACAGGATTTTGTGCCTACCTTTGTCCAAATTTTTTCTTATGGATAACCGACTTGCTGCATTTGCCAAGCTTCTCGACATTATGGACGAGCTTCGCAGCAAATGCCCCTGGGACAAAAAGCAAACCCTTGAAAGTTTGCGACACCTGACAATTGAAGAAACATACGAACTCGCTGATGCCATTCTGGAAAACAACCTCGATGAAATAAAAAAGGAACTGGGCGACCTGATGCTTCACCTGGTTTTTTATGCCAAAATTGGAAGTGAAAAGGGAGTATTCGATATTGCTGATGTGATTGATGAGATTAACCAAAAACTAATTCATCGTCATCCGCATATTTTTGGCGACGTGGTTGCCCAAACCGACGAACAGGTAAAGGAGAACTGGGAAAAAATTAAACTCAAAGAAGGAAAAAAAGGTGTTCTGACCGGAGTACCAAGTGCATTGCCGGCAATGATCAAGGCATACAGGATACAGGAAAAGGCACGGGGTGTCGGCTTCGATTGGGAAGAGCCTTCGCAGGTTTGGGATAAGGTAATCGAAGAAATGGACGAATTGCGCAGTGAAGCGGCAAAGCCCGATAATCTAAAGAAAACTGAGGAAGAATTTGGCGACCTGATGTTTGCTCTGATTAACTACGCACGTTTTATAGATGTCAATCCTGAAATCGCCCTTGAACGTACAAACAAGAAATTTATCTCAAGATTCGAATATCTCGAAGAGAAAGCCCGCAAAGAAGGAAAAGATCTGAAAAAAATGAACCTTTCGGAGATGGATGTTTTTTGGAATGAGGCCAAAAAACTTGAATAGAAAATCATCACCAAATAAGAAGTGAATACATCTTGAAAAACCCCTTCATGGATCGTAACTCCTAAAAATTGGGGTCATTCAATCGATTTGGAATTCAGGAAGATTTCCAGATCGTAAAAAAAACCATGATACCTTCCGGAGAGCTTTTCGGTCAAAGGTGAAATAGCCTGAAGTTCTTGTAGCTTTCTTGATTTCCCTAAAAAGGTTTTTAGGTCGAAACCATCAGGAATGTTCCATAAGAAAAGTATATAATCAGGCACAGGTTTTTCGGAAATTATCGACACACCAGGTCCGCTTTTATTGGAAAAAAGCATGATATGCATCCTCAAACCTGCATTATAATAACCATAAATTTCATGTAAACTGGATCGGGATTCCGGCAGGGTATATTCAAAGGATCGCATACGTTTTAGTTCAAACTCCAGATGCTTGTTCAACAACCAGGCCAATCTGTATCCTTTTTGGGAGCTGTAAACCAGCAATGCAGTAAAAGGAGAACAGTATTCGAGCTTTAACGAAGTTTTTTTTGCCATGAATTCCCCTTTATATCTTACCGGCGGTTTGCCCTAAGCAAATTTACAGGGAAAAAGATTATGGCTCACCGGTGGCTGGTGGGTTTGTTTTTGATGATGCAAAAGATCATCGGGATAGAACCGGGGCTAATCTTCAGCAGGGATTTTGTCGGCTAAAAGCTTCCAGGCTTGTTCGGCTGCTTTTTGTTCGGCCTTTTTAATAGAGTAATCGTGCCCTTTACCTGTAAGCTCTCCATCGATCAGCAGATGAACAACATACAGCCTGCGATTCTTTGTTCCGTTTTCAAGTTCGTCAACCATTACAAATTCGACCTGCTTCCGCTCTTTTTGACTCCATTCTATGATTTTGCTTTTAAAGTTAATCTCGGTATTGAGCATGGCGTCGATGTCGAGATGACAGGCAATGATCTGGTTAACGATTATTTTCCGGGTGAACTTATAACCTTTGTCGATATAAATAGCGCCCACCAAAGCTTCAAAAGCGTCGCCCAAAATTGAACTGGCAACGTTATTGCTCTCCTGGCTGGTTTGCACCAAATCATCTATTCCCAATTTCCTTGAAAGGATATTCAGGCTCGCCCTGCTTACGATTCGTGAGCGCATTTCGGTAAGAAATCCTTCATCTTTGTAAGGAAATTTTTTAAAAAGAAAATCGGCCACAATGGAGCCAAGTACTGCATCGCCTAAATATTCAAGACGTTCGTTGCTGTGTCTGAAGCCATTTCCCAACGAGGCTGCCATTGAGCGATGCCGGAAGGCAAGTTGATATACTGATAGGTTTTTTGGATAAAAACCTAAGATAGCCTTAATGGCTTGCCGAATTTTGAATTCGGAGGTGTTTTTATTTTTGGAAAGAAACGATAAAAAGCGCAAATTGTGTAACCTATTGCGTGTATTTTTTAAATGCAACGCAGGCATTGTGCCCGCCAAATCCGAATGTATTGCTAAGCGCCAGGTTGATGGTTCTTTTTCTTGCCTTGTGGAATGTGAAATCGAGTTTGTTGTCGATTTCCGGGTCGTCGGTAAAGTGATTAATAGTCGGAGGCACAATATCGTGTTTAACAGCCAGGATTGTGGCTATGGCTTCTGCTGCTCCAGCGGCACCAAGTAAGTGGCCTGTCATGGATTTGGTCGAATTGATGCTGATTTTGTAAGCGTGTTCGCCAAAAAGACTTGCTATGGCTTTGGGCTCTGCTATGTCGCCCAGCGGGGTCGAAGTTCCATGCGTATTTATATGATCTACCTCATGGATTGAATGTCCGCCTTCTTCCAGGGCGTATCTCATTACATTCATAGCTCCAAGTCCTTCGGGATGGGGGCTGGTCATGTGGTAGGCATCTGCCGAAAGGCCGCTGCCCGAAACTTCGGCGTAAATTTTTGCGCCTCGCGAGAGCGCTTTATCAAGCTCTTCGAGAATTAATGCGCCAGCTCCCTCGCCTATGACAAACCCGTCGCGGTCTTTGTCGAAGGGCCTCGATGCGGAAGCAGGATCGTCATTGCGTTCCGAAAGGGCATGCATGGCGCTGAATCCACCTACACCGGCTTCGTTAATGGCTGCTTCTGAACCTCCGCAAACAATAATATCTGACTTTCCAAGACGTATCAGGTTAAAAGCATCAATAATGGCATTGGCCGCTGATGCACAAGCCGAAACCGTTGAGAAATTGGGCCCCCTGAAGCCGTATTTGATCGATATCTGCCCTGCGGCAATGTCGGCGATCATCTTCGGAATGAAAAACGGGCTGAACCTGGGAGTGCCATCTCCCCTGGCAAAATCGGAAATATTTTCGAGAAAAGTTTGCAAACCGCCTATTCCGCTCCCCCATATAACGCCAACCCGATCGGGGTCAACTTGTTGCGGGTCGATATTGGCATCGCGCAAGGCCTCTTCTACAACAACCAGTGCGTATTGTGTATAAGGATCGTATTTGCGTGCCTCCTTGCGATCGAAATGGGCGCCCACATCAAAATTCTTTATTTCGCAGGCAAATCGTGTTTTAAACTTCTCGGGATTGAAACTGATAATAGGTGCAGCGCCACTCACGCCATTAAGCAAACCGTTCCAGTATTCTGGAACGGTATTGCCAATAGGTGTTAATGCGCCAAGGCCTGTAACTACTACTCGTTTGAGTTTCATTGGTAGCGCTTTGGGTTCAGATTATAAGTTCTTCTCCAAATAGGCGATAGCATCTCCAACCGTGCCGATTTTTTCGGCCTGGTCGTCAGGAATAGTTATGTTGAACTCTTTTTCGAATTCCATGATGAGTTCAACAGTGTCAAGCGAATCTGCACCCAGATCATTGGTAAAACTGGCAGTGAGGGTTACTTCTTTTTCATCAACCCCTAGCTTGTCAACAATGATGGCTTTAACTCTTGATGTAATGTCAGACATAGTTTCTCCTTTTTTTGTGTTTAAAACAGACTGCAAAGAAAAAAATTATAATGGTATCCACCAACTTTTTAAGCTTCAATTTTTGATACTGAATTGTAAATAAAAGAAAATCAATATTATAAAGAATATAAACTTTTGCTATAATTAGAGAAATGCTATTAATTGCCGTTTTTTCTTTAGAACATCTGTTAAATTATTTCAATTTTGCCATACATTTGGTTTCATAAAATGGTAATGGATAAGATTGGGTCAAAAGTTAGGCTAGCCATGTTGGCCTCCGGAAGGGGTACCAATGTTGCAAATTTTATTGAATATTTCAAATTACACGACTTAATCGAGGTAGCCCTGGTGGTTTCTGACAACCCCGAAGCTCAGGTTCTCAAACGGTCTGCCAAAGCAAAAATTCCTCATGTTTTGGTTCGGCGCGATCAATGGGCCGATCCCAATTTGGTTTTAGGGCTATTTCGTGAAAACCAGATAGATTTTATAGTTTTAGCCGGTTTTTTGTTTAAAGTTCCTGACTTCTTGCTTGATGCTTTTTCGAATCGCGTGGTTAATATTCACCCGGCGCTTCTACCCAAGTATGGAGGTAAGGGAATGTACGGAATGCGCGTGCACGAAGCGGTAATTAATCATGGTGAACCAGAATCCGGAATTAGCATTCACTATGTGAATGAATTCTTCGACGAAGGCCCGGTGATTTTTCAGGCCAGGTGCCCTGTTTTGGTGGACGACACACCCGAAAGCCTTGCCTTGAGGGTCCAGAAACTTGAGTATCAGCACTACCCCAAAGTTGTGGAGGAATTGGTATTAAGAGAAGTTATTTAGCCGCAGAGCTAAAAAACCCCAGGAATGATTCGCCTCCTGAGGTTTTAATCGCTTATTAACCGGAAATTTTCAATAGCTTACTTCAATTGCTGTAGCGCCTTTGCAGCAGCATCGAACATGGGCTGGTTTGAAACCGGCACTCCCAATGCATGGTTCATCCAATGTTGTGGAGTGAGTTTCCCGACCTTAAACATTCTGTCTGTTTCGCCGGCCAGGTTCATGCCCGTAAGTTTCCCTTCGATTTGAAACTCGATCAGGTGTCCCAGCGGATAGGCGCTCAGGTATAGCGGATAGCTGATCATGTGCGAATAAACAGCTAAAATCGGCGAATCGTTCACTCCAAAAACCGGGGCAAAATAGTTGTTCCAAACGTCGGTGGCAATTGCCAGGGTTTGCTCCCTGAGCTGGGTTGGGGTAGCATCCGGATTTTCATACATCCACTTCCAAACTGCCATATCAACCAGCGATACGCCCATTATTTCATAAGTCCCCCAAAAAACATCAAGTGCCCTGAGGTGTGCCTGGTCCGGGTTTTCATCAACAATACCCAACAATTTAAGATCGCGAACCTGAAAAATAAAAGCCAGGGCTTCGGTAAAGGCGGTATTGGGTACGCCACGCATGAGGTAGTAATCTACATCGTGCAATGTAATGGTTTGTTCCACATTGTGTCCCAGTTCATGGATGGCAATGTTGAATCCTTTATAGTCCATTCCTTCCTGGGCTATCCGGGTTCTCAGGTATGAATTCTTCTGCCGCATCTGGGCTCCCCAGGCGTGACCTGCTCCACGGGATCCTTCGACGGTAATTTTGGACGAAAGCCATTGGGCACGCCCTGTTTCCCAGCCAAACTTTCTCAACATGGTGGGCATTTCGCGGCTGAAGGCTTCAGGGGTTGGGAAACGGCTGCGGGTTATGGCATCGAGTTTTTCTTCGGATATGGCACTACGAGCCTTGAAACCATCGTACCAGATATCGAATGGTTGCAAAGGTCTTCCAAGTCTTTGGCTTATTAGAGCCCCAACCTCTTTGAGCAAAGGGGAGCTAACCAAATTAACAAAAAGGGACTCTACTTCGGCCTGCGACATTTCAAGCCCTGCATCAAAGGCCCGCTCTATGGCCGTAGGATAATTAGGCGAATAGGGATCGGCCGCCCGGGCAGCCCTGAAATTGTTTAAAAGATGGTAATATCTTGTATCGGGTTCTGGAACCGCCTCTACGGGATTTCCATCCCTGAAAACCTCATTTGAAAATGGATTCCACTGGTAGTCGGGGTTGTTGATTACCTGTTGGGGAATGTCCTGTGCGATGATACGGCGCATAACCTGGTAAATCATTTGCTGTTTTTCAAGGCCATTGCCGCCGGCATACAAACTTCGGATTTCGTCGCGAAGCCCCCAATGCGATATCAAACGTAGGTTTTCAGGAAACAGGGTTTGGCCGGCATCATTCAAAAGCTGCCCCATAATGATGTTGTATTCCGAAATGTACTTTTCGGCAAGTGTTCCGGCTTGGGTCATTTGCTGATTAACAGCCGAAGGAACCCTTGATGTGAACATGTCGCCCATGCGGGCATAAGCCCAGTCGCGGCGTGTCCAGTTTGCCCCAAGCGTTTCTTTCTCGTCCAGAGTGTAAAATGGAAAATTAAGGATGGTTACAAAAGCAACTTTATTTCCAAACAAATCGTCGCTTAGGTGGGCAAAGGGAGCATACGACCCAAACATCACATCTACCGGTGTAATGGGGCCACGTTCTAAGTGAATGGGTTTGTTCAACTCAATATTCACCTGGTTCAAATAGCCAAACAGGACTTCAAAGTTGGCCGAAAGTTTTTCGAAAAGTGCCAGTCGGGCCTGTTCATCACCGATATAATTCTCTAGACAAAAGGCTTTGAACTCATCAACTGTGCCGTCATCATGTTTCCACAAAGCGGCAGATTGTTTTACTCCTCTCTCAATCAGGGGGCGAAGCGCTTCGCCATGTTTTTCGACCAATTGGCCAACGACCATTACAATGGCATCTTCAGGAATTATACCCATATCGTCTTTTTTTAAGCGGTCGGGGCCGCATCCGGCCAAGAACACAGCCAGGAGCATCCCGATGGTAAGAAAAATGGTTTTCATTAATAAACTGTTTTAAATGGTTTATGTTTAATGGAGTTGGCTTGAGATGTCTTTACAAACAGTACTTTCAGACAAACATGCAGCCAAAGCAATTTTTTGGAAACCAGAGAATTTCACACAAAAATAAATCAATACCGATTGTATGAACTTATCTGACCAATTGATTTCCTGATTTTTTTTCTTTTTTTGTCGGAAGCCGGGTAGCCAAGTGTAATAAGCAGGTGTATCCTTTTGTTTTTTGGCACGCCCAGCAGCCCTTTCACTTTTTTTTCGTCGAACCAGCCAATCATGCAAGTACCCAGCCCGAGCTCGGCAGCCTGGAGGCAAAAGTGTTCGGCAACGATTCCCAAATCGATCAAAGCCAGGTTGCGGTCACTCACAGCGCTGCCAAATTTGGAAATTACCGAAGCGGGTTCCGACACCAGGGCAACAATAACAGGCGCTTGCAAAGCAAACCTGTTGAATTGAACCAAGGCGCTGAAAGTTGCTTTGGCCATTTCATTACATAATTCCCGGTCGGTTACCACAACAAATTTCCAGGGCTGGCTGTTGCAGGCCGAGGGGGCAAGACGGCAGGCCTCAAGGATTACGTCAATTTTTTCCTGCTCAACCGCACCATCAGCGTATCTTCGGGTGCTTTCCCTAAGATGAACCAGTTCCAAAAAGTCCATAAAGTTATTTTTGTTTTTATCTGGCAAAGTTAGATTTTTACCAGCAAGGCAAGCTGCTTTAACTTACGAAAAATGCGGATGAACTATTCGAATTTCGGGTTGTTTTCTGAGTGTATCATGGAAACATTCGAAGATTATTGAATTTCTTGATAATTTTGAGCAACCTTTTCTGTTATTTCAGACACAGTTTCCAGCATAAAATTGTGGGGTAGGATTACCACAAACAAACATAGGTAACGGTTGAAAAGGTCTTGAAATTTAATGAAGCAATTTTACATGGTAAAAAGCAAATTGATTGCCATTGGGGTTTTGGCGTCCCTGTTATTTTTGGTTTTAACCGGATGCAAATTATCGCGTAATGAGGGTCGCGGTTCCGGGCAAGGTGCAAAAGTTGTGTTGCCCGAAAATCCGAATTTAATTCTGGCTGCTGGAACAACTACTGTTGACACCGGCCTGATGGATACGTTGGTTAATCTTTTTGAAAGCAAGACCGGCTATGAAGTAAAACTTCTTTCGATGGGTTCAGGCGCAGCATTGGCAATGGCCGAGAGGGGTGAGGTTGATGTTGTTTTAGCTCATTCTTCCCTGCATGAATTGCTTGCAGTAGAGAAAGGCTTTGTGGAAGACCGGACTTTTGTAATGATTAATGACTTTGTTGTGGTAGGCCCTAAAGCCGGTTCTGCCCGAATTAAACATCTTGTTTCTCCTGCGGAAGTGTTTCTGGCAATAAAAAGCAGGGGTAGTTTATTTGTATCGAGGGGCGACGACTCCGGCACACATTTTCAGGAGCTTCAAATATGGGAAGAGGCAGGTATTACTCCTTCGGGAAGGTGGTACACAGAAACAGGTTCAGGGATGGGAACGACGCTGAATGTGGCATCGGAGCGCCAGGCCTATGCTTTGACCGACAGGGGTACATTTGTGGCATTAAGCCATAACCTTGACCTTGCCATATTGTCTGGAGATAAACTCGGTTTGTATAATCCATATCATATTTTGCTGACAAGCATGTCTGTTTCGGCTAAAATAAATCGTGAAGGCGCAGAGGCATTCAAAACCTTTATGCTCTCCGAAGAAGCACAAAATGTAATTAAGATTTTTGGGAAAGTACAATTTGGTCAGCCATTATTTTTCAACGCCAAAAGCGAAATGGCAATAGCTGCCGGTTTTTAATTAATATTTTGTTTTTTTTGATGGAATTGTTTTGGCACGGTCTGATCGAGGCACTTCACCTCTTGTTTTCTGGCGATTCACAAACCATTAGTATTGCTCTGCTAAGCCTTACCGTGTCAGGGTTGGCTACTTTCATAAGTGTGTTAATCGGAGTTCCGGTTGGGATTGTTTTGGCTTTGTCGCGATTCAGGGGGCGAAAAGTTATCATGGCCTCTGTAAATACGGGTATGGGGCTGCCTCCAACGGTGGTTGGCCTGGTGGTAAGTATTTTCCTTTGGCGTAGCGGTCCTATGGGCGCACTGGGGCTAATGTATTCCCCTGCAGCAATGATTATTGCTCAGGCCCTAATCGCAGTCCCGTTGGTAACCGGATTTACCATGGCTGGTGTGCAGCAATTAAATCCAAACTTGTTGCTTCAGATTCGGGCAATGGGAGCATCGCGCTTTCAACTTTGGGGAAAGTTGCTCAGGGAGTCAAGACTGTCATTACTGGCCGCCGTTATTGCAGGGTTCGGAGGTGTCATTTCAGAAGTTGGGGCTTCGATGATGGTGGGGGGCAACATCAAAGATGAGACCCGTGTGCTCACCACCGCAATTGTTATGGAAGTTTCTAAAGGAAATTTTTCTCTGGCAATGGCTTTGAGCATTATCCTTATTACCCTGGCATTTGCTGTTACCTTTGTGTTAACACGGGTTCAACAGAGAAGGGGAGGGATTCAATGACTTCCGGACACCACCTTGCCGTAGCGAACCTTTTAATTGCAAAAGGTGGTAGAACCATCCTTGATATTCCGCGGCTAAAAATTCGAAATGGGCAGGTTGTAGTTGTCATTGGCCCCAACGGCGCAGGGAAAAGTACCCTCTTGAAAACGTTGGGGTATTTAATTAAACCCACACAGGGCGAAGTGTTGTTTCATGGAAAACCTTGCAACACCACACAAAGTAATCTGGTTGCCCGCCGAAAAATGGCCACGGTATTCCAGGAAAGCTTGTTGCTAAGCGGCTCTGTATGGTTTAATGTTGCTGCCGGCTTAAAGCTTAGGGGCCTACACAGCAACCTGATTAATGAAAGAACAGAATTTTGGCTTAACAGGCTGGGTATCGCACGCTTTGCTCATAGAAATGTCAGAGGACTGTCAGGAGGCGAAGCCCAACGCGTGAGCCTTGCAAGAGCATTTGCAGTAGAACCCGAAGTGCTTTTTCTCGACGAGCCTTTTACATCGCTCGATGCGCCCACCAGAGTGCACCTGATGGATGAATTGGAGCAAATTATTCAAAAAACAGGCGTTACTACCATTTTTGTTACCCACGATGCCGAAGGTATTCCCTTTTATGCCGACCGGGTTATCGTGTTGGATCAGGGAAAAATTACACACGACGCAACCCTTATCCATCTGTTAAATAACCCGGATACACCCTTTTTAAAGGCCTTTTTCAGACACATCCTTGCTGGTAAAAACATAACAGGCCATAGCGCTGAAAGGGGATAAAAAGTATCGGCTTGCCGGATGCAGGCACTGCGCCCAAACTGAAAACTTTGGAACCCAAAGGTTATGGCCACGCAGCATGCGAATTGAATTTCAATTTTTAATTATTTGAAAATATTACAGTACTTTGCAAGTGATTTTTTTGAAAACCCTATTACTTGATTAACAAGAAAATTCATGGCGATATCAACCAGAGAAGTTCTTACCTTGAATGAGCTGAAGGATTTTGTTCGTTTTCCGGATAGGTTATACAAAAACAGCAAGAATTATGTTCCTTCCATTCATCGAAACCAGATAATCACCCTTTCGAAAGATAAAAATCCTGCCTTCGAACATTGCGAAGCACGCTATTGGTTAGCAATTAAAAACGGCGAAATTGTCGGACGGATTGCTGCCATATTAAACCATCGTTATAATGAGGAGCGTAACACCCGCCTGATGCGGTTTGGGTGGCTCGATTTCGTACAGGACCAGCTTGTTCTTGAAGCATTGTTGAAAAACGTGGAAGACTGGGCTCGTGAAAAGGGGATGGAGCAATTGCACGGGCCTTTGGGATTCTCTTCTTTCGACGCATCAGGAGTGTTGGTTGAAGGATTCGAAGAACTTCCTACTTCTTTTGGCAGGTATAATTTTCCTTATTATGATACCATGCTCAAGGAAGCCGGTTTCGAAAAGGACGTTGATTGGGTAGAGTACAATATTAAAGTTCCGGGCGGCCTCCCGGAGAAACTCATTAAGGCAGCCGAACTGATAAAAACCCGTTATCAGGTAAGGCACGCTGACCTTAAAAGCAATAAGGACATGCAAAAATACGCCGAACAGTTCTTTAGTCTGCTCAACGAATCTTACAGCGATCTGTATGCATTTTCCACCCTTACTGCTGCCCAAAAAAAGAAGCTTGCTGACGTTTATCTTAAAAAGGTGCACCCCGACTATATGGCTATTGTTCTGAATAATGCAGGAGAAATGGTTGCATTAGGACTTGTAATACCTTCATTGGCAAAGGCTTTGCAAAAAATACGGGGGCGTTTGTTTCCGTTTGGCTTTATCAGGATTCTATGGGCGTTGCAGTTCAACGATACGGTTGATATGTTGCTGATTGCAGTCAGGCCGGATTACCAAAACAAGGGCATGCACGCCCTTATTTTCGAGAAAATATTTGCAACCTTCAAACGGCGTGGCATTAAACAGGTTGAAACCACCCGCGAATTGGAAAACAATCAGAAAGTGCAGCAATTGTGGGCCGGCTACGAAACCAGGCTTCACAAAAGAGCCCGTTGTTACATAAAATCGCTCTGAGACCAGCCTGCAAGTATGCAACTAAAATAATCCTGAGTCTTACTCGACTATAAACTTTTTGAGGTCGCCGTGTCGGCCAAAAAGCACCAGTACGTCGTTCTCCTCCAAAATGGAACCCGCATAGACAAAATCAACCGCCTGTCCCGGATTGAAGGGTTCTGAGAGGCTACTGCCCGAACTGCGATGTTTTATAATGGTAATAAGATTGATGTTGAACCTGCCTTTAAGGTCAAGTTCAACAACTTTGCACCCCACATACCTTTTGGGTACAATAAACTCAATCACCTGGTGGTCTTTACCAACAAGGTTTGCATCAACGAGATTTGGAGACGACAGCCGTTTGACCAACAGCTCGGCAGCATCCAGCTCGGGATGCAGGATTTCATCTACGCCAAGGGCTTCGAAAACAGATTGATGTACTGGCGAAGTGGAGCGGGTAATGAGCCTTTTCACTTTTTTTTGTCGTAGTAGGGCTGTAATCATTACAGAGCCTCCGAAATCGTCGCCTATAGCCACGATAACTGCATCGGCTTCAGCCAGAGGAAGAGTTTTTATAGCGAACTCATCGGTAGCGTCAAGACAAATGGTGCTGGTAATCCGCTCGCGATGCGATTCGACTTTGTGCATATCACTGTCCACCCCGATCACCTCATGGCCCAGATCTGTAAGCATGGCTCCCAGTGAAGAGCCAAAATTGCCAAGGCCGAAAATAATATACTTCATGGTGCAAAATGGTTAGTTAATGAAAATTTGCTCGCTCGGATACCGATAGTTCCAACTGGAAAGCTTCCTGAAAAAGGCCACCAGAATGGTTAAGGTTCCTATTCGGCCAATGAACATGGTGGCTATCAGAAAAAGCTTTCCGGTTTCGTTGAGCTGATAAGTGATCCCAAGGCTTAGTCCAACCGTGCTGAAGGCCGAAATACTTTCGAAAACAATCGCCGTAAAAGGCAATCCTGGATTGGTGTAGGCTATGCCCCAAATGCATACCCCGATTACTACCACCGACATAATAACAATTGCGAACGCCCTACCGATGCTCTCAGACGTAATTTCTCGCCCAAAAAACTCCACCCTGTTTTTACCTTTTGCCATACTGATGACATTTAAAAAGGCCAGGGCAAAAGTGCTTGTTTTAATACCTCCACCTGTCGAATGGGGCGATGCCCCTATCCACATCAGCCCTAAATAAAGTATAATGGTGGGCAGGGCAAGTGCAGTCAGGTCGAATGTGTTGAAGCCTGCTGTGCGGGGAGTTACTGATGCAAAAAAAGAGGTAATGGATTTTCCGTAAGTGGTCATTCCTTCCAAAACCCCATTTCGTTCGAACAGCCAGAAACCCAAAGTTCCGCCTGCCAGCAAAACCAATGTCGAAATAAGAACAAGGCGCGTGCTGGCGCTAATAACCCAAGGTGTATGGTGGTAGGTATCTCCCTTGGTAATCCGGTTCCAGAAGTTTTTTACAACATGTTTCACAAAGCTGTAAAAATTCAATAAAACAGGAAAACCTATTCCTCCAAAAATAATCAGAAGTGCAATTATAAGATGCAGGTTGTATTGATAGCGCAACCCAGCTGAGGCATCGTAAAGACCATAAGTGAACACTGAAAAACCTGCATTGCAGTATGCCGAAACCGAATGGAATACAGCATACCAGGCCCTTTCCATGTAGCTGAAATGTGCGGGAAGGGTTTTAAAAATAAAAACTGCACCTATAAATTCGATAATAAGGGTGAAGGCTACAATCTTTGCTAGGGTTTTAAAAATTTCTCCCAGCCTTTCTTCATTTATAAAATCTTTTAAAAAAATTTGATTCTGAAAAGAATGATATCCTTGAAAGAAAAACCCGAACAAACTGGTAAATACCAGAACTCCCAGCCCACCCAATTGAATTAATAGCAAAATAATTACCTGTCCAAATCGGGTGAAATGCGTGGCAGTGTCAACCACAATCAGCCCGGTAACGCACACAGCGCTGGTTGCCGTAAACAGGGAATCTATGAAACTGATCCCGTTATAGGTTGCCCTGGGAAGCATCAGCAAGCCAGCCCCCAGAATGATCAGAAAAAAGAAACTTCCGGCAAAAAGCAAAGGAGGGTTAAATCTGATCCGCATAAAACCTAGACTGGTGCGCGAAAACTCTATGATGAAATTCAGTAACAGAAGCAGGTTGTAAAAAATCCGAAACTCATAGTTTTCCGACCAGTCATCGAGATTAGGCGAAGTAAATGGATAAATCCAATGCAGCGTTAGAGCAATAAGGCATAAACACAGCATGGCTATTTCCGATACAAGCAAAGGTGCGGAAACTCTTTTGGGATAATGAAACACCAATCGGATGGCTTGTAAACCTGCAAGGAGCAGAAAAAAAACGCCATAAGCCCTGTTTACAAAATGCTGCCATTCTACAACTCTGTGAAAACCAAAGTCGTACAATGCCAACAAAAGGCCAAGAAAGCCCAGAAAAAGCATCCATTTGTTTATGCGGCCAGGAAGATTTCGTTTAAAGTAAAACCATTGATCAAACAGGCGTAGTTTTACTATTTTAGGTCGCAGTACCACAGCAAGATATTTTGCGAAATCTGATAAGCAAAAGTAGTTTATTGCTACTTATGAATTGAACCTATCTGAGTAACATCAACTTTGCCGTTCTATGGTAAAATCGATCAGGCATTTAAGTGATTCTCTTGCGGGTTTTTCAGGGAAAAGCCAAAGGGCTTCGATGGCTTTGTTGCGGTATTGTTTCATGGCCTCCTTGGCATAATCCACACCTCCATATTTGCGAACCTGCTCTATTACCCATGAAACTTTTTCCCTGTCGGTTCCATGGTTTTTCACAATATTCACCATCTTTCTTTTCTCTGAATAACCGGCCTTGTTTAGCGTGTAGATCAGAGGAAGGGTCATTTTTCGCTCTTTGATGTCGGCGGCTGCGGGTTTGCCCGTTTGCAGGGAAAAGTCAAGATCGAGCAAATCGTCTTTAATTTGAAATGCAATGCCGATATATTCGCCTATTTGTCGCATTTTTTCTATTACTTCGGGAGGTTGGCCAGCCGATGCAGCCCCACAGGCAAGACACGAAGCAATTAGTGAAGCCGTTTTTTTTCTGATAATTTCGAAATAAACCCCTTCATCAATGTTTAAAGAGCGCGCTTTTTCCATTTGAAGCAATTCGCCTTCACTCATTTCGCGCACGGAGGCCGAAACTATTTTGAGCAGGTCGTAATCATCGTTTTCGAGAGAAAGCAATAGTCCCCTTGAAAGCAGGTAGTCTCCTACAAGAACCGAAATTTTGTTTTTCCAGAGCGCGTTCAGCGAAAAAAATCCCCGCCGCTCGTTGCTGTCGTCAACTACATCGTCGTGAATCAGTGTTGCTGTATGCAGCATTTCGATAAGGGTAGCTCCACGGTACGTTCTGGGAGTAATGCCCGAAAAAAGGTCAGCAGAAAAGAAAACGAAAAGCGGCCTTATTTGCTTGCCTTTACGTTTTACTATGTACCGGGTAATCGTGGTAAGGAGCGGAACATTACTTCGCATTGATTCCCTGAAATGGGATTCGAAATGCTTCATGTGGCCTTCTAAAGGCGCCTTTATTTCATTAAGGTTCATTTCCTGTTGTAGTTTCTGGCTTGGAAAGGACACGTAAAATTCAACAACAGTTTCCGCAAAAGGTTTTCCTTTTTGGCTTACCGGACGAACTATTAACCCCTGATTACGATTAATTAATTTTTAATCCAAGGGTTAATGAGCTTTGCAACTACGGAGGCAATTTGCGCTACCGGTATACGTTGCTGCTGCATGCTATCTCTTTCCCTGATGGTAACCGTTTCGTCTTCAATGGTTTGATTGTCAATGGTTATACAGTAAGGGGTTCCAACGGCATCCTGCCTGCGGTAGCGACGCCCGATGGCATCCTTTTCGTCGTACTGGCACATATAATGAAATTTGAGCTGGTCGAAAATTTCGCGTGCCTTTTCGGCCAATCCGTCCTTTTTCACAAGAGGCAGTACAGCAACCTTTATTGGTGCGAGTACTGGAGGAATGCTTAGCACAGTCCTTTCGCTACCGTCTTCGAGCTTCTCTTCACGGTAGGCGTACGAAAGTATGGCCAGAAACGTACGATCGAGGCCAATGGAGGTTTCAACCACGTATGGAACATAGCTTTGGTTGGTTTCGGGGTCGAAATATTGAAGTTTTTTGCCACTGTACTCCTGGTGGGCAGCCAGGTCGAAATCGGTACGGGAATGAATACCTTCAAGTTCTTTGAACCCAAATGGAAACTCAAATTCAATATCGGCAGCCGCATTGGCATAATGTGCCAGTTTTTCATGGTCATGAAAACGGTATTTTTCCGCCGGAATACCTAAAGACAAATGCCATTTCAGGCGCTCCTGCTTCCAATATTCATACCATTCCATTTCCTGTCCGGGCTGCACAAAAAACTGCATCTCCATTTGTTCAAACTCCCGCATACGGAAAATGAACTGACGGGCAATAATCTCGTTGCGGAATGCTTTCCCAATCTGGGCTATTCCGAAGGGAAGCTTCATACGCCCTGTTTTTTGTACATTCAGGTAATTTACGAAAATACCCTGGGCGGTTTCAGGCCTAAGATAGATGAGGTTGGCATCTTCGCTCAGGGATCCCATCTGTGTGCTGAACATCAGGTTGAACTGCCGCACCTCCGTCCAGTTGCGCGAACCCGACACAGGACATACAATTCCCAATTCCTCAATAAGGGTTTTTACATCGTTGAGGCGGTTTTCTTCCAACGCCGACACAAATCGTTTGTTGATATTTTCTATTTTTTCCCTGTACTCCACTACGCGAGTATTGGTCTGGCAAAACAAGGCAGCATCGAAACTATCTCCAAACCTTGCGGAGGCCTTTTCTACTTCCTTATTTATTTTTTCCTTAAGTTTTTCAACATGTTCCTCGATGAGCACATCGGCCCGGTACCTTTTTTTGGAGTCTTTGTTGTCGATAAGGGGATCGTTGAATGCATCCACATGCCCGGAGGCTTTCCAGATGGTTGGGTGCATAAAGATTGCCGAATCAATGCCGACAATGTTTTCATGAAACTGCACCATCGCCCTCCACCAGTAGTCCTTGATGTTGTTTTTCAGGAGAACTCCGTTCTGACCGTAATCATACACAGCGCTCAGACCATCGTAAATCTCGCTCGACTGAAAAATAAATCCGTACTCCTTACAATGCGATATAACCTTTTTGAATGTTTCTTCTGCTTTTACCATTTGGCAACTATGCTTGGGTTTAAGGGGCGATATGACTCATAATAATTTTCAAACTCTTGGGTAATATATTGAACTCAAAAGGCGAGTACCCAAGAGACTCCCCATCGGTTTCCAGTAGAATGGGAATATCAGACTCAATCCGCACATTGTTCCCTTGGAGTATTTGAACTTGCTTCACTTTTTTAATCTGTCCGGAGTAAAGGTTTTTGAGGTTTGCCAGCATAGAAGTTTTTTTCATATGCTTTATTATGGTTAGGTCAAACAGCCCATCATCGGGGCGGGCGTCAGGCGCCTGTTTCATACCACCCCCATTATATTGGCCAATTCCAATAGCAATACTGAATACCTTATCCTTAATTTCGCACCCGTTTATTGTAACCCGAATATTGGTTGATTTGTAATAGAACAGCGAACTTATTAGCGTTCCTAAATAAACAAACGGATTGCTTCTCCCTTTTTCCTTGGCTGCATTGGTTTTTTGCGCCACCAGGCCATCAAAACCAAGGCCGGCCATATTGGCAAAAAATCTTGAGTTTTGGCCGCTTCCATTGGTATAGGTTACATACCCTGCATCCTGATGAAGCGTTTTTTCCTGTTTAATGATTTCAATGGCCTGTTGGTAGTCGCGGGGAATGTTGTAAGTCCGACCCCAGTCGTTGCCGGTACCAACAGAAACCATGCCCAGAGTGATATCTGTTGCCTGTACCTTGTTTTGGGCGAAAATTCCATTTACAACTTCGTTCATGGTTCCATCGCCACCTATTACAATAATTTTCCGAAATCCCTGCTCAATAAACCCAGGAATGCTTTCCATGGCATGCAACTTCCGCTCCGTAAAAAAAGTATGATATGCGAACTCAAATTTGTTAAGAAGTTGGCTGATTTTATTCCAGTCTTTCTTCCCTTTTCCGGTGCCTGCATTAGGATTTACCACCACCAGCCATTCATTGTTCGGGTTGTTATTCATTGCAAAATTTTACTAAAACAAAATTGGTTTTTATTAAAAACCTTTAATTTTTTAAAGAAGTGCAAAAATACAAAAAATCGTTCCAATCAACGGATTGTTGGGTTGTTCAATTTGTTAGCGGCTTTTGTTTATGAATCCCTTTTCCAGCAAGCATTGTGCAATCTGAACGGCATTGGTAGCGGCTCCTTTTCGCAAGTTGTCGGCTACCACCCATAGGTTGAGCCCGTTTTCGAGGGTGTAGTCGCGGCGAATACGGCCAACAAAGACTTCGTTCTTTTGGTGGGCGGTTCGTGGCATCGGGTAGAGGTTGATCACCGGATTGTCCTGAACGGTCAGCCCCGGTGCGGCTTCCAAAAGTTTTCGGACTTCAAAGATGGTAAACGAGCGTTCAAACTCAACATTTATTGCTTCCGAATGCCCCCCGATTACCGGAATCCGAACAACAGTGGCTGTTACTTTCAGCCCTGGTGTTTCCAGTATTTTCCGGCTTTCGTTCAGCAGTTTGACCTCTTCGGTAGTGTAGCCATTCTCGGTAAATGAGCCGCCATGAGGAAAACAGTTCAGGTCGATCGGCCATGGATAGACCATTTCTCCTTCTATTCCTTGTCGCTCGTTCAGCATCTGTTGTACTGCTTTAGCTCCGGTTCCTGTTACCGATTGGTAAGTTGCCACCACAAGTCGTTTTATCACAAATGCCTTGTGCAGCGGCGCCAGGGCTACAACCAGTTGTATGGTGCTGCAATTCGGATTGGCAATAATCCGTGCTTCCCGCTTGAGTGCATGTGCGTTTACCTCGGGCACCACCAGGGGAACCTGGTCGGAAAGCCTCCAGGCCGAGGAATTATCAATCACATAGGTTCCCTGATTGGCAAACCTGGGCGCCCACTCCAGCGATATACTTCCTCCTGCCGAAAACAATGCAATATCGGGTTTTGCTTCGGCAGCCTGTTGCAGGCTTACTATCTTGTAGGATTTGCCCCGAAATTTTACTTCCCTGCCAATTGACCTTTCCGAAGCTGCAGGTACAAACTCCGAACATGGAAAATCCAACTCCTCCAATACCTTGATCATTTCCGAACCCACCAGGCCGGTGGCTCCAACAAGGGCTAACTTCATAATTTTGTCCTATTTACAATTAATTGTTTGTTGGCAAATTTCCGGTTTTTTTGCTCTGGCAAAATTACTACATTTAACGCCCCTAATGGATTGATATAATGACAGGAAAAATATTTACAATTTTTTGGCTTTTTACTCTGGTTTCTTTGCCAGGTCTTGCTCAATTTTCCGACAATTTCGGCGATGGAGATTTTACGGCAAATCCTGTTTGGGTAGGCGACACCGACCAATTTATTATTGAGGCCGGAATTCTGAGACTTAATGCCCCGGCAGTTACAGGGCAGGCCTATTTAGCTACACAAAGCACCATGGCACTGGATGTTCAATGGGATTTCTGGGTGCGTGTAGCTTTTTCACCATCAACTGGCAACCACCCGCGTATTTACCTGGTGAGCGACCAGCAGAACCTTCGAGGCCCGCTGAACGGATATTTTATTCAGATTGGTCGCGATGGCACCGACAACAAACGTATTTTTCTGATGCGTCAGACCGGTATCACAACCACCCAGTTGCTTGCCGGAAGCCAGAACCTTGCAACAGCATCCAATAATATCATCCGCGTTCGTGTAACTCGAACTGCCGCAGGAAGATTCGATGTTTGGGCCGACTGGGCAGGCGGCAATCTTTTTCTTCCACAAGGCTCAGCAACCGACTTGACCTTCACCACCGCCAACTGGTTTGGGGTTGTTTGCACTTATACATCTACAAACCGCCAAAACTTTTTTTTCGATGATTTTATTGTGGGGCCAATAGTACCTGACACTGACCCGCCTGCAGTCAATCTGGTCGAAGTGGTTTCGGCCAATCAGATCAATGTTCATTTCAGCGAGGTGGTTGACCTGGCTACTTCCCAAACTGCTACGAATTACGTGGTAAGCCACGGCATAGGATCGCCGCTTACTGCCACGCGCAATTCGACTAGGCCCAATATGGTAAACCTGTTTTTTGCTACTCCTATTAATGAAAATTTTAATTACGAGCTTAGCGTAAGAGATGTCATGGACCAGGCTGGCCATGTCATGAGTCCTTTTACCACCCGCTTTGTGCTGTATGTAGCAAGTCGATTCGATATTGTTTTTAATGAAATCATGGCAAACCCGACCCCGGCCATCGGGTTGCCGCCTCATGAATATATAGAGCTGTACAATACTACTGAGTTTGCTGTTAACCTCGAAGGCTGGACCCTTCAGCACGGCACCACCAGCAGGGTTTTGCCCCTGGTTATTGTTCCTCCCAAAGGACACCTGATTTTGACCCACCTGGCCGCTGCGCCTTCCTTCAGTGCGTTCGGGGTGGTGGCCGGTGTTTCGGGCCTCTCTACCACGGCCCTGACCAATGCAGGTACCAGCCTTTTGCTTTATGCTCCCGGCGGAAGACTTGTTTCCTATGTAACGTATTCGGAGCGGTGGTACCGTAATCCTGCCAAAATGAACGGAGGGTGGTCGCTCGAAAAAATTGACCCTTTGAACTTTTGCCAGGGAGCGGAAAACTGGCGGGCGTCCGAACATACCTCGGGAGGTACCCCGGGTGCGCCCAATTCGATTTTCCGAAACAACCCTGATAATACGCGTCCCGACCTGCTCAGGGTAGGGTACGTAAATCCAAATACATTACGGTTGTTTTTCAGCGAACCCATGGACGAGGCCGGTTTGTCTGCATTAGTGCATGCCGGTAACATCGGCGTAGGCACTGTTGCATCTGCTCAGGCGCTGCTTCCCGATTTTACAATAGCCGAAATCACCCTTTCAGCATCTCTTGAAGCAGGCCGGATTTTTGAGGTTACACTGCCCTCCCAGGTTTCCGATTGTGCCGGCAATCTCTTGAACAACCGCTCGGCAAGGGTGGCAGTTCCACAGGAAGCCCAGCTACTCGATGTGGTGATCAATGAGGTATTGTTTAATCCTCCCGACCGTGGAAGTCGCTATATCGAACTTTTCAACCGCTCCGAACGCGTTATTGAGCTCCGAGATCATGTCATCTCTTCGAAAGATACCATACAGGGCTTTCTGACCAGCATTAGAGATATCAGTCTGGAAAGTTTCCTCTTCTTCCCGGGCGATTACCTGGTTTTAACTTCAGATCCCGATGCCGTTCGGTCAACTTTCATGACCACAGCGCCTCAGGCTTTTATAATGGTTCCGACAATGCCCTCAATGACCAACACAAGTGGTGTGCTTGTTTTTGCAAGCAGGGGGATGGTCGAAATAGATCTGTTTGCTTATCACGAAAACATGCACTTTGCCTTGCTTACCAGTCTGAAAGGGGTTGCGCTGGAGCGAATCAATCCCAATTGGCCAACCCAGGACAGGTCGAACTGGCATTCGGCTGCCCAAAGTTTTGGGTTTGGTACTCCGGGGTTTAAAAACTCACAATATTTGCCCGAACGCATGGTTCAGGCGGGAACCATCGAAGTGTATCCCGAAGTATTTTCGCCCGACGGAGATGGGCACGACGACCTATTGACTATCGGCTATCGTTTTGACCAACCCGGGTATATTGCTACTGTCAGGGTGTTCGACAGCCGTGGCCGGTTGATAAGAAACCTGATCAGAGCCGAGCTGCTTGCGATAAATGGTTCTTTTACATGGGATGGCGCTACCGACGACCGGCAAAAAGCCCCTTTGGGCATGTATATAATTCATCTGGAAATCACCGACCTTACAGGAAAAGTAAAACAATACCGCAAAACCGCAGTAGTAGGAGGAAGGCTCTAAACCTTTAGTTTACGTCGCAAGGGCAATGGCAGCTAACCATACCTTTGCCCTGGGGCTTTCCAGTATCAGGCGTGCACACGATTCCATGGTAGCGCCGGTGGTTATTACATCGTCAACCAGTAAAATATTCTTGTTTTCGAAAACCGAAGGATCGGGTACATGGAACACCGATTCTACATTTTCCCAGCGCTTAAATCGGGTTTTACGCGTTTGAGTGCTTGTAGGGGTAACCCGCAGCAAACCGGTTGTGTTTTGGGGTATTCCAAGGCTGTCTGTTAAACCCTTGCCAAACTCCTCGCTTTGGTTGAAACCGCGCTGTTTTAGCTTTAGCGGATGCAGGGGCACTGGGACAATCACATCCAGATCTTTGTAAATGATCGAACTTTTTAATTCTGTACCAAGCAGAGATCCCAAGAACCAACCAACCTCTTTTGCACCTCTGTATTTAAAATTGTGAATCAATTGTTGCACCTTACCTCCCTTCTCGTAAAACAACAAAGCCGTTGCCGATTCGATGGGCACCCTGCCCCAGAATATCTCTGTAACACGATTTTCCTTTTCGTCAGAAAACCGGGTAAAGGGGAAATGAAGAAAGCAGAAATTGCATATCAGCGATTCACCTTTTATCAACACTTCGCTACAAGCACTGCAGGTGCGTGGGAAAAGGAGCCCCAGAAAATCGAACAGGAAGTTTTGCGTTGGCATGATTTTGGATATTGCAATTAAAATTAGTTATTTTGCACAAAATATTATATACCTAATATTTTGGTGCCTTAAACTTGTGAAGCAAATTTAATTATCCGAAAAATCAAAACTTTACCGCACCATTGTGTCCTAATTTGCTTGTAAGTTGAAATCCTTTGCACTTGTTAATTATTGTCTCGCTTTTGTAATAAAATTTTAATTTTTTGAAAATGGAAAACAATAAAGTAACCAACAACGACAAATCAAAAAAGCGTATCTACGAAGGTGTTATCATTGCATTGATAGTCATCATTGCAGGCCTGGCAGTTTGGGTTTTTACCACTCGTAAGGCGTATAAAGCTGACCGCGAAACTGCTGTGACCATTCAAAACCAGTTGCAAACTGAACTTGATTCGGTATTGACAGAGTTCAACACATTTAAAATGCAACACGACAGCATCCTGGTTGACAAAGACAGTATCATTCAGAATAATGCTCAGGAAATCAGGCGCTTAATTGCTCAGCAGGCAGACTATTTCCGCATCAGGAGGCAATTGAATTTATTACGCGAAGTAACCCAGAACTACGTTCAGGAAATCGACAGCCTGGTTAGCGTAAATCAGGTTCTTAGAGCCGAGAATGTTGCTATGCGCGTAGAAATCCAGGAGGCAACTACACGAACCAACGTTCTGGAAGTAGAAAGGACAGAATTAAGAGGTAAAGTCGAACTTGCTTCAATAATCCGCGCCCACAACTTTAGCGCCCAAGCCATTCGGATTAGAGGCGCAGGTCGTGAAGAAGCTACTGATCGTGCCTCGCGCGCAGAGCAAATAAAGGTGAATTTTACATTAGCCGAGAATCCTGTTGCCCGTTCAGGCGATTACCGGATTTTTATGCGTATTGCCGATCCGGCAGGTAATATTTTACGTGTTGACGACGGCGATACCCATGCCTTCATGCATGGAACCGATACACTGCAGTTTTCCTCTTCAACAATCGTAAATTATCAAAATCAGCAAAAAACTGTTCAATTGGTTTGGCAACGTATTGCCGAATTTACACCCGGGGTGTACCTCATTTCATTTTACACCGACGAACATCACCTGGGTGAAACTGCCCTTACCCTTAGGTAAATATACTGAACGTGGTTCAAAAAAATTATCATATTTTTATGGTTTGTTTGCACTAATTACTATATTTGGTAAACCAAAAACTCCAAAATATGGATAAGGATATGGCTACGGAAAAATCGCAACCTCAAGGGTTTTCGCCAAAAAAAGCATCTTCGAATATTGCACCCATTATATTTCTATCGATCATTGCGGTAGTATTAGCTATTGGAGGAGCTTTATTGCTAAGAAGTTTTTTTGAGGTACGTCAGTTAGCTGCCGATACAGTGTTGGAGCGCGATGAGGTACTATCGCGCAACCAGGAGTTGTTGGCGAGGCTTAGTGAATTGGATGAATCATTTAAAAATGTGAGTGCTCAAAATGCCACCCTTCAGGAAGATGTTGAAAAACAACGTAATGAAATTAGACATCTCCGTTCTCAGGTAAGAACACTTTCGGCGCCGCTCGAGGGTAAAACCGTACAGGAGGTAGTTGCCCGAATTGGGCAGTTGGAGAAAGAGTTAGCTGATCATATTGCCAGGCTTTTGTTTCTTGAAGAAGAAAATAAGCGTCTGGCAGGGGAGGGTAGCTTATGTCAGGATTCTCTTGCGGCCTCAATGGCCCGGTTGGCAGCCCTTTCGGAGAAAAACAGGGCGCTGAACGAAAGACTGGAGAGCGGAGCAAGGCTGGTAATTATGAATCTAGAAGTAATCACCACCCGCCAGGCTCGGCGCGGGGAATCTATTACTGACCGCGGGAGAAGAGTTCGCAGGATTCAGGTTTGTTTTACCATTATGGAGAACCTCCTTGCTGTTCCCGGGCAGCGCATTTTCTACCTTCGCATTATTGATCCTGCAGGAAATCTCATCACAGGGCCCAATTCAGGATCATTTAACGTCACCGGTGCAGGGCAAATGGAGTTTTCAGGTTCATCCTCTATTGAATACAGAAATGCCCAATTAGCAACCTGTATTACCCATACTTTGCGAGAGGGATTGCCCCGCGGAGTATATAAGGCCGAAGTGTTCACCGAAGGCCGCCAGGTCGGTTCGCAATTGTTTGAATTGAGATAATCAGTTTATTATACATATAACCGGCTTCGGCCGGTTTTTTTGTTTTAGGCAGTTCAGGTCGAAATCAATGTTTTTTCTTAATTGATTACTTTTGCATTTGTTCCTGAAATAATTGTAAACCTTTTGGCAACATTCTTTGTCAGACTAAAAACCATACCTTACCGGAGCAGGTAGCAATCTGTCTAAGAAACATCAGGCTCCTGGTACCGTTCCGATAATTCTAAACGCAATTTAAAATATTCTTGTGAAAATTTCCTACAATTGGTTGAAGACCCTGGTTACATTCTCCGAAACTCCTGAAGAATTAGCCCACCTGCTTACACATTGCGGCCTTGAGGTTGAATCTGTCTGTATTTATGAAACCGTAAAAGGCAGCCTTGGCGGGGTATTCGTTGGTGAGGTTATATCCTGTCAGAAACACCCCGATGCTGATAAACTTACCCTTACGACAGTCGATATTGGTAATAAAATCGTTCTGAAGATAGTGTGCGGGGCGCCAAATGTAGAAGCAGGACAAAAGGTTCTGGTCGCAACTCCGGGCGCAATGCTTCACACCCCCAAAGGTACCCTTGAAATAAAAAAGACCACCATTAGAGGGCAAGCTTCCGAAGGTATGATTTGCGCTGAAGATGAGCTGGGTATCGGCAATTCGCATGAAGGAATTATGGTTTTACCGACTGATGCAACCATAGGAATGCCGGCAGGTGAGTACCTTAAGATTCATTCAGATTTTATTTTTGAAATAGGACTGACGCCTAATCGCATTGATGCAGCAAGTCACTTTGGGGTTGCCCGCGATTTAGCTGCCGTTCTGAATCATCGCAATGGTGCGGGCTCTGCCATTATTAATAAGCCCGATACCAGGCAGTTCAAACCAGATAACAACAAGTTTCAGATTCTGGTACTTGTTGAAGATAAAGAGGCCTGCCCCAGATATAGTGGCCTCACCATTTCGGGCATTAAAGTAGAGGAATCTCCGTCATGGCTCAAGGAAAGACTCCTTTCTATCGGCCTGAAACCTATCAATAATGTTGTAGATGCTACCAACTTTGTATTGCATGAGATGGGACAGCCGTTACATGCTTTCGATGCAAAAAAAATTAAAGGCCAAAAGGTGGTTGTACGCAAACCTGCTGTCGGTACCCCGTTTGTTACATTAGACGGAAAGGAACTGAAATTGACAGGCTCCGACCTTATGATCTGCGATATGGAAGCACCGATGTGCTTAGGGGGTATTCTTGGAGGAGCTGACTCAGGGGTAACTGAAACCACCGAGAGTATTTTCCTTGAAAGTGCATATTTCAATCCTGTAAGCATAAGAAGGTCATCAAAAGTACACGGGATTAAAACCGATGCTTCCTTCAGATTTGAAAGGGGAGCCGACCCTGCAAATGTGGTAGAAGCTTTGAAGCGGGCAGCCATGCTTATAAAAGAAGTTGCCGGCGGGTATATTACCTCCGAAATCGTGGACGTATATCCGGACGAGAAACAACCTGCAAAAGTGTGGTTCAACTTAAATCGGGCAGCCTCGCTGATTGGGAAAAAAATTCCGGAAAGGGAGCTTTTTGCTATCCTTCAAAATCTTGAAATCAGTGTATTAGAGCGCAAGGGCGACGACTTACTCCTTTCGGTTCCTACATGCCGCGTTGATGTTACGCGCGAGGCCGACATTGTTGAAGAAGTGCTGCGAATTTATGGATTCAACCAGGTAGAGCTTCCTGAAAGACTTTTTTCCTCGGTTGTTCAATCTCCTAAACCCGATAAAGAAAAACTACAAAATATTGTTTCGGATATGCTCTCGGCAAGGGGATTTAATGAAATTATGAACAATTCCCTTACTAAAAGCAGCTATTTCGAGACCGATGGGTTTGATGCCACAAAGTCGGTGGAGGTTCTAAACCCCTTAAGCATGGACCTTAACGTTTTGCGTCAGAATCTTCTGTTTGGTGGTCTCGAAACCATATCTTACAATGTCAACCGCAAAGTTGACAGGATGCAGCTTTTTGAGTTTGGAAAGGTATATTCCAAAGAAATGGCCAATAGTACTCCAGAGGAACCGCTGGCGCCTTTTGTAGAGAAAATGAAACTTTCATTATTTCTGTCAGGTCATCAACAACCGGAATCATGGCGCGGAAAACCGGCCAATATGGATTTTTTCGACATGAAAGCAGCTGTTGAATCCGTGCTGCATCGCCTAGGGATTAAGCATCCAATGATTAGCCGTTTCGATGAAAATCTCAGCCCAATTTTTGATTTCGGGCTTTCCTTTTTGTTCGGTAGTCAATTGATAGCTTCTTTCGGAAAGGTTAGCCAGAGCCTTTTACGAACATTCGACATAAAACAGGATGTCTATTTTGCAACCCTTGAGTGGGAACTGCTGGTAGCCCAGCATGCAAATAAACAATTGCTTTATACCGAGGTTTCGCGATATCCCGAAGTGCGGCGTGACCTTGCATTGCTTATTGATAGCAAAATAAAATTTTCGGAAATTGAGCAACTTGCATTCCAGACAGAAAAAAAGCGATTGAAAGACGTAACCCTGTTCGATGTGTATCAGGATGAACGCCTTGGGGAGAACAAAAAGTCGTATGCAATCAGTTTTACCCTGCTCGACGAAGAAAAAACCTTGACAGATCAGGAAATCGAAAAAATCGTGAACAACCTTATTCAGGTTTACAAATTGGAATTGGGAGCAGAGATAAGGTAAGAACTGAAATTAAGGCGGGATGGCGCCTTGTCGAACCGATCACTTATTGCGTATCAGCAATGCAATGTTTTTTACGGGCAGGAGGGAAGCAACCGTTCCAATCACAAACACTGTAAGGGCAGTCAGCAACAGGTCGGTTCCTTTTATAACAACCGGATAAGCGTCGATCACAAATGTTCCTTCGGCCTGTATTGAAACGAATCCAAACTGCATTTGCAACCAGCTTACAAGAACTCCTGCCAGCAAACCAACCAGGGCACCTCCAAGGCTGATCATTATTCCTTCTGTCAGGAAGATTTTTCGAAGCAGTTTCTGCGATGCCCCCACACTATGTAATGTTTGAATATCGCGGGTTTTTTCAATTACAAGCATGGTCAACGAACCAACGACATTGAATGACGCGATAATCAGGATAAAGGTCAGAATAAAGAATATCGCCCATTTTTCGGTGCGCATGATCCTGTAGAGGAAATCCTGTTGTTGAAGCCGGTTTCTTACCTCGAATGCCGGGCCAACCAATTCCTGAACCTTCTTTTGAACCCTGTTTTCATTAGCATCCTGGTCAAGAGACAATACCAATGAACTTATTTCGTTTTCGCGGCCGAGCAGCTGCCGGGCCAGGCGAATCGGTACTAAAACATATTCCATGTCGAATTCGGCCTGAACCCCAAAAACCCCGCTGGCAAAATTGGTGGTTGAAACAAAAGCCTGAGAAGGATGCAGACTTGGTGTTCTGCCTCTTCTGGGCACATAGAGGTTGAATGGATTCATGAAGTCATGAATGTTAGCTCCCAAAACGAATTCTACCCCCTGACCGATCACAAAAAAATCTGCCTCCCCGTCTTCAAGCGAAAAGGTGCCTGTAACCAACATGGTATCAATACCGGTTATGGTTGCATAGGTAGGCTGTACCCCCCGCATTGTAACCAAATGCTGCCGGTTTTGATGGGTAATCAGAGCCGACTCGTCCAAAACTTCGCTGAACAACACTATGCCGGGTATATTCCTAAGTTCTTGGAGCGGAATTTCATCCAAAGTAAATACCGCACCTTCTTTCAAGCGTATTTCCAGGTCGGGGTTAAAGGCGTTGAACATACTTAAGATCACACGTTCAAAGCCATTAAAAACCGAAAGAACAATTACAAGGGCCATTGTCCCCACAGCCACACCTGCAACCGAAACCAGGGTGATAATATTAATTGCATGATGCGATTTTTTTGCAAACAAATACCTGCGCGCTATGAAAATCGGAAATTTCAAAAGAGTTTAGTTTTACCTGATTTATTTTTCGCTATTCCAAAAAAATTAATGCATTGTTGTGTGCTAAGGTGGCTAATATTCAGATTTTAAGACCATCAATCGTTGTTTTACTCGCTTTTACCAACAAACCAGTGCCCGATCTATGCTTCATGGCCAAATCGGCCAGGTTCAACAACAATATTATCGGTAATAAAACCAGGAAGTAAATTGGCATTACCAAAAAAAACCACTTTGACAAACTCAGGCATACCATAGGAAACTTCATCGTGAGGTGCCATGAAACATTGCCGGGTATTCCGTAGGTGTATCGGATGTTGATCTTGGAAAAACCGGCATGTCGAAGTTTCTGCTCCATCTCATCCTTGCGGTAGCCATTGCGCACATGTTCGCCAATGAATCCCTTCTGGCCAGGATCATGCACATTGCTTCCACCGCGGTCTGATGGTGTATTGATAAGCAACAACCCATTTTCCTTCAAGGAGGCATAAAAATTATTGAAAACTGCTACGTCATCTTCAATATGCTCCATCACATCAACCGATAAGATGATATCGAAAGCCTGTTTTTTTCTGAAACTTGTCAGATCAGCCTCCTGAAACCTGACTCTGTCTATTCCTGCTGATTTAAAAAACCGCTCACAGGAGTCAATTTCGTCCTTTTTAAGGTCAACACCCAAAATTTTCCAGGAAGGAAAACTTTTTGTCATGAAATAGGTATATTGCCCAAAGCCGCTTCCAGCATCAAGTACATCAACGCTTTCCTTAAATTTTATGTTGCAGGCAAGTTTTCTCAAGGACTTCTTTATATGCCACGTTCGTAGCAGGAATAAATCAAGCAAAGCATAAAAGACCTTGCGTGTTACAGGCCAACGGTTAAATTGGTTGCTTAGTATTTGCTTTATGGGCTCGTAGTTCATGGAGTTTGGGATCATTGTTTTAAAAGACGCTCGATGTTTTCCAGGTAGTCGAGGCTATCGTCAACAAAAAAACGAAGTTCAGGGGTTAAGCGAAGTTGATTTTTTATCCGGATTCCGAGCAGTCTTCTTATTTCTTTGCCACGAGCGGTAACCTGGTTGATAATTTCACCCTGATTTTTTCCGAAAATGCTCAAATAAACCCTGGCAATGCTGAGGTCGTTGGTGATTTGAACTTTTGTAACAGTTACGATGGTTCCGGGAAACCAGCTTCTGCCTTCCATCTGAAGAATTTCTCCCAGGTCCTTTTGCAATAGCCTGGTAATTCGCTTTTGTCGGTTTGTTTCCATGATTGCAAAGATACGGAATTCCTATGTTAAGAGGAGATTGGCCAAAAGGTATAAACCGGCTGTATCAATTGTTCGATATCAGCCCGTTTGAAACGATTTGATTCAAAGACTTGAACCTTTTCTGTTAAAATTTCTTTATAATAAATGATAGGACTTATTGGACAGAATTTTAACGAAACCTTCAGCATTATGATTAGAATAGAATTCGATACTATGGGCCCGATGGAAGTGCCCGGGGATAAATACTGGGGCGCGCAAACCCAGCGTTCTTTGCAAAATTTTCGCATAGGTACAGAACTCATGCCAAAGGAAGTGATCATGGCCTTTGCTGTTTTGAAAAAAGGTGCAGCCATAGTAAATCATAAACTCGGTATATTACCTGGCGACCTTGCAAAGGCGATTACTCAGGCCTGCGACGAGATTCTGGAAGGCAGGTTCGATGACAATTTCCCTTTGGTGGTATGGCAAACCGGCAGCGGGACCCAAACCAATATGAATCTGAATGAGGTAATTGCCAACAGGGCACATGAATTATTGGGTGGATCTCTTTCCGATGAACAAAAAAGGATACACCCCAATGACCATGTGAACAAGTCGCAATCCTCGAACGATGCATTTCCTACGGCTATGCATATAGCCGCTTATACGGTGCTGATCGAACAAACCCTTCCGGCCCTGAAGAAACTCCATAAAGCTTTCGAGAGAAAGTCCTCAGAATTTGAAGGAATAGTTAAAATTGGAAGGACTCATCTTATGGATGCCACTCCGCTCACTTTGGGCCAGGAGTTTTCAGGGTTTTCATCGCAAATCGAAATGGGCATCATAGCGCTTAAAAAAGCCTTGGACCCACTTAGCGAATTGGCCTTAGGAGGTACCGCAGTAGGAACCGGGGTCAATGCCCCCAAAGGTTTTGACAAAATGGTGGCAGAGAGTATTGCCAGCCTAACGGGACACCCGTTCGTTTCGGCCCCCAACAAATTTTCTGCCTTGGCCGCCCACGACGCTTTGGTTGGAGCAAGCGGATCGCTTAAAACCATTGCTGTAGCCCTGATGAAGATTGCAAACGACATCAGGTTGCTTGCTTCGGGCCCGCGTTGTGGAATTGGGGAAATCATTCTGCCTGCCAACGAACCAGGAAGCTCTATTATGCCCGGCAAGGTTAATCCTACTCAACCCGAAGCCATTACGATGGTGGCAGCCCAGGTTATCGGCAATGATCTGGCAATTGCTGTTGGTGGAATGAATGGCCACCTGCAATTGAATGTATTTAAACCTTTAATCATATATAACTTTTTGCAGTCGGCCCTACTTCTTGCCCAGGCATGTCATTCATTTACCGATAACTGCGTGGAGGGAATAACACCCAATGAGGCCCGGATAAATCAGTTGCTCATGGATTCATTGATGTTGGTTACAGCTTTGAGTCCGTATATTGGGTACGATAATGCAGCACGCATTGCCAAAAAGGCATATGAGGAAAACTTAAGCCTGAAAAAGGCGGCTGCTTTGCTTGGCCTTGTGTCAGAGCAGGATTTCGATAAATGGGTTGATCCGGCGAAAATGGTCTGATTTGTCGTGAATAAAACAAAAAAGCTGATGCGCATCAGGGCATCAGCTTTTTTTGTTGCACTATCGAAATATTACCATTCCCATAAATCATGTTCGAAGTTCCGTATAACTTCCCTTGCTCTGTGAGCCTCTAGCAGAGCATCCATTCCTGTATAGTAATCGATGATGCGCCTGTCGTGAACATTGGAAACTTTAAAGATGTAACTGCTGAAGAATCTGCGAATAAACAAGTCATCGAAACTCATACGATGTACATCGTTGTTGCGGTTAAAAACTTCAGAGTTTGCGAATGCATTTCGTGCTTCTGGGAAATAGATCCAAAACAGTGGTTCATCGCCCCTCGACTCCCCGGTAAGCGGGTCAATGGCTTCCCTTACCGGTGAAATCCCAATAATACGAACATCAAGGACCGAACGTTTCCTGTCAAAGAACCAGTCTTCCTTTATCCTGAAACGGCGCACATCTGCGGGGTTAAAAGAAATAACCAGCGTAGTGTCGAACTCATCATAAGGTGGTGTAGGCCTTTGCATTGTGATGGTTTGGGTCCTTTCGAGGCGGGCAAAAAGTTGTTCCGCTGTTAGGGGAACTGTAAACTCTTCGTCCACTACATCATACGCCGTAATCTGTCCTGCTCTGATTCCATCCACGATAACTTGCATTAAGCTTCTTCTGCCATCAGAGGGAACGGCTGGGAAATACATTGGCTGATTCATTTTTTCTCTCAGGTCGATTACCTGCCAAACCCTTCTTTTCCAAAGAATATCAGCCTCACGCACGTAAGGAAGGACTGCAGGAATTCTTTCGGAAACTGTTCTCCGGTCAAAAAAATCATTGCGCGGTTGTTGTGTTGTCTGGCTAAAAAGTGGAAGGCTAAAAACAACGACAAAGAGAAAAATTGCTAATACGTTCTTAGACATGAGATATACCTCCGGTATGTTTTTTTAATTAATAGTAAAGGTTAAGGGCGACAAAGTACGTACCCGTCCATCAGGCCCGGGTCGGGTGGTTATATTTTCAAAAATAAAACGCTGTCCGCGGGTTGCATTATTTATTACCGTCATCATTTCTGAGGTAAAAGTGTTTCCGGTTCCGGCGAAGGTGCGGAAGTCGCCTCCAACGGTGGTTGCCATGGAGAATGATGCTATTTCGAAATTCATATCGAACTCAAAGCCCTCCAATCTGGGGATAATAGCCCTTGCTAATGCGAGTTCCTCCCTGGAAATGCGTCCTTCGCGCCGTCCGGCAATTTGGGCAACCGGGTCTGGTACAGTTCTTACTCTAAATGTTGAGGTACCCATGCTGCGCGATGTGCCATCAATTATAGCATTTGCAGTAATCTGAACCTCGCGTACACCGGGAGAAACACGAACGGTGTATCTGGCTCCTCCCCTGTGAACCAGAGTAGCTCCAGTTGAAATAGATGGTCTGAGGTTTTCAGTAGGGATGCCGGGTACAGAGATCGACACCGGGTTGTCAACTCCAATGTAAAACAAATTCATAGCATCGGCCGAAACTGTCAGGTAAGGCCTTTGTATCATGAAACTTGATTGGAAGGGGTATTCCTGGGGAATTCCAGCGGGGTTGGTAACCCTGATTACTCCTCTGAAGGTCCTTTCACCGGTACCCGAGGCAGGCATAACGAGTCTTCCGACTCCTCCCTCCGTAGGAATGCTTCTTCCATCCACGATAATAGTTGGATCGGTGCGGGAATCAATTGCCGCAACAAAAATTTCGGCCTCGTAATTTTCTCCGGCCAATACAATTTGACTGCGCGGTACAACTCTTGCTTCAATCTGGTCGAATTTAAAGTCTTCCGCTCCGATAGCTCCGAAAAGGGTATTTATCACATCGAACTCAGCGTTCCGAACTTCGGTTGTCAGCCTTGTAAGGTTGGTAGCAATGGCAACAGGGATAACCCTGTCAAACATATATTGTTGCCAACTTACTGCAGTGGCGGTATTTGGAAGTATAAAGGGTCCATCTAAATTAAGGCCTAAAGTAACAGCATCCTGCAGGCCATGTTTGGTAGCAATTTCCAAGAGGGTATTGCGGTAGGCTTCAATGCGGCTCCTCAGCTCGTACGCCCTGGTGCCTTGACCACCCAAATTAATTGGGTCCCGATTGTGTTCCTGTACCCAGAACCTTGAAGAATTGCTATAATTGTCCTTATTTTGCAAGTCAATAAGGTTCATAGTATCCGCCTGTTCCACTGGGATATTATCGATGGCGGCAATCATTTCGGCCCTTTGTTGCTGGATGAAAGCTACCATTTCCTGAGCAAGTCTTCGAACTTCTTTGGCATCTGCATAAAACGGTTCGACCGCAGCAGGGTTGATAACTTCCTGCTGGATAAATTCCTGCATCACGGTTTCAGTTTTTTGATCCAGGTTCAGGTTGGTCTGAATGATTCCATCGTCGATGAGCGGAAAGGCATCTAGAACCTGTCTTGAAACGTTTAACGCCATCAAGGCTAAAAAAATCAGGTACATGAGCCCTATCAGCTTTTGCCTGGGTGTTTGTTTTCCACCTGCCATAGTTCTTTGATTTGTTTATTTGTTAGCTAATAGTAATTGCCAGCTACCTGGTTATTAACGAGGTGCATTAAAGTTCATTGCCGAGAGCATATTCCCGTAAATGTTGTTCAGAGCCCGAATGTTGGAATTGAGTTTTTCAATCTCGTTCTTATACTCTTGTGTGGAATTCAGCGACACATTGAGATTATCAACCAATGATCCAACAGCTTGATGTAATTTATCCGTTGCTGCCACTTGACCTCCTGAAGCTTGTAACTGAAGCTCATAGGCTGCATTCAAAGCCATTAGATTGTTGGCAGACTTTTGCAGTTGCTCGCTGAAAATCTTCCCGCCAGATGTATTTCCCTCAAGTGCTTCTACCGATTTGGCTAGCAGGGCCGCATTTTTATTGTATGCATCTGACAACTGCTCGGTATATTCTGCAACATTTCGAAGGTTGTTGTTAAACTGAGCGGAAATTTCATGATTTTCTTTTGCTGTCTGAGCAGTCTTTTGATACGTGTCGCTGAGAAGGTTCATGGAGGTTACAGCATTCTTCAGGCTGTTCCCATATTCCTGCGAGAGGCTCAGATCATGTTTCATGTACTCAGCCGTATTTTTGTAGGATTGACTAAGTTCCAGCACAGATTTGCTGGCAGTTTCTACGTTTTGGATATAGCTGTTGGTTGCCAGGGCAGCATTCGAAAGATCCGACATTTTTGCCACATTGTTGCTGAGGCTTTGAAGCCCCATGCTTAATTTTCCGATGAGTTCCGGTCCAATATCAGCCTCTTCGAGCAGCCTGTCGAGCGTGTTCGAAACGGTTACGTTTTGAGTTACTGTGCGAGTTAATCCTGTACGCATTTCACCTCCATCGATACCAGCGAGCTCAGGATAGACCAAACTCCAATCGGGTTCTTCGTGAAGCGGCTCGAATGCCGAAAAGAAGAACACAACCGCTTCAACACCCATGCCTAATATCAACATGGGGCCGGCAAAAGGCCAGTGCATTATCTTAAATAGGGCTCCCAAAATTACAATAGCAGCACCCCATCCGTATAGTCTTGACATGAAGACTTTCCATGCCTTGGTTTTTACAAACTTCATTTTCGTATAATGAAAAGGTTAAAAATTGAATTTATTGGATTAAAAGGGCTATAACCACTGAGATTAGTAAACATTTGAAATTCTACCTCTGCGGTCGTTGCGATCGCGGCCGGGGAACGTTTGGATGCTCCTGAAGCCTATGTAAGATTTAGCAGTATCCTGGTATTCATAGGTTCTGGTACTTACCTGGAGCATAAATCCAACATCCTTCCACGATCCGCCTCTTACCACCTTGCGTTTTAGCGCTGGAGGGTCTTCAGGGCGGGCTTCAAATTGGAAATCGGGATTCATGTCAGATCCGAAAATGTAGAAAGACTCATCGTAAGCATTTCGGGTCCATTCGGCTACGTTGCCGGCCATGTCGTATAGGCCAAAGTCGTTGGGTGGGTAGTGTCCTACGATAATGGTCTGATAACCACCATCGGCTACGTAATTGCCTCTGAGGGGCTTAAAGTTTGCCAGAAAACAACCATCCTGGTTGCGGATATAGGGGCCGCCCCATGGGAACGGGCTTAACTCCAGGCCTCCGCGCGCTGCATATTCCCACTGGGCTTCTGATGGAAGGGAGAATTCCAGCGCAAAAGGTCTCTCGCGACCAGCCAAATAGCTATTCAAAACCTGAGTTCTCCAAACATTAAAAGCTCTGGCTTGCATCCAATTAACCCCTACCACAGGATAATGGTCAAAAGTGGGGTGCCAGAAGTAATGCTGGGTCATGGGTTCGTTGTAGGAGTAAGTAAAGTCATGAATCCATGCCAAAGTATCTGGGTACACAGGAGTTACATGCTCGATTACCAACTCGGAACGTGGTGTGTCTCTTTCAGTTCTGCGGGCAGCGCGTGCAAGATCAATAATCTGGTAACGATAAATCAACTGGCGTGAGTCAACTTCACGGCGCCGGAAAAATCTTTCCTGCTCAGGCAAATAAAGCTCGGCGAGCGTTTCCCGCACCTCAGGTTCATTCCACCTGATTTGCTGCCTCCAATTAATCAGGGGTGGATCAAGCAGGTTTCCGAATTGGTCTTCCTCGATCAAAAACTCAGGATTAAGCGCAGCAAGCATGGTTCGGGCAATGGAATCGCGAACCCAAAACACAAACTGCCGGTACTGATTGTTGGTAATTTCAGTTTCATCCATATAAAATGCAGGTATGGAAATTGTCCTGGCAAATGCATTGTGGGCATAGGCTACGTCCTGGTCGGATGGTCCCATCGTAAAACTTCCCATCGGAACGAAAACCATTCCGGGAGGATCACCATAAAATCCATCAGGTCTGTCAAGCACACCCGTTAAATGGCCCTGCCCGGACCTTTGGCATGCCGAAAATAGCACTACAGCCATTACACTTAAGAAAATCACTTTTTTCATCGCACTTCTTTTTTATTGACCAATCCGTTGTAGATTACCTAAGATTACGTGTTAAGTTTTTGTTTTCAAAAAAAATTAAAGAAACCTAATATTCCTTTGTACTTCTCTGACCCTGTCAAGGTCAAGATCGAAACTATAATGAACCATAATTTCGTGACTTCCTGCACTTCGTCCTCCGCGACCTATCGGGGAGGTTGTAAAATCATAAGAATACCCCAAATGAATTTGCTCTATTCTGATTCCGAGAAAAAACACCAAAGCATCCCTTAGCCTGTAACTAACGCCACCCCATAACCTATTATTGTATGCAAGCATGACATTCAGGTCAATCTGAGTGGAGGTTAAATCTGTTTTTACCAGTACTGACGGGCTGATTACATAAGCCGGCAGGTTTGGAACTTCAAAATGCTGCCCCAATGTTAGATAGGCATGCCTCTGGAGTCTGAACACCTCTCCAATGCCAGGATTTGCTCTGCCAATTTGAGAAACCGAAATTCCTCCCCATCTTTTGCCTTCTTCCAAATAAAAAACCCCAAGGGCAAAGTCGGTAAAAAACAAGGATTCGGTTAAGCCTCCCGTCAATACAGGGTCGTTACCAGTAATAGGAGTGAGTTTGCCCAAATCCAATCTCTTGTCTAAAAATCCAATCTGAGCTCCCAATCCCAACTTTCCCCTGCTTAATTGCCGATGATACGAGTACGCTAATCTCACACCGAAATTCAATTCATACCCGATTCTATCCTGCATCAAACTTAACCCTATGCCACCCCTCAAAAAAGGGATTGGGGCATCGGCATTAAGCAAGTAGGTTTCAGGGTTTAAACGCTGGCCGGCAGCATCGTTGAAACCAAGCCATTGCTGACGGGCTAGTCCTGTAATCCCAATCTTACCTGATAATCCGGCATAGCCTGGGTTAATTCCCATATTATTGAACATATTATGGCTAAATTGCGGTTCTTGTTGACCATAAGCCAAACCTGAACTAAATAACATAGCCAATATGGGAATTATACATTTAAGCCCCATCTACCCATTTCCCTTTTTTTGATTTTGCAAAAATATAAGGAAATTTTGTTTAATGCTGTATTATTAATCCAAAAGTCAAACTATTCACTTCATTATTTGCAAAATCCAAAGCCCGGAATCCGGAAACAACCAAAAAACCAACAATACAAAGAACGCTTTTATTTCGAATTTACGGATAAAATCGAACTTCAAATGTATTTTATCCTTACAATTCTTCTTTCGGTAAAAATACCGTATTTTTTATAGTAGTTTCCCTTTTTTTGAGGCCTCATTTGCAAACTTTTAAAGGACTATAAGAACCTGCAAAAGGTCATCCTGCATAGAAAAATGAACAAATTGCGGTAAAACCAATTTAAACCAAATAATTTTACGTTGCTTCTGAACTTAACTAAAATCCGCTTGTTCTACAAAAATTTTCGATAAACCTGCAGCCATTTTTCCGGAATTTCGCTCTGACAAGCAGCCAGGTATTCGCGGTACGAACAAGGTACCAGGAATTGACGCTCGTATTTCATTTGCAGACTGGGTGGACATGGAACTTCCATCCACCAGCGGTCACTTTTCTTGCTCTTGTAAAAAACCATTTCGTGTTGGACCTCTTTCGACGATACAAAATATTTAATGTATTCGCCTGAATCTTTTCTAAGTTTATCGGGCATGTCTTTTTTTCGGGAACAAAAACCATCGATAAAGTACCAAATCATTTGAGCTACAAGGTGCATGGTCTGCTCGCTATGGTCGAGTGTGGGGTTGGCTTCATAAAATCCAATCGACGACAGTTTGTCGCTCAACCCTGCATAGCGAACTATTTGGCAAGCCTCCTCGCCGTGGAATCCATTTGGCGACACATTTTGGTTGCCAGGAGCATCGCCCTGTCTGATGCATGAAACATCGAATGATAACACATCTGCATTGCGCACCACTGGTTCGACTTCATTCATGTCCTTTCGTACCATGCCTAATCGGTACACATCGAAAAACAAATTACTCATTAAATCAATGGCATCCTGATCTACCAAGTAGGTCTGATAACCTATATTGGTGTAGTTAAAAAGGAAATTTGGCTGGTGTGTAAGGATAGTACCCAGGTAATTTTGATGTGTAACTTTTTCTTCTCTGTTAATTCCCAAGTCGAATGACGAATCCACAGAAATAAGACTTATCACCTGCCCCAGTTCGCCATAGGCCAGGTAATTTGAATAAGTAAGGTCCTGACTTCCACCAATAATAACCGGTACAATTTTTCTTTTGATTAGCGCAGCCAAAACAGTTTTCAGGGCAAAATAAGTATCGCTTATTTTGTTGCCTGCCTTTATGTTGCCAAGGTCGGCAATCCGCACTTTGTATGGGCCCTGAAAAAGTCCATACAGGTGTTTCCTGATATAATCAGGTGCCATACCACATCCAGCATTATCCTCGGCCATGCGATCCTCTTTTACTCCTAGAATCGCAAGCTGAACCTGACTTAAGTCCGGGAAGTCAGAACCTGTTTGGTAGATATCTACACATTGGTAAAGGGCCAGCGGATGCTGAATCTTTTTGCCCTGCAAAATTTTATTGTCAATAGGTTCGAAAAAATCAACTACTTCCATACTTCCGCGATCATTGACTATTTTCCCTTTTTGGTTTTAGTCGGTTTCTTGGTTGTACGTCGTTTTTTTGAAGATGTTCCTTCTTTTATAATATTTAAACAATCTTGAAGTGAAAATTCTTCAGGTGCCTTGTTTTTAGGCAACTTGTAGTTGTTTCCTTCAGCCGAAAGGTATGCACCCCACCTGCCTTTGAGAACTTTAATGTTTGGATTTTCCGGGAATTCCCTGATTATTTTTTGCTTTTCCTTTTCCCTTTTCTCCTCAATAATAATTATAGCCCTTTCGGCCGTAATACTTAAAGGATCGTCGGTAGGAGGTATGGAAAAAAATTGTTCATTGTGCATTATATACGGACCAAATCTGCCTGATGATACAATCATATCATGTTCCTGAAAAATGCCCAGATTGCGTGGTAGTTTAAACAAATCCATGGCTTCTTTCAAGCTTATGGTTTCGAGGCTCTGGTCTTTTTTTAGCCTTGCAAAGCGGGGTTTTTCTTCCTCATCGGCATGTCCGATTTGAACCATGGGGCCAAACCTGCCAAGTTTTGCATACACAGGCCTTGAACTGGTGGGGTCGGTACCCAGCAACCTTTCTCCACTGAACTTCTCAGTAGTTTTCAGGGTCTTGTCAACCTGAAGGTGAAAGGGTTTATAAAAATCTTGCAGTACTTTATTCCAGGCCTTTTTCCCTGCAGCAATCTCATCAAATTCTTTTTCTACATTGGCAGTGAAATTGAACTCCATAATCGTCTGAAAATGCTCCATCAGGAAAGTGTTGACGATTATGCCAATGTCGGTGGGGAAAAGCTTGTTTTTTTCGTTTCCAAACGTTTCTGTTTTTGTTGTTTCGGAAATTTTTCCCTTTTTCAGTAGCAGGTAGTCGTATGAGCGCTGCTCACCCTGGCGGTTCTCCTTTACAACATATTCTCTTTTTTGGATGGTGCTGATGATGGGGGCATAAGTCGAAGGCCTTCCGATACCAAGGTCCTCAAGCTTTTTTACCAGACTTGCTTCGGTATAACGCGCCGGGGGCTTGGTGAAACGTTCAACCGCTGCGATTTCTCCCATCATAAGTTCCTGCCCGGCTTTTAATGGGGGCAGAATGTCCTTTGCAGTATCATCGTCGTCGTCGTCAGTTGATTCGAGGTAAACTTTCAAAAACCCATCGAAAAGGAGTACTTCTCCCGTTGCAATAAATTTTTGTGATGCGGTAGAAATACCTATGGAAACTTGTGTTTTTTCTAAGGTTGCATCAGCCATTTGAGAAGCTATGGTCCTTTTCCAGATCAATTCGTAAAGCCGCTGTTCGGACGGATCCCCTGAGGCTTTAGTCAAATCTATATAAACTGGCCTTATGGCTTCATGGGCTTCCTGAGCACCTTTGGTTTTGGTAGCAAATTGCCTGGTTTTGGAATATTTAGCCCCAAACGATTTTTCGATTTCTTTCTTGATCGAACCCAATGCGGTGGTCGAAAGGTTTACCGAGTCGGTTCGCATATAAGTTATTTTTCCCGACTCATATAGCTTTTGGGCAATGGTCATAGTTCTCCCCACCGAAAAACCGAGCTTTCGGCTTGCTTCCTGTTGCAGAGTTGATGTGGTAAAGGGTGGAGCAGGCGATTTTTTGGCAGGCTTGGTCTCCACGTTTTCTACTGTAAAATTTGCTCCGAGGCATTGGTTCAGAAAGGCGAGGGCATCTTTTTTTGTTTCGTATCTGCCGGGTAGTTCGGCTCTCAGAGCCACAGATTGTCCGTTGTGTTCGACCTGGAAAATTGCCGACACTTTAAAAGCAGCACCCGAATTAAACACTTGAATTTCCTTTTCGCGCTCAACGATGAGTCTCACGGCAACCGACTGTACCCTGCCGGCCGAAAGGGCTGGTTTTACTTTTTTCCACAAAACAGGCGAAAGCTCAAAGCCTACCAAGCGGTCGAGCACTCGCCTGGCCTGCTGTGCGTTTACCAGGTTGCGGTCTATTTTACGGGGGGTTTCAATAGCCTTTAAAATGGCCGTCTTGGTAATTTCATGAAAAACGATTCGCTTATAGTTATCGTCGCTCAAATTTAGGCTTTCTGCCAGATGCCATGAAATGGCCTCCCCCTCGCGGTCTTCGTCTGTAGCAAGCCAAACGATTTCAGCCTTGGCAGCATGTTTTTTCAAATCATTGATTACTTGTTTCTTATCAGACGGAACCTCGTACTGTGGCGCGAAACCTTTCTCAACGTCAATGCCAAGGCTCGTTTTGGGCAGGTCGCGAACGTGTCCGAAGCATGATTTAACCAAAAAATCAGCGCCAAGGAAGCCTTCGATGGTTTTGGCCTTGGCCGGTGACTCAACGATTACGAGATTTTTCATTTGTAATGGATTTTGGATGTCAGGGCGCATTCGCTACAGTCAAGGGTAAGCACCTGTATTTATTGTTTTTTATATCTAACTGATCCCAGTAAGCACGGTCAGGTCTTTTCGAATTCACTCCTATACGACCAACGAACCTGCAATTTCAATCTGAATTTTGACTGAACAAACTTTACTTACTTTCAAACAGGCATTGCATGATTAGTGCCCTTCGATTTAAAAAATGCGATGGGATTCAATCTATTAAAAAAACGTGCAAAGAAAATAAAAACAATCGGGTTTTTTTCCGAAAATGATTTAAAATGTTTCAGATTGAAACCTGAAGCTCATGTGACCTTGCATCTGTGGGCAGTTTTAATGCCTGTGTCGATTAATTCCAGTTTTAACCCTTTTCTGCTCGGCAAAGTAAAATAAAATTGGGCTCCTCTTTTTTGAGTAATTTTGACCTCCTGAAATCTGCCGAAAATTTTAACCTTGTGGCAGGCCAACACCATGAGCAAAAAACTATATATTGAAACCTACGGATGTCAGATGAATTTCTCCGACAGCGAAATAGTTGCATCTGTAATGACCGGGAACCAGTACGATACCACAGATAATCAAAATGAAGCTGATGTAATCTTTCTGAACACTTGTTCCATCCGCGAAAATGCTGAGCAAAAAGTACTTAATCGGCTTAAGCAGCTTCAAAACCTGCGAAAAAAGAAAAAAGGACTTATAATTGGCGTTCTGGGCTGTATGGCCGAACGGTTGAAAAACTCGTTGCTCGAAGAGGGAACCCTCGGAATGCGCATCGACATGGTAGTAGGCCCTGATTCTTACAGAGACCTCCCCCAATTGATGCTCAATGCCGAAAGCGGGCAAAAAGCTATCGACATTATTCTCTCGGCCGAAGAAACCTATGCCGATATTACTCCGGTACGATTTGCCTCAAACGGCGTATCGGCTTTTATTTCGATTATGCGCGGGTGCGAGAATTTTTGTTCTTATTGTGTGGTTCCATTTACACGAGGCAAAGAGCGCAGCCGCGACCCAAATACCATCCTGGCTGAAGCCCGGGAACTATTTCAGGCAGGATATAGGGAAGTAACCCTTCTGGGGCAAAATGTGAATTCCTATAAATGGGAGCAGGATGGAGCCACCCCGGTTCGTTTTCCGAACCTCATTGAAATGATTGCAGGGGTAAGCCCTTTGTTGCGTATTCGCTTCGCTACATCCCACCCGAAGGACCTTTCGGATGAGTTGCTCCAGGCTATATCGAGGAACCCGAATATTTGCCGGTCCATTCATCTGCCAATGCAATCGGGCAGCACCAGTGTACTCGAAAGGATGAACCGAAAATACACACAGAACGATTACCTTGGCAGGGTAGAGGCAATTCGCAGGATTTTGCCCGAATGTGCAATATCTACGGATATCATAGCCGGTTTTAGTGGCGAAACCGAACAGGAGCATGCCGAAACCCTTGAAGTGATGGAACTTGCCGGCTTCGACTACGCATACATGTTTAAGTATTCTGAACGGGAAGGAACACTGGCTGCTAAAAAATTTGCCAATGATATTCCCGAAGCCGAAAAATCAAGAAGGCTGCAGAATATCATCAAGTTGCAGCAAAAGTTATCGCTTCAAAGCAACAAGAATGATATTGGGAAAATAAGTGAAGTTCTGGTTGAGGGAAAGTCGAAGCGGTCGCACAATCACCTGTCCGGCAGGAACAGCCAGAATAAGGTTGTAGTGTTCCCTTCGGAGGGTTTCAAACCGGGCGACTATGTCACAGTCAGGATTACTTCTTGTTCTACAGCTACCCTAAAGGGTGAAGTTTTAGCTCCTAATGCTCCCTCTGCTGAGCAGCTTTAACCTCGGTTATGTAATGAATTTGAGTAGGGCTTCGGCCAGGAATAAATCTTCCGGGGTTGTGATTTTAAGGTTTTCGTAATTTCCTTCCACACTATGTATCACAAAACCATTTGACTCCAGCAGGGTGGCATCGTCAGTAAATTCGTCGCTGTATTCTTTTTCGTAGGCTCTTTTTATGATGCTCGAAAGAAATGCCTGAGGGGTCTGGACAATTCGTACGTTCTCCCTGTCTAATGGTTTACTGATGGCTTGAGAGAAACAACGCAATGATTCTTTTATTTTCACGCAGGGAATGGCATTTCCGAATTTCTCGGCACATTCAAAAACCCTTTGGATGGTTTGCAGCGATACCAGCGGACGTACCCCATCATGAATGGCTACAAGGCTATCATCCGGAATATGCTTCAGCCCATTTTGCACTGAATGAAACCGTGTTGAACCACCTGCAATTACCAGGTGCGGAGGTACCAATTGGTACCCCCGGCAGTAATCATTCCATTCTTTTATGTAGTTTTCGGGGAGTACAAGCACAAAACTTAGTCCACTGTCGTATCGGACAAAAGCTTCCATTGCGTGTAATAAGGCTGGCTTGCCGGCTATTTCGATAAATTGCTTGGGAGTAGAGGTTTGCATCCTACTACCCATGCCACCGGCCGTAAGCAGCACAAATTTCTTCATGGGTTTACCTACAAAATAAGCATTGCATCGCCATAGGTAAAAAAGTTGTATTTTTCTTTAACCGCCAGTTTGTATGCCTTCATTAAAAAATCAAAGCCGGCAAAGGCACAAACCATCATCATGAGGGTTGACTGGGGTAAATGAAAATTAGAGATCATGGTATTGGCCACGCTAAAATCGTAAGGAGGATATATGAACTTGTTGGTCCAACCTTCGTAAGGCTTCACCACCCCCGACATGGTAACTGCCGATTCCAGGGCTCGCATGGTTGTGGTTCCTACGGCGCAGATGCGTTTTTCTTTTTCCCTGGCCAGGTTGATGATTTCGGCTGCCTTGGGTTCGACCAAAAACTCCTCGCTGTCCATTTTATGCTTGCTGAGATCTTCCACATCAACCGTTCGGAAATTACCCAAACCGGCGTGCAGCGTAATTTCAGAAAATGTAACACCTTTAATCTCGAGGCGCTTAATCAGGTTGCGGCTGAAATGCATTCCTGCTGTGGGCGCTGCTACAGCTCCTTCTTTTTTGGCAAATACGGTTTGGTACCTTTCACGGTCCTCGGGCTCTACGTTTTTCCTTACCATGCGGGGAAGGGGCGTTTCTCCGAGGGTTTCAATGGTTCTTTTAAATTCCTCGTAAGTTCCGTCAAACAAAAACCGAAGGGTGCGTCCCCTAGAAGTGGTGTTATCAATCACTTCGGCCACCAGGTTGTCGTCCTCGCCAAAATATAATTTATTGCCAATACGGATTTTCCTTGCAGGGTCAACCAGTACATCCCACAATCGGGCTTCGCGGTTGAGCTCGCGCAGCAAAAACACTTCAATCTGGGCACCCGTTTTCTCCTTGGTACCGTAAAGACGTGCCGGAAAAACTTTGGTGTTGTTCACAACCATAACATCCCCGTCATCAAAATAATCCATTATGTCTTTGAATGTTTTATGTTCAATAGTTTGTGTTTTGCGGTTCAAAACCATCAGACGCGATTCATCCCTGTTTACCGGTGGGTGTTCTCTGATAAGTTCAGGGGGCAGATTATACTTAAAATCAGAAAGTTTCATTCGAAAAAATATTAAAAGTTAAGGCAGGATAATTCATGAATGTAGGTTTTTCTCTTTGTTTGAGTTTATAAATAACAAACACAACATAATTCCAAAATCATTCTCAAGACCTCTAAAGGCTTCAATAGTATTGAAATTAGTCTGGTTTGTGTATTTTGACGGTTTGAATATGAATGCAAAGATAATACCGCAGGTACCCCCTTGTCAACCATTTTTTACTACAATATAAGCGAGCGCAGGTGATCCTGAAAACCTTCAATTGTCCAGGCCTTCTCAACCTGGAAACTACCGGTACGAACCCTGCGAAGGTTTTTCAGATATGCGCCAGACCGTAACTCTTGTCCAAAGTCGCGGGCCAACGAACGTATGTAAGTGCCCTTGGAGCACACAACCCTGAAGTCGGCCTCCGGTAGCTCGAATCGCGTTATCTCAAAATCGCTGATTAGTATCTCCCTTGCTTTAAGTTCGGCTGATTCGCCCCTGCGGGCCATTTCATAAGCCCTTTGACCATCAATTTTTTTGGCCGAAAACATTGGGGGTATCTGTTTTTGGATTCCCGAAAGTTTTTCTACCACATCCGAAATCATTTGCGCGGTAATATGGTGGGTCGGAAAGGTTGCATCAGGACTTGTTTCCAGGTCGAACGAAGGGGTAGTTTGCCCAAGTGCAAAAGTTCCGGTGTACTCCTTTTCCATTTCCTGAATACTTTCAATGCTTTTGGTTTGTTTGCCGGTACAAATTATGAGCAGCCCGGTGGCAAGTGGGTCAAGCGTGCCTGCATGGCCTGCTTTAAGTTTCTTGAGTCCAAGGATATGGCGTGCCAGCAAGCGAAATTTGTTTACCACATCGAACGAAGTCCATCCAAGTGGCTTGTCGAAGGTAAGTACCGCACCCTCGGCTAAAAGTTGCCTGTATTCGTTTGCCAACATGATTATATCAGGATTTTCCCATGAAAAATGGCAACAAGTCCTATAATCAGGCAATAGATAGCAAACCAGGCTATGTTTCCTTTCCTTACAATATTGAGCATCCAGCTACATGCGGCCAGTCCGGCCAAAAAGGCGGCAAGTGTACCAACCAAAAGTGGAAAGGTTTCGGGAAGAGGCAGGCTTTCTCCGGCCGACATCCGTGCAATTTTCAGGAAATTAGCCCCAAAAACAGGAATTAACACCATAAGGAACGAAAACCTGATGGCCTTTCCGCGCTCTATACCAAGGTACAAAGCAGTGCTAATGGTGGCACCGCTCCGGCTGATACCGGGCAAAATGGCTATGGTCTGTGCAATGCCCATCAATAGGGCGCTTTTCAGGGTGATGTCCTTGTCGTTTTTCGGTGCAATTTTGGTGAGCATCAGGAGTGCAGCGGTAATCAGCAGCATGAAACCAATCAGGGTTGTTCTGCCTTGGAAAAGTTCACCCACCTGGTCCTCGAAAAGTAAACCTACGATACCTACCGGGACGGCCGATGCCAGCAAAAGCAAGACAAAACGGGTTTCGGCATTCCATTCGAAACGAAACAAATTCCTGATAAGTTCTCCTATGTCGTGCCTGAAAACTACCACGACACTTAGCAAGGTGGCTCCATGAACAAAAATGTTAAAGGTAAAGTACTCCTCAGGGTTTTTCAGGCCAAAAAGTACACTACCCAGTTCGAGATGGCCGCTGCTGCTTACCGGCAAAAACTCTGTAAGGCCTTGTAAAAGACCTAAAATCAAGGCTTCAATCCAGGTCATCAGATAAATGGCGGAAGTTTTAATGAATACAAGATAAGTAAAGGCAAAGCCTTAGGCTGCCAAAGTTAAAACTTCAAAAACCTTTTAGGTGTTTTTCCTTTTTCCGAAAATAGCATAAAACTGAATGAGGTAACCCGCCAGGACCAAAATAGGAGCCAGGGTTATCCGGCGGAAGCTAAAGATCTCGTTGCTGAACACATTGGGGTCATCACTTCCCCCGCCAATCATTAACACAAAACCTACAGCAGTGATCAACAAACCTGCGATCATGATCGCATATTTCCGGCGGTCGAACAAAAGAATGTACTCTTCTTTCTTTTTTGTCATGGGGCATTTTTATTTTGAAAAAACTCGAATCGATAAACCGAATCTGGATTCAAACACTTTAATACAGGTATAGGTAGTCGGTTTTAACCTTCAGGTATTTTTTTACAGCAAAGTAGGTCGAAAGCCAACAAATAACAATCCCTACAAACATGATGATGCCGAAAAGGAAAGCAAGTAAACGGAGATCATGCAATACTTCCAACTCGGGGATATTGCGCTGTACAGCATACAGTACTCCCCAAAGGGATACACCTGCAAGTACCGAACCCAAAATACCCTGAACAACGCCTTTAGCTACGAAAGGTTTGCTTATGAAAGTCTGGGTGGCTCCAACAAGTTGCATGCTTTTGATCAAAAACCTTTTCGAAAACACGCTTAGCCTGATAGTATTGTTAATCAGTGCAACCGCGATAAACAGAAGCAATATGCAAAATGCCATCAGCCCTATGCTGATTCGTTGTACATTCTGACTGATCATCTCAACAAGGTCCTCCTGATAATGTACCTCCATGATCAATGGATTTTTAAGCGCTTCCTCTGTAAAAACCCTCAGGCTGTCGGGGTTGGCAAAATCAGCATACACCCTTACTTCCATACTGGGAAACAGAGGATTGTATCCCAGAAAGGCTACAAAATCCTCCCCAAGTTCGGCTTCTAAAATCTTGGCGGCTTCCTCATCTGAGACAAACTTGGCCGATTTTACGGCAGGCATCAACTCAAGTTCCTTTTGCAGCAAGGCTGCCTGATTTGCATTGATGTTGTTGTCGAGAATAAGCGAAACTCCAATATTTTCCTTCACGTGGTCCGACAGAAGCTGGGCGTGCATTACCAGCAATCCGGTGAGACCAAGTACAAACAATACCATAGTGATGCTTGCCACTGTGGTAACATACGAGGTTTTGAGCTTGCGCCCCAAAATTGCTTCTTCCTGCCTGGCCATGATGCAACAAAAGGTAAAAATCCGCTGCAAAATTATAAAATAAAAGGACGTTTTAAGTATAGAAGGTTCCGACCAAACAGAACCAATGTTTCCGGAGTGTCTTGAATAAAACCTTTGCCGTAAAAACTAATTGAAAATTGTGCCAATTTATAACGACTGCCATCGCCATTTCGGATTTTTCAAATTTAACTCCCTTAAATATTGGTGGTTGTTAGAAAAGTAACTTAAAATCAGGTTAGGTACTGAAACTTGTTTAATGGCTCTTTTGCCGAATTCTGGCGGCAAAATGTCATATAAAAATGCCATTATTCAATCTCTTTATTTTTTAGGTGGTAAAGATTTTTTAGCTGAAAGTTTGCTAACCACCTTTTTACCGGTCTTGGCTTCAATTTCTTTCCTTGTGTTTCCGGCAATGGTTCCGCCTTGTTTGGCGATAATTTTATTTTCGTTAAAATTTCTGGGTTTCTTCTCTTTGCTTATTTCTGTTGTGGTGGCTTCGGCCAGCATATTGAGCACCAGTTCCAGATTGGTCATGTTATCGCGAAGGTTTTCCTTTTTCAGCTCTTTAAAATTTTTGTATTGCTTCACCGAAAATCCGCTCCATGCCTTGGTGATTTCGTCGGTAAGAATTGCGTATTCCTGCCCTTTCTGAACGCCTCTTGCTTCCCATTCATCGGTTAGTTCTTTTCGCACCTCAATGCTTTTCAGCCGTTGGTTTATCCACTCCTTGCTGTACCCTTTTTTCAGGTAGGTTTCCATAAGGCGGTCAATACCAATTTCTGGGTCTTCTATTTCATCTATTCTCTCTCGAGCTACTTTGGCAATCCAAATTTTAAATGGTTCGGCTTTGGGCGAAGGAATGCTCTGTATAATCCTGAATAGCTGCTCGGTATCGGCCACATCGGTCAATCGCATCTTTCCATCGGCGGCAAGCATTTTCAAAGCGTTACAATTTGTAACGGTTTCATTCCCTTCGTCTAAAAGCCTCTTTTTTAGAACTCTCCAATATGTTTGCGGGTTTTCGCTTTCTGTTAGTACTGCTACTACATCCACAATTGAAAAATACCATTTTTCTTCGGTATCATTCCACGCTGTTCGTACTCGTAAATCTTCAAAAACCTTTATGGCAAATTTGTCACTCATAATTATTATCGGGTTAGTTGATAAAAATGCCCGGTAACTTGTTTCTCCTTGTCCGTGCAGTTAAAGTCGGTATCATTGAGCGATGAAAGATTTGCATACGGTTGATTATTGCCCATGATTTCGGAGAGGTGTTGATTTTGCTTAGGAAGTCTCAGGGTTCGGAAGAATTTTTCTTTGAGGGTGTCGTTCTGGAGCAGCAATGTAATAAGCTCCTCGTCAAAATTTTGTGCTTTGTTCAGCGCCACCCATTTTTTCAGCTCTCCGTTGTCCGTAACGAAGTTGGGCTCTTTTTTGAACTGCAGCTCTAAGGTTTCGTATAGTTTCATTTATCTTTTTCCAAATTATTCAATCGTCAAATTTAGTTTTTTCTACCCGATAGCCTGGCCTTGTGTATGCAAAAAATGACACTTTGGATGGAATTTAAACCAGCTTTCCAAGTAAGAATTTCACAAAATAAAAAATTTTTTTCATATATCGGCCTCAAATTGCCCCCCCTTGATTTACAGTCATTATAGGTTATCACAAACTCAGACAGCAATTCGGGTGGTTGGAGGATTGGTTTTAGTTTTTCCAAAATGGTTTTTCCTACCTTTGATCAAGCAAACCAAATGTTTACCACTAAACTTTCCTCGAACATGAAAGCCAAACTGATCATGTTTTACTTGCTTTTTACATTTTTATTGGTCGTAGTTTCGTTCACGGCCTTACCGGTAAGCCCAAACATTACGCTTTCGCAAATTTGGCGCGAAAGGTACTTTGCTCCTGAAACTATCCGACTGGGAAGGTCGCTTGCCGACGGACTCCGCTATTCGATAATAGAGAACCAAACCGACATTAATATTTATGCCTACGAAACAGGGGCATTGCAGCAACAAGTATTCAGCACCCGTGGCAGGCTTGCTGATGAAAATGGAAATCCACGAAGGATTGATTCCCATGTTTTCTCGCCAGATGAGAAGAAGGTACTGGTTGGCGTTGGCCGGGAGGCGATTTATAGGCGCTCGTATATTGCTGAATATTACGTTTACGACATTGCCGGCAACCAACTATGGCCCTTATCGGCCGGCACCAGGCAAACCTTGCCTGTTTTCTCGCCGGGAGGTAATCAGGTGGCTTTTGTGCGCGACAACAACCTTTTCATTGCAAACCTGGCCGATACAACCGAAATTCAGGTTACAACCGACGGGAAGCGCAACCATATTATCAATGGCACCACCGATTGGGTTTATGAGGAAGAGTTTGCTATTACATTAGGTCATTACTGGTCGCCCGATGGCAAGTACCTGGCGTTTTTCCGATTCGACGAAACCCATGTAAGGGAGTTTACCATGTTTTTTTACGAAGGCTCCCCATACCCGCGCGAGCACAGGTTCAAATACCCGAAAGCCGGAGAGCAAAATGCATTTGTAACTATACATATATATAATGTAGAAACCGGAAAAACCGTACAAGCAGACACCGGCCCTGAAAAGGACCAGTATATTCCGCGGATACAATGGTCAAATGTCCCCGGAATGCTGAGCATTACGCGGCTGAACCGCCTTCAGAACCATAAGGAGCTTCTTCTTGCCGACGCTTCTTCGGGCAGAACCACGCTGCTTTACTCCGAAACCAACCGCTATTTTGTAGAAATAAACGACGACCTGGTGTTTCTTGAAGATGGCAAGCATTTCATCCTGAGCAGCGAAAAGAATGGCTACCGACACTTGTACCTGTATGATATGCGGGGTAGGCTGGTCAATGCCATTACATCGGGTGCATGGGATGTGCAGCGGTTTTTCGGTGTTGACGAAAAACGCCGTTTGGTTTACTTTGCATCACATGAGGAGTCGCCTCTAACCAACCATGTGTATCGTGTAAGGCTCAACGGACGCGGAAAAACCCGGTTAAGCTCCGGGCAGGGTTTTCATACTCCTACGTTCAGTGCCGGGTTCGAATTTTATATCAATCAGTTTTCCACAGCTGATACGCCTCCTGTGTTTAGCATTCATAAAGCAGACGGATCGCTGATAAAAATAATAGAAGATAATGAAACGCTCGTGCAGAAAGTCAGGGATTATGGCTTTGTTAACCGCGAATTCTTCAATTTTACCACAAGCGAAGGGGTAAAATTAAACGCCTGGATGATGAAACCAGCCGATTTTGACCCCCAAAAGAAATACCCTGTACTGATGTATGTTTATGGAGGTCCCGATTCTCAGACTGTCATCGACCGGTGGGATACCTCAAACGGCCCCTGGTTCCAGATGCTGACCCAAATGGGATTTGTGGTTGTGTCGGTCGATAATCGCGGAACCGGCGCCCGCGGCGAGGAATTCAGAAAAATGACCTACCTGCAATTGGGCAAATACGAAACCATCGACCAGATTGAGGCTGCCAAACACCTTGCAACGCTGCCATTTATCGATTCGGGCCGCATCGGCATTTATGGCTGGAGCTATGGAGGTTTTATCTCAACCCTGTGCCTGGCGCTTGGTGCTGATTTTTTTGCTGCAGCCGTTGCAGTTGCACCGGTTACCCATTGGAAATTTTACGATACCATATACACCGAGCGTTTTATGCGATTGCCAGATGAGAACCCTGAAGGATACGAATTCAACGCTCCATTGACACACGCTGCAAAAATCAGGGGAGCATATTTGTTAGTGCATGGTTCGGCCGACGACAATGTCCATTACCAGAACACCATGGAAATGGTCTCGCAACTTGTAGCAGCCAATGTTCCTTTTGAATTGGCCATTTATCCAAACCACAACCACAGCATCGCCAGGGGCAATGCCCGAATGCATCTTTTTGAGCACATAACCAGGTTCCTGCAAAATAGTCTGCTAGAAAAGTAGTTGATACTCCAAGGGAATTTGGGCATAGCCGAAACCAAAGAAAAGTCACCAATGTCCGGTTAAACTACCTGTCATTCTGAACACAGTGAAGAATCTTTAGCTCATTCTGAGCTTCTTTTTAATTTTGATCGGACATTCCTTAAAAATAATTTTAGCCTGGCCAAATAAAAGGTGGTAGTAAACCTCTAAGATCAAACATGGTGTCAAATAGCATATTCGTGAATCCTACCAGTGAGAAAAAATGATTAGGGGCTTCAACATGAATTTAAACTTTAAAATTATTTGCAGTTGAAACAAAAGAATTTTTACCTTTGCACTCCCTTTATGAAAGGACTACTATCCAAAACCATTAATACTTAACAAAGAAAGAGGTTAAAATGATCATTGTACCTGTAAAAGAAGGCGAAAACATTGACCGGGCTTTGAAAAAACTGAAGCGCAAGTTCGAAAAAACAGGCATACTCAGAGAACTCAGGGAAAGACAAAAATTTACCAAACCCTCGATTAAGAAACGCGAAGAGCGCAGTAAAGCGATCTACGTGCAAAAGCTTCAGGATCAGCAGGATTCTATGTAGTTTTTGTAATTTTTCCGAACTTTTGTTGTTTTGCTTTTTGTGCTTTTTAATGTACCTTTAAGCAAAGATTTCCCGTAATGGTTTTGGCGGCGGCGATTGAAAGATTCTTGCAATATCTTGAACGCGAGAAAAGGTATTCGGCAAATACTATTGTGGCTTACCAGGTCGATTTGCAGCAGTTTTCAGATTATCTTTCGGAGCAATACAGTATTGAATCCACCGAATTGGTTGATTCGCACATGATTCGCTCGTGGCTTGCCGGCTTTATGCAGCAAGGACAGGCCAAATCGACAGTTAACCGAAAACTCTCCACCCTGAAAACTTTCTTCAGATTCTCTAAAAAAAGCAACTTTATCGGAAGCAATCCTATGGAAAGGCTTTTGGGTGTAAAAAAGGATGCCATGCTTCCCGGATTTGTTCCAGAGGACAAAATGCAGCTCTTGCTCGACAGGTCGGCTTTCGAATCCGGATTCAAGGGGCTGCGCGACTTTCTGGTGCTGGAGTTTTTTTACACTACAGGTATGCGCCTCTCCGAACTCTGCAACCTACGACTGGCCGATATAGATACCGATCAATTGATAGTAAAGATAACAGGCAAAAGGAACAAGCAGCGCCTCGTACCATTGCTTGAGCATGTTGCCAGTATATATAAGGAGTATCTCGAACAGAAGGATAAGGAGTTTTCAGCCCTAACCCATTCACAAGTATTTGTTACCGACAAGGGTGCACCTGTGCATCCCAAATTCATTTACAGGCTGGTGAATGATTATCTGGGAAAAATAACCACTTTGCGCAAAAAAAGCCCGCACATGCTACGGCACACGTTTGCTACGCATTTGCTCAATCAGGGAGCCGACTTGAATGCCATCAAAGAAATTCTTGGACATGCCAACCTTTCGGCTACCCAGGTTTACACCCACAACAGTGTTGAGAAGATAAAAAAAATATATAAACTTGCCCATCCTAAGGCTTAATTATGGAGGTTCGATTTTATGGAAATCAAAATCAGTTCTTTACAATTCAAGTCCGACGTAAAGTTGGAGGATTTTATTCGCGAAAAAGCTGCAAAGCTTTCCACGCATTTTGATGGGGTAATGGGTTGCGATGTTACCTTACGTCTTGATGGCGCCCAGAACAATGAGAACAAGATTGTTGAAATGCGCATTTTGATACCCGGAAAAGATCTTTTTGCAAAAAAACAGTCCAAAACCTTCGAGGAGGCTGTTGATGGAGCCACCAATTCATTACGTCGCCAGCTGCAGCGATATAAGGAAAAAATAAAGGGCTTGTAGGGTTTGGAGGTTTTTTTTAAAAAAAAACATTTAATTTTTGTTGGTCTTTAATTCTTTTGTACATTTGCAAGCCTTTTTAACAAGGTCTTAAAGTGGTGTGGTTATGGTATCAGCCGAAGGTCAATTGCAGGCGATTCAATAGCTGCCGGTGTAGCTCAGTTGGCCAGAGCAGCTGATTTGTAATCAGCTGGTCGGGGGTTCGAATCCCTCCACCGGCTCACAAGGTAAGTTAAAAGGTTTGGGGGGATACCAGAGCGGTCAAATGGAGCAGACTGTAAATCTGTTGGCGAAGCCTTCGGAGGTTCGAATCCTTCTCCCCCCACAGAATTTAGCAGGTGGAGTGCTTTGATCATGAGGCCGAAGGCCGAATAATCCTTCTCCCCGACTAATGTTTGCGGAAATAGCTCATCCGGTAGAGCGACAGCCTTCCAAGCTGTAGGTGGCGGGTTCGAGTCCCGTTTTCCGCTCTTTGTTTTTTGAAGAATGCCGATGTAGCTCAGGGGTAGAGCGTTTCCTTGGTAAGGAAGAGGTCACGGGTTCAATTCCCGTCATCGGCTCAGGAAAAGAAATGTTGAATCCCAATTTTATTAAAACTTAAAACACCCAGTTAGATATGGCAAAAGAAAAATTTCAACGCACCAAGCCGCACGTGAATGTGGGTACCATCGGTCACGTTGACCATGGCAAGACCACGCTCACCGCTGCGATTACTCAGGTTCTGGCTTCAAAAGGCCTTTCCGAAATCCGCTCGTTCGACTCTATCGACAATGCACCCGAGGAAAAAGAAAGAGGTATTACCATCAATACTGCTCACGTTGAATACCAGACGGAAGCGCGTCACTATGCGCACGTTGATTGCCCCGGACACGCCGACTACGTAAAGAACATGGTAACTGGTGCTGCCCAGATGGATGGTGCCATACTGGTTGTTGCTGCAACCGACGGTCCTATGCCCCAAACCCGCGAGCACATTCTTTTGGCCCGCCAGGTTGGTGTTCCTCAGTTGGTTGTATTTATGAACAAAGTTGACCTGGTTGACGACGAAGAACTTCTCGACCTGGTTGAAATGGAGATTCGCGACCTGCTTTCGTTCTACAAATTCGATGGCGACAATATACCCGTAATTCGTGGATCGGCCCTTGGTGGTTTGAACAACGAGCCAAAATGGGTAGCCCAAATCGAGGAACTTATGAACGCTGTAGATACATGGATTCCTCTTCCGATTCGTGCAGTTGACAAAGAATTTCTGATGCCTGTTGAAGATGTGTTCTCAATTACCGGCCGTGGTACTGTTGCTACCGGCAGAATTGAAACCGGAGTAATCAACTCAAGCGACCCAGTTGAAATCATTGGTATGGGCGCCGAGAAATTGAAGTCGGTTGTTACGGGTGTTGAAATGTTCCGCAAGATTCTCGATCGCGGTGAGGCCGGCGATAACGTAGGATTGCTCCTGCGTGGTATCGACAAGGAAGCCATTACCCGCGGTATGGTTATCTGCAAACCCAACTCGGTAAAACCTCACCGGAATTTTAAGGCTGAGGTTTATGTTCTGAAAAAAGAAGAAGGTGGTCGCCATACCCCGTTTAAAGACAAGTATCGTCCGCAGTTCTTCTTCCGCACTACCGACGTTACCGGTGAGATTTTCCTGCCTGAAGGCGTTGAAATGTGTATGCCAGGAGATAACCTGACCATCAAAGTTCAACTGATCGCCGATGTAGCCATGGACAAGGGGCTTCGCTTTGCTATCCGCGAAGGTGGCCGTACTGTTGGCGCCGGACAGGTTACCGAAATTCTCGATTAAATATAGTCATAGGGGGCAGCATTTTAAACTGCTCCCTTTTATACGGGTGTAGCTCAATTGGTAGAGTAGCGGTCTCCAAAACCGTTGGTTGAGGGTTCGATTCCTTCCACCCGTGCAAAATATTAGAATTTGATTTAAAATCATGAAGAAAATCAGAGCCTATTTTCACGAAGTTTATGATGAACTTATAAACAAAGTTTCGTGGCCTACTTGGAGTGACCTGCAAAACAGCGCAGTTGTGGTATCTATTGCTTCCCTAATAATCGCAGCCGTGGTTTTTCTGATGGATACCTCTTTTAACTCCGTTTTACAACAATTTTACCGTCTCTTTTTGTAATCTTTCGGGTTGGTGTTTTTGCTGAAAATTCTAATATTTTACTGATTTTCAACCAAAAGCAAAAGCAGCAATACCGGGGTTAAATGTTTTTTTTACGACAGTATGAGCGACCAGGTGAAAAAATGGTATGTAATTCGTGCCATGAGTGGTAGCGAGAAAAAGGTCAAGCAATACATTGAAAGCGAGATCGTTCGCAACAACTTTCAGGATTACATTTCGCAGGTACTAATCCCAATGGAGAAAGTCTATCAGATTCGTAAAGGGAAAAAAGTGAGCGCTGAGCGCAATTATTTTCCCGGATACGTGCTCATAGAGGCTGCTCTGGTTGGGGAGATTCCGCACACACTACGGCAAATACCAGGGGTTCTGGGATTTCTTGGCTCTGATACCGAACCCGCGCCGCTCCGCCCCTCCGAAGTCAACCGCATCTTAGGAAAAGTTGACGAATTGTCGGGCAGGGAAGAGGAACTTTCAGTTCCCTATATTGTTGGCGAATCTGTAAAAATTACCGACGGTCCGTTTAACAGCTTTACCGGAGTGATCGAAGAGATTAATGAGGAGAAGAAAAAATTGAAGGTTATGGTTAAGATCTTTGGTCGAAAAACCCCGTTGGAGCTGAATTTCATGCAGGTTGAGAAAGAATAGGGCGCGATGTTACGCGCACCCGGCTCAGGCTCATGAATTATTTCGATCCCCTTACTTGTTTAAAAACAAAATCGAGAAATGGCAAAAGAAGTTAGTGCATTAATTAAACTGCAAATCAAAGGAGGCGCTGCAAATCCATCGCCACCCGTTGGACCCGCTTTGGGTTCTAAAGGTGTGAACATCATGGAGTTTTGTAAGCAATTCAACGCACGTACGCAGGACAAAGCCGGGAAAGTAATTCCCGTTATTATCACTGTTTACAAGGATAAATCCTTTGATTTCATAACCAAGACTCCGCCGGTTGCCGTGCAACTGCGCGAGGTTGCCAAGATAAAATCGGGTTCAGCCGAACCCAACAGAACCAAAGTAGCTACAATTACTATGGAACAGGTACGGGAAATCGCAGAATCAAAAATGCCCGATTTAAATTGCTTTACCGTTGAGTCAGCCATCGAAATGGTTGCCGGTACGGCTCGTAGCATGGGTATCAAAATTAAAGGACAAAAATCCTAAAATACCGATCCCTTGCAGTTTACATACGGGTTATAATTAACTTAAAGCTTAAAAAGGAATCAAAAGATGCCTCAAATAACAAAAAAACGGAAAGAAGCTTTAGCGAAGTTTGATAAAGATGCGGTTTTCTCATTGGCAGATGCGGCTGAAGTCGTAAAGAAGATAACTTATACCAAGTTCGATGCTTCGGTTGATGTAGATGTAAGGCTTGGTGTAGATCCGCGAAAAGCCAACCAAATGGTCAGGGGGGTTGTAACCCTTCCTCATGGTACCGGGAAAACCGTAAGGGTTCTGGTGTTGTGTACTCCCGATAAGGAGGATGAGGCCAAAGCTGCCGGTGCCGATCATGTTGGTCTTGATGAGTATATCGAGAAGATCAAAGGTGGTTGGACAGACATTGATGTGGTAATTACCACCCCAAATGTTATGGCAAAGGTTGGAGCACTTGGCCGTATTCTTGGACCCCGCGGTCTGATGCCAAACCCCAAAACCGGTACGGTTACCCTCGAAATAGGTAAAGCCGTAAAGGAAGTAAAGGCTGGCAAGATCGATTTCAAGGTTGACAAATACGGAATCATTCATGCTTCGGTAGGTAAAGTGTCGTTCAGTTCTCAGCACCTTGTTGAGAATGCGAAGGAACTTATACAGACAATTATCAGGCTGAAGCCTGCTGCTGCTAAGGGCACATATGTGAAAAGCATTTATTTGTCGAGCACCATGAGCCCCGGTGTACAGGTGGAAACCAAATCTGCGATCAATTAAATGTTGGTGGCGAGTTACTTTTAAGATACTGACACTTTATGAAACGAGAAGAAAAATATCAGATTATCGAATCGCTGACCGAAAAACTGAAAAGCCGTGAAGTGGTTTATCTGACTGATACTTCCGGCCTGAATGTTGAAACCATTAACAGGCTTAGGCGTCTTTGCTTTAAGCGGAATGTTACAATGGAAGTGGTCAAAAATACCTTGCTCCGCAAGGCCATGGAAGCCAGTCCCAGGAACTTTGAGCCCCTTTTTGGCGCGCTCAAAGGTGCTACATCCTTGCTATTGGCCGAAGATGCCAATACCCCAGCCCGCCTGATTAAAGAGTTTCGCAAAACAAGCCCGAAACCCATCCTCAAAGGCGCTTATGTGCAGGAGTCATTCTTTCTGGGCGACGACCAGCTCGATACGTTGGTCAACCTCAAATCGAAAGAAGAACTCGTGGGCGACCTTATTGGCCTACTACAATCGCCTGCCCGTAATGTTATTTCAGCCCTTCAATCGGGAGGAGGTAAAATTGCAGGCGTACTCAAAACCCTTTCGGAAAAGGAAGGTTAACTTTTTTAAAAAAATAAACACACTTTGTAAAACCAATTTAAAACAATTATAAAATGGCAGATTTGAAAGCTTTTGCAGAACAATTAGTTAATCTTACAGTGAAAGAGGTTAATGAATTGGCACAAATACTGAAAAATGAATACGGCATTGAACCAGCAGCAGCAGCCCCGGTTGCAGTAATTGCAGCAGGTGGTGGTGATGCAGCCGCCGCAGTTGAGGAAAAAACCCAGTTTGATGTAATTCTGAAATCAGCTGGCCCATCCAAACTGGCCGTTGTAAAACTCGTTAAGGAACTCACCAGCCTCGGTTTAAAAGAAGCCAAAGAATTGGTAGATGCCGCACCTAAGGCAGTAAAAGAAGGCGTTGCTAAAGATGAAGCAGAATCATTGAAAAAGCAACTCGAAGAAGCCGGAGCAGAGGTTGAAGTGAAATAAGCCTTGCAAGTCCTTGAGGATTAGACTTTTGCCGAATGCGTTCATTCGATGCGGAAGTCTAATCCTTATTGCTGTTCATTTGTTTTCTTCTTTTAGTTTTTTTAGTAACTACAAACTCCTCAAGCCTTGGCAGCAAAATACAAACCAGTGGAAAGGACAAGTTTTTCGTCAGTAAAAACCTATTTTGAACAACCCGACTTTCTGGAAGTCCAGTTGAAGTCTTTTCAGGATTTTTTCCAACTTGAAACTACTCCTGAAAACCGCAAAAACGAAGGGTTATATAAGGTCTTCAGCGAAAATTTTCCTATTTCCGACGCACGCAACAATTTTGTTCTCGAATTTATTGATTATTTCATTGATCCTCCAAAGTATTCCATCCCGGAATGCATCGAGCGGGGGCTCACATACAGCGTCCCGCTAAAGGCTAAACTTAAGCTATATTGCACCGACCCCGAACACGAAGACTTTGAAACCATCATCCAGGATGTTTATCTGGGAATGATCCCATACATGACTCCCCGCGGAACTTTTGTAATAAACGGTGCTGAGCGGGTTGTGGTTTCGCAGTTGCACCGTTCACCCGGTGTGTTTTTTGGAACCAGTTTGCATGCTAACGGAACACAGCTTTACAGCGCCAGAATTATTCCTTTCAAGGGTTCGTGGATCGAGTTTGCAACAGACATCAACAGTGTGATGTATGCCTATATCGATCGTAAAAAGAAACTGCCCATCACCACCCTTTTCAGAGCCATCGGTTATGAAAGCGATAAAGAGATTCTTGAGATTTTCGACCTGGCCGACGAGATCAAGGTAAGCAAAACCAGCCTGAAGAAATATGTTGGGCGAAGGCTTGCTGCCAGGGTTCTACGTCCTCATATCGAAGATTTTGTTGACCAGGACACCGGAGAGGTTGTTTCGATTGAAAGGAATGAAATAATTCTTGACAGGGAAACAGTGCTCGAAAACGACCATATCGACCTGATTGTCGATTCGGGTGCAAAAACCATCATCCTGCACAGGGAAGACGCCAATACCGCCGACTTTTCCCTGATCTACAATTCACTGCAGAAAGACACAACCAACTCCGAAAAGGATGCTGTTGAATTCATTTACAGGCTTCTGCGAAATGCAGATCCTCCCGATGATGAAACCGCCAGGGGATTGATTGAAAAATTATTCTTTTCGGATAAACGCTACGACCTGGGTGAGGTAGGCCGCTACCGGATAAACCGCAAGCTTGGCCTGAATACACCCCCCGACCTACGGGTGCTTACCAAAGAGGATATCATTGCCATCGTAAAACATCTTATCGAGTTGGTAAACTCCAAAGCCGATGTTGACGATATTGACCACCTGAGCAACAGACGTGTACGTACTGTTGGCGAACAGCTTTATGGTCAGTTTGGTGTCGGACTTGCCCGTATGGCTCGCACCATTCGTGAGCGCATGAATGTGCGCGACAACGAGGTTTTTGCCCCAACCGACCTGATCAATGCCAAAACCCTTTCGTCGGTTATCAATTCCTTTTTTGGAACAAACCAGCTTTCGCAATTCATGGATCAGACCAACCCTCTGGCCGAACTGACCCACAAGCGCAGAATGTCGGCACTCGGACCGGGTGGTCTTTCCAGGGAGAGAGCCGGCTTTGAAGTGCGCGACGTTCATTTTTCGCACTATGGTCGTTTGTGTACCATCGAAACACCCGAAGGGCCAAACATTGGTTTGATTTCATCACTTTGCGTTTATGCCAAAGTAAATGACCTTGGGTTTATCGAAACACCATATTTTAAAGTAAACAACGGCCTGGTCAATTTTCAGAATCCGCCGGTTTACCTCACGGCAGAAGAAGAAGAAACCCAGATAATCAGTCAGTCGAACGTGAACCTAAGGAGCGACGGCGGGTTTGATTCCGAGTTTGTAAAAGTTCGCTTCCAGGCCGATTATCCTATTGTGGAGCCAGAGAAAATAGACCTTATGGATGTGGCTCCCAATCAGATAGCCTCCATTGCTGCTTCGCTGATTCCTTTTCTCGAGAACGATGATGCCAACCGTGCACTTATGGGAAGCAACATGATGCGCCAGGCAGTTCCTTTGCTCAATCCCGAAGCCCCCATTGTGGGAACAGGTCTTGAGAAAAAAGTGGCTTCCGATTCGCGCGTACTCATCAATGCCGAAGGCGATGGCCTGGTAGAGTATGTTGATGCCGAACGCATTCTGATAAGGTATTCAAAAAGCGACTCAGAGAAACTGGTAAGCTTCGAGGACGATGTAAAGGCTTATAGGCTTACAAAGTTTGCCAAAACCAACCAGAATACCTGTATCAACCTGCGCCCGATAGTACGAAAAGGCCAGAAAGTGGTAAAAGGTCAGTTGCTGTGCGAAGGTTATGCAACCAGAGACGGTGAACTTGCACTGGGACGCAACCTCAAGGTAGCTTTCATGCCTTGGAAGGGATACAACTTTGAGGATGCTATCGTAATATCGGAGAAAGTAGTGAAGGAGGATATTTTTACCTCCATCCACATTGAAGAGTTCTCGTTAGATGTTCGCGACACCAAACGCGGAGTTGAAGAGTTGACAAGCGATATTCCCAATGTAAGCGCCGAGGCCATTAAAGACCTCGATGAAAACGGACTGATCAGAATTGGAGCTGAAGTAAATGAAGGCGATATACTGATTGGAAAAATTACTCCCAAGGGCGAAACAGATCCTACCCCCGAGGAAAAACTGCTTAGGGCAATCTTCGGCGACAAGGCAGGCGATGTAAAAGATGCTTCGCTCAAAACCCCGCCTTCGGTAAAGGGCGTGGTGATTGACAAAAAACTCTTTTCGCGGGTTTTCAAAGACCGCAAAGCAAAAACCAAGGAAAAAATCATCCTTGAAAAACTCGACGACCAGTTCAACTCCGAAGTTTCCGAATTGCGTTCGAAACTCATTGATAAGCTGATTGTTCTGGTTAGTGGAAAGACCTCGCAGGGGTTGATGAATAGCCTCAAAGAAGTGCTGGTACCCAAAGGAACCAAGTTTACACAAAAAATTCTCAACCACCTGGATTATGCCAATGTAAACCCAAGCAACTGGACTACCGACCGCGACAGAAATTTGGTAATCAAAGAGTTGTTGCACAATTATTCCATTAAGTTCAAGGACATTTTAGGGGCATACAACCGCAAGAAGTTTACTTCAACTGTAGGTGATGAACTCCCTGCCGGAATCGTTCAGTTGGCAAAAATTTACCTTGCCAAAAAGCGGAAACTCAAAGTCGGTGACAAAATGGCCGGACGCCATGGAAACAAGGGTATTGTAGCCCGAATTGTGCGCGAAGAAGATATGCCATTTCTGGAAGACGGCAAACCAGTCGATATCGTGTTGAACCCTCTTGGGGTACCTTCCCGTATGAACCTGGGGCAGATTTATGAAACCGTTTTGGGCTGGGCAGGACAAGAATTAAACATCAAGTTCGCAAGTCCAATTTTTGATGGGGCGCACGTTGACCAAATAAATCAATACATGCGCGATGCCAATTTGCCCGAAAATGGTAAGGTTTACCTTTACGATGGCGGAACCGGTGAGCGTTTCGACCAACCTGCCACCGTAGGAGTCATCTATATGATGAAACTCGGACACATGGTCGATGATAAAATGCATGCCCGTTCTATCGGCCCCTATTCGCTCATCACGCAGCAGCCATTGGGTGGTAAAGCTCAGTTTGGTGGTCAGCGGTTTGGTGAGATGGAGGTTTGGGCATTGGAGGCTTTCGGAGCTGCCAACATCCTACAGGAAATCCTAACGGTTAAGTCCGACGACGTCATTGGCCGGGCAAAAGCCTATGAGGCCATAGTTAAAGGTGAGAATATGCCTACACCCGGGGTTCCGGAGTCTTTCAACGTATTGGTACACGAACTCAGAGGTCTTGGCCTGAATATCCGCTTTGACTAAACATCCCGTTTCCCCGAAACTCCGGTTTTGTGTGAAATAACAGCAGGAGCGGAACTAATTCCGCAGATTTTATCCGAACAAAATTGTTGCTTTAAAGAACTATCTTAACAATACCAACCTGATATGGCATTCAGAAGAGAATCCAACGTAAAAAGTAACTTTTCCAGGATTACCATAAGCCTGGCATCGCCAGAGTCGGTACTCGAACGTTCGTATGGAGAAGTGCTCAAGCCGGAAACTATCAACTACCGCACTTACAAACCTGAACGCGATGGCCTGTTTTGCGAGAGAATTTTCGGGCCTGTAAAGGACTGGGAGTGTCATTGTGGGAAATACAAACGTATCCGCTACAAGGGTATCGTTTGCGACCGTTGCGGTGTGGAAGTAACCGAGAAAAAGGTACGGCGCGAAAGAATGGGGCACATCAAACTGGTGGTTCCTGTTGCACATATTTGGTTTTTCCGGTCACTCCCAAACAAAATCGGCTACCTGTTGGGGCTGCCTTCCAAAAAGCTTGACCAGATTATTTATTACGAAAAATATGTGGTCATAAACCCCGGAATTAAAACAGGAGAAGTAAATTATCTTGATTTTCTCTCGGAGGATGAATATTTCAATATTCTGGAGACCCTTCCACGCGAAAACCAGATGCTCGAAAACAACGACCCCAATAAGTTTGTTGCTGGAATGGGTGCCGAGGCTCTGAAAGAATTGCTCTTGCGGCTCGACCTCGACCAATTGTCATACGAATTGAGGCACAAAGCCAACACCGAAACCTCGCAGCAACGAAAGGCCGATGCCCTGAAAAGGTTGCAGGTGGTCGAGGCATTTAGGGAATCACAGAAAACTATTGAAAACCGCCCCGAATGGATGATTGTAAACGTGGTTCCGGTGATACCGCCTGAACTCCGTCCGCTTGTTCCGCTCGATGGCGGCCGGTTTGCTACCAGCGACCTGAACGACCTGTACCGTCGCGTAATCATTCGCAACAACCGTTTGAAGCGTCTCCTGGAAATAAAAGCTCCGGACGTGATTCTCAGAAATGAGAAGCGTATGCTCCAGGAAGCCGTCGATTCCTTGTTCGACAATTCGCGCAAAACCAACGCGGTAAAAACAGAATCGAACCGCCCGCTAAAATCCCTCAGCGACAGTCTGAAAGGTAAGCAGGGACGTTTCCGTCAGAACCTGCTTGGTAAAAGGGTTGACTACTCAGCACGTTCGGTCATTGTTGTAGGGCCTGAGCTGAAACTTCATGAGTGCGGCCTTCCAAAAGAAATGGCCTCGGAGTTGTTCAAGCCTTTCATTATTCGCAAAATGCTCGAACGCGGCATTGTCAAAACGGTAAAATCTGCCAAAAAGATTGTGGACCGTAAAGACCCCGTGGTATGGGATATTCTTGAAAATGTACTTAAAGGGCACCCGGTACTTCTAAACCGTGCACCAACGCTGCACCGTTTAGGTATCCAGTCATTTCAGCCAAAACTAATCGAGGGCAAAGCCATCCAGTTGCATCCACTGGTTTGTACCGCGTTCAACGCCGACTTCGACGGTGACCAGATGGCCGTGCATGTGCCCTTGGGCAATGCTGCCATACTTGAAGCCCAGATGCTGATGCTGGCCTCGCACAACATCCTGAACCCTGCCAACGGAGCACCTATCGCCGTTCCTTCACAGGATATGGTACTCGGATTGTACTATATGACCAAGGCCAGGAGGAGTTCGCCCGGACATATCGTAAAAGGCGAAGACCTATCTTTTTACGGCCCTGAGGAGGTTATAATTGCTTATAATGAAGGAGCTGTCGATTTGCATGCCAACGTAAAGGTGCGCCTTAATGTGCCCGAAAACGGCCAGTGGGTCGATCGCCTTATCGAAACCACCGTTGGTCGGGTACTGTTCAATCAGGTTGTACCCCAGGAATATGGCTACATAAACCAGCTTTTAACAAAAAAAGCCCTGCGCGATATTATTGGCGGTATTATGAAAACTACCGGTATCTCGCGTACATCGAAGTTTCTCGACGATATAAAAGATCTGGGTTTTAACATGGCCTTTAAAGGTGGATTGTCGTTCAATCTGGGCGATATCCTGGTGCCTGAAGACAAGAAGCGCCTCATAGACCAGGCCAACCAGCAAGTTGACGAGGTTCGGGCCAACTATAACATGGGTTTTATCACCAACAACGAAAGATACAACCAGATCATCGACATCTGGACACATACCAATGCACGACTTACCAAAGTGCTGATCGAAAGAACTACCGTTGACAACCAGGGTTTCAACCCGGTGTTTATGATGCTCGATTCGGGCGCAAGAGGCTCGAAAGAACAGATTCGTCAGCTTTCGGGTATGAGGGGTCTTATGGCCAAGCCTCAAAAGTCGGGCGCAAAAGGTGGCGAAATTATCGAAAACCCCATTCTTTCGAACTTCAAAGAGGGACTGTCGGTACTCGAATATTTTATCTCTACGCACGGTGCACGGAAAGGTCTTGCTGATACCGCTCTGAAAACAGCTGATGCCGGATATCTTACCCGACGACTGGTTGATGTGGCCCAGGACGTGATCGTTACAGAGCCCGATTGTGGAACATTACGCGGACTCACCGCTACAGCCTTGAAAAACAACGAAGAAACAGTTGAAACGCTCCACGACCGCATTCTGGGACGCACCACCCTGCATGATATTTATCATCCAACTACAGGCGACCTTATCATAAAGGCAGGAGAAGAGTTGACCGAGGAGATTGCTCAAATAATTGAAAATTCGCCCATCGAGGCCGTTGAAATACGCTCGGTACTAACTTGTGAGTCGAAGCATGGAGTTTGTGGCAAATGCTACGGCCGGAATCTTGCAACAGGACGTATGGTTCAAAAAGGCGAAGCCATTGGTGTTATTGCCGCCCAATCAATTGGTGAACCGGGTACGCAATTAACCCTGCGTACCTTCCACGTGGGTGGTACTGCTTCCAATATTGCTACAGCCTCAAAAATCAATGCCAAGTACTCCGGACTGCTCGAAATCGACGAGTTGCGCAGTGTGCCATACACCAACGCCGAAGGAAGATCGTTCCATGTGGTAATTGGTCGCTCAGCCGAGATGCGGATTGTCGATAAAAACACCCGTATGGTGCTTACCAGTCAGAATATTCCCTATGGAGCTAACCTGTACTTCCTATCGGGGCAGGAGGTTGAAAGCGGCGACATGATTTGTGAATGGGATCCTTACAATGCCGTAATCATTTCGGATGTAACGGGTAAGATCGTATTTAACCAGATGATCGAGGGCGTAACATACCGTACCGACTCCGACGAGCAGACCGGGTATTACGAAAAAGTGATCACCGAGAGCAAGGATAAGACCAAAAACCCATCCTTAAGCATTCTTGCCGAAGGCGGTGAAATTCTTCGCAGTTTTGATATGCCTGTGGGAGCACACATCGTGATTTCCGAAAACCAGGACATCGTAGCCGGAAGGATCATTGCAAAAATACCCAGGGCTGTTGGAAAATCTGGTGACATCACCGGAGGCCTTCCTCGGATCACCGAACTTTTCGAAGCACGTAACCCAACCGATCCTGCTGTAGTAGCAGAAATTGACGGGGTGGTTTCGTTCGGAAAGAAAATCAAACGCGGAAACAGGGAGGTCATCATTACCTCAAGGGCAGACGACGAAAAGCGTTACCTTATCCCGCTTACCAAACAAATCCTTGCACAGGAAAACGACTTTGTAAAAGCCGGTACACCGCTTTCCGACGGACCGATTACCCCATCCGACATCCTTGCCATTAAAGGCCCAACCGCCGTTCAGGAGTACATTGTGAATGAGGTTCAGGAGGTTTACCGTATGCAGGGGGTGAAAATTAACGACAAGCACTTCGAAGTGATCGTGCGTCAGATGATGCGTAAGGTTACCATCGACGATCCGGGCGACACCCGCTTCCTTGAGGGCGAAATTGTTAATAAAATCGATTTCATGGAAGAAAACGACAACCTGTTTGGTAAAAAAGTAGTGGAAGACCCGGGCGATTCCGTCCTGAAATCCGGTCAGATCATTACTGCCAGAAAGTTGCGCGACGAAAACTCGCTCCTGAAGCGCAAAGACAAAACGCTGGTTACAGCCCGCGATGCCAAAGGAGCAACCGCACGTCAGCAGTTGCAGGGTATTACCAGGGCTTCGCTGCAAACCAAGAGCTTTATTTCGGCTGCCTCGTTCCAGGAAACTACCAAAGTACTCACCGATGCCGCAGTAAACGGCAAAGTTGATGAACTGGCAGGCCTCAAGGAAAACGTGATCGTTGGTCACCTGATCCCTGCCGGAACCGGCCTCAGAGAGTACGAAAACATCATCGTGGGCTCTATGGAGGAATATAATCTGCTTATGGCTTCCAAAAGGAAAGCCGAAGAAGTTGCAAGCAACCCCCAATAACCCTGCTTAACAAAGTGAAACCATGTCTGATCAAAAATTGCCCGAAAACCAAATCAACATCGAGTTAGGCGAAGATGTGGCCGATGGCGTTTACTCAAACCTGGCCATAATCACACATTCGCCTACCGAGTTTGTGATCGACTTTGTAAGACTGATGCCGGGCGTACCCAAAGCAAAGGTGAAATCGCGCATTATACTTACCCCCCAACATGCCAAGAGGCTTTTGAAGGCCTTGAAGGACAATATTGGCAAGTACGAAGCGATGCACGGCACCATTCAGGATCTGGATATTGCAGGCGGCCTGCCTATGAATCTGGGCGGCCCCACAGCCCAGGCATAACAATACAACCCGTGGGTAGATACGTTGCATGCAACGTATCTACCCACGGGTTTCTCTATCCCCTTGGGTCGGGATTCATAGGCATACGCGCCATTTTCTCTACCGTAAGCGAAGGAAACCCAAATTCCTCAGTAACAGTTCCCAGGAGCAAGTAAACTCCGTTTCCGCGAAACGGCCATGCTTTAACCGTATCGGGGAAATGCAGGGTGTCGAAAAAATTGCCCTGCACGTCGATGAAGCAACCAAATGCCATCAGCTCGTTTTTTACCGTCCTCACATATTTGGTGGTTACCAGCCAGCCTACCATGCGAACCTTTTTGCCGGTATTCAGCAACATATCGGCACCCATTACCTCTCCCCTGAACTTGCTCTTTGCCATATCGAAGGGGCTTATGGAAACAGTAAATCCCAAAAGCTCAAGCTCATCATAGGCGTTCTGAATAAGATTTGTTTCGGGCTCGGGAAACTGAAACGGCTTTTCGTGAACGGCAAAAAGCATTGGATTCGCCACGGTCTTTTTGCCTGTCAGGAGATGGGCTTTCCACATGAGGTGCGCTTTGGCAATACCTGTAAAGCGGAAAGCATTTACCCTGATGAGCAGCAACAGTTGTTCCAGGCCGGCTCCCGTTCGCTGTGCAAAATCTTCGAGGCTAAGGTAAGGGCCGTCATCCCGGCGGTGGGTCGCGATGGATTGCGCCAGCTTGTATTCGAGATTCTGAATATGAACAAAGCCAATGAAAATATCGGAACCGGAAACACAGGTGGTGTAGCTGCTGCGGTTTACGCAAGGCAGCTCTATGTTGGCTCCGCAGCGCCTGGCCTCGTTGAAGTAAACCGGACTCTGGTAAAATCCCCCGAAATTGTTAATAACGGCGGTCATGAATTCGAGCGGGTAGTGCGCTTTGAGGTACAAACTCTGATAGCTTTCTACGGCAAACGAAGCCGAATGGGCTTTGGAAAATGAATATCCGGCAAAGGACTCGATCTGCCGCCACACTTCGCGGGTAAGGCTTTCGGGATAGCCTTTGGTGCGGCAATTCTCGAAAAAACGGTCAATAATGCGCTGCATCTCTTTTTTCGAACGGTGCTTTCCGCTCATGGCGCGTCGCAGCACATCGGCATCGGCCAGGTCGAGCCCTGCAAAATGGTGGCACACCTTGATAACGTCTTCCTGGTAAACCATCACACCGTAGGTCTCTTTCAACTGCTGCTCCATGACGGGGTGCAGAAATTGAAAACTGCCGGGGTTGTGGAAACGGTAAATGTACTCGCGCATCATGCCCGAGCGCGCCACGCCCGGACGGATAATGGAACTGGCAGCTACCAGGCTTATGTAGTTGTCGCAGCGCAACTTTTTAAGAAGCCCGCGCATGGCAGGACTCTCTACATAAAAACAACCGGTGGTCTCGCCCGAGCGAAGCTGCGCTTTCACCTTCTCGTCGTTTTTTAGCAGGCCCGTATTGTGTATATCGACACGTACCCCGTGATTCTGCTGCACAATTCCGACACATTCGTTGATATGGCCGATTCCGCGCTGGCTCAGAATATCGATCTTTTCGAAGGCCAGCTCTTCGGCTGTGTACATATCCCATTGCACGGTGGGAAACCCCTTGGGAGGCATATCGAGAGCCGAGTAATAACAAATGGGCAGTTCGGAAATGAGGATGCCGCCGGCATGAATGCTTCGCATGTTTGGGAAATCGGCCAATTGTGCGGCCAAATCGTTGATTTGCAACTCAAGGGTGTCGGGTTTTCCCGGGGAGCGGTGCTTCGATACCAGTGCGTCGATTTCGGCTTTGGGCAGTCCCAGTGTTTTGCCCAGTTCACGTGTCATGGAGCGGTCGCGAAAGGTGCTTATGGTGCCCAGCAGCGCCGTATGCTCGCGTCCGTAGCGTTTGAAAATGTAGTCGAGCACCTGATCGCGGTCTTTCCAGGAGTAATCTATGTCGAAGTCGGGAGGGGTTGTGCGTTTGGGATTGATGAAACGCTCAAAATACAGGTCGAGTTCAATAGGGTCAACGTTGGTAATGCGCAGGCAGTAGGCTACAATACTGTTGGCGCCGCTTCCCCGTCCCACATGATAGAACCCGCGCGACATCGAATAGCGTATAATGTCCCAGGTGATAAGAAAGTAGGAAGAAAACCCCATCCGGTCAATAACCTCCAACTCGTGAAGCACCCGCCTGAGAGCTTCCTTATTTTGCGTGCCATAGCGGTATTCAAGCCCATCCATGGCCAGCTTGGTGAGCAGGGCGCGGTCGTCGGCCCTGTTGCCGGTAAAAGTCTTTTTGTTTTTGGAGGTGTGAAAGTCGAAATCCATGTGGCACTGTGCCAGCAGTTTTTCTGCATTGCCCAACAGGTATGGAAAACCCCCGTATTTCTTGCGCAATTCGCCGGGCGAACACAGGGTTTCGTCAGGGTGTGCCAGGTGGTGTGGCTGCAGGCGGCTGACTATCAGGTTGTGGTCAATGGCCCGCAGGTACCGGTGCAACGGATAGTCTTTCTCTGAAAGGAAGGTAACAGGAGGCATGGCCACCATCTGGTCCCTGCATTGCTGCAAACGGGAAGCCGAAAAACGGTTCAGTTCCCAGGGGCGTACGCCCGTATATTCGTGCTCGCCGGGGGTTAGCAAGGCATTTTCACCGAAAGGATAGATGGCAAAGGTGTTTTCGCACACCGGAAAGCGTTTGGGCAGCTCGGTGCCCGACATGTGGTGCTGGCTCAGAAATGCATTGATACGGCTGAATCCCTCCGGATTGCGCGCCAAAACAACATACAGCAGCCGGCCGCCCTTGCGAAACTCCATCCCTGCTACAGCCGACAATCCCGCCGAACGGCACAACCTGACGAACTCGGGTACGGCCGTAACGTTATTTATGTCGGTGATGGCCAGTTGCCCGATACCTGATTGCCTGGCTTGCGTTACGAGCGTTTCGGGCGCCATAACGCCGTAGCGAAGACTGTAATATGTATGGCAGTTGAGATACATCTCCTATCTCGGTGTTATGGCTACGCCCCGGTGCAGTATCTTTTCGCCGTGCTTTTGACGCATACGGTCCATGGCCTGGTAAAGACTCACAAGTTCCGGTGTTTCTTCGAACATGTTGAGTTGTTGTACACCGTGCACCAGGCGGCTAAACTGCACCCCTACCAGGCGTATGAGCATACGGCGTGTGTAAAGCCGCCTGAACAGATCTTTGCACACCGGAATGAGCACGTGATCGAAGGAGGTGTAGGGCAGGGCCTGTTGCAGGGTGTGGGTGTCGTAGTTGGCATAACGTATCTTCAGGGTAACGCATCCGGTGAGTTGCTGCTTGCGGCGCAACCTGAAGGCCAGTTTCTCGCATTTGCGTACCAGTAGGTCGTTGATGGCGGCAATGTCGATGGTGTCGGTTTCGAAGGTGGTTTCGCTGCCGATCGATTTGCGTTCACTCCAGTTCTGCACCGGTGCATTGTCAATGCCATTGGCACGCCGCCATATCTCGCGGCCGTTCTTGCCCAGCATGTTTTCCATCACTTCGGGCGGAATGCGGCTCAAAGTGCCGATGGTGGCAATGCCCATGGTGCGCAGGGTGTAGTAGGTCTTGGAGCCTATCATGGGTATTTTGCGGATGGAAAGGGGATCGAGAAACGGGCGAAGCATCGGTTGTTGCACCTGTACCTGGCCATTGGGCTTTGCCTCGCCTGTGGCAATCTTAGCCACCGTTTTATTGAGCGACAGCCCCATGGAGATAGGCAGCCCTGTTTCTTTCATAATATACTGGCGCAATTCCGAAGCCCACCGGTAGCTGCCAAAAAAGCGATCCATACCCGTAACGTCGAGATAATGCTCATCGATGGAGGCTTTTTCGAATACCGGTGCCCGTTCCGAGATGATCTGCGTTACCATGTTGGAGTATTTGCTGTACGCTTGCATATCGCCCCGGATAAACACGGCATCGGAACAAAGATTGCGGGCCAGTTTCATAGGCATGGCCGAGTGCACCCCGTACTGCCTGGCCTCATAGCTGCAGCCCGCTACCACTCCACGGTCGCCCATGCCGCCAATGATCACCGGCCGGCCAATCAGTTGGCTGTTGTGTAGTCGTTCTACCGACACGAAAAAGGTGTCCTGGTCGAGATGCACGATGGTGCGCTCCGGAGAATCCATAATATTTTTCTGCTCAGGTGTTTGTAGTCAAAAAAAGTTGTATTTTTGATTAAAAAATAATCAAAATTGATGATTGTAAATTAATCAAAAAATAAACAACGTGCTCATCGTACCAGAAAATTTTTAATACAGAGGCAGGGCTAAAGCCCCGGTAGGAGTGTATCGCGGTGCCGCTCCCGGCTCCGCACCAGGCCTGGCCCCCAGCTTAAAAGCTGGGGTTGATGTGGGCGCTGCTTGTGCTCTTTAGAGAGGGGCAGGGCTAAAGCCCCGGAGGGAGTGTATCGCGGTGTCGCCCCCGGCTCCGCACCGGCCTGGCCTGGTCCCCAGCTTAAAAGCTGGGGATACTTGCACTCAGGTGGGAGATCAGGTTCAGCCCCAGGCTTTAGCCTGGGGGGTATGTCAAAGAGATTAACATCAGGGCTTTAGCCCTGCCAAAACATATAAAGCTATGTCGAACGTCCGTATTCTGATTCATGCCGTTTGGGGAGTGAAATATCACCGGCCTTTACTTAAAAAGGACAAAAAGGAAATTCTGTTCGCACATATTCAGGAGAATGCACGGGAAAAAGGTCTTTTTATTCTGGAAATTGGTGGTGGTGATGACCATGTTCATTGTTTGTTAGGCCTTAATGCCGACATGTCTTTATCTAAGGCTATTCAGCTGATAAAAGGAGAGTCTGCTTTTTGGGCAAACCAACAGAAATTATTTTCCGGAAAGCTTGAGTGGGCGAAAGAATATTTTGGTGTTTCGGTAAGCCCTTCGAAAGTAAAGGAAGTGCGAAGCTATATAAAAAGGCAGGAAGAGCATCATCTTAAGCAGACTTTTGAAGAGAAGTATCAGGAGTTTTTGAAGGCTGCAGGCTTGGATATGCAGGGCTAAAGCCCGGGAGGGAGTGTATCACGGTGCTTGCCCCCAGCTTAAAAGCTGGGGTTAGTATGGGTGCTGCTTGTGGTCTTTAGAAAGGGGCAGGGCTAAAGCCCCGGTAGGAGTGTATCGCGGTGCCGCTCCCGGCTCCGCACCAGGCCTGGCCCCCAGCTTAAAAGCTGGGGTTGATGTGGGCGCTGCTTGTGCTCTTTAGAGAGGGGCAGGGCTAAAGCCCTGGCGGGAGTGTATCGCGGTGTCGCCCCCGGCTCCGCACCGGCCTGGCCTGGTCCCCAGCTTAAAAGCTGGGGATGATGTGGGTGCTGCTTGTTCTCATTAGAGGGAGGCAGGGCTAAAGCCCTGTGAGGGTGTGTATCACGGTGCTGGCCCCGGCTCCGCACTAGGCCTGGTCCCCTGCTTAAAAGCTGGGGATACTTGCACTCAGGTGGGAGATCTGGTTTAGCCCCAGGCTTTAGCCTGGGGGGTATGTCAATGAGATTAACATCAGGGCTTTAGCCCTGCCAAAACATGCTGTCATGAATTTTTTTGCTTCTAACATCAAACTTTTGCGCAAGCGGCGGGGCCGCACCCAGGACGATGTGGCCTTTTTCCTGAACATGAAAAGACCCACCCTGAGCGGGTATGAGAATGCGTTTGCCCAGCCCGGGCTTGATGCCCTGGTGGCTTTTTCGAAATATTACAACATATCGATTGATACGTTGGTGAAGATCGACCTGCGCGGTTTGTCGGAGTTCCAACTCGCTCAACTTGAGCGGGGGTTCGATGTGTTTGTTACCGGCAGCAAGCTGCGCGTGCTGGCAACCACCGTCGATCACCGCAACGAAGAAAATATTGAGTTGGTATCGGAAAAGGCCAAAGCAGGCTACCGAACAGGATTTGCCGATCCCGAATTTATCCGGGAGTTGCCCACGTTTCACATACCCTTTCTTTCGAAACAGCTGAAATACCGCGCCTTCGAGATTTCGGGCGACAGCATGCTGCCCATACCTGAAGGATCGTGGGTTACCTGCGAGTTTGTAGTTGACTGGAACCTGGTTCAAAGCGGCCACGCTTACTTGGTTCATACCCTCAACGATGGCGTGGTTTTTAAGGTAGTAGAGAACCTGATAGAGCGTGAAGGGATGCTGCGGCTGCACTCGCTCAATCCGGTCTATAAACCTTACGAAGTGCACGTGAGTGATATACGCGAGATATGGAAGTTTGTCCATTACGTCAGCAGCATCATGCCCGAAGCCAATTCGTCGCTCGAGCATCTTTCGAACCAGTTCAGCCGGTTGAAGCAGGAGTTTGAAACCATCAAAAGCCGCATGCAGGGCGGGTAAATATCAAGGAGCAGCGGAATGGTTATTTCATTTGAAAATAATTTGCCTCGCTATATCGGGATGACGGGATAAGGTTGCCGGGGGGTTGGGCTGGCTTTGTTACTAAGGTTAAAATGCTTACTCAGGCCATACAAAAGCTCCCTTATTTCATTGATTTTTTATGTGGCTAAAGCCAAAATTTTTTGTTTCTATCCTACATCAGTCAGTTGAAACTGACTGCAAAAGATTTTTGCTTCTCATTTTATCCGTTGTATTGATTCAGATAGTTAAGCTGATGGCAATAGATTTTGCCGCTCATTTTATCCGTTGTATTGATTCAGATAGTTAAGCTGATGGCAATAGATTTTTGCTTCTCATTTTATCCATTGCAGTTTGCTTCAGCAAACTGAAAATAATTAATTGTAATCAGGTTGGCTTTAGCCGCATTTTTATTTCCCTTCAACAGTTTAGAAAAGGTTACGGTCTGTTTTTGAATAATCAAAGTGTATCTAAAGGATTTAGGATTGTTTAAACTATTCATTGCCGGATTTGGGATGATTTTTAAGGCTATAAAATTAATTCCTAGCCCTCTAAAAGCCGAAAACATTGCCTTTCTTCTATATACTTCGCTGAAATACGGCACCCCTACTTTTTGCACCTTATTTGTTTCACCCTCCTTAGCGGTAAATATATCGCCGCCCTGCGGCTGCAACCGAACTCTTAAAAATTGTTAAATTTTTCACAATTTAAAAATCAGGGATAAATATGTCAAAAATCTTACTTAGTTTTATATCAGAAAGATAGAGGCAAAAGCACTCTAATAGCCTCATGTGAAGTTGGTTCCGGTTTCTGAATTGGTTGTTTGTTGGTGTTTTAATAAACCCTAAGCGATGAATTCGATTCTGCCTTCTACTGCCCGAATTTTCCGATTTAAAAATGCCGCATACCCAGCAGGCATTGATTCCGTAGAGAGGTCATCAGTTATCAGTTATCGGTTTTCAGTTTTCGGTTGTCAGTTATTAGTCTTCAGTCTTCAGTCATTGGATATTAGTCATTTTTTTTTGGAACTGGTTTAGTTCCCGAAGAACTTTGGTTCCACTGGATTTGATTGCATTGAGTGGAGGTTACTCGTAGCGGAGCCGAAGTGACGAAACATTGTCATGGACAATAGCTTGCAAATGTCGGTTTTTCGATTATTTATAAAACCTTGTTTTCGGAGTGGACTCAACATTTTAATTTAAAACATGAAACGAGCATCCTCCCTTTGCTGCAATAACTTGAGCCCATGTGAAACCGAGTAGGAAGGTCGATACCCGATAAACCTTAATAGATTTTTAAGATGAAACTTTTCCTTTTTTTCTTTTTCTGTGCCCTTAATTTATCGGCGCTTGCTCAAGAAGCAAGGATTTCGGGTTATGTGTATAATACTGATACAGGTCAAAGGCTTCATGGAGCGCATGTTTACTGGCAGAGTGCCCCAACGATGGGAACAGCTACCAATGAAGATGGAGTATTTCTTTTGCTTGTCAATAAAGATTGCAACAATTTAATTATTTCTCATTTAGGCCACCAAACCGCACGATTCACTATTAACGATGAAACCAAGCTATCCGTTGGCTTACCGGTAATACCATTCGAGCTTGCAGGCGTAACAGTAAAACCGTTGGATGATGCAAGAGTGATTATAAGCAGGGTCATCGCCAGATTGGATGGAAACCATCCCACCAATCCGGTCTATTACAGGTATTTCTACAGGGAGGTGTTTTTCTCGCCGGACAGTGTTATCCACATTATGCTCGAAAACACTGGAAAAATTGAGCATAGATCGGCTTCTAGGTTGTTTGGCATCAGAATTTCAATACCTTCTCCAAGAATCAGGGTTTTTTCGGATAAAGGAAGGGAAATGCTTGAGGAATTTAATCTTGGAGGTTTAGTTGATATGGAACGGGATAATCCGGTACATGCCATCGGTAGAAACAGCTTATTACACAGAAGGGGTTCCGGGTATTTTAATTTTCAACTTGTGGGATTGGAGAGAATTGGCGATCGGCAGGTGTATGTAGTTGATTTTGAAACTGATAGTCGAGTTATGCACCCAACCGGCAGATTGTATGTTGATAGGGAAAATTATGCAATTGCCAGAAAAGTATTACATAGGCATGGAGGTACTGAAACCCGGTACATTGATTTTGTAGAATCAAACGGCAAGTGGTATTTAAGAAATGTAATTCATCGCACATTACGACCGGATCGCCCAAGTTTTGTTTACAGGACAACTTTATTTAATGCATTAATCAATCTGGAGGAATTAGATTATGACCTAATAGGGATTATGAGGTTATTTTTTGCAGAAATAACTATAGAGCAAAGAAAAGAGAGTGATTTTGTCGGCGATTTTCATTGGGAGCAATTTAATTCCATACCTCTACCCGACTGGATTGCTTCGAGAATAGCTAAGCAGAGGGCTGAACGACTGGCTCGGCAAGAAACACAAGTTGAATAAGTCTTACTTATAACAATCCCGATGAAACCACTTCTCATTGTAATCGTTCTCTGTGCAATTTCTTTTTCCGCCAACGCAAAAGAGAGAAACATAGCCGGTTTTGTGTATTATACCGAAACGGGCAAAGGCCTGCACGGCGTGCATATATTTTGGCAAGGAGCGCCAAGGCCGGTTTAAGCTAAGTTTAATTAAAAAAAGAAAAACACATGAAAGCAATTATCATCCTTATTAGCTTGTTATTTATGGCTCCTAAATTAGAAGCCCAGGAAGCTCAAATTACCACCGGGGTGGGTTATATATTTTTCGGCGACGGCGACTTCCCCGGGATAAATTACTTCAAAAGTTTGCAGTTTCCGATCCTGGGCCCCCTTGACCTGAAAATAGGGCTGCAAATTGCAAATGCCGCAGAAACGGATAGGGTCGCAACCTGGCTCCTATATAATGTTTTCAATATGGCAAACAATTTAAATCTGGTTTTTACACCGGTTAAAACCAATTTTTTCAGCCTGGCGTTGAGTGTTGGCGGTAATTGGCGTTATCGCTCCGAGATTATAACAAAAGGCATTTTTATTACTTCTGATCCCGATGGAACTTCAAGAGAAAGATTAACAAAGGCCTACAATAGTTCGTATGATTTTGGATATAATGTTGATATTACTGGCTTGTTCCGATTGACCGAACGGATAAAAATCGGGGTCTTGGGCAAGTTTTTTAGTTATAACAGAGGGTCGAGTTTTAATTCCATAAATTTTGCTTTCAATTATCGGCTATGAAATGTATGGCTGCCAATAATCCGGCCATCCGATTTTATTCATAATCTTAAACTTTTCGCGCATGAAACTACACTTATCCCTTTTGTTTAGCGGTTTATGCCTTTATGCTGCTGCCCAGGATACCACAAGTGTTCAGCCAAACGAAAGAGGTGGAAAAAATTCCTTTTATATTTCCTTTGGGAAACCACTTTTTACTGATGCCTTTATAACAAAAAGAAACTTTTCACTTGCTTTAAGTTATCACTACCGCTTTATAAGAAGTTTTGCCATAGAGCCATTTTACCTATATGCACAAAACAATTCTTATCCTAACTTTTTCGGTAATCAAGCAGAGCTTGACAGGTATATCAGGAGTATGACTGGGCCTAATATGTTGTACGCTACCTGGGATGAAGTTTATACCCATTCCTTAGGCGCAAGATTGCACTTCGCTATTATAAATAACCAGCGATGGTACTTCTCTTTCAATTTCGCATCAGGATATTTCTCTTCCCTGTCATCAAAACACTACCTTTCAGACCTGTTATATGAATTGCATTTTCACCCAGGGCTACCGGAGCCCGATTTTGTTGTAACTTATTACAGAACAAGACAGCATAGTAGATGGAACAATGGAGTGTTCATTATGCCAGGGCTTTTGCTGAATTACCAAACCAGAAACGGGTTCTTATTTGGCTTGCATCTAACAGGTTACTTTTTTAATGAAAGGGAACCGTTGACATTGGAGGCCAAGCCGGTATTTCCAAACCATTGGAACGCCAGCCTGGTTTTTGGAAAGTCTTTCTGATAATTTGCCCGGTAAACATTTCGCGATACTACACATCAAAAACCAATACCGTTTGCCATGAAACAGTTTATCAATAAATCTTTTCCTTATGTTGCAAAATGGGCCCTTGTGGTATCATTTGCGCTTTTAATTCCACAAACTGGACATTCGCAGGATACAATTGCCCACCGGTTTAGTTTTTCAGCTGCTGCCGGATTGGGATACAATCGCTTCCATGGTGTCTTTTGGTCTGCCGAATTACCTTATATCCCCGGAGTTACTGATGGTTTAAACACTACAGGCTTAGGCTATTCTCCAAAAATAATGCGAGTTTTTGAGGCAGATATTCTTTACCGTTTAAATGATAACCGTTACCTGGGTTTGACCTTTGCACAGCACACCAGCGTAGGTGTCCTAAATGTTACCAGACCTTCTGTTTTGGTTGATGCAATTGTGGCGTTTACAAATTTTAAATATTACAACAAATTTCAGCATTTTGGTATTGAATACAGGGAGGAGTTTATTCCCAGATTGCATTTTGGCGTAGGATTGAGTTATTTCGTTGAAAATAGGAGTAGCATTTATTTATGGGGCATTGACCCTATTGCAGTAACCTTTAGAGGTATGCAGCAGAGGCTCGACCAGCTTGCGCTTTCTGCCTCCCTGGCTTATTATTTTCCTGTGAATTATTATTTTCAAATTGGCATTAGGACAAAAGGATTTCTGACAGTTCAACATGGGCTTTTAGCTCTTACTTTAACTCCTGTATTGAAATTTAGTTTTTAACAAAGTAATCGCGATGGTTTAAAATAATTTTCAATTGTTCTGAAATGTTCTGATAATCGGGCATCTGCATATTTCTGCTTGGCATAATTATTAATTCAACGCTTTGCAGCATTCCTGCCCGCTTCTTTTGGAGCCTTTGCTCTGGCAGGCGGGTGCATTGCCTTGTGGAATAACGGATAATGTGAAACATTTGTGTTACATGCAATATATCTTCCAGCACTGGCATACCAGTTTTGCTCCCAATTAATCACCAAGCGGTTGGGAGGATTTATTCCATATGGTATGAGTCTTCCCGGCTGCTAAAAACTCCTAAAACACATGAAACTACTATTAACACTTTTATTAGGCGGATTTACTTTATTAGCTGCAGCTCAGGATGAGCCGCAAAATCAGGAAACCAGGGAATTCGACAGAAACGTTCTATACATTTCGATGGGAAAGCCTTTGTTTACTGATGTGGGTTTGATTGGTTTAAAAAGGAACTTTTCCTTTTCCCTGAATTACCAATACAGGTTTTTGAGAAGTTTGGCCATAGAACCATTTTACCTGTATGCGCAAAACAATAGTTTTCCAGATTTTTTCGATGATAAGGTAAGGCTCGACCGGTATATCCGAGATAATATAAGGATGAGTAAGTTTTCAGAATGGAAAGATATTTATCTCCATTCGTTCGGCGCCCGGTTGCATTTCGCTTTTATCAATAATCCGCGATGGTACTTCACCTTTAATTTTGCCATGGGTTATTATGTGTCTGAGTCAGCCAGCCACTTTCTCACTAGTGTGGTTCAAGGTTATCCTTTTAATTATGTAGCAGCATTTCACCAAAGGCGCAACAGTGGATTGTTTAGCATGCCCGGCTTAATGTTGAAGCGGAATCTGGGCAACATGTTTTCGGTTGGAATTCACTTAACCGGCTACTTTTTCAGATGGCCTGAAAATGGGACGTTGTCTCCGGCAAATATGCCGGTACTGCCGGAACATTGGAATGCCAGCATTACATTTGGGAGGGCCTTCTGATAATTTGCCTTGTTCGCATTTCGCAATAACCAAAATCAAAAACCAACAATCAATACTATTTGTTATGAAACAATTTATCGATAAATTTTTCCTTTTTACTGCAAAGAAGATACTATTGTCTTCATTAGCGATTTTAACCTCAAATATGGTACAATCACAGGATACCATAGAATACCGATTTGATTTTTCGGTAGCTGCCGGGTTGGGCTATAACATGCTTAGGTTGGGACCAGAATTTCCAAACATAATAACTGCATTTGAGGTAAGTTTACTTTACCAAATAAGAGGAAACCGGTACATTGGATTTACTTATTCAAAACTCAACTACACACAAACCCGTAATTTCACAAGAGCTTTTAGCCAAGGTGATTTTATGATTCACTTCGAAGATTATAGAGACCTTCGTACATACCAATATTTTGGAATTGAATTTCGGCAGGAGGTTGTTCCCAGGCTTCATTTGGGTGTGGGTTTGAGTTATATTGTTCATAATAGAAATCGTATTGATCCTGAAATGCGTGATGGCATTCCCGGTGTTGTCTTTTCTGGTGCCAAAATGCAGAGGCTCGACGACCTGGCACTCTCTGCTTCAATGGATTATTACTTCCCGGTAAGAAGTTATTTCCACATTGGCTTAAGAACCAAAGGGTTTCTGAGCCTAAATGGTTTTGAAGCCATAACTTTGACCCCAGTGCTGAGGTTTAGTTTTTAGCCTATCATTATGTGCAAAATAGCCCCTAACCGAATAACTAAATAAGCAGCAAAATAGCCTCCCATTATCGGCCAATAAAGACTCTCATATTCACCATGCTTGTTTTCAAACTGATGGCCTGCTTAAAAGGGATTTGCCTTGCTGCCTGTTAAAGGCTTTTTATCAGGTCGGTAAAGATCAGCGTCATGTTTCTTTCGGCTACCTGCGCCACGTTTTGCACCTCTTCGTGCGTGGTGGGTTTTTCGGTATCGGCCGGTTTGGCGAGGTTGGTTATCACCGAAATACCAAAACACTCCATACCTGCATGGCGTGCCACAATGACTTCGGGTACGGTTGACATTCCGGTGGCATCCGCGCCTAATATCCTGAACATATTGTACTCGGCGGGAGTTTCGAGGGTAGGGCCGGGGCTCCCGATATAAATACCCGTCTGAAACCTGATCTTATGTTCGCGGGCTATTTCTTTCGCACGGTTTATTAAGTGTGTATTGTACGTCTTGCTCATTTCGGGGAACCGGGTGCCCAACTCTTCCAGGTTCTTTCCGCGCAACGGGTTGTCGGGAAAAAAATTGATGTGGTCGCGTATGATCATCAGATCTCCCACTTCGAACGAGGGGTTCAGGCCTCCGGCGGCATTCGACAAAAACACTGTTTTAACGCCCATCAGCTTCATAACCCTTACGGGGAAAGTTACTTCCTGAAGCGGGTAGCCTTCGTAATAGTGGAAGCGGCCTTGCATGGCAACCACGTTCTTTCCGCCAAGGATTCCGAAGATCAACTTGCCGTCGTGGCCTTCGACTGTCGAAACGGGAAAATTGGGTATTTCGCCGTATTCAAACTTGTGTTTCACTTTAATGGCCTTTACCAGACCGCCCAGACCTGACCCTAAAATGATTCCTACCTCGGGTACAAAATTGGTCTTCCCGGCCAGATACGCTGCGGTTTCTTTTATTTTTTCAATCATCTATTTGAGTTTTTTACATCGGCTAAAATAGCAAAAAGTTCTGTATGTCGAAAACCACTAAATTTGTAAAATTTTTCCCATTGAATCCGGTAAGTCTGGTGGCTGTTGTTTTAAATTTAAATAAACTTCTCCGGATCGGATGTGGGTGTTTCCATGCAATCGACAAATAATACATAAGCTATATGGTAAAACCTTCAGTAAATTCAGCTGGTTTAGATAAAAGTTTCGGAGTAAATGCCGACTACCTGATTATTAATGCGCTGGTAGTAACAATGGATGATAGTTTCAGGATTATCGAAAACGGGGCCATTGCAGTAAACGACGGCGAGATCATTGAGCTTGGCCATACCTCCGATCTGATGGAGATATTCAAGGCCAGGCACCTGATCGACGCCAAGGGCAAGTTGGCGCTTCCCGGTTTAATCAATACGCATACGCATTCGCCCATGACTATTTTCAGGGGTTATGCCGACGATCTTCACTTGCGGGAGTGGCTGTTTGATCACATTTTTCCGGTCGAAGCCGAGTTTGTGAACCCCGAGAACGTGCGAACAGGAACCCGTTTGGCCATTGCCGAAATGCTGCTTGGAGGCACTACCACCTTCAACGATATGTACTTCTATGCCGACGAAATGGCCCGGGTGGTTGACCAGGTGGGCATCAGGGCAATACTTACCGAAAGCCTCATTGATTTTGCTGTCCCCAACAACCCTTCGCCTGAGCATGCCATGCGTACGAGCGAAAAACTCCTGGCCAAGTGGGCAGGCCACCCCCTTGTTACCATTGGAATCTCAGCCCATGCGCCTTATACCACTTCGGCCGGCGTTATTAAAAAAGGTAAAGACCTGGCGGATAAACACCGGGTTCCTTTCAATATTCACGTGGCCGAAACCAGGGGCGAGGTTGAATTTACCCGGAAAGAGTTTGGGATGAGTCCTGTTGAGTACCTCGACAGTATCGGGGCGCTGGGTTCGAACGTAATAGCTGCCCATTGTGTGCATTTAAATGCCGACGACATAAAAATATTTTCCAGGCGCGGGGTAGGGGTGGCGCATAACCCGCAATGCAATATGAAACTCGCCAGCGGAGTTGCTCCGGTGCCCGCTTTTTTAAAGGCAGGGGTAAAGGTAGGTATTGGCACCGACGGTGTAGCAAGCAACAACGACCTCGACCTGTTCGACGAAATACGTTCTGCAGCTTTTGTTCACAAGCTTTCCAACGACGACCCCACGGTTCTTAATGCCCGGGCCGCACTCGAAATGGCCACCATCGGCGGAGCCAGAGTGCTTGGGATGGATCACCTGATTGGGTCAATAGAAATCGGGAAGCGTGCCGATATTATCATTGTTGACATGGATCAGCCGCATGCCCATCCCGTGTACAACATTTACTCCCTTATCGTGTATTCTATGCGTGGATCCGATGTGGAAACCGTTCTGGTTGACGGACGATTGATGGTCTTTAAAAGAAAGCTTGTCACCCTCGATCTTGGCCGCCTATACCAGAAAGTTGACCAACTTGCAAAAAGAATTACCGAGGCCAGCAAAACCCTCGCCCAGGTCAACAACCGGATCAAAAAGCTTTAAGCCTTTCGGGGTTAAGGATTTAGCCTGCGCATCATGGCCGAGTCTATTATCTGATACAACTGTTGCGGTGTATATACCCTCCAGTTTACCTCATTGAAGTGCTTGCCAAAGGCGATGTAGTAATCGATATTTGCGCTCCCAAACTCGCGTACCACAAATTCGCGGAAGTTTAAGGCTACGATCCATCCGTCCTCAATTTCTTCGAACCATTCCTGGTAGTAGCAGTCGTCGGAGAAATGAAAATTGAGCACGTTTTCGCCAATCAACAGGAATTTCCTTATCCCGTGGCCGATCATGGTCTCAACAACATTTCGTTTCAGGAACATGATGTCGTTGTAAAGACAATCGTTCCATTCGCCCATCATTTCGATGATACAGAATCCTTCGCTGTAGTCGGCATACAGAATTTTTATGAAAAGGGTCGAGGATCCGAATTCATCCCACTGCGGGTGGATGAGGTAGTTGTAAATGGCGTGGGTAAACTCAAATTCTGAATACTCCCTTCCGAAAAAAGGCGAACGTTCGTCTTCAGAAGCTATGTAAAGATTTCGCCAGTTATAGTATGGCTCGATATGGTGCATTCAGCCTGAATAATTATCAACCTGGCCATGGTTGCCGGATCAAAGGTAGGGATTAAATGCTAAAAGGATATTGTCTGAGTAGTTGTTCAGTATTCTATCCTGGATGCGAGGTTTTGCCAACGCCGGAACGGTTCTGCAGTTTCTTTTAATGTGATGCCCCTGGCCGGAATGGTACGGTCCTGTGGCCCGACGGCAAATTGCTCATAGATGAAAGAATCGTCGAATCCTGCCCTGGCGGCATCGGTCTTGCCGGCTGCATAAACGATTCTGCTGATGTGCGCCCAGTAAATAGCGCCCAGACACATGGGGCAAGGCTCGCAACTGGTGTAGAGCACGCAACCGTCGAGTTTGAATTGGCCAAGATTTCGGCATGCCTCCCTGATGGCTACCACTTCGGCATGGGCCGTAGGATCGTTGGTTTTGGTAACCTGATTCACTCCGCGCCCTACAACCTGGCCATCTTTTACAATCAACGCTCCAAAAGGCCCGCCTCCTTGTTCCACATTCTCTGCCGCCATTGCAATGGCCACTTTCAGGAAAGATTGATCGTCCATAATGTTTGAAATTCAAATACGGGCAAATCTACAAAATAATTTTCTGGAAAATGGGATAATTAAAGGTTTTAAAGACGCTGGTCCTATGCGTCTCTTTTGGCTACCTTTACTGTGTGAATAAGCTATACACTGCCAGCGCCCTGAAAGAATTATTAGACCAAAAAGCGGCTTTCTATAACCGCCCGTATTTTATTGATACCGACCCTATTTCCATACCGCACCGTTTTTCGCGCAAAGAAGATATTGAGATTGCCGCCTTTCTGGTGGCCAGCATTGCCTGGGGAAATCGTAAAGCCATAATAAGCAACGGGCTTAAACTGATGGAGCGCATGGATTGGAAACCCTTCGATTTTGTTCGCTCATTCTCAGAGAAAGATCTGAGGCCTTTCTCCTCATTTGTGCACCGCACTTTTAATTTCAGCGACCTTTCCTTTTTTCTTTTTTCCCTGAAAAATATTTATGAGAATCATGGCGGGCTTGAACAATGCTTTACTGAAAATTTTCTTAGGAATGGCAGCATAAAGGAGGCGCTGACCGGTTTCAGGCAGGTTTTTTTTGAGATACCGCATTTGCCCCGCACCCTGAAACATGTCAGCAATCCTGATGCGGGAGCTTCGGCCAAGCGTCTCAACATGTTTCTGCGATGGATGGTCAGGAGCGACGAAGCCGGTGTGGATTTTGGATTGTGGAAAACCATCACGCCACACCGGTTAATGTGTCCGCTCGACGTGCATTCTGGCAGGGTAGCCAGGCATTTGGGCTTGCTTCAAAGAAAACAAGACGACTGGAAAGCCGTGGAAGAACTGACCGGAAACCTGCAAAAGCTAAACCCTGCCGACCCTGTTTTATACGATTTTGCGCTGTTTGGGATGGGGGTTTTTGAGCGAATAGGCAGCCATTTGCCCGGCAGGTCTTTGGCAAAAAGTACGGGTTGAAATGATGTGTTGTTTTGCCCTTTTAATATTAACCACCCAATTTTAAAATTTGCCCCGGTGGGTCATTCGGATTCGAGATACCGGATCAATCCCAAAACTGCCTCAGGCAGGTCGAAATCCACGACATTTTCTCTTTGATAAGCCCTGAGCCGGTCGAGTTTGTCGCGGTAAATGCGGCGCAATTGAGCTAAGGTGGTCAGGTGGTGCATTTCACCGTCTTTTTTCAGATAGTAAAAAGTGAATGACTCAGGTGCAAGCCCTTCGGGCAGTTGCAGATTATAGACTTCAGTAGGAAAAGCTAATTTTAGGTAGGAAGAACTTACCGCAGTATAGGATGTCGTTCCGTAACCGGCAGCCCTTCCCGGCAACCTTACCCTGCCTCTGTGATCGGCAAATAATGCAAACCCGCCCTGGTACAACAATTCCACAAACCTGCCTTCAAATACAAAAAACCTTCGGTTGTCGATCCGTATGGTGTCAATTCTGGCCATTTCTTCTTGCGTTACCGCCATTTTACGGCCCTGGTTTATGAACACCATTTCTTCGGTCAACCTGTGATAATTCAGCATGGCCCGTTCCCTGGTACCGTTTTGCATTTCAACAACCCCCGGTAGGAACTCAGGAAAAAGGTAATGTACTACTACCCGAAAACGATCTTGTGAAAGGGCAAAAGAAGAACACATTACAAGCATCATTAAGAAAATGGCTCTTTTCATGGATTGGTAATTTAAGTTTGCTGCTTTGTTAGATTAAAAAGCACCTTTAGGAAAATTGCTTAAAGCTTTTCGATGCTTACAGCACCTATTAGCCAAAGATACAATTTATTAATCGCAAAATATTGGATGCCGCCTTATTTGATGCAATTTCTTGCCTGGTTTTTCAGTAATTTAGCCGATGGAGAAAATGCAAAGCCATCGTATGCGTATTGATATTGTTACCATTTTTCCGGAAATGTTTCAGGGGCCCTTTTCGCATTCCATTGTAAAAAGGGCTGTTGCCAAAGGTCTTGCTGAGATATGCATCCACAATTTGCGCGACCATGCCACATCAAAGCATAAAAATGTAGATGATTACCCATTTGGCGGCGGGGCGGGTATGGTGCTGATGGTCGAGCCGATCCACAGGTGCATCGAAAAGCTCAAACAAGACAGGCATTACGATGAGGTGATTTTCTTAACCCCCGATGGCGAACGGCTTACCCAGCCGCTGGTAAACCACTTGTCAACCAAAGGTAACCTGATACTGCTTTGCGGCCATTACAAGGGGGTGGATGAGCGCGTGCGCGAAAATCTGATCTCCCGCGAAATTTCCGTAGGCGATTATGTGCTGTCGGGTGGCGAACTGGCAGCAGCCATCCTGGCCGACAGCCTGATCAGGCTTATTCCCGGTGTCTTGGGCGACGAAACCTCAGCCTTGTCGGATAGCTTTCAGGACGGGCTGCTTTCGCCCCCGGTTTATTCCCGGCCAGCCGATTACAAAGGCTGGAAAGTCCCCGACATCCTGCTTTCGGGGCACGAACAGAAGATTTACGAATGGCGCCACGAGCAATCCGTAAAACGTACCCGGCAACGCCGGCCGGATTTGTTGAAAGGAATAGAATGAATAAGTTGTGACTGGTCCGCGCGAATAGCGGGTACAGACAGATATTTTTAGCGATTGCCATTCATTATTTGAGGTTTTATTTTTATGAGGTTTTTTATTTAGTAAAATTTCTCTAAATTTGCACTCCTTTTTGAAGATACCCGAAAAATCCAAAAATACTTTGTACCAATGAACAAGATGGAAATTATCAACTTTGTGCAGAGCACAATGATTGAGAAAAAAGAATGGCCTGCCTTTAAAGCCGGCGACACTGTTACAGTGCAATACAAAATCAAAGAAGGTAACAAGGAGCGTATTCAGTCATTTCAGGGAGTTGTTATACAGCGCAGAGGCGCCGGCGCTACCGAAATGTTTACCGTAAGGAAAATTTCCGGCAACATTGGTGTTGAAAGGATTTTTCCCATCAATTCACCTTTTATCGACAATATTGAACTGAACCGCAGGGGTATGGTTCGCAGGGCCCGAATCTTTTTCCTCCGCGCACTTCGCGGCAAGAAAGCCAGAATCAAGGAAAAAAGAAAATAGCATTTTCCCCAACAATATTTGCCAGCCCTCTCCTGAGGGCTTTTTTTTTACTGTTTTGCGGCATTTATTGCAGGGTGCATCCCGATGCTGGTTTGCCTCTGCCCCATGCTCCATTCCCTCTGCCCCATGCTCCATTCCCTCTGCCCCCTGCTCCATGCCCCCTGCCCCATGCTCCATGCCCCCTGCCCCCTTACCGTGATTTTTGTTCCCTCCTTTCCAAATTATAGCACAATGATTAATTTCGCAAAACTTTCATTTTATAATCCTGAAACATAAATATATCGTAATGAAGAAACTTATTGAATGTGTGCCCAACTTCAGCGAAGGACGCGACATGAGCATTATCCAGCGCATAACACGGGAGATTGAGGCCGTTGAAGGTGTTAAACTATTGGATGTTGACCCGGGCAAAGCCACCAACCGAACGGTAGTAACCTTTGTAGGGACGCCCGATGAAGTGGTTGAAGCTGCCTTCAGGGCGGTAAAAAAAGCTTCGGAGGTAATTGATATGAGCAAACACAAAGGCGAGCACCCGCGCATGGGAGCTACCGATGTTTGTCCATTGGTGCCGGTAGCTAACATCAGCATGGAGGAGGTGGCGGAGTATGCCCGGAAGTTAGCCGAACGCATTGGCAATGAGTTGCAAATTCCGGTATATTGTTACGAAAATGCGGCCTTCAGGCCTGAGCGCCGCAATCTGGCCAATTGCCGCAGCGGCGAGTATGAGGGCCTTCCCGAGAAACTGAGTAATCCGGACTGGAAGCCCGATTTCGGCCCCGCCAAATTTAATGCCCGGTCGGGCGCAACGGCAGTTGGCGCCCGCGACTTCCTGGTTGCCTATAACGTAAACCTGAACACTACCTCTACCAGGCGCGCCAATGCCATAGCTTTTGATATCAGGGAAAAAGGACGCGTGATGCGAGAAGGCAATCCCGTTACCGGAAAAATTGTAAAAGACCAACATGGTGAGCCGGTGCATATTCCGGGTTCGCTCAAGGCAGTTAAGGCCATTGGCTGGTTTATTGAAGAATTCGGCATTGCACAGATTTCGATTAACCTGACCAACATCAGCATTACCCCTGTGCATGTGGCATTTGAGGAGGTGTGCAAGAAAGCCTCAGAGCGCGGGCTGCGGGTTACGGGTTCGGAACTGGTGGGCCTGGTTCCCAAAAAAGCCCTTATTGATGCCGGAAAATACTTTCTGGCGAAGCAACAGCGTAGCCTGGGTGTTTCGGAGCAGGAGATCATAAAAATTGCGGTCAAATCGTTGGGGCTGGATGAGCTCAGGCCTTTCAATCCCAGGGAAAAAATAATTGACTACCTGATTGAGGATACCTCGTCAAAAAAACTGGTCAACATGGACCTTCAGGCCTTTGCCGACGAAACCTCCAGCGAATCGCCCGCACCGGGCGGAGGCTCCGTTTCGGCCTATGTGGGTGCGTTAGGCGTTTCTCTTGCTACCATGGTTGCCAATCTTTCATCGCACAAGCGCGGATGGGACGACCGTTGGGAAGAATTCAGCCTCTGGGCCGAAAAAGGGCAGGCTGCAAAAGATACCTTAATCAGGCTGGTTGACGAGGATACACTGGCTTTCAACAGGATTATGGATGCCTTTGGAATGCCCAAAAACAACGAAGAAGAGAAAAATGCCCGGCACCAGGCCATCCAGGCAGCCACACGGCATGCCATTGAAGTGCCTTTTATGGTGATGAAAGCCTCTTTGGATGCCATGGATGTGATAGAAGCCATGGTAAAAAACGGGAACCCTGCTTCAGTAACCGATGCCGGTGTAGGCGCGCTCTGTGCCCGAACGGCCGTGATCGGCGCCTATCTGAATGTGAAAGTCAACAGCAACGACCTGGAAGACAAAGCTTTTGTCAAAAGCAAGCTGCAGTCGGCCTCAGAAATGGTTGAGGCAGCCCGCACAAAGGAGGAAGGCATTCTAATGCTTGTTGAGGAGAAACTTGGAAAACAGTAATGGAATCAGACAACTTTTTGAGCGCCATTACCAGGCCAACCCTGCTGATCGACCGGGCTAAAGCCGTTGCCAATATTGAGCGTATGGCGGGCAAGGCTCGTTCCGGCGGCGTGGTGTTGAGGCCGCATTTCAAAACACATCAAACAATTGAGGTGGGTCGGTGGTTCAGGGATGCGGGCATTGACCGTATTGCTGTTTCATCGGTTTCCATGGCAAATTTTTTTGCTGCCGATGGCTGGACTGATATAATGGTTGCTTTCCCTGTAAACCTTCGAGAGATTGAAGAAATAAACCACCTGGCCCGCTACACCAATCTGAGCCTTACGGTTTCTTCGTGTGGTGTTATGCCCATGCTTTCATCTAAAATTCAGGTTCCGGTTTCTGTTTTTCTTGAAATCGATGTGGGGGCAGGGCGAACCGGTTTTGCTCCGAATGACTTTAAAAAGATGAATTTGGCCATTGAACAGGCTGCTGGCAACCCCAATATCAGGCTGGCCGGCCTTATGACCCATGCCGGCCATACCTACCAGGCACAAAACCTGGTAGAAATACAGCGAATTCATAAAACCGGGATGGAACTGCTGAGCAACCTGAAAAGCCATTTTACGGGCAGCCTTCCGAATCTTGCTCTATCGTGGGGGGATACCCCAACCTGTGCCATTGCAACGGACTACTATAGCGCTGATGAGATAAGGCCGGGCAACTTTGTGTATTACGACCTCATGCAATGGCAGTTGGGCGTTTGCAGCCTCCACGATATTGCTGTGGCTGTTGCTGCACCGGTGGTGGCATTGCATCCGGAGCGCAATGAAATAGTGGTCTATACAGGGGCTGTTCATCTTTCGAAAGAAGTGGCGCATTGCCCGGCCGGAAAACCCCATTACGGGATGGTAGTTATGCCTGAACCAACAGGGAGGTGGAAAATTCCTGAAGAGCCGGTTTACCTGAGGCGCATATCACAAGAGCATGGTGTAATTGCCACCGACGAAGCATTGTCATGGCGCCTGGCTCCCGGCGACCTTGTTGGCATCTTGCCGGTACACTCGTGCCTTACGGCTGATTTGCTGCGCCATGACTCCACCCTGATTATTGGCTGACGTCAGGAAAGAATAACCTATCCCAATTTTTACGATATTAGCACTGTTTTTACATAATTTAACAAACCCACAATTTAAAAAACCAATACAAACATGGAACACAGTAACATTCCACATTTATTCGAAGAAAGCGTCAAACGGTTTGCCGACAAGGTATTGTTGTATGAAAAGAAACACACAGAATACCGCGGTACTACCTACCAGGAAGCTCATGACCGTGTTACCAGCCTCGCAGCCGGATTTCTTACGCTTGGATTGGAAAAAGGCGACAGGGTGGCTCTCATTTCAGAGGGTCGCAACGACTGGGTCGTTGGCGAACTTGCACTGTTATTTTGCAATGCCGTGAGTGTGCCGTTGTCGGTCAAGCTGGATGAGCCCACCGATCTGATTTTCCGTATTTCCCATTCGGGATGCAAAGGAGTGATCGTTTCAGGCAACCACAAAAACAAGGTTTTCAACATTATTGAACAGCTTCCTTCCGTTGAGTTCATTCTTTTGTTAGATGCTCCCGACAAGGATTTTTCCTTCAAAGGGTCGAAAGTAAAAGTGGAGGTAATTGATGACCTTATCAACAAAGGAAATGAATTCCTTGCCAAAAACAGCGAAAAGCTGGCTCAGATAAAAAACGCCATCCAGCCCGACGATTATGCAAATATTTGTTACACATCCGGTACCACAGCCGACCCCAAGGGCATCATTCTGACGCACCGCAACTATCTGTGCAATGTTGAGCAGAGTTTGGCCATGACCGATGTTCCATCTTATTTTACTTCCCTGCACATTCTGCCCTGGGACCACAGCTTTGCTCACACCGCAGGTCTCTATACACTTATTCGCAATGGCTCCAGCATAGCCTCTGTGCAGGTCGGAAAGTCGCTTAACGAAACCCTGCGCAATATTCCGATAAATATCCGTGAGGTGAAGCCGCATTTTCTTTTAAGCGTTCCCGCTCTGGCCAAGAATTTCCGCAAGAACATTGAAAAAGGGGTTCGCGACAAAGGCGCCCTGGCCTGGGCATTGTTTACCTTTGGTTTAAAAGTGGCCTATGCTTATAATCAGGAAGGCTACAATAAAGGCCGCGGCCTCAGGGCATTGTTAAAGCCGGTTTACAACCTGTTCGATACCATACTTTTCAAAAAAGTACGGGCCAATTTCGGTGGTCGTCTGCAATATTTTATTGGAGGAGGAGCTCTACTCGATCTCGAGTTGCAGCGCTTTTTTTATGCCATCGGCATCCCAATGTACCAGGGTTATGGGCTTACGGAGGCTTCACCGGTAATCTCTGCCAATTCGCCTGAATTCCACAAAATGGGCTCGTCAGGAAAGATTGTTCCCTGGCTCGATTTGAAGATTTGTGATGATCAGGGGCGTGAGATGCCCATCGGCCAGCAAGGCGAAATTCTGGTAAAAGGCGACAATGTGATGGCAGGCTACTGGAAAAACGAAACCGCAACCAAAGACACCATCCGTAACGGATGGTTGCATACGGGCGACCTGGGTTACCTCGACAAGGACGGCTACCTGTATGTACTTGGCCGAAGCAAAAGCCTGCTCATCGGAAGCGATGGTGAAAAATACAGCCCCGAAGGCATTGAAGAAAGTATGGTTGAGAAAATTTCTTTGGTTGACCAGGTGATGTTGTACAACAACCAGAATGCATATACTGTGGGTCTGGTGGTTATAAACAAAGCCCTGGTGAAGGATTTTCTGGAAAGAAGTAAACTTTCGGCCAATACGGAGGATGGCCAGAAGGCTGCCCTGCTCAGAATCCGTGCCGAATTAGACCGTTTCATGCCCGGCGGCGACCTGGGAAATATCTTCCCGCCGCGCTGGCTACCGGCGGCCATCGCTATATTAGACGAACCTTTTTCGGAGCAGAACAAACTGATGAACAGCACCATGAAAATCGTGAGGCCGGCCATTGTAAAATACCATCAGGAAACGCTCGACAGCCTTTTTACCCCTGACGGGAAAGAGCTCCTCAGCCCAAGGAACAAAGAAGTGATTGCCCGGCTGGGATAGTAAACGAAAACCATATTGTTAATGGGAAGCACTTTTGAAAGGCGGTTGATAGTTACCGGTGATGGCTCCCATTCATTTGAGTTGCCGGGATTGAGTGAGCAGTACCATTCGACTTTCGGCGCCATTCAGGAAAGCAAGCACGTGTTTGTTGATGCGGGTTTGCTTTCCCTTCCACCAAATTCAGGTCGTATCAACATTCTGGAAATCGGTTTTGGAACAGGTCTAAATGCTTTGCTCACTTTCCGGGAAAGTTTGCAAATGCACATGCCGATTACCTACCATGCACTGGAGCCATTCCCTTTGCTGGAAGCAGAGTACTCGAAACTGAACTTTACCCGGTTTATTGAAGGTGACGGCATTAATGAAGCTTTCGGGTTGTTTCACCAGTGTAAGTGGGATGAGGAAATGGAAGTATCCCCGTTTTTTATTTTCCGGAAACAAAAGTTAAGGGTGCAGGAAGCGGTTTTTCAGGAGGGCTTCTACGACCTGATTTATTTCGATGCCTTTGGTCCAGATACCCAGCCCGAAATGTGGGAAAGGCCGGTTTTTGAAAGAATGTATAAAGCCTTGTGCCAGTCGGGTTTGCTCACAACCTATTCATCGAAGGGAAGCTTTCGCAGGTTATTGAAAGAATGCGGATTTAAGGTCGAAAAACTTGCCGGCCCACCCGGGAAAAGAGAAATTACCCGAGCGCAAAAGTTGGCTTAGGTGTGTTCTTTTGTTATTAACTTTGCATTGCAAATTCGTTCTGGGAATAGTTTTGATGAAGCAATCATAAAACATTTGCTGAACCTTTTCGACCCCCGGTTTGTTTCTTGCAGGTTGTGTCATGAGCGCCTACCCTTAGGGGAGGCTACTTATAAAACGCACAGCCATTGCTGGAAAAAATCATTACACCGGACTTGATCGTTGTGAGACAGGTACCTGAGCACAAAACACCGACTTACCTTATTGTTGGAAATGGCAAAGTTTCCAGGCATTTTCAGCTATACTTCACGTCCTTGAACATCCCATTCGGAGTCTGGACCCGCTCTTCGGGACAGGGTTTCGTTGAGAGTGCGCTTCCTGCCAAAAAAATACTACTACCAATAAACGATGACGCAATAGTGCCGTTCGTTACCGGCCACCTGGCGGAGCTTGAAGACAAGACCTGGATACATTTTTCGGGATTGTTATCCACACCATTGGCCGAATCGGCCCATCCGCTCATGACCTTTGGCCACGAGTTGTACGAACCGGAGTTTTACGCGCAGGTGCCCTTTATTACCGAAGAAGGCCGTAAACCATTTTCCGGTTTATTTCCGGAACTTTCAAATCCAAACTATCAAATTCCGCACGACAAAAAACCGCTTTACCATGCCTTTTGTGTGATGGGCGGAAACTTCACCACGATATTATGGAATAGCTTTTTTGCGGAATTACAGCGGCTTGGCATTCCGCAACAGGCTGCCCTTCCTTACCTGAATAAGATTTCCGACAACCTGGTATCTGACAGCCAGCCTTTGACCGGCCCGTTTGAAAGGAACGATCAAAAAACAATTTTGAAACACAGGGAAGTTCTGGAAGGCCATCCTTTGAAAGGTATTTATGAAGCATTTTTTGAGTTTTACAAACAACCTTTAAACATAGAATAATTGAAAAGTATCGTTGAATTTCAAAAGCACAAGCAGCAGGGTATTCCCATTTCGATGGTAACCTGCTACGATTATTGGTCGGCCTGCATAATAGGCGAAACAGGGGTTGATGCGGTGCTTGTAGGCGACAGCGCTGCCATGGTAATGCATGGCCATGCCACGACCATCAATGCAGATGTGGAGATGATGGCTTTTCACCTGGCAGCCGTCCGTAGAGGGCTTGCAGACAAATTGTTGATTGCAGACTTTCCGTTTCTTGCACATAAGAGAGGAGTGGAGTTTGCAATGGGCGCCGTTGACCGCTTTATGAAGCTTGGTGCCAATGCAGTGAAAATTGAGGGGGCGGGGACAACTGCTCAACTCATCCGGCATATCACCGAATCGGGAGTTCCGGTTATGGGTCATGTGGGGCTTACCCCGCAAAGTGTTCATGCCCTTGGTGGCTTTACTTTGCAGGGCTCGAACGAAAAAGCAGCGCAGCGAATACTGGATGAAGCCAGGCAGTTGGAGGATGCCGGCTGTTTTTCAATTGTTTTGGAAAAGGTCCCGGCCGAGCTGGCCAGAAGGGTTACCGATTCGCTGAGTATTCCTACGATAGGCATTGGCGCCGGAGCGCATACTTCGGGTCAAATCCTGGTGCTGCACGACATGTTGGGTTTTACCAAAAATTTCAAACCGAAATTTTTAAGAAAATATCTCGACGGCTTTCAGTTGGTTAATGATGCGTTGTCAAAGTTCGATTCTGACGTGAAATCGAGGATGTTTCCTTCGGAAGCTGAAAGCTATTGATCAAAAAATGCTATAGGTTATGACACAGGTAATTACACATCTAAACGATTGGAGATTGATTCGGCAACAGATAGCCGGTCGTTCCATTGGCTTTGTGCCTACCATGGGCGCGCTGCACCAGGGGCATGTGGCTTTGTTTGAGCGCTCGCTTGCCGGCAACGACCTTACTGTAGGTTCTATATTTGTGAACCCAACCCAGTTCAACAATCCCGACGACCTGAAAAATTACCCGCACCCCTACGAAAAGGATCTGGAGATTCTTACCCGGCTTAAGGTTGACTACCTCCTGTACCCAACGTTCGACCAAATTTATTTCGACGGTTACGCTTACAAAATTTCGGAGTCGGAATTCAGCAATCAGCTGTGCGGCAAATACCGGCCGGGGCATTTTGAGGGGGTACTTACGGTTGTCATGAAACTATTTAACCTCGTAAAGCCGACCAGAGCTTATTTCGGTGAGAAGGATTACCAGCAACTGAGCCTTATCAGGGGAATGGTTGACGCCTTTTTTATTGACATCGAGATAGTTCCGGTGCCAACCGTGAGGGATGATGACGGGTTGGCGCTCAGTTCGCGCAACCAGAGGCTTAGCCGGGAGGAACGTCAGAAGGCACCCATATTCCAACGTTTGCTTTCGTCGGGGCTTCCGCCCGAAAACATAAAAACGGAGCTTACCCGAAACGGTTTTCTGGTGGACTATATCGAACAGCATGGAAACAGGATTCTGGGTGCGGTATTTTTAGGAAATGTAAGACTCATTGACAATGTCGAAATTTAAAATCCTTTTTCAGATTACCGGCTCGATTGCGGCTTACAAAAGCGCCTATCTGGTTTCCAGGTTGGTTCAGAACGGATTTGAGGTTCAATGTGTGGCAACACCTTCGGCCCTGGAGTTTGTTGGCGGAGCCACGCTCGAAGGCCTTACCGCCAAGCCTGTTCTGACCGAACAGTTTAAGCCGGGCGACATGATGTGCCACATCAACCTGATGAAATGGGCAGACCTGATTCTTCTGGCCCCTGCAAGCGCCAACACAATCAATAAGATGGCAGGTGGTATTGCCGACAACCTGGTTGCCTCCTTGTTCCTGGCCTATAATTTCGATAAGCCATACCTAATAGCTCCGGCAATGAACACCAACATGTTTATGCACCCGGCCACCCAGGCATCGTTAGAAAAACTCCAAGCCTGGGGAGTTGAGATACTGCCTACCGAAACCGGATACTTAGCTTGTGGCGACTATGGCAGCGGGAAAATGTTAGACCCCGACAAGGTCTATGACCACATACTGAAGGCGTTGAAGCTGCAAAGGAAAACCGCCCCGCTACCACAAAAGGTTTTGATCACGGCGGGAGCTACCCGCGAAAAAATTGATGAGGTACGTTTTGTTACAAATATGAGTACCGGACGAACGGCTTCCAAACTGGCAGAGGCGTTTTTTGCCGAAGGACATTCGGTAGTTTACCTTCATGGCCAGGGAGCCAAACTGCCTCCGCCGGGCTGCAGGCTGATTGGATTTGGCGGTTTTGTGGATCTCAAAGAAAAGTTGTTCGAAACAATCAGCCAAAACGAATTTGATCTGGTTGTTCATCTGGCGGCGGTAAGCGATTTCACAATTGATAAGGTGAAATATGGTGAAGATGTGATCGACCCGGAGGCTGCTGTCAAAATAGAATCGGGTGGAGGAAACCTGACATTGCACCTCAAGCCTTCGGAGAAGCTGGTGGACCAAATCAAAGCTCTTTCGGCAAATAAAACCTTGAAGTTGATCGCCTTCAAATTTACGGGCGATGACAATCCTGATATACAGTTTCAAAAGGCAGAAAAACTCTTTCGAAGCGCTGATGCTGATTTTGTGGTGGTAAATCATCTTAAAGACCGCCCGGACGACATTCAGGGCAACTTTTTGCTCATTGGGAAAAACGGACAGAGGCTGCCTGCCTCAGATCCCGAAAAGCTAGCTGAACTGATCCTTGAAATTATAAATGATCAAAAACCATGATTTTGACATTAGATGTAGGAAATACCCAAATTTTCGGTGGGGTATTTCATGATGCCAAACAGATTCTGCAGTTCCGGAAATCATCGCGATCAAATTTTTCTTCAGACGAAGTCGGGGTTTTTCTGCGGCAGGTAATCCGGGAGAACGATTTGGATCCGAAGGCCGTCCAGGGCATTGCGATTTGTTCGGTGGTACCTGATCTGATCTATTCACTGCGCAATGGTTGCATAAAATATTTTTCGACCGATCCCTTCGTGATTCAACCCGGAATGAAAACCGGCCTGAAGATCAAGTATCTGAATCCGTCAGAGGTAGGAGCCGACCGCATTGTGAATTCCATTGCGGGTGTGCAGCTTTACCCGGGAAAGAATTTGATAATAATTGATTTTGGTACGGCTACTACTTTCGATGTTGTATCAAAAAACAAAGAGTATTTAGGGGGCGCCATACTGCCCGGCCTGCGCATTTCGATGGAAGCCCTTGAGTCGAACACTGCCAAGCTGCCGGCAATTGAACTTGAACGCCCCGAAAGAGCTATAGGCCGAACCACCAAGGAGAGTATGCAGTCGGGCCTGTATTTTGGGCATATCGGAACCATCAAGGAATTGATCTGCCGGATTAAGCAGGAGGCTTTTGAGGATTCGGAACCTGTGGTGATAGGAACAGGGGGCTTCGCACAGATGTTCAGGGAGCAGGGTCTTTTCACTGAAATTATCCCCGACCTGGTATTACAGGGAATTTATTTTGCTTATCAAATTAACATTTCGAAAGGATGATTGTATGCAACTGACCATGTTGAAATCGAAAATACACCGTGCAACTGTTACCGGAGCCGACCTGCACTACGAAGGCAGCATCGGGATTGACAGGAAACTGATTGACGCCGCCAATCTGCATTTGTTCGAGCGGGTTGAAATTTATAATATCAATAACGGCGATCGCTTTGCTACCTATGTTATTGAGGGAAAGGACAGTGAAATTTCATTAAACGGGGCAGCTGCCCGGCGTGTACAGGTTGGAGATCTGCTGATCATTGCCAGTTACTGCCAGGTGGAGGCTGGAGATGCAAAAGGGCACCAGCCGGTGGTCATCTTTGTAGATGAGCAGAACAAGCTTAAACCTTAAACGCTAATTATATCGCCATAATCCGCGATTGGCGCCCCTGGCCTGTCTTTCCAACCTTAAAAACGTTTCGCTGTGCTTAACATTGGGTGGAAAAGTTGCAACCTGGGCATATCCACCCTCAATCATCGTGGCATTCACAAAAGTTCCGTTCTTCAGATATACATAGGCCAGAACACGGTTAAAACGATCGCGTGGATTTACATCTTGCCGTAAAATCACCTTGCTATTGCCAATCAACCGCGTCAGGTATTCTTTCGATTCCTGGCCAAAGACTTCTACTTCCTGATTTCGCGACCTGCGCGATTCGGGGGCATCGATTCCTATGAGCCTTACTCTGATTTCGGTTCCACTGGCATCCTTAGCCACAAAAGTGTCGCCGTCAATAACCCTTGTAACCATCACAGATTTGTCGCCAGGGCGATCCTGGGCCTGTCCGCAGGAGCCGGTTAAAAGTAAAAAGACGATACCTGTAAAGATTGTCAGTATTTTTATTTTCGGAGATATCATAAGTTGCATTATTTTTGTTTTTTTTCGGATAATCTTTGGGATTATCTACATTCGCTGTTTACGTTCAATACAAAATTGCGTATGATTCTAATTTCGCGGGCCGTTTCCCACCCATCGAAGCCCGAAATATGGCTGTAATTGATTTTTTCTTCAAATGCTTTTAGATACCTCTGGGCTAAAGGTATGTACGACCAGTGCCACTTTTCTTCCTCATACCCTGCCCAGCGGCCTTGCCCCCATGGAGTGTATGGTTGACAGAATCCAAACCTGGCGGCATTTTCCCGAAGCCATTGATATACCCTGCGGCCTTTCCCCCTGGTGAAATAGACATTCTCTATGCTGTTTAAGTCAATATCGGTTCCCCAGTGGTGTCGTGAAGTTCCTGGCATAGCCGTAAACCTGAGCAATTCCAGGGCACGTTCAAAAGGATCCTTAATATCCGATGCCAATATGTTGTCGTCGAGCATAACACGACCGTGCCATTTGTTATTCCAAATTCGTTGCTGGTCATTAAAGGTGCGGGTTGCTGACAAAATAACCAGATGAATTCCATCATTGGCGGCTGCTTCGTGCATTTTAACAAATGCTTCGTAGGCCTCTCGACGCAAAAACCTGCCTGGCTCGTCAGAAAATCGTAGATCAACCCGCACGAAGTCGGGATGATTGGCCGGGTCAATTTTTCCAAGCAAGAGGTCAATTACAATGGAGTCGTCAGGTATGTTAGTTTGTTGCTGCATATCTGTTTTGTTTTGGATAATAGCCTGATCATGTGCAGCCGGGGGCAGGGTGTCCTTCAGCAGTGCATGGTGCTGTGATAAAATATGCATTGGCCATAGCAAATATAAGATTGCCAAGATGCTAAAAATCCTAAGCAAATGACGAAAAAAAGACGGAGCAAAGGAGCTGGGTTTCACTTTCCGGCAATCGCTAACAGTTTTATTTTAGCCATTTATCGAGCCATCCGAAAAATTCGCGCTGCCAGAGTATGCTGTTCTGCGGGGTTAAAATCCAGTGGTTCTCCTCCGGAAATACCAGGAAACGGCTTGGAATTCCTTTGAGTTGGGCTGCATTGAAAGCTTCCATTCCCTGGCCGTAAGGAACACGGAAATCCTTTAAACCGTGTATAACAAGGATAGGCGTATCCCAATTGCCTACGAACAGGTGTGGGGAAAACTTGTAGCTATGTGGACGAGGTGTTTCCCAGTAAGGACCGCCAAGGTCGTGGTTCGCAAAAAACATTTCCTCGGTGGTGCCGTACCAGCTCTCGAAGTTAAACATCCCGCAATGGGCAATAAATGTACTGAATCTTCCCTGGTGGTGTCCGGCGAGCCAGAACACCGAAAAGCCACCATAACTTGCACCTACTGCACCTAAACGGGTTTCATCTACATAGGGTTCGGCTGCCAGAGCGTCGATGGCGCTCAGCAAATCAAGCTTATTCTGCCCGCCGTAATCCTGACTAATCTGGTCGTTCCATTCCTGTCCGAATGTTGGAACTCCGCGGCGATTTGGAGCAACAACAATGTAACCTTTGGCGGCCATAAGCTGGAAGTTCCATCTGTATGAAAACGCCTGGCTGATGGCATTTTGCGGACCGCCACCGCAAAATAGCAACGCCGGATACTTCTTGTTGGGATCAAAGTCGGGTGGATAAATTACCCATACCAGCATATCCTTATTGTCGGTGGTTTTTATCCAACGTTCCTCCACCCTGGCCAGATTCAGACGGTTGAGCACTTCGGAATTTACAAAAGTGAGTTGCACCTGGTCAACACCCCTTCTGTTTTCTTCAATCCTAAAAATCTCAGTAGGCATACTCATGCTCATGCGCTGTGCTATAAGATGCCTGCCTGCTACGTCAACCGACTGGTAGTCGTGGGCGCCGGTAGTGAGCTGGATTATCAGGCCAGAACTTATTTCGAGAGAATACACCTGGTAAGTGGCATTTTTTCCGCTAATAAAAAACAACCAGCGGCCATCAGCAGACCATGCAAAATTCCTGCTGCTTTGGTCGAAACCTATAGAATAATCACGGTAAGTACCAGTTTGAAGGTTCATGACCATGATGCGGTTTTTGTCCGATTCAAAACCGTCTTTCTGCATGCTTTCCCAAGCCATATAGGCGCCATTTGGCGAAATAACCGGGTTGCGGTCGTAGCCGGGATTGAAGGGGGTTATGTCGGTTGAAGTCCCGTTGTTCAGATCGAATCGGTATATGCTTGAGTTGGTGCTTGTTGCAAATTCTTTCCCTGTCATTTTTTTGGAAGTGTAGAACAGGAAACGGCCATCGGGGCTCCAGGTGATCTGCTCGGTACCGCCAAACGGAGGCAGGGGAGAATGGTAGGGCAAGCCTGCCAGGATGTTGACCGGATTGCCGGTAATCCCATCATGATATGGAACGATAAATATGTGGTTAAAGGTTCCGTCGTGCCATTGATCCCAGTGTCTGTACATGAGATCATCGTAAACAAATGCCCGGGCCAGAGGCAGGTCGGAGTGGGTATCATTCACGGTAGGTTGAACCCTTACTCGTGCTATAAAAAACAGGTGTTTCATATCAGGGGAATAACCAAACCCTGTGGCTCCTCCCGGGAGATCTGTAATTTTGACCGGATTGGACCCATCGGGATTCATCTCCCAGATTTGCCCCTGGCGGATAAAACCAATTTTTTTTCCATCGGGGCGCCATACTCCATTGTTCTCATTTACAGGCGAATTGGTCAGATTTATAGGCTGGCCACCTCTCCGTACATCAATTTTGTACAAGTCGCGAAAACCACGATTCTGCTGCACATCGAAGGTAGTAATGCCAAACAGCGCCCATCTGCCATCGGGCGACACTTGCACATCACTTATCCTTCGAAAATCCCACAAGGTTTCGGGAGTCATAGTAGCTCCCCTGGCAAACTGGGCAGCGGAGAAAACAAAAGTGAATACGATCAGGAACAATACTTTCATGGTCATTTTTTTTGGAATAGGTTTGGAGTTCATTTTTCGGTGGTTAAAAATAGTAATATTCGGGTTTAATCAACCCTTTGTGTGAACTCATATTTATTAAAAAACCATAAAAAAAAGGCTCCAAGGAGGAGCCCCAATTATGAAATGGTTACTTTCAAGCGTTCTGTGAAAGTGCAACCTTTATTTTTGCTTCAATTTCATCGGAAAGTTCGGGGTTATCGGCCAGAAGTTGTTTCACTGCATCGCGGCCTTGTCCCAGCCTGGTGTCGCCATAGCTGAACCACGACCCCGCCTTTTTTACAATGTTGTGGTCAACTGCCAGGTCGATGATTTCGCCTACTTTTGAAATACCCTGCCCGAAAATTATATCGAACTCGGCCTGTCTGAATGGTGGGGCTAATTTGTTCTTTACCACTTTTACCCGAGTGCGGCTGCCAAGCACACTCTCGCCTTCTTTGATCTGGGATATACGGCGAATATCGAGCCTTACTGAAGCATAAAACTTCAGTGCATTACCGCCGGTGGTTGTTTCGGGGTTGCCAAACATAATCCCGATTTTTTCGCGCAATTGGTTGATGAATACACAGCAGCAGCCGGTTTTGTTGATAGTTCCGGTAAGTTTGCGAAGTGCCTGCGACATTAGTCTGGCTTGGAGGCCAACCTTTGAATCGCCCATTTCGCCTTCAATTTCGCTTTTTGGGGTAAGAGCAGCTACCGAGTCTATTACAATAATGTCGATGGCGCCCGACCGGATCAGGTTTTCGGCTATCTCGAGTGCCTGTTCTCCGTTATCGGGCTGGCTCACAAGAAGGTTTTCGATATCAACGCCCAGTTTTTTTGCATAGGAGCTGTCGAAAGCGTTTTCGGCATCAATAAAAGCTGCGATGCCACCACTTTTTTGGGCTTCGGCTATGGCATGAATAGCTAATGTGGTTTTCCCCGAAGATTCAGGTCCATAAATTTCGACCACCCGGCCCCTTGGCAGGCCTCCAGTTCCAAGGGCAATGTCGAGCGATAAAGATCCTGTGCTAATGATTTCAACGGTGTCAACCGCCGAATCACCCAGTTTCATAATCGTACCCTTGCCGTAGCTTTTCTCCAATTTGTCGAGTGTGAGTTGCAATGCTTTCAGCTTCTCCGTATTCTCGGTTTTGTTTTTCTCCTTGCTCATCTGATGTGATTGATTAAAATTTTTCTTACAACGGTTGGCTTACCAAATGTATCAATTTTTTGGATTCATTTACTTGATTTGATTATTTGGGTACCAAATGAACCAGCCTTTTTGTTTCGAAATAAGGTTCAGAAAACCAATTTTTTATCTCAAATACATTTACGTTCATTTGCAGGCTGCGTACCTCTTCATCGAATATGCCCCCTTTTAGATACAGTATGCCGTTTTTTAATTCATTAAACCCGCCCTTTTTAATGTTCTTCTTTACCCAGGATGTAAATTCAGGCAGACTTTTTACCGCCCTGCTTACAACAAAGTCGAAAGGATCTTTTACTTCCTCAGCACGGATTTGCCGAGCTGAAACATTCTTTAATCCAAGATATTTGGCTACTTCATTTACAACCATGATTTTTTTTCCGATCGAATCGATCAGCAAAAACTCTGTATCGGGGAAGAAAATGGCCAGCGGAATTCCAGGGAACCCTCCTCCGGTACCCACATCGAGTATTCTTGTACCGGGTTTGAATGATGTACAGCAGGCGATGGCAAGGGAGTGCAAAACATGGTGCACCCAAAAATTCTCCATGTCCTTACGCGAAATAACGTTTATGCGTGCATTCCATTCCGAGTAAAGCGGAAGAAGCGCTTCGAACCGTTCCTTCTGCAGCGCACTCAAACTCCTGAAATATTGATTAATTACTTCCACCTTAAATGGTTACAAATTGGGCCGGATGCGGTTTTCTTTTACACAAAGCTAATGATTGCTGAGGTAGAAGCTTTAAAAATTTTATCAATGTGAAACGTTTTCGCAAACTTGACGTATCCTTCAAAGAAGCTATGATAATAAGATAAGCCTAATTAACCTTGGATAATGAAAGCGAAAAGCCACCTGTTTGTATTATTTTTTATTGTTTTTAGTGCCCTGAGTGCACATGCCAGCAGCCCACAGAGAATAACGTTACCTGAATATATAGATACATTTCGCGACCTTGCAATCAGTGAGATGCAGCTTCACGGAATTCCGGCAAGCATTAAGCTGGCTCAGGCAATTTTGGAGTCGGGTTTTGGAAACAGCCGGTTGGCGCGTTATGGAAACAACCATTTCGGAATTAAATGTCATGGCTGGACAGGTCGGTACCTGCTTCATGATGACGATGCTGAAGATGAGTGTTTCAGGGCCTACAACTGCCCCAATGAATCGTTTCGCGACCATTCGCAGTTTTTGCTTACCCGGCCCTGGTACGCACCCTTGTTTAAACTCGACATTATGGACTACCGTGCGTGGGCCCATGGACTTCGCAGGGCTGGTTATGCCACCAATCCCCGATATGCCGAGAAGTTGATCCGGATCATTGAAGAACACAGGCTTATGCGTTACGACAGTATTGCAATGAATCTGGTGGCCGCTATGCCTGAAAGAAAAAACTTTACGGAAGCACGAAATCATTCGGTTGCCGAGGCCAGAATGGTAACCATGGAGCGTGTGGCTCCTCAGCAGATGGAAAACCGACGGGTTGTTAAAACAAACAACAGGATCAGATACATAATAGCTCTGCCGAACGATACTCCCGAAAGAATTGCCACCGAAATGAATATGTTTATCTGGCAAATCGTACGTTACAACGAACTCGAAAACGGACGCCAGATTACCCCCGGGCAGATAGTTTATTTACAGCCAAAGCGCCGGCAGGGTGTTCGGCCTTTTCATATAGTGCAGCCTGGAGAGACTTTTTACGATATTTCGCAACTTCACGGCATCAAAGTAGAACACCTGCTGAGTAGAAACAACCTTCAGGAATGGCAGCAACCGACTGTAGGAACCAAACTTCTGCTTAGAGGCAGACTGGATAGGGAGTAGAAATACAAGCATTTTACTGCTTCGTAAAAAAGTACATTACCTAACGAAGTCGGATCGACGTGTAAAATTTCCCAATAGCATTTTGGAAGACTACCATTGCATAGGATGCAGGTAATTTAGTTCAGGACCGCCTTAGATACATCATTTTAAACACTAAAAAGATACACCGGAATGCTTGAGATTTTGTTTGTTATGGCTGCCGGCTTTGTTGCAGGCCTTTTGCTCAGAAAGAAGAGACAGGCAGTTCTCCTGGCTGATAAACTCATGTTTTTAAGTATCTGCCTGTTGTTGTTTGTCCTTGGAATAACCATTGGAGGCGATCCGGTGATACTTGCAAACTTTCCGGAGTTTGGCCTAAATGCCATTTTGATAACCATTGGCGGAGTGCTCGGAAGCATTCTGGCAGCTTGGGCGACATGGTACTTCTTCTTTATGAAAACATCTCTGAAAAAATGAGGGCGAGCCTGGTCATTTTATTGTTTTTTGCTGCAGGCGTTTTTGTGGGATATTTAGAAATTCTTCCTGAGAAACTGAATGAAATAAACCTCAGCAAGTATGCCCTCTACATCCTAATGTTTTTGGTCGGCATAAGCGTCGGGGCAACAAAAGATTTTTTGAATGCTTTAAAACAGCAGGGTCTGCGGTTGATCCTTGTTCCGGTGGCAACCATTGCCGGCACATTTGGCGGTGTGGCAGCCATTCATCTGGCTACCAGCAACCTTCATCTTTTTGAAAGCTTGGCAGTAGGAGCCGGTTTTGGATATTACAGCCTTTCGAGCATAATTATCGGCGAGTTGCACAGCGAGTCGCTTGGAGTTACATCCCTGATTGCCAATATTATGCGCGAGGTGGTAACTTTGTTGTTGGCACCCTTTATGGTGGTTTGGTTTGGAAAATTAGCCCCCGTTGCGTCTGGTGGAGCTACAAGTATGGATGTTACCCTGCCAATTATATGCCGAACCTCCGGAAGCGATTTTGCCTTGCTATCAATTTTTCACGGGGTGGTGCTTACCCTGTTGGTTCCAGTACTGGTAACCTTTATTCTGTCGTTTGGCAGGTGAGCCCTGTGGAGCTTTGCTGTGTAAGCTCCCAATTCGGCAACCGTCCAATATGCAGTTCCGGTCTTTTCTCCGGCCTCTTTCCAATTCTGAACCGTAAACCGGTGGTTGGATGCATCCAGAATAATTTTCTCCGGTCGCAGCATGTTCAGTACGATTTCGGGATTGTGTCGGGCATTCTGGCTAACAACAAGGTATTGAATTTCGAATCCAGGTTTGGGAAATTCGATTGGTACTTCGGGGTTCAACATAAAAATGGTCGTTTGTCCAAACCGGAGGAATGGCCCTCTGAGGTGCCATCTGGCTTCTTCCACTGTTCCTCCCTCTGACATGTTGTGCATGATTATATTTTTTCCTCCACCATGCCGAATCCGGTTTCCATCGAAGTGAAACCCTGCTCTTGGCAGCCTGCGCTCCAACTCATCGCACATCAGCAAAACATGCTGCTGGCCGTAGAAAAAATCGATGGCAGTGGCATTATTGACATGATAAACCACGAAAAGTTTATTTTGCTGGTTCTGAATACTTCTGACAGAGGATGATGCCGCCACATAAAAGATTGTTGCTAATGCCAAAGGAAAGGCCCATCGTACATTTTTGATTAAAAACAAACCAAAAAGCAGAAAAATAGCAAAAATGGCAAAAGTTTCCATAAGGCTTACGTGAACATTTGTAAAGGTAGAGTAGGGCAGACCTTCAAAAAAACGAACCGATTGGTTCATGGCATACACCAAACCTGAAACAACTTTACCCGCAAAATATCCTGCCCCCGGAATAACCGAAATGGCCATGGAAGCTATGGAACTGTAAATTATCAGGGTGGAAAGCGGAATTACGACTAAGCTGGTAATCAGAAAGTAATTGGGAAATTGATTGAAGTAATACAAGGCAAGCGGTCCGGTAACCAGTTGGGCTGCGATGGAAACTGTAATGATACTCCAGGCCTGGTCGAGGAGGTAATTTTTAAACTGAAGTTGCCGGTATAAAATGGGTTGCAGGGCAACGATGCTGACAACTGCCAGGTAGGAAAGCTGGAATCCGATCTGGGTCAGAATATAAGGGTCTATTGTAAGCAGTAGAAAAGCGGATGCGGCCAAACTATTGTAAATGTCCGTTTTTCGTTTGATGCTTTGGGCCATAGCAATGAAACTGAACATGGTAGCGGCCCTGAGCACAGATGGCGAAAAGCCGGTTACTGCAGCGTAAAACCAAATGATGGTTAGTGTAAGGCCAGTTTGAATAAAGCGACCGTAGCGAAACTTTTTTAAAAAAGACAGTAGAAATTTTATTGCCACGAAAATGATACCCACATGCAAACCCGATACGCTCAACAGGTGCATGGCGCCCGAACCGGCATACTCTTGTTTTAGGTCTTCATCTAAATAATCGGTAAAACCAAGCAGCAGGGCTGAAACTACCGCAAATTCCTCACCTGTAATATTGTTTGCCCTGAATGTATTAAGGGCCTCATGGTGCAGATCGACCGCCCATCGCTTAAGAAAAAACCCATCGTTGAGCCCCAGATGCTGCCAATGCCCGGTGGCCCTATATGCCTGGTGATGGATGTTTTTGTTTGCCAGAAACCTTTTGTAGTTGAATTCGTGCGGGTTTTTGGGATGGGATACCTCTTGATAAAGATTTTCTATCAGAAATACATCTCCATATTTCAGAGCAGCAGCCATACTGTCTTTTTGGAGATACAGCATCAGCCTTCCAGATACCCTTTTTTTACCGTCCCGGTCTTTTAACCCGATAACCTTCGTTATAACCTGATATGAATTCTGTTTCTCTGAAATCTGTTCATTTACCTTCAACACCAGGAAACCCTGTTCCTCCTGAAAATTGCTGAAATGATTGGGGCGGTTTAGGTGATTGTAATTTTGGGCAATCTGGTATCCGGCAATTAACATAAAAAATGAGGTCAGAAAACCGAAAACCCACCTTCTTTTAAAATTGGAAAGCAACAACCTTTGCCGTGATAACCATAAAAGCACTAAAACACCGTAGCCTGACAAATAAATAGTTAATGGCAAATTGAATTGTGCAATCAGGTAAAGGACTATTCCTGCCATAAATGGCAATACCATTTTTACCAGAGGAATTTCGGCTAAGCGGCTCATGACATCGTTAAAGTTACGATGTTTTACCGCTGAAATCAATAGCCTAATACTATCGGCAAATCAATTTCCTGCAAGATAAGTATGAATAATTTTGGCTGCATTGCGGCTGGCACCGGATCCTCCCAATTGCTCATGAAGATTCTGGTAGCCTTCCCTGATGGTTTGGATATAATCCTGATCGTGCAGCAATCTGTTCAGTTCGTTTTTCAGGTTGTCGGAATTGAACCGGTGCTGTATCATTTCCTGCACCAGTAGGCGGTCAGCAATCAGGTTTACCAGGGATATATATTTAACCTTTACCAGTTGTTTGGCTATAAAATAGGAGATTTTTCCAGCACGGTAGCATACCGTTTGAGGCACACCCATAAGGGCTGTCTCTAATGTTGCCGTACCCGAAGCAACGAGTGCCGCTTTTGAATGAGCAAGCAGTTGATACGTTTGGCCGGTAATAATTTTTACAGACGTACCTTTTACTTGTTTCTGATAGAAGTCTTCGGGGCAGGATTTTACTGCTGCAACAACAAACTGATAGTCAGAAAAATGCTTGGCCATTGCGGTCATTATGCGGAGGTTTGAAGCCAACTCCTGCTTACGGCTCCCCGGAAGTAATGCCACGATGGGCTTTTCGGAGAGTCCGTTTTCGGCCAGAAAGCCAGGTTTGAGCCTTTCGTTTTTAAAATCTTCTATTGCATCGATTAGGGGATGGCCTGGAAATTCTACTTCTACGCCAAATTTTTTGTAAAATGCAGGTTCGAAAGGCAGAATAACCAGCATTTTGTCCACATCGCTGCGGATTTTTTTCACGCGCGACTGCTTCCATGCCCAAATTTGTGGCGAAATATAATATATTACCCTGATGCCATGCGCTTTAGCAAAAGAAGCCATGCGCAGATTAAAACCCGGATAGTCAACCAAAATGAGCACATCGGGCCTCCAGGCGAGTATGTCCTTCTTGCATATTTCAAGGCTTTTGAGTATTGCACGCAGGTTTACCATTACCTCCCAGAAGCCCATGAAAGACATCTCCCTGATGTGCTTAACCATTTCTCCCCCCTGAGCAAGCATACGGTCGCCCCCCCAGAAACGGAAACCCGCCTCTGGATCCAAAACCTTCAACTCCTTCATCAGATTTGAAGCGTGAAGGTCGCCCGATGCTTCGCCTGCAATTATGTAATACTTCATCCGATACAGAATTTACAAATCATCAGGGTTGGTTAACAAAACTTGTCCATGCATTTCAATTAGAATGATATTACACCGCCAAAAAGCTTAAAACATCGCAAATATGGCAATAATTAAGGCAAATGAAACCAAAATGATCCCCCGGCCAGTTTTATCGAATTTTAGGTTCACCATGTAATATCTGAAAATCAGCAAATTAACCGCTACTCCTGCCAGGAAAGGAGCTCTTTGATTCGAGTAAAAAGTCAAACCATCTGCCTTCTCCAGTAGGTTTAAAACCAACATCGTAATAAAAAATACAACTACCGGAGCCACAAGGCCAAGTATTATTCCGAGCAGCCAATTGTCTCTTCTAAAGGTCATAGGTCCAATCTTTAAGGATAGGGATTGCATGGTGTGCCGTAAAATCGAACTGAACAGGTACTACCGATACGTAATTATTGGAAAGAGCCCATTCATCGGTCTCATTGCCATTCTCATGGAGTTGAAAATGACCGGCCAGCCAGTAATAAGCCTTACCATGAGGGTCTTTTCGGTGGTCGAATTCTTCCTGCCAGTTTGCCTTTGCCTGACGTGAAACACGGATGCCTTTTATTTGGTCCTCAGGTACTGCGGGAATATTTACATTCAAACACGTTCCTGAAGGGAGCCCGTTCTGAAGCACGTTCCGGGCAATTGCCTGAACGAATTTCTTCGAAGGAAGAAAATCGGCATCCATCCGGTAGTTGAGCAGTGAAAACCCAATGGAAGGTATTCCTTCCATGGCGCCTTCAATGGCTGCCGACATAGTGCCACTATAAATAACGTTTATTGAAGAGTTGGAGCCATGATTTATGCCCGAAACAAGAAGATCGGGTTTGCGGTGCAATACTTTATTGACTGCCAATTTTACACAATCTACCGGGGTGCCGCTACAACTATACTCCTTGTGGTTTCCGTCAACATGAAGACTATCGAGCCTCAGGGGCTTTTCAATGGTAACAGCGTGGCCCATTCCGCTTTGAGGTTTATCAGGCGCAACCACCACTACATCGCCAATTTCAAGCATAAACCGGATCAGGTTCCTGATGCCCGGTGCCATTATGCTGTCGTCGTTAGTTATTAAAATTATTGGTTTTTGCATTTTTTCGAAATCAAGCACAAAACTATTAATAATTCGGGTGTTAGCTACCGATAAGCCCAAATTTCATGTACAATAATACATAGACGTCTCTTAACTTTAATTAACATTGCCAAAATGGCGCTTTTTCCAGTTGGCTTGGTTTTTGATTAATTTTGCACAAATATTTTTTGTTTTACAACTCAATTTGCTATGCCCAGTATTTGGATTATCATAATAGGTTTTATGCTTTTGAGCTGGTTGGTATCGAACCAGCTGCAATCACGATTCCGTAAATATTCCCGTACTCCCCTTCAATCGGGTTTGTCGGGAAGGGATGTTGCCGAGAAGATGCTTAACGAGAGCGGCGTTGAAGGGGTGCGAATTATTTCGGTGCCCGGCCGCCTTACTGACCATTATAATCCGATTGACAGAACCGTTAACCTGAGCCCCGATGTATATCAAGGTCGCAGCGTTGCCGCAGCGGCGGTAGCAGCACACGAGTGCGGCCATGCCATTCAGCACGCAAAGGCGTATTCGTTTCTTAAGATGAGGTCGGCCTTAGTGCCTGTAATCAGTGTCAGCAGCAGGTATATGCAATGGGTGTTGCTGATCGGGGTACTCACTATGGAAGCTATGCCGGGAATTTTGTTAGCGGGCATCATCATGTTTGCCACCACAACGCTTTTCACCTTCATAACCCTTCCGGTAGAATTCGATGCCACAAAACGGGCGCTTGTCTGGCTTACAGATACCGGCCTCACCCGTGGTGAGGAATATAAACAGGCAAAGGATGCCCTAAAATGGGCTTCGTACACCTATGTGGTGGCTGCTTTGGCCTCGCTTGCCACCCTTCTTTACTATGTAATGCTATTCTTAAGGAGAAGGTAATTACTGCTAAATTCAAAAACTAAAAATCCGCCCGAAGCATTGCTTTTTAGGGCGGTTTTTTTTTGGGTTAATTTGTAGGCTCATCATGTTCCCTTGAAAAGGTAGGGCTTAAAAAAAATTTTACTGAAAAATAATTATTTGCCCTACTTCACCTCTGCACCAAAAAGCAGGTTCTTGAGTTCTGTAATAACCCGCTCAACAGGAAGCCCTACTACATTGGTGTAAGACCCTTCGATGCGGTTTACCCCGGTGAGTCCTATCCACTCTTGAATACCATAGGATCCTGCCTTATCGTATGGGCGAAAATTGGTTAGATAGTAGTCTATTTCCTGCCCTGATAATTCCTTGAAATACACAAGGGTAGTTTCATAAATACCCCTAAAAGTATTTTGGTGTGCAATACAAACACCGGTAATTACCTTGTGCATTTGGCCTGAGAGGCTCGTAAGCATGGTTTTGGCATGTTCGTAGCCGGAAGGTTTATTCAAAATTTTACCTTGAAAAACCACAATGGTGTCGGCAGCTATAATCACAGTTTTTTCGTTGTGCAATTCCTGGCTTATTGCCTCTGCTTTGCGGCGTGCAAGCATCATGGCGACATCTTGTGGCAGTAGTCCATCGGGAAATTCTTCGGAAGAATTTGTGGTAAGCGCTCGGAACGGGATGCCTGCCGAGGCCATCAATTCTTGCCTTCGCTTCGATTGCGAAGCCAGGATAATGTCGAATGATTTCAATTCCTCCAGGAAATGCATCACCTGCCAATATATAGATATTGAATCACCATAGACAGAACCCCAGTGAGCATTGCCATCTTGAGCAAATATTGTATCCGTTCAAAATCGCTCGGCAACAAGGCTTTTTTTGAAAAAAATGCAGCTACCGATAGCGGAATGATTATTCCTGCCAGAAAATATACAGCCAAAAAAACGCGGGTACTTATAGTAGAAACAACACTGTATGCTGCCAGACTTACTATTATAAGGAACAATAGGGCAAGCAATATCTTGCGGGTGCGTTCCAGCCCGATTACAACTACTAACGTTTTACATCCTGCTACCTGGTCGCCGGCAAAATCCTGAATATCCTTCACTATTTCACGTACCAACGTGGTAAAAAAACCAAACAGGGAGTATAACCAGATAAAAAATTCAACAGGTTTCAGGCTTAATTCGTAAAAGCGGGCAAATCCTGCGGCCTGGTAGTCAACAATCCAAACCAATGGGATAAGCAATCCGGCAAGAGATGCCACCGCCAAATTTCCAACCAGAAAACTTCGTTTGAGCCAAATGCTGTAAACCCAAAGGAGCAGGGGAACCAAAGCCATTACCGGGGCCAATGGCCAATATTGAATCCTCCAGGAAATATAAAGCCCAATCAGTATGGAAATCCCGTTAAGACCCAAATGTAAAATGATGGCAGAGCGCCTGCTTACCTGTTTGCCGATAACCACCCTGCCCGGTTTGTTGATGCGGTCGATGCGCAGGTCGAAATAATCGTTGATTACATAACCTGCAGCCGTCATTAAAACAACTGAAAGTACCAAAAGGAAAAAGTCGCCACCCGAAAGTGCCAAGTCAAAACCGGCTTCGCGTATCAGCGGTTGAATAACAAAACTCCTGAAAAAGTACATGATGAGTCCAATCATCAAAAGATTGTACCACCTGAAGAGCCTTAATATGGCAAGTATTTTTTTCATTTCGTTGGCAGAAGTATCGCACTACCAGTGGAACCCATCGTCATTGAACCATGTTCCGTGCACTTTCATGACCTGTTCGATAACATCGCGCACGCATCCTTCGCCACCTTTAAACGAAGAAATGTATTTCGAAACGGATTTAATTTCTTCGGCAGCATCGGCAGGGCAAACCGGAACCCCCACCATTGCCATCACCTGGTAATCGGGTATATCATCTCCCATATAAAGAACTTCCTCCGGAAGAACTCCTATTTTGGTGATGTAATCATCAAAAACTGCTACTTTGTTACTTACACCTAAAAAAATATCCTCAACACCAAGCAGCGAGAACCTGTACCTGACACCCTCGCAGGTGCCACCCGAAATGATGACAATCTTATACCCTTTGCGCACGGCTAATTGAATGGCAAAGCCATCCTTAACATTCATGGTGCGCAACATCTCCTTGTTGGTTGTAACCTGCACACTACCATCGGTCATCACGCCGTCAACGTCGAATATCAGGGTTTTTACCGGAGTAAGAAGTTTTTTAAAATTATCCATAAAAAAATTGATAGTGCTTGTATTATTTCAAGTTTTTAAAATCAGTATTTTCAAGGCAACATTTTTCAGAAATTCAATGAAGAAAATCCAATTACTAAATTAATCTTGTGCTGCTTTTTGCCTGTCTTTCTTCCATCGATGTCTCCAGGCAAGAGCTACTCCGACCATAATTACAATACTGCTCAACCACAGCAGGTTAATGAACGGGAAAATGGTGGTTTTTATAATAATAAATTCGGGTCTTACTTCAATGACTTCAAGCCTAATGGTTCTGGGCTGCTCGCTCAGGCCTGAAAACTTAAGTCGCAAATCAAGGTCGCGCACTTCGGCTACTTCGGTAAATATTTGCCCATTGCGCAATTCAAAAACCGGTTTGGCCTCAAATTTCTGTCCAAGCACTGAGGTGATTTCGATGTGAGCCACGATTCGTGCGTTGAAAGCATCTTTTACTCCCCCTGGAACTTCAAGGTTTTTCAAAACCAGGTGGTTATTTCTAATATGCAAGGTATCGTTTATTGAAACTTCCGCCTGGGCAAGCAGGGTCTCATCAGGAGGCAGTTCTCCTTCAACAGGCAATTCGGCAAAAGTAACGTAAGTAAAGACATCTCGCAGCGGAAAAACATTGGTGTGTGGCTCGTACACGTTTCCCATCTGTTCGTTAATCTGAATGGCAGGAAAGGAGCTGAATGCCTTGAAGAATTCCCCATCATCATTTTTTTGAAGGAAGTCTATCTGGTAAAAATACCTTACGCCTTCTTTGGTTTTGCCTTTGTATGTTACATAGTACTCGCCCATCGGGAGTATCTCATCGCGAATGAGCAGTAGGTTTTCGTGAGCTGGGAACCCTTCGCCAAGATGGTACCCTGAAGTGTTTTCAGAAATAACTTCCTTTTTCGAAAAGGTGAGCATAATGGCAAGCAAAAACATTCCCACCCCAAGGTGGGTTATAGTGGCTCCATTGGTAGCATATTGATTGCGAAAACGCAACAACAGATCAATCGAGGAAAACAATGCAAACAAGGAAGCAAAAACAAACAATACGTAGGCCGGGAGCCTAATGCCATACAGAGCAAAAATCAAAATGGTGCCAACAAGAGCAAGAATTAATGAAAAACCAACTGAGCCTAAGAATTTTTTAAAATCGTTTTTTCCCCATTTTATAAAATGGGTAAAACCGATGAGCAGTGCAATGGCTATTCCAAAGGGTAGTTGCCATGTGTTGTAAAAAGTTACCACATCGATCGGCGGCGCCATATTCAAACCAAACAAAACATTGTAAACAGGAATTGATGTTGTAAAAATGATCTGAAATGCCGACAAAACCAAAACCAGCGCCCCGATAAACAACCAGAACTCGCGGGTAAATGGCACTTCCTTTTCTCTGGGAGGCAGCTGCCTGTACCTAAATACAAGGGCGGTAATCCCTAAAATCAAGAAAGCCAGGATATAAGTCAGGATGTGCCATGTTTTTCCATCGTCGCCAAAGGAATGTACCGAGGTTTCGGCCATCAGTCCGCTCCGGGTAAGAAAGGTTGAATAAATCACCAGAATAAAAGACAGGATGGTAAGCAGAAATGTTGGGAAATAAGTGTTTTTGGCTTTTTGAGAAATGAGCATACAGTGCAGCGAGGCAATTAACACAAGCCATGGAACCAGCGAGGCATTCTCGATAGGATCCCACGCCCAAAATCCGCCGAATGTGAGCGATTCGTATGCCCACACACCACCCAACATCAACCCTGCTCCCAGAAACAACACCCCAGCCAAAGTCCAGGGCAAGGCCGGTTTTATCCATTCATGGTATCTTTTTTTCCAAAGCGCGGCAACTGCATAGGCAAATGGAATCAGAATCGCTGAGAATCCAATGAACAATACCGGAGGGTGCGAGAGCATCCAGAAATTTCGAAGCAAAGGATTTAAGCCATTCCCATCGACTAGGAACGATATATAGTGCGGGTTTTGAAACAGTTCTTCGCCTGCAAAAGTGGGAGATTGCCTCAATAAAAGGAAAGGATCAAGGCCAATTTGTAAACCTCCCAGTCTCCAACCAAGCAGCATGGAAATCATAAGTACCTGCGAGAGTGAAAATATTGCCATTACAGGGCTTTCCCAGGTTTTGGCAACCCTGATCAGAATCCACCCAAATACTAACTGGCAAAGTATCCAAAACAACAGGCTGCCTTCCTGTCCGGCCCAGAATGCTGCAATCTGATATCCCAGCTCGAGGTTATTTTCAATATTTACCCACACATACCGGTATTCATAATACCGATTTAAAAGCACATAGAACAGAGCAGCCGACGATACCACAATTCCAACTCCATGAGCCAGATATGCCCATCTGGCCAGCCTTTGCCAATTCTGCGTTCCAAAACGGCCCTCAGAAGAAGCCAGGAAATAAAAAAGAGCAGAAAGAATTGAAGTGAAAAAAGCGAGGATTAGGCCAGTGCGACCTATAATCCCAGGAAGCAGGTGCTCGCCAAAGTATTGGACATCCATAAGTATAGAATTTTATGTAAGCAAAAATAAACTAATATTGAAGAATATAGAGAATTATGTTGAACGGCACCCGCTGCTATAGTTTTTGATAGGTCAGGGGTAATTCCCAGCTTCGTGAGCTGTTCGCCGAAAGCTATTTGCGGCTTTGAATTTTTCGGATTTCGGAATGACTTCCAGTATCTAGCCTGAGCAAAAAAGTGCCAGGCTCAAGGTTTGGCAGGCTGACTCTCGTTGTTTGGGTTCTCCCTGATTCCAGATACAGGGATTGTCTCCAGCGTACCCGGCCTTTCAGGTCAACAATCGACAGCCTTGCCTCGCCGGTACTTCCGGGCATGATCTCAATATTAAGGAAACTGCCAATGGGATTTGGAAAAACATTTACAATTTGCCGGCCAAACTGTTGATTTATGGGGTCTTTGACAATTGTTTGAGCAAAACCCTGATACCATGCCTGTGCTGCTCGTGCGCTGTTCTGAAGGTCGGACAGATGGTCGCCTGCCAGTACTGCAAAGGCTACCACCATCGTTTGGGATGGAGCCAAGGAATGGGGACCGCTGGATACCATGGTAGAAATATCGTTGTTCGGCGAGTCAACCCCAGCAGTAGCCCTGTTGGAGCTTAATGCCTGATATTTCTCAGCACTGGAAAATCCGTCACGGATGTGGATGCTGCCATCGGTGCCTGGATTATCGAAAGCATAATGATGCAACTGTCCGGTCGAAAGAAGGCTTATACCCTTGTAATGGCCACCGGTTGCCGAAAAGGCATACCCCATACGTGTGCTGGCATCGAACGCGGCGCGATGATTATTGGGGTTTGATAGAATCCAGTCGGCAAAAAATCCTACATGCAGATTGGAAAAGGAAATGGTAGTATCGTTGGTAATATGGTATTCAAGGATAATAAACTTGTCTTTTGGAGCCTGGCGCCAAACATAGGCTTTGTAGTTAACAGCTAATCCAATGGCGTTCATGCCCGCGCCACCATCCGTAAAACTACCACCAGCCTCCACATCGGCATGTAGTGGGCTATCAATTAGGGATGCGATTTGAACCGGCATAAAATGCTGATTGAAAGTATTTACTGCAGAACCATACAAATTATCAACCACCTGATCCATATTTAATGCTGCCATTAACCCAGCCGCACCGATCAGGTTGCGTCCGTTGCGGTACAACAGTCCAATTCCCTGATTATAGTTCGGATAGTTGAAACCGATGGTACCGCGAGAGGTCAGTGTGGTAGAAAGCAGGTTCTCCCTCAAATTGACAAAATCAGTATTGAAAACCAATTCAAACACTTCGCGTCCGGCATAGATGCCCTCGCTATTAAAGAACTCAACCACAAACAAAGCCTGGTGGTTCAAAGGAATGCCCACGCTCAGGTCGAGTATGAAAGGGCTGGCGTCGTTAGTTACCATTTGGCCGGTTTGCAACAGGCCAAGGGCTATTTCGTGATTGGAAATTGTAATATGGTCCGATAAAGAAGTTAGCCTTGCCGTAATATTGGCCGGTGCCAGCAAGTTTTGAAATCTGCTGGTGAGTAACAGCCGGTTGCCTGGCCGTGCATAGGCAAAAGCGTCGGGTTCGGTTATATGATCGAGGAAATCTATATACGGTCGATGGGTTTCGTTCAATGCCCTGTGTAAGTTCAACCGCCCGGTTCCTAACATGCCTGCAAATGAAATATTCCCGGCAAGGTGATAAATACTGTCGGTAGTTACTTTAAGTTGGGCAGCAATCTGCCTGGCGCTGTAATTCGGAAAATGATGCCTCAGGATAGCCGCAGCACCTGCTACTATTGGTGCAGCAAAAGAGGTTCCGCTTGCTGCAAAATAGCTTCCATTTCTAAAGGTAGAGAGGATACCTTGTCCGGGCGCCGATATGTCCACAAACATGTTGAAAGATGAACCTACCCATTTCATATCTTCGCTGTTAGTAGCGGCTACACTTAGTACGGGAGTAAAGGAGGCAGGGTAATATGGTGCCTGGGTGTTGGCGTTGCCTGCAGCTGCCACCACAAGTACATCGCGGTTAAATGTTGCGTAGTTGATTATATCAAGGCCAAACTGCCCCGGCCCGGCCGTACTTCCCCAGGAGCAGTTAATAACCGAGGCGCCCCGGTCGGCAGCGTAAACAATTCCTTCATAGGCCATTATCATCCGCCCCTGGCTGTCATCAACCTTTACGGGCATAAACCGGGAGTTAAATCCTACCCCTGCAATTCCGGTTATGTTATTTGTGGAGGCAGCAGCAATGCCACCCACGTGCAATCCATGCGGGCTTCTGTTAAATTGAGGATCTGCGCGATTTTCGCCCAGGTCCCAACCATAAAAGTTGTCGATAAAACCGTCGTTGTCGCAATCAATTCCGTTGATCGGGTCGTTGTAATTAAAAGCAATGGCATTCATAAGATCGGGATGAAACCGGTCGGTGCCGGTATCAACAATAGCAATGACCACTGAGGTGTCGCCTTTCGAAACCGCCCATCCTTCGAAGGCCATAATGCGTGGTAGATGATACTGCGAGGGTGCTAAGGTGTCATTTGGAACATAAAACAACTCTGGTATGAAACGTGGTTCGGCATATACTACAAGCCCTGTGGCATACAAGGCATTGATTGCTTCTTCGAGTTGCTGATCATCGGCAATCGTTAGTTGATAAATCAACGACAGGTCAACCAATGGTTCTCCTAATCTGGTTTGCTTTAAAACGGGTGGGCTATGGAATGGAAAAACCCTGCGAATCTCTCCCGCATCGAAGTTATCGATGAATTCGTGCATAGCAGGCACATCAATCTGTTGGGTTTTGGCGAATGGAGCCTTTTCCGGCCTAAGTCTGAAAATAATCTGTCGAGGAACATACTGTTCGGTCGTAATACTCTCAGGCATTGAAAAAAAATGATCTTGCTGGGCAAAGGCCAGTAATGGTAAAATCAGCAATAATACCTGACCAATGGCATTGAAAAAAAACTTAAGCATTTGCCTTTATTTTGTTGGTACAACGATCATTAGAACCACACACGATTTGAATCACCTGCCTCACAGTTTTTACCAGGTTAATCTTTAAACGATAAAATTCTGAATTTCTTTATACGTGCAGTAAAAATTTTTTCCCCGAAACTGAAACCCTTTTAACCTTAATTTGTAGAAAACCAGCCCGGTGATAATTAAAGGCAACTTCAGCACAGGGTTGAAGCTATATTTTTTACCTTATTTCAATTTTCATTAAACCTTAGAAAACAAAAAAGCCACGGAAAAAATTCCATGGCTTTAAATCGTGTCGGGGTGGCAGGATTCGAACCTACGACCTCCTGCTCCCAAAGCAGGCGCGATACCGGGCTACGCTACACCCCGAAAAAGTAATCTTAAAATACCAGCGGAGAGAGGGGGATTCGAACCCCCGGTACCCTTTCGAGTACGACAGTTTAGCAAACTGTTGGTTTCAGCCACTCACCCATCTCTCCGGTTTGTACCAACCCATTTCAGGGTTGATTTCAAGAAAAAAGAAAGACCGTTTTTTTTTTTGAGAGTGCAAAGATAGCAAAACATTTTTTACACCAACCTTTGTTGAAATTATTCCTGCCCAGATAATGGCACTTTTCTTCGAGGCTTGAAAAGAGGCTCGTTTTGACCCAAATTAGGCTGAAAATCAGGATGTTTTTCCTGAAATTTTATATATTTATGCCACTACCAGAAAAATTTCTGACATACTACTCCCAAAGATTTTACACGTTGTAGGTGGTCGAAGCCGTCTGGCCTCCGCGCCCGGTCCAGTTGGTATGGAAGAACTCTCCCCGAGGCTTGTCAGTACGCTCATAGGTATGGGCGCCAAAATAGTCGCGCTGTGCCTGAAGCAGGTTGGCGGGCAGCCGTTCGGAGCGGTACCCGTCGAAATAAGTCAGGGCCGAAGCAAATGCAGGAATTGCTATACCATTTTCAATGGCCTGCCCAACCACCCTGCGCCATCCAGGTGCTGCAGCCAGAAGTTTTTCCCTGAAATAGTCCTCCATCATTAGGTTGGTAAGAGCGGGATTGCGGCCGAAGGCTTCTTTAATTTTACCCAGAAAAACCGACCTGATGATGCATCCGCCGCGCCACATCAGGGCAATCCCTCCGTAGTTCAGGTTCCAACCATACTCTTCGGCAGCAGCGCGCATCAGGACATAGCCCTGTGCATAGGAAACTATTTTTGAAGCAAGCAAGGCATTGCGAAGGTCTTCAATAAAAGCTTCCTTATTTCCGGTAAACACGGCCGAAGGGCCTGTCAGCACTTTGGAGGCTTTCAGCCGTTCATCTTTTTGGGCTGAGAGGCACCGGGCAAACACTGATTCGCCAATGAGCGTTAATGGAACCCCAAGCTCCAGGGCCGAAATGCCGGTCCATTTGCCGGTTCCTTTTTGTCCGGCGGTATCGAGAATTTTTTCTACCAAAGGATATCCATCTTCATCTTTAAAAGCGAGGATGTCGCGGGTTATTTCTATCAGATACGAGTCCAGTTCACCCTCATTCCACTTCTTGAAAACAATGTGCATTTCATCATGGTTCAGCCTAAGGTAATCTTTCATGATCTGATACGCTTCGCAGATCAGTTGCATGTCGCCGTATTCAATACCGTTGTGTACCATTTTGATGAAATGTCCGGCCCCTCCTTCGCCCACCCAGTCGCAGCAAGGGGAACCATCGGCAACCTTTGCTGCAATATCCTGAAAGATGGGTTTTACCGCAGGCCAGGCCTTGGGCGATCCGCCCGGCATAATCGACGGGCCCTTGAGAGCGCCCTCTTCACCGCCCGAAACTCCGGTGCCGATGTACAACAGTCCCTTGCTCTCCACATAGGCAGCGCGCCGGTTGGTGTCGGGGAAATGGGTGTTGCCCCCATCAATAATGATGTCGCCGGGTGCAAGCAAAGGGATCAGCATCTCAATAAACTCGTCAACTGGCTTGCCAGCTTTAACCATGAGCATTATTTTCCGGGGCGATTTAAGCGAATTGATTAACTCAGACAGAGTTGTGGCTCCAATAATTTTTTTGCCCTTTCCCCGGCCTTCAATGAAGTTGATTACTTTGTCGGAGCTTCGGTTGTAAACCGCCACGGTATATCCCTTGCTTTCTATGTTTAGCGCCAGGTTTTCGCCCATCACTGCCAGGCCAATGAGGCCGATGTCTGCTTTTGTTTCCATGATTTTATATTTTAGCTGGTATTTCAATTCTTCGGTTTGTCATTTCGAATTTCTAAACCTGTTGCGGCTTGCCCAGAGGCCAAGGGCAGGATTCGAAACAAAAAAGATCTCTTCCCCATCAGGCATCAGGTTAAAACCGTCCTTTAATTTTTCAGGATTATACTTTCTGAGCATGTCCTCTAATGGTGCATATCCAAAATTTACCGATTCTATTTCACTTTTCGAAAGGTGCCCCGGACAATAAGTGATGCTGAACCGGTTTTCTGACGAACCATGTATCAGGTGGGCGGCTGCGCTCAGGTTTTTCTGAAGATCTATGCTCTCGTGAGTATATTGTAGTATTTCGGGGGTTGTGCGATACCCGTATTTTCTGATAAGGCTGTCGATCTGACTGTCTTCGCCAAATTCTTTCAAACCGGGTGCCAACACAATAAGCTGGCCTCCATCGGCAATGGCCATACGGGTGCGGTAAATGCTTTTATTGCCAATCCATGTACTCTTAAACTCATGGGGGTCAAGGTAAACCACTACTTTCTGTAAAGGCTTGTCGAGCAGGTTAAAATTTACTTTCAGGGAAAGTTCAGCGGCTTTTCGGAAACATTCCTGGTCGTTGCCCATGTAAAGCCCTCTGATTTTAAGGCTTCCCGCTTCATCTTTCGAAACAACGGTGTGCACATAAACAATGGGTAAATGACTGGCAAAATGTTCGGAGGCGTAGTTAAGTACCTGCCTTACCGGATTATCGGCCCTTCCCATGATGCGCTCCATGCCATAGACCGCTCCCAGGAAATGACTCCTGTTGATTCCCTTGGAGCCACCGGTTCCTACAAAGACGTTTTTGTTAAAATTGGCCATTCCTATCACCTCATGCGGTACCACCTGCCCCAAAGAAAGAATCAGGTCGAATCCGTCTTCAACCAGGAGTTTGTTTACCTGGGCTGGCCATGAAAACGACACCAAACCTTCCGAAACCTTTTCTACAAACCAGGCTGGAACCTCTCCCAAGGTTACAACGTCGGTGCGCCACTTGTGCTCCCTGAATAGGTTCAGGGGTGTGCCGGGGAACATTTTATTTATTTCGGCTTCGCTCATTGGGGTGTGGGTACCCAGGGCAGGAAGGATGTCGGTAAGGGCATCGCCATAATAATCCCAGGCCATGCGGGTCAGAATTCCGGCCTGGGAAGGGTATCGCGTAAAGTCCGGAGGGATGGCCAAAACCTTGCGGCGTTTGCCCAATTTGTCCAAACCTTTATAAAAGGCCTTTCGAAGTTTTACCTCATCAAAATTCCCTTTTTCCGAACCCTCTGCAAAGTATAACATGGCTTGCTTGTTTTGCTAAGAAAAACTGAATCTTACTGGTTTAGGGCCTTTCCAAACTTGATGAATCTTTGTGTTCTTAGTGCAAACCTTTGTGTTTCTTGTGTTTAAAAAATCTAACCACAAAGTTCACTAAGGATTACACAAGGTTCCATAAAAAGTTTCCTTGCATTGTGTCCTTAGTGAAAACCTTTGTGTTCCTTGTGGTAAAAAAATCTAACCACAAAGTTCACTAAGGATTACAAAAGGTTCACAAGGTTCCATAAAAAGTTTCCTTGCATTGTGTCCTTAGTGAAAACCTTTGTGTTCCTTGTGGTAAAAAAATCTAACCACAAAGTTCACTAAGGATTGCACAAGGTTCATAAGGTTCCATAAAAAGTTTCCTTGCATTGTGTCCTTAGTGCAAACCTTTGTGTTCCTTGTGGTAAAAAAATCTAACCTCAAAGTTCACTAATGATTGCACAAGGTTCATAAGGTTCCATAAAAAGTTTCCTTGCATTGTGTCCTTAGTGCAAACCTTTGTGTTCCTTGTGGTAAAAAAATCTAACCTCAAAGTTCACTAATGATTGCACAAGGTTCACAAGGTTCCATTTATTACTCTTTTTATCCCGGTTTTAATCAACAAAACATTAAAATTAATCAATAATCCGAGTTTGCAGTTCGACAACTTCAAATAGGTTAATATCTGGGCCAAATGAATATCGTTCAGAGCCTCCACCGCTTTTACTTCAATAATCAACTTTTTCTCCAGCATTAAATCCACCCGGTACCCAACTTCAAGTTTTACTTCCTCATAAATTAAAGGTAAAGGCTTCTGTTTCTCAACAAATACTCCAGATTTGCAGAGTTCGTAATAGAGGCACTCTTCATAAGCACTTTCCAATAATCCTGGGCCTAAACTCTGATGAACTTTCAACGCCGCATCAAAACCTATTTTTGATAATTCGTTTTCATTCATTATTATGGGATTTTATTCGTCTTGTCGATAATTACAGCACCAAATAAACACTCATTAAAAGGTCTCCATTCCGTTAAAGCGTAGTTTAGGTAAGTGGATTGCCTCACCGTTGCACCCTGGCATTACCTTCCCAAACGCTCCAAACCATTTGCTCATCGGCAGGTTGGGCATAGTCGGTTTCGAAGGTGGTGGCCAGCGCTCCCGATGCCCATCCGAACTGTATCCATTTTTGCGGTTCCCAACCTTTGAGTATTCCGTAGAGCAGGCCTCCAACAAAGCCATCGCCACCCCCAATGCGGTCTAAAACCTGTATCGGTCTGGGCGATATGGAATACCACTGACCTCCGGCAAGCATAACAGCCCCCCACAGGTGCTCATTTACGCTCACAACCTCGCGCAAGGTGGTGGCAAAAACGGATGCGCCGGGAAAACTTTGTTTCACCCTTGTCATCATCTCCCTGAAGGCCTCCATTTCTGCTTCAATGCCTTTGCCGCCGGCCTCCGGCCCTTTAATGCCGAGGCTCAGTTGAAAGTCTTCTTCGTTCCCAATCAGAATATCGGCCAGCGAGGCTATTTCTGCAAACACTTTTCGTAGTTCCTCCTGTCTGCCTTTCCAGAATGTTGCACGGTAATTGAGGTCGAACGAGATTCGGGTGCCGTGTTTTTTTGCTGCGCGTGCCAGTTCCAGGCAAAAGCGACCTGTGTCGGGCGACAGAGCTCCGATAAGCCCCGAAAGGTGCATTAGCTGCACGCCTTCGGTGCCAAAAATACGGTCGAGATCGAAATCATCTACCCGCATCGTGCGTCCCACCTCGCCTGCACGGTCGTTGTGTACCCGGGGCCCTCGAGTACCTATGCCGCTATCGGCTATGTTGAACTGGTGGCGATAGCCCCAGGGGCCGCCCTGGTCAACTTCTGGTCCTTCGAACTCCATATTGCGCGACCTCAGGTTGGCCCTGATAAATTGAGCTACCGGACTGCCTTTCACAAAGGTGGTAAGGACTTTTACCGGCAATCCCAGGTACGAGGAGATGCTGGCAACATTTGTTTCGGCGCTTGTAGCCTGCATTTTGAACAGGTCTGAGGCGTGCACCGGCTGGCCGTTGAGAGGCGTAATGCGCACTCCCATGCTGGTAGGTACCAGAAGTGCATATCTGCATCCTTGTTTGAGTTCCATAGTATCTCTATTTAAGGGACAAGTGATTTGTTTGGTTTTATGCCCGTTAGCGTGCCACCCTTCCTGATTCGTCACCCGCCATGAGTTTTTCAACCTCATCCACTGTCGCCAGGTTGAAATCGCCGTAAATGGTATGCTTCAGGCACGATGCAGCCACCGCAAAATCGAGTGCTTTCTGGTCATCGTTAAAATTAAGAAGGCCGTAAATGAGGCCTGCCATAAATGAGTCGCCGCCCCCAACACGGTCAACAATATGGGTTATCTGATATTGTTTCGATTCGTAGAGTTTATTGCCGTTCCAAAGCACCCCGCCCCAGGAATTGTTATTGGCGTTGATGGAACCGCGCAGGGTAGTAATAACCTTGTTGCACCGGGGAAACTTAGCCATAATTTGCTTCGATACCGACTCGTAGGCAGCTGCTTCAATATGTCCTTTGGTTACATCAACACCCTCAGGGTGAATACCCAATACCATAGCAGCATCCTCTTCATTACCAAGAACGATGTCGGTGCCGGCCACAAGCTCGGGCATCACTTCTCCTGCCTTTTTGCCGTATTTCCAGAGATTTTTGCGAAAATTCAGGTCGCACGAAACCGTTATTCCCTTCTGGTTGGCTTTCAGAATGGCTTCCAGGCATACCTCCGCAGCGCCCTGCGATATAGCCGGGGTGATTCCCGTCCAGTGAAACCATCCGGCGCCCTCCAGCACTTTGTCCCAGTCAACCATTCCCTTTTTTATTTCGGCGATTGCCGAATGCTCGCGGTCGTAAATCACCTTGCTTCCACGACTTACTGCCCCTGTTTCGAGGAAATAAATTCCCATCCGGGAACCGCCGGTAAGAATATTACCAATGCCCACATCGTACCGTTTCAGGTCCATAAGGCATGCCTGGGCAATGTCGTTTTTGGGCAGGCGTGTAACGAAATCAACGGGAATTCCAAAGTTTGCCAGCGAAACGGCCACATTGGCCTCACCGCCACCAAAAGTGGCTGTCAGGGAGTTGCTCTGACTGAATCGCAAATACCCGGGCGTGGCGAGCCGCAGCATGATTTCACCGAATGTTACTACTTTCTTTGTCATGTTACCTGTTCTGTTTTTTTCAATGTATTCTCAAAATTAACCTTTTACCAGTTTGCTTTTTTAATATTCCCATTCGAGACCCTTATTTCTGCCTTTCCTCCTATACTCTGCCAAAAGCGTTAAAGCCGCCGTCGATGGGTATTACCACGCCTGTAACAAATGCCGACAGATCAGATAGCAGGTACAACAAGGTTCCGTTCAGGTCGTCGGGCTCTCCAAACTTACCCATGGGAGTGCTGTTGATGATTTTTTTGCCCCTTTCGGTAAGTTCGCCGGTTTTTTCGTCGGTAAGCAGGAAACGGTTCTGGTTGGTCAGAAAGAACCCAGGGGCAATGGCATTGACCCGCACTCCCGTTTTTCCGAAATGCACCGCAAGCCATTCGGTAAAGTTGTTTACCGCCGACTTGGCAGCAGAGTATGCCGGAATTTTTGTCAGGGGCTTAAAGGCATTCATCGACGAGATGTTGATGATTACCCCCTTGCCGCGCTCTACCATCTGCTTGCCAAAAACCATAGTAGGCAGGAGTGTGCCGTTAAAATTGAGGTCGAAAACATGTTCGAATCCTTCCTGCTCGAGTCCAAAAAAAGTGTTTTCCCAAGCTATGTCATTTGCAGGGTCAATATATTCGACTTTGGTGGTGGCTTTTGGCGAATTGCCGCCGGCCCCGTTTATCAGAAAATGGGTTTCGCCAAGGCGCTGCATCACCTGCCCTTTTGCTGCTTCGAGCGACGATTTGTCTAACACATTGGCAGCAATCCCAATGGCTTTAATTTTATAGGTTGCTTGCAGTTCTCCGGCAAGCTTGCCGGCGGCTTCAGGGTTCAGGTCAATGATGGCCAGATTCACCCCGGCCGATGCCAGGGCGTGCGACATGGAGGCGCCTATAATACCGGCCCCCCCGGTAATTACACAGTTTTTCCCTTTCAGGTCATCGAAATGGGCTTTATTCATTTTTTACGGGTTTAAATAATAGCTGATGTTTTCGCGCGAAACAATGTCGATGGGCAAATACTGATGCTCGGCTACTTCCTTTTTTAAAACCTGGGCATTGAAAAGCGCCATAAAGCTGCGGTAGCCCTGTTCAACCGGGTTCTGGCTGATGAGAAAGTCGATACGGTTTTGCTTCAGGTGACCGATGTTTGCATCCAAAAGGTCGTATCCTACCAGGCGGGTGTCGCCCTTACCCACGGATTCGAGAAAACCGGCAACCTGGTAAACGCGCGAGTTGGTTACAAAAATTCCGCTTGCTTTCAGGCGTCCATCCGGCTTCAACAAACCCTCAGATAGCGCCAGCTTAACCCGCTCCTGGTCGTTGCCCAGAATGTTCAGACTCGAGACGGACAATCCGGCCGCTTGTTTTTGTGCAAAATATTTTCTAAAGCCCTCCTCACGACTCAACAGATGGGCGCTGCCTCCTTTTTCGCTGATGATATTTACAACGATGATCTCGCCCTTGCTGCATGAACACAAATCGAGCAGATGGGCGGCTACCATGCCGCTTTGATGCGGGTCCTGACCCACAAACGCTAATTTGGGCGCCCCAGCCACATTCATATTGATGAACACCACGGCAATTCCTTTTTCAGTGGCAGCTTCGACGAATATACCGGCCTTTTCGGCAAACAGCGGCGCAATAATTACTCCGTCGGGCCGGCTTTTGAGTATCCGCTCAAGACCCTCTTCGAAGGAATCCTGATTGAAATAGTTGTAATAGTCAGGAATATGTTCCACCCCAAAGTGCTTTACACTGTTCAGGGCTTTTTCCAACCCCAGAGCCGGTTGGTGCCAGAAAAGATTGTCGCGGTTAGCCTCAGGAATCAGCGTAGCAAACCGGTAAACCTTTTTCGATGCCAGGGTGCTGGCCAGCAGGTCGGGCTCATAATTCAGTTCACCAAGAATATCCAAAACCTTTCGGCTGGTTTTTTCCGAAACCTCCCCCCTGTTATGCAATACACGGTCAACCGTCCCGGCCGAAACTCCGGCGCGGCGTGCGATATCGGCAATTCTTACGCGGTTGGTATTTTTCATGTGCCTGATAATTCCGGTTGTCTTCGTCTGTAAAAGATTATACCCTGCAAAAAGGCACTGTTTTCAAAAACGTATGAAATCAGCAGGTTTTTTTCTCTTCTAATTGCAAAGAAAAGAAAATAATTCCTAATTTCGTGTGCGCACACGGAAATTTTTTAATCACCCTCAAAAAACCATCATGCAATTAGGAAAATACTCATTTGGAACCGGCGATCGCTTTTCCATGCAGGGCGAAGCGCAGCTTAGGGCTATGCTGAAAGCGGCCGAACATGGAGTAGCAATTTGTCCGGTCTGGAACAAGTCGAACCGCGAGCACAAACTCATTGGCTCAAATCCCGAAAGCACCCGACTGGCTGCCGACAGGGCGGTTCAGAATCTTGGCTGGAATAACCCCTATTTTGTTGATGCCGACCACATCAACCTGAGTAATGTGGATTTCTTTATGCCACATTGCAATTTCTTCACCATCGATGTGGCCGACTACATCGGTCAACCTGCCGAAGCGGCTCAGCTAAATGCCTTTATTGAGAAGAACAAAAGGTTCGCCGGTAAACTGCACATTCCCGGAATAGGGGAGGAGTTTGAAGTTTCTGAAGCGCGGCTTGAGGCAATCGGGCAGAAATTTCTTACAGCCATTAGCCATGCTGGAATTATTTACCGGCATATTCTGCACAACAAAGTAAACGGGCCATTTGTTACTGAGGTTTCGATGGACGAAGTACAGGATGCCCAATCGCCGGTCGAAATGTTCTTTATCTTGTCTATGATTGCGGACGAAGGAATTCCGGCTAATACCATTGCTCCAAAGTTTACCGGAAGGTTCAACAAGGGGGTTGATTATGTTGGCAACCTGGAGCAGTTCGAGAAGGAATTTGAGCAGGATTTGCAGGTGATTGATTATGCCGTAAAGGTATTTGGGTTGCCAAAGGGTTTGAAACTGAGCGTACACAGCGGAAGCGACAAGTTCAGCCTGTATCCAATCATCGGACGTTTAATCAAAAAGTACGACAAAGGCATTCACATCAAAACAGCCGGCACCACCTGGCTCGAAGAGGTTATTGGACTGGCCCTGGCCGGTGGCGAGGCACTTGAAATGGTGAAAAGGATTTATGCTGGAGCAATAAACCGTTTCGATGAGCTTACGGCTCCTTATGCCTCGGTGATCGACATAAAAAAGGAAAATCTTCCATCCCCCGAAGCGGTAAATACCTGGAGCGGACAACAGTTAGCCGATGCCCTGCGTCATATTCCCGGCCATCCGGCCTATAATCCCGACATGCGACAATTGCTGCATGTAGCCTTTAAACTGGCTGCCCAGGAGGGGGCTGAATATTCAAGATTGCTCGAGAAGCACAAGGAATTGGTCGGAAGCCAGGTTACGGAAAATATTTTCGACCGCCACATAAAACGGATATTTTTCATTTAGCTATTGATGCTTCTGTTGAATAAAGATCAATAAAATTTGGATGTATGAAAGCATTTATGGACGACAACTTCCTGCTCGACAACAAGGCAGCTGAAGAACTGTATCACCGGTTTGCCAAGCCCATGCCCATTATCGACTACCATTGTCATTTGCCCCCGGCCGAGATCGGTTCCGACCGCAAATTTGAGAACCTGACCAAAATCTGGCTCGACGGCGACCATTACAAGTGGCGGGCTATGCGCGCCAATGGTGTTGACGAGGAATTCTGCACCGGCCAGGCTCCCGACTTTGCAAAGTTCGAAAAGTGGGCTGCCACAGTGCCCCACACTTTGCGCAACCCTTTGTATCACTGGACCCACATGGAATTGCGAAGGCCGTTTGGGATAAAAAAACTGTTGAATCCTGCCACAGCCCGCGAGATATACGACAAGGCAACCGACATGCTGCAGGCTCCCGGATTTTCGGCACGCAGCCTCATGCAAAAGATGAACGTGGAAGTGGTATGCACCACCGACGACCCCATCGACAGCCTCGAACACCACAAAAAAGTTCGGGTTGAAAGGTTCGGGATCAAGGTGCTGCCTACCTGGAGACCCGATCGCGCCATGATGGTCGAAAACGCTACAGCCTTCAACCTGTATGTTGACCAACTCGAAAAAGCATCGAATACCACTGCCGGAAACTTCAATCAGTTTTTAGATGCCCTGAAAAACCGCCATGATTTTTTTCATGAGCAAGGCTGCAGGTTGTCTGATCACGGGCTCGAAACCATTTATGCCGACGAGTTTAGTGATGCTGAAATCCATAAACTTTATGAGCGCCTCCGCCGGGGTGAAACTCTTGTGGAAGTGGAAGTGCGGAAATTCAAATCGGCCATGTTGTATTATCTGGCGCTGCTTGATCATGAGAAAGGCTGGGTGCAGCAGTTTCACCTGGGCGCCTTGCGCAACAATTCGAGCCGCATGTTCAGGAATCTTGGCGCCGACAAAGGTTTCGACTCCATTGGCGATTTCGAGATCGGAAAACCCCTTTCGCGTTTTCTCGACCGGCTCGACTCCGACAACCGCCTGGCAAAAACCATCCTTTACAACCTGAATCCCCGCGACAACGAGCTGATTGCCACCATGTGCGGCAACTTCAACGACGGATCGGTAGCCGGAAAGATGCAGTTCGGAAGCGGATGGTGGTTTCTCGACCAAAAAGACGGCATGATCAAGCAGATCAACGCCCTGTCGAGCCTCGGTCTGCTCAGCCGGTTTGTTGGCATGCTTACCGATTCGCGCAGCTTTCTGTCGTACCCAAGGCACGACTATTTCAGACGCATACTGTGCAACCTGTTGGGAACGGATATGACCAACGGCGAAATACCTGATGATATGGATTTGGCAGGCAAGATGGTTTCCGACATCTGCTACCACAATGCAAAAAGGTACTTTGGGTTCTGAGCCGGAAAAGCTGCCGACAGGCAATAATTATTCAGAAAGTCTGGCTGCAAAATGGCTAAATTTGCCGCATGATCATTATAGGCAATACCCTTATATCCGACGAGATTTATACCGAAAAGTTTGTATGCGATCTGAAGGCCTGCAAGGGCGCCTGCTGCGTGGAAGGCGACCTTGGGGCGCCGCTTACAAAGGAGGAAACCGGCATCCTGGGGGATATTTATCAAAAGGTAAAACCATTTCTTCTTGAGAGTAGCATAGCAGCAATCGAATCAAGTGGCTTTTGGGTGAAAGGCTTTGACGGCGACCCATATACGCCCCTTGTTGCCGCTGGGCGGTGTGCATATGCGTATTTCGACGAGAATATAGCCTGCTGTGCTTTCGAGAAAGCCTGGGAAAAAGGCCTGACAGATTTTCAAAAACCGGTTTCCTGCCACCTTTACCCCATCCGCATCACCCATTATAAGGATTACGACGCACTAAATTACCACCAATGGCACCTCTGTGAGGCTGCAATAAAACGCGGCAACGACCTCAATGTGCCGGTATTCCGCTTCCTTAAAGAGGCGCTGGTTCGCAAATACGGGCAGGAGTGGTACGACGAGTTGGATGCTTATGTAAAAATTGCTTTTGAAGATACTTCACAGGATTTGAATCCATGACAGCAGCTTACCGGATAATGGGCGTTGCCTTAAGAACGAAAACCGGGGCGATTTGAGTTCTCTCAGGTTGGTTGCATGCCTGCTCAGCCTGACCACTCTTTAGTTGAATTGCGCAGCTATTAATTAAGTGGCGAACCCCGCCTAATATACTATTCCTCAAGGAATTGAATCAAACACACTTAAATAGTTAACTGTTTTAGTGTGTTTTGTTAAAAGATCTTAAATTACCTTCAGAGTGTTGGGGGTATTTTTTTTTATTATTATATTTAAGATGAAAATAATATGTATGTGTTTTATTGGTGCGCCTGACTTGCAGGAGATTTTTTATAAGAACCAGGTAGGCCATAAAGCGAAAAACGAGACTATTTAAAAGCAGGGAAGAAAAAGGGGCGGGAAAACGCCAGCGGCTAAACTGCATTTCCCACCCCGGCCCACTTCCTAAAAGCCCTTTGTTTTCATTCAAAAAAATGTTATGAAATAGAAAATTTTAAGCCTTGTTGCTGCTTTGTTATTGCTTGCCGGTACGGGTTTTCAGGCAAATGTCTGTGTTACTGCACGTTTAATCTGTGGCGTAGCTTTTTTTATATGTGGTTGGGGGGTACAACAGTAGAACTGGTAAATGCCGTTATAAATGCGAACAATGAAGTATGTGGCACGAATATACAATATATTGAAGAGGTAGCTGAATAATGGAACACAAGGTTAAAATAGCTTGAATATGGTTGCGCGGCCTATTTCTGGCTTCGCAACCATTTTCCAATTTTCATACGGGGTCGAAAAAACAGTAATGAATTAGTTTATTGCACCCGACTTTTCTCACTCTCCTACCTAAAATAATTAACAACGATGAAACTTTTAATGACCGCCCTGTGTATTGTCTTTTTTACAATACTGCCGGCAAAACCGCAAAACGCCGCCCTTGGTTTAAAAAACTTTGAAGCATTGTACAAAGCAACCTATGAAATGAGTTTTCAGCCCGATTCTAACGATGCTCAAAGACGGGTAACCGGAATATTATGGACATTGTTTGCCAACAATGAATATTCATTTATTGTAAATAACGAATGGTATAAAAGAGACTCTATGGTAACTGCCACTGCAGCTAAGGGTGAGGCGTTTGCTCTTGCCAGTATAGGCACCTTAATGGTTACGGCGCCTCAACCCCGAGCAACCCACCGTATATTTATCGACAGGCCAAACCGCAGGATTACTACCATAAATACTATTCATGTGAATCATTATGCTTATAATGATCCGCTCGATATTATATCCTGGCAAATAGAGCCTGAAACCCGGTTGATTGGAAATCTGCAAACCCAGAAGGCAAGGGGCAGTTTTGCCGGACGGGATTACATAGCGTGGTTTACAAGGCAGATTCCATTGCCGCTGGGGCCTCACAAATTCAATGGCTTGCCGGGTCTAATCGTCGAAATAGAAGACACCCGGCAGCATTACCGCTGGGAGCTTATTGATTTTAAACCCGCCCGGCAGCTAGTGCGGGTTGTACCGGAAAGCGTGGAAGCTACTACATGGCATGATTTTCGGACAAAGCAGCGCAAGTTTCGAAGCGATCCCGTACCCTTTTATGAAGCAATGGGTTTTGTTTTCCCTGAAGAAGCCCGTAGAATGATGAGAGAAAATGCCAGGCTACGGCGAGAAAGGTCTAATAACCGCATTGAGCTTAGAAGAGATTAAAACAAGCTGAATGAAAATTTTAATTGTAATTACAGGATTGTTGCTTGCCATGCCCGCCTATTCGTTTGCACAAACACGAATTGGCGGGCGGGTTCTCGGGGAGGGCAGAGAACCAATTGCAGGTGCCGGCATTACGGCTGCCATGGAACCGGACGGTGCGATAAAAACATTTGCTTTTTCCGACAGGGACGGGCGCTTCAGCCTTGCGATAAGTTTTGAGGCAGACTCGGTAATACTGGCTGTATCGCAAATGGGGTACGAAAACCAGGTGCGCAAAATTGCCAATCGAAGCCAGGAGGTTGAATTTACGCTTTCGAAAAAAGCCTTTGAGCTTACCGGAGTAGTTGTAAGAGCCCCTGTAATAGAGCGCATTGGCGATACAATTATATACCATGTTCCTGCCTTCATACGGGAGCAGGATCGTGTAATAGGCGATGTGCTGCGCCGGCTGCCGGGCATTGATGTGCTGTCGGATGGCAGGGTATTGTACCAGGGCAGACCAATCCTAAAGTATTACATTGAAGGCCTTGACCTATTGGGAGGAAGATACAACCTTGCCAACCAGAACCTGCCGGCCAGAGCTGTATCACAGGTTCAGATCATAGAAAACCATCAGCCAATAAGAATTCTTGAAGAGCGGGTCTTTTCCGACCAGGCTTCCCTGAACATAAGGCTAAACAGAGATGTAACATGGACGGGTACAGCACAGTTGGGGTCGGGTATAGCGCCTGCCTTATGGGATGTTTCGGCCACTCCAATGCTGTTTACCAGAAACAATCAGATGCTGTTGTCATACCAGACCAATAATACCGGCGAAAATGTGGCCAGCGAATTAAATGTGCTTACCATCGAAGCTCTCATCGACAGGGCGCATACCCTTTTTGAGAAAAATGAGTGGGTGCAAGTTCAGACACTGCCAAGACCAGGCTTGTCGGAACGGGCATGGTTAGATAATAATTCGCACCTGGTAACGGCCAACTACCTCAGGAGGCTGAGAAGAGATTTTGAACTCAGGCTGAACACATCTTACCTTAATGATATGCAAAGGCAGGAGGGAGGCGCCTTTTCGCAAATTTTCACACCGGCCGATACCATTTCCTTTTTTCAGAATGTAAACAATGAAATGCGCGACCATTCGCTCGAAAACAAGCTAACGCTGACACGCAATATTCCCCGGAAATATTTAAGAAACGAACTGGAAATAAACACCGGTTGGGACACCAGGCGTGGTTTTGTGAATGAGGGCATGGATGGGTTGTTGAATGTGCGGCAGGAAGTAAAAAGTCCGGAAGCCTCGGTAAGCAACCGGTTTAGAACAATGCTTCCGGTAGGCGACCACATTGTGGCTTTAAGGTCATATACTTCCTATATTAATACTTCCCAGTCGCTGCATGTGCGACCCGGAGCATTCGCAGGTTTGTTGAACTATGCCATACCGTATGATGCTTTACACCAGGATGTAAACCTGGCGGGATTTTTTACCCACAATTCCATAAGCACAACTATGGCATATAATATATTTTCATTCACGCCCTCGGTCGGATTTCTTCTGCGCAACAGAAGACTGAGTTCAGATATGTTGAAATGGGAGGGAGGAATCGCCGAAACACTTAGCCCGGAGTTTCGGAACAACTTGGAATTTAACAATACATCAACCTATGCTTCGCTGCAAAGCCAGTTCAGATATAAAACCTGGCGTGTGGAGGCATCCGGCCGGCTCGTTTTGAATCATTTCGGGATTCATAATATTGGGCAATATCGCTCTGCTCCTGTAAGGAGAACAGACTTTGAGCCTTCACTGTCTGTACATAAGGACATAAACCCACGATGGAGGATTTCGTCCTTTTTAAGTGCGGGTAACTCTTACGGAACCATTGACCAGCTTTTTGAGGGTTTTATTTTAACACATTACAGGCAACTTCAACGCAACAGCGCAGAGTTTTTTGAGCAAAGCGCTCAAAGCTTCAGGCTTAGCGGTGATTACAGAAATCCCCTTCTGGCACGATTCTTCAATTTGGCATATGCTTACTCCCGTACCCACAGCAATCTTATTTTTTCTCATGAGATCGACCCTTCGGGATTTACCCAAGTCCAGACACATGAAAGACCCAATACACGCCACACACATCAGGTCAATTTCCGATGGAGCAGGCATATTCGTGATCTAAGAACTAATATCACCTTGAATCCTAACTATTTTTTGACGACCCAGGAGTTCAAAATCAATAATGATTTCGTAAATATACAAAGCCACAATTTGCTGGCAAACGCCCGCCTCGAAAAAGAAATATTCACCTGGTTTGACGCAATGTACAGCGCCAGCTTTGGGATAGGAATGACAGATATCGGAAAAATTCACAACCAGCGGTTCAGCGTCCAGTCACATAAATTGCACCTTAATCTGTTCCCTGCAACAAATCATAGGTTCAACCTTGATATGGAATACTACCGGAGTAATTTACAGGATAATGAAAACAGCTTAATGTTGTTCAACATGTCGTACAATTTCAAACTGCCGCAACGCAGGATTGAGTTGTATCTGGAATGGAATAATATACTTAACAACCGAAATTTTCATACGATAATCAGCAGCCAGCATTCAATTATCAGCCGGAGCTATCTGCTCAGGCCATCGCAATTGCAGGTTGGCTTAAGATTTTCATTGCAATAAAGGAACAGGTAGCGACCTGTCCCTGCCGGCGTTTGTAAATTCGTCATTGGAAACCTAACTTTTACTTTTTCACCATGTAGGTTAATCAAGTTAAGAAACATATGCATTTAAATGATGATAATAGTTGTTTTTACTGAAGGATTTGGGTAAAAACCCTTCCACAAGGAGCGAGAAATCTAAAAAGTTTTGTACCGTTATGATGAGTTTTAGCCTTAATATTTAATTTTGAACACTATGAAAAGAAAAAATTTTATTAATCTTTTGTTTGCACAGGCAATGGTTGTTTTTATACTTTTTGTTATGCGGACGGCTTTCGACTTTAATTCTTTTTTCTATTTTTTATTGCCCATTCTTGTATCAATTGAAGTTGTTCACGCTTTTCGCAGGAAACATGTTACCGGAAAGTGGTTTTACAATCCTTTTGACATGGAGAATGTCTTTAAAACTATAAAGAGGTGTTTCGCAGAGGATGAAGCTTACATCGCCAAAAAGTAACCTCCAGGCTTTTGCCGATGCCAGGGAAATGACAATTAGCTTAAAAATGGCACTTATTTGTTGAACTCAGCAAGTTTCTATATTGATAAAAGCAATAATTGCTATTGACACGATATTCATAATTATGTTGATTTGCATATTGAACTGAAGCCGTTTTTATCAGCCAGCATGCTGTCCACCAAATATTTGGCAACATCTGCTCTTGCAATAATATTGCTTGGCATGAATCCTTCTGTTTTATTGAGGATTTTACCGGTTTCAACTCCATCAGTCAAACCGACGGGTCTAATAATGTGAAATTTTTGGGAGCTATTCACAACAATATCTTCCTGGAGTCCATGGTCTTTCATCGTGCTGCTAATAAATAATTTACAAATGAGCTTACCAATCCAATTCACTTGTGACCAACTTTCCCGCACACCTAATGCGCTAATAACATGAATTTTGTATTTGATGGAAAGTTTGTTTAATACCTCAACAATGTTCCTTGTTCCAGTTGAACGAATAAAAGATTTTTTTAGGTCTCTACTGCCCAAAGCTATTACGACATCTGTAAATTGATGAGCCTTAATAGCCTGTTCTATGTCATTTAAATTAAGCACATTTCCGAAGATAAATTCTGTTTTTTTTGATTCAATTTTTTCTTCAGACCCTTTTCTAACAAAGGCAAAATTCCGTACTACACTTTCATTCAATTTTTTGCAAATTTGTTGCCCTGTCTTGCCAGAAGCCCCAAAAACCAGCGCAATTTTATTTTCCATATCTAAAATTATTAATTAAAATGTTGTTTCATTTTTGTTCGGCACTATAATTCCCTTACCCGTGTTTTTATGTTCATGTTGTTCACATTAGGTTAATAAGCCGGAAACCTTGTATCGCAAACGTACCTAAAATTTCTGAACCAAACGAATCAGATATCGGGTAATCAAGGTTTACTTTATAAATGGGCAACGTAGGGACTGGTCGCGATCTGGCCATAAAGGAGTTGCAAATTCGTTATTGGAAACCTAACTCTTACTTTTCCAGCAAGTAGGTTGATCAAGTTAAGAAACATATGCATTTAAATGATGATAATAGTTGTTTTTATTAAAGGTTTTGGGATGATTTTGTTTATAAAGAGTGAGATGGTCTGAAATAAGCAGCAATTTTTATATTCTAAACATTTTGCCATGATAACAATAACGATTTTTAGGATTGCCTATGTCGCCCTGACACTATTAGTGCTTTCAGGATTATATTTGAGACTTACCGACCATGCTTTTGGTGCCTTTATGAGTACCATCGGGCTAATCTTAGGGCTTATAGCACTGATACTGGTAAATCAACTATTAAGCAACACCATCAGGAAATTAGAAAAGCGAAACGAAAGCAATCCTGTGCATTAAAATGTTCGCTCGATTTGAAGAGCGGCAATGCAATATCCGCACAGCCATTAGCTTTTGTCTTTGTCCGAATTACCGGCTTGAATTTACCTTCAGAAATAACCCGAAATCAATATTCCAAAAATTGAACCACTGCCTGGGATCTGATATTTCTTCTACTACCTGGTTTTCGTGAATCCAGTTGTAGGTAATCCTTGTATAATTCAGGCTGCGGCGGGAAATCAGATAATTTGACTGTATCTGGATTCCTATTGTTGAATTTCCCCAATTGACCACATCTAAGCCCAAACGTACCTCAGGAAACATAAAAAACTGTTTGTTATACTTTGTCTCATACCTTACAATTCGACGAAAGTTAGAATTGATCATTTCCTGATATATTTCGTTAGTGAATGGCACAAAACCCGAAAGGCCAAAATTAAACCTCATGTTGGCAAAAAACCTCCCACTTTCGAAGTTCAGGACAGGAGCTACCTTCCAGCCCAGGTCGAAAATATTCTTTTGAGTGTTGTAAAACTGTGCCGAGTGGAATTTCGCATCCATGAAATTATGAAAATTTTCGTAATCGCTTGTAAAAAAAGGGTTTGCAAACAGCCCCACGCTGATACCAAGAATATTATTCCAGTAATACTGAACTGAAAGCTTCCCTCCGGTGGGAAAGATGTCGTCGTTCGAAAACACCTTAAAATCCACATCCAGGCCATTCCTTAATTGTAGGTGTGTGGAAAAGCCCATGTACAAAATGCCATCTACATACCCATTGTCAAGGAAACTCATATAGTTGACAAAATTAAGATTCTGCCCGGCGGCCAAATTCTCAATTTTCAAATCTCTCTGGCCAAAGAACCCACTGAAGCTATACCTCACGATAAATGGGTTCTGGGAAAAAACGCCCAGGCTTGATATACTGAAAAGAAGTACGAAAAGCAATCTGGTCATGGCTTTATCAATTTGGAGTTATGGTGATAGCCCTGGTGGTATCAACTAGCGAACTTCCATCAGACAATGCAACCTGTATCACAAACCGGGCAGTAGGATTTTCAACCCTTTCCCTTAGGTAAAGCCTGAATTCACTAAAAGGTCTGGACTGAAATTCGTGATGTAGAAGACGAGCCCTGAAGTTTGCCTGATTTCCAATGAAATCATTCAGCTTCACGAAAAGAAATCCGCCTTCTTCGAGTCCATAAAAACCTGCAGAAACATCAGAAAGGGCAGGAAAAGCATTGGAAATATGGTGCAGGGTTTTAATCTGAATACCGGTAATAATCTGATTTGGCACTGGAAAATATGGATCTTCGCAAGTAAGTCCATAGGCTCTGGGAAAACCAAAATGGGCTAATCCTCTTTCTCTCCATGGTTCCCATGGGACTGTATCCGACAACCTTATTTTGACAGAAATCTCGCCCGGAAAAGTAATTTCCGGCACAAAAGTTTCCATCCCAGTATAATTGAAAGGTACCGGTTGCGGGTCAGGGCAAGAACCAATACAGAACTCCAATAGCAGCAAAGGAGTTAACATTACGAGTATATTCCTGATTTTCATTGTCCAATATTTGTTTATGTTATGATTACGCACATTTTTGATAATTATTCCGGGGGTGTAAGAAAATCCCGCGCCCGAGGTTTTTTGTTCATATTGTTAGCATTAAGATAATAAGCCGGAAACCTTAAATCTCAAACCTACATAAAATTTTTGCAACATGCAAATCAGATATCGGGTATTCAAGGATGCTTTTTAAAAGATCGGGGTCGTAGCTTATCAGTTATGGTAATGACGCAAAAAGGTTCAAATAGGTTGTAAACAGCTCCAGATATTTTATAGAATTTTCAAAAAAGCGCTTAGCGGCTTCGATAACTCCTTGAAATATAATCGCTGAATCTGGCAAATCGGATTGCTGGTTTCCAAGGATAATTTTTTAAAGGTCAACGTTAGGCCAAGTCGCGACCTGTTCCTACAGGAATTTGTAAATACTTCTTTCAATATGAGGGTTTGTTGAAATGGCATTTTTTTTATTATGTTTGCCTTGAATTATAACCAAGATACAAGATGATTTTTGCCCAAAACATTATGGCTAATTCCAAAAACTTCAATTCGAATAATAACGCATTGAAACAGGAAGGCCATTGTTGTTGGTGAAAACAGCATAATTTGAACAGGTGGCCTTCCGGATATGGGAGGCTTTTTTGTTTTTTATGAATGTCATAAACAGAATCAACCATGAGCAAACTAAAGTTGCCTGCCGGCTACAAGCCGGCCATCGATGTGCTGAACACCGAAAAGGCCATCAAAAAACTAAAGGATTATTTTGAGGTGGCAATGGCCGATGAGCTTTGCCTGCAACGGGTTACTGCGCCATTGATGGTATTTCCGGGCACGGGTATAAACGACGACCTGAACGGTTCAGAGCCACCGGTTTCGTTCGACATCAAAGACCTTCAAGGCCGCCGTGTGGAGGTGGTGCAGTCGCTTGCAAAGTGGAAAAGGATGAAGTTAGCCGCGCTGCAATTAGAGGCTGGCAGGGGGATCTATACCGATATGAATGCACTGCGCCCCAACGAGGAACTTACCAATCTGCATTCGATCTATGTGGATCAGTGGGACTGGGAACTTACTATTGGTATCGAAGACCGCAACATCGATTTTCTGAAACGCACGGTAAAGAAAATCTTTCGCGTGTTCAAACGGGCCGAAGAGCATATTTCGAAGGAGTATCCGGCGCTGAAAAAACGGCTGCCCGACTACATCACCTTTATCCATGCCGAAGAATTACGGGCTGCATACTCCCGTCTTTCGCCAAAAGAGCGCGAAGATCGGATTTCCCTTAAGCACGGAGCGGTTTTCATTATCGGGGTAGGGGGCAGGTTAGCCGATGGCAGCATACACGACGGGCGTGCAGCCGACTACGACGACTGGACTACCGAAACCACCGCAGGTTTACCCGGATTGAACGGCGATATTCTTTTCTGGCATCCTGAACTGGAGCAGGCTGTCGAAATTTCGTCGATGGGCATCAGGGTAAGCCCGGAGGCCTTGCTTCGTCAGCTCGAAATACGGCAGGAGCAGTTTAAAAAGGAGTTGCTGTTTCACCAGTCGCTGCTGGCAGGAAAACTACCTTTTTGCATCGGGGGAGGCATCGGACAGTCGCGCACCTGCATGTTGCTGCTTCAGAAAGCCCATATCGGCGAAGTGCAGGCCGGCATCTGGCCCGAAGAAATGCACTCCCTGTGCCGCGAGGCAGGGATACCTCTGCTTTGAAGTAATCCTCAACTTCATTCTCCTTTTGGTCGAATTTCGCTCGGGGATCGGGATAATCAAATAACAAATAGTCCCCCATTGGCGTATTAAAATCGCCAATGGGGGGCTTTCTGTTTCAAGGACCTCTACGTTCCTCGAGCGGAGTCTCGCCGTTTGGCGAGACGCAGTCGAGAGGGGGAGTAATTTCGCTCGGGGGCTTTATGTTTTATTTGCTTCTCTCCGCTCCTCGAGCGGAGTCTCACCCATGAGCGAGACGCAGTCGAGAGGGGGAGAATACGCCCTTAATTACAATTAGTTACAACTGCAAAGTAACCTCCAGGCTCTGGTTGGCGCCCGTCAAAAGGTTGGTAATGGTGAATGGTATTCCGGTATCAGGTCTGGCCCGCGGAAGTTGAATGCTCACCGTGCCGCGCTCTTTGAGCAAATACTCTTTGCCTGTGATGCCTCTCAGGGTGAAGGGTATATCGGTTGTGTTGGTCAGGGTAATGGTGGTAGGCCTGTTTCTATTGCCCCGTCTTTCGGAGTTTTTTTGCACCGATGCATGGAAAATCTTGCGGAGCCATTCTTCGGGCCCGGCCAGCTTGCCGGCGAAGAATGCCACGGTGCGGCGGTCGAACATGGCCTGCCTTACTCCGTCCACAGTCCGTTCGTCAACCAATACCAAAGTCATGGGACGCAGGTATTTACCTGTGCCCCTGAGGTCGGGCGTTGTGCCGTGCATATCGGCGGTTGCAAAGAAGGCCAGATTTTTGTCGCGCGCCCAGTCGATTGACACCGGATACCAGTTGTCCCAGTTATACACCTCGATGCCATGAACAAGGTCGTTTTGAAGAAGCGCTTCGTGTTCGGGGAACCATTTGCAGGTGTCGGGTTGCTGGGCTTCCCAGCAGGGGTGGTTCCAGATGATGAAAGCGCCCTGCCGGCGGGCCTCCTGTATTGTTTCCAAAGCGCCTGGAAGTTCGAGTGCGTCTATATCGGTAAGAAACAGCGCGTTGAAATGCCCGGGAGGCATTGGTCGGGTTATCTCAGCAGCGTTTATAAGCATGATTCCCCGCCTTTCGGCCTCAGGTTGGGCAATCTCTATTACCCTGTTGAGGCTGCCTTTTACAAAATCCCGCTTTGGCCTGAACTCAACGTGGTCGGAAATGGCAATCACATCGAGCCCATCGCGCCAGGCTTCCCACACCCTTGTAGTTGGCCAGACTTGACCATCGGAGAAAACCGTATGCATGTGAAAATCACCCAACATGATGTCGTAACCCGCAATTTTGGGCATTAGGATTTCGCGCCGCGTTGCTTCAGGAAATACCCCCGGCTCATCAACAATGAAAGGGTTCTGTGCAAATGTTATGCAGCTATATGTCAGGAAAATACCAAATAGCAAAAAAGATTTTTTCATAATGGGGTATTATTTAAAGCGTATCTTTTTCTGAAAGTCAAAAGTAAGCCTGATTCATTTGGTCTGAGCAGGCATCACAAAAACTTAAAGTAAAATTAATAGCAGAGCTTGCAGTGTTAAAAAAAATGGGGTTTCTGCCTGATTCATAGTTCCAGTCCCGGAGGCAATGGAATGAATTCCCTTGCAGGAACCACATAATGTATGAGGCTTTCGATAAAAGCCAGCAGGAAACTGCCTTCACGAGCCCGTTCGCTCAAAATGGTTATGTGTGGGTTGAGGAAGTTAACAAACACCAGCAGTATGCTAAGGATCACGGCGAGCTTCGCAGCTCCTGCGGCAAGGCCAGCAATGCGGTTCAGCAGGTTGAGGTGCACCGTTCGCAACACATGGCCAATTACTTTGGCCAGCACCGTAATGGCCACCATCACCAGCACAAATATGATTACGAAAGTGAAAAATTTAACGGGCAAAAGATTCCATGTTACCATTCCGTCCAGAACACGACCCACAATATCGGTAATAATCACCGCAAGGAAAATTCCGGCTACGAGTCCTACCAGTGTTGTTATTTCTACCAGAAAGCCTCTTTTGAAGCCTCGGATGGCACCCAAAATGATGGGCAGAATCAGTATCAGGTCAATGTAATTCATAGTTTGCTGGAATTTCCAAGTTCAATAATAGTGTTAAATTCTTCACGCGAAATAGGTGCCACCGACAGCCGGGTATGCCTGAGCATGGCGAGATTGCCGAGTTTTGGCTCTGCCCTCATGGAACCCAAAGTTACTGGCTTCGGAAAAGGCTTTAGCGGTTTAACTTCAACCACAACCCATTTTGCAGTTTCTTGTCCCGGTTCGGGATAATGTTCTTTTGAAACCTTACAGATACCTACGACCTGTTTCTGATTACCGCTGTGATAAAAAAGCGCCAGGTCGCCAAACTTCATGAGCCGAAGGTTATTTCGGGCCTGGTGGTTCCTAACCCCATCCCAAACAGCAATGCCATCTTTTACGAGGGTTTCCCAGGGATAGGTTTCCGGTTCGCTTTTGAGCAGCCAATAATTCATGTCAATGCATAATTTTAAACAACAGCTCTTTAAGCAACTCACCCGGCTGTGGGTCGCGCTGACCAACTCCCTTCGATTTTACATCGCATTCGCGCAGGTAAGAAAAAATTTTTTCCACACGGGCCGGAGAAAAATTCTTTGCGGCAATCTGGTAATCCTTCAGGAAAAACGGGTTTATTCCCAAAGCGCCGGCCAAGCCTGTGGTGCTTTTGTCGGGCGTGGAATGATAAATCATCACCTTCTGAAAAAAAAGATACAGCATAGTTATTGTCAACACCAATGGATTGGCCTTTTGGTTGTCGCCAAAGTATTTGGCTATACGATATACTTTTTCCTTGTTCATGCTCCCCAGGGCAACCTGAAGTTCAAATATATTAAAATCTTTGCTGATTCCAATATTTTCCTCAATGATGGTTGGGTTAATTTCGGTTCCTGCCGGAAGATTAATGAGGAGTTTTTGTATCTCATTAATTACTTTGGAGAGGTCGCTACCCAGGTGGTCGCAAAGCAGTTGAGCAGCTTTGGGAGTAATTTTGTAACCCTTCTTCTGAATATAGTTGTCTATCCATGCGGGCAGCTTGCTTTCATGGATCCGTTTGCTTTCAAAGATTATTCCGTTTTTTGCCGCAATGGTGGCAACTTTGCTCTTCAGCCCAATGGTTTTGTGTTTATGGCAGAAGATCAGGATTGTGGTTTTAAGCGGATTCTCAAGATATTTTAGCAACATCTCATGCTCGATGTTGGTTTTTGAGGTTTTTCCGGTGCTTTGCGTCCCTGCCTCTTCGGCCTTTGATTCTTTTGAGCCGAGATTTCGCAGGCTTTGTGCCTCTCTAACAATTACCAGGTGGTAACTTGACATCATCGGAAAACGCTTGGCTGCATTCAGAACCGCAGGGATATCGGTGTCTTTTGCGTAAAGAATGCTCAGATTGAACTCCTTTTCAGTTTCTTCAAGTACATGGCTGATCAGGTTTTCTTCAATCACGTCAATAAAAAAAGGCTCTTCGCCCATCAAAAAATAAACAGGGTAAAAAACCTTGTTGCGTATATCTTTCAGTATTTGTTCAAAAGATTGACCGGCCATGTTGTTTTATTGAATGCCCAATGAGGATTTTACTCGTCGTAATGATACTTCAGGTGTTTCACGGTTAGCCCATGGTTTATAAGCTCTTTCAGGGAGTCTATTCCAATCTCCAGGTGCTTGTTGACGAATTGTTGCGAAACCGCTATGTCGCTTTCCTCAGTTTTTATTCCGGCCGATATCATGGGCTGGTCTGATACAAGCAGAAGTGCCCCCGAAGGGATTCCGTTGTAAAAACCAACAGAAAATATTGTAGCGGTTTCCATGTCAATGCCCATAACCCGGATTTTTCTCAGATACTCCTTAAAAGTTTCGTCGTGTTCCCAAACCCTCCGGTTGGTTGTATAAATGGTTCCGGTCCAGTAATCGAGGTTGTGGTTCCGTATGTTGGTCGAAACAGCTTTTTGGAGGTTAAAGGCAGGAAGTGCGGGTACTTCGGGCGGGAAGTAATCGTTCGATGTTCCTTCGCCCCGTATTGCAGCAATGGGCAAAATCAGGTCGCCAACCCGGTTGATCTTCTTCAGCCCCCCGCATTTGCCTAAAAACAGAACGGCTTTGGGATTTACGCTGGAGAGCAGGTCCATAATGGTGGCGGCGTTGGCGCTTCCCATGCCAAAGTTGATGATGCTGATGTTCTCGTGGGTAGCGGAAGGCATAATCCGGTCAGAACCCAGAACAGGCACGTTGAACTTGCCTGAAAAAAGGTTTACGTACTGGTTGAAATTTGTCAACAAAATGAATTGTCCCATTTGGTCGGCCCGGGTGCCGGTATAGCGGAACAGCCAGTTCTCGGCAATCTCTTCGCGGGTTTTCATGGAGTAAGGGTTAAACTTGGCCTGAGAAAATCAAAAGAAAAATTGTACGAATTTAGTAAATTTGGCAGACCTGCCGGCACAGGCCAAGGTTGAAGTTTTTATTCTATGGACTTGTTGAATTTACCTGCCTTCCCTTTCAAGCTCAGGGAGCTGAATGGGCGCAAACAGATTTTCGATCGCTTTCGCAAGAAATATGTTGCCCTGACTCCTGAGGAATGGGTTCGGCAACATTTCCTGGCTTATTTGATTCTGCACCGGGGATATCCGGCGGGGTTGATTGCCGTTGAAGCATCACTCAAATACAATTCGCTGCAGAAACGGGCCGATGCCATAGTGTGTGGCAAACAAGGCAAGGCCTTGCTTATAATCGAATGTAAAGCTCCTGAAATAAAACTCACCCAGGATACATTCGACCAACTGGCAAGATATAATTTTGCCTTTGGTGTAAAGCACCTTGTGGTTACCAATGGATTGGATCATTATTGCTGTGCCAGAAAAGGACAGGGTACGGACTGGGATTTTCTGGAGGAAATTCCGGCTTTCGAAGATATTGATTTGGATGCATAATCTACGCATGGCCTTCAATGCTATAATCAAAGCCACGGATGCGCGGCATTCCTGCCCGCCCCTATTGGAGCCTTTGCTCTGGCAGGCGGGTGCAATGCCGCCCGGAACAGCTTCGGTCAATGCCCAACCGGATGGTCTTCTCTGAATCGCTTCAGCCGTGCTTCGAGTTCGGGAAACTGGGTGCGGCTTACCAGCGAAACGCAGGCCCTGAGCCCCTCATGCCGCTGGCTTCCTGTTATTGCCAGTGAAATGGCGCTAATACCGTAATAAATAAGCCTTTCGATAAGTTGGGTGCCTTCGAATCCCGGATAGGCAATCGTAAAATAGAACCCGTCGGCAAGAGGTTTGTCCTCGTCTCTGTCGTAAACGATATGAAATCCGTTGTCGGTAAACAGTTTCTTCATCACCCGGGCCTTATCGCCATATTCTTTAACTATTTCAAGGAAATTATAATGGCCTTCGTTGGCGGCCCTGAGCATTGCAGTCAGGGCATATTGTGCTGAATGAGAGGTTCCTGCACTTAAAGCATAAAGGGTTCCAAAGGAGATAGCATGCCCAAGCTTTTCCGATGCAAAATACCGGAACAAACCAGGTGTCCTGGTTTCGAACAAGTTGTCGGAAACCACCATCATTCCGATGCGCTGGCCGGCATAACTAAACACCTTTGAACTTGATATAAACAAAATATAGTTTTCTGTATATTTAGCCACACTGGGCTGATAAGGGGGGATTCCCGCACGGGAGTAATCCTGGCGGAAATCCATTCCGAAATAAGCAAGGTCTTCGAGCACAATTACTCCGTATTTGCTTGCCAGCTCTCCAATAATTCGCAATTCGGTCTCGGTGAAACATATCCAGGATGGGTTGTTGGGATTCGAATACAATAATCCTACAAAGTTTCCATTCGACAAAATTCCTTCCAGTTTCTCCCTGAGCTTTTCGCCGCGGTACTCATACACATCGAAACTTTCGAAAGGGATGCCCTGCACCGTACATTGCTGCTTATGTACCGGAAAACCCGGGTCGAGAAACAGTATGGTATTTTTCTCGCTGTACATTTTGGTGATCGTAGTAAAAGCAGCATAACAGCCCTGCATGGAGCCCACGGTCGGGATGCAACCATGCGGGTTCACTTCGACATCCATAAACAATTTTACAAAACGCGAAATTTCCTGTTTGAGTGGTTTTATACCGTCAATGTCGGGATAGTAAGCAGCAACACCTTTTTTTAGCGCTTCAATTTCGGCTTCTACGCCAATCTGAACCGGAGGCAGCCCGGGAACGCCCATTTCCATGCGTACGTATTGTATGCCGGTAGCTTGTTCTATGTTGTCAACAAGTCTTTTGATCTCGCGGATGGATGCCCTGCCTATGCTTCTGACGCCCAGCAGGTCAACCTGCTCCTGAACTTTCTCGTAGGGTACGGGGGTGTTTTTCATGTGGTCATCATTAGTTTTTAAAACCTTCTTTATGCGCATTCTTGTAAATTTAGCCGGGTCTTGTTCTGCTTTGAAATAAAAACGGTATCAACAACCGAATTGACTCTTTTTTGGAATTTCCAATATCGTCCGAAGGAAAAATTTAAGCATAAGAAATTCCATCTGGATAATTTGTACTTTTCAGAAGCCCTTTCAATTTTTAAGCGAATTGTATTTAATTGATGAATACTCATTGCAAAATCAGGAAAAATAATTTCAGTTTTGTATGATTTCAGGCGTTTAGAACTAGTATTTATAACATTACAAAAACAGCCGCAAATTAAGAATTTCCCGTTTAGAAAAAAAACTTTGCCATAGAAATTTCTCTTCCTTTAATTTTGGTCAACTGAAAACGCATGCCTTTGACTCAGGATTTCTTGTTTTATCTGCTGTTGTCGGTTATTATTTCCGGCATATTTATAAGTGGCGTTACCATGCTTTCCGAGCGCCTTGGGTCGCGTTTGGGAGGAATGGTAAGTAATCTGCCATCCACGTTGCTGGTTTCGTTGCTTTTTATCGGTATTACCCAGGGAGCTGATTTTGCTGCAGAGGCTACCGGCACGGTACCTTTGGGAATGATATTAAGTACCCTGTTTTTGTTTTCGTTTCTGTTACTCCTTTCAAAAGGCCTTCTACTGGCAATAGTAGGTAGTCTGGTGGTTTGGCTGGCAATTGCTCTTTTTTCATCGCTTTTTCAGGATGTGGGTAGGCAGGTTTGGACCATCCTGTATTTTTTTGTGGCAATCGGTTGCTGGCTTTTGGCCGAGAAGAAGTTGAAAATCCCTTCGGTGGGTCGCACCAGCAGGCCTTATTCGGGATTGCAGATACTGATCAGGGCGTTGTTTGCGGGTAGTGTTGTTGGTGCGGCTGTGCTTCTTGCACGGGGCGGGTCGGCGTTTTGGACTGGTATTTTTGCCACCTTTCCTGCTGTGATGTTGTCGTCGATGGTTATTCTGACCCTTTCCGCAGGACCTGGCTTTGCAAAGGGTTTGGGCAAAATCATGCTGCTTGCTTCAACCAATATTGTTGTTTATGGTTACCTTGCCGGAATCTTTTTTCCAAAAACCGGCATCTGGTGGGGGACATTGATGGCTTTTGCGGTATCTGCCCTATGGGTTTTCCTGCTTAAACCGCTTTTCGACAAGAGCCTTTAAAATGGAATTATTGTTTTGTGGTCATAATATGAATTATTCGTAAATTGGATGGATTTTTTCACCCTTAATATTTTATCAATATGACATCAGTCAGGGTTATCATTGCACTACTAATTACTTTCAACTATTTATTAGGTTTAGCACAGGCTCCGGCAGGGTTTATGATGCCGCCGCAGGCCATTGTCGATTTGGTTGATGCGCCTGCCACACCTGCCATCAGCATTGGTCCGGGAAACCGCGCAATACGGCTTGCCCAGAGCCCTGAGCTTCCCCGGCTCGAAGACCTGGCAGCGCACGAGTACCGGCTGGCGGGCATTCGCTTCGACCCGGTTACCAACGGGCCAAGCCGGGTAAGCTATGTTACGGGCATCACCCTTACCGACATCAACGGGCAGAATTCACGTGTGGTTACCGGCCTGCCTGAAAATGCCAAAATTCGCAATATGGCCTGGTCGCCCGACGGAAACAAGGTGGCTTTCACCCATACTGCCCAAACAGGCATTGAATTGTGGGTTGCGGATGTTGCCACTGCCACTTCCAGACGGCTTACCGGACCCATCATCAACGACGTGATGGGCAACGCTTTCGCCTGGATTTCCGACAACAACACCATTGTATTCTCTGCGGTTCCTGCCAACAGGGGCTCTGCCCCATCACCACCACGCGTAGCCAGCGGGCCTGTAATTCAGGAAAACATTGGCCGCAGGGCCGCAGTTCGCACATTCCAGGATATGCTTCAAAACAAATACGACGAAGCAATCTTCGATTTCTATGCCACCGCGGAACTTTTTAAAACCGACCTGGCAGGAAATAAAACCCGTCTTGTTGGTGCTGCTGTAATTGCAAACTACAGCATTTCTCCCGACGGAAATTTCATGTTGGTAAACCGGGTCAAAAGGCCTTACTCATATTTTGTACCTTTTATGCGGTTCCCACAGGCATTTGAGATTTACGATATGGCAGGAAACCTTGTGCGCACCTTAGCCGAAGTGCCTCTAATTGATGCGCTTCCACAGGGCTTTGGTGCAGTGAGGACCGGCCCAAGGGGATTTACCTGGCGGGCAGATGCACCGGCAAGCCTCTACTGGGTTGAAGCCCTCGACGGCGGCGACCCGGCTCAGGAGGTGCCGTACCGCGAGCAACTCCTCTTCCTTAACGCACCCTTCACAGGTAATCCAACACCCCTGGTAAAACTTTCACTCCGGTTTGCCGGTATCACCTGGGGTCGCGATGACCTTGCCCTGATTAATGAATTCTGGCAACGCACACGTATGGGGCGTATGCACGCCTTCCATCCAACCGATGTTACCAAGCCTATGCGGCTCATTTTTGAAAGAAACACCGAAGACCAATACAACAATCCGGGCTCTTTTATTACCACTACTAATGCTTTCGGAAGGAGCGTTTTGCAGTTTGATCGCCGTGGCCGTAAGCTGTTTCTTTTTGGAGCAGGAGCTTCACCAGAAGGAAACCGCCCGTTTTTCGATGAGTTCGACATTGCGTCAGGGGCAACCACACGTTTATGGAGAAGCGTCTCTCCCTTTTTTGAAAGTCCGGTGAGCCTGATCGACGCCGAACGCCGCATTATTGTTACACGACGGGAATCTGTCGATCAGAGCCCCAACTTTTTTATCCGCGATGTGAGGCGAAACAGGCTTACGCAAATTACAAACTTTCCGGATCCTTTTCCGCAGATGCGCACCATACCACGCGAAATGATCCATTACACGCGGAACGACGGTATTCCACTTACAGGAATTTTGTACCTGCCAGCAGGATTTCGCCCGGGCATCGATCCACCGCTGCCAACCATCCTTTGGGCATACCCCGAAGAGTTTAAAAGTGCCGATGCTGCCGGCCAGGTTACCGGTTCGCCCTACACCTATACGCGACTGGGCGCCACTTCGCCTGTAATGCTGGTTACTCAGGGCTATGCAGTGCTCGACAATGCCAGCTTTCCTGTTGTGGGCGAAGGCGATAAAGAACCAAACGATACATTCGTTCAGCAGTTGGTTGCCAATGCCGAAGCAGCCATCAACAAGCTGGTCGAAATGGGGGTAGCCGATCCGAACAGGGTAGGTGTGTCGGGCCACTCCTATGGAGCCTTCATGACGGCCAATCTTCTTGCCCACAGCAATTTGTTCGCTGCCGGAGTTGCCAGGAGCGGTGCCTACAACCGAACACTTACACCATTTGGTTTTCAGAGCGAAGAGCGAACGTTCTGGCAGGCACATGAAGTTTATGATATCATGTCGCCGTTTATGTTTGCCGATCGCATTAACACTCCGGTACTGCTGATTCATGGTGCCGACGACAACAACGCCGGAACTTTCCCGATGCAGAGCGAAAGGTTCTACGACGCATTGCGGGGACACGGCGCCACAGTGCGGTTGGTAATGTTACCCCACGAAAGCCATGGTTACCGCGCCCGCGAATCTATTCTGCACATGCATTGGGAATGGTTGCAGTGGTTCGACCGGTTTGTTAAAAACAGGAAGTAGCCCAAACCTTTCGGAGGCTGCAAGGGTCAGGACATCAGATTTTCTGCTAATCCAGCCTTGCAGCCTCCTTCTTATTTTGTCGGGTAAAAAGGCCTATGAAAATAGGGGAGTTTCCCTTCATTGACGTTCTATTACATTTCTTCCAAAAGAATCAAATCTCCTATCTTTGCCAGGCAAAAAAATAGCCAAACCTGTTCTTTCACCGGGGTTTTCCAGTCAGGGGCAATTTAAGTTCGTTGATGAGCGCCTTCACCTACGGAACTGCCTGTTTATTGGCTGTGCTGTTTATTGGCTTTGCAGAGCAAATCGGATGGAACTTTGGCTTTCGGGATTATGGATATCTCTAATTTTTTTGACCTGCTATCTTGAAAATAATTACCATAAAAAAATCCACTATGAACATGCGTAATGCCTTGTTAACGCTATTAGCGATTCTTTTTAAATCAGTCGCCTTTGGTTCGGGTCAGGATCAAAAACCGGAACCGGCCTGGGGCATACGGTTTACAGGGTTTGTAAGAAGCGATTACTGGTACGACAGCCGCAAAATATTGTCGATCAGGGAAGATATATTTTTGCTTATACCGGCCCCGATTCAGCCCGATATTGCAGGCAATGACCTGAATGCGACAGCTTCCTTTAATTACAGTGCAATCTTTTCGCGACTTACTGGCATAATTACAGGACCCGAAGCTTTTGGAGCCAGAACATCGGGTGTGCTCGATGCCGATTTTTCAGGAGTCAGCAATGCCGATGTAAACGGTTTGCGCCTGCGGCATGCCTTTGCCCGTCTTCGTTGGGAACGTACCGAATTGCTCTTTGGGCAAACCTGGCATCCCATGTTCGTGCCGGAGGTGTTTCCTCACGTAATATCTCTGAATACCGGGGCTCCATTTCAACCTTTTATAAGAAGTCCCCTGATTTCCGCAACCCGTTTTTGGGGTAAATACAGCCTGCAACTGGCTTTGATATCGCAGCGCGACCACGCCAGCGACGGCCCCCTGGGCATACGTTCGGATTACGTGCGCAACAGCAATATTCCCAACTTGCACTTGCAGTTTCAGCATAGGCAGGAGAATACTGTTTTGGGATTAGCTGCCGATTTCAAAAGGCTCAGACCAAGACTTGTTACAGATGCCAATTTCGAAACCAATGAAACCCTTGACAACTGGTCTTTCATGGCATTCGGAAGACATAGCATAGACAATTTCACTGTAAGAGGGAAAGCTATTTTAGGGCAAAACCTCTTCGAGCACATGATGCTGGGTGGCTATGCCGTAAGGACTTCCGACCCGGTAACCCGCCTTGAAACCTACACTCCGACAAACCACTTTTTTGTATGGGGGAATTTTACATATGGGCGCAACATACAGGCCAGTCTGTTTGCCGGTTTTGCCAAAAATCTCGGGACCAAACATGAAAACCTTGGGGTTTTCTTTGCCAGGGGGAGCAACATTGATTACATGTACCGCATTGCCCCTTCCATCACCTTTATTTCGAACCGGGTGCAGATTTCGACCGAGTTGGAATACACCTCGGCTGCCTATGGCCAGCCCGACAGCAGGGGGCGGATTGCCAATTCGGAAGAGGTAGCTAATCTTAGGTTGCAGGTATCCCTGTTCTACAATTTTTAGGAAAAGAAGCATCATTCGAAACCGGCGGAATTCTACCCTGCTAGTTAGAAGGAGTACTGGATTTGCCGGTTACTTCGAAACCTTAATCCGGGCATCAACAGCCACTACCTGTTCGCCTTTACCTAGCAGTGGATTCAGGTCCATTTCCGAAATTTCGGGCGCTGCCTCAACCAGGGCTGAAAGGCGCTGTATGATGTTGGCAAATTTCTCTTCGCTGATACCCTCCTTACCCCGTACGCCCCTGATTATGGGATACGATCTTAGACTTCTTATCATAGTCAGCGCTTCGTTGTGAGAGACCGGCGACAATACGGCGGCAACATCTTTGAACACCTCAATAAAAATACCACCCATTCCACAAAGGACCAGGTGTCCGAACTGGCCTTCGCACTTGGCTCCGGCAAATAGTTCGGTTCCCGACAGCATCGGTTGCACCAGAATGGCTGTTGCTTCAGGTAGCTGCATCATCCGCACAAATTCATTTGCGACTGTGTCGGCATCTTTTACGTTAAGAACCACCCCGCCAACGTCGCTTTTATGAACCGGCCCCACCACTTTCATTACCAGCGGAAAACCCAGGTGTTTTGCTGCCAGCAGGGCTTCGGCTGTTGTTTTTGCCACTGCCTCTGCAACCTGTGGAATACCGGCAGCATCGAGCAGCCCCTGTACCTTTTCCGGGTTCAGATACCCTACAGTAGCCTCGTCAATAATCTTGCGTATTGCGGTGATGTTCAATTTCGGAAGCTCGGTTTTGGCTGAAGCCGGCATGGGGGTATGATAAACTTTGGAGAGGGCCTGACCAAGCGTAACCTCGTCGGGAAAGTTGATATGGCCTTTGTTGATAAAGGATTCCACCTCTTTTTGGGCCGTAAGTGTGCTGGGAAGCACCGGATAAATCGGCTTTCGGCAGGTTGCCATTTTTTCGTGAAGCACGTCATAAACGTTAAAAACCGGTATCAGGCCTGGAGTACCGAAAATTACCACCATGCCATGAATTTCATCAAACCTGTTTTCGACCGTATCAATTATCTGGCCTAATTGTTCAGCGGTTCCGGTGGCTAAAAAGTCGATCGGATTGGCCACACTCGATCCTGGGTAAAGCTTCGAAAGCAACTCACGACTTGCCTGATGGTCGATATGAGGCACCTCAAGCCCTCCGTTCGAAAGGGTGTCGGTAAGCATTACAGCCGGCCCGCCGGCATGGGTAATTATAGCCACGTTTTTTCCCAGGAGCATGGGATGCATGAATACTGACGCCACACCGATAAGCTCTTCTCGGCTGTGGCAACGAACGATGCCTGCTTTGCCGAAAAGCGCATCAACTGCAGAATCCGGGCTGGCCAATGCCCCTGTGTGTGAAGAGGCAGCGCGGCTTCCTGCAGCGGAACTGCCGGCTTTTATCGCCGCAATTTTGCAGCCTTTTCTGATCAATGATGCCGCATGTTTCAGAAGGAGGGCAGGCTTGCTGATATTTTCGAGATACAACAATTTTACAGGGGAACTGGTTTTGGGGTCGAAAGTTTCGTCTAAATATTGCAGGATTTCTTCCACCCCCATCTGGGCACTGTTGCCGACCGAAAACACATTGGCGAAAGTGAGTCCTTTGGGAATTCCAGCCTCCATAATAAAGCAGGCGGTAGCCCCTGAGCCGGAAATAAAATCGCAACCTTTTGGGTCGAGTTTCGGAATGGGATATGTGAAAATACTTTGGTGGTTTTGTGTAAGAATGCCCACGCAGTTGGGTCCTATCATTGACCCCTTCACCCTGTTGACGGTTTCAACCAGACACTTTTCGAGTTTTGTTCCTTCCGGACCCTCTTCGCTAAATCCGGCTGAAAGCACTATGAATGCCCGGGTGTTTTTTTCTGAAGCCAAAAGCTCCACAGTTTCAGGCACAAACCGGGCCGCAATGGCTATCACCGCCAGATCAACCTGAGGTAAATCGGCCGGATTTTGAAAACACCGGATACCTTGCACCTCAGTTTCTTTAGGATTGGTAACATACAAGATTCCGCCATACCCCCCGTCGATAATATTTTTCAGAATTTTGCCTCCGGGTTTGGTCGTATCGTTCGAACCACCTACAACTACAATGGATTTCGGGTCAATTAATTGTTTGTTGATCATAAAGTATAGATCGCTGGTTTTTAGTTCTTTGGCATGTATTTAATGAAGTTTCCTGGTAGCTCTACCATGTGCAATGCTACTACAAGTTTAGCCCAACTTTTTAATTCAACCAACTTTTTTATGGCAGTCTTTTCGAAAATTGAATTTGATTTTGAAACAGCGACAAAATCTTTTTTAAAAAAAGTGTAAGGATTTCATTAAAAAACCAAACCTTCAAGTACCCATTCAACGTAAGAATAAGATAAATAGGCAACACAATTTAAATTTTCAGCAAAAATAGAATGCAAAACTTTTCAAGGGATATAATTATTAAGGTTTGTACGTAGGTGAATTCTTCAGTTTTTTTGGTAAATATACCGCAACTGATGCTTAAATATTAACATTAATTTTCCTACCTGAAATAATTCTCAAATTTGGCTTAGTGGTATTTAGATTTTAGGATTTGATGGATTATACCTTAATTTGTCAAAAAAATATAAGTTGAGCTAATAACTCTGAGTGTTTTAAAATGGACAATAATTCGAAGAAAAGGGTTAATGGTTTGGGTGAATTGCCAGAAGGGCAGCCTGCAATCGACTCGGCAGGCATCCTACAAGAAAGCCAACCACCTAAGAAATCAAGAACAGCTAAGTTGGAATTAAGCGATTTGCCAATCGGACTTCCTGCCGACATGAATTTGGCAAATGCGCTGTTGTACCATTTGCCCAACAAGATCTATATCAAGGACAGGGAATATAATTATTTGTGGTGCAATAAGTACTATGCCGACGAGCTTGGAATAACACCAGAGCAAATTGTAGGTAAAAGTGATGCTGATTTTTTTCAGGTAGAACTGGCTAATTCTCACCGCAAAATTGACCAGGAAATATTGCATAGTGGTGAAACCAAAAGCATAACGGATAAGTACCTTTTAAATGGAAGTGAGAAGTGGTTGCACAGTCTAAAAATGCCGTTCCGGGATCATCAAAACAACATTAAGGGCATAATTGGCATATTGAGCGATGTTACTGAGAGTTTTGCGGCTGAGCAAAAAGTTCGTGAAAGCGAAGAACGCCACCGTGCATTGTTCGAATTGAGCCAGGATGCCATCTTCCTGATCGAAAACGATGTTTATGTTCATTGTAATAAGGCCGCCCTTGAATTGTTTAAATGCAAAAAGGAAGATATCATAGGGAAAACACCTTATTTTTTCTCGCCCCTGATTCAACCTGGAGATTTGCCTTCGAGAGGACTGATCACTGAAAAAATTAAAATGGCATCGGAAGGGGTTGCCCAGAACTTTGAGTGGTTGCATCAGCGGTTTGATGAGACTCCTTTTGATGCTGAGGTGTCAATAAACCGTGTTGTTTTAAACGAAAAAGTGTTCCTCCAGGCTGTTGTCCGCGACATTTCTGATCGAAAAAAGACAGAGCAAAAATTGCGCGAAAGCGAAGAGAATCTCTCTTTAACTTTTCATTCGATCGGCGACGGAGTTATTTCGACCGACAAAAACGGCCTGATAGTAAATATGAATCAGGTTGCCGAAACCATGTGTGGCTGGCGCCTGAAAGAAGCCAAGGGCAAACAGCTTTCAGATGTTTTTAAAATCCTCCATGCCCAAACGAGGGAACCCGTAACCGACCCGGTTAATTTGGTTTTGGAGAAGGGTAAGGTGGTTGAACTTGACAACCACACCATGCTTGTTTCACGAAAGGGGAGAGAGTACCATATTTCCAATAGCGCTGCACCCATTAAAGACAAAAAAGGGCAAATCACAGGGGTTGTAATGGTATTTACCGACATTACCGAAAAATATGCCGGTGATACGGCATTGCGCGAGAGTGAGCAAAGGTTCCGTGCGCTCGCCGAGAATTTGGGCGAGGGGTTGCTTTTGACAGATATCAATGATACCATCCAATACGCAAACCAGCGGATTTTTGATATTTATGGATACAACCCCGAAGAACTCGTGGGAAAGGTGGGGTATGAGATTCTGGAGTATGTGGAAGATACCAAAACCAAATCGGGGAAAAAAGGCAAACGTGAAGTTGGGAGCTCCGGTGAGTTGGAGATAAGGGGAGTGCATAAAAACGGAAACATCATATGGACCCGCATAACAAAGGCACCTGTGAAGGACAGTAGCGGGAAAGTTGTTGGAATTGCGTGTGTAGTCAGGGATATTACAGAACAAAAGCAGGTCGAAGACCAACTCATCAAACTTTCCCAGGCGGTTGAGCAAAGTTCATTCAGTGTTTTCATTACCGACCCAAAAGGAATCATTGAATACATTAATCCCAGTCTATCGCAGCTCACAGGCTACACTTCCAGCCAGGTAGTCGGGAAAACCCCCGGGGTGTTTAAATCAGGACAGCACTCAGAGGAGTTTTACAAAGAATTTTGGAAAACCATTTCCTCCGGAAAGAATTGGAAAGGAGAGTTCCTAAACAAAAAGAAAAGCGGGGAGCTTTATTGGGAAATGGCTTCAGTATCGCCAATTATGGGCATAAATGGTGAAATAGTCCATTATTTGGCAATCAAGGAGGATATTACTGAGAAAAAAGGTTCAGATAGTCTTTTAAAAGAGCGCGAAAGGATTTTCTCCACCTTGCTTGGTAGTTTGCCGGGTATGGCGTATCGCCAGGCTTTCGACAGGCAACGTACCACCTATTTTATTAGCAATGCGTGCTTATCAATTACAGGATACCAGCCTGAAGACCTGATCAACAACAATACTGTTGCTTTCAACGACATCATTGTGTCAGAATTTCGTCAACCCATCTGGGAGAAATTAAAAAAGGTGGTTGAAGAAAAATCTGTTTTTGAGGTTGAATACCAGATTTCCAAGGCCGATGGAGAGGTTAGGTGGATTTGGGAACGGGGTCAGGGTATCTACGATGATAATGACCAAGTTCAGTATCTCGAGGGTTATATGGAAGATATAACCGACAGAAAAAATTCGGACGAAGAAGTGCGGTTGAGTCGCGACAGATTGAACAGTTTTTTTGAAGAGGATATTTCAGCAGATTACCTTACTACCGCATCGGGAAATCTTATTTTTTGCAATAAAACTTTTGTTGAATTGTTTGGATTTGTTTCCAAGCAGGAAGCTTATGATTATCCGGTACTTAAACTTTACCAAAACCCTCTAGACAGGGACACCATCCAGGAGCAAATCAAAAAGAACGGTAAAGTGCTCAACCTTGAAATGGAATATGTGAGCAAAACAGGCCGCAAGCTCAATGTTTTGATGAATGCCATTGGGGAGTTTAACCAGGAAGGGGAGCTGATTCAAATCAGGAAGTATCTGATAGATATTACCGAGCGTAAGGAGGTGGAAGAAGCCCTTCGTTTCAGCGAGGAAAAATACCGGATGCTTTTCATGAGCAACCCCAACCCAATGTGGGTTTACGACATTGAAACCCTGAGGTTTCTTGCCGTCAACGAAATGTTTGTTGCCAGATACGGCTTTAGTCGCGAAGAGTTTATGGGAATGACCATCAAGGACATTAGCCCGGAGAGTGAATCTTCAAAACTGGAGCAAGTTCAACAATTAAGGCCACAAGGCATTAAGAGCTCAGGACCATGGTTGCATCAACTGAAAGATGGCACCCAAATTTATGTTGATGTGGTGTCATACCCGATTTTTTTCGAAGGAAAGAATTGCCGCATAGTAGTAGCCCATGACGTAACCGGACGGGTTTTGGCAACCAGGCAGTTGTCAGAACAAAAAAACATGGCACAGGCCACCCTCAACTCGCTGAGCGATAATATTTGTGTGGTTGGGTTGAATGGAACCATCATCTCAGTTAATAAAAACTGGGAGCATTGGGCCACTGAAAAGGGCATTGCACTTGAAAAGGTTTCGGAAGGTGCCAACTATTTTGAGATTGCAGGCCAGATCACAGGTCAAAATGAGGCGAGTGAGGTATTGTTTACTGCCGGAATTCATTCAGTATTGTCGGGCGAGAGCGCCTTTTATGAGCAGGAATATGAATACCATTTCACAAAAAAGCAGGTTTGGTTTTTCGGCAGGGTTACACCCATTGTCGATGCAGGTGGAGGCGTTTTTGGAGTAGTTATTGCCCACGAGGAGATCACCGGTCGCAAAATTGCCGAGTTCCTATTGCGGGAGAGTGAAGACCGCTATAGCGCATTCCTGAACTCAACTTCCGATATCGCTTTTATTAAGGATTCTTTGTTGAGATATGTATTCCTCAATTCGGCAGGAATCAAATTCTTCGATAAACCACTGGAAAAAGTTATTGGAAAGTCTGATTTCGATTTGTTAAAGTTGGAAACAGCATTGAATTGCGAAATCAGCGACCGCGAAGCGTTCAACAGAGATAAGGTGGTTGTGGGTGTAGAGCAGGTTGATGACAGGATTTACGAAACGCGCAAATTCAAAATCAGCCTGAAAGATGACCAGATGGGTATTGCGGGATTTATGCGCGATATAACTGACCGGATCAATTCTCAGGTAAAGATTCAGGAATCGGAAAAACGATACCGCGATCTGGTCGAAAACTCTGTGGTTGGCGTTTATACAACCAATGTGAAGGGTGATTTCATGTTTGCGAATCAGGCCCTATGCGATATTTTCGGCTATGCATCGCAGGAAGAAATTCTGAACAAGAATGTTGGCAGCATGTATGTGAGTCAAAAAGACCGAGAAAAGTTACTTAACAGGTTGTTCGAATTGAAAGTACTGGCGAGCCACCAGGTCGAAATGAAAACGGTAAAAGGAGAGCCCATTTTTGTTTCTATAACCGCAACTCTTACAGGTTCTACAATTTCTGGGATGATAGTTGATATTTCCCAGCAGAAACAGGCCGAGAAACAGTTGATGCAGAAAACCATCGAAATCGGAAATCAAAACAGGGAATACAAAAGGCTTTATGAGGAACTGCTTCTTGCAAAAGAAAAGGCAGAGGAGAGCAACCGGTTGAAAACGGCCTTCCTGGCCAACATGAGCCATGAAATCCGTAAACCTATGAACGGCATCCTTGGCTTTACCGAACTGCTGCTCGAGCCCGACCTGGCCAGCCTGGAACGAAACAAATTTATTGAGATCATTCATAAAAGCGGCCAGCGAATGCTCAATACGGTAAACGACATCATAGATATTTCCAAAATTGAGTCTGGAGCTATGGAGTTGTTTATGAGCAAAGTAAATGTCAACGACCTGCTCAACGACCTGTATTCCTTCTTTGTGTCGGAGGCACAGAAAAAGAACCTTTCCCTGTATCTGAACACACAGCTTTCGCATGAGGAGTCATTTATCATGACTGATCATCATAAACTGTATGCCATATTGACCAATCTTCTTAAGAATGCGATGAAATACACCCATCATGGAAAGATCAGGTTCGGTTATATGTGCTACGATGACTTCCTTAGGTTTTTTGTAAAGGATACCGGAATTGGAATTCCGCAGGAGCGACAACTGGCTATTTTCGACCGATTTGTGCAAGCGGATGTTGAGAACCGCCATGCTTACCAAGGGGCAGGATTAGGCCTGGCCATTGCAAGGGGGTATGTCGAAATGCTCGATGGCAAAATCTGGGTCGAGAGCGAGGAAGGAGAGGGATCATCATTTTATTTTACCATACCTTTCTCCCAAAGCACCCCCGGCGAAGTTGCCATTGAAAAGGAACTTATTGAGAGTGCACCCCTTGGCAAAATCAAGATTATGCTTGCCGAAGACGAGGAAACAACCGTTACGCTTATGAAGCGCCTGCTCGAGCCCTATGCATCCGAATTGCTGGTTGCCAATAACGGGGTTGAAGCCATTCGGCTTATGCAGGAACATCCTGATTTGGAATTGATCATGATGGATATCCGAATGCCCGAAATGAGCGGTTATGAGGCAACACGCAGAATCCGCCAGTTCAATAAGAAAGTGGTTATTGTTGCCCAGACAGCCTTCGCAATGCATGGAGATCGCGACAAGGCTATGGAATTGGGATTCAACGATTATATTACAAAACCTGTGAGTCAGGCAGCTTTGAGGAATCTGTTTGATAATTTTCAATATCTGAAGGGAGAATATTCAGAATAAGGATTGAGGGGTTCAAGCAACTTGAATAATCGACGATGCTAATTATTTGACTTTAAAGACAGTTGATATATACGATTCATGTGATGAAACGAAGAAAGGTAGCCAGGGGCCAATGGAGTGAAACTTTAGGTTGATCATTAACGTTAAAACAAATAAATAGTTTTCGGAATTGCATTAATTTGTATTTTAGTGGGGTAAATCGTTTTAGGTGTTTTGATTGTTTTTGAAGATATTTAAAAAAACTCAAGGATGGGCAGATTCAAAAATGTTACAGAATTTCATAATGGTCGGCTTGCCCCGCTGATCATAGAGGATTTACGCCTGAAATGCTTATCCTGTTGGTCAGGAAAAAGTGAGGTTTTACGCCAAGCTACACAGAGTTTTAATTTTTTAAATCAGACAGGATGAAGGTTCTTATTGCAGAGGACGATGATTTTACGGTATTGATGCTCAAGAACATGTTGCGAAATCTTGCTACTGAAATAATTATTGCCAGGAACGGCATGGAGGCAGTAGAAAAATTTCAAACCCAGCCAGATATTCAGCTGGTTTTGATGGACATCCTGATGCCCGAAATGAATGGATATGAGGCCACCAAGAAAATCAGATCGCAGAATCAAAAGGTGGTAATCATTGTACAAACCGCACTGGCGTCGAGCAAGGACAAGAAAGAAGCTTTCAAGGCAGGCTGCACCGGTTTTATTAATAAACCTGTGAACAAGGAAAACCTGATTAGACTCATAAATGAATTTTTTAGTGGTACCTAAAATCGTATTATGAACTAAATAATCACATAGCAATCCAAATAAAAAAACCTTTAGAGCTAAAGATGCTTGATTCTATTCAGTAGCGCAGCACATGTAACCTGATCAGAAAACATTACCAGAAAAGATTTTTCTAATTGTTGTTACCGGGTTTTAGTTTCTGAGCTTTATCTGCACAATTTGTAGGTCTTGCATTATGAAAAAGGAATTTTGATTTTGTAGGAAAAAATAAAAAATTGCAATAAATTTAGATATCATAATTGTTCGTATTTAATTTGACAAAAAGCACATATAGGTTTAATTTTGTAGCAACGCAGCCTCCAAATTTAAAATTGTTACTTAAACGACCTTTAAAACCAAAATATCTTTCCTGATTAGTTCAGAACACAAAACCTCCGGCCAGTGAAAAACACATCAGATAAAAAAGGCTCCGACCTGGTCAATGCCTTTCAGCAGTTACAACGCGAGAACGAAGAGTTAAAAGAGAAGTTAAAGGAATTTGAGGAACTCAATCAGCCTCTAGGCCAGGTTGCGGGCAAAAGACCCCAGGGCGCAACTTTTTTCAACGCAAAGATTCTTGATTTCTTTCCGCAAAAAATTTTTATAAAAGATTGTGGATCAAAATACATCACCTGCAATAAATCCTTTGCCGACGATTTTGAAATCACTATCGAGGAGATTGCCGGAAAAACCGATTATGATCTCTACTCCCTTGAAAGGGCCAATGCTTGCCGCGAAACCGATTCCCAAGTGATAGAATCGGGTATCCCAAAGGATTCTGTTGAGGAATTTATGATAAAAGACACCCGAAGGTGGGTACACATTGTAAAGGCTCCGCTTTTTGACCAACAAAATAACATCACGGGGATTGTAGGCATTCTTGAGGATATTACTGAACTCAAGGAAGCAGTAGAAGAATTAAAGGAAAGCAGGGAGCATCTTGCCGTTACGCTCTATTCCATTGGCGATGGGGTAATTGCCACCGACATCAATGGGTTGGTTGTAAATATGAACCCGGTAGCAGAAAGCCTTTGCGGATGGCGGCTGAGCGAAGCCATCGGTCGTCCGTTGCCGGAAGTTTTTCATATCGTTAATGCCTTTACACGCCTTCCGGCAGAAAATCCGGTAGAAACCGTTCTGACTACCGGAAAAGTGGTTGGTCTGGCCAATCATACCGTTTTGATTTCGAATAACGGGCAGGAATACCAGATTGCCGACAGCGCGGCTCCGATTTTAACAGCCGATGGTAACATTACCGGTGTGGTAATGGTTTTTTCGGATGTAACCGAAAAGTACGAAAAAGAGCAGGCCCTTGCAGAGAGTGAGCAAAAACTGCGCAACATTATCGAGCATAGCATCAATACATTCTATTCGCACGATGTTGACGGTAATTTAATATACGTAAGTCCGCAGATAAAGGACCTGATAGGATGCGAACCTGAAGAAGCTGTCGGGGATTGGACAAAATTTCTTACCGATAACCCCATAAATAAAAAGGGAGAAGATAGCACCAGGATAGCAATTGAAACAGGGGTAACCCAACCGGTTTATGAGTTGGAATTGAAGCACAAGAACGGCAGTTCGGTTTGGGTTGAAGTTTCGGAGGCCCCCCTTGTAGAGAACGGAAAAGTCGTTGCCATTGTAGGTTCGCATACCGATATCACCTGGCGTAGGCAAAGCGAACAGCAACTGAAGGAAAGTGAAAACCGCTACAGGTCGCTTTACGATCAGAGCTACGATGCCATTTTGGTACTTGAAGGCAAAACAATTATTGATTGCAACCTGGCTGCAACCAGAATGTTCGACTGTCTCCCCGACAAAATAATTGGCCAGTCCCTAAACAGATTTTCTCCTGAATTTCAGCCAAATGGTGAATTGTCGGAAGGTCGGAGCTACGAAATTTTGGAGGAGGCATTCAAGGGAATTGGTCAAAAGTTCGAGTGGCTTCATATAACCTATGATGGAAATCCTTTTGAGGCTGAGGTGGCGACCAATCTGGTTAAAACCGGAGATCGGAACCTGATAAGGGTTTTGATAAGGGATATTTCAGTACGCAAGGAAACCGAAAGAAAACTCAGGGAAAGCGAGGAGTTCCTTTCGGTTACCCTGAATTCTATTGGCGATGGGATGATTGCAACCGACATCAACGGGCTGATTGTAAATATGAACCAGGTGGCAGAAAGTCTTTGCGGTTGGATGCTGAGAGAGGCCATCGGTCGTCCGTTGCTGGAAGTTTTTCATATCGTTAATGCCTTTACACGCCTTCCGGCAGAAAATCCGGTAGAAACCGTTCTGGCTACCGGTAAAGTAGTAGGACTGGCCAACCACACCGTTTTGATTTCGAAAAGCGGCCAGGAATATCAGATTGCCGACAGCGCAGCGCCTATCCTGAGCCCCCTTGGTGAGATACAAGGGGTGGTGATGGTTTTTTCGGATGTTTCCGAAAAGTATGAAAAAGCGCAGGCGCTTGCTGCAAGTGAACAAAAACTCAGGCATATTATAGAAAATAGCACCAATACCTTTTATTCGCACGATGTTGAGGGGAATATCATATTTTTCAGTCCGCAAATAAAGAACCTTGTTGGCTATGAGGTTTCGGAAGCCTTTGGGAATTGGACTCGCTTTTTGTCCGACAATCCGGAAAATAATTTTGGTTTAGAATTGACCCGAAAGGCCATCGAAACCGGAGAAACACAACCCCCATATGAATTGGAGCTTTTTCATAAGGACGGAAGCAGGGTTTGGGTCGAAATCAATGAAGCTCCGGTTATTGAAAACGGAAAAGTAGTTGCCATAGTTGGTTCCAATACCGACATAACCGAGCGCAAAGAGGCTGAAGCAAAAATCAGGGAGAGTGAGGAGCGGTACCGCAATCTGTTTGACCTGAGCATGGATGCAATTTTGTTGATGGAAAATGACAAGATTGTTCAATGCAACCTTGCAGCACTGAGAATGTTCGGGAGCTTGCAGGAACAGATAAAAGGAAAATCAGTAATTGATTTTTCACCGGAGTTTCAGCCCAATAAGGAGGCGTCAGCCAGGCTTGCTCTTGAGATTGTTAAAGATGCCAATGCGGGAGTTCCCAAACACTTCGAATGGGTTCATAGCAGGGCAAACGGGAGCGTGTTCGATGCCGAGGTCTCTTTAAACAGGGTTAAAACCAAAAAACAGGTGTTTTTGCAGGCTATTGTTCGCGATATTACTGCCAAAAAGAAAACTGAACAATACCTCAGGGAAAGTGAGGAAAAATTCCGCGCAATTGTCGAAAACATGGGCGAGGGGCTCTTACTGACTGACCTTGACGACCGGGTAATTTATGCCAACAATAGAATCAGGGATATTTACGGGTATGAGCCCATGGAACTGACAGGCAAAATTGGGTATGAAATTTTGGAACACCCCGAAGATTGGAGCACTCTCCGGAAAAAGAAATCAGTAAGGTTGAAAGGAGAGGCCGACACAACTGAATTGAGAGGAATAACGAAGTCTGGCGAAATAATCTGGACCAAAATTAACGGCGCTCCGGTTTGTGATGCAGCCGGTGAAGTTATCGCCACTGTAGGAATTATAGAAGATATTACCCAAAAGAAACAAGCTGAGCTGAGCCTCCGGATGCTATCCACCGCAATAGAGCAAAGCCCGGCAAGTGTTATAATTTCAAACCCCGAAGGGTTGATCGAATATGTGAATCCTGCTTTTGAAAGATTGACCGGGTATGGAAAGGATGAAGTGCTGGGTAAAAACCCCAGCATTCTTAAATCTGGCAACCAAAATCCGGAGTTTTACCAGAATATGTGGAAAACCATTCAATCGGGCAATATTTGGGAAGGGCAGATTCAGAACCGGAAAAAAGACGGGCAAACCTTTTGGGAGAGAGCTACCATATCGCCCGTCTTCGACCAGGAAAACAAAATAGTACACTATCTTGGAATAAAGGAAGACATTACGGAGCGAAAAAAGAACGAAGAGGACCGGATAGCCAGCCTTGAGCGAGAACGACAGGAGGCCGAGATATTAAGAGAAATAGCTACCAGCCAAAACCTTTCAAAGGGTCTGGTAAAAGAACTGGCCGAAGAAATATCTCCCAAGGTTGCACAGTTTTTTGGAGTCGAACGGTTTGGCGTTTGGCTTTATAATAAAGAAAAAGCCCTTTTAGAAAATGTATCCAACTATTTGATATCATCAAAAACATTTACATGGGAGGGTTCGTTAAAAGAGTCTGATTATCAATCAGAGTTTAATGCCTTTAAACAATCCAGGTATGTTGACGCAGATGATGTTTTTACCGACCCGCGTGTTTCCGGCTACCTTGAACCCTACCTGCTGACGAAGAACATCAAATCAATGCTCGATACAGTCATAAAAATTGAAGGCGAAGTCAGAGGCATTTTGTGCTTTGAACAAGTTGACACCCCTCGCAAATGGAAGGCCGAAGAAAAAGCTTTCGCATGCCAGCTTGCCGACCAGTTTGCCATCGCAATCATGCACAGCGAAAAGCTGAAGGCCGAAGCCGAAATAAAAAAACTCTCAATGGCCTTGGAGCAAAGTCCGGCCAGCATTGTCATAACAAGCCTTGATGGCAGCATTGAGTATGTAAATCCTGTATTCACTGCTCAAACCGGGTATCAACTTTCGGAAGTAGTTGGAGAAAACCTCGGAATTTTAAGCCAGGGGCTCAATGAGCCTGAGATATTCAATGAAATGTGGAGCAGGGTTCTCAGCGGCAATATCTGGGAGTATGAAATTCAGACCAGGAACAAAGATGGTCGTCTGCGGTGGGAGCAGGTGTTGGTATCGCCAATTGTAAACTCTGGTGGTGAAATTACGAACATCGCAGATTTCAGAATTGATATTACAGAAAGGAAATTAGCCGAAGAAAAATTGTCTGAGCGCGAAAGGGTATTTTCCACCCTGGTAGCCAGCCTCCCGGGAATGGCATACAGGCAGGCCTTAGATATACATTGGACAACACATCTGATCAGTCACGCGTGTTTCCATATTACCGGTTATCAGCCGGAAGATTTGGTCGATAATAAGACCATTTCTTACAATGACTTGATCCTGGAGGAATTTCATCAGCCCATCTGGGAAAAATGGCAGGATGTTGTAGCCGGGAAAAAGGTGTTTGAATACGAGTACCAGATCCGCAGGTCCGATGGTGAAATCCGGTGGGTTTGGGAGCGCGGACAGCCCGTTTATGACGAAAAAGGGCAGGTTTTGTACCTCGAAGGTTATATCGAGGACATTACGGTGCGAAAAACTGCCCAGGAAGAAATACTGAAGACCAGGGACCGCCTCCTGCAATTTTTTGAAGAGGACATTTCAGCCGATTATATATCCACTCCCGACGGCAGGCTCTTTTTGTGCAACGATACTTTTGTGAAATTATTCGGGTTTTCATCCAAAGATGAAGCCTACAACACCTCAATTCCAACGCTGTATAAAAATGAATCTGACCGGGATAATTTTCTTTCTGCATTAAAAAACAATGGCCAGGTAAATAATTATGAATTGGATTTTCTTTCGAAAGAAGGGAAAAGTATTCATGCCTTGCTTAATGCCAGCGGAGATTTTGATAAACATGGTAACCTGCTGCAGATTAGGGGTTATATAAACGACATCACTGCGCAGACCCGGACAATGGAGCAGCTTATTCAGGCCAAAGAAAAAGCCGAAGAGGCCAGTAAGCTCAAAACCGCCTTTCTGGCCAACATGAGCCACGAGATACGCACTCCCATGAACGGTATTCTGGGCTTTACCGATTTGCTCAAGGAACCTGATCTCAGCAGCGACGACATCCAAAGTTTCATTTCCATCATTCAAAAGTCGGGACGCAGGTTGCTCAAAACAGTAAACGACCTCATTGATGTTTCGAAAATTGAGACCGGAATCATGGATGTGGAATTGAGCACCATAAACATTAATGATCTTCTGGAAGAGTTGTATAAGTTCTTTAAGCCTGAAACCGACCGGAAAGGAATTGAGTTTAGTTATTCTGCAGTTCTGCCAAATGAGGGAGCAAACCTTGTTACCGACAGCCTGAAGTTTCACGGTGTGCTGTCTAACCTTTTGCACAACGCGATAAAGTTTACCAGCGAAGGAAAAATTCAGTTTGGGTACGAGAAAAAAGGCGAAGTCCTTCAGTTTTTCGTCAAGGACAGCGGTGCGGGAGTTCCACCGGATCGTTTGAAAGCCATCTTTGAAAGGTTTGTTCAGGCCGATCCCGAAAACAGACAGGCCTACCAGGGAGCCGGTCTTGGTTTAGCTATTGCCAAATCGTATGTAGAAATGTTAGGCGGTACCATTTGGTTGGAAAGTGAACTTGGCAAAGGTTCGGTGTTTTTCATCAACTTGCCGGCCTCCGCCTTGCACTTACCCGATGTCTCAAAAATGGTAAACCCGGCGGAAAAAAAGTCACCCTTGAAAGATCCTTTACGAATTCTTATAGCCGATGACGATGAAGCAACAGTTTCTCTACTGAAAAGAACCCTGAAGCCTATGGCGAAGGAGTTCCTGGTCGCTTTTAACGGTCTTGAAGCCGTTGCTTTGGCCCGCGAAAACCCCGATGTTAAACTGATTTTAATGGATATCAGTATGCCCGAAATCCATGGATATGAGGCAACCCGTCAAATCAGGGAATTCAATAAAGAAGTTATCATTATTGCCCAAACTGCCTTTGCCATGTACGGCGACAGGGAAAAAGCACTGAAAGCCGGATGTAACGGACATGTTTCAAAACCTATTGAATTCGAGGAATTGAAAAAACTGATAGAGCAGTGCATCGGTAGCTAAATCCTATTGAAGCTTCTTTACTTTGCCATTTGCTGCACCTCGTTGACAGGAATCAATACCTGTTCATAATCAGTATGTAAAATGAAGTAAGGTCTATTAAATAAATCCTTATCGCCTGCCCGATGGTCTTATCGGTGAAAAATGTACCCCGTCGGGTTCACGCCCTGCGGTAAAGTGGCCCGTAATTTTAAATTCGACCAGGCAAATCCGGGTAACTACATCGGAGCGGGTGTTTGCAACAAAAGCAACTGTTTTGCCTGGTGCATGAATACCAATTGGAACAGAGGTCTCGGAAAATTCGGCAAAGTATCTTTCATCATCAGCACCAACCGGTAAAGGGGGTTGCATTTTTATTTCAGCAACTTTTTTGTGCGATGCAACATCAAAAACCGAAACACTTCCTGCCCTGGCGTTGCTTACCAAAAACAACCTGCCATCGGGTGTAAACCGGCCTCGAATAGGAAAGTCGCCCGCAGGCAAGGTGGCCACTTTTTCGAAACTTTCGGAATTAAAAACCGAAATGGTGTTTTCTGCTCTGTTGGTAACCCACACTTCTTTCCCATCGGGGCTAACGTCGATGCCTTCAGCTCCATTGCCGCTTCTGACTATCCTGATAAGTTCGCCTGTTTTAAAATCAACAACGCTGACATTTCCGGTAGCCACGCTCGAGGCAAAAATTGTCCGGTTGTTGGGTGTTATGGTAACCATGTGCGGGGTTTCCTGACCCGTATTGATAGCCCTTACAATGCGGCCGTTGGAAGCATTTACCTCTAAAATGTGGTTCGAAGGGCCTGAGGTTACCAAAAACCTGTTGCTTCCATTAAGCCACTTCAGGCCATGAGGCCTTACGTAAGCGCCTAAATCGATGGTGCGAAGAAGGCGGCCGTTTCTGAGGTCAATTACCGACAAGGTGTTGCCCGGAGTTTCACGGTTGCCAAAGTTGCCTACAACGGCCAGGCGGCCGTTTGGTGAAACCTCAACCTCATGAGGCTCTAATCCTACTGCTACTTCCCGTATCAGTTGGCCCGTTGTGGCATCAATCAATGAAACATTATCGCCGCTTTTATTGACGACAATAATTTTACCTTGAAGAACGGAGGCATCATGCGCAGTTTCCTGGCTAAATAGAGCGGAAATTCCAAACCATGCCAAAATCATAAAAGATATTGCTCGCTTCATAAACTAATTTTCATTGAGGTGAATAAACAGTTCGTAAATTTAATACTTAAGGAAGCTGTTTTGCAAATCAGCCACTTTTTGACTTCCCGGAGGCCTTATGGTTTAAAATTACATACCTGTGTAACATTTCTTTGGAGTGAAACGTCAAATTGCCGTACTTTACTCCCGCTCTGGGAGTTCATTATCAATGAAAATTTAAATTCTATAAAATAATGAGTTACTGTTGGTTTATCCCACCCATCATCAATCTTCAACCAATGAGAGGATTTATTTTAATGACTTTGGTGTTTTTTCTGGCTGTTGGCGAATCTTTGGGAAGTCAGGAAATTCCCAGAACAAACAATACAATTCGTTTAATCGGCCCAGCTCCAACCATTGACGGAGTTCTTACTGATGAAGCATGGCTTCAGGGAGCATGGGAGGGGGGATTTACACAGTTTGAACCTTTCAACGGGCAGGCAGCAACACAGCAAACCTATTTTAAGATTTTATTCGACGAAAACAACCTTTATGTGGCCATAAGAGCGCTCGACTCGAGCCCCGACAGCATTGTTGCCCGGCTTACCCGGCGCGACCGCGATGATGGAGATATGGTTGCCATAGGCTTCGACAGTTTTTTCGACAGGCGCACGGCTTTTGTGTTTGGGGTAACCGCGGGCGGGGTTAAAATAGACCAGGTCATTTCCAACGACGGCCAAAATGAAGATGAAACATGGGATCCAACATGGTGGGTAAGGACCAGTATTGTCGATGAAGGATGGGTTGCCGAAATGCGCATCCCGCTAAGTCAGTTACGCTTCAAACGCGGCAGCGACACCTGGGGACTGCAGGTTATGCGCGAAGTTTACCGCCGTAACGAAACCAGCTTTTGGAACCATATTCCCAAGGAGGTGTCGGGATTTATCAGGCACAGTGGCTACCTGAAAGGCATAGAAGTCCTTGAACCCAGAACCGTTTTTGATATTACACCTTACACGGTAGCTTCTTATTCGAGCTACCCGGCCGTTGCCGGAAACCCGTTTAAATCTGGCTCCAGTCGTTTTGCCAATGTGGGCCTTGATGCCAAAATCGGAATAACCCACAACTTCACCCTCGACCTGACCATCAATCCCGACTTCGGACAGGTGGAGGCCGACCCATCAGAAGTAAACCTGACCGCTTTTGAAACCTTTTTTGAAGAAAAAAGGCCATTTTTTATTGAAGGAAGGGATATTGCCAATTTCCCCCTGGGAATAGGCGGTGGAGGTATTGGAAACGACAACCTTTTTTACTCGCGCCGTATCGGTCGCCAGCCAAGAGGGCGGATTAGTCCCGGTACAGGATCTTTTATCGACATCCCCTCTTTTACCAGCATTTTAGGCGCTGCCAAAGTAACCGGAAGAACCGAAAAAGGCCTTTCGATGGCGCTCATGCAATCGGTTGCTGCCGAGGAACGTGCTGAAATAGATCTTAACGGCGCAAGGTCGTTTGAAACGGTTGAACCTTTGACAAGTTTTTTCGTGGGGCGCTTGCAGCAGGAATTTAATCAGGGAAACACCCTTCTGGGAGGTATGTTTACAAGCGTTAACCGGGTACACCATGCCCTGCTTTCGGAGCAAATGCACAGCAACGCTTTCTCAGGAGGGGTTGATTTTACCCGATTTTTTGCAGACCGTACCTGGATGTTTAATGTAAATGCAGCCATGAGCCATGTAACCGGTAGCCAGGCGGCAATATTGCAAACGCAGAGATCGTCGGCCCGCTATTTTCAACGGCCCGATGCCGAACACCTCGAGTTGGATCCAACCCGGACAAGCCTCACAGGTAGCGGAGGAAGGATTCAATTTGCCAGAATTGGAGGTGGACATTGGAGCTACGGAGCCGTAATGCTGTGGAAATCGCCTGAATTTGAAATAAACGATCTCGGGTACATGCGCGAGGCCGATCAGATCCTTCCTGTGCTACATGCTAATTACTATCAGTGGAATCCAAGGGGAATTTACCGCAGCTTCAATATCAGCATGGCAGCCTACAATCTTTTTAACTTCGATGGTAAGCTCCTGGTTTCAGGTGGGAATATTAATGCCTTCATGAACTTTGTAAATTTCTGGAATGCCTGGGGCGGTATAGAATTGAACCAGGAAATAACTTCGACAAACCTTCTCCGGGGAGGCCCTGCCATAAAATTGCCGGGAGTTACCAGCGGATTCGTTGGGCTTAGCACCGACAACCGTAAAAAACTTGTCGCACGCCTTACAACAAGCGCCGGATTCGGAGCGGATGCCTCTCAGCAAATATTCCGATTTTCGCCAGGATTAACCTACAGGCCTACCCATAATCTGAATTTATCGCTTACGCCTTCTTTTAATTCCTGGGTCACCGAATTGCAGTATATCAGACAGACAACCTTCGGCGGGCAACCCCGCTATGTGTTCGGAAGCCTCGAACAACAGGTGGTGAGTCTTTCGTTAAGGGTGAATTATACCATACGGCCGGGGCTCACCATACAATACTGGGGGCAACCGTTTGTTGCAGTGGGTAATTTTTCTGATTTCAAGCATATCACCAACCCGCTGGCCAATCAGTATCGTGACCGCTTTCATGTGTTCAGTCAGAGCCAGATACAATACGACAATGGGGCTTTCAGGGTAGATGAAGATGCAAATGGTACGGTAGATTACAGTTTTGGCAACCCCGATTTCCGGTTCAGGGAGTTCCTATCGAATCTGGTGGTAAGATGGGAATACAGCCCTGGTTCGTCATTGTACTTGGTCTGGAGCCAAAACCGCAGCGGCCAGGATGTAAATGGAAACATGGACTTTTTCAATGATGTGGGCGACCTTTTTGCCCGCCAGGGAACAGACATCTTCCTCCTGAAGTTTACTTACAGGATTGGTATCAGGTAATTTTCCCGATGGGGAAACCGGAACAGGAATTCCGCAATAAAATACTTCAAAGCAATCGATATTCTTCCTGCCAAATCTGGAATAATTATTGGGGTTGCCCCAAAGGTCAATTTTTCTGTCATTTTGAACGAAGTGCCTGCACTGAGCAAAGAATCCCTGAACATAGTTGAAGTGTCGAAGTGAAAAATCTCAAGACATTGTTATTCAGATTCCTCGCTTCGCTCAGAATGACAATCGTATTACTTTTTAGACAGCCTCATTTAAGGATAATAGTTCAATCCACCTAATCCGGGGATGATTATTCATGCTTAACGGCTTCTTGTTTCAGCCCTGCTCTGATGCTGTTTAAACTTGTGAAAATCAAATGCTCAACCGGCCCGTTTTCCGGTTTTATCGCCTTTTTTATCCCGGGCAGCAGCGCAAAATAATTGTCGGAGAACCGGTAGCCGTTCGTTACACACTCAACGAACAGGCCTTTAATGAGCCCTTCCGACCATATTTCGACAAAATGTTCTCCACCATTTTGAATTATGCGGTAATTTAGCGGATGTGGGATCAGGTCTGCTTCAGATGCTTTAAAAGAGAACATTACATTTTCGTGTTGAATTGCCTCGCCGGTCAGACTGGTAGTAATCATCCATCGTTTGTCACTTTCAGGTATTATACTTCTTTGAGGAATATCAAAAACCACCACCGACTGATTGGGTTGAACCTTAAATTCTACAACTGAGTCCATAAGTTGATTGCCTTCTTCATCGATCGTGATAATTTGCAGCCTTGCGGGTAATGCATTTAACAGGTCAGAAACTACAAAAACTTTCAATCGGTCGTTTTCAATAGCAGGGATTGCGATAACTGCTTCATTGGCATTGCGTACTGCATAGTGGCTGGGTTTCCAGTTTCCGAAATAATCCACGGTTGACCAGGAAATGGTTGGCCAGGTATCGTTGATTTGCCAGTAAAGTGATCCCATGGTATGCGGCCTATTACGCCGGTGGGCTTCTATCGCCGTTTTGTAGGCAAAAGCCTGAACCAGCCGGCTCGAATAGGATAACTCTTCGAAAGATAGCGGCGCAGGAAAATACCTTTCGGTGTAGTACTTTATAAAATTGTTTCCGGTATATCCCGGCCTGAACCAATCTATCCTGCTACGCTGGCGGTGAAGCAGCATGGGTGAAAACAGGTCGTGCGGGCCTTCACCGGCAAAATAGCTGAGGGTTCCCATTTCGGGTAGCGATTGCATTCCGAACTCGGAAACAAACCTCGGCAGGTTTCGGTTGTAGGCGTCAATTGGGGCAAGGGCAAACCAAATTGTCCAGTCATGTTCGTTGCCCGACCGTCGGTCTGAAACGGTATTGTTGATCGACGAAGGGGAGGAAGCGTGGTAATGCGTTTTTGGGTTGTACTTCGAAATGGCTTGTGGCAATATTTCGTAAAATATCCGTTCGTATGACCTCCAGATAAATGCTGCATTTTCGGGCGAATAAAGGTCGCGCCACCCCCAGCGGTACCAGGCAGTAAGGTTTTCGTTATTGCCGCACCACAGGGCCAGGCTGGCATGATTGCGCAGACGCTTCACCTGGTATGCGGCCTCACGGCGTATGTTCTCAAGGTGGGCCTCGTCGCCGGGTTGTAATGCGCATGCAAACATAAAATCCTGCCATACAAGGATTCCGTTCTGGTCGCAAAGGCGGTAAAAAATCTCATCCTTATAAATGCCTCCGCCCCATACGCGCAGCATATTCATATTGGCCGCAAGCGCATCATTGATTACACGGCGATACGATGCTTCAATATTGCGTGTAAGAAGCGGATCGGGAGGCACTACATTGGCGCCTTTCATAAACACCGGAATGCCATTTACCTCGAAATGAAAACTTGCTCCCACCTCGTCGGGTTGCTGCACCAATTTTACGGTTCGTATCCCAAAGTCGAGGCTGTATGTGTCAATTATTCTGCCTTCCTTCTCCAGAATAAAATCTACTTTTTGAAGCGCCGGCTCTCCCAGGCCGTTGGGCCACCAAAGCGCCGGGTTGTCGATTTTAAAATCCTGAGCAACGGTATTCGCTCCCTGCTCCAATCCCTCCAGGTTCAACCTTCCTTTTTCATTACCGTTCATTTTGGTAATCAGATGGTAATCGCCTGGAGTGATTATTTCCAATACCACATCCATACTAACGAAGGCGGCATTATCAGATATGGAATCGGTTACCAGATAAGGATCGGTGATGCGGGCACTATTCCAGCCTTTGAGTGTTACCGGACGCCAAACTCCGCTGGTTACCAACCTGGGACCCCAATCCCATCCATACTGAAAAGGCGCTTTTCGCGAGAATATACTTGTTCTTTCTGCCTCGGGCGCCTGCTCGCTGGTTGCCTGCAAAATGTAGGGCAGTTGCCGCATTTTTTCAAGACCTCTTTTTACAGGAGAGTGAAAATAAACGACCAGTTCATTGCGGCCTGCTGTCAGATAATCTTTCACGTCAACTTCATGACCAAGAAACATATTCGATGACTCTAAAATTTTGTGGCCGTTGAGAAAAACCTCTGCGTAAGTGTCTAACCCTTCGAACTGAAGCTTCACGGCACTCATTTCCCTGAGCGAACGCGGAGCCCTGAACCAGGTACGGTATTCCCAGTCCTTTTCTTCAACCCATTGCACCAGGGTGTCGTTCTTTCCAATGAATGGGTCGGGAATAAGGCCGTGTTTCATCAGGTCTATATGCACCGTTCCCGGAACAGTTGCACTGAGCCATTTGCCCTCATTGGCCTGACGAAATTGCCAGTTATCAGAAAGACTTATTTCTCTGAATGAATCGCGGGCACATGACGGTAAGATTGTGATTGCAATCAGAATTGCTGCAAGACAAACAAAATTGGCAAAAGCATTGTTTTTTCGATGAGGGGCTTTCATTTTTATGAAGTTTTAGTCATCAAAAATAACAGGTAAATCGTTTTAGGTAACAGCTTTCGAAAAATTTTATAGTTAAATATTTACCTTAGCATGCTTTACCGGGGTTCATTTCGTAGCAGTTTTTTATCACCTCTAAATATTTGACTACTCCCCGGTCGGTAGTTTTTTTAAGGTCTTCCCTTTACTTAACGCATTACCTGATTGTCATGAACCGTAAACCAATTCTTATTCTCGCATTGGTAGTTGCTGCTTTTCTGGTTGGTTTTACGGCAGCGCGTACCGGTGGTATTGTTTCTGTTTACATAATTCAGCATGCCGAAAAATTGTTTGGCTTTTCCTTTAGCAATGGTCAGCGCGAAGCCATGATCAGGGGCTTGGAGGTTAATCTTCAGGCCTACGGCGAAATACGTGCTTTCGGTCTAGCCAATGAGGTAATGCCCGCACTTGTATTTAATCCGTTTCCGAATGGTTTTATTCCTCCGGCCATGGGCAATCCCCATCGTTGGAAAATACCAGATAATGTAGCGCTTCCTGCCGACCTGAATGAATTGGCTTGGTTTTCGATTCCGGAATTGGCTTCGCTGATTAAAAACCGGAAAATTTCTGTTGAAAAATTGACCCTGTTTTTTCTATCCAGGCTTCAGGAAAAGGGCGATACCCTGAAAGCAGTTGTAACCCTCACGCGCGAGCGGGCTCTGAGGCATGCCAGGCAGGCCGACCAGGAGATTGCTCAGGGCCGGTACCGGGGCATCTTACATGGAATCCCCTATGGAGCGAAAGATCTGCTGGCGGTACCAGGTTATTTTACCACTTGGGGAGCTTCTCCTTTCAAAACCCAGAAATTTGACCAAACAGCTGCCGTGGTACAACGGCTCGATGAAGCTGGAGCCATTTTGTTGGCAAAGCTGAGCCTGGGTGAATTGGCCATGGGAGATATCTGGTTTGGTGGACTGACCCGTAACCCCTGGAACCTTGAGCAGGGTTCGAGCGGATCATCGGCCGGCTCAGGTTCGGCAGTAGCGGCCGGTTTGCTGCCGTTTGCCATTGGTTCCGAAACACTTGGGAGTATTGTGTCGCCTGCCACCCGCAATGGAGTTACAGGCTTGAGGCCTACATTCGGAAGGGTCAGCAGAAACGGTGCAATGGCATTAAGCTGGAGTATGGACAAAATCGGACCCATGGCCCGGAGTGCCCGGGATTGCGCCATAGTGCTACAATCCATCATAGGTCTTGACCCGGATGATCCCACAACAGTGGAGGCAGGTTTTTATATTCCTGCTTATAAAAATTTGAGAAACCTTCGGATAGGATATATCAAATCTTTTTTTGAAGCCGATTATCCCGGCAAAGCCCTCGACAGGCAGGTACTTGATGATCTGAAAAAAATGGGCTTTGAGCTTAACGCTGTAGAATGGGATATGCCATTACCGGTACAGGCCCTCAGAATCATCCTGACCGCCGAAGCTGCCGCCGCATTTGATGAGCTTACCGTTTCGGGGCGCGACAGCCTTCTGGTATCGCAGGGACCAAATGCCTGGCCAAATATTTTCCGAACCTCCCGCTTTATTCCTGCGGTAGAATACATCAATGCAAACCGTATCCGCACCCTACTTATTGAGCGGGTCAACCAACTGCTCAGCCAATACGACGTTATTGTTACGCCCTCATTTGGAGGCAATCAGCTTCTTGTTACAAATCTTTCAGGACATCCCTGTCTGGTGATGCCAAATGGGTTCGACAGCAACGGAAATCCTGTCAGCATCTCCTTTATTGGCAACCTTTTTGATGAAGGAAAGCTTGTTGCTTTAGGCATGGCCTGGCAGGAATTTACAGGCCACCATCTCAAAAAACCACCTCTTTTCAACTGAAAAATAAAATCTAAATGACTAATAAACTTCCTAATTATGCCAGGCTGGTAACAATTTTGTTGGGTATTGTACTGGTTGTTTTTGTAATGAAAACGGCCAAATCGGTTTTTGTGCCCCTTTTGGTTTCTGGGCTTCTGGCTGTTTCCATTACTCCAATGGCAGGCTGGTTCGAGAAAAGGAAGCTACCAAGGGCACTTTCAAGCGTGTTAAGTGTTGTTATACTTCTTGGTCTTCTTTTTGTCATCGGATACATCATGTATAACCAGGTGATTGGCCTGGCCGGTGAGCTTGGGATTATTGAGCAAAGGCTCAGAGAAATTTTCGATGACATCGACCGGTTTGTCGCCCAGTATGTTGAAGGAATTTTGCCCACAGCACAGGTAGGCAATATCCAGGATACTTTAGTCAATTACATCTCCGGAAATCTTGCCAATATTACCCAGGGAGCAATTGCAACCATTACATCCCTAACCATTCTGTTGATCTTCCCGGTTTATATTTTCCTGTTCCTTTATTACAGAAACTTCCTGTTTAAGTTCGTATTGATGGTTTTTTCCGATAAATATCGCGAAAGTGTTAAACAGGTTGCCGCCAAGGTACAGCAGATTGTTCGCAATTACATTGTTGGGATGTTCATTGTGATTTGTATTTTGGCAGTTATATACAGCATTCTGCTTTACAGTCTAGGGATCAGGCACGCACTGTTCTTCGCCCTGTTTGCTGCCATACTTAATGTGATTCCTTATGTTGGCCCATTTATAGGCGCAACCCTCCCCATCACATTTGCCTTGTTCACTACAGACTCTCTGTGGTATCCGATAGGAATTTTTGCAGCATTTTATGTTATTCAAAGTATTGAAGGAAATTATCTTACCCCAAAAATAGTTGGCAGTAAGGTTTCCATGAATCCTTTCATGACGATTGTAGCCTTGTTTGTGGGGAACTTTATCTGGGGCTTAGCGGGAATGATTCTGTTTATCCCCGGCATGGCCATCCTGAAAGTAATTTTTGATGCCATACCCGGAATGGAGCCTTATGGGTTTTTGTTGGGCGCCAATAAGCCTTCCGAGAAGAAGTATCCCCCGGCTATTCTAAAGGAAAAGATTTTGAAGATTAACACGCGCATCCGAAGCAAAAAAACCAAGCCGGATAAAACAAAGCCAGATTCCGTTTGAACCTGCAATCGATGTAGTTCCTTAAAACTTTTGCAGCTTCCATACTAACCGAATTTACTTCAGCATTGCAAGGCTGCTGGCAGGATTGGTTGATTTGTAATTTTTATTTTCGATTCCTTTTCGCCAGAAGCAAAAAAGTGTACTGCCTCTGAAATGATTGTTGTATTTTTGCCTCGCATCAAATTGCAATTTGTTCTTATATGGGAAAAAACATTGAGTGTAAGCACACTAACCATGAAGAAAGTGCCTATTTATTAATTCAAACTCAATCCTTCAACGACCTTGCGTAAGTTGAATACCTATATTTAAAATTTTTCAAAATAAAAGGAAGTGATTATGAAATTTACAAAAAGACCTTTGACCGAGCCCTTTAAAATTAAAGTTGTAGAGCCCTTGAAAGTTACAAGTCGCGATGACCGCGAGAAAGCTATCAGGGAGGCCGGATTTAATACGTTTCTGTTGCGTAGCGAAGATGTTTTTATTGATCTGCTTACCGATAGCGGCACCAATGCCATGAGCGATTATCAATGGGCGGGCATGATGTTAGGCGATGAAGCTTATGCCGGAAGCAAGAATTACTATTATCTCGAGTCGAATGTCCAAAAATTTTATGGATACAAATATTTAGTTCCTACCCATCAGGGCCGCGGCGCCGAACACATGTTGTCGCAATGCTTAATCAAAAAAGGTCAATTTGTACCGGGCAATATGTATTTTACAACCACCCGCCTACATCAGGAGCTTGCCGGCGGAAACTTTGTGGATGTGATCATTGACGAAGCCCACGACCCCCAAATCGAACACCCCTTTAAAGGCAATGTTTGCCTGCAAAAATTCGAAGATTTGATCAAAAAGGAAGGTGCCGCCAATATTGCCTACATTACCGTTGGTGCAACTGTGAATATGGCAGGAGGGCAGCCCGTTTCCATGGCAAATATCAAAGAAGTTTCTGCTTTGGCTAAAAAGCATGGAATCAAGGTGGTACTCGATGCTACCCGCGCAATAGAGAATGCTTACTACATTCAACAGCGCGAGCAGGGTTTTGGCAACAAAACCATTGCAGAAATTCTCAAAGAATTTGCTTCCTATTCCGATGCAGCTACCATGAGTGGCAAGAAGGATTTGCTGGTAAATATAGGTGGGTTTGTAGCTGTGAATGATTGGGATTTGTTCGAAGAACTGCGCAACATGGTTGTTGTGTACGAAGGCTTGCATACTTATGGCGGGCTTGCCGGTCGTGATATGGAAGCTATGGCACGCGGAATGGAAGAAGCTGTTCAGGATGATTATATGGCATATAGAATCAGACAGGTTGCTGATCTTGGCGAGAAAATGGATCAATATGGCATCCCTATGGTGAAGCCCTTTGGTGGCCATGCAATCTTTCTGGATGCCAAGAAATTCTACGAACACATACCACAAACCCAATACCCGGCACAGGCACTGGCAGCTCATTTGTACATTGACTCCGGTGTTCGCGGTATGGAACGCGGTATTGTTTCCGCAGGGCGAAACAAAGATACCGGTGCTGAGTATTCACCGAAACTCGAACTGGTTCGTCTTACAATTCCTCGCAGGGTTTATACACAATCGCATCTCGACCTGGTAGCATATTCTGTAGCAGAGCTTTACGAAAACCGCAAACAAGCAAAAGGCTTGAAAATGATTTACGAGCCAAAGTATCTCCGCTTCTTCCAGGCGCGCTTCGAAAGGTTGTAATTCATGCTGCAGTTAGAGACTTCATCTGCAAAGGATTTAATATATTGAAAGAGAAAGAGTAAAGGAATTATAGCAGCAATTTATGTGGTTTTTTTCACGCCAAGCCGCCAAGCCGCAAAGATTCAGCCAACTGCATTAAAACAGGTTTGCCAGGTTGTTCATGCCTTGAGCTTGGATTTGCTATAACATGCTGCCCTTTAGAGTGTTTTGATTTTGTTGAAAGATTCAGTTTCAACCCAAAATCTATTCAGGCAGGAAGATTTCGTCAGGATATCCAATATCTACTAAATAAAGTCCTTTGGCCGGAACAGAATAACCGGCTTTGGTGCGATCTCTGGCTTCAATAATTTTCTTAAAGCCTTCAATGGTCAGCTTTCCCAGACCTACATCAACCAGGGTGCCCACTATGGCCCGTACCATATTTCTTAAAAAGCGGTCGGCCGTTATCTCAAAACGCAGCATGTTGCCTTCCTGGTGCCACTGTGCTTTGATTACTTTGCATAAATGGGTGCGCGTATCGGCATTTGATTTTGTGAAACTCTGAAAATCTACCTCGGTTGGAAGGATATCTGCTGCCATTTGCATCAAATCAATATCCAGAGGCCGGTCCATCAACCATGCGCGACCTGTAAAAAAGGGGTCTTTGTGGCGGCATATTAAATAATGGTACGTGCGGTGGGTTGCAGAGAATCTGGCATGGGCATCCTGGCGTACCGGAACTATACGGTCAATAGCTATATCGGGCGGCAGAATCTTGTTTAGCCTGCTTACAAGCTCAAATGTATTCAGTTTCTCATTATTTAATGGCACATCGAAGTGAGCAGCGAATACCTTTGCATGCACTCCTGTGTCGGTACGACCTGCTCCGATGGTCTGAACTTCATGACGTAGTAATACGCTCAATGCGTGGTTGAGTGCCTGCTGTACAGTGGTAGTTCCAGGCTGTGACTGCCAACCGCTATAAGCCGCACCCTTAAAACTCAACCATACGAAATATCTGCCCTTCGTTTCCAATACCGGTTGTTAGTTTTTTCTAAAAAACAAAACTAACCATTTTGCGCAAGAAGGAGGTATCGAAACTTTCAGATGAAACTTTCATGCGATGAAAGCCCTATATGTAAACGCTTAATAACAAGGCATATAGATTGTTTTGACGAAAATATTATTTAGTTTGATTATAAATTATGGGTTTTTTTGCAAATTAATAAAGAAAAATTTATTTAAATTAAAACAACTTTCTAAATTTGACTGGATTTATTGCAATTAGGATAATTGCCAACCATTACAAGTATAACTTTTAATGCTAAACCTGAATAAATATGTCAAAAACTGAAGAATTCGTCAAAGAACTTGTCGGCGTGTATGGCAAGAAGCGCACAAGTCTTATGCCCATTTTGCAGGAAGTAGTAAAAGCCGATCGATTTTTGTCGGAAGAAGCTATGGTTGCCATAGCCGACGAACTTGATCTGAGCACAGCCGATGTATATGGCACGGCTTCGTTTTACACTTTTCTCGATACGGTTGTCAGGGGCAAAAACATCATACGTGTTTGCAAAACCATTACCTGCCACATGAAGGGTAAAGATACCATCATCCGGACGCTCGAGGACCAATTAAAAATTAAACTTGGTGGAACCACCTCCGACGGCCGATTCAGCCTCCTTCAGGCAAATTGCCTTGGCTGGTGCCACAAAGGACCTGTAATGCTGGTCAACGACGAAGTATTTCCTGAAATTACCCCCGAAAAGGCCGCTGAGGTAGTTCAGGATTATCTCAAAAAAACCAAGTAACATTTTTTCTTTTCAGACAAAGTACAAATCCAAATCAGGTTAATGTGCCATCAGGAAAGAATTGTTTCACAAAAAACAAATCAGGAAACCGCAAAGGCTGCAACCCAGTTTCCGTCAAACAAAAAACATTGAAAACATGGAGAATAAAATAAAAAAAGTTGACCTTATTTTCGATAAAGTCGATCACATTGCCATCCTGGAAAAGACTTTTAAACGTACCAGCGATGAGATAATTTTGGATGTGATTGATTCAGGACTCAGGGGCAGGGGAGGCGCCGGATTCCCTACCGGCCTGAAATGGAAATTTGCCAAAAATGAAGAGGCAGATCAGAAATATGTGATTTGCAATGCCGACGAAGGGGAGCCAGGCACATTTAAGGATCGCGAAATCCTTACCCGTGTTCCTGAGAAAGTTCTTGCCGGCATGGCCCTTTGCGGTAAGGCTCTGGGAGCCAGTGAAGGTTATATCTATCTGCGTGCTGAGTATAACTTCCTGCTGCCAATGCTTCACCAAAAGATTAAAGAGTTCAACAAGCAGATGAAAGACCGGAAATTCGGGTTTTCAGTCTTTGTGCGCTCCGGTAGCGGTGCTTATGTATGCGGCGAAGAAACAGCCCTCATGGAGTCGATGGAAGGTTTCCGAGGTGAGCCCCGAAACAAACCTCCTTTTCCTACCTCACAAGGATACCTTGGAAAACCCACCTCCATCAATAATGTCGAAACCCTCGTATTTGCGCTTATGATTGCCCACCTGGGCCCAAAGATGTTCAAAGACCTTGGAACCTTCGACTCAAGGGGGTCAAAAGTGTTCAGCATATCGGGCGATACCCCCACTGCAGGTATTTTCGAACTGGAACTTGGGATGACCCTCGAGGATTTTGTTAACGAATTTGGAGATGGCGACACGAAAGCCGTACAGGTTGGAGGAGCCTCAGGATACTGTGTTGCCCGTAAGCATTTTAAGGAAACTGTTATCGGTTTCGAAGGTATTCCAACAGGTGGCTCAATGATGCTCTTTAACAGTTCCCGGTCTATGTACAACATTTTGCACGACTATCTCGAATTTTTTGAGGAGGAATCCTGTGGGCAATGTTCCCCTTGCAGGGTGGGCTGCCAGCAACTGCTCAAAGGCATTGAAGCCGTAAAAAAAGGGAGCAAACCTCCTGCCTATTTGGAATCTCTTCAAAAGTTGTCGGATACTATGAGAATCGCTTCAAAATGTGGTTTGGGCCAGAGTGTAGGAAATCCGTTCAACTCGATCATCAATAATTTTCGCGAGGAAATCATTTACTAACCCGCAAAGCTGTTTAATCAGACATTAAAGAGAATTGACTATGAGCAAATTTAAAGTGAATTTGAAAATCAACAATATTTCCCTCTCGGTCGATGAAGGAACTACCATACTGGATGCCGCCCGGAAATTGAATTTTAATATACCCACCCTTTGCTACCACGAAGATTTGTGTGTGGCCGGCAATTGCCGCGTTTGTGTGGTTGAGTTAAAAGGTTCCCGTCTGCTTCCGGCTGCCTGCGCCACCCCGGTGGGAGAGGGTATGGAAGTTCAGACCAACAGCATGAAAGTGAGGCAGGCCAGAAAACATGTCGTAGAGTTGCTCTTATCTGAGCATAATGCCGATTGTACCAAATGCTTCAAGAATGGATGTTGTGAACTGCAGTCCATTTCGAATGAGTATCGCATTGGCGACCACCTTTTCCTTGACCTGGTGAAGGACAAGGATAAGGCACAGGATATTTCGAGCCCGTCCATTGTTAAGGACGACAGCAAGTGTATCCGTTGCCAGCGTTGCGTAAGAACATGCAAGGATATGCAGGCTGTAAGCGCTCTGGCCGTTTCAAATAAGGGCAATCAAATGCGTATTTCTACTTTTTTGTCGAAACCAATGAATGATGTGGTGTGTACCAACTGCGGTCAGTGCATCAACCGCTGTCCGACTGCCGCTCTTACCGAACGAAACTATATCGACCAGGTTTTTGATGTTATCTATGATCCGTCGAAATTTGTTGTGGTTCAGACCGCCCCGGCTACCCGTGTGGCAATTGGCGAGGAGTTTGGGCTGGAACCAGGTACCCGCGTAACTGGCAAAATGGTTGCTGCCTTACGCCGGCTCGGGTTCGACAAAGTACTTGATACTGATTTTACAGCAGATCTCACGATACTTGAAGAGGGACACGAACTGCTGAGCAGGCTGCATGAGGCGCTCGCCGAAGGAAAAGATGTTGCCTTGCCGATGATGACCAGTTGCTCGCCTGGTTGGATCAAGTTCATGGAGCACATGTATCCCGATATGCTCAAAAATCTTTCGACGTGCAAATCGCCCCAGCAAATGTTTGGCCCACTGGCAAAAACATATTACGCAGAGAAGGTAAATAAAAATCCTGCAGATATGGTAGTGGTTTCGGTGATGCCATGTACGGCTAAAAAGTTTGAGGCCGATCGGCCCGAAATGCGTGGGAGTGGCTACAAAGATGTTGATTTTGTTATTACTACACGCGAGCTTGGAATGATGATACGCCAGGCCGGTATTGATTTCAATAAGTTAGAACCTGAAATCTACGACAGCATATTGGGTGAATCGACCGGTGCAGGCATTATTTTCGGGGCTACCGGCGGTGTGATGGAAGCAGCGCTCCGTACTGCCTACGAAGTAGTTACCGGTCGCGAGGTACCCTTTTCGAACCTCAATATTCGCCCCGTTCGCGGAATGGAAGGCGTAAAAGAGGCTACCATCAAAATCAAAGACACCAAGCCTGAATGGAATTTTCTGGAGGGTGTGGATCTGAAGGTAGGTATCGCTCACGGTCTTGTAAATGCAAAAATCCTCGTTGACCGCATACGCGAAGGTAATTCGGGTTTTCATTTTATTGAGGTAATGGCTTGCCCAAGTGGATGCATTGGGGGAGGAGGTCAGCCTATACCCACCACCCTTGAAATCAGGAAAAAACGTGCAGCTGGTATTTACGAAGAAGACGAGCAAATGACATTGCGCAAATCGCACGAAAACCCCGAAGTTATCGAAATCTACGAAAAATTTCTGCATGAACCCCTGGGTCATCGCTCTCACGATTTGCTGCATACGCACTATTATCCAAGAAAAAGACATTGACAAAACAATCCTTCCAGCGATGCACCTGATTTACCAGGTGCACCACGAGAGCAGGTATGTTTATGTCAGTTGACAATCAAGGGTGTAAATAAAATTTGCGCTTCATCAAAAAATCAACTCGGATTAAGCCCGAAAGATTTGGCTTTAAAAGCGACCTTAAGTTTATAAGAAATTTATCCATTATGGTTCATGAAAATTTGAATCAATGGTTAAAACTGATTCTTTAATTGATTCGGCTTTTCGGAGGATTTTCGTTTCAGTTTTTAAAGATTTCAATGTGAATAAATTTTAAAAAACTGAAATGCAATGAGTTGAAAATTTAATTGTGAAAAAATTAACAAAACAAAAAATATTTTCACATCATTTTGTTATTATTTTTATTTTTGCATTGAAGAATATGTTCATTATTTAGTCGTCAGATTGTATCACAGCAAGCAGGATGTTTTAAAGATGGGTAAACCCACTGCCAATAAAACCAATGTCAACAATGAATCTCTCAAGGAAAAAGCCTGTAGTTTTGGATTCCGCCGTTGTTCCAGAACCTTCACTCAGACGCCTTCCAGGGTATTTGAGTTATTTTAAAACACTTCAAATCAATAAAGTAGAGTTGATCTCTTCTGGTCAGATTGCCAAAACCTTTAAGGTGGATTCTACTCTGGTTACTAAGGATCTTGCTTATACAGGCGTTAAAGGAAGAACCAAAGTTGGTTATCAGGTAACGGAGCTTATAGTAAAACTTGAAGAATTTCTCGACTATAAAGACCAGGAGCAGGCTTTCCTTTTCGGAGCCGGCAACCTTGGGAAAGCATTGATTAAATATGAAGGTTTAAAAGATCACGGTTTAAAAATTGTGGCGGCATTCGATGTCGATCCTTCCATTATCAACACCACGATAAATGATGTTCGGGTGTATTCGCTCGACGAATTCAGAGACCTTTCCAGGAAAATTCCTGCCCGCATAGGGATTATTACAACTCCCGACAAAAAAGCACAAGAAACTGCCGATATATTAGTCGCCTGGGGTATGAAGGCCATTTGGAATTTCACACCCCAATCCATAAAAGTACCTGACAACATTGTGGTAGAAAAAACCTCCATTTACTCCGACCTTACAGTGATACTTCATAAATTGAAAAAATAATTATTGTGTTGATTATCAAGAAAAGACCAGTTTTTTTTAATCTTGATTAGAACCGGTATAAATTACCGGCCGAAAACCCAGAAAATTATTTTATGTGTAAAAAGTATTTGTAAGGATTTAAAAAGACTTGATTGGTGTGAAAAACAACGATGTTAACAAATTAACAACTTATTTGGGTTTTTAAATATTAGTAGTTAATTTTGCGCAGATTTTTTGAAATCAAAAGCATCAAAGGTTTGAACTTCAATTTTTTCAGCATTCAAACAGAGAAATGGTAAATGTTCTTCATTTTTAATTTTTAGCATGAAGGTTTCAGAAATTGTAAAATTACTTAATGGCAGGATTTTGAGCGGCGAAGACAAATCCGACATGGAAGTCGAGGTAGCATGTGCTTCCGACCTCATGAGCGATGTGCTGACCCTTAAAAGCGACAACGTGCTGCTGGTTACCGGTTTGAATAATGTTTCGACTGTCAGAACGGCTGAAATGTCTGATATTCACTGTGTAATTCTGGCACGTAATAAAAGGGCCAATGTTGAAATGTTGGAGCTTGCCAGGGAAAACAGCCTGATAATTATTGAATGCCCCTATTCGGTATTCAAAACCTGCGGCATTTTGTTCCAGGCTGGCATTAAACCCATTTTCTGACAGAAATGACTACAGATGCCAACACCATGCAGTTTGAGTATATTGTTGAAGGAGGCAATTTCACCAGGGCAGGTTATGCTTCCAGTGAAATAAAAAAAATCCTGAAGCAACTCAATGTCGATTTAGCAATCATTAAGCGTACCGTGGTTGCCTGTTATGAGGCAGAGGTAAATGTAGTGGCACATTCGTACGGGGGCACGATTTTCGTTGACATCGACCATCAATCTATCAGGATTAAACTGGTTGACGATGGCCCGGGAATACCAGATGTAAATCTAGCCATGCAGGAAGGATTTTCAACGGCCAGTAGTAAGGTTCGTGAAATGGGATTTGGTGCCGGAATGGGACTTCCAAACATTAAAAAGAATGCCGACCTGTTCGAAATATCGAGTGAATTAACCAAAGGTACAACCCTCGAAATAACCATGTTTTTGCAGTAGGTTTATGGCTGAGAAGTATTTCCATCACGCATTGAAGTTTCAGAAAGAGGATTGCATTGGCTGTTCCCATTGCATGAATGTGTGTCCGACCCAGGCCATTCGAATTCACGGCGGGAAAGCCAATCTTACTGATAACAGGTGTGTTGACTGCGGGAAATGCTATTCGGCTTGTCCGGTTGGCGCCATCATCGTAGAGCAGGACGATTTTAGCCGGATTTTTGCGTACGACTATCGGGTAGCCCTTGTACCGAACGTATTGTTTGGCCAGTTTCCGGAAAAGGTTTCAGTGGATCAAATACATCGTGTGCTTCACGATTTGGGGTTTACGCATATTTTCGAAGTTGAACTGGGAACACGCATCCTTAAGGGATCCATGTTGGAATATTTAATAACACATAGTGAGTCAAAACCGCTTATTTCTACTTTTTGCCCTGCCATCGTCAGGCTCATTCAGGTCAGATTTCCGGCCCTTACCGAAAACCTCATCCTGCTTAAATCGCCCCTGGACATTACTGCCACATACATCCGGAAGAAATTTTCCGACCAAGGAATCGACAGTACCCAAACCGGAATTTTTTACATAACCCCATGTGCTGCCAATATTGCCGCAGTTAAAAGCCCCGTCGGAGGATATCTGTCAGATATCGATGGTGTTATTAATATGGATTTTATCTTTAACAAGGTTTACACAAGCATGAAGCAGGGCCTGCTTGGTAAAGGTAAAGGTCAGATTCAGGGTGGAATCAGTTTGTGCCGCGATGAAATGCTATGGGCCCTTACCGAAGGCGAGGCATCGTTGATGCCAGGCCGTTCGCTTGCAATAGATGAAACCGGCAATGTGATTGAATTTCTCGAGCGGATGGAAAACGAGGAGCATTGCAATATCGACTTTCTTGAGCTTCGCGCTTGCGACCAAAGCTGTGCAGGGGGCATACTTACCAGCGGAAACCGGTTCTTCACTGTCGAACGGCTGCGTAAGCTGGCCGCAAAAACAGCAGAAGCCACTGCCTTGGCGGGTGATGCAAAAACAAAAGACTCTATCGAAAATTATAGCGACTTTCTTCTGAAGCATATTGGCGTAAATAAAGTTCTTCCGCGATCGATGGATAAGTTAGATGAAGACATGAAACGTGCCATGCTCAAAATGCAAATGGTACGCGAAATTATGAAGTCACTGCCTTACGTTGACTGCGGATTGTGCGGTTCGCCAACTTGCAATGCCCTGGCTCAGGATATCGTTCAGGGGCAAGCCGACATTACGCGTTGTATTTTTATTCAAAAAAAATACGAACAAAATAACTGGCTTAGCTATAGTGAATCCATGGAAATCTTAAAACAGATTTGGGGAAAGGATAAGTTTGGCGAAAAGTAAACATCAAAAAATTAAAAAATGACAGTAAAAGAAGTTACTGAAAAATTGGGTCTTAAGGTTCTGTCTGGAGCCAACGGATTGAGCAGGAAAGTAACCGGAGGTTATGTCTCCGATCTGCTGAGCGATGTTATGGGAAATGCCGATGCCGATCAAATCTGGATTACACTGCAAACCCATAAAAACGTATTGGCAATCGCCTCGCTCAAAGATCTGGCAGGGGTCATTCTGGTATCGGACAACAGGCCCGAACCCGATACTGAGGCTCAAAGCAACGAGGAGGAAATTCCAATTCTTGGAACATCCCTGCCAACCTTTGAAATTTCCGGAAAACTTTACGAAATGTTGAAAAAATGATGGTGTTCAGGGCCGATTTGCATGTGCACACCGTATTATCGCCTTGCGGAGATCTCGATATGAGCCCTGCAAAGATTGTGGAGGTTGCGGCCCGGCGTGGTATCGACATACTGGGAATTACCGATCACAACTCCACAAGGCACGTGCCGTTGATATGCAAATTGGCTTGGGAAGTGGGCATTTTTGTACTTATGGGAGCAGAAGTAACTACGCGTGAAGAGGTTCATTGCCTGGTGTTTTTTGAGGACTTGGAAAAGTTGTCTGCATTTCAGGAATATCTCGACAGGTACTTGCCAGAAATACCCAATGATCCTAAATATTTTGGACACCAGGTAGTGGTGGATGAGCTGGAAAATATAGTTGATACCGAAAACCGGCTGTTGATTTCAGGCCTCGACCAGAGCCTTGATCAGGTCAGGCAGCAGGTGTATAGCCTCGGAGGCCTGTTTATCCCGGCCCACATCGACAGGATGCGTTTCAGCCTTACCAGCCAATTGGGTTTTGTGCCCAAAGGTTTTGCAGCCGATGCATTCGAAATAAGTCGAAATAACACGCCAGAGCAAATGAAACAAAAATTCCCATGGATTGCTTCGGCCTCTTTTATTCGCGGTTCCGATGCCCACACGCTGGATGATATTGGAGAAAGCTTAACGCTGTTGGAAATGGAAAGGCGTAGTTTTGATGAGGTTTGCAAAGCACTCCACGGAATCGATAACCGTTCAAATCGCATTGCAAGCTAATTGGAAAAACAGATGAAGGACCTGTCGCTGCATATTTTGGATATCGTACAGAACAGTCTTGCTGCCGGAGCTACCGAAATCTCTGTCAGCATTTGCGAAGAGTTGCAGGCAAACAAGTTTGTAATAGAAGTGAAAGATAATGGCCGTGGAATGAGCCCTGAGGTATTGCAACGGGTTACCGACCCTTACTATACGACCCGGTCGACCCGTAAGGTGGGCTTAGGAATTCCGCTTCTGAAACAGAATGCCGAAGTTGCCGGCGGATCGCTAAACCTTTCCTCGCAGCCCGGGGAAGGAACAAAGTTAGCAGCCACATTTGGTCATAATCATATTGACCGCCCACCATTAGGCGACATGGCAGGTGTGGTGGTTCTGCTTGCCGGTGCCAATCCTGAGGCAAGGTTTATTTACATTCATCAGGTAGAAAACAAACAATACGTGTTCGATACAAGGGAGATTGCTGAAGTCCTTGAGGGTTTGCCTTTATCTGACGCAAGTGTTGCCCGACTGCTCAAAGAATTGATCAATGAAAATCTGTGTTCAATAAATGCTGGTAATTTTTAATGAATCAGTCAAAACATAATACATTTTCAAACAAACTAATTAGGAGATTAACAAATGACAAAAATTAAATCGCTGGACGATTTGAGGAAGATGAAGTCCGAACTTCAATCGAAAATCGCCCTGAGAGAGAAAAGCGAAAATCCTGAGAATCTGGTCAGGGTGAAGGTAGCCATGGCTACTTGCGGCATTGCTGCAGGAGCAAAGAATATCATGGAGTTCCTGATCGAAGAACTCGACAAAAGAAGCATCGATGCCATAGTTTCGCAGACCGGATGTCTGGGCTATTGTTTTGCAGAACCCACTGTTGAAGTGACACTTCCTGGAAAGGAACCTATAGTGTTCGGATATGTTGATTCAAGGAAAGCCAACGACATCATTGAAAAATACATAAAAAACGGTGAGTTGCTCGATGGCATCATTCCTGTGAATTATGAAAAAATAGATTAACTAACTTTTGGAGGAAATCAGTAATGGCAAAATACAAAATGCATATGCTGGTCTGTGGCGGCACCGGGTGCAGGGTTTGCGACAGTCATGTGCTTGTTGATGAATTGAACAAAGAAGTTCGGGAAAAAGGAATCGAATCAGAAGTACAGGTTGTAACAACAGGCTGTTTCGGTTTTTGTGAACAAGGCCCCATTGTGAAGATTATACCCGACAATACCTTTTATGTTGGGGTAAAGCCCAAAGATGCTGCCATACTTGTGGCCGAGCATGCCATTAAGGGTCGTAAGGTGGAAAAGCTTCTTTATAAGGACCCTGTCAAAAAGGAAAGGATTCCCGATTCGAAGCAAATGGGATTTTACAAAAAGCAGCTTCGGATTGCTTTACGTAACTGCGGTCTTATTGATCCGGAAAACATAAACGAGTATCTTGCTGCCGATGGATACGATGCACTGGGCAAAGTTTTGGTTGGAATGCAACCTGAGCAGGTAATCAAGGAAATTATTGACTCAGGCCTGCGTGGGCGCGGAGGCGGTGGTTTTCCTACCGGCATCAAATGGCAAATTGCCCGTAATGTGGCCGGTAATCAGAAGTTTGTTGTTTGCAATGCCGATGAAGGCGACCCCGGCGCATTTATGGACCGCTCCATCCTCGAGGGCGACCCACACTGCGTGCTCGAAGCCATGGCTATAAATGGCTACTGCATCGGAGCAGACAAAGGTCTTATATATATCAGGGCAGAATATCCGTTGGCGATTAACCGTTTAAAAATCGCCATTGAGCAAGCCCGCGAGTATGGGCTTTTGGGCGAGAATATTCTTGGTAGCGGGTTCAACTTCGATGTTGAATTGCGCTACGGTGCCGGGGCATTTGTTTGCGGCGAGGAAACCGCGCTAATACGCTCTATGGAAGGACACCGCGGCGAGCCAACTTTCAAACCCCCGTTTCCTGCCCAGAAAGGCTATCAGGGTATGCCCACCAACGTAAACAACGTGGAGACCTACGCCAACATCCCCGTAATTATCAACAAAGGGGCAAAATGGTTTGCCTCAATAGGTACCGAAAAATCGAAAGGCACCAAGGTTTTTGCCCTTGCGGGTAAAATCAACAATGTGGGGCTCATCGAGGTTCCGATGGGAATCACCCTGCGCGAAGTTATTTTTGAGATTGGTGGCGGTATTAAGGGCGGCAAGAAGTTTAAAGCTGTTCAAACAGGCGGCCCATCCGGAGGATGCCTTTGCGAAAAACACCTCGATACCCCAATCGACTTCGATACTTTGATAGCCGCCGGTTCCATGATGGGTTCGGGCGGTATGATCGTAATGGACGAGGACGATTGCATGGTATCCGTAGCCAAGTTTTACCTCGACTTTACAGTGGAAGAGTCGTGCGGAAAGTGCTCCCCATGCCGTATTGGCAACAAGCGTCTTTATGAAACCCTGGATACCCTCACCAAGGGCAAGGGTACAATGGAGGATATTGATAAACTTCGCAATCTGAGCAAAGTGATCTGCGATACATCTCTTTGCGGACTTGGCCAGACCTCGCCCAACCCGGTACTTTCGACCATCGAAAATTTTTACGATGAATATGTTGCCCACATTAACGACCAAAAGTGTCTGGCTGGGCAGTGCAAGGACCTTATCCGCTTCGAAATCATCCCCGAAAACTGTGTCGGTTGCACCGCTTGCGCACGCAACTGTCCGGTAAATTGTATTTCGGGCGAAAGGAAACAAATACACCTGATCGATCAGGCGCTTTGTATCAAGTGCGGTGTTTGTAAAGAAAAATGTAAGTTCAATGCTGTAACAGTCATTTAAAAAATATTTCAAAATAATGGAACTTGTTAAATTAACTATAGATAACAGGCCGGTGGAAGTTGAGAAGGGCTCGACTGTTTACATGGCTGCCAAAACGCTGGGCATTGAGATACCAACCTTGTGCTACATGTACCTGGCCGATCTGAACCTGGAGCATAAGCCGGGCGGATGCCGGGTGTGCGTTGTCGAAGTGGAAGGCCGCCGCAATCTGGCTCCTTCGTGTGCTACCGAGTGTTTTGAGGGGATGGTGGTGAAAACCAACAGCATGCGGGTGCTCAATTCGCGCCGCACCGTATTAGAGTTGATACTCTCCGACCACCCGTTCGACTGCCTTATCTGTGCCAAAAGCGGGCAGTGCGACTTGCAAAGCATGGCCATAAAAATGGGCGTTCGCAGTATTCCTTATCAGGGCGAAAAATCGACCTACAAGCCCGACTTTTCGCCTGCCATCATTCGCGATATGGATAAGTGTATCATGTGCCGCCGGTGCGAAACCATGTGCAACGATTTTCAAACCGTGGGCGTACTTTCGGGTATTAATCGCGGTTTTGAGGCGGTGGTTGCGCCGGCATTTGAGCGCGACCTTGATCATAGCGAGTGTACCTATTGCGGGCAGTGCGTTGCCGTGTGTCCTACAGCCGCATTGACCGAAGTGGATCACACTCCCCAGGTTATAAGAGCTCTGGCCGACCAATCGAAAACCGTTGTTGTTCAAACTGCCCCGGCAGTAAGGGCAGCTCTGGGCGAAGAATTCGGAATGGAGCCAGGCACCCTGGTTACCGGAAAAATGGTGGCAGCACTTCGCAGGCTTGGGTTCAATTTCGTGTTCGATACCGACTTTGCTGCCGACCTTACCATTATGGAAGAAGGTGCAGAGTTGCTCGACCGGCTTTCACGATACTTAAATGGCGACAAAACCGTCAGGCTGCCGATGCTTACCTCTTGCTGTCCGGGCTGGGTTAATTTCTTCGAATACTATTATCCCGATTTGCTCGATATTCCTTCTACAGCCCGCTCGCCTCAGCAAATGTTTGGTTCAATAGCCAAAACTTATTTTGCTGATAAAATTACGGTTGACCGTAAGAACCTGGTGGTTGTCTCGGTGATGCCTTGCGTGGCCAAAAAATATGAGGCCTCGCGTCAGGAATTCAAGGTTGACGGGAATCCCGATGTTGACTTTTCCATTTCAACCCGCGAACTGGCTGCCCTGATTAAAGGCGCAAATATTGACTTCAAAAGCCTACCTGAGGAGGATTTTGATAAGCCTATGGGTGAATCGACCGGCGCAGGGGTAATTTTTGGAACTACAGGGGGCGTTATAGAGGCTGCTGTGCGTACTGCATACGAGCAACACACCAAGAAAACACTCGAAAAAGTTGACTTTGAGCAGTTAAGGGGTTTTGAAGGTATCCGGGCGGCCAAAGTAGATTTTGGAGGCGCTGAAATAAACATTGGAATTGCTCATGGCCTGGGCAATGCCCGCAAGCTTCTCGATGATGTTCGCGCCGGCAAAAGCCAGTTCCATGCCATCGAAATTATGGCTTGTCCGGGAGGATGCATCGGGGGTGGCGGACAACCCCTTCACCATGGCAATTCGGCCATCATCAAAGCACGCCAGAAAGCCATTTATGCCGAGGACAAGAATAAAACTATTCGGAAAAGCCACGAGAACCCATACATCATCAAATTGTATGAAGAGTTCTTAGGCAAACCCATGAGCGATAAAGCGCATCAATTGCTTCACACCCACTATTTCGACAAAAAAACGAAACTCATTGATATTGATTAGCGCCGGGGATGTCCCAGTTCATTTTGTAACCAAAAAAAATTATACGACAATGACGTCAGTTAAAATAAAACTCAAAGAAAAGGACGTACAGAAGATTGATGAGATATGCAAAATGTTCGGAAACGATTCCGGCGAGTTGATCAATGTTCTGCACAAGACCCAGGAGCACTTCGGCTATTTGCCTGCCGAGGTTCAGGAAGAAGTAGCCAAAGGTTTGGGGCTATCGGTGGCCAAGGTGTATGGCGTAGTAACCTTCTACTCATTTTTCACCATGGTACCCAAAGGTCGCTTCCCCATAAGCATTTGCACCGGAACGGCTTGCTATGTGCGCGGAGCTGAAAAGCTCCTCGACGAACTCAAGCGTATCCTGAAGGTGCCGGTAGGCGAAACTACTCCCGATGGAAAATTTTCAATAACCTGCCTTCGTTGCGTGGGTGCCTGCGGTCTGGCTCCGCTTATTATGGTAGGCGAAAAAACCTATGGCCGGGTTACCATCGATGGCGTGAAGGACATTCTCAAGGAGTACGAGAATATGTAAAAACGGTTTTGCAAATATTCTAACGGGGGAGGCGGCCTTTAAAAGGGCTGCCTCCATAGTTTTTAGTATTGGTAAGAACGTGCAGGATTAGGACTTTTTGATGTAGGAACTATTTTACAAAAGGTTATATTTGTTTCTCTGCTGCAAATCCAATTATAAAGCAGCTAGATAATCAGTAGATTTTGCTTTCAATATTGCGATCGCTCATCCCAGATTTTAGGGTCGCGGCTTGTATGGAGAACAGCAGAAATAATTATGGTTTTGTTTTTTTCGTCAACTAAATAATGGATCATAAAAGGGAACACATTTAAAACGGCAGTTCTAACGCCATCGTAGCGTATGTTCGAAGACCTTGGATTCTGTCTGATAAAATTGACTTTGCTGCGAACTTCTGTTGTAAACCTTTTGCCAAGGTTATCTTGATGTTTGTTGTACCATATGGCTGCTTCCCTGATATCCTCTTTTGCAAAGTTCAGGATTATAGCTTTATACATCACAAGTCTTTTTCAATATCGTCCAAAGTTGCATCAAAATCCAAAGCAGTATCAGGATTTTGTTTATAATCTTCCACACGTTCCCTTACCAAATCCTTGTGCCATTCAGGAATATTGATTTCTTCCTGTTCAATTCCTTTGTATTTGTTTTTAAGGTCATTCCATTCGTTTATTGGAATGAACACGCCGGTTGTTCGTCCTTTGCTATCCGAGATATATTGCAGGTTCATACTAGATTTTTTTAGGGTCAAATAGCATTTGGTTTTACCACTCCCGTTTTTCATGCCAATCACAATTGCAAAACTCCGACTTTGGCGGCATACTCAGTTGCAACTAATTTCTTTTTTAAGTAATTATTTTTTACTTAAATAGGCCAGCTATGGAAAGCCTTTAAGGTTTCTTGTGATTGATTACTACAAATTTAGTGAATAGAAGTTTACAAAAATGGGTTTAATTCATTGCTTGGAATTGAATTTTAACTCTCATTTTTCACTTCTTTAACGAAATCGTTTTTTTAAAATGAATGTATTTATGACTGGATGTGTAATTTTTCCAATGCCCTCAAAATACCATTGAATGTGAATTTTAAATATTGGAAACCAACCATCAGCCAGATATCTAAGGACTTGCCCTGCCTAAATCCGCTTGGCGCGGTAACCTTCTTTAATCAAAACTTCAACGGCTCTGTCGCGCATATCTCCCTGCAATACGATTTCACCATCCTTTACGGCGCCACCAACGGCACACTTGTTTTTCAGCACACGGGCAAGGTCTTCGAGGTCGGTTTCGGTGCCGGCAAAACCCATTACCACCGTGGCTATTTTGCCGGCGCGGCCCTTTTTGCTTATCTGAACCTTCAGGTTTTGTTTATCGGGGGCAAGGGTTGGCCGGCTTTCTTCACGAATCTCGAAGTTCAGATCGCGATTGGTCGAATAAACGATGTTGTTTCGGGTTGTTTTGTTTTTTTTGTTCATCTTACCACATTCAATTAAGTTATCTCCAGTAAAATTACATTTTTGATGTGGGTAAATAAAGCATTTTCAGCATGCATGATCAAAGGCTTGCATCCTGGTAAGGGCGTATTTCAAATCATTTACCCGTTTCGATTTTGCCGATTTAAATTTCGAACGCATTACATTTGCATCCGTATCGTTAATTTTTATCCACTATGGAGCGAACAAACACCTTTGAATCAAAAACCCGCTGGGTTGTATATATTACCGCTGTGGTGATGGTGGTGGAGATATTTTTCGGATTGCGCACCAGATCGATGGCGTTGCTTGCCGACGGCATACACATGGGTAGCCATGTGCTTGCCATTGGGCTTAGCTGGATGGCATATGTCATCGTGCGCAAGGTGTCGGCCAAAGGCAATTACAAAGGGAATACAGGCAAAATTTTGTCCCTGGCAGGTTACAGCAGTGGTTTGATGTTGCTGATCTTTGCCTTTGTGATTATAGGAGAAGCCATTCAAAGGCTGTATAACCCTGTGGCCATCAATTTTAGCGAGGCTTTGGTTGTGGCCATAGTAGGTTTGCTGGTGAATGTTACATGTGCCTTCATTTTAAAACATGACCACAGCCATTCCGACCATAACATCAGGGCTGCGTATCTGCATGTGGTGGCCGATGCCCTCACAAGCCTCACAGCAATAGCCGGACTCACGGCGGCGATGATATGGAACATCCTTTGGCTCGATACCCTTGGGGCCATTTTAAGCTCCATTGTTATCGTGCGTTGGTCGATACTCCTTTTGAAAGACACCGGCAAAGCATTGCTCGATTTGTAGGGGAGGAGCAAGGGCATAGATAATTTCATGGACAAGGTAACATTTTGTTTTTGGTTGCCTGGTTCCTTTAATACTTTTAATTTCTGAAAACACTTTGTTAGAAAATCCCAGGATAAGGGCGATTAAATAGCCATGAACCGCACGAATTTATTATTCAAAAACCATCCATGCCATGCAAAAAACTTATCTGATTAAAAACATCCGGTTGGTTAACGAGGGAGAAGTGCTGCAAACCAACCTGCTGATCGAGAACGGAATTATAGCCGGAATAGGTTTGCAAAATGCTCCCGGGCATGCGGTTGTAATTGATGGGACAGGCAGGTACCTTATGCCGGGAATCATTGATGCGCAGGTGCATTTCCGTGAGCCGGGACTGACACACAAAGGCGATTTTCACACCGAAAGCAAAGCGGCCGTTGCCGGTGGAGTAACCTCTTACATTGATATGCCCAATACCCGCCCCAATGTTTTGTCGGATGCGGAACTTGAGGAGAAGATTAAGCTGGCTTCACAAAAATCGCTGGCCAACTTTGGGTTTTTCATGGGCGTAAACGACCAGAACCTTGATGAAGTGTGCCAGTCGGATACATCCAGGTACTTTGCCGTTTCTGACGACGGGCTGTATTTTAGCGGGAAAGGCAACCTGCTGGCAGATAACCCCGAAACGTTAGGTCGCTTGCTTTCTCATAGCAGGTGCATCGTTGCCATCCATTCTGAAAAGGAAAAAATCATTGAGGAAAACGAGGCGCGCTTCCGCCAGAAATATGGCGAAAATGTTCCCATGGAAGCCCACCCCGAAATACGCAGCCACGAGGCATGCTTCGAAGCCACAAAAATGGCCGTGAACCTGGCTGTGAAAACCAATGGCCGCCTGCATATTCTGCATCTCACCAGCGAAGACGAAACCGCATTGTTTCGCAACGACATCCCACTAAGGGAGAAAAAAATCACCACCGAGGTTTCGGTGCATCACCTGTGGTTTACCGACAAGGATTACCAGAGGCTTGGCACACGCATAAAATGGAATCCTGCCATCAAGTCGGAAAAGGACAGGTCGGGTTTGTTCAGGGCTTTGTTAGACGACCGAATCGACCTGATCACCACCGACCATGCTCCACATGCCCTCGAAGAAAAGCAGCAGCAGTATTTTAAATCCATGTCGGGCGCACCGATTGTACAGCACTCCCTGAATATCATGCTCGAATTTTACCTGCAGGGAAAGATATCCCTTGAAAAAATCGTGGAAAAGATGTGCCACAACCCGGCCATTTTATACCAAATTTCAAAAAGAGGGTATATCAGAGAAGGATATTATGCCGACCTGGTTTTGGTTGATTTGGATAATCCCTACACGGTCGATAAAACCAATATCCTTTACAAATGTGGCTGGTCGCCCCTCGAGGGAACTACTTTGCGTTCGAGGGTAACCCACACTTTCGTAAATGGCTGTCTGGTTTATGAAAACGGGCGGTTTTTTGAAGAAAGTAAGGGAATGGCCCTGGTCAAAAAGTAAAGAAAAAACGAATATTGCTACCTTTGCTGCGCTTTCCGGAACCCTGTTTCCTGAGGCTATTGTGATACTTTCAGTTTTATGGACGAACATTTCGACGACATTCCTCATACACCTCAGCCTGAAAAAGAAGGTTCTGAAGCTTCACCCGAGCAATCCCTTCATCGCAACGGGTTCACCACTACCAAGCTGTCGGGGATGTACCAGGACTGGTTTCTCGACTATGCCTCGTATGTGATCCTGGAGCGTGCCGTACCCGAAATGCGCGACGGCCTCAAGCCCGTGCAGCGACGGATACTCCATTCCATGAAGGAAATGGACGATGGCCGATACAATAAGGTGGCAAACATCATCGGTCATACCATGAAGTACCACCCGCATGGCGATGCTTCCATTGGCGATGCCCTGGTGCAGTTGGGCCAAAAGGACCTGCTCATCGACACCCAGGGAAACTGGGGCAACATTCTGACCGGCGACAGCGCTGCTGCTGCGCGATATATCGAGGCGCGTCCTTCGAAGTTTGCCCTCGATGTGGTTTTCAACAACAAAACCACCAACTGGAAACCCAGTTACGATGGACGCAACAAGGAGCCTGTTACCCTTCCGGTAAAATTTCCCCTGCTGCTGGCACAAGGCGTCGAAGGTATTGCCGTCGGGCTGGCCTCGAAAATCCTGCCCCACAACTTTGTGGAGCTTATAGATGCTACCATTCTCTACTATCAGGGCGAGGAGCCGGCCATCGTGCCGGATTTCCCGACAGGGGGTCTTGCCGACTTCTCGAAATACAATGCCGGATTGAGAGGAGGGAAAATCAGGGTAAGGGCCCGTATTTCGATGCTCGATAAAAAAACCCTGGTGATCACAGAGATACCTTTCGGAGCCACCACAGGCAACCTGATCGACAGCATTGTGGCAGCCAACGAAAAAGGGAAGATCAAAATCAGGAAAATCGAAGACAATACTGCCCAAAATGTTGAAATCCTGGTGCATCTCATGCCCGGCATATCGCCCGACCAAACTATTGATGCTCTGTATGCCTTTACCGACTGCGAAATAAGCATTTCGCCAAACAGTTGCATTATAGACCACGACCGCCCGCGTTTTCTGGACGTAAACGAACTCCTGAAAATTGCTGCCAACAACACCCTCGACTTGCTTAGACGCGAGTTGGAAATAGAAAAGCACGAACTATTAGAACAACTGCTTTTTTCGAGCCTTGAGAAGATTTTCATAGAAAAGCGCATTTACCGCGATATTGAAGAATGCGAAACATGGGAATCGGTTATCGAAACCATCGACAAAGGCCTTGAACCTTATAAAAAGCAGTTTTACCGTGAAATTACCCGCGACGACATCATCAGGCTGACCGAAATTAAAATCAAACGCATTTCGCGCTACGATGCATTCAAAGCCGATGAGCTCATGCGTGAACTCGAACTGAAGCTCGAAAAGGTGAACCAACATTTGGGCAACCTGGTGCAATACGCCATAGATTATTTTGTGAGGATCAGGGAAAAGTATGGAAAAGGGCGCGAGCGCAAAACGGAGATCAGATTTTTCGATACCATTGAGGCAACCCGTGTAGCTGTGGCCAATGAAAAGCTCTATGTGAACCGCTCTGAGGGTTTTGCCGGCACGGGCATGAAAAAAGACGAATATGTATGTGATTGTTCCGATATCGATGATATCATCGTGTTTCGGGAAGATGGTACTTTTTTGGTTACCAGGGTTACAGAAAAATCCTTTGTAGGCAAGGACATCATCCATATCGGCGTATTTGAGCGAAACGACGACCGTACCATTTACAACATGGTTTATCAGGATGGCGCCAAAGGGGCTACCTTTATGAAACGGTTCCCTGTTAAGGGCATTACCCGCGACAAGGAATACCCGCTTACCCGCGGAACCAAAGGCAGTAAGGTGCTTTATTTCACGGCCAATCCAAACGGTGAAGCGGAGATAGTTACCGTTTTTCTAAGACACAAACCAAAACTCAAAAAGCCGGTTTTTGACCTTGATTTTGCCGAGTTGGCAATTAAAGGCCGCGCAGCTACCGGCAACCAGGTTACAAAACACGCTGTACGAAAAGTAGTGTTGAAAGGCCTGGGTGTTTCGACCCTCGGGGCAATGGACCTCTGGTTCGACGATACTGTTCTGCGGCTCAATACCGACAAAAGAGGCATTTTCGTGGGTGCATTCAAGGGTGATGATAGAATCTTAGCTGTTTTTCAGAATGGTACCTACCGGATTATTGGGTTCGAGTTAGGTACGCATTTTGATGAGAAGCCCTTATTGATGCGGAAAATGAAGGAAGGCCTGGTGCTTACGGCAATTCTTTTTGATGGGGAGCAGGGTTGCCAATACCTTAAGCGTTTTGAACCCGAGCCCAATGGCAAATCGACCCTCTTTATTGGAGACCATCCCGACAATAAGCTTTTGCTTGTTACCGACGAGCCCTGGCCGAGGCTGAAGGTAAACCTGGCAGCCACTGCCCGCAAACCGGAAACCTCTGTCGAAATAGAGGCCGAAAGTTTCATAGCAGTAAAGAGTTATAAAGCGCGCGGGAAACGCCTTTCGGCAACCGAAATCGTTTCGGTCGAATGGCTTGAGCCTTTGCGCCGCGAAGAACCGGAGACCATTGATGTGCCGGAGGAGGAAGACTCAGGGGAACAGGTTGAAGAAAGTATTTTTGAATGGCTCGTAACGCCTGAAGCAGATCCTGTACAAAAAGAGGAAGCAGCAGGTACACCCGGCAAAACTAAAACCTCCCTGGTAAAGAAAATAACCCGTCCTGACAGCCAAATCAAGCCGGGCGACAGGGAAAAGCAGATTCGCCTCGACCTTGATGTTTAATAAAGGGCCCGATCGCAGAATCCATATTAGCTTTCCACCCTTTACTTTGGATTTTAGGTTACGAAAAATATGCCTCCGCCATCCCACAGGGGGCCGTCGTAAAGCTCTACCAGTTCTATTCCTCTAACTTCCAATGCATTTTTGAGGGCCGGACCTTCGTTGAAATACTTTAGGCTTCCGGCGATATAGAGTCGCTTATTAAAAAACCCGGCACAGCCGCCAAAAAAGCCGTGCTTCTGCCCTGGAAGCTGAATTACGGTTGGGTCAACAAAAAAAACCTCCAAACCCGCATTGCTCAGCGTTTTTTCAATTCCCCTGTCGCTGGTAATGAACAGGCTGCCGGCCGAAACCAGGTTGCAACGGGTATAGCCTTGCTTTACCCTTATTACCCTTACTCCTTTAGTAGTTTCAAGTATTGCGCTATCGGTAATTGCTGTATGATGAATAATGCATTCTTCCCCAACAAAAGCGTTGTACCGGGCAGAAGCAGGATAAACCCGGCCAACCGTTTCCCCGCCCATCACCAGGTTGATTTTGGCCTTTCTTAGTTCGGCAAGGATTGTTTCGGGGGTATTGGGCGCTGCCACAAGACCTGAAGGGGTTTGGCACAAAAATATATCCGGATGACCCGAAATGGCATCATAAACGATACCCGGAGCGCTGAATGGCACAAGGCGGCCCACAGCCTCCAGATTTTTTTTAATTCCTGCCGGAAAACGAGCATCAGCAATAATCAATACGGAATTCCCTGCCATGAAGCTCTTTGTTTGTTTTAATTTCTAATTGTTTAAAATACTGCAAGAAGTATTTTTTGTTGGATTGCTTGTACCCAATGACCGACTGAATCTGGTTTGGGGCTGCTTCGATAATCAGTTTCCGGGCGCCATCGTGCTTCACGTTTTTTTCCAACAATTCTTTCCAGATTGCGGTATTCACCAGTTCTCTCAGAGCCGGATGAAATGGGCCCGCTATCAGGTCATGGCCAGCACAAATTCCTTCCGAAGGGTGTAATCCCAATCTCAAAACCTTCACCGAATTTGCTTCGAAAAACAGCACCAGGTTCTTGCAACGTTCGATGGTTTCTGGCATGGATAAAGGAACATATTTTCCCTGCTCAAACATATTGGCCAGGGGTGTATCTCTGATTACCAAAACGGGATAAATTCGCGTTTCAACGGCCCCAAGGTCAACAATTCTTCGGGCGGTGAACATGGTCTTTTCCATGCTGTCGCCGGGTAACCCGGTCATCATCTGTAAACATAGCCTAAATCCGTATTCCAGAATCAATTTTGATGCCTCCTCAACATGCCTGGCATTGTGGCCCCTTCCTGAAAGCTTTAAAACCTCATCATCCATCGACTGCACACCAAGTTCAATGGTTTTTACCCCGTGTTTTTTTAAAACCTGAAGCACGGTTGGGTTGATATAGTCAGGCCTTGTAGATATTCTTATTCCATTTATGGCTCCCTTGTCTATCCACTTTTTGGCTTTTTGGAGGTATTCTTGCTGTTCCTGTAATGCAAGTCCCGTAAAATTTCCTCCAAAAAATGCCACCTCAACACTTTTCGGGCTTTGGGGCATTGTTGTAAGATATTGCGAAATTTTCAGGTCAACCTCCGGCAAGGGCGAGATGGGCATACTGCCTGTTATAGCATGTTGGTTGCAGTAGATGCACCGGTGGGGGCACCCAAACTCGGGAATGAAAAATGGAATAATGTAATGGCGCATTACGGTAATATTGTTTCAAAACGCTTTTTTATCAGATAAAGCAATCAAAAAGCCACACCAATCAATTAATTGTAAAAAATGATGTATTTGGCTTGATTATTCGATTATATCAATAAAAATAATAATTTTGTTTTATAAAAATTAAATTTAAACAGATGAAATCTGACCGACAGCGTGTTTTGACCGATCGTGATCTTTGGACTTTGATTGCCCAAAGTTCTTATGGAGAGTCTGCCAGTCCGCTTAACTTCAGGGGCGCGGTACTCAGGGGCGCTGACCTTGCGGGCGCCGACCTGAGCGGTGCCAATTTTGCCGGAGCAGATATGTCGGAAATCAACTTGTCGGGTGCCAATCTTACCGGGGCATTTCTTGCTGAAGCCAACCTGTCGGAAGCCAACCTGAAGGGGGCTAATTTTGCAGATGCCGTTTTGTCAAAGGCTGTCCTTACCAAAACAGTTCTGAATGAAGCCGATTTTACCGATGCCAAACTTGATGGTACCGACTTCTCGCATTCCGACATTATCAATACCGACTTTACCCGTGCCGACCTTTCGCTGAGCCTTATGCGGTTTTCCAATTTAACCCGTGCCAACCTGTTCAAAGCCAACCTGTCGGGGGCCGATCTTACCGGTTCTGACCTTTTGGAGGCCAACCTCTCAAAGGCCTTTATTCAAGACACCTTGCTCGACAATGTAATCAACATAGAAAGAGCTGTTGGATTTAAAGGTTAACGTCAACCTTTAACCCAAAGAAACTGGTTTAAGCCTTTTCGTAATAAAGATTAATAATTTTCAGCATAACGCTTGCGGCTTTTTCCATGCTTTCGAGCGGGATAAACTCATACTTTCCGTGGAAGTTGTGCCCGCCGGCAAAAATATTGGGGCAGGGCAGACCCATGTACGAAAGCCGCGAACCATCCGTTCCTCCCCTTATGGGTTTTATGGTGGGTTTTATTCCCAAATCTTTCATGGCCTGCTCGGCAATTTCCACAATATGATAAACCGGCTCTACCTTTTCGCGCATGTTGAAGTACTGGTCTTTCATCTCGATGGTGATGGTGCCTTGCCCATATTTTTTGTTGATAAATTCGGCTACCTCACCTATCTGCACTTTGCGTCGATCGAATTTCGTCCTGTCGTGGTCGCGGATAATGTATTGCAGGGTTGACTCCTCCACGGTACCCTCGAATTTGATCAGGTGGAAGAACCCCTCATAATGCTCAGTGAATTCAGGCCGTTCAAAAACCGGCAGCATGTCATTAAACTCCGATCCGACCAACATCGAGTTGATCATTTTGTATTTTGCGTAGCCGGGATGAACATTGCGGCCCTGTACCTTTACCTTAGCGTGGGCAGCATTGAAATTCTCATACTCTAATACGCCCACGGCATCCCCGTCTAAGGTATAGGCGTATTGAGCGCCAAACTTTGCCACATCGAAATGGTCAACACCGCGTCCGATTTCCTCATCGGGTGTAAAGGCAATTTTTATGGTTCCGTGTTTTATTTCAGGATTCTTGACCAGGTGCTCAATGGCTGTCATGATTTCGGCAATACCGGCCTTATCGTCAGCGCCAAGCAGGGTAGTGCCATCGGTAGTAATAAGCGTTTGACCTGCATATTTTTCCAACTCCGGAAAATCCTTCACTTTCAGAAACAGGTTTTTTTCTGAATTGAGCAAAATGTCCTTCCCGTCGTAATTTGGAATGATCTGTGGATTAACCACCTTGCCCGGCAAATCGGGGGCAGTATCAACATGCGCCAGAAAACCGATAACAGGTATATTTTTATCGGTATTTGCAGGCAAAGTTGCCATTACATAACATTTGTCGTCAACATGGGCATCGGATAGCCCCAAATCCTTCAACTCCTGAACCAAAAGGTTGGCCAGTTCAAACTGTTTGGCAGTACTGGGGGTGGTAGCTGAAGATGCATCACTTTGGGTATCGATGCTTATGTATCTCAAGAATCTTTCAAGCAGTTTTTCTTTCATGGTTGTGTTTTTTTAAAAAAATGATAACCGGGTAATTTATTAAAATTACAATTAGATTCTTCGCTATTACTCAGAATGACAGCCCTTTAGTGTTTTCAGACAAAATGTATATAAGTGCGGTAGGCTACAATAGCAAAATTCACCCCCACTTTTAAATTATCAATTGGAAAAACCTGTCATTCTGAGCTATAGCGAAGAATCTCAAGTTCTTAGTCGATTAGTAATGTTTTTTAATTTTTGAAGAATTGAAAATCCCCCGGAGTGATTGCCCGGGGGATTTTTACGCAATTTATTATTCAGTTTTCGCCTTAATAGCGGTGCGGTACAGGTAGGTACAAAGCAAAATAAACATACCCAATCCAAGCCATTGTGCTGCAGGTGATTCCATCCATGTTTCGGCAACCATATCAAGACCGCCGAATTTCAAGAGGGCGCTGATTACACCCATTAGAGCTCCTCCGGCTATAAAACCGCTGGCAACAAGGGTTCCGCGTTCTTTGCGGGTTTTTGACAGGCTGGCATTGGCCGTGCTCTTTGTTACAAAATAGGCTATAATACCTCCCACCAGCAGGGGAGTGTTTAATTCTAACGGGATGAACATACCCAGGGCAAAAGCCAGTGCGGGAATGCCAAGCATGGTAAGAATAAGCGAAAGAGCTGCGCCGGCAACATATAGCAGCCAGGGTGCAGTTCCTCCGGTCATCATGGGCTCAATAACTGCCGCCATGGCATTGGCCTGCGGAGCAATCATGGCGTCTTCGCCGGTAAACCCATAGGTCTGATTCAGAATAAGAATAACACCACCTACCGTAGCGGCCGAAACAACCGTACCCAGAAATTTCCAGCTTTGTTGCTTGTAGGGTGAAGTTCCCAGCCAGTATCCAATTTTCAGGTCGGTGATGAAACCTCCGGCCATGGCCAGTGCTGTACAAACCACCCCTCCAATGATCAAAGCAGCCACCATACCCGAAGTTCCCGACAAACCAGCGGCAGTCATTACCAGTGAAGTTAAGATAAGGGTCATCAGGGTCATACCCGATACGGGGTTTGTGCCTACTACTGCAATGGCATTAGCCGACACGGTGGTAAACAGGAAGGCGATCACCAAAACAATTCCGAGACCTATTAGAGCATGTCCCAGATTTTGAACCACACCAAAATGGAAAAACACGAAGATCAATAAAGCAGTGAGTACCAATCCGCCTGCTACCAGGCTCATGGGCAGGTCGCGGCGAGTTCGCAGGTTGTTTTCGCTTGTGGCATGTTTCGATAAAGTTTCCTTCACGGCAAGTTTCAGGGCATTTTTAATGATTCCCGACGATCTGATGATACCAATCACACCAGCCATGGCAATACCTCCAATGCCTATCAGGCGCACATACTCTCTGAAAATGGTTTCGGGAGCTAATGCTGCAATGGGGTTTGCCTCACCACCAAACATGGAAGCTGCATGGGCAATCATCGGAATAATTACAAACCAGCCTACAAATGAACCGGCTGTGATAATCACAGCATATTTCAATCCTATGATATATCCGAGGCCAACAATCGCTGCACCAACATTGATTTTGAAAACCAATTTGGCCTGTTCTGCAAGAGTTTCTCCAAATGGTATTACCCGGGTGGAGAAAACCTCGCTCCACCAACCGAAGGCTGAAATAATAAAATCATAAATACCCCCTATAAGTCCGGCAAAAAGCAGCACCCTTGCCTGGTTGCCACCTTTTTCGCCCGTAATGAGTACCTCGGTGGTTGCTGTAGCCTCAGGAAATGGAAATTTTCCGTGCATTTCGGCTACAAAATATTTCCTGAAAGGGATAAGGAACAAAATTCCCAAAAAGCCTCCCAGCAGCGACGACAAAAATACCTGGTAGAAATGTGCTTCAAGTCCTAAAATAAACAGGGCAGGAAGGGTGAAAATGGCTCCGGCCACGATTACGCCCGAACTTGCTCCGATACTTTGTATGATCACATTTTCACCAAGAGCATTCTTCCTTCTGCTTACCGTCGAAATGCCAATGGCGATAATGGCTATTGGTATGGCAGCCTCGAACACTTGCCCTATTTTCAGCCCCAAATATGCTGCTGCAGCCGAAAAAATAACGGCCATAAGCAAACCCAGGGAAACCGACCTGAAATTAACCTCAGGATAAATTTTATCCGGCGCCATTACCGGAACATAATCTTCACCGGGCTTTAATTCCCTGAACGCATTTTCAGGCAACCCTTTTGCATACTGATTTTTCTCTTCCATGATGCTAAGTAATTGGTTAGTAATATTCCAAGGGCTTTGCTCTTGGGCGGCCTAAAGTAAAAAATATTACCGAAACAGCAAAAAAAGAATTGAAGCCTGTTTTAGAAAAACAAATGCCTGCGGTTAAACTGGTACCAGCATGATTCCGGCTGCAAACCTACCGGTGGTTCCCTTGCCTGCCCTCGACGAAAAAAAGGTTTTGCTCAGACATTGAGTGCATAATTCCGAATGTTCTATATGTTTTTGGGCAAGGCCCGCATCCGCAAGTTGCAATGATACAGCTTTCCATTGGTCGAAAAAATACTTTCCGGGATTGTTACCGGGTCTAATTGTTCCCTGGCTTAATTCGTCAAGAGCAACGATTTGCAGCTTAACCTCTTCGCCGATTTCGTAGCAGCAAGGACCGTTGGAAGGACCTAACCCTGCAATGATTTTTTCCGGCTTGCAACCGAAGTGGGTTGCCATTTTATTCACTGTTGCCTGAATAATCTGTTTTACAATGCCCTTCCATCCCGCATGAACGGCTGCTATTACCTTCTTTTCCGGGTCGTAAAGCAAAACCGGCACGCAATCAGCTACCTGCACACACAGCCAGATGTTCCTTGCCTGTGAAATCATGGCATCAGTATCCGGAAAGGCTGTTCCCAACTCAGAGGCTCCACAGCCCCGATGGTTCTCCTCCACCACGGCCACATTGGCGCTGTGGGTCTGGCTGGCGAAAGTGAAGTTGCCTAAATCCGAATCCAGGGAACTGGCAAGTAACCCACGGTTTTTAACCACATCGGGCAGGTGGTCGCCAACATGCAATCCAAGGTTCAGCCCATCAAAAGGCGGATTGCTCACACCTCCCACCCGTGAAGAAATGAAATGCCTGATGCCTTTATTTTTGGAGAACTTTCTAAACTCAAATAAATGGATTCCCTGCCGGTATTTTTCAATCATTGCTGTTAGATTTTTTTCTTCAATTGTGTTTAAAATCAATGTGTCTCAGCCTTGATCCTAATTTTATCCTTAATGGTTTTTTCGTGGTTATGCTATTAAATGAAAAAAAACTGAAAGCATTACAACGACCTGTTTTTTCATCCCTGAAGCTCAAAAGTACAAAAGGCTCTCGTTTCTGCTATAATTGGCTACTTTTGAATGAAAATATTTGAATCATAGAAATGAATCTAAACAGACTTCCATGATGCGGTTTTTCTTTCTGTTGCTTCTTGCAATAACAGCAATACGGTTACAAAGCCAAAGTGTTTTTTTACCTTCGAACAGCAGCGATCATCAGCTTATTGAGCGCTTTCAGGTTAAATCAGGAAGGCTCTCCTCGCAGATTCATTCTTCATTGAGGCCATTTGAGAGAAAGGCATCCGTTTCATTTCTTGAAGAAATAGATACTACCCTGAATCGGTTAACGGCGGTTGACAGGCACTTAATTAATTCTTTTTTGAACAGTAATCCCGAATGGGCAGCCTCACCGTCTGATAGTTCAAGGAGGCCTATCTTAAAGCGCTTTTACGCTTATCCCAATGATTTATTCCGTTATCATAGCGATCAGTTTTTTCTATCAGTAAATCCGGTACTCGAATTGAGTGCAGAGATTGAAAGGGGGGTTGATAGCCCTCATTTTCTCAACACGCGCGGTGTTGAGGTGAGGGGCTTGATCAATCAAAGAGTTGGTTTTTATACTTTTCTAACAACAACGCAAGGGCGTTTCCCAGATTTTGTCATGCGTCAGCAAAATGCTCATTCCGGCGCATTTCCTGGCGAGGGTTGGACAAAAGGCTTTGGCGATGGAGGAGTTGATTTTTTCACGGCCAGGGGTTATATTGCCTTTAATGCAACCGAAAATATTGGGTTTCAGTTTGGCCAGGATCGTAATTTCGCAGGCCATGGCATCCGCTCCCTGTTGCTGTCGGATTATGCCAACAATTACTTATTTCTTAAAATCAATACCCGCTACCGGTGGTTTCACTATCAAAACCTTTTTGCCCATCTGATTGATTTTCCGCTACGGACCTTTGGCGGCAACCGCTACGACCCTAAGTATGCTGTGGCTCATCAGGTGGCATTCAGAATTTCACCACGACTGCAAATAGGTTTTTTTGAATCGGTGGTCTTTGGTGTGTCCGACACCCTGAATGCTAGGGGTTTTGAATGGTATTACCTAAATCCAGTAATTTTCTACAGAGCTTTAGAGCATAAAGTTGGCGATCCAGATCGGGTAACTGTAGGTATGAACTGGGAGTGGATGGTAACTCCTGGACTTGGTGTTTATGGTCAATTTGTTGCTGATGAGTTTTATATCGCCGATATCAGGGCCGATATCGACTCCATGCTGGTTCGCCTGGGACTGAGAAGAGAAAGGAAGTTTCAAACATTTGCCTCCATGCGAAATCAATTCGGTTTGCAGGTTGGACTTAAATTATCAGACCCTTTTGGGATACAAAACCTTGATCTGCAAGGCGAAATAAATTTAATTCGACCATATCTTTATCAGCACTACGACTTGCTAGGAAACGGCCGTCGTCCGTCAGCCAGCCATTCGCACTACAGCCAGCCTCTGGCACACCCGCTGGGCGCCAACCTGGCCGAATGGCTCATTAAAGGAAGTTACAGACCCATGAAAAACCTTGAGTTTGCATTTACCGTCCTTTCATACACCCAAGGCACCGATGTGGGTGGAGTGAACTATGGCGGGAATGTTATGCGCGATTACCGCGAAGGCCACGGTATGTACAACAACTTCTTCCTTCAAGGACGACAAATCAGCGTTTTGTTAGGTGAGCTGAGCGCAAGCTTTCAGTTCATGCCGGGCTGGTTTTTCGACCTCAGATTTCGGGGTAGGACACAAACCGAAAGTGAAACCGGACTCAGGCAGCATGAAAACATGATCATGGGCGCCGGTTTGAGGGTAAATACAGCTCCCCGGCGACATTTATTCTGATCCTCAGGCTATGGCAGGAATTTATATTCACATTCCGTTTTGCCAGCAGGCATGCCATTACTGCAACTTTCACTTTTCGGTTTCGCAGCGAAGAAAGGATGCATTTATCGACTGCCTGGTCGAGGAGCTGTTGCTGCGCAAAGACTTTTTCGGGGAGCAGGTCACCGGGAATCCAAAATTTAAATTACAAAGCATATACCTTGGAGGCGGAACACCTTCCACGCTTCCGCCTGACGATCTGAGCCGTATTTTTAATGCTTTGAATTGTTATTTTGATGTGGATGCGGATGCAGAAATTACCCTGGAGGCCAATCCCGACGACCTTACGCCAGGCTACCTTTCCGGCCTTCGCAATTCTCCTGTAAACCGCCTCAGCATTGGCATTCAATCTTTTCATAAAGCAGACCTGGATTACATGAACAGGGTACATTCGCCAAGGCAGGCGTTGCAGTGTATTGAAGATACCCTGAAAGCCGGTTTCCTGAACCTTACCATCGACCTGATTTACGGCACGCCCACTATGTCCGATCAAGCCTTTATGGATAACCTGGAAAAAGTTGTCGGGTTGAAAATTCCCCACATTTCCGCTTATGCCCTTACTGTCGAACCGAAAACTGCGCTCGACGTGTTCATAAGGAAAGGCACAGCCAAACCGGTTGATGAGGAGCAGTGTGCCCGGCAATTTGAATTTCTGACAGATTTTTTGACCTCGCACGGGTATCTCCACTACGAAATCTCCAACTTTGCCCTGCCTGGGAGGTTTTCGCGTCATAATTTATCCTATTGGACCGGCGCACCATATCTTGGGCTGGGGCCATCTGCCCATAGTTTTTCGGGAAACCAGCGGTCGTGGAACATAGCCAATACAAGCGCATACATTGATTCAATCAAAAATGGGGTTCTGCCTCTCGAAACCGAACACCTAAGCCCTGCACAGCAGTACGACGAATACCTGATGACTTCCTTACGAACCATGTGGGGTTGCAGCATCGAAACAGTGGAAAAGAACTGGGGTAAGCCAAAGGCGCTCGAATTGCTCCGGCAATCTGTACCTTTTGTCGAAAAGGGTTTGATGCTCGAAGTGGAGCGGCATTTGATTTTAACCAAAAAAGGGAAACTTTTCGCCGACAGAATAGCTTCCGATTTGTTTTGGGTTTAATATTTTGCCTGGTTCAAGGTTAATTCCCTACGGGAAAAAACAGGGATTTGCAATTCGTTTTTTTATTGAAATTTATGTCCTACGGACAAAAAATGCAGGATTCCAAAAAAAATAACGGTTTTTTTTAATGAAATTCCATTTTGATTTAACCCGTAGGGCTTTAAATAAAATCGCATTGAAATTATCGTCCTCCGAACAAAATATTAATTTTTAGGTTGACAGCTCTTTTAGTGAAAAAGATTTACGGTTTTAGCCCGTAGGGCTTCAATATCATTAGATAAATTGCAAAACCATTAACATTTTGCCCGTAGGGCATCGACAAAGAACGATTTTTCAGAAAATCCTGTTAAGGACAAACAAAAAAAACCGCCCGGTTTTTTTGCCCGGGCGGTTTTGTTTTCCCCGAAAGGGGCTGTCTTTATTCAAAAGAAAGAATTGATTTCTTTATTATATCAACGCATTCCATAATTTGCTCTTCTGTGATGACCAGGGGAGGAGCAAAACGGATTTTATCGCCGTGGGTGGGTTTTGCCAGCAGGCCGTTTTCGGCAAATTTCACGCAAATATCCCAAGCATCCTTGCCATTTTTGGTTTTTATCACAATGGCATTGAGAAGTCCTTTTCCCCTTACGGTAGTAATCATTTCCGATTTGATGGCCGAAAGTTCGCGCCGGAGTACCTTGCCTAAATATTCTGCTCTTTCTGACAGTTTCTCTTCCTTCACCACTTCGAGCGCTGCCATGGCTACACGTGCAGCAACCGGGTTTCCGCCAAAAGTTGAGCCGTGCTGGCCGGGCTTGATTACAAGCATGATGTCGTCGTTGGCCAAAACGGCCGATACCGGGTAAATTCCGCCGCTGATTGCTTTGCCCAGGATAAGTACATCGGGCTTTACGCCTTCGTGGTCGCATGCCAACATCTTGCCGGTACGGGCTATTCCTGTCTGCACCTCGTCGGCCATATACAACACGTTGTGTTTTTTGCACAGGTCGTAGGCTTTTTTCAGGTATCCTTCGTCCGGGACAAACACCCCGGCTTCCCCCTGGATAGGCTCAAAAAGAAAACCTGCCACATTGGGGTCTTTGAGCGCCTCAGCAAGGGCATTCAAATCATTATAAGGAATCCTTACAAACCCTGGTGTGTATGGGCCATAGTCGCCACGACCGTCGGGATCGCTCGAAAACGATACAATGGTAGTGGTACGCCCGTGGAAATTGTTTTCGCACACCACTATTTTGGCCTCGTTCTGGGCAATGCCTTTTACCTTGTATGCCCACTTACGGCAAAGTTTTATGGCCGTTTCCACCGCTTCTGCTCCGGTATTCATCGGAAGCACCTTGTCGTAGCCAAAATACTCCGTGATGTATTTTTCAAATATCCCCAGGGAGTCGTTGTAAAAGGCGCGGCTGGTCAGGGCAAGTTTTTTGGTTTGATCAATGAGGGCATCCACAATCTTTGGGTGGCAATGTCCCTGGTTTACGGCCGAATAGGCCGAGAGAAAATCATAATAGCGCTTGCCTTCAATATCCCATACAAAAACGCCCTCGCCACGCGACAACACTACAGGTAGTGGGTGGTAGTTATGAGCGCCGTACTTATCTTCAAGCTCCATCGCCTTTTGCGAAGTCATTTTACCGGTTTCGTTAGTCATATCCTTTTTTGATTATTTAGTTATTAAAATTAATTCGTAAGTATTTCATTTTGTGCCTGTCCATGAAATGTGCAGGGCTGTGATTCAATCCGGCCGCAAGGCCATTTTATTAAATCTTTGTAACAGTGAATGTTTTATGTGCCGCAAATATAGCAAATAGGCCATGAATACCGATAGGGGCAGGTAGTAATTTTTGGGCAAAGGTAGCTGTTGAAAGTCATCACGGTATTTTTATGCCCTGAATGACTTTAAAAGGTTGACAATCTCTGCAAGCAGTTGAATTACCACCCACGCTTGCTTATATTTGCAATGAAACCAAGAATAATGCATGGAGCAGGATAAAATTAAAAATGTTGAAGCCGTAATTTCTGCCTGGATTAGTTCCTCTGATTAGAATTTTGATACAATGATTGTATTGTACAATTCCAACAGATATAGCTGATCAATGTTTGTTGGTCATTTATGTATCGAAAAACTTCTGAAGGCTTATTATATTAAAGCGACGCGTACTCATTGTTTTAGTACTCATAACCTTTTGAGAATTTGTCAGCACGCAAAATTGAAACTTACTCAAGAACAAAAAGAAGATTTTGCAATGATAACTACATTCAATATCAAAGCGAGATATGATGATTACAAACAAAGCTTTAACAAGAAGTGTACAAAAGAATTTGCTGATAAATGGATTGAAAAAATTAAATCATACCGGCAATGGATAAAGGAGTTATTAAAATAATCAATAGGTATATTCTTTATTTGCAAAAGGAGCATATCGAGTTTGATAAAGTATATTTGTTTGGTTCTTATGCTAATTCAAAGCAATCAAAACACAGCGATATTGATTTGGCGCTGATATTTAATGATAGCAATATTGATTATTTTGACCTGCAGGCAAGGTTGCTATCATTAGCAAGTGATATTGATACACGGATAGAGCCGCATCCAATCAGTAAAGTAGATTTCACAGCAGAAAACCCACTTGCATACGAGGTGCTAAAAACTGGCAAAGAGATAAAATTTCTTTAAAACTTTGCTTGAAACACATAGTTTGATAGGAAAAAAGGGCCAAAAAGCCTTAAGGGCAGCAGATATGCCCATAATTGTACATTATCGCCATCACCTTTTCACCGACGCCATAAACGCCTCTAATTGCAGGTCGTTCACGGTGGCTTCGGTGCCATCGTAGGCTATGCTGATGCACGGCACCTGGTATCGGTCGCTGATTGTCTTGAAAAATGATGAAACGATGGTGCCGGGCATACACCCGAAAGGCATTACCGATACCACGCCCGATGCTCCTTTTTCAATCAGGTCAATGGCTTTGCCAATGCTCAGCGGAGCCTCCCCTTCGAACGTGTCGGGTATGTAGGGCATTGAATTTTTCAATATTTGGGATGTTTTGGGCTCATCCAGTGTTTTTAAAAAGCCTTTGAAATGTCGGGCAAGGTGATGCTCTTTTTGGTGTTGCACGAATAACCGGGCACTAATATCCAGTGTAGATAAAAAATTACCCCTAAACAGGGTCTTTTTCCTGTAAGTGTCATTTACATAATAAATCCATTCCTCTATCGGCGTTAACCATGCCTCGCCGCCCAAAGCCTCGATTTTTTCAACAATATTTTCGTTCGAAAAATTGTGCGACCGTATGTAAATCTCTCCAACAATGCCGATAAGTGGTTTCTTTTCACTGTAAACTGGGATGGATGAAAATTCAAGCTTCATGGCCTTCATGATTCTGCTCAAACTTCCGCTCCGGCTGCTCAACTTATCATAAATCGCCTTGTGATACTTAAAAAACAAGGCTTTCGCATCGCCTTTGTTTTTTTCGTACGGCCGCTTCTCATGCAGGCATTTGGTCAGGAGCGAATAAGCAATAATTCCTTCCCAGGCTCTGGTGGCAAACCGGTTGCCAACCATGCCGAGTTCTTTATAAAGCTCTTCATCCTGGTTTGGTGAAAAAATCGGAACATCGTGAATCCCTAACTCCTTCAAAATCATTTTATGGCCAACGGCATATTGCCCGAAGCGGCAAGGGCCGCTTCCGGAAGGCATGAAGAATGCCGACATTGCGGGCTGGAACCCGGGCGAAGAAACTTTCTTGAGCATGTCTCCGGCCGTCAGTATGTACGGATAACATTCCTTTCCTGAAACATAGCGTTTGCCGATGTCGAATGACTCGTGGTCGCTTTCGGGCAAAACTTCGGCATCAACTCCACAGTGATGAAATGCAGCCTTCAATGCAAAAGAATGATCCGACATGAAAGGAATAAAAATTGTTCTTTTGTTGATGGTATATCCGTTAGCTGAGAAACCCGGATTTCTTTTCAACGGTTTCATGTCAGAATTTTTAATTTCAGCGCCTCCGTTCTGACTCTTGATGCTATCAATAAATGCCTCGCACCTGGTGATAATCCCCGTATCGGCGCTGTGTTCGTCGATTTCGATGTTCAGGAAAGGTTTTCCCTGCAACTCTTCCGAAAAATACTTCAGTATAAAAGAATCGGGCCCGCACGAAAAATTGGAAATATAGAGCGGGTAGAGATTCTTCGTGTTGCGTATAAATCTGGCAGCCCTCATAATCTTCTGACCCGAATACCAATACATGTTTGGCCAGGTTTCTTTGATGGACGTTTCGTCCAAGGGGAGCATATCCATGGGAAACGTCAGCATATTGATGTTTAGCAGCTTTTTGGGAATTTCAAGATTTACGCCATAATCATAGGCATTGTAGGCTCTTCCGACAATTGCCAGCGCGATGCCCGAATTCGACGACAATACTTCTTTTCCCTTGTTTTTAATTTTCTCAACAAACGCTTGCTGTGCTGCTTCTGCTTTGCCAAGACTGTTTTTTATCGCATTACGTTTTACTTGGTAGCGCTTCAGAACCCTAAAAAGCTCATCGGCCATATACTCCCGTCCTCTTCCCAAATCAATAACCGGGGCCAGCACTTTGACATTTTGCACTGAGTTTTGCGAAACGTACGGAATGGTTTGGATGTGGGGGCATGACACTCCCCAGGAGTATTCATCACCGGCCTTGGCCAGGTTGGCCATGGAAGGCATCAGAATGGCTTCAACCTTTTCCTCTTCGAAGCTTAAGACGTGTCCGAGCGCTACTTTTACGGGGAAACACGCTTCCGTAAATCCAAATTCAACACCCCGTGTAACAATATTACGGTTCGTTTTTGGAGATACCACCACTTCAAATCCAATTTCATGCAGAAGTGTTGACCAAAATGGCAGATAATCCTGGATATAGAAAACAAACGGAAGTCCGATTTTTACTTTTGGTTTACTTTTAGCGTGGGCCTTAGGGTCGTCAATTTTCAATTTACCGGAGTAATTCAGGTGGGCTTCCATAAGCGCCTCTTCACGGAAGGCAAAAAGGTCGGGAAACTTTTGTTCAGGTGGCGAACTTCTCACATCAAATTTATCGCACCTGCCTCCGTAGAAAAGCATATTTTGAGCGCCATCTACTTTTATTTTGTTGATATCGCATGCATTGGTGCAGGCATTGCATTGAAAGGAACTGATTTCATGGCTGGTTTCTGATAGGGAGAAACCCCTGAATTGGGTTTTTGCTGATTCTGTACCTGATTGATGTTTCCTAGCTATAAGCGCCATGCCTATTGCCCCGGTAACATCGTGGTTTGGCGGAACAACAACCGTTTTGCCGGTATATTTTTCGAAGGCGGCAACTACCGCCTTGTTGAATGCAACGCCTCCCTGAAAAAATATCTTTTCACCGATATGTCGCCCCGTAACCACCCGGTTTATATAATTCTCAACAATGCTGTAGGCCAGTCCAGCTAACAGGTCATCCTTTCCGGCTCCTTTCTGAAGATTGGCCATCAGGCTGTTTTCCATAAAAACAGTACACCGCTCCCCAAGCCGGCATGGAGATGCCGAATCCAAAGCCATCTCTGCAAACTCATCTTTGACGGCCACATTCAGTTTTTCGGCCTGTTCCTCAAGAAATGAACCAGTGCCCGCTGCACAGGCTTTGTTCATTTCAAAATCTACAATAATGCCGTCGCGGATTGATATGTACTTCGAATCCTGACCTCCGATTTCGAAAATGGTATCAACCGAGGGGTCATGGAAAATGGCGGCAGTAGCTTGCGCTGTAATCTCATTTTTTACGATATCGGCTCCCACATAGTCGGCAATCATATACCGGCCCGAACCGGTGGTACCTACCCCTTTTATTTCTATTTCATTTCCCAATTCAAGATAAATTTCCCGAAGACCTTGCTTTACAGCATCAATCGGCTTTCCGGCAGTCATAAGATAGCTTTTTGCCAAAAGGCGGCCGTGCACATCAGTTACAGCAAGATTTGTGCTTATCGAACCAATGTCAATACCAAGATATGCCTCAACCGGAGATTCATTTTTCCCGCAACAAGCCTCGTGGTTATTCGTTTTAGTATTCCTTCTCTCTGCTTTAAGCCCTGAGCCGTTGCCATGCCTGGCAAAAAAACCGTCACTTTCGCCTATTAACGGTTTATTGCCATTGGCAAGATTTTTTCCGGCTTCAAACAATGGCCGAAAATCAAAAAAAATAAAGCTTTTAGATGTTTTCTCGTCCTTATCCTTTAAAGCCGCTCCCAGCGCCCCCATCAAAGCGAAATCGGGGGGTACAAAAATATTTTCGAGCCCGAAAACATCCCGAAATGCTTTAACCATGCCCTGATTGGCGGCTACGCCTCCGTGGAATGACACAGGAGTCGGAAGGTCTTTCCCTTTGGCAATGCTGCTTTTGAAATTCCGGGCCACGGCAAAACACAGCCCCGACACGATTTCTTCCATGGGCGTTGCAATCTGCTGCAGATGTATCATGTCGGATTTGGCAAAAACGCTGCATCGGCCTGCAACTTTTGACGCTTTCTTTGCTTCAACAGCCAGTTTGCTGAATTCTTCAATGGTTAGGTTCAGGCGTTCGGCCTGCTGCTCAAGAAACGAGCCGGTTCCGGCAGCGCATACCGAATTCAGGGAAAATTCTTTTATCTGTCCGTTTTCAAGCAGAATCAGCTTGGAATCCTCGCCCCCGATCTCAATTACGGTTTTAATTTGGGGATGAAGCTTTTTGATGGCATAGGATTGGGAAGCTATTTCGTTATTGAAGCTTACACCGAGCACTGAAGCAAGCGACTTGCCCGACGAACCCGTAATGGAAAGCGAGACCGGAGCATAGCGGCCGGTTATTTCTTTCAGAAGGTCGTGCGAAACCCCAACAGGATTTCCATAATGCCTTACATAATGACCTTCAACTTTATTACCCTCAAAATCTAAAACAACAACTTTTACCGCTACAGAACCCGCATCCAGGCCGATATAAAACATAGGAAGAATACTCAATTTAAGTTAAGTTTTTGCCTGCTTTTGCTGGCCAATGAATCAATATTTACCCGTTAATCAAAATTATTGATTTTTCGTTATCTGCCGGCAGCCCAGGCTGATATTTAATGTTAACGTAACTTTATGGGATGGGTTGGTGAAACAGGAATGTAACTAAAACCTAAACTCCGATGAAAATCCGTTTAAAGCCTTGAAAAGAATAGAATCTCAATGGATGGGAAAAGAGGGGCCACAGTTTGGGTTTGAGTCGCTAACCGCAAAGAAAATGGCAAAAATGCCCATTTATCAACAAAATTTAAGGGAATAGCCACAAAAAAAAGACTAGATTCATCAATCCTTTATGATTATTAAGCTCACCAAGAGTAACTAAAAAAACAAATGGTAATAAATTATAATTTCCTATATGCAAAATTTCAATATTATTTACATTTTTAATTGTTGAAAATTTGACAAAAGAAATTATATTATTGCTTTTGTCTCTGATAACAAAATTATAGCCACTCCTTCCCCTTTTCGATATTCTATATTCATTTCCATCAAACGAAAAAGAACGCATGCTCCTTCTTATTGAACCAATGCTATTTGTTGCAAAAGAATCGGTTAAATAGATATTTCTTTTATGGCGAATAAAATGATATTTTTTATTTTTAAATACCAATCCTTCTTTATTGTAAGTAAGTATGGATTTGCCAATTGAATCTATTAATTCAATTGTTTTGGATGGATTTAAAAAATTAGCTTCATCTGCGAATGAACTTTTAAAAACACTTTGAGATTTTGCTTGTAATGTTAAAGTAAGGCAAATAGATACAATTGCAATTATCCGCATGGTCATTGTTTTTTAAGTTCTGGGTTTATTAAAACACCAACAAAACAACCAATTCAGGAGCCGGAACCAACTTCGCATGAGGCTATCAGAGTTTTTATGCCTCTATCTTTCGGATTTAAAACTAATGAAAGGTTTTGACATATAAAAAACTGAACTGAAAATAATTTAAAAATTTTTCAAAAATCAATCAACACCATAAGGTAATAAGGTTCAAATGTGTGTGGTATCGTGTTTTTACTAAGGTTTAGGGCAAAGCCATTATTTTCGGACTCTGCCGCTTAGCGTTTGGCAAGCATTTTTAACCCTAATAGCAATGACAACCCAATGCTCCTTAAACCTTATTACCTTATTTTACCGCCGTTTGGCCTCAGGCAGGAACTGCTCTGTAGGGGTTTTCTCAAAAAAACACCAGGAACAATAGAGAAGGACAAGGACTTTCTCAATCGTTCCTGGTATTATCAGGCGAAATAATCTGATTATTGGAATCTTTCCGCCATTCAACAACTCAGTTCCAGAACAAATTTATTTTACAGCATCGTGATAACGTCTTTCAACCTCCTTCCAGTTGACAACATTCCAAAAGTTGGCAACATACTCAACCCGGCGGTTTTGATATTTCAGGTAATAGGCATGTTCCCACACATCGAGTCCAAAAATAGGCATGCCTCTTTTCTGCGCAACATCCATCAGGGGGTTGTCCTGGTTGGGGGTGGTTGTAATTTGCAATTTCTTTTCAGCATCAACAATCAGCCAGGCCCACCCGCTGCCAAATACCGACATGGCTGCCTGGTTGAACTGTTCCTTAAAACTATCGAACGAACCAAATCGTTCTTCAACTGCTTTCAGGAGCGCACCTGAGGGTTTGCCGCCTCCATCGGGACCCATAATTTGCCAAAAAATGTCGTGATTCCAATGACCTCCGGCATTATTGCGCACCGCGGCAGGATACTTGCTTACATTTGCAAGTATATGGAGTATGTCGCGGCCTTCAAGTTCTGTTCCTGCCACGGCATTGTTGAGGTTGTTGATAAACGCCTGGTGGTGCCGGCCATGATGCACCTCCATGGTCATTTTGTCGATGTAAGGTTCCAACGCATCAAAAGCGTATGGTAAGGGAGGAAGTACAAATTTTTTAGGTTCTTCGTTCATGATTTTCGTCTTATTTTCGGTGTGATTTACAAGTTGTGATTCGTAATAATTGGCTGACAAGCCATAAGAAGTAGTTGAAAATATGGCTGCCGTCGCAAAAATTGCAATGATGCCTGAGAGTTTCATCGTTTGAGGCTTTGAAAATTAATTTTAATTTAGTCTGCATTAAAATAACCAAATTCTCCCTGAATTGTTTAAAGAGCAGAAATTTCAGGCGCGGTTTTGCAGGGCATTAGCCAATATTACCGGAAGTAAGGAATTTCTTTCCGCCAAAAGGAGCCCTGAGGGCAAAAGTTCTTTTAATGAAAGTTTTAAAAGGGTAGAAATTATTGATCTACCGAAAGGTATGGAGATAGTTTGAGGTAAAGTTCCTCGGTTATCAGGTGCGATCTTCTAATTTCATGAACCGATTGGAACGGCCCATGTTGGCGCCTGATGGCTATAAGTGAATTGGCAAGGTTCCTGTCGATATACGGATGGCGAACCAGGTCGGCCCATTCGGCCAAATTGATGTTGATTTTTCTTACCAGAAGGGTGTCAATCACCAGATTGTCCCGAAACCCATACAATCGGGCGCTGTCCATTCCAAAAACTTCGAGCAATTGGTGGTAGTAGCGGAACCCGCCCAGACGATCGCGGTAGTTGATTATCCTGCGGCTAAACGACGGCCCGATACCGTGCAATCGCACCAACTCGGCACTATCGGCCATGTTGATGTTGATTCTGAGCGCTTCGCGCAATGTTTCCCCAGACCCGGTTTCGGCAAAACGGCTCAGGCTTGCCGGAGGGGCGGGCGTTATAGGGCGGGAGGGAAGATTGATGTAAGGCTCAAGTTGGGCATACATTTCGTCGGTCAACGGAAAAATTCGCTGCAAATCCTCCTTAAAACGGAAAGTACCGCCGGCAGTTTCAAAGTTTTTAATTGTTCTGACTACATGCGCAGGCAAACCCATCCGCTCCCACTCGGAAACAGGCAATTCATTCGGGTTGAAGGGAAATGGAGTAAGTCTTAAATTTTCGGCAGCATCTGTTCTGCCTCGTGTTGACCTGCGAAGCACCCTTTCGGCTTCGGCTGCTGCGCGCATGGCCATGAGCCGCTCCTCAAAATCATTGACAGCAGTTTCGAAGGCAGCATGGTCGTAAACTTGCGGCCTGTGTATAGCACGGTAAATAGTTGGTGCAAACAAGGCCAGCAGTATCAGCACCAGCAAAACCAAGATGCCGTTTCGTTCGCCCCTGCTGAAGTATAATAAATCTTTCCATTTCATGGTAAACCGCCTATTAATTTCTTACGACAATGCGTAATAAAACTGGTGCAGTAACCTAATTGACTTAATGGAGAGGGATTTCGTTAATGGATTTTAAATTTAATAAAACTTTTTGAATTGAAGTCTATGAGGTAAAAAAGTCAGGTTCTCAGAAGCGCCTATGATTTCTTCTGAAAAAGGAAATACATATACCGTTTTTGACGGGCAAACTCATCGGAGTTGAGGAGCGAGATATCATCTTTGATTTTGACAATCTTTTTCCTGAGGAGCCATTTGACAAGTTTAAAGAGCCTGGGCTTTTTTTCCTGAAAACGGTCGGCAATGATATCAACGGTCGGATACACATATCTTTCTACAAACATCCTTGCCGTATCCAGGGTTGGAGTTGTTTGGCCGGTTATGTCCAATTCTTCTATCAACTCGAACCGGTTTTCCCTGGCTTTTTCGAGGAACGCTTTCAGCTTGTGTCCGCTTTTTCCCATCGGGCCAAAGGTATTTTCCTGTCGGAAATAGTCGCACACCATCAGGTAACCCGATTCCGGCAGACATTCCCCTGCTGTCTCAAATAGGAGGTCGATCGGAATATATTGCGCCGACTCGCTCATCAGAACGATATCGTACTTTTTTTTGGGAACAAAATGCTGGAATTTTGCCAGAATGAATCTTCCCGGCAGGCGTTTCTCAAAGACTTCCATCTGATACATGTCTGGCGAAAGACCTTCAACGTCGAATCCGCCATTATGCAATGTTTCCGACATCACCCCGCTGCCGCAACCTACGTCGAGAATCGTTGTATGAGCAGGGCCTTTGGCTAAGTTCATTATCTTTTCAAACAGAAAGTCTTCATATCGTTTTTGGGCGACCTTTACCCCGTCGAGGGTACGCGGGTCAGCATCTTCCCAAAGGCCGTAATGAAGCCTGTCAAGGCCTAAAACTTCGAAATAAAATCTCAGCGCACGGTTGGTTTTAAATTCCGGCTTTTTTTTACCCATTTGATAGTTTGTTAAATAATTTATATTTGTTTATTCTGAATATTGCCATCCACAGCGCTGCAAAGATAATCCCCGCAAAATGATTTTATTAAACCCTTTAAATTTCTTTGGTATGAACTTCATTGTAAAAATGTTTCCTGCTCAAAAAACCAACAAATTAAAGGCCTTAAGAGGTAATATTTAATTTTATGCAATTCATGCCCTTAGGTCAGGACAGCAGAATTCGCCAAATGTATGGGTTTTGCATCTTAAGATTTTGTTTTTCCTTCTAGGGACATTGTAAGCAGGGCTGACGCATTAAAATCCCAATATAAAAAGGAGATAATTTTCATCCCAGCCTGCTTTAAGGCGCTTAGCTTTCAAAGTCCGTGCCCTTTTTCAATACTTTCAACCAATGCTTCATGCGTTGGCCCTGCAAACCCCTCGACTTCATTCTCCCTTTGGTCAAATTTCGCTCGGGGACAGGGAAAACCTCATATCAAACAGTCCCCCATTGGCGTATTTGAAAACGCCAATGGGGGGACTTTCTTATTACCTGTTTTTCACCGGTCCTCGAGCGGAGTCTCGCCATGGGCGAGACGCCGTCGAGAGGGGGATTGATAATGATGTCAATGTGCAAATGTCTGCGCTTACTGTTGATGCGCGGGTCGGGGATTTGTCTAAAGAACTTATGCAAACTTGTTTCCATAAAGCAAAAATTATTTTTAGCTAATATGGTAAAAAATTACATATTAACCTGACAAACAATGTTTTATATTAACAAAAAAAATATCGCTTCTCAACAAATTGTAAACAATCCTTACTTTTTCAAACTATACTTCATGCGTCAGCCCTGACATTGTAAGGAAAAATTCCCGATATTCAGAGAAAGTTTTCTATTTTTGGTTCCTTTTCCGGGAGTACCTAAAAAATAATAACTGCTACCATGAATACATCAACACCATCCGGGCGCGATGGATTTTCTACAAAATTTGGCATTATCTGCGCTGCTGCCGGCTCAGCAATCGGGCTTGGCAACATCTGGAGGTTTCCGTACATGGCCGGTGAGCATGGAGGCGGGGCATTTCTGATGTTTTATTTAATAATAATCTTGGTATTGGGAATACCGATTATGTTGTCGGAGTTTATCATCGGGCGCAGGGGGCAGAAAAACACTTTTGGCACTTTCCGGATACTCGCACCCGGTAAGGCATGGTGGATCATTGGTGTAATGGGAATTGTTGCTGCCTTTGTAATTTTAGCTTTTTACACTACAATCGCCGGTTGGACTCTTGCTTACATTTCCAAATCTGTTGGCAATGCTTTTCAGGGAAGTAGCCCTGAGGGGATTTCCATGATTTTCGACGAATTTCATAAAGGTACTTTCTGGCCATTGTTATGGCAGTTCTTGTTCATGCTGATAACCGTGCTAATCGTTTTTGCAGGCGTAAAAAAAGGCATTGAAAAATACAACAAAGTATTGATGCCTGTATTAGCCTTGCTTCTTGTAATAATTGCCATCCGATCGGTTACACTTCCCGGATCAGGTGCAGGATTACGATTTCTGTTTTTCCCTGACTTTTCTCAAATCAATGCACGAGTAATATATGCAGCCTTGGGACAAGCATTTTTTTCATTGAGCGTTGGCATGGGGGCAATGATCACTTACGGTTCGTATATAGGCAAAAAAAACAACCTGGCTTCGATTGCTACACAGGTTCCACTTGCTGATACCGTTATTGCCACTCTGGCAGGGGTAGCCATTTTTCCCGCAGTTTTTGCCTTTGGGCTCAATCCGGACGCAGGCCCCGGGCTGGTATTTCATGTCCTTCCACAGGTTTTTCTTCAAATGCCAGGCGGTTACTTTATATCTATTCTGTTTTTTATTCTGCTGGCTATTGCTGCCCTTACCTCAGCTATTTCCATACTCGAAGTGGTAGTGGCATTTTTGATGGAGGAATTCAAACTCTCCCGGGTAAAATCCACCATAATGGCCTCTGTTTCAGCCTTGTTTGTGGGTGTTTTCAGTACTTTATCTTTTGGTGTTTTAAGTCATCTAGCCATTGGAAACCTTAACTTCTTTGGATTTCTCGATTTTACGGCATCCAAAGTAATGCTTCCCTTGGGAGGATTGCTGATTGTGATTTTTTTAGGGTGGGTTATGAAGGCTTCAGAGGTAAAAGACGAGCTTTCGAATGGTGGGGTTCTCAAAGTAAGATTGTTTAATGCCTTTTTGTTTATCATTCGGTTTATAGCCCCTGTGGCCATATCAATCATTTTCCTGAATAGTGTTGGCATATTATAAATACCATTAAAAACCTATTAAAAATGGCTGAATTTCTTGAAGGTTTCAACAGAATTATCCAATTGTACAACGAATATGTGGGTGGTTATTTGATCCTCATTTTTCTTGTGCCCACAGGCATTTATTTTGCCATAAGGTTCCGCTTCCTGCATGTGCGGAAATTCTGGCACTCTTTTTCCATTCTGGCTGGTCGTTATTCCAAAAAGGACGATCATGGCGATGTAAACCATTTCAAAGCCCTTACCACAGCTCTTGCTGCCACGGTTGGAACGGGTAATATCGTTGGGGTATCGCTTGCCATTTATTTTGGAGGGCCGGGAGCAGTGTTCTGGATGTGGGTTACAGGTTTTTTTGGTATGATGCTCAAGCTTGTGGAGTGCACCCTTGCATTGAAGTACCGGAAAACGAATCCTGATGGAACCATCTCAGGAGGCCCTATGTATTACATGGAGCTGGGTTTGAAAGATCAGCTTGGAAAATATGCCAAAGTGCTTGCTGTTGTTTTTGCCGGAGCTGCGGTGCTTTGTTCGCTCGGAACCGGAAACATGGCGCAGAGCAATTCCATTTCAGCGGCCTTGTACAACAGTTACCATATTCCCCATTGGATTACCGGCCTTGTGCTGGCACTGGTATTGTTACTCATTGTGATAGGTGGCATCAAACGTATTGCTGAGGTTACCTCGCGCCTGGTACCGTTTATGGCTTTGATTTATTTTGCTGCTGCAATTACAATTTTTGTTTTACACATTGATCAAATCATTCCGGCATTTGCAATGATAGTTACTGACGCTTTTACCGGAACTGCCGCCGCCGGTGGTTTTGTCGGTTCTGCATTTATACTTACCCTTACAATGGGTGTCAGAAGGGGCCTGTTTAGCAACGAAGCTGGGCAAGGATCCGCGCCCATGGCGCATTCGGCTGCAAAAACCCCATATCCAATTCGCGAGGGGCTGGTAGCGAGTCTCGAGCCATTCATTGATACGCTTATTATTTGTACCCTGACAGCCTTGGCGATCATAGTTACAGGGGCTTGGCAATCAGGAGAGCGTGGCGTGGGCATGACCATTTTGGCCTTCGAAACCGGATTCAGCAAGCTTAACCTGGGTTTTGTTGCTCAGCATCTGATTTCAGTCGCTTTGTTCCTTTTTGCATTTTCGACCATCATCGGCTGGGCATACTATGGAACGCGGGCAGCGCAATACCTCTTTGGCTTTGGAGCCATTAAACCGTATTACTATCTGTATGCCGTGTTTGTTTTCTTTGGAGCGGTATGGGGATTGGATCTGGTGTGGAATTTTGTTGATATGGTAATCACCTTTATGACCATTCCAAACCTGATTGCAATCATTTTGCTTACTCCTGTGATCAAAAAGGAAATCGACGATTATTTCTCAAAAGATTATAAAAATCTTTAAGTGGCCCGAAATTTGCCACCTTTTTGTGCCTGAGAGAAGTAAATGGTTTATTGGTATTGGTAATTTTGCCAAAAATCTCAGGTAAGTATTCTTTCTTTTTTAAAATGACAAATAAGGGCCATTTGGTTTTTGGTTGCCGGGTATTTTTAATCTTCATCCTTTTTGGAGGGATAGCTTTCGGGCAACCAAAAACACCCATTGACTTTCAGGCAAATAGCCTTCAGTTCGACAGGCAACTCGGGGCCGATGCGCGAAGGTTGCTTGGGAACGTGCGTTTCAGCCATCAGGGTACAGTAATGTATTGCGACAGCGCCCACCTGTTCAGCCAGCAAAACAGGTTCATTGCCTTCAGCAACATCTTTATTCAGGTAAACGATACTGTTAGCCTCTATGGCGACCAGCTCAATTACGACGGAAATACCCGTATTGCAGTCCTGACCGGCAATGTCAGGATGACCGACCCCCAGATGACCCTTACCACCAACCGCCTGATTTACGACCTCAACAGGAACACTGCTAATTTTATTGGTGGTGGTACCATAGTAAGTGCTGAGAATACCCTGACAAGTAATTGGGGCTTTTATTTCGTTGATGAAAAAATATTCCTTTTCAGGGATAGCGTCCGGCTGACTAATCCCGAATATGTGATGACTTCGGACACCCTTCGATACAATACCCAAACAGAGATAGCTTATTTTTACGGGCCAACAAAAATTGTAAGTGAAGAAAACACCATTTTTTGCCGCAATGGGTGGTACGATACGCGAAACGAAATAGCGCGTTTCAGCCGCGACGCTTTTTTGGTTCAGGGAGAACAGTCGATAACGGGCGATAGCCTTTTTTACGACCGTAATCTTGGTTTTGGAAGGGCTGTTGGCAATGTAAGGGTCAAGGATAATGAGCGCAACACTTTAATTACCGGCCATCTGGCAGAGCATTTCGAAAAAGAAGGTTTATCTACAGTAACACAGGAAGCCGTGCTGATTGTGATTGCCGAAAACGACAGCCTTTTTTTGCATGCCGATACCTTGAGGGCTATTTATATCGAAGACACCGATCAGCAGTTTGTTTTTGCCTACCACCAGGCAAAATTCTTTCGCCACGACCTGCAGGGAATGGCCGATTCCATTGTTTACAATTTCAGCGACTCCACTATTTATTTGTATCACAATCCAATAATCTGGTCGGATGTTCACCAACTTACCGCACGCCGCATGGAGATTTTAACTTCCAATGAAAAAGTGTATTTGGCGCGGCTTTTCGAAGCAGCCTTTATTGCCTCACAGGAAGGCGAATTAGGCTTTAACCAAGTTAAAGGAAGAAATATCACGGGGCATTTTGCCGACAACGAACTCACCCGGATCGATGTGGATGGAAACGGCGAAACAATTTATTTCGTATTGGAGGACGATGGCACCCTTGTGGGTGTCAACAAAGCCATTTCGTCGAGGATTGCTATATTTGTTGAAGACCGCCAGGTAGCAGGTATCCGGTTTTTCGAAAATCCGGAGGCAAGTCTGGTTCCCTTTGCAGACCTGCCTGAGGAAGAAAGATACCTGCTTAACTTCGAATGGCGCGACGAAATAAGACCACGCTCAAAACAGGATATTTTTATCAGGAACTAAATTCCGACCCGGTGGTACGTTTTGAAAAACATGTTTTGAAGAATGGGTTACGGGTGGTTGTTCACACCGACAATTCAACGCCGATGGTGCTGGTAAACCTACTCTACGATGTTGGTTCACGCGATGAAGACCCCGACCGAACCGGATTTGCCCACCTTTTTGAACATCTCATGTTCGAAGGGTCTATCCATGTTTCAGAGTTCGACACCCACCTGCAACACGCCGGAGGCGAAAACAATGCCTTTACCACAACCGACTTTACCAACTACTACGAAAGCCTCCCTGCACAAAACATTGAAACAGCGTTCTGGCTCGAATCAGACCGAATGCTTGGACTGGATTTCTCGGAAGAAAAACTGACCATTCAAAAAAATGTTGTCGTTGAAGAGTTCAGGGAATCATACCTGAATCAACCCTATGGCGATACCTGGTTACTGCTGAGGCCATTGGCCTATCAGGAACATCCTTATTTGTGGCCTGTTATAGGAAAGGACCCCTCGCATATACAGAATGCCACCCTCGGTGATGTCAGGAAGTTTTTCCGTAAATTTTACCATCCGGCAAATGCGATCCTCTCTGTGGGAGGGAATATAACTCCCGAAAGGGCTTTCAGGCTTGCCGAAAAATGGTTTGGAGATATTCCTGCTGGCATCCCGCATGCCCGGCAGATTTCACCTGAACCGCTTCAAACCGCTCCCAGGAGGCTGGTGGTGGAGCGCAAAGTGCCTTTCAGTCAGATATTTATGGTTTTTCATACTCAAGACAGACTTCATCCTAACTATTATGCAACCGACCTTTTAAGCGATGTACTTTCGGGTGGCAATTCATCCAGGCTGTATCAATGGCTTGTAAAAGAAAGGAAGCTTTTTAGCAGTGTGAATGCTTACATTACCGGCAGCCTCGATCCCGGGCTTTTTGTGGTTTCAGGGAAATTACTCAAGGGTACATCTATAGAGCAGGCAGAGGAAGCATTGTGGGTGGAGCTTGAAAAACTGAAGAACGATCTTGTTGGGGAATATGAAATGCAAAAAGTTAAGAACAAAGCCGAGGCGAGCCAGGTTTTTTCTGATTCAGGTAGTATTGCCAAAGCAATGAACCTTGCCTATTACGAATTGATGGGCGATGCAAGTATGATTAATCAACAGGCCGATTCATACCTAAGCCAGACCCCCGCTGCCCTTCAGGAGGTGGCGCGATCCATTTTTATGCCAGAGAAAGCCTCTGTGCTTGAATACAGAGCAAAATAAAATTAAATCCCGAAAAATGCCCAACCGGCTTATTCCTCCAAAAACTTCAATGGTTGACCAATTGCCATTTCAAATTCCTGAAAAGGTATTGTTGAAAAACCAGGTGCCGGTTTATAGTCTGAATGGCAGTCCCGAAGACATAGTAAGGATTGAATTGGTGTTTATGGCGGGTAGTTACAACCAGAACAAGCCATTGGTGGCATACACCATGGCAAACCTGCTCAATGCCGGAACCTCGGGTAAATCATCCCGCCAAATAGCCGAACTGTTCGATTTTTACGGAGTCAGCCTTCAAATCGAAACCCAAAAGGATACCATTCTGGTTTCGGCCACAGTTCTGACCAAACACCTTGGGCAGGTATTGGCTTTGCTTGGCGAAATGTTGAGCGACCCGGTTTTTCCTGAGGAGGAAGTAGCTGTTTTTACTAAAAACCAGAGAAGCCAGCATCTGGTAAACACACGAAGGGTCGAATATCTTGCCAGAACGCATTTTAACGAAAAAATATTTGGATCCGGCCATCCTTATGGTTATAGATTAAGCAGTGGCGACTTTGCTAAGGTTACCCCGTCCGATTTAAAAGAATTCTACCAAAGTTGGATTCATCCTGGCAACCTGTTTGTCATTGTTTCAGGCAATCCTCCATCCAACACCATGGGATTACTCGAAGAGCATTTCAACAATAAGAATTGGCTAAAAGCTGGTTTTGATCCAGGCCCGTGCGAATACCCGGGTCCGGAAACTTTACCTGCTAAGCTTTTTATCAACCGTAAAGGCTCCCTGCAATCAGCTGTCAGAATCGGAAAACGTACCATAACCCGCAAGCATCCTGACTACCATAGGCTGGTTATCACCAACGCTTTGCTTGGAGGGTATTTTGGATCGAGGCTCATGAAGAATATCAGGCAAGATAAGGGTTTTTCTTATGGGATTCACTCAACACTGGTTTCCCTTGCCAGGGATGGATATTTTTTTGTTGGAACACAGGTAGGTGCTGAGGTTTGCAAAAGCGCTCTCGAGCAGATTTATTTTGAGTTATATCATCTAAGAACCAGGCCTGCATCGAAAGAAGAATTGGCCAACATGAAGAACCATTTAGCCGGACAATACATGCGCTTGTTCGACGGACCCTTTGCCAAGGCCGAAAGGCTTCGGGAGCTTCTTATTTTTGGCCTTGACAACCTTCACCATGCCAATTTTTTAACTGAACTGAAAAACACTACTTCGGTCATGATCATGGAAACCGCCGAAAAGTACCTGCACGAAAAATCAATGACTGAGGTTGTGGTCGGAAATAAGCAATAATGTTATGATGTCCCTGGTGCGTACTCCATACCTGAAAATGACCGCCAAACCAGGGTTTTTTCTGGTGGCTGTCATATTGTCGGTTGGAACTTGCCTTGCCCAACGTGGCAATATCGACATTGGCAAGGTCTCGGTACTGGCAAACGGCCATGTCGAAATCCATTATCTTTTTACTGCACCGGCACCTATTGTAAATGCTAATGTAAAAGTATTCCGCAACGTTCCGGGTACGATTTTTTTTGGAGAAATTTCCAGTTTCAGAACCGACCTGCCGGTTTTATTCAACGGTTTGTTCACCGACAACACTGCTGATACGGGCGGTCATCCGGCAGCTTATTATCTGGTAGTGCTTGATGAAACCGGTACCACCATTGCAACCAGCCCGGTGCACAGCACCATTTTTTTAACAACTCCTGCCATTGATTTATGCTTAAAAAGATTAAACCTTTCATGGAATAATTATAGTGTTACTACGAGCGCCGGAGAACCAGTGCAGCTTCCAACCCATTTCGATAGCGTAAGGGTTCAGGTTTCGACAGATGGCTCTCAGTTTACCACCCGTCAAACTTTCAGGCAAATGCCTCCGGGAATTGCTTTACAACAATTTTCATTGCCCGGCCTTAGTCAGGGAATCTATTTTTTTCGGATTCAGGCATTTGGTCAGGGAGTTACAACCAATTCGAATACAAGGATGTTTCATTATCAAACACCGGTGTTGAGCGATTTCAAGGTGGATAATGTAACTGTTTTCGAAAATCGAGAGATCAACGTAAGTTTCAGTGCTTCAGGCGATACAGAAGCTTTTATGTTTTATGTTTACCGGTCATTAGATACCGGGGGACGATTTGAACGTGTGGGTTCTTTGGCATTCCCCGGAGTTTTTACCGATCAACCTGATTTGTTGCATGGACCTTGGTTTTACCGGATCGAAGCTTATTACAAAACAGCAAGATGTCCCGACTGGGCTTTCGCAACGCCCGACTTTTCGAGTGTGTATTTAAAAACTAGGCCTGGAACCAGGCTGGGCCAGGTAATCTTCGAATGGAAGCACTATTTTCCTCCAGAAAGAAGGTTTTCCTATCAATTAAAAATGAAAACGGGCCTGGATGTTTGGCAGTTGGCGCCGGGTTTTTACGATTCCGGACAGGGCTATTTCTCTAAAGTGATAACTCCTGATGAAACAGAAGCACCGTCAACATTCCGTTTGGACGCAACGGACATGGATAACCCCCTGCTGGTTTCCTCCTCCAATCACCTTGTATTGAAAGCCGAACCAACAGTTTTTATACCCAATGCCTTTCGTCCAACCAGTCAATATTCCGAGAACCAGGTTTTTAAACCAATTTTCAGCGGCTTCACACCGACGGATTACCAGTTGATTATTTTCAACCGGTGGGGTCAGGAGGTTTTCTCCACCACCGATCCCGCCAAGGCTTGGGACGGAAGGAGGGCCGATGGCAGGTTTGTTGGACCGGGCGTATTTTCATACATTGTGCAGTATAAAACCCCTGATGGCCAAACCAGGCAAACCAAGGGAGTAGTTGCCCTGGTTGAATAATTTGGTTCCATAGCAACTCCACATGTCTGTTTGCCTTGATTTTAGGATTTTTTAAAACTATGGCAATTCAAAAATGCCTAATTTTGCTGTTATTTTTTAACCACCAACTCCATGGAACATCACAAGCACAAATTTATAGGCGAGGGTTTGACCTACGACGATGTGCTGCTGGTACCAGCCTATTCTGAGGTGCTTCCCAGGCAGGTAAATACCGAAACGGGTTTTACCCGCCAGATAAAACTCAATATTCCGGTAGTTTCGGCGGCCATGGATACGGTTACGGAGTCGCGCATGGCTATTGCCATTGCTCAGGAAGGCGGTATCGGGGTGTTGCACAAAAACATGACCATCGAAGAGCAGGCCGCAAAAGTTCACCGGGTAAAACGTGCCGAGAACGGTATGATCATCGACCCGGTTACCCTTCCCGATAATTCGCTTATTGGAGATGCACTCAAGCTCATGAGGGAATTTAACATAGGTGGAATTCCGGTAGTGAACGAAAGCAACAGGTTGGTGGGTATCCTGACCAACCGCGACCTTCGGTTCGAAAAAGATCTTTCCAAGCCGGTTGCCGAGGTCATGACAAGCCAAAATCTAATTACAACCAACGAGTTTATTGATTTTGAGCATGCCGAAAAAATTCTTCAGCAACATAAGATAGAAAAGCTACCGGTTGTAGATGCCGACTTTCGACTGGTGGGGCTAATAACCTACCGCGATATCATAAAAATAAAAGAACGCCCCAATGCATGTAAGGACAATCGGGGCAGGCTCAGGGTTGCAGCAGCTGTAGGGGTTACCGGCGATACCCTCGACAGGATTGATGCTTTGGTTAAAGCAGGCGTTGACTGTATTGTCATCGACACTGCCCACGGGCACTCCAGGGGAGTGATGGACATGTCACGTAAGGTGAAAGCCCGGTTTGGCGATATCGAACTGGTTGTTGGCAACATCGCAACGGCAAAGGCAGCCCGCGACCTCAGGAAGGTAGATGTAGATGCCCTCAAAGTGGGTATCGGACCAGGCAGTATCTGTACCACCCGTATTATTGCAGGAGTAGGTGTGCCCCAACTTTCGGCAGTTTTTGAAGTATCGCAAGCATTAAAAGGAACTGGAATTCCTGTTATTGCCGATGGAGGTATCAGATATTCGGGCGATATCGTGAAAGCTATCGCTGCAGGGGCTTCATCGGTCATGGCAGGCTCGTTGTTTGCCGGTGTGGATGAGTCGCCCGGCGAAACGGTCATTTTTGAAGGTAGAAAATACAAAACATACAGGGGCATGGGCTCCATTGAGGCCATGTCGCAGGGCTCAAAAGATCGCTATTTTCAGGATGTTGAAGACGATATCAAAAAGTTAGTACCCGAAGGAATTGTAGGGAGGGTAGCTTACAAAGGAACTCTTTCCGAAGTATTGCATCAGATGGTAGGTGGCCTCCGGGCAGGTATGGGTTATTGTGGGGCAGCCAATATCGGCGAACTTCAAAAAGCCTCCTTTATCAGAATTACCAATGCCGGATTTCGCGAAAGTCATGTACACGATGTTCAGATTACCAGCGAAGCCCCAAACTATAGCAGATGATTTTTTATAACATTTTCCGCACCAACTCAATGAAAATGAGGATTTACCTGCCCATCATTTTAGCCTGGTTGCTGTTTTCAAGCAATATGGGCTCCGCAACTGGCCAATGTGTGCCTGATGACGTTTTGGTTAGGATTAACGGTTACAGTATTTCCTGTTCAGATTTTAAGAATGCGTTCTTAAAAAATAAATCGCAGCATCAATTAGGCGGTTCCGAATCGTTGGAAAACTACCTTGAATTGTATATCAACTTCAGGCTAAAGGTTCTTGAAGCATTAAGTCTGGGGCTCGACACGAGTGCATCCTTCAGGAGTGAGCTTGCCGGATACCGCCAGCAACTTGCCAATTCCTTCCTTACCGACAGGCAGGTAACAGACCGCATACTTATGGAAGCCTATGAACGCTTGCAATACGATATCAGGGCATCACATATCCTGATTAGTGTGGGTAGATTTGCTTCTCCAACCGATACGGTGGCTGCCTGGAATCGAATTATGCATGCCAGGCAACGGATTTTGAATGGTGAACCTTTTGAGGTGGTTGCCCGCGAAGTATCTGACGATCCCTCGGCCCGCGACCGTCAAGCTACTGCTACTACTCCGCCCATTTCGGGCAATGGGGGCGACCTGGGATTTTTTACCGCACTTGATATGGTGTATCTTTTCGAAACGGCCGCCTACACTACTCCTGTTGGCCAGATATCATTGCCTGTGCGTACAGCCTTTGGATACCATATTATATATGTTGCCGACCGGCTTCCAGCTATGGGAAGGGCCAGGGTAGCCCATATAATGAAAATTGTTCAGGATTGGAATGATCTGGCTCAGGTAGAAAATGCTCGAAAAGAAATAGTTGCCCTTTATGAACGGTTAAATGCTGGAGAAACATTTGAGGAGCTCGTCGCTAACTATTCCGACGATCGTGGGTCAGCCGGTCATCAGGGTGAACTACCTCCTTTTTCTTCAAACCGCATTGTTCCCGAATTTGTAAAGGAAATCAGCAAACTAAGCACTCCAGGCCAAATCTCTGAACCGGTCAGAACACGATTCGGTTGGCATATTGTTAAATTGATTGAAAAGACTCCTCCTCCACCTTTCGATGAAATTGCTTTCGACCTTAGTCACCGTATTCAGGCCGATGAACGGTCCGGATTAAGTCAGCAGGTGGTAGTTGACCGATTAAAATTAGAATATGATTTCAAGGAAAATCCTGTTGCCCTTTCTGATATTGCGAATCTTATTGACCAAACGGTTTTTGAAGGCAACTGGAATCCTTGCAATGAAGTTCAAATCAATGGCACACTTTTTTCTTTTGCCAACCAAATAGTGCCGAAACAGGCATTTATTTCCTACATCACTGAAAATCAACAACCGCAGAATCCTGTTGCGATTGAAGCATTTGTTGGAAATAAATATCAGGAATTTGTCAACGAAAGAATTTTAACTTTCGAAAAAAGTCAACTTGAATATAAAAATCCGGAGTTCTTGCAAATTATTCAGGAATATCGTGATGGAATGTTGCTTTTCGAACTTCAGGATAAACGTGTTTGGTCGAAAGCGCTTATGGACACTGTTGGGTTGAAGGATTTTTTTCTGAGTAATCAATCCTCGTATTATATGCCGACGCAGTTGAAGGCATCCATTTACTCCTTTGCCGAAAGGGGCAACGCCAGGGTAGCACGCAGGCAAATCAGCAGTGCCCTCAATAGTGGAAAAAGCCTTGAGCAAATTGGTGCCCTTTTAGAAAAAGCTTCGATTCCGGGTATTGAAAAAAGGTCGGGTCTTTTTACTATAGACCAGGAAAGCCTTTTTCAAATGATGCACCATAGAAAGGGTTTATCGAAAATAGTACACCACGAAGGTCGATATTTTGTAGTGATTATTTGGGAAGTTCTTCCTCCTAAGCCACAGCTTCTGAGTGCAGTAAGGGGAAAAGTCATAGCAGACTTTCAAACTTATCTTGAAAAAAAATGGGTACTGGAGCTAAGAGAAAAATATCAGGTAAAGATTAATAAGGAGCTCCTTAACACGCTCAAAAAATCCAACCCATAAATTACCAGCAGTTTAAATGAATTCATGCCTGATAATGTAGAATCAAAATTGTATGTATCCGAATCCCAATTAATCTCAACCTGAAGAAGATGAAAAACGTAAATTGTATATGCCCCAAAATAATGAAGGCAAGGATTTTTAAGCAATCCTTTTTTCTCTTGGCTTTGGTAATTTTGATAAGTTCATGCCAAGGGCCTAATATGGATGAAGTAGGTCAGCCAGTGGCCAGGGTGCATAATGCATTTCTTTATAGGTCTGAGCTTGAAAATGTGATTCCAAAAAATTTAACTCCTACCGATAGTGTTTTGTTCGCACGGAGGTTTATAGAAAATTGGGTAAGGCAACAAGTGTTCCTACGGCAAGCCCTTCATAATTTATCATCGGATAAAATTGACTTTACCAGAGAATTGGAGAATTACCGAAATTCGCTAATCGTTCACCGCTATGAAACCTATCTCATAAACAACGAGTTGGATACCGTGGTTACCGAAGAACAATTGACAGCCTATTTCGAAAATAATAAGTCTGATTTCAGGCTTCGCGAAGATGTGGTAAGGGCAAGGTACGCCAAGTTACCGCTTAATGCACCAGACCTAAGCAATTTCAGAACATGGTTCAGATCAACGGATCCGGCCGACTTTGAGCTTTTAGAAGAGTATAGTATTCGGAATGCTGCTACTTTTTTCCTTGAATCCAATACCTGGCTCATTTTTGATCAATTATTTCGCGAGGCTCCTCTAAACATTCAAAATGTGGAGAGTTTTTTGCGGACAAACAGGTTTGTAGAATTGGCCAACGAAAACTACAGGTACTTTATTTACATTTTTGAATACAAGCTTAAAGGTGGCGAATCGCCACTAGCACTTGAGCGCAACAATATTCGGGAAATCATTTTGACCAAAAGAAGAAGCGAGTTGATCAACCGCATACGAAACCAATTGTTTCAGGATGCTTTGGGTGGTCGTCATGTCGAAATTTTTTAAATAACATTAAACAAAAAAATTAACCCTAAATAATTTCAAAGAACCATGAAATGGAACAAAATTAAATCACTTGCACTTTTTACGATGCTCGTGTACCCCTTGGCTGCTTTTTCGCAGACAGGGGTTGTTGTTGACCAGGTTATAGCCGTGGTTGGCAATAGCGCAATTCTCAAATCCGACATTCTTAATCAAAGACGGCAACTTCAGGGACAAGGTGTTGAAATAGGAGACGCCCCTGAATGCATTATAATGGACGATATGCTTTTTCAGAAGCTTCTTTTTAACCAGGCAATCATCGATAGTGTAATTGTGAGCGATGAGCAGGTAGAGCAAGTGTTGGACAGGAGGTTAAGGTTTTTTATACAACAAATTGGAAGCCGCGAAAGGCTTGAGGCTTACTATGGTAAGTCTATAGATGAAATCAAAGATGAGTTTCGGGAAGTGATCAGGGAGCAGGAAATGGCCCGGATGATGGAAAGTCAAATAACTCAAAACTTGCGTGTTACCCCGTCGGAGGTGCGCGAATTTTTCCGAAGGATACCCCAGGACAGCATCCCACTAATTGAAACCGAAATAATTTTGGCCCAAATAGTTAAAAAGCCGCCGGTTTCACAACAGGAGAAAGACAACGTTAAAAGCCAACTCGAAGAGTACCGTCAGAGAATCATTCGGGGAACCAGTTTTGCGACTCTTGCCATTCTGTACTCCGAGGATCCCGGTTCCGCCCGCAGGGGAGGGGAATTGGGTTTTTTTGGCAGGGGAGAGCTTTATCCCGAGTTTGAAGCAGCCGCATTTACCCTTCGCCCGGGCGAGTTGTCCGAAATTGTTGAAACACAGGCCGGCTTTCATATCATTCAAATGATTGAGCGCAGGGGAGAACAGTTTAATGTAAGGCACCTGCTGCTAAGACCTAAAGTTTCGCCAATTGAGCTTAACGCAGCCCGGCAACAGCTCGATAGTCTCCGGAATGTGATTGAACAAGGACAAATGACTTTTGAAGAAGCTGCACTACAGTTTTCCGATGACCCCGGTCGTATTAATCAAGGCCTAATGGTGAACCCTGTTACCGGAACCAATCGTTTTCGCCCCGAAGACATTGATCCCAACCTCTTCTTTGTAGTTGACCGAATGACCGTAGGTTCGGTGTCTGCACCGGTTGGTTTCACCAATGAAGAAGACCAACAAGCATTTCGTTTGGTAAAATTGGTTCAACGTACCGAACCCCGAGTTGCCAACATTCAGCAGGATTATGATTTTATTCAGCAACTTGCCCTCCAGGAAAAAAGACGTAGGGCAATACTCTCCTGGGTAAAAACCAGATTGCCAAACACCTTTGTATTCATTCATGAATCCTTCAGGCATTGCGATTACGAGCTTGACTGGCTCAGGAATCGATAGGTTTTTGTTGCAAGTGAGATTTTTCCAAAAAAATTAAAATAATGTTAACCCAGGGTTATTTATGTTTATCTTTGCAGTCCGCTCTTAAGTGCAACGGAGTGGTCGTTGAAAAAAAAATTATTTTTTTTCTTTGTAAATAAAAAAAGGTTTTTACCTTTGCACTCCCCAAATGCGGGGAATACGATCTTTGAAAGAATGGGAAAGCCAAAAAAGTAGCGCAATAGAACAATACCTGTTAATTTCTATGAAAGTAGTAATTGGCTC